>Ga0209512_1000025_pt1 | contig 411558 bp, 302 predicted proteins | sample frozenSSSSmetaG_FD_184142 | JGI IMG/M metagenome (GOLD analysis project Ga0209512, IMG submission 184142) | Glacier valley bacterial and archeal communities from Borup Fiord, Nunavut, Canada, to study Microbial Dark Matter (Phase II) -... | ecosystem: Environmental > Aquatic > Freshwater > Ice...
TTCGACCTCACCGCCAAGTCCACCATCGCCGTGACCGATGCCATCAGCATCGTCCCACACGCTGGTCTGGGCTATGGCCTGAACTACAACGCTGGCTTCACCCAGGCTTCCCGCAACCTCGTCGGTGGCGGCGGTCTCTTCGGCCAGTCTGCAGCTCAAGGTGGCATCTCCGGTTGGACCGCACTCAACGTTGGCATTGATTTCCCAATCAAGCTCAACAGCCGTGCGACCCTTACCCCCTACGTTGCTGCTAACCTGCCAATGGGCCCGATGAAGAATCTGGCTAGCTCCACCACCAACGCTTATGCCCCGTTCATTCCTGTCGGCGGCCCATCCACTCCGTTCAACAGCATCATTTACTACGGCGTGACCCTCAGCGTCCGCTTCTAATTCAGATCGTTCTCTGAACGATTCAAACCTTCAAGGTTAACCTCCCGGCGCAAGCCGGGAGGTTTTTTTGTGCCTCAGGGCGAGGCCTATTCACGCGCATTTCAAGAAATGCCCCTCACCGATCATCACCTCTCTGCTTGTGCAGCGGTTTCAGAGCAAGCCGGCCCACCCGTAGGTTGGGTGTGGCGACAGCCCGCCCGACCATCAGCGCTTGAAGACACCTGAAGCCTCGAAGTAACCCGGTGCCCCCGTACATCGGCTATGCCAGCATCCCGGAAACACTCCAAGCCCCATCCTAAAAGATGTCCGGCTCCGGCACCGCCGGCCCATATTGCAGGAAGTCAAAGTCAGCCCCCTGATCCGCCTGCGTCACATGCTCCACATAGAGCTTCGCATACCCGCGATGGTATCGCGCAGGCGCAGGCTTCCACGCAGCACGGCGCTGCTCCAGCTCCGCATCACTCACATGCAGGTGCAGTTTCCGATTCGGCACATCCAGCTCAATGAGATCTCCCGTCTTCACCAGCGCCAGCGGTCCGCCCACAGCACTCTCTGGAGCGATGTGCAGCACGCACGCCCCGTAGCTCGTGCCGCTCATGCGGCAGTCGCTCAGACGCACCATGTCGCGGATGCCCTGCATGATCAGCTTCTTCGGAATCGGCAGCTGCCCCCACTCCGGCATCCCCGGAGCACCCACAGGCCCCGCATTGCGCAAAATCAAGACCGTGTCTTTCGTCACATCGAGCTCCATGTCGTCGATGTTCTTCTTGAGATCGGCATAGCTGTCAAACACCAGTGCAGGCCCCGTGTGCGTACACAGCTCCTTCGTGGCCGCCGCATGTTTGATCACAGCACCATCCGGGCAAAGATTACCACGCAGAATTGCCGTACCGCCATCCGGCTGCAACGCGTTCGCCGGCGTGCGGATCACATCCTCATTGTGAATGATCGCGTCTTCGATGTCTTCACCCAGCGTCTTGCCCGTGATCGTCGGCACATCCGTATGCAGCAGCTCGCGCATGCCATTGAGCAGCGCACGCAGACCACCCGCCAGAAAGAACTCCTCCATCAAATACTTGCCCGCAGGCCGCATGTTCGCCAGCAGCGGAATTTTGCGGCTGATCTCGTCAAATTTTTCCAGCGGCAGCTTGATGCCCAGCCGTCCCGCCATCGCCACCAGATGCACGATCGCATTCGTGCTGCCACCCAGCGCCATGTCCACCGCGATGGCATTCTCAAATGAGCGCTCGCTCACAATGCCGGACGGCTTGCGATCCAGCCACACGTTCTCCACGATCTGCCTTCCAGCCGCCGCAGCGATCCGCGTATGCGCGCTGTCCACTGCAGGAATCGAAGACGCACCAGGAATGCAAAGGCCCAGTGTCTCCGCCAGCGCTGTCAGCGTACTCGCCGTGCCCATCGTCATGCAATGCCCCGGGCTTCGCGCAATGCCATCTTCAATCTCGCACCACTGCTCCCAGCTCAGATTGCCCGCACGCTTCTCATCCCAGTACTTCCACACGTCGCTGCCGCTGCCCAGTGTGTCACCGCGCCAGTTGCCTTTGATCATCGGACCGCAGGGCATGTAGATCACCGGGATGTCCATGCTGAAAGCTCCCATGAGCAGCCCCGGGGTGGATTTGTCACAGCCACCCAGCAGCACCGCTCCATCGATGGGATTCGCCCGCAGCATTTCCTCCGTCTCCATCGCCAAAAAATTGCGGTGAAACATCGCCGTCGGCTTCGTCAGCATCTCCCCCGCCGACATCACCGGGACTTCAATCGGATGCCCGCCCGCCTGCAAAATTCCACGCTTCACCGCATCCGCAGTCAACCGCAAATGCATGTGGCAGGAGTTCAAATCACTCCACGTGTTCAGAATCCCGATCACCGGCTTCCCCACAATATCCTCGCTCCCCCAGCCCGCCTGCTTCGCCCGCGAGCGATGACCAAAGGATCTCAGTTCATCACGGCCATACCAGCGCCAGGAGCGAAGTTGTTCAGGAGTTTTGCGGGGGGGAGTGTTTTCAGAGGCCATCGGTAAAAGGAATAACAAGATTCGCGTGCATTAACAGGCTGGATTTGGCCCGGTCAAATCGTCCTCGCAGTTTCCCGCCGTTCTCTTCTCGGCACCTCCATTCTGATTCCGTGTATTCAGTGTATTCCGTGGTTAACAACTCTGCCTCTTCGCCACTCTACGTCCAAAACGCCCCCCCTGCGAAATCAGTCTCCCCCGTCCGATTCCGCCCAAATCGTGTCCGACATCGCTCTTGTCCTTTCTCCGTAGCTTCTGCTACAACCAAGCACCCACCATGCGCCCGCTGCTTTCCCTCTCTCTCTGCCTTCTCACCCTCAATCTCCTTGCCGCAGGCAAAGAGCTCGAAGGCGAACGCGCCGCCGCCTCCACCGTCTGTCCCACGCCCGAGGAAGCCCGCGCCAAAATGTCCGTGCCGGATGGCTACGAGGTCCGCTGCTTTGCCCATGAACCCATGGTGCAGAATCCCGTCGCCATGACCTGGGATCATCGCGGCCGCCTCTGGATCGTCGAAGCCTACGAATACCCCGAAGGCACGCCCCTCCCCGAAAACCAGCGTCCCTTTGGCGGCGCAGCCAAGGACGACAAGTACCACCCCGTTCCCGAGCTTTGCAAAGGAACCCCTGTTGCCACGACGATTGCTCCCCCACCCATCCCCCGCGACCGCGTCATCATCCTCGAAGACACCAACAACGACGGCGAAGCCGACAAGCGCACCGTCTTCGTCGAAGGCCTGGACCTCGCCAGCGCGATCATCTGCGGAGACAACGGCATCTACATCGGCCAGCAGCCCCACCTCCTCCATTTCCGCGATGACGATGGCGACGACAAACCCGACGCCTGGCGCGTCGTCCTCACCGGCTTCGGTCGCGAGGACACCCACGAGCTCGTCAACAGCTTCACCTGGGGCCCCGACGGCTGGCTCTACATGACCCACGGCGTCTTCACCAACAGCAAAGTCCGCCGCCCCGGCCAGCCCGAAAAAGAAGGCTTCAAATTCGACGCCGGCATCGGTCGTGCCCGCCCCACGTCTCGTGAAAAAGAAGGCGCATGGGAATTCGAAGTCTTCGCCGACGGCACCAGCAATCCCTGGGGCTGCGACTACGACGCCGCCGGCAACTTCTTCGTCAGCGCTTGCGTCATCGACCACTTCTTCCACATGGCCCCCGGCGGCATCTACACACGCCAGGGCGGTGCTCCCGAGAACCCCTACGCCTACGAACTCCTCCCCAGCATCGTAAAGCATAAACACTTCCGCGCCGCCTACGCCGGCATCCAGATCTATCAAGGCGGTCACTATCCCGCCGACACCCACGGCCACGCCTTCATCGGCAACATCCACGACAACGCCATCCACGAAGAAGTCCTCACCCCCGTCGGTGCCACCTTCAAATGCGAACCCCGCCGCGACTTCCTCCGCGCCAACAACGGCTGGTTCCGCCCCGTCAGCACTCAGACCGGCCCCGACGGCTTCCTCTGGATCATGGACTGGTGCGACAAATACCCCTGCTACCAAAACGCCAAAGCCAACCCCGAAGGCGTCGACCGCGAACGCGGCCGCATCTGGCGCGTGGTCACCACTGACTCAAAATCCAAAACCACCCGCGACCGCACCGACCTCGACCTCAAAAAACTCGCCACCCCCGATCTCGTCAAAACCCTGGAGCATCCCAACAACTGGATGCGCCGCATGGCGAGAAGAATGCTGGTTGAAAGAAACCGTTCCGACAGCGCCGGCCCACTGCTTCAAAAACTACTGACCCAACTGCCCTCACCATCCACCTGCAACGATGCTTCGCTTCTGCTCAAATCCTACGGAATGTTGACTGCCCCCCTTGTGAACCGTCTGGCAACCTCCCCAGATTCACAACATCGAATCATCGCAGCAAGACATTCAAGCAGCGAGGATATGACCACTCAATTGGCGTTGGCGAAAGACCCCGACCCTCTGGTGAGGCTGACCTTGCTGGCAAAGTTGCGTTTGGAAAGCACCCGCTTTTTGACTAAACCCGGTGTCGCCAATTTCAAAACGCCAAGCTCCATTTTCACCCAATGGCAGGAGACCGTGAATACCTCGAAGGATGCAGATCCGGTGCTCGCATTCATGATCTGGCAGGTCTTTGAACCCAAGTTAGCCGCGTTTGAAAAACATGCTCTCGACCAACTTCTCGAGGTTGCCTCCACCACCCAGCCCCTCTCGCGCATCCTCTCCCACAAAGCCATGCGCCGCCTCTGCGACACCCGCAAGCCCGAGAACCTCAACCTCGCCATCGAGTTCTGCGACAAAATCGCCGCCCAAGACATCCTCCTCGCCCACGCCCTCGAAGGTCTCGTCAAAGGCCAGGAAGGCGGCATGATCAAACCGACAAAAGACATCTCCTCCACTCTCACCCAATGGCGCACACACACCAACGCCGACGTCCGCAAGCACGGACAGACCCTCGCCGTCCTCTGGGGCGATGAAGCCGCCGTGAAGGAAATGATCGTGGCCCTGCACGATGCCAAGAAGTCCGAGAAGGAACGCATCGCCATCCTTCAATCCTTGCGCAAAGTCCGCACCGACACCGTGAAGGAAGGCCTCAAGCCCCTCCTAACCCCGCAAACCTCCACCGCACTCGCCGCGCCCGCCATCCGCGCCGCCGCAGACCTCGGCGGCGATGACTTCATCGCCCCGCTCCTCCAGCAGGCCGCCTCCAAAGACTTCAGCGTTCGCATCGCCTCACTCGAAGCCCTCAGCGGCCGCACCACCTGGACGCAGGCCATGCTCAATGCCATCGCCGAAGGCACAGTCAGCCCCACCGGCTTCCCCGTTCCCGTCCGCCGCGCCCTCGCCACCAGCAAGGACAAAGCCATTCGCGATCTCGCGTTCAAGGTCCTCGGCGCTTGGAAAGACTCCTCCGACGACGTGAAGTCCCTCATCGCCCAGAAGAAACAAGCCTGCCTCACCGGCGAACCCGATCTCGCCAACGGCAAACTCATCTTCACCGCCACCTGCATGGTCTGCCACGAGTTCCACGGCGGTGGCCAGAAGGTGGGCCCAGACCTCATCGGCAGCGGCCGCAGCAACCTCGATGCGATCCTCGCCAACGTCATTGATCCCAATCAGATCATCGGCAACGGCTACGAAAACTTCACCGTCAGCACCAAGGACGGCCGCACCCTCGCCGGACGCGTCGTCGAAGACACCCCCAACCACGTCAAACTCCTCGGTGCCGGCGGAGCCGCGCAGATCGTCCCGCGCGATCAAGTCGCCACTCTCACCAACACCAAGCAAAGCCTCATGCCCATGGGCTTTGGCAACCTCCCCGACACCGCCTTCCGCGATCTCGTCTGGTACGTCCTCGCCCCACCGGAAGAAGGCCCGCTGACCAAGGAGAAAAAAGACCTCCTCATCAAAGGCGTCGAAGACACCAGCACCACCAAACCCAAAGGCCCCAGCTCACGCGCCATCGACTGGGAAAGCGTCAGCCTCTGGAACCCCGAATGGAAAGTCAGCGCCCCCGACTTCGAACGCACCCCCGTCAAACTCGGCGAGTACTACGGCCAGAAAAACGTCCTCCTCGTGCACCCCTTCCCCGACAAAAAAACGCCCGTCAGCTTCGAGCGCAAACTCAAGGTCGAACCTGGCAAAACCAAACTCACCGCCACCGTCGCCGCCGATGATCGCGGTGACTGGACCCTCAAGGCCGTCGTCAACGGCGAAGTGATCAAAGAGCTGACAGTGGACCACGAAAAACCCCGCTGGAAAACCCTGGAGATCGATCTCTCCAAATTCGCCGGACAGGAAGTCACCCTCCGCCTCGAAGCCCACGCCAACGGCTGGAGCATGGAGTTCGCCTACTGGGCCGGGATCACGCTGGAGTGATCCCCGCAGGGATTTTCTCCTGTCGCAAGCGCCCGAAATCATGCAGGATGCCGCCATGCGTTGCGCCCCCGCACTCCTTTCCCTTCTGGCCGTCAGCGTGAGTCTTCACGCGGCCCCTCCGTCCCCCGCCCCGCCCGCGGCTGCACCAGCGCCCGCTCCGGCCCCCAAACCTGTGACCAAGCCCGCTGAGGCGAAACCCGCCCCCAAGGCAGAACCAAAAACACCCGCTTCCCCGCCCGCGAAACCACCGCCGGAGGACGCCTATGCGCAGATGGAGATGCTGACGCGTGCCATGGAAATGGTGCGCCAGAACTACGTGGATGACTCCAAGATCACCTACGCTGAGCTCGTCGAGGGCGCGCTGGAAGGCATGCTTCACAAGCTCGACCCCCATTGCGAGTACATGGGCAAGTCGCTATTCGAAGACATGCAGCGTGAGCAGAGCGACACCTCAGAAGGCATCGGCATCACCATCGCTCTGCGTCAGAGCATCCTGACCATCATCACCGTCCGCGAAGACGGCCCGGCCGCTGCCGCAGGTTTGCTTTCGGGAGATCAGCTTGTGCGCATCAACGAGGTGCTCACCAATTCCGTGGGCATCGCAGAAGCCATGCAGCTGCTCAAAGGCAAGGCGGGCGAAGAAGTACGCCTCACCGTGCGCCGGCCCGGCACCAAACAGTTCCTCGAGTTCAAGGTGAAGCACGAAACACTGGCCGAGACCTCCGTGCACGATCCCATGCTGCTCTCACCAAAGATGGCGGGAGATTACAAGATCGGCTACGCACGCATCTCACAGTACAACCAGCCCACCCCACGCGAGCTGAGCAAGGCCCTCGATGAACTCGAAAAGCAGGGCATGAAGGCCTTCGTGCTCGATCTCCGCAACAACCCCGGCGGCTTGGTGGACAGTGCCGTGGCCGTTTGCGGCGAGTTCCTCCCCGAAGGCACCGTGGTGGTCACCACCGAGGGCCGCGTCGCCTCTCAAAACCCGCCCCCCTTCCGCACCCCCTCACGCAATGGCAAGGAGCCGCGCAAGTATCCCATCGCCGTGCTGATCAATCAGGGCAGCGCCAGCGCCTCCGAACTGACCGCAGGCGCCCTGCAGGATTTGAAGCGCGCCATCATCGTCGGCACCACCAGCTTCGGCAAAGGCAGCGTGCAGACCATTCTCCCCATGAAAAACGGTGCCGCCATGCGTCTGACCACCGCCAAATACTACACCCCCAGCCACCGCACCATCCACGAAGCCGGCGTCGAGCCTAACATCGTCTCCGCACTCACCTCCGAAGAGGAACTCCGCATCTCCAAATGGCGCGCCTCCCACGGCACCGGCGAAGCCGCCGCACTGGAACTCGCCAACCTCGGGGACAAACAAATCGAACGCGCCGTGGACTCCCTCAAAGGCGTCCTCGTCTTCGATGCCTTCGTCGCCCCCTCCCTCGCCCCCGCAGCGAAGCCGTTGGAAAGCCGCTAAGCCAAGGCGTCGGGGTCTCCTGACCCCGATTGTATCCGGCCAAACATCCCAAGCGCAGCGAGCACGAAGAGACGGGCATCTCCAGCCTACTCCAGCAATCCCCGCGCAATGATCGCATCCACCGGATTGTGATCATCCGTAAAAACATAAGTCGACCGCGGCACAGTGCCCGCAGGCACATGCGTGCGGATCAGCTGTTCCTGCCAGGAGCCCTGCTTCACATAGCGGTCCACAATCAGCGGCTTCAAATCTTCGCGTGCCGCCATCAGGATCACATTCTGCGTCTCATCACGGCGATAACCCACGGCAAAAACCTCCACATAAGGAAAAGCTTTTCGCACCGTGGCGATCATGCCAGACGTCAGCTCCGCCTTCGGGCCGGAAATGGAGGCGATCAGGTTCATGATGAAGACCCCCTTCGGTTCCAGATGATCCGCGATCTGCTGATAAAACTCCTGCGTCGCGAGGTGCGGCGGGATCTGCCGGATGCCGTTGTACGCGTCCCCAAAAATGAGGTCCCACTTCTTGCCACCATTCTGCAGCAGGTAGCGGCGCGCATCACCCGCATGCGCCTTCACATGGGGGTGTTCATCCAGCTTGAAAAACTTGCGCCCGACTTCGATCACCTGCGGATCAATCTCCACCACATCGACCGCAGCCTCAGGAAATTCACGCGAGACATTCTCCGGCATACCAAAAGCCCCCGCTCCGATAAACAGCGCACTTCCCACCTTCGCAGGCTCGCGCAGCAGAGCCAGTTTCCAGTATTGCTGATACGGCAGAATCAGATCGCCGGTGTTCGCGTCCATGCCGCCTTCCATCGTCGAATCCAACTGAAGGATACGCCGCTTCACATTGCCCTCGCTTCGCTCACTGACTTCGATGTGATGATAAAACGACTCATGCTCATAGATCACGCCCGGCTTGGGTTTCGGCGCCGTCATCCAACTCATGCCAAAGGCAAACAGACCGCTCAAAATCACCGGGGCCTGCTGCTTCAGCGTGTTTTTGGCCAGCACGAATGCCGCAATGGCCAGCAGCAGCAGCAGCGCCGCCGTGCCGAAAAAGATGCTGCGCACCCCGAAGGTGGAGAGCAGGAAAAAGCCGGAGAGAAAGGTGCCCACAAAACTGCCGAGAGATCCCAGCATGCTGATCGTGCCCGCTGCCGCACCCACGTGCGTGTCCTTCAGCGTGAGACTGTAAAAACGCACCGCAGCCGGTGACACGGCCCCAAGCAAAATCCCAGGAATCGCAAACAGCAGCAGCGAAATCATCACCGGCCCGGCAATGAGCCCCTGCGCGCTCATCCCGACAGCAAAGACCGTGTGCAGCGCCGGGATAAAAAAGGTCAGCACGGCGGATCCCGCCAGCAGCCAGCCGAGAAGATCGAGCGCCATCTTGCGGTCCGCCAGATGCCCCCCGAGATACCCCCCCGCACTGAACGCGATCAAGATCACCCCGATCAAAGCGGTCCAGGTGTAAACGCTGTTCCCAAAGAACGGCGCCAACAGGCGGTAGGCGCAGATTTCAATGACCATCATCGCTGCTCCGGCCAGGAAGCAGGAAATGCCCAGAAAGAGGCGCGTGCTACGTGTCGCGGCTGCATTCTCTGCCGAAGAGGCGGAAGATTTGGAAGGTGTGTGGGACATGCGATTTTCGCGGTCAATCGTTGTAAAAAACTAGGCTCATGATCTTCCACCCGGTGGAGGTCTTGATGAGCGTGAAACAATCGGTGCCGAGCGTGATGTCGGCTCCCTTCGTGAGCTTCCACCGCACGCTGGCCTGGGCGGTGCGCTCGTCGCTGAGAATCTTCATGTCCGTCGGCACCTCGGCCATTGGCACCGTGGTGGTGGCATGGCTGAGTTTCTGGCCATGCAAAAAGTCCGTCAGCCCCTGGCTCTGCGGTATGCCCTGATGCACGAAAACGATGCGCGCCTGCTCATGAAAGCAGCCCCCATAGCCGTCCATGTCCTTGGCAGACCAGGTGGAAAAGTAATGCGTGAGAAACTCGCGCACGTCAGCAGAGTCAGTCTTGGACTCGGCCTGGCAGCCCATGAGCATGAGGGCTAAAACAAGGAACGATACATGCCGCATGACAAATACCATCGGCTTCAAACGCATGCTTGTTTCGTCATTCGTCATACGGATTTCGTCATTGGCGCACAGCGCCCGTTATTCCTCCGCGAAGGCCTCTTCTTTGACTCCGATCACACTCAGGATGCGGTTCAAGTCCTCCACGCCGTAGTAGTCGATCTCAATGCGGCCCTTCTTCTCGGAGTGATGAATGCTGACATTCGTGGTCAGATGCTGAATCAGCTTCTGCTCCACAGCCTCAATCGCACGGATCAGGTCCGTCTCCGTGGGCTTCGGCTGGGGCGGCGGCGGCGGATGCAGGATGGCATCGATCGCTTTTTCCGTGGCGCGAACCGTGAGGCTCTTCGCCACGATCTGCAGCGCCAGACGCTCCTGCGCATCATGCTGCTTCAGCATGAGCAGCACCTTCGCATGCCCGGTGGAAATCTTCGTCGCGATCAGCATGTCGCGGATGCTCTCCGGCAGCTCCAGCAGTCGCATGGTATTCGCCACCGTGGCGCGGTTCTTGCCGACACGCTGCGCGATGTCCTCCTGTCGCATCAGGAAATCCTTCGCCAGGCGTGAGTAGGCCTGCGCCTCCTCGATCGGGTTCAACCCTTCGCGCTGCAGGTTTTCGATCAGCGCCATCTCCAGCACGTCCTTGTCGCTGGCTTCGCGGACAATGACGGGAACTTCTTTGAGACCCAGCTCGCGGGAGGCGCGGAAGCGTCGCTCACCGGCGATCAGTTCCAGCTTGCCGTTCACCCGGCGCACGATCAGCGGCTGGATGATGCCGTGCTCGCGGATGGACTCCATCAGCTCCGTCAGCATCTCCGGCTGGAATTCTTTGCGCGGCTGCAGCGGGCTGGGGACGATCTGGTCCAGCGTCACACGATTCACCACGTCTCCCGGGGCAGGCTGCGCCAGTGCAGGCAGACGCGACACTCCAGACACCGATGAAGATGCCGAAATGAGTGCGCCGAGTCCTTTGCCGAGAGCCGCTTTTGCCATATGGGAGAGCGAGACTAGGGAGTACCCGGGACGATGCAAATCGGAATCGCGGCGAATGTGCGACCGCCTCATCCAAAGCTTTACCAATGTCAAATATCGTTCCATCTGATGGCTATGAAAAGCATGACAGGATTTGGCCGGGGCGAAGCACAGCGCTCAGGAGTGACGTGGAGCGTGGAATGCAGCTCCGTGAACCGCAAGCAGCTCGAAGTCGCGGTGAATCTCCCCCGTGAACTCTCCGAACTGGAAAACGCCGTCCGTACCGAAGTCTCCACAGCCGTCTCCCGTGGCCGGGTGAATGTCGCCGTTCGCCGAGAAACAGGGTCCGCAGGGGCCGAGGCCGTCCGTGTCGATCAGGATCTCGCGGCTCATTATTACCACGCCATGCACGCCTTGGCTTTGAAATTGGACGTTCCTCCGAACATCACGCTGACCGACATCACCCGCCTGCCCGGCGTGATCACCCAGGCCCAGGCAGAAATCGCCACCGAAGACGCCTGGCCCTCCGTGCAGGAGGCTCTGGCTGCCGCCCTGAAGCAACTGAACACCATGCGCAACGCCGAAGGCGCCAGCCTCCGCAGCGACATCGAAGCTCGCCTCGCCATCATCGAATCCCTGCTCGAATCCATCCGCGCCAAAGCCGCCACCGTCCCCGAGCACCAGCGCAAAGTCCTGCGCCAGCGCCTGGAAGACGCCGGCCTGCCCCTCCCGCTGGATGACGAGCGCCTCGTCAAAGAAATCGCCTTGTTCGCGGATCGCACGGACATCTCCGAAGAACTCACCCGCGCCGCCAGCCATGTGCAGCAGTTCCGCTCCTATCTGGCCAGCGACACCCCAGCCGGACGCAGCCTCGATTTCCTCCTGCAGGAATTCTTTCGCGAGTTCAACACCATGGGCTCCAAGTGCAACAACGCCGAAATCGCCCACCACGTCGTCACCGCCAAAACCGAACTCGAAAAAATCCGCGAGCAGGTGCAAAACGCGGAGTGAAGCCGAGGCTGGCACAGGGCCTCTCTTCCGCCCGTCGATGAATAACTCTGAAATCGGTAGCAGCTACCGCTTTCGACGGATCGAGTGGCGGCGCACGATAGGAGATGCCCGAATGCGGGAGCCGACGATTCTTCGCAGGTCGATCAGCTCACTCAGACCACGGACCACTCGTAAGCCGCAGCCAGCTTAAACTACCCCGCCGAAGGCAACTCACCCTCCATCAAATTGTCTCACAGCATGGGGGCTGAAAGACCTGCGGACTCAGCCTTGGGAGCAGGAGCCAGCGACAAGCCCTCGATCACCCGCGCCACTGCACATCATCACTTCAGGAAGCGCCCTGAAGCGGCGCGGGAGCACGTTCTTCCGTTCCACCATAACACCAGCCTTGTCGAAAATGGACGTGCCACCCCGGTGAGTTTTCAGGACGAGCCTCGCCGGTTTCGTAAATGTCATTAGAAGCCTGCGAATTCGCAGCTACCAGGCACCAACCGAAGCGGCGCGCAGAATTGTCGTGATGTGCGGCTTTATCTTTTCAGGGTCCCACAGCATGCCCCGATACACGTCAGTCAAGACTCCAAAAAGGGGCATGACGACGATTGCAATAACAGAACCCCATATTTCCCAAAAGTGCGTGGGACCTCGCTGAAGTTGATGCTTTTTCTGCTCATAGTTGTGGGACGACGCAACCGTCTGCAACAGCAGTGCTTGATCCTGCGTTTCACCTCGCATGAAAGGCCTCCTGGCATGTACAATGATCGTCACGTTTTGGCTTGGTACGCTCGCCCGGGCCGATACAGAAGTTTCCGCTGCCGCCGATGAAATTGACGCGCTTCTGGCGAAGGACTGGGCGGCTAACAACTTGACGCCCAACGCCCCGGCTGATGACAGTGTTTTCGTGCGCCGCATCTATCTGGATGTGGTGGGCCGCATTCCCACCACGCGTGAGGCTGAGGAGTTTCTTTCTTCCAGAGAAGAGGGAAGGCGGACGGCACTGATCGACAAGCTCCTCGATTCTGAGGGCTATGTGCAGAACTACTTCCATTACTGGGCGGATGTGCTGCGTGTGCAGTCCAAGGGCCAGCGAACAGGCCCCGCGTATGTTCATTTCGTCAAGGATGCCCTGCGCAGCAACAAGCCGTACGACATGTTCGTGCGGGAGATGATCGCCGGAGAGGGCAAGACCTGGTCCGAGGGTGCGATTGGCTACTACAAACGTGATCGTGGCATGCCCTTGGACAACATGGCGAGCACGGTCCGCGTCTTCCTGGGCACCCGCATCGAGTGCGCCCAGTGCCACAATCACCCCTTTGACAAATGGACACAGAAGCAGTTCTACGAGATGGCGGCCTTCACCTATGGCGCGGAGATCAGAGACTACGGCGGCGGTGTCGTGGGCGGCATCAGCGACCTTGTGCGTGATCAAGGCATGGCCATTCATACCATGTTCAAACAGCCTGAATGGCCCAAAAACACGGCTGCTGAGGCCGAACGCCTCGCTTACTGGGCGGAGGTGGAGAAAGTGAGGCGGGCACGCCAGGAGGCTGAGGAGGCCTTGCGCCAGGCTGAGCGTTTATACAATCAGGCCCTGTCTCGTGGCAACCCGCACTATCCCAAGGTGACCTTTGACGAGAAGCGCAAGGTCACTCTGCCACCGGATTACAAGTATGATGATGCGAAGCCCAAATCCGTCGTCGAAGCGGCTGCCATGATGGGCCATGCATGTACACCTCTGCGTGGTGAAACACGGGTCCAGGCCTACGCACGCTGGCTGGCGAATCCCGAGAACGACCGCTTCAACAAGGTCGTGGTCAATCGCCTGTGGAAAAAGGCCTTCGGCCTCGCCCTGGTCGAGCCTCTCGACGATCTCACGGACAATACCGTGGCGGTGAATCCTGAACTGTTGAGCCATCTTGAAAAGCTGATGGCGAGCCTGAATTACGACATGAAGGCGTATCTGCGAATCCTTTTCAACACGAGCACCTACCAGCGCCATGCCTCCCACGAGGAGGTGGCGCCCGGGACTGCCTTCCACTTCACGGGCCCGCTGCTGCGCCGCATGACCGCCGAACAGTTGTGGGACAGCTTTGTGACGCTGATCAACCCGAATCCCGACATGCTAAACATGACCGCCCGCGCATACTTGGAGCAGCGCAGTCTGGCGGTGGAAAAAATCGCCGATCCGGCTGAGACGCTCAAGAGCATTCAAGCGGCCGCCAAAAAGTACCAGGAGCAGCCGGAAGGTGTCGAGGCCATGCGAAAGCTGATGGCGGAGGCCCGCGATGAGGCCAAAAAATACCAATCCATCGCCGCCAAAGTCACCGGACCTGAAAAAAAGGCTGCCATCACCCGCGCTGCCGAGTGCAATGCGAAAGTTAAATCCATCAGCCGTGAGATCACGGCCCTTTACAGCAATGCCCGCCGCACCGTCATGACGGAAGTGATCATTCCCGGCCAAAAAAAGCTGTTCGAGAAGGTCACCGGCAAGCCCTTCGAGACCATTGCTTATGAACCCAATCGGGAGGTTCCGATTCAAGCCGCCCCCAGTGCCGGCATGCAGGCGGCCGGCGCTGCCAACGACGGGCGCGCGATGGCCGCTGCTGCGGATGGCAAGATCAAGATGACCAAGGCGGAGGCCGCCGAAGCTGAGATAAAGGCCTGGAGCGAAGAGGCCATGTACTATGCCATCCCCCGCAAGCAGTGGCGGGACTACTTCCGTTCGCGGGCCAGGCAGTCCCAGCGGTGGCTGCGCGCTGCGGAAATCGAAAGCCCCGCCCCACGCGGTCATTTCCTGCGCGAATTTGGCCAGAGCGACCGGGAATTCATTGAGAACAGCAACAGTGAAGCCTCCGTCCCCCAGGCTCTGGTATTGATGAATGGAGAGCTCCTGCCGCAGATCGTTGACCGCTACAGCCAGCTCATGCTCACCGTGGGCAGGGCCCGGTCTGCCGACGAAAGAATCGACGCCGCTTATATGGCCGTGCTTTCCCGCAAGCCCACCGCCAGGGAAAAGGACCTTTGCCTTCAGGCCCAGGACGAGGGCCTCAGCACCGTGGAGGACCTGATCTACGCACTGATCAACACCCGGCAGTTCATCTTCAATCAGTAAGTAACTGCCGTCGGCGTTCTCCCATCGAGCCAATGTCCTCCCAAAAACAAAAAGTGCTCCCGGTGGGATTCGAACCCGCAACCAAGGGATTATGCGTCCCCTGCTCTACCCCGTTGAGCTACAGGGCGCGCACGGAGGTGGGCGATGATTCATCGCCCGGCCCCAGCGGTAACCGATTATCTTTCAGCCTCTAGGCGACTTTCTCCGACTCAATATCAAACAGGAAGTCGAAGTCCTCCTTCTCCAGCAGGTTGGTGAAGCCGCCTTCGCCCAGCACATTGTTGACCATGAGGTTCTTCTTGTGCTGCAGGGTCATGATCTTCTCCTCGATCGTGCTCTTCGTCAGCATGCGGTAGGCCATGACGGGCTGCGTCTGGCCGATACGATGCGCTCGGTCAATCGCCTGATTCTCCACCGCAGGGTTCCACCATGGATCGTACAGGATGACATAGGACGCGGCGGTCAGATTCAAACCACTGCCGCCGGCTTTGAGAGACAGCAGAAACACGCTCGCGTTTTCATCTTCCTGGAACGCTCTGACGATTCCCGCGCGGTCCGTGCTGGCTCCGGTGAGCCAGTGGTAGGGCAGCTTCATCTCCTCCAACTTGGTGCGGATGATCTTCAGCATGGAAACGAACTGGCTGAAGAGCAGCACCTTGTGACCTTCATCATGCAGGCCTTGGATCACTTCCAACGTCGAGGTGAGCTTGGCGCTCTCTTCATTCTCCGCCGTTTTGTCCACGAGACCGGGATGGCAGCAGATCTGCCGCAGGCGCGTCAGGGCCTGCAGAATGGCAAAGCGGCGGCGGTTCACCATGTCAAACCCGGAGCTGTTCAGCACCATGTGCTGCGCACGGGCCAGCTCTTCTTTGTAGAGCTCTGCCTGACGGCCGCTCATCTCGCTGAGCAGGTTTTCTTCACTGCGTGAAGGCAGGTCGCGGGCCACCTGGGATTTCGTGCGGCGCAGCAGGAACGGACGCAGACGCGCAGCGAGGCGCTCTGAGGCACGCGGATCTTTGCGGCGGTCAAAGTGGCGGTGGAAGTAGGCACGCTCACCCAGGGCTCCGGGTGTCGCAAAGGTCATCAGACTCCAAAGATCGAGCAGGCGGTTTTCCAGCGGTGTCCCCGTCAGCACGAGACGATTGTCCGCGCGAATCTGGCGCGCGGCCTTGGCGGCCTTCGAGTCCGGGTTCTTGATGTGCTGGCCTTCGTCGAGAATCGCTGCAAGCCAGCGGACGGCGGCGAGTTCGCCATCAAAACCACGCATCTGCGCGTAGTTCATCACCACCACATCGATCTGCGTCATGACCAAGTTCAGGTCAAACAGATCGCGGTCATGCAGCACGAGCACCCGCAGATCCGGCGAGCCTTTTTTGAACTCCAGCGCCCAGACGTCGAGCACCGATTTCGGGCAGACCACCAGCACGGGCAGGTGCGGGCCGTCGGCCTTTTTGCGTGAGCGCAGCCACAGCACCCACGTGATGGCCTGCAGGGTTTTACCCAGACCCATGTCATCCGCCAGGATACCACCGAATCGGTTCGAGGTGAGGTAGGTCAGGAAATGGAAACCATCGACCTGATAAGGACGCAGCGTGACGTTCAACCCCTCGGGGACGTCAGGGCGCGCATCGAGCTTCGCCTCCTCCATGCGTTCCACGATCTTGCTCCAGGCCTTCGGATTGACGATCTCCGCTGCATTCTCCTGCGCGAGCTGCCGCCAGTGCAGGCGGTGAGACTCGTCGCTGTTCTCATTGAGGTCGATGCCAAGACGGTCGAGCATCTCCTGCTGCTCATCACTGAGCTCCAGTTTCACGCGGCGCCAGCTGCCATCAGCCAGACGCACGAACTCGCCCTTCGCGGCGATCAGCCGCCGGATGTCGGCGGGTTTGAGGTCCATCCCTTCGATGTCAAAAACCAGACGCAGGTCCAGCCAGTCAATGCTGCCGGCCTGAGTGGCCTCGATGCGCACGCGTGCAATCAGCGGGTCCGCAAGAATGGTCTGCAGGCTTTCATCCGTCTTCAGATTGACGTTCTCAGGGAGCTGCGCGGCCCAGGCATGAAACACATCCGGGAAATCTTTCGCCATGCGCACACGCCAGGCATCATTTTCCATGTCCCAGGTGCGGCGGAGCTGGTTCATCAGCTCTTCGGCGTCGCGCAGGGCGCGGCGGTCGCGGCAGACAATGGTGTCGTCGTTTTCAGCCGTTTTTTTTTCATCCACCGGCTGCCAGCCGGAAAAGCGCAGCATCTCACGCACGCGCCCTTCACCATCAACGGCCTCCGCCTTGAGGGTCACGAACTCTGCGCCACTGGAATGCGAGTTCTTGGCCAGGCACGCAGCGGTGATGTTCACATGCAGGTCTTCATGGCGCACGCGGCTTTTGATGGCGTCCGGCACCGGGATGTCGATCTCACGCATGAAGGAGATGCCCTCAGCGGTGGCCAGTGCCTCCAGCGGCATGGTGACACCCGCGTCGATGCGGGACTCGTCATGCAGCCAGACCGGACCTGTGAACAAAGTGTCCGTGCTCAGATACAATGTTTGCACCCCGCGCAGAATGCGCAGCGGCAGCGGAGCGGGAGTACCGTCCGCTGTTTCAAGCTGAAGGGTCAGATTGAGGCCGTTCTCGCTCAGGCGCGCCACCCAGCTCAGAGGCTCGGCCACACGCTGGAAAGGCAGTTCATCCAGGGTGATCATGCGCTCCTGCAACGCAGGCTGTTGGAACAGCGTCGCGAGCCATAATGCATGATGTTTGGATTCCAGTCGGAAGGAATCATTCCAGTTCTCATCACTCTGCGACAGACAGGAAACCAGCAGCAGCTCCGAACCGCCTGACGTCACGATGCGTCCATCGCGGTGTTCCCGGCGCAGGCTGTCCAGCAGCGCGGCATCGACCGTGGTGTACGGAGAAGGAGTTTCACCCTCAAGGCGCATCTGCAGGCGCGCGTCATTCACCGTGATGAGAAGGCGGAAATCACACACACGCGGCGGCTGGCGGTGGGCTTGACGGTCGTCCTGTCGTGAATCAATGAATTCGCGGATTCGCTTCTGCCAGGTCGGCACCGTGCTGGCATGCCGCCATTCACGCAGGGCTTCACGTGTGCCGTCGATGTCGGACATGCCGCGCAGGAAGGCTGGCACCGCGAGTCCTTTGTCAGCGAGGGCGAGCGCGATGTAGTTCCAGAACTCACGCAAGGTTTTAGGCGCTTCAGGCCACAATGCCACGGGTTCGAGGCTCTGGATGGCCCACTTCGGATGCAGACGCACCATGTCCTGGTCAAAGATCTTGCCGGTGAGGCGCACGCGTTCGTATCGCTTCTCCATCTTGCTCAGATAATTTTCCTCATCGGGTGTGAGCGGGCGTTCGAGCTTCGCAGTGAGCAGGTGCTCAAAGTCCTCTTCCTCCACCGGGATCATCGGCAGCGTGCCTCGGGCCTCGCGGCGTTGCAGCGCCACCAGTGTGGTGCACAGGGCCAGGTTTTCCAAATTCTCATCCTCATCGACATCCGTTTCGCCATGCCAGCCGTGCTCTCCGCGCAGCCAGCGCACCTGGGCCGGACGGTCATCCAGCCGCACCTCGGCCATCATTTCATCCTCCAGCAGTTCCAAGCCCCTCACTGCATCATCATCCACAAGCCGTTCCGCCTCCTGACGGGTGCGTGCGTCGAACGGGCGGAGGAGGATGGGAAGGTCGGTGATGAGGCTGGACATGCGAGGAATTGAGGCCCTCGCCGGTCAGCGGCGGGGGAACCGGAGCGATAGCACGGACAGAGCCCTTTGGGAAACGAGGATTGCTGAATTTCCACATTCCCACTCCTTGTTTGACAACGCTTCCTCGTCCAAACACAGCCCATGCTCGTCCCCGTCCTCACCCCCGAAGGTTTTCTCTCCCACGAAGGCGTGGCGGAATCGGCAGCGGACAGGAAAATCGCCGCCGCCGGATCTCCCAGTGCCATTTTTAGAGTTTTGAGCACGGATTTGCTCACCACCGAACTGGAGCCCCCCTGGAAATGGCTCCGGGAGTTTGCCCAGCAGTTCTTCACCCGTCTCTGCCAGACCAAGGATGCTTCGAGTATTCCCGCCCCCTCCCTGACCGACTTCATGGCCGCAGCACCACCCTTCGCTGGCGCGGAATACCTCACCGCCGAGGTTCTTGAACGCTGGTGGCTCGATCTGGCCCAGCACATCGCCCAGCTTGCCACGCAGGGCGTGGAGGCCTGGCTGCGCGAAGAGTGCCCCGCCTGGCATGTCGTCGGTCGCGTGACCTTCCACCTCGCCGAAAACAAGACCGACACCCAGCGCCCCTTCGCCTTCCTGGCCACCTTCACTGAGAAACTCAGCGCCACCGGCCAGCCCCAGCACCTGCCTCTGGCCCGTGCCCTGCAACTTTACTCCGGCCAGAAAGATCAGACCGCCCTCAATGCCCTGCTGGCCCCGGTGCGCACCGCCGCGGAAAAATCCAAACTCCTCCGCGAGTGGCTGGAAACAAAGCGCCTCTTTCAACCCATGGCCATGTCTCCCCAGGAGGCCTTCCGCGTTCTGCGCGACACCGCCGTGTTTCAAGAGAGCGGCATCGTCATGAAACTCCCCGACTGGTGGCGCAGCGGCAAAGGCCCCCGCCCCGCCGTCTCCGTGACCATTGATGCCCCCAAGCAGTCCTCCCTCCATGCCGGAGCCCTGCTGAACTTCAAAATCGCCGCCAGCTTTGAAGGCGAACCCCTAACCGACGCCGAATGGGAAAAACTCCTCAGCGCCGACACCGGCCTCGTCTCACTCCGTGGCCGCTGGATCGAAGTCGACGGTGCCCAACTCCAGCAGGTGATGTCACATTGGGAAAGGGTTCAGCATGCCACCGGCGAAGGCGGCATCGGCTTTCTTGATGGTATGCGGCTGCTCGCTGGCTTTGATCCTCAATTGGCGACCGTGGATGCAGAGAGCACGGAGGCAGTCCACGACTGGAGCGAAATCGTGGCTGGCAAGAATCTTGCCGCTGTGCTCCACCAGATGCGCGATCCCTCTGCTTCGCCAGCGCCGCCCAATCTCTGCGCCACCCTGCGTCCGTATCAACTCACAGGCTTTGCGTGGCTGCAGTTCATGAGCCGCCTTGGCCTCGGTGCCTGCCTGGCAGATGATATGGGCCTGGGCAAAACACTGCAAGTCATCGCACTGCTGCTCGCACGACAGAAAGAAAGAGCAGCCCCCGGTCTGCTCATCGTACCCGCTTCGCTGATAGGCAACTGGAAGGCCGAAGTCGCCAAGTTCGCGCCCGACTTAAAACTCTTTATTGCGCATCCCTCGCAAACCACGCGCGAGCATCTCGATCACGCGGTGCTGCATCCTGCCGAAGCTCTGCGCGGCTGTGATGCCATGCTCACCACCTACCAGTTCCTGCAACGCACCGAGTCATGGCAGCAGCACCCATGGAGCGTCGTCATTCTGGATGAAGCCCAGGCCATCAAGAATCACGGCAGCGCCAGCACCAAGGCCGTGAAGCGCCTGGTTGCACCCACGCGCATTGCGTTGACTGGCACACCGGTGGAGAACCGTCCCGGCGATTTGTGGAGCCTCTTCGATTTCCTCAATCCCGGCCTGCTCGGTGGTTCCGCCGCCTTTGCGGATGCGGTGAAACGCTGCGCCAAAAGCAACACCGGTTTTGCACCACTGCGCAAACTGGTGCAGCCCTACATCCTTCGCCGCATGAAGACGGACCGCAGCATCATCACCGACCTGCCCGACAAGATCGAAACCAAGGCCTTCTGCGGCCTCACGAAACGTCAGGCCACGATCTATGCGAAGCTCGTCGATCAACTCGCCAAAATGCTCGCAGACAAGGAGATGGAACCCATCAAGCGTCAGGGCCTTGTGCTCGGCTTCCTGCTGAAGTTCAAACAGATCTGCAATCATCCCAGCCACTGGAATGGCGACGGTGCCTGGAACCCGGAGGACAGCGGCAAATTCACGCGCCTGGCGGAGATCTGCAGCGAACTCGCCGAGCGTCGTGAGCGCGCACTTATCTTCACGCAGTTCCAAGAGACCTGCGATCCCCTCGCCCGCTTCCTCGCCACTGTTTTTGGCCGCGAGGGCCTCATCCTGCATGGAGGCACGGCGGTTAAAAAGCGCCCGCAGTTGGTTGCGTCCTTTCAGAAGCCCGATGGCCCGCCGTTCATGGTTATCAGCGTCAAAGCCGGCGGCACAGGCCTCAATCTCACCGCCGCCAGCCACGTCATTCACTTTGACCGCTGGTGGAATCCCGCCGTGGAAAACCAGGCCACCGACCGGGCCTTCCGCATCGGTCAAAAAAAGAACGTCATGGTTCACAAATTTGTCTGCCAGGGGACCATCGAAGAACGCATCGACGCGCTGATCGAAGAAAAGATGAGCCTCGCCCACGAACTGATCACCGGTGACGGCGGAGCTGAGAAGCTGCTCACGGACATGGGGGCGGAGGAACTGTTGAGCTTTGTTGCTCTTGATGTGAACTCTGCAGTCGTGTAAAAAGACACCCATGTGGTGGTCTTACCAAGATGTTGAAGAACGAAAAAAACAGGTGCAGCGCGAGATCGCGAAGCGAAAGAAGCGTGGGGGAAAATTTGAAGTGCTGCCGGCTCCAGCGGGACAGAAAAAACTGAGTACGACGTTTTGGGGGCAGTCTTGGTGCCGCAACCTGGAGTCTTATCAGGACTATGAGTCGCGGCTTCCGCGTGGACGCAGCTACCTGCGGCAGGGAAAGGTGTATGACCTGAAGATAGAATCAGGCAGGCTCAGTGCGGTGGTGGCGGGGTCAGAGCTGTATGACACGAGCATCACCATCGAGCCGCTGCCAAAGAAGCAGTGGAAGCAGATCGTGAAATCGAGCGCAGGACAGGTCGGCTCCATGCTGGATTTGCTCGCGGGAAAACTGGGCGATGGCCTGATGAAGGTGCTCACCGATCCCGAAGACGGCCTGTTTCCGAAGCCAAAAGAGATTCGCTTCATCTGCTCCTGTCCCGACCATGCTGACATGTGCAAACATGTCTCCGCCGTGCTCTACGGAGTCGGGGTGCTTCTCGACACGAAACCGGAACTGCTCTTCACCCTGCGTGGCGTGGATCAAGCCGAGTTGCTCTCCAATGCCAGCAGCGCCGCTATCACCGATCTCTCCGCCTCCGAAGGTGATCTTGCCGGTGTCGATCTCTCCGCAATCTTTGGCATTGATCTGAGCGCAGATGTCGCGATTGAAGCGCCTCCACCTGCCCAAAAGAAAGCCACGAAGAAAAAGGCAGTGAAGAAAGCAGCAAAAAAGGCGAAATAATCAGACGACAGAAGAGGACGCTACCTTCACTTCACATGCATCACCCCGCGCATAATGACCCAGTGGCCGGGGAAAGTGCAGAGGTAGGGGTAGTCACCGGGTGATTTGGGAGCGGTGAAACGCAGGGTTTCACTGGCGTTGGGATTGAGCAGCTTGGTGTGGTGCAGAATCTTGTCCGTCACGGGTATGAAGTCCTTTTTGATGCCTTCGGGGTCTTTGGCCATTTCGTTGCCGGCGAGGCCGATTTCTTCCACGCTGCCGGGCTGGCAGATGGCGAGGTTGTGCGCGGTGGCGTCGGGATTGTTGAAGACGAGGCTCACCGGCTGGCCGGGCTTCACGCTGAACTCGGCTTTGTCGAAAAGCATGCGCTCGCGCACGCAATTGATGGTGATCTTGGCAACTCCGGGCTGTTTGTCGAAAGCGGTTTCTTCGACGGTCTTTTTCTTCTCGAAAGGACCGCGTTTGTAGGTGGCGGCAAAGGCGTCCATGAATGCTGTGATTTTTTCGTTCTCCTTGTCTTTCCAGTGGCGTGAAAGTGCCCCGCTGCCGAGTGCGGTGCGCACGGCGTAGGTCAGGTGTTCACCCATGGGCCGATCGAGCACACCGAGCACAGCATTCAGAGCGTCTTCTGTGCCGATGTAGCTCGCTGCAATAACGGCCTCCATGCGCACGAGGCCGTTGTCGTCATTCGCGCGTGCGCGTAGCTGAGCAATGCGGTCTGGAAGATCTATGTAGCGCAGTTGCGTCGTCGCTGCGGCGCGTGCGTGGTGTTCTTCGCAGTTGAGCAGTTCTTTGAGCAGGGCGGTGTTTTCCGTGCTGAGGGTGCGATAGGTCCAGAGGGCTTCGAGTTGATGATGGCGAAAACGGGAATCCTTGGGGTCGAGTTTTGCCACCCAGGCATCCAGCGCGGTTTTGACCTCGGCGGCATAGCGTTCGTGCAGCTCGCGCTTGGCCTGGTAGCGCCAGCGGTAGTGCGGGCTCTTCAGGAGATCAAGCAGCGCGGGGATGGGGACACCTGCCACCGTCGGTGGTTCGGCGAGCTTTGCTCCCTTCGGCACGATGCGCCAGATGCGGCCGCTGGTGCGCAGGCGGCGCGGATCACGCAGCGAGTACTGCGCATGGCCTTTGATGGGGTTGTACCAGTCGCAGATGTAGAAGTCGCCACGTGGGCCGGCCTTCACATCGGTGGGGATGAAGCTGAGGTTGGTGGAGAAGATGAGATCACCGAGTTTCTTTTCCTCGTAGTGGTCGTCCATTTCGATCCACTGATGCATCTCGATGTTGTTCGTGGGTTTGTAGCGCGCCTTGATGAAGCCGCCCTGCAACTCCTGCGGCCAGAAATCGAAATCGACAAACTCCTGGCCGCAGGTGCCGGAATACGCGGGCATTTTGCCAGCGCCGGGATGCTGCTCAGGATAGGGCGGATTCGCGGCGTGGAAGGCGCTGGCGAAGATGGGATGGCTGGCCATGTGATGCCCCCAGTCATCGAAAGTTACGCCCCATGGATTTGTGCTCGGGTAGCTGCCGAAGGTGCTGAGCTTTTGCGTGTCGGTGCGCAGACGGAACCAGCCGGAGTTGTCGAGGCGCACAGGGCCGTAGGCGGTTTCAATTTGGGAGTGCAGGAAGATGGAATCGCGGATGATGAGATCGCCATCCGGGCTCCAGACAAAGTCATGCAGCGCATGATGGGAGTCCTCCGTGCCGAAACCTGTGAACACCTGACGGCTGAAGTCTGCCTTGCCATCGCCATCCGTATCTTTGAGAAAGGTGAGGTGGGGCTCATCGGAAACATACACACCGCCGTCGCCAAACTCGAAGGCCAGCGGGATGTGCAGGTTGTTTGCCCACACCGTTGATTTGTCAGCTCTGCCATCGTTGTCCGTGTCTTCGAGAATGATCAGTCGATCCTTCGGCTCCTGGCCGGGGTAGAGATGCGGGTAGGCCTGCGAAGTGCTCACCCACATGCGGCCCTGCGTGTCCCAGCGGATTTGAATGGGGTTCGCGATCTCGGGGAACTCCTCTTCGCTTGCGAACAGGTTTACTTCAAAGCGTGGATCGACCTTGAAGGCAGCGAGTTCATTCGCTGGTGTCATCCATTCGTTCGCGCCTTTGCTTTCCTTCGTCGCGGGCATCTCGAGGACATTGGAGTCATCGATTTTTTTGCCCGCGAAGCTTTTTCCCTGCGCGATGGCCCAGATGCGCTGGTCGCGATTCGCCACCATGATATCAAAGCTCCGCATCGCGGGGAGGAAATCGAGATAGCCGTAGTCCTTGTTGCGATCGCCTGTGTAGTAGAAGCCGTTCAGCGGGCGGTAGCGTTGGAAAAATTGCCGGTTCTTGTCTGCGATGGCCGCACGCAGTTCAGGCGTGGTTTCTGGGGCGCTGACTTCGAAGATGGCGCGATACAGGGCCTCGCCAAACACTGCGTAACCCTTGTCCTCAAGATGCACGCCGTTGAATGTGAGCCCCTTCATCGCTGGCAGCATGGGCTCAAACACGTTGGCGAATCCCACTTTCTCCGCTGCAGCCACTTCACCCATCGCCTTGGTGTAGGCGGCAAGCCGGGCGTTGTTCATGTCCGCCGCCGGGACGCCGGTCACGTTCTCATTGGCGATGGGCGAAACCAGCACCACGCGCGGCGCTGTCTTGCTGTTGTAGGCATGCGTCTTCAACTCCTGCACCAGCGCCGTGAGCCGCAACTTGAAATCCGGCAGCTTCTCCAGACCGCCGAAGGATTCATTGAAGCCAAACGCCGCAAAGATCACATCCGCCTTCTGTGCAAACAGGTGCTGGTTCAAGGTGCCAAAGTTCGTCGGGCGTGGCATCAAGTCCACCTCATCCGCCGACCACGCCAGCGTGCGCACCACGAGCTGTTTGTCCGCATGCCCCTTCAGCAGCATTGCCTCGAAATGCGGGAACTGCGAGCCGCGATCAAACAGTGTGTTGCCGATGAACACGATGTGATCACCCTTTGCCAGAGCCAGCGGTAGCGCTGTATCCACGGCCGCTGTCACCGGTGGCAGCGGTGCGGATTTCTCCTCCATGTAGTATTTGGCCAGCGCCGGGTCTTCAGGAGGTGCAGGCTTGCCCGTGTCCGTGTTCTTTGCGTCCAGCGGATTCACAGCCATGGCTGGTTTGCGAACCGGCGTTTTCGGTGCGTCTGCAGCGTAAGCGAGAGTCGCCAGAGAGAGAAAGAGAGCGGCGGGCTTGATCATAAGGAGGAAGGCTTGAATGAACGCACGGATTCACCTCACATTGCGGAGCAAAACCGGACAACGAAAGATGCTGGCTGCCAGGCTCTCAAGAAGAGAGCCTGATGTGGAAAATCACGAATGGCTTACTTCACATGCATCACCCCACGCATGATGAGGTAGTGGCCAGGGAAGGAGCACACATATGGATAATCGCCGGGCTTGGTGGGCGCGGTGAACTCGATGACTTGTTCTTTGCCGTGGTCGAGCAGCTTGCTGTGCCAGAGGATGTCAGGGCTGTCGGGGATGAAGCCGGTGTCGAAGCCTTTGGCGCCGAGGGCCATGGCTTTGATGGCGATTTCCTCGGCTTTGCCAGGATTCACAAGCAGGATGTTGTGAGGCATGAAGTCGGGATTGGCAAAGGTGAGCTTCACTTTCTTGCCTGCCTTCACGCTGAGTTCCTTCACATCATACATCATGCGCTCAGGAATGGTGGCGACGCGGATGGTGGTGAGTTCCGGCGTGTCGCTGAGGATGCCGGATTTCTGCGCCTTTTCCTCGGCCTCTGCGGCAATGACACCGCCGTGCATGGAGGCTTCGACGTTGAACCAGAGGTGCTGGACGACATTGGCCGCGTTACGGGCGTGCAACTCAGGCGACTTCTGCAACTGGCCGAGAAGCTCGACATTGCGCACGTTGTGCTGCTGATGAATCCATAGTGCTTCGAGGAGGTTATGCGCGTCTTCCTTCTTGTTCGGATCAAACCGCTTCATCCAGGCCAGTGTTGCGGCGATGACCTCCTTGGTGTCACGCTCGCTGAGCTCGATGTGGGTACGGTGGCGCACGCCATCGGCGGGGTGTTTGAGATTTTCCAACAGTGCAGGGATCGGCTGGCCGTCCACCGGCACGATCTTCTGCAGCGGGCGGTCCGTGGCGGTGATGCGATAAATGCGGCCATGCGCGTGGTCGCGATTCGGATCACGCACGTTGTGCTGCATGTGGCCGATGATGACGTTGTGCCAGTCGCTGAGGTAGAGCGAGCCGTCCGGTGCGAAGACTGCGTCACTGGGGCGGAAGTTTTTGTCTCCGCTCATGAGGAAGCCGCGTGAGGTCTCTTCGGTAACGGTGCCATCGGCCTGTGTGACTTTTACGGTGAGTTCGTCGCCTGCGGGTTCTCCCCAGACGGTGCCCTTGTCGGCATCACGCTCGAGGTGGTAGTGCTTCACGCCGAGGAAGCCGATGACGTTGCAGATGAGGAAGTCTCCCTGCATGCCCTCAGGGAAGTGAGTGCTGCTGACGACCTCGCTGGCGGTGACGGGGCGCACTTCTTTCTTGAGCAGTTCATACATTTTGAAGCCGTTGCCTTCGGGGCGCACCTGATAGGCGCGACCGCCGGTGCCGTCCGTGGCATACTGGTAGCCCCAGGAGTCAAATGAGGTGCCATGAGGATTCGGTGAATTGTCTGCATGCCTGGCGATGGTGAAGCGGCGCGGATCAAAGCGATACATGGCGGAGGCTCCGGTGTTCAGCGAAGGGCCCCAGGGATGTTCGTGGTTGTGCTGCATGAACACACCGCTCTGCCAGTAGAGACCACCGTCGGGCCCGTAGATGAGATTATTTGCGCCGTGGTGGGAGTCAGAGCTGTCGAGGCCCATGAGCATGATGGTCTGTACGTCCGCTTTGTCGTCGCCATCGGTGTCCTTGAGGAACAGGATCTCCGACTGGCGGGTGACGAGCACACCGCCATTCCAGAACTCAAAACCGAGCGGATTCTGCACACGGGCAAATTCCGTGGCGCGATCAGCACTGCCGTCATTGTTGTCGTCGTGCAGGATGACCAAAGCATCGTTCATTTCCTTCAGCGGTTCCCATTTCGGATAGGTCGGCCATGCGGCAACCCAGAGACGACCTTTTGAATCAAACTGCATCTGCACGGGGTTGGCGATCTGCGGGAAGCGCGACTCGTCGGCGAACAGATGAACCTCGAAGCCTTTTTTCACCGCCATGTGTTTGATGGCCTCTTCACCGCTGATGTATTTCAGGGTGCCTTCCTTCTGCGCGCTGCTGCTCTTGCTGCCACCTCCCACGTTGGAGATGACGGGCACGGGTTTCGGCACGTTGCTGTCGTCGATTTTTTTGTCGCCTCCGGTGATGCGAGCCCACACGCGCTCGTCGCGGTTCGCGGTCATGACGTCGAGCATGGAAAGCTCATGCTGCAGCACGACGGCATTGGTCTGGCCATTGGTAAAGCTCAGCGTGGAGCGGCTGCCCCAGACGTCGTTGCCGTCGGAGGCGTGGTAGCGGTTGTACCAGTGAAGGTCTTTGTCCATCACGGCTTCGCGCAGCGGTTCCATGGAGGGCGATGCGCTCACCTGCTTGCCGATCAGCGCCTTTGCGATGACTTCTGCGAGCAGGCGATCCCCTTCGATGGAGAGATGCACACCGTTGATGGTGAGCGGCTCCTTGGCGGCCTTGAACAGCTCCAGTGAGGGATGATACAGGTCCACAAACGCCACGCCCGCTTCTTTCGCGGCTGCCTCAGTGGCTTTCGTGTAAGCTTCGAGCTGCGCGTTGTGCGCCTTGCCATCTGGTACGTTCACATTGCGCGTGTCTTCATGCGCGATGGGGCTGAAGAGAACGATGCGCGGGAAGGATTTGCCGTTCGCCTTGCTACCGCGGGTCTTCTTCACGAATTCGACGAGCTGCTTCTGAAACTCTTCCGGCTTGTTGTCATAGGATTCGTTGTAGCCAAAGAAGCCGAACACGACATCTGCCTTCACATGGCGCAGGTAGTCCGTCATGTGCGTGGCACCGCTGCTGCGCGGGTAGTTGTTCGGGCGGTCGCCGCTGGTGCTCATATTGCGGAAATGCACCTGCATGTCCGGCAACTGGCTTTGCAGCAGAGTTTCCATCCAGCCATCGTGCTGCATGCGGTCGGGCAGGCCGTTGCCGAGGATTGCGACGACGTCACCTTTACCAAAGGCGAAAGGCGCAGGGTCTTTGTAGTCCGCAGGCACTTCGGCCAGTTCAGGCTCCTTCACAGGAGCAGCGCCGCCGCCGGAGTTCTTCTGCGCAGGCTTGCCCGGCTTTCCGTCAAAGGTCATGTAGGTCAGTTTGCCGCCGCCTTTGACATCGATGGTCATCGAATCCGGACCGGCGACGTTTTTGATCTCAAACACCGGTTTGCGAGCTTCATCAAGCAACTGGAGTGTGAAGCCGCCCAAACGGTCCGAAAAGCCCCGGCGGCTCCAAAGTCCGATCGTGTCGATGGCATGGCTGGAGCCCAGATCGACTTCCCACCATGGATTCGGCTGGTTCTCTTTCGTGTGCGTCTGGCCACCCTTGCCCCACTCCGGGTCCTTGTTGCCATCAAAGGCCCGTTCAGGTACGCCGCCGTTGGTTGTTGTTGATTGTGTTGCCTTGCCGCCCTTCACCACGTTCTTGCCGCCGCTCATCACTTCGATCTCTGCGATTTGCAGGCAACGTTTGTCACCGGGAAGCTCAATGCGCACATAGCGTGCAGGCTTGCCTGAGGCGATGGTCACCTTGGATGCCGCATCGGTCGTCGCTTTCGCCGCCGACTTCTCTTCCGGCTTTGATTTTTGGGGAGCACGCTTCGTATTGTTGTTGGCTGGAATCTGCGAGGTGAAGCCTGCATACATCTCGGGTTTGACGCCATGGGCATAGGCACCGCCGCCAAAGGTGTTTGGCTTGAAGGGACCGACGAAGGACACATCGAGGTCGGGCTTGATCGAGTCTTCCAAGCCCAGCGTCCAGAAGATGCCGTTCACGATCATGCGGCGATAGCCTTCATTCGTGATGTCTTCCGATGTGCCGTACAGCGTGGTGAAGACACGTCCTATTTTGCCGGAGGCGGACTTGTAGGTGCGTGTCCACTCGCTGGGCATCGGCGGCTTGGTGGCATCCGCAGGGGAATCTTGTGTCATGCCATTGAGCGGCTGGGCCATCGTCAGAATCTCGCCATCCGTTGGCTTGCCAACATAACCGCCCGCCTGCACCCAGATATCCTTCACACCACGGAGAATCGGGTGTGCAGCCTTGTCCGGCACGATGGCGATGCGCGTGCTCTGCTTGTGATTGGTGCCGTAGTGGCCCACCCACGTCTGTCCGAGCACCTGGTGACCAAAGCCCAGTTCGTAGCCTCTGACCTTGCTATCAAAGGAATACTTCGAGTAGGGATCATCCTTCGTCGTCTTGAAACCATGTGTCGCCGTGCGCAGTCCTATCACCGGGCCGCCACGGGCGAGGTAGGCGTCAAAGTGCTTCATCTGCTCCGCTGGAAACTGCTGAAAGCGCAGGAAGACCACCGCGAGATCGGCTGTGTCCAGCGCCTCCATCCCCGGCATGTTCGCGACTTCGCCCGCCACGATGTCGCCTTCTTGGTCGATGTCGAACAGCACGGTGCACTTGAAGCCCTGATGTTTGGCCAGCAGACGTGCGATAGCCGGCATCGACTCTTCGGAGCGGTATTCATGGTCTCCAGCCAAGAAGACGATGTGTTTCCCTTTGCCAGGCCCTTCGGTGCCTTCAAAGACGAGTGGCGCGGCGCTCGCAAAGGTCGCGAGTGAGAACAGGGTGAGCAGTAGGACGGCTGGGTTGGTCATGACAGGTTGGAACAAACGTGGAGTTGCGGTGTGGTATCTCGCGGTGGGCAGCGAAACCGGACAATAAATTTTGAAGATGAGCAATATCCCTACTTGCGATAGTCTGCGCCGGCGAGGCTGTGCAGCACGGACTGCTGCCAGTCGTGCAGTTCGGACTGCAGCTTTTTGGCGATGCCGGGCTGGTGCTCCAGCAGATTCGTTTTCTCGGCGGGATCGGCGGCGAGATCGAAGAGTTCATGTTTCGGCGCGCCCTTCTTCTGCTCATGGATCACCAGCTTGTAGCGGCCGTCGATGACAGCGCGTGGGCCGAGGTAGTCGGCGTTGGTGATGGTGGTATGTCGAAAATTGCTGAAGTCGCGCGTGGCTTTACCTCCTGCCTTTTTGGCAAGCGGCGTGGTGCCTTGCTGCAGCTCGGGATCGATGTAGGGCTCGGCCTTGTCGAGATGTGCGGCGTCGAATTGCCAAACCCAAAGCGGCTTGGGGCGCTCGGTCATTTTTCCATCAATCATTGGCAGGAGGTCGGTGCCATCGATGGGGCGATCAGGCAGCGGCTGACCGGTGAGGGCGCAGAGCGTGGGCAGGAGATCGCTGGTGGTGGCGCGGACCTTCGTGCTGCGCGGTTTCGGAATTCTCGAGGGCCATTCAATCAGCCCGGGGACGAGCACGCCGCCTTCGTAAACCTGGCCTTTCACACCACGGTGAGGGAGGACGAGTGAAGCATCTGGAGAAGTGCCGTTGTCGCCGCAGTAAAAGAGCAGGGTGTTGTCGCGCAGGCCGCTGGCGGCGAGATGATTTCTCAGCGTGCCGATGGAGCGGTCCATTGCGGTGATTTCGGCATAGCGTTCGCGCAGCACCTCACCTTGCGGGCGTGTTGTCGGACCGCCGGTTTCGTTGGAGGTGAGCCGGACCTTCTTGTCCTTGTATTTGGCCGGCAGGTCATCATACAGCGCGAGATCCTCCGGCAGGCCGCTGTAGGGCTCATGCGGGGAGCCGAACCACACGACGGTGAAGAAGGGTTTCCCATTCTTGCTGGCGCGGTCGATGAACTTGATGGCTTCATCGATGACGACGGCGGAGCTTTCGCCGTGGATGACTTCAGGCGGGCCGCCGTTGCGCGAGAGGGACGGGTTCAGCTCGAAAAAGTTGTCGTGTGAAACCCATTCGTGGAAGCCCATCGCGCCGGGACTCGTCGGCGAAGATGCTTTGACCGGGCCAAGATGCCATTTGCCGAAATGGCCGCAGTGGTAACCGGCCTTGCCGAGGATTTGAGCGATGGTAACCTCTTCCGGGCGGATTGAGAAGCCGGGATTGAAGGTGCCCATGCGGTTCGGATGACGACCCGTCATAAAGCTGGCGCGTGTGGGCGAGCAACTCGGATGCGCAGCGTAGAAGTTTTCGAAGCGAAAACACGTCGCGGCCATGTCATCGAGCACAGGCGTTTTGACGTGTGGATGGCCGTTGTACCCTGTCTCCTCCCAGCCGTGATCGTCACCCATCATCAGGATGATGTTCGGACGTGACTCAGCGGCGAATAATGCCTGCGGAATGCAGCATGCCGCGAGGAGGGAAAGAAGGAGACGTTTCATCAGAGCAGCAATGATTCACTTCTTCGTCGGCGGCACCACTGGACCGGTGCCTTGTGGGCTCTTTGTCCGTGGCTTCTCGATCTTCACGGCCCCAGCGGGAAGTTTTGCGGGATCAAAGGACTGCGGTTCCGTGACCGGAAGCACTTTGAGGCGGAGGTCTTTGATGTGTACGCTGTTCGCATTGCCGCGATGAAGCTGAATGGCCAGCAGGCCTGCGAGGGCGCGCTTCTTTTCATCGTAGTCGGTCAGTTCGGAGGTGACCTTGCCGTTGATCTTGTGCACCAGGTGGTTTCCACGTGCGATGATGGTGTACTCATTCCACTGCGAAACATCCACCTTCACCGGCTCATGCTCGGAGAGCTTCCAGAGTGCGCCTGAGGTGTCGAGCACGACATTGGTGCCATTGAGACCGAAAATGCCGCGGCCCTTTTCCTCATAGGTCATGCCCGTGTGTTCGGTGGCGGGATGGATGTCGATCTGATACCCGGTGATGACCCACGGGGCGACCTCTGGCAGCTCGCGGCTGCGGTATTGAATGCCGGAATTGTTGTCGCCTTCCACGCGCACAGTGGCGTGGAGTTCGAAGTCCTTCACCTGGCCGCTGCGCCAGATGAGAAAGGAGTTGTTTGGCATGGCATCCGGCCCGGTGCAGGTGCCAATGACTTCGCCGTTTTCCACCTTCCAAAGTTTGGGGTCGCCATCCCAGCCGGTGAGGTCCTTGCCATTGAACAAGGAGGTGAAGCCGTCCTCAGCGGAAGCAGCGGCGGCGAAAATGAAAAGGGATAGAAGTGCTGCAGGTCTCATGTGGTGGGGAATTGGATCGGGTGGGGCAGGAAGAACGGGCGCTGCACTGTGATTTCTCGTCTCGCTTGCAACTTTTTCACTCCATTCCCTGTTGGTTTGCTTCCATGCGATCCCTTGCCCTCCTCTCTTTTCTCGTGCTGACCGCTTCGTTGTCTGCGCAGCAGCCACCCTATGATGTTTTTCCTGCGGCTGATCCGCCCTACTACCGTGTGCGTTATGAGGCCTCCACTCAGCCGGGGGAATTGATCTTTCCGGTGAACTACACCGTGTGGGTTCCGCCAGGCGTGAAGTCCTTGCGCGGGGTGATCGTGCATCAGCACGGCTGCGGTGAAGGCTCGTGCAAATCCGGTCTCACGGGCGCCTATGACCTGCACTGGCAGGCGCTGGCCAGAAAGCATGACTGCGCCCTGCTGGCCCCCTCCTATGAGCAGCCGGAGAAGGCAGACTGCCAGATGTGGTGCGATCCGCGTAATGGATCGGATGTGGCGTTTCAAAAGGCGCTCTCTGATCTCGGCGCGAAGTCCGGGCATCCTGAACTCGCCAAGGTGCCCTGGGCGCTGTGGGGGCACAGTGGTGGCGGCCATTGGGCGGGAGGCATGACTTTGCTGCACCCTGAGCGTGTGGCGGCCGCGTGTTTGCGCTCCGGCGTGCCGATGCTGGAGGCCAATCCGGCCCGGCCCACGATCAAGGTCTACACTCTGTCTGAGGCAGTCGCTGGAGTGCCGATCATGTGCAATCTGGGCACCAAGGAAGGTGTGACGGTCAAGGAGGGCCGCTTTGCAGGAGCCTGGGCCTCGAACGAAACGTTCTTCACCGCCGTGCGTGCGAAGGGCGGGCTCATCGGCGTATCGGTCGATCCCTTGACCACGCACGAGTGCGGCAATCAGCGCTACTTCACCATCCGCTGGCTGGACGCCTGCCTGACCGCACGGCTGCCGGAAAAGAACGGCGGTGCGCTGAAGCCGATGCCGACGAAGAACGCCTGGCTCGCAGCCTTGCTGGGGACCGAAGCTGTGCCTGCCGCCAAGTTTGCTGGAGAAAAGGACAAGGCCATCTGGCTCCCAAATGAGGCGGTCGCCAAGGCCTGGGAAGTCTACGTCAAAGACACCACCGTCCCCGACACCACCCCGCCGCCTGCGCCCACTGGGCTGCAGGTCAAAGACAACGTGCTCACCTGGAAGGCGAAAGCCGATCTCGAAAGCGGATTGGCCCATTTCATCATCGAGCGCGACGGCAAAGAGATCGGCACTGTGCCTGAGCAGCCGAAGAACCCCTTTGGCCGTCCGGTTTTCCAGGGTCTGCAATACAGCGACACGCCCACCAACCCGTTGGTCGAGATGATTTTCACCGACAAAGCGCCTGAGGCTGGCAAAAAGCACCAGTATCGCGTGATCGCGGTCAACACGGTGGGGCTGAAATCCGAGTAAAAGGGCGTGTTTCCTGCTGCAACACGGGGTGGTCTGGCTACGTAGTAGTCAGACCCCCAAATCATGAACAGACGCCGTTTCATTCTCCAATCTCTGGGCACCTCCCTCGCCCTGCCGGGACTCCCCTCACTCATGGCAGCTACTGTGGGAGGCAATTCCGCCGTTCAGACCGCCAAGGGAGCTGGTGCTGGAGCGCGTCGATTCGTGGCCATTGGCAATCTGCTGGGCTATCAGACGAAGCAGCTCTTTCCGACCACCAAGGGACGCGACTATGAGAAAACCACACTGCTGGAGCCGCTGTGGGATAATCGCAGCCAGATGACGGTCTTTCGCGGCCTTGATCATGGCGTGAAGGGCGGGCACTTCGCGGTGCATTCGTTTCTTTCCGGGGTGCTGAACTCCGAGGCGCAAAACCGCCCGGATGGCAATGTGACCATCGATCAGTATCTCGCGGACGAGATCGGCTTCGAGACGCGGTTTCCTTCGCTGACCGTGGGCTCGGAAGGCGGCATTCATGGCGGCTGCCAGATCGCCTGGACGAAGTCGGGCGTGCGTGTGCCTCCCGTCACGAATCCGTCGCAGTTGTTTGAGAAGCTTTTCGTCAGTGACTCCACTGAGCGTCAGGCGCGCCGGGTGCAAGAAAACCGGGTGCAGTCATCCATTCTTGATTCGGTGATGGACGAGGCGAATCGCCTTTCCAAGCGCGTGAACAAAGAGGACAAGGACAAGCTGGATGAGTATCTCACTTCCGTGCGCGATGTGGAAAAGCGCCTGGAACTGCGCCAGCGCTGGGTTGCCCAGCCGAAGCCCAAGGCCCCTTTTGAAAAGCCCGCGAATCACAACGCTGTGGAAGACCTGCCGATCCTCTATGAACTGATCGCGCTGGCCCTGCAGACGGACAGCACGCGCATCGCCACGCTGGAAATCGGCGGTGACTTCATGCCGCAGCATCTCGGCATCAAGAAAGACTGGCACGGCCTCTCCCACCACGGCAATGACGCGGAGGCCATCGCGAGCCTCATCACCCTGGAGAAATATCAGATCGAGCACTTGGGCAAATTCATCACCCGGCTCTCGAAGATGAACGATGGCGAACGCACCCTGCTGGACTCCACCGCGGTGCTCTTCGGCAGCGGCATGGGCGATGGCAATTCGCACAAAAACTCCGACCTGCCCATCATCCTCGCGGGTGGCGGCTACAAACATGGTGAATTCCGCGAAGTGCCGCGTGAGGTCATCAACAAGGTGCCGCTGTGCAATCTGTTCGTCGACATCGCGCAGAAGATGGGCGTGGAGACGGATTCCTTTGGCAACAGCACCGGGCGTTTCGCGTGATGAGCATGATGGCTCCGACCCCGCGCCTAAGCACGCTGCTTTGCCTCGCGCTCCTCACAACGGCTCATGCCGCCGACGATGCACCCAAGCTGGCCCAGCAGTTCCTCGGGAAATACTGCCTGGAGTGCCATGACGCGGATGTGCAAAAGGGCGATCGCGCCTTTGAGAAGTTTGCGCTGCCGCTGAAGTCCGTTCCTGATCTCATCGATGCGCGTGACATCATCGACCAGCTGACCTTGAAGGAGATGCCGCCGAAAAAGGCGGATCAGCCCACCGATGATGAGCGCCTCGGCATGATCCGCGCATTGCGCGAGGGCACGGTGGCCGCCTATGGCAAATTTCAGAGCACAGGCAGCCGCACGGTCATGCGCCGACTCTCCAGCCGGGAGTACGAGAACACTCTTGCAGTGTTGTTTGGCCGCCGGGTGGACACACTGGGCCTCACGGCTGATTTCCCGAAGGAGAAAACGAGCCAGCACATGGACAACATCGGCAAGTCGCTGGTGACATCGGGCTTTCTCGTGGATCAATACTTTCAGTCCGCGAACCGCCTCGTCGAGGCGCGACTCGGCAAGCCGGCGACCGAGCCGAAGAGCTGGCGCTTCAACAGCCATTTTGTGCAATACGAAGAGCTGACCGGCTCCCACAAGTCCGCCTTCAACTTCCGTTACCTCTGTCTTTACGAGCAGCCGAACACCGACACCCGCCAGGGTGGCTACGGCCACATCGAAGACTTCAAGCAGGGCGTGCCCGTCTCCGGCCTGTACGACATCGAGGTGGAGGCTGCCGCGATGCACCGTGACACGCACTACGATCCCACCATCTTTGGCATCGATTTTTCTGAACCCTTCATCCTCGGTGTTGTGCCGGGAGATGTCACCAAAGGCCACATCCATTACCCACAGGCCATTGAGCCGCTGCTTGCCAGCACCGTGGTGCCGGACAACACGCCCACCTGGTTCAAATTCCGCGTGTGGCTGGAGGCCGGGCAGACACCGCGCTTCATCTTCCCGAACGGCCCGTATGAATCGCGCGCATCGGTGGTGACGATCAACAAACGCTACAAGGACGAGTTCAAGGCGGACACAGGATCCTCCGGCGTCGGTCGTGCCCACATCCTGCTGGAAGGCAAGCTTCCCCACATCCGCATCAGTGAGATCAAGATCAACGGCCCGGTGCCTGAAGAAAAAGGCGGGGCTGAAGAAATCGCGGTCTTTGGCAAAGCCGGATTCCAGGCTGAGCATGCGCTGGACCAGCTCCAGGCTTTTGCCGAAAAAGCGTATCGCCGTCCGCTCACTGATGCAGACAGCAAGCCCATACGCGCTCTTTATGACAAGCGACTGGCCGAAAAAGCCACGCCGCGCCAGGCTGCTCTGGATGCGCTGAAGCTGATCCTCTGCTCGCCCTCCTTTCTCTACCTGAGCGAGATTACTGAAGAGTCCGCAAAAGCGCTGAGCCCCTACGACCTCGCCTCGCGTCTCTCCTTTGCCCTTTGGGCTGCTCCGCCTGATGAAGCTCTGATCGCCGCAGCGAAGTCCGGCAAGCTCACGCAGGATGCTGAGCTGAAAAAGCAGATCCATCGCATGCTGGCCGATGAACGCATCAGCGGATTTGTGAACGGCTTTCTGGACAGCTGGCTGAATCTCCGAGAACTCGGCGGCATGCCACCGCCACGCGAGGTGGTGCGCTTCTACTATGCGGAGGATTTGCCCACCTCAATGAAAACCGAGGCCAACCTCTTCTTCCGCGATCTGCTGAAGACCAACGGCTCCGTCATTCAGTTCATCGACTGCGACCACAGCTTCGTGGACAAGAAGCTGGCCAAACTCTACGAACTGCCCGAGCAGAAGACCCTGCGCCTGGCGGATGGCTTCAAAAAGGTGAGCCTCAAAGGCAATGTGCATCGTGGAGGTCTCATGGGCATGGCAGCTGTGCTTACCGTCAGCGCGAACGGTGTCGAGACCTCGCCTGTGACACGCGGTGTGTGGGTCACAGAAAACATTCTGGGCGTGCCACCGCCACCGCCACCGGATGTCGTGCCCGCCATTGATCCGGATGTCAGCGGAGCCACCACCATTCGCGACCGCCTCGCCAAGCACCGTGCCGACGCCGCCTGCGCCGAGTGCCACCGCAAGATTGATCCGCTCGGTTTCAGCCTCGAGTCCTTCGATCCCGTCGGCCGCTGGCGCAGCACTTACCCGAAGACCAATAAAAAGGCCCCCGCCCCCAGCATTGACACCACGGGCGAATTCCCTTCCGGCGAAACCTACACCGACTTCGCCAGCTTCAAGAAACTCATCCAAGGCACCCGTGCCGATCTTTTCAGCCGGCACCTCATCCGCCAGATCCTCACCTACACCACCGGCCGCACCATGGAACTCAACGATGACTTCATCATCGACAAGCTCCACGACAAAGTGAAAGCGCAGGGCCTCGGCCTGAACACGCTGATGGTCGAGTGTCTGATGAGCGAGGTGTTTCGGTCGCGGTGATCTTGATCGTAGAACGAACATCCACGTTCGTTCACCGCAATGCCATGCTCATTCACTCCCGTGGGGACTGGAGAGTATTCAAAAAACGCGTCAGCGTCCTGGAGTGCGGTGGCAAAGATGCACGGCACAAGCCTGCATCGGCGACACCGCTTTCGCTGGGTGTTGAGCGCCCTCAGGGCTTAGCGTGCCCTCCGGCCCGCGGAAAGCGGCGTCGCGCCTAGGCTTGCCGCACGCAGTCCAAGACGCTTCGCGCTCGCCTATGCGCTGGAATGGCCGGAGCTTAGTTCCTACTTCACAGCAGGCGCTGCGGGAGCCGCCTCAGGCTTCACCTTCTTCGGCGGAGCGATGCGTGGAGTCTGAAAGGAATCAATCAGAGCCTTGTCCGCTTCACACTTGGCACCTGCAGTTGGAATCTCAACGCCTGCTGACCACAACACGCCATTGATCACCAACTGGCGCATGCCTGCCTGCTCCCAGGCCGAGTGAGCATCCAACCCGCTGAAACTGAAGGAACGTCCGCCACTCGGGCGGTCATAGGTCCAAGCAACCACGTCCTTATCGCCACCTTCAGGTGAGCCCAGTTTTTCTTTGCCCGACCACACCAAGGGCGTGATGCCCTTCATCTCCGCTGGAAACTGAAAGTGGTTCAGCCATCCGTCATTGATTTTCCACGGTGTGACACCGCTGGTGATGGCGTGTTTGGGGAAAGTGTCATGCACGCTGTCCCAATGGCCGCGGCTTGAAAGCGCATTGTAAACACCACCGATCCAGTTCATCGACTGCGCTGCAAAAGCCGGTGTGAACTCCACCGCTTGATGAATGTTCACCAGTCCGGTTTTGCCATCAGCTATTTTTTGAACGGTTGCCACATGCTCCGGTGAGGCGAGGTAGGCCTGCTTGCCGCCGCCATCGGTGTAAAAGACCACGGCAGCCGCGCCCTCAAACACCTTCTCATCGGCAGGCCATTCTTCGTTCACCAGCACCGCATCCACACCCGGTGTCTGCTTCAGCAGCGCCTGCATCAGGCGGCAACCGCCGAAGTAATCATGGTGGCCTATTTTGTCCACCTCCTTCACCTTGCCGGCGACGAGGACGATCTTGACACTGTCAGCAGCCCAAGAGGAAGAAGTGCACAGGCCTGCAGCAGCAAGAGAGAGAAGAAAACGTGAGCGGGAAATCATGGTGGGTAAGTGGAAGGCAGTCTAAACGAACGCACTCACCGGGAAATGTCTCCCAATCTTCACGGCCGGGTGATCTTGCCGTCGCGCTGAAACATTTGCCAGTCGGCCGCATAGTCCGCATTGATGAGCCACGAGGCGGTGGATTTGTCTCCAGCGAATGAGGCGAAGGTTGCCGAGGTCAGGGTTTGATAGCCGCCTTGGGTGACATCCCAATTCTTGCCGAGAGATCCGCACTCAACTGCTACCGCAGTGAGCTTCACCGGACCTTTGAGCGGATCAGCATCTGCAGGCACGCGGGCGACGAAGGTATGGCGCAGAAAGGAGAACACCAGCGGCCAGGTTTTATCACCGGGGCCGTGACCCGTCTTTGGTTCGACGGCATAATTCCACAGCGCGTTGTGCTTCTTCCGCATCGCTTCGACGACACCCATGTTCTCGGCTTTGGAGGGACGGCCAAAAAAGTCATCCACCTCACCAAAGATCACCAGTCCGGGGATTTGCGCCGCACCGGGTTGATAGACTTGATACGTGGTACCGGGACGCATGGAAACCCAGCCCCAGACGCGGGGGCTTTCAGCGGAAAAGATGGCGGAGAAGCCGGTGCCATTTGAGTGGCCGTAGAGAAAGAGGGGTGCATTTTCGAGCTCAGGGTGCTTGGCTCTTTGCCCGAAAGTTTTGAGCCGCTCATACAGCAGGCTGCGTGGCCAGAAGCCGCGCTGCATGGGATTGCCCACGAATTTGAAAATCGCGAGATGCAGCTCGCGGGCGATCTTACGCAGCTCAGGATGCTTGTAGAGATTCTCACCGCTGCCGTGGCCGGAGATGACGACGATGCCCTTTGCCACGGTAGTTTGCTCAGGCACCCAGAGGTCAAACTTCACATCCTCCTTTTTGCCTTCGCCTTTTTCCTTCACGGCCTGCTGCCATTGCTCATCGGTGAGTTTCCAGTCCCAGCTTCGCTCCACCGCCTGCTGCGGCGAGGGCGTGCCCCATTTGGCTTCGTCGAGCACGCCATTCCAGTTTTTCTGGCCATTCACCTGCGTGTTTGCCCGCACCCAGCCGAGGCTGTGACATTCGGGCAGTTGCAGCGTCTCGGTGAGTTCAATGTCTGCGGCGTGGAGATTTGCCAGCAGCAAAGCGGCGACGAGATGGAACGGCTTCATGAAATGGGTGAGTGAGACTAGGCGATGAGCTCGTTCAGCACGCCGGAGCTGTCTCCATGGCGCTCGACGTTCACGCCCATACCATGGAGGAGCGTCAGCCACGCATTGCACAGCGGCGTGTCTTTCGGCGCGACGATGTTGTGCCCCAGCTTGATGCCGGCGCCACCACCTGTGAGCAGCGTAGGGCAGTTGTCCAAATTGTGCTCGGTGCGGATATTGCTGCCGTAGGCCAGGGCAATATTGTCAAAGAGACGGCTGCCGTCGGCTTCCTTGGTGGCTTTGAGTTTGTCGATGAATCCAGCCAGCAGATCGCTCTGCGTGAGGTCGCGCTGCTTGGAAGCTTCCAACTTTTCACCCATGGTTGAGTGGTAATGGCTCATGTCATGCGGTGCGACTTTGATGCCGATGCTGGTGAGCAGCGTGCTGACCGGCTGGCGGTAGGTGAGCACGCGGGTGCTGTCCGTCTGCATCGCCGCGAGCATGATGTCATACATGATCTTTATCTCCTCTTTTCCAGCGAGACCGGGGGCTGGCTCGGGAATCGGTGCCTTGGGCTGTGGCACGCCGATCCACTGCTCGTCCTTGCTCAGGCGTGTTTCGATGTCGCGGATGCCCTGAAAGTATTCATCGAGCTTGCCCTTGTCCGTTTTGCCAAGGCCGCGCTGCATGACCCGGGCGTTCTCCATCACGGTGTCCAGCACGCTGCGCTTTTGAGCGAGCATGGCTTTCTGCTGCTCGATGGGCGTGGTATCTTTGGAAAAGAGCCGGTGGTAGGCTTCTACGGGGCCCTTGTGTCCGCCGATGGGTTTGCCACTGACATCCCATGCCATCGAGAGCCCGGGGCCATGCCCAGATGCTTCAGCATTTTCACTGCCGTTGAGCTGCAGGGAGGCAAAGCGCGTGTCGAGTCCGAGCTTGGCCGCCGCCACCTGATCCGCGGAGATGCTGTTGTGAAAGTTCTGTCCCGGCTCGCCAAAGCGGTTTGCCCCGGTGAGCCACATGGTGCTGCCCCAGTGGCCGTCGTTGCTGTACTTGTTCCAAAGCCCCTGCACGACGCTGAAGTCAGCCTTGTGCCGTGCTAGTGGTTTAAGCCCTTCGGGCAGGGCATAATCGGCACCCGGTTGTTTGATGTCCGGAAACCAGCTCTCTGTCGTGATGCCCCAGCCAAAGCCGAGAAAGACCAACCGCTTCGGCGGAGCTGCAGCAGCCGCCGCTGAGGCAAAGCGGCGGAAGCCAAGAGATTCGAGTGCCGGCAGTGCAATGAGCGCGGTGCTGGATTGAAGGAAGTGGCGGCGCCGGATGGGTGAGGTGCTCATGATGCTTTTTCGTTGAGAGATTACTTCGTATGGAACTCCTGACTTGCGACCAATGCGTGAATGAACTCGCGGATGGCGAGGTCTTTTTTACCGGCTTGCTGAATCATGCCGGCAATAAGTGGTTGATCGCGGAAGCCCGGCGGGCGGCCCAGCGCGAATTCGATGAGGGCCTCGCTGAAGCTGCGGGCAAAGGCGTCTGATTTGGAGGCGATGATGTCGCGCAGCCCAAAGAAGTCTTTGAACGCCGGGCCTTTGTAGAGCGCGGCGGCAGCTTCGATGGTCCAGGTTTTCTTGCTCTTGGGATCGGGTTTGCCGTTTGCGTCGATGGCCATGTAGCTGTCCTCGGTGCGCCATTGTCCTGCGGCGTCAAAGTTTTCCAATCCAAAGCCAACGGGGTCGATCTTGCGGTGGCAGCTGGCGCATTGCGGGTCTTCCTGATGCGCGAGCAATCGCTCATGTGTGGTGAGCACTTTGTCCGCAAGCCGCGTGATCGCGGGGACATTGGCAGGCGCGGGCGGAGGCGGATCATGCAGCAGCTTGCGCAGCACCCAGGCGCCGCGTTCGACGGGGCTGGTGCGCTCGCCATTGCCACCCATGAAGTGGATGGCCGCCATGCCGAGCAAGCCACCGCGTGGCGAGTCCTTGGGCAGCGACACTTTTTCATAGCCATCTCCCTTCACTCCCGGGATGCCGTAGTAGTGGGCGAGCACACGATTGATCATCACGTAATCGGCCTTCAACAGGTCACGCAGGCTTGCGTTGTTTCGCACGATGTGCGCCATGGTTTCATGGATCTCCCCTTTGGCGGCGACCTTTGTGCCGGTGTCAAAGCGCGGATACAGTGAACGATTGACCTCAAAAAAGTCGATGCGATCCAGCCCAAGCCACTGATGCGTGAAGGCTTCGAGGAAATCTGCGGAACGAGGGTCATTGAGCAGGCGTTCTGTCTGCGCGGCGAGCACCTCCGGCTTTTGCAAATCACCGTTCCGCCCCAGATCAAGCAGTTGCTTATCCGGCTGTGCGCTCCAAAGGAAATAGGACATGCGGGTGGCGAGTTCCATTCCCGTCAACTGCCGACGCTTCTCGTCTGGTGTTGGTTCCGCGAGGTAGAGATACATGGGGGAGGACAGCACCACGGCCAGCGTCTCTTTCAGCGCCGCGCTGTGCTTGTCGCCCGCCTTGCGGCGCACGTCATAGAGGCTGAGCAGGCGGTCGATGTAGGCCTTCGGTGGCGTTGTGCCACGGAATGCCTCTGTGGCAAACCGCTCCAGCGCCGTGCGCAGTTCCGGTGCGGCAGGAGCGGGGGATTTGTCATCCAGTGGAATGCTCAGCGCCGCAATGCCGGGCGGCTTGGGTTTGTCGACTTTAGGCACGCGTTCGACTTCGATCCAGTCCACCCACAGCGTGAGTTCTGGGCCGATGCCATTGAGCTTCACCGCCTCGGCACGTTTGCGTCCGCCTTCTTCATTGGTATCCCAGCTGCCCTTTTCACGGACGAACAGCAGGCGGTTCTCGCGCGTCATGTTACTGCGCGTCAGAGTCAGCGGAATCTCGATGACCTGCGGCTTTTCGATCGTGCCCGTGATTTCATGGGTGGCCATGACACGGCCCGTCCGCGCATAGATGCCGAAGTCGAGAAAGCGCCGTTCTGGAGGCGCATCCTTGGTCGCTCCCGCCTTGACGCGCACGACGTAATCGCCCACCGGCCAGTCAAAGGGCACCAGGAGCTCGATGTAGTTCACGTTCAGCTCCGCCGGATGCCGTGTCTGCGTGCCAAGATAGGCTCCTTTGTCCACTGCAGGCTGCGCCATGTAATACTGGTGATACTTCAGCCAGCCTGCGCCCAGTGAATCGTTGGCCAGATCGGCATCATTCTCGCCTTTCTTGTCGAAGCCAAAGGTGCGTGGGTTCGGTGCGCCGGGAATTCGGGCCCATTCACGGCGGAAGATGCTGTCGTTCTTCGATTCCTTGCGGATCTTCGCGACGATGTCCTTGTTCTCAGGTTTGGCCGCTGCTTCCTCCACTGCTTTGACCCAGCGTTCGGCACGCGCTTTGGCATCGATTTGATACTCCACGAACTTCTTCACGATGGGCGTCGTCGTTTCGGCTTCGTAGTGTAGTTTTTTCTCCACACCCGCCGCTGCCTGCCATGCAAACGCCTCCTCCACCGCCTCGCGTCCCAGCAGTTGGTATTGCTCAAATTGGTTTGCGGACATGAAAAGATTCGCCCCCACCGTGTCGAATCCACCCGCGCCACTGTCTGCGGGCAGATCGGACACATTGACGTCCACGCCGAGCAGCTCCCGCAATGTGTTCTTGTATTCGCGACGGTTCAGCCGCCGCATTGTGATGACTCCATTCTGATCTCCCAAAGTTCGCCGCGCCGCGACCATCACATTCGCCAGGTCATCAAGAAAATCAGCCTTCGCGGCATTGGCCGGCTGCTTTTCGTCCTCCGGCGGCATGTCGCCCGAGTTCATCTGATTGAGAACCTTCTGCCACTTCTCCGCAGTTTCGATGTCCTTGATCTCAAACGGAAGATCATCCACGCGGAACTTCCCCTTCTGTTTTTCCGGGCCGTGGCATGAAATACAAGTCTCCTGGAACAAAGCCTTGTGACGTTGATCCATCACGGCGCGGCTCTGGGCCTCTGCGGCGAGAGCGGGTGAATAGGCAGACAGCAGGGCGGCGAGAAGCAGAAACAGACGATTCATCAGGGGAAGAAACAAACGCAGTGGGACGATCAATGTATCTCACCTTCGGCATCAAAACCGGACGAACAAAATGCAGTTCGTCTCCAATTCAGAAGCGGCTTTTTCACGGTTGCATCAGCCGCAGCAGCACAATCTTTGAGAACTGAAACAGGCGCGGCCCTTCCGGTTCCGTAGAAACTGGCCAGCAGGGAAGTGTCATGGCATGCGCCGGTCATACCGCTTTGCCTGGGAGTTCATCCAGCGCCCCCGAACTATCGGGGATCCGGGTGACCGCCTGGATAGAATCAAGGGAATAAAATTCAATTTTTGGCTCAAGATTCCCCGCGCACGGGCAAGCCGGTCGATTACTCTCAGTCACCAATTTATACATATATGTCCGACTCCTCCGGTTCATGGTTTGCGCGCTTGATGCGTGCTTTGTTTGGGCAATTTCACTACCAGCCGCCTAGCTGGGTGCCGCGCCTTGCCTATGCGGCGGATGATCAGGTACGGAAACATCCCGGCTGCTACGCCCTCGCCATCGTGCTCACCGGGCTGATGTTCCTGATCGTGCCGCAGATACGTCATTATAGGGATGCTCATCGGCCACGCCCTCAAGTCCGTGCGGAAGTGCGTGAGGCAAAGGGATTGCTCCTCATGCCGGGGATCACACCCATCATCAAAAACAAACCGCAGCCACAGCCGATCACGGTGCAGTTCAATGTCTCGGTAGCCAAACTGGATGCCGTGGGCAAAGCGGCGGCCGGCGTCACCCTCACGCCTGCGCATTCAGGCGTGTGGACATGGAGCACTGACAAGCTGCTGATCTTCACCCCCGCCAAGGACTGGCCAGCCGGGCTGGAGTACACCGTGCGGCTTGACCCGGCTCAGCTGCCCAGGGAAGTGGTGGTGAAAGAACCCGTCTGGAAGGGGAAGACACAGCCGCTGGTGCTTTCAGTGAACAGTTCAGAATTTGAGATCGATCCGCGTGATCCGTTGATGCAAAATGTCGTGGTTGGACTCTCCTCGACGCATCCGCTCGACAGAGCGCAGATCGAGCAACTGGTCTCGCTGGAGGTCGTGGGTGGCGCGAAGATCTTTGACTGGAAAGGACAGAAGCCGGATGCGCTGTTCTCAGTCACGGAAGGAAAGCTCCAGCGCGAGTTCTGGATTCGCACGGCGCGGATTCAGGTGCCGGTGAAGGAGGACTTCGTGAAGATCACGCTGCACAAGGAACTCACCAGCACGGTCGGCGGCAGTTCGCTGGCAGCCGACATCGTCTCCAAGGTGCGCGTGCCGGATGTGGACAGCGGCTTCAAGATCGCCGATGCAAACACCGAGATTCTGAAAGCCGATGATGGCGAGCCGGAACAGTTTCTGTTCATCAACACCGAGGGCTATGTCACGACAGAGAATCTGCTCAAACATCTCGGTGTCTGGCAGGAGCCGCCGAATTTTCGGATCACGGATGTGAATGGTCGGCGCGTCCCTCCCAGAGAATATGACGTGACGGAGGATGTGCTGCGGCAGTATGCGCCCGTGTCGTTGAAGCCGGTCGAGCTGGAGCTGAGCGAGCTGGAGCTGAGCGATGATCATCCGGCGACGACGCGGCATGCCTTCAAATTTCTCACGGAGAAGCAGGGGCGGCTCTTTGTGCGCATCACGCAAGGAGTGGAGGCGCTGGGCGGCTTCCGGCTCAGCAGGGAGTTTCGCACCTTTAAATCAGCACCTCGTTTCCCGAAGGAAGTGCAGTTGCTGGGCAAGGGCGGCATCCTGGCTCTCAATGGCGAGCGCAAGCTGTCGCTGCAGTCACGCGGCGTGCCGTTTCTGCGGGTAAAAATGGCGCGGGTACCTGCACGTCAGGTCAACCACCTCGTGGTGATGACGGAAGGCGACTTCGCTAATCCCTACTTCACGATGAACGACAGCTTTGATGAATCCAACATCGCCCACTTCCTGCGCCGCGTGCAGCCGGTGGCGATGAAGAACGAGTTTCAGGCCTGCTACTCGGTCATCGATTTCGCCAGCGCCCTGCAGACACCAGATGCCGCCGATGCGGATGCTTCGCGCGGTTTGTTTTTCCTCACTGCAGAAGGCGTGCAACCTACGCCGGAAAGCAAGAAGACCATGGAGGGCGACGCCGTGGAAGATGACTGGCGGGTCATGGGTGAGGCGACGACGAACCGCTTTGTGCTTGTCACCGATCTGGGTCTGATGGTGAAGACGAACGCGAACGGCTCGCGCGATGTGTTTGTGCAGAGCATCCAGAGCGGCGAACCGGTAAACGGTGCCGTGATCACGGTGATGGCGAAAAACGGTGAGTATCTGCTGCAACAAACCACCGCCGACGGACATGTGCTGCTGCCGGACGTCAGCAATTTTCAGCGGGAGAAGCGCCCTGTGGCCATCGTCGCCACGCTGGGCAATGACTTGTCATTCCTGCCTTTCGAGCGTCCCGACCGCCTGCTGGATTTCTCACGTTTTGACATCGGCGGCGTGCAGGCATCGGAACAGGAGGCGCTGGAGGCTTTCGTGTTCACGGAACGCGGTGTGTATCGTCCCGGAGATGACATCCATGTGGGTGCAGTGCTGAAGCGCCGAGACTGGGCCGCAGGCCTCGCGGGGCTGCCGCTGGAGATGGATCTGGTCAATGCGAAGGACGAGGTGATCGACACCCAGAAGATCGTGCTGTCGGCAGACGGTTTCATGGATGTGAAGATGAAGACCGATGAGTCTGACCCCACGGGCCGCTACATCGCGCGCCTGTATCTGGTCAAAGGCCTGCATGAACGCATCCGTCTTGGTCAGAGCTTGTTCAAGGTGGAGGATTTCCAGCCGGACCGCATGAAGATCGATGTGACGCTCACCGGCAACGAACTCGCCGGATGGCTGCAACCGAGTGACATCAAGGCGGACGTTTCTCTGCAAACCCTGTTTGGATTTCCGGCGGCGAAGCGTCTGCTCAAAGCGCGGATGGAATTGAGCCCGGGGGCTTTCGCCTTTGCGCAGTTCCCCGATTTCATCTTCCACAACCGGCTGCCGGAAGCGGAAGACACGGAGGAGACTGAGGCCGGGCAGAAGATCAATCTCGGCGAGCAAAAGACGGATGACACCGGCGCGGCGCAGTTTGACCTGGCACTGGAGCGTTTCGACAAGAGCTGCTTCCAGGTGAGCCTGCTGATCGAAGGCTTTGAAGCTGATGGCGGACGCAGTGTGCGCAGCGGGAAAAACTTCCTCGTGGCTGCGCTGCCATATGTGGTCGGCTACAAGCCGGATGCCAAGCTCGACTACCTCGGCAAGGACACGGCGGCCAATGTACACTACATGGCTGTGGGGCCGGATTTGAAACCCTATGCGCCAAAGGATCTCATGGCGCGCCTGATTCAGATCAAACACGTCTCCGTGCTCACCAAGCTGGAGAGCGGCAGCTATGCCTACGTCTCGACGCAGCGTGAATCCATGGTTTCGGAGACGCGTATTTCACTGCCGGCGGAAGGCGCCAGTTACGCACTGCCAACGAATGCGGCGGGTGAATTCCGCCTCGAATTGCGCGACCCGGAAAACAATGTCGTCTGCGCCACAGCGTTCACCGTGGTGGGCAAAGGAGACCTTGACCGCAGCATGGAGCGTGACGCAGAGCTGGGTATCAAGCTGGCGCGCGGCACCTGGAACAGCGGTGAGTCTTTGGAAGCGAGCCTGAGCGCCACCTACACCGGCGCGGGCCTCATCACCATCGAGCGCGAGCGTGTCCTCGGCTGGCAGTGGTTCAAGGCCGGCACGAAGTCCAGCGTGCAGCACATCACGGTGCCGAATGACATCGAAGGCTCCGCTTATGTGAACGCCTCCTTTGTCCGGGCGCTTGATTCGAAGGAGATCTTCACCTCACCGTTGAGCTATGCGGTGGAGCATTTCGTGGCGAATCCCGACAAGCGACGCATCGAGGTGAAGATCGATGCACCGGAAAAAGTGAAGCCGGGAGATGTCATGAAGATCGGCTACCAAACTGCGAAGCCATGCCGCATCGTGATCTATGCCGTGGACGCGGGCATCCACCAGATCACGGATTACAAGCTGCCGGACCCGCTCGCCTACTTGAACCGCAAACGCGCCCTCGAAGTCGAGACGGAGCAACTCATGGACCTGATCCTGCCGGAGTTCTCGCTCATCGCGCAGAACAAGGCCTTTGGGGGTGACGCCGACAAACCACTGCGTTTGAACCTGAATCCGTTCAAGCGCCGCAAGGAGCCACCGGTGGTGTTCTGGTCGGGCTTGATCGCTGCGGGACCCGAACGCCAGGAAGTCAGCTACACGGTGCCAGATTACTTCGCCGGCAAACTCAACGTCATGGCCGTGGCCGTCGCTGAGGATGCGGTGGGCCGTGCTGAAACGAGCAGCATCGTGCGCGGTCCGCTGGTGCTGACGCCCAATGTGCCGTTCTTTGCCGCGCCGGGAGATGAATTCACGGCCTCGCTCACCGTGGCGAACAATCTCGAAGGTGCCGAAGCGAATGCACCGATCAGCATCGTGGCGCAGGTCACGCCGCATCTCGAAGTCATCGCATCGCCTCAGGGCGCGGTCAATGTGGCCGCTGGCAAGGAAGACACGGTGCGCTTCCGCATCCGGGTGAAAGAGGAACTCGGTGGAGCGGAGATCACCTTCAAAGCGGAAGCCGCCGGTCAGGTGGTGCTGCGGCGTGCCACACTGAGCGTGCGGCCTGCCGCGCCCTTCATCACCAACGTGCAGAGCGGTTACTTCCGTGAGAAGACGCATGAGGTGAAGATCACGCGTGAGATGTTTCCGCAGTACCGCAAACTGAACGCGAACGTGTCCGCCCTGCCTCTGGGTCTTGCGCGTGGTTTGGAGTCCTACCTGCACGAGTATCCCTATGGCTGCTCCGAGCAGATCACCAGCCGTGCCGTCTCACGCCTGCTGCTGGCGAAGGAGGTGGACTTTGGTTTTGATGCAGCAGAGTCCGCACGGCAGCTGGATGACGCGTTTGCCCTGCTGCGCAGCCGCCAGAATTCCAGCGGCGGCTTTGGCTACTGGGATTCAGATGCCGATACAGGCATGGACTACCTTTCGATCTATGTGACGCGCTTCCTCACGGAAGCGCGGGATGCAGGGCATGCCGTGCCCTCCGCACTGCTCGAAGGCGCGCGCAATCGCATGCGGCAGATCGCACGCAGCCGGGTGGACAGCCTTGATGATGCGGCCATCCAAGCGGCGGCGATTTATCTGCTCACGCGCCAAGGCGAGAACACCTCCACCTTTGTGCTGAACCTGCGGGACAACCTGCGCCAAAAACATCAAGAGGCATGGCGCGGCCATCTCACCGCCGCGTATCTCGCAGGCACCTATGCTCTGCTGCAGAAGCGCCAGGAAGCCGTGGTGCTGATGCAGGACTACTGGGCGGCGGTGCGCAAAGGCAAGGCACTGGGCGCATGGAACGGCTGGTACTATCTCGATCCGCAAGTGAGCCAGGCCGAGGGCTTCGCCGTGGCCTGCAAGCACTTCCCGGAACTGGCGGGAAATTTTGGCTATGATGATCTCGCCATCGTCACCGAGCCGCTGGCACGCAATCGCTTCAACACCATCAGCGCCGCCTCCACGATCCTCGCGCTCAAGGCCTACTCGGATCTCGCGAAGCAGTCGGGTGTGCGTGTGTCACTGACGGAAGTGTCCCGCGCAGGTGGCACCCTTATCCCGCTGGTGCCGGAAACCACCGGACTGATCCAAAGCAGCTTCAGCGCGCAGGCGGGTGCGCTGCGCTTCGGACTCGAGCAAGGTGGCGGCCGCGATCTGGGTGCGTTTTATCAGGTGACGGAGGCCGGGTTCGACACTGGCTTGCCGACTCAGCGCATCGCCGATGGCCTGGAAGTGTTCCGTGAAATCCTCGGAGCAGACGGCAAGGTGGTGGCCAAGCTCAAGGTCGGTGAAGGTGCGCTCGTGCGCCTGACCGTGCGCAATGTTTCTCCCAACGCGCTGAGCAACATCGCCGTGCTGGATCTGATGCCCGGCAGCTTTGAGCTGGAACCCAACGGCCTCAAACCCGGACGCGGCACGATGCCGGGCGCCGATTACGTGGATGTGCGCGAAGACCGCAACGTGTTCTTCTGCGGCCTGGGCAAGGGTGAGGTGAAGACCTTCACCTATCGCATCAAACCCATCGCCGCAGGCATTTACGTGATCCCGCCGGTGTTTGCCGAGAGCATGTACGATCGCGGCACCAAAGGACGCGACGGCGGTGGAAAAGTGAATGTGGAGTAACAGCCATGCGCACGTTTCATCGTCTGCTGCGAATGCGTTTCCTGCGCTGGTCGGGCGCGGCGCTTCTGCTGGTGGCGGTGGTCTGGCTGCTGCTTCCGGAACCGGAGCTGTACCCGCCTGAGTTTCGTTTCTCGCGCACGCTGGAAGATCGCCATGGGAAACTGCTGCATCTCGCGCTGACGCCGGATGGCAAATACCGCCGCCACACACCGCTGGCGGAGATCAGTCCTGCCTTGATTGAAGCGACGCTGAAGCTGGAGGACCGGCATTTTTACGATCACCCGGGAGTGAATCCCCTCTCGATGCTGCGTGCGGCGTGGGGTGTGTTTTCAGGCTCGGCACGCGGCGGAGGTTCCACCATCACCATGCAGCTCGCACGTCTGCGTTACGATCTGCACACACGCACGCCCTGGGGCAAGGCATGGCAGATTCTGCGTGCGGTGCAGATCGAAAAGCACCACTCGAAGGACGACATTCTGGAGGCTTATCTCAATCAGGCACCGTATGGCGGGAATGTGGAAGGCGTGGGAGCGGCGGGTTTGCTGTGGTGTGGTAAACCGGCGAAGGAGCTGACACTGCGCGAGGCCGTGGCGCTCTCCGTGCTGCCGCAAAGCCCGACAACACGCAGGCCACGCACGACAGGTGACAACGCAAGCCTGGCTGCCGCTCAGCACCGGCTGTGGGATCGTTTGCGCGAAGAACGCGGTCAGCCTGCCGACCCTTTGGATGCGGCGTTCACGCTGCGGCAGCTGATGCCGGTGCCACGCGAGGCCCCGCATCTGGCACGGCGGTTGTTTGCCGGAAAGCCGGTGGAAGATCGCGCCAGCTCGGGGGTGCCGCTGCGCTGCACGCTGGATGCCAACCGGCAGCTAGGCGTGGAGCAGGCGGTGAATGATTACGTGCAGCGCAAACGCGAGGTGGGCATCACCAATGCATGTGCGCTGCTGGTGCATGCGCCTTCACGCGAGGTACTGGCCTATGTGGGTTCCAGCCGCTTTCTCGACAGCAAGATTCAAGGCCAGGTGGATGGCGTGCTGGCGCGGCGTTCGCCGGGATCGGCGCTGAAGCCCTTCATCTATGCACTGGCCATGCAACAGGGGCTGATCCATCCCCACACGCTGCTGCGCGACGGGCGCATGTCCTTTGGCAGCTACAATCCGGAAAACTTCGACCGCAACTTTGCCGGCCCCATCTCAGCCGGAGATGCGCTGTATCATAGCCGCAACATTCCAGCCGTTGCTCTGGCACAACAGCTGGATTCGCCGGGCTTGTACGGCTTTCTCAAAGAGGCGGGCGTGGCGCTGCCGCAGCCTGCGGAGTTTTACGGTCTGTCACTGCCGCTCGGCGGTGGTGAGGTTTCGATGGAGGAGTTGGCCGAACTCTATGCGTTGCTGGCGAGCGATGGCACTGCCCGGCACCTGAATTATTTCAAAGCGGATCAGCCCATGGAAGCCAAGCCGCTGCTCACCGATGAGGCGCGCTATCTCACACGCGAGGTGCTGCGCACGCGTGAAGGCGAGCCCGTGATGGATGACCCGGCAGTCACATGGAAGACGGGCACCTCGCATGGCTTCCGCGATGCCTGGGCCGCAGGCATGCGCGGCGACTATGTGCTCGTGGTCTGGATCGGCAATTTCAATGGCAAGGCCAACCCGGCCTTCATCGCCCGCGAGTGCGCCGCACCGCTGCTCTTTGAAACGTTCCGCCATCTGCGCCTCCCAATGAAACGGGAAAAGCCGCCAGCAGGTGTCTCGCAGGTGGAACTGTGCGCAGTCTCAGGCCAGCTCCCCACCCCGCACTGCCAGCACCGTGTGCAGGGCGGATTCATTCCCGGCGTGTCACCCATCACGCCTTGTGACATCCATCGCGAAGTCCTGATCGATGCCGCCAGTGGTCTGCGAGTGGCGCGTGATGATGGCAAACGTGCGCTGAAACACGAGGTGTTCGAGTTCTGGCCGCCGGACCTGCTGGAGATGTTCAAGCTGGCCGGTGTCCCGCGCAAAACACCGCCACCACTGGAAGCCAGCGCTGAATCACTCACTGCCGCTGATGCAGGCGCGGTGCCAAAGATCGTCTCACCACGCGCCGCCCTTGTTTACACCCTGCAAGCCTCCGATGCAGCACGGCAGAAAATCCCACTGCGAGCGGACACGGCTCCAGGTGTGAACCGCGTCTTCTGGTTTGCCGGACCGCGCTTTCTCGGTGCCAGCGATCCCGCCACACCCATCATGTGGGCCGCCGCTGCCGGGAAATGGCGCGTCCATGTGCTGGATGATCAAGGCCACAGCGCGGCTGTGGAGGTGCGCGTGGAGATGGTGCCGTGATGTTCGCAGCTATTGCAGTACAAAATCTTTCGACTCCAGCTTCAGCAAAAACGCCTTCGCCTCCATTCCTCCCGCAAAGCCCGTCAGCTTCCCATTGGAGCCGATCACCCGATGACACGGCGCGATGATCGAGATGGGGTTTTTCCCATTCGCCGCACCCACCGCGCGCACCGCGCTGGGATTTCCAATCTGCTCCGCGATCTGTGCGTAGCTCCGCGTCTCGCCAAAGGGAATCGTCAGCAACGCCTGCCAGACCTGCCTTTGAAACTCAGTGCCTTTGAAGTCGAGCTTCAGTTCAAACCTCTCTCGCTTCCCAGCAAAGTAGTCCTTCAATTGCCTCTCCGCCTCCAGCAGCACCGGATGCTTGACGTCTTCATTCAGTGGACTGAGGCGCACACGTTTCGGATCATCATTCTCCCACAGCACCGCCGCCAGTCCATGCTCATTCGCCACGAGCGTGAACAGTCCCACCGGAGAGGGCATGGTTTTATAAAAATAACTGGGAGATGTCATATCAGTGCGGTTTTCGTTCTGGCAGATCATGGCGCGCTCTGGCAACGGCTGCTGGCCATTTTCGGACATGAAGATAAAATAACCCCATGTCCGAAAACGGCCAGTCCAGACGGGCTGCATGGACTAGCCTGCTTAATCCATGAAACTGATCGATGACAATGCCGCTTACAGTGCGCTGAAATCCCGTGACTCACGCTTTGACGGCATATTTTTCGTGGGTGTCACCTCCACAGGCATCTACTGCCGTCCCATCTGTCCCGTGAGGGTTCCGAAGCGGGAGAACTGCCGCTTCTTTGAAAATGCAAGCGCTGCGGAGAATGCCGCCTTTCGCCCCTGCCTGCGCTGTCGGCCGGAGCTGGCCCCCGGGCATGCGCCGGTGGATCACGCGCATCGGCTGGCAGATCTGATCATGCATCGCATGGACGAAGGCCTGGCTGATGAAGGCGCAGGTCTGGAAGAAATCGCTGCTCAGTTTGATCTCAGTTCCCGCCAGTTGCGCCGAATCGTGCAGCAGGAACTCGGCGTCTCGCCCATCGAGCTCATTCAAACCCGCCGTCTGCTTTTGGCCAAACAACTCCTCACCGACACCCGGTTGCCCGTCATCGAGATCGCCTTTGCCAGCGGCTTTTCCAGCCTGCGCCGTTTCAATGACGCCTTCAGCCGCCATTACCGCATGCCGCCCACCCGCCTGCGCAAAGAAGCCGCCGCACATCCGGGCAGCACGCACGCCACCGACACCTCCACGCTGCAACTCAGCTACCGCCCGCCCTATGACTGGCCGAGCATGCTCAAATTTCTCGCTACGCGCACGATCCGCGAAGTGGAATTCGTCTCCGACGGCACCTACTCCCGCACCGTGCGTTTAGGCGATCACACCGGCTGGATCAAAGTATCCAACGCTCCTGAGAAGAACGCACTGCGGGTGGAGTTCACACATTCGCTCACGCTCGTCCTGCCCGCATTGCTGGGCCGCTTGCGTCATATGTTTGATCTCGCCGCGCGTCCCGACATCATCGCCGCGCATTTGATCCAGGATGCCACGTTGAGAGAAAGCGTTTCGCAAAATCCCGGACTGCGCGTACCGGGCTCATTTGAAGGCTTTGAACTGGCCGTCCGCGCCATTCTGGGCCAGCAGATCACCGTGCAGGCCGCGACGAAGATCGCCTGCCGCTATGCCGAAGCCTTCGGTGAAAAAATCGAGACCCCGTTTTCTGAGCTCACACGCCTGACACCCCAGGCGCACAGTGTCTCCCGTGCGAGCCTCGATGACATCGTCCGCCTCGGCATCATCCGCACCCGCGCTGCCTGCATCCTCGCCCTGGCCAATGGTTTCCACTCCGGCACTCTCAAGCTCGAACCCGGCGCCCATCCAGAGACCGCCATCGCACAATTGGTGAGCCTTCCCGGCATCGGCCCTTGGACCGCGCATTACATCGCCATGCGTGCCCTGCGCTGGCCCGATGCCTTTCCCAAAGAAGACATCGCTGTCCGCAACAACCTCGGCGGCGTCACTGCAAAGAAAGCCGAGGAGATGTCGCATGCCTGGCGTCCGTGGCGGAGCTATGCGGTGATGTATGTGTGGAACCACCCCGTCACGAAACGAACTTAAGTTTCATTGGCAGGCGTACTTTGCACGCTCTCTGCTACGTTCGCTTCTGTCTCGCATGGCCGGAATAGCACGCGTGGCGAGCACCGATGGAAGAACTCATTTTCAAAACCGACCACGCTTTCCTGGAGAAACTTTGGAGGACACCTCTAGAAACATTGCGCCTGCTCTGCCCCGTCTGCGGTGGGGACGTGATGTTTGCGCCAGACTGGAAGCGTGCCCGCGAGCTCACTATTCATCCGGGGGCGTATTGCATGGTAGATCGCCGGCACCTGACGGTGATGTTTGACATGGCTCCTGAGCAGCGCCGAAGACCATCGGGCACACCTGCGTGATACCGGGCGGGAGGCACCGCAAAATCCACGCACCCAGCGCAAGAGACAGTCAGCACTACTGGAAACCACTATGCCAAAATTGCGGTCGTACACGACGGCACGTACCGTATCGGACCACAATATCGCAAATTCTGCGGGAGGGCATCATAGCAGCCGTGAACACAACCCACGAACGCGCTATGAACACCAACTCAACTGCCCATACCTCCCCCCGCCAACGTTTCATTCTGAACTTGGCTGAGAGCGAGCTCTTCCAGCATTACCAGAAGGCCTTCCATACGCTGACCAGCCTGCCGCTGAGTCTGGAAGCCACCAAGGATGACTCTCCCATCGAAAGCATCATCACCCGCAAGGGCGTGGCCGGAGTGGTGGAAACGCAGGTGCCGGTGCGCGTGGGTAAAAACACCATCGCCATCATGCTGACTGGCGGCGTGCGCCTCCAGCCCGCCAATGCCGAAAACTTCGCCCCCGTGGCCAAGGCTCTCTTGGATGACAACCGCACCGCCGCAGAAATCCGTGGCGCCAAGGTGCACTTCGAACACGCTCCTGTCATGGAGCCTGCACGCTATGAGGCCGCCGTGGCCATCCTGCAGTCCTTTGCCCTTCAGCTGGGAGATAGCGCGCACCGCCTGCTGTTTGCCACCGCCACGCATGAGCCTGAAGCCGTGCGCAATGCCAAGACCTTCATCCACACCCATCTGGCAGAGCCGATGTCCCTCGAAGCCGTCGCCAGCGCGGTGAACGTGAGCCCCTTCCACTTCTGCAAGCTCTTCAAGCGCGCCACCGGCCTGACCTTCACGGACTTCGTGAACCGTGCCCGTGTCGAAAAGGCCAAGCGCATGCTCATGAAGCCCGCCGCCCGCATCACCGAAGTGGCCTACGACGTGGGCTTCCAGAGCCTCTCCCACTTCAACCGCAGCTTCCGCCGCATCGCTGATGAATCCCCCACGGAATTCCGCAGCCGCATGAAGCACAGCGGTCCGGCCCTGATGGCCGCATAACCCTTTGTCGCCATGCGCACCGCTCTGCGGTGTTTCGACGACAATTGCCCCGGAGAGGCCGCCTGAGCGCGTTGGGCTACCCTCTTCGGGGTTTTTTGTGCCTGCATGCCGCGCTCAGAAATTCCCGCCGCCGCGCCACCCGGCGCGCGGATGCACTTGACCCCCCGCACCCTCTGCGCACACTCGCCTTCCCCTTTCTCAACCACCCCAAACTTCAGCACAGCATCCTTATGAGCCGGAAAATTCGTTATGGCATGATCGGCGGCGGACGCGGCGCCTTCATTGGCGGCGTCCATCGCATCGCAGCATCGATCGATCAGCAGATTGAACTCGTCTGCGGCGCTTTTTCCTCCGACCCCCAGCGCTCCAAGGACAGCGGCGCGGATTTCTTCCTGCCCGCAGAGCGCTGCTACGGCAACTATGAAGAAATGATCCGCACCGAGGCCGCCCTGCCTGCTGACAAGCGCATGGACTTCGTCTCCATCGTCACGCCAAACCACCTGCACTTCCCCGCCGCCAAAGCCGCCCTGGAGGCCGGCTTCCACGTGCTCTCTGACAAGCCCGCCACTTTCAACCTCGCGCAGGCCAAGGAACTGGCGGAAATCGTCAAGGCCAGCGGCAAGCTCTACGGCGTCACTTATAACTACACCGGCTACCCGCTCATGCGCCAGGCCCGCCAGATGATCGAAGAAGGCAAGCTCGGCGAGATCCGCAAAGTCGTCGTCGAATACCCGCAGGGCTGGCTGGCCACCATGCTGGAAAACACCGGGCAGAAGCAGGCCTCCTGGCGTGTGGACCCCGCCATCTGCGGTGCCGCCGGCTGCATGGGAGACATCGGTACGCACGCGATCAATCTCGCCGAATACGTCACCGGTTTGCACATCAAGGAACTCGCCGCCGACCTCACCATCTTCCTGGCCAAGGAAGGCCGCCGTCTGGAAGACGATGGCAACGTGCTGCTGCGCTTCACCAACGGAGCCAAAGGCGTGCTGCACTCCAGCCAGATCAGCATCGGCTGTGAAAACAACCTCAGCCTCCGCGTCTATGGCTCCCTCGGCGGCATCGAGTGGTCCCAGCTTGATCCGAACACGATGATCGTCACTTCCTTGGACAAGCCGAAGCAGATCTACCGCACCAGCATGGGCTACCTCGGCAGCGCCGCCGCCGCCTGCTCACGCACTCCTTCCGGCCACCCCGAAGGCTACCTGGAAGGCTTCGCGAACATCTACAAAAACTTCGCCAACCACGTCCGCGCCGTGAGCGCCGGAACACAGCCCAACCCGCTGGACATGGATTACCCGACCATCGAAGAAGGCGTGGCAGGCATGGCCTTCATCGAAGCCGTCGTCGCCTCCTCCGCCAACAACGCCGCATGGACCCCGCTGGACTACACACCCACGACCCGCGCGAAGTATGGCGATGCCACGCTCAGCATCGATCGCGGCGGACTGGCGTAAAAGCAGCAGCAGTTTCTTGGAGCGATGCCGGCACGCGCTGGCATCGCTCTTTTTTGGACACCTCTCAGCCCAGCTTTAACGCTGGCGAGGAGTAAGCGATGACGTATGGTTTCACCATGTCCACGCTCACCCTCGAACTTGACAGCGCCCTAGCGCACTCGCTGGAGGAATCCGCGCGCCGCGAGCACAAACCCGTCGCCGCATGGGCGCGCGAGCGCCTGCGTATCGCAGCCATGGAAACCGAGGCGGAGGCCAACGGCTATGCGCCCGGCTGGCTCAGACTCTTCGGTAGCATCGACGATGAAACGTTTGCCTCACCTGCACGTAGGGCCACGAAACCAGCGGTAATGCTGGATGATGTCTGATCAATTGCTGCAACGATGGCTTATTGTCTCGACACCAACACCATCGTCTTCTGCCTGCGTGGCAAGTCGGTGAAGGTCATGAATCGCCTTCGTGGCGCATCGGCAGGCGATGTGCGAGTGCCCATGCAGGTGCTGGCCGAACTCCGCCTCGGAGCTGAAAAAAGCGCCAAGCCCATCCAAAACAGACAGATAGTTGACGCCTTCGTGAAACCGTATGCTGTGCTATGGCCCGATGATCGTATCATCGAGCATTACATCTCCATCCGTTGCTCACTCGAAGCCATCGGCAGGAGCATCGGAGAAGCCGATCTGTGGATTGCGGCCACCGCCCGCGCATACGGCGATGTCATCGTGACCAACAACACCGATGAGTTCGCGCGTGTTCCCGGTCTGGTGGTTGAGGATTGGATTGCCTGATTTTGTCCTTTTGCAGCCGCTTATATCAGGAGAGCCAATCATTTTCATTCGGAGCCGCTTTGGGTGCCGAACGCAAAATCTCCAGCATCGTCTCCGCGCGGCCCGTCTTTGCCCGGCTGCGAACGTAGGAATCGGCATCTGCAACGGCCACTCTTTGGGTGAGCACTGCCGCCACAAAGGCATCCACCGGCACGCCATCCTCCTGCGCGAGATACTCGACTCTCCGCCTGACGGAATCTGGAATGGAAATGCTCAGGTTCTCATGACGGCGGCAAAATAGAAAAACGGAACCCTCTCCGCTAAGGATTTGGATGGAGCGTCGAAAAATCGCCTCCCCCATCCTTGAGTATCCAATAAGCGAACTTCAAACGATCCTTCAGCTTACCACGGGTATCGTCATCAATTTCCAGAATCTGCACTAGACCATAAATACCTCTAACATTCTGGAATACTACAAATCGGCCAATTTCCGCCGTCCGACATCGACTCGTAAAATCCAACCTGGCAACGTTAGTCTGTTCCTTCAACTGTACACCTTTTGGAGCGAGCGCAACACCTCGAACTCCAGAGCCATCAGAGGTGCAATGAATAGAGCGATCACCAGCCTTGCTCCAGCGAGTTTCGATTTCGCACAAACCTTCACCGATCCTAAATTTCCCATCATGGTTGGAGTAGTTAAATTCCGCTACACCACTGTCACAAGGGCTCTTGGGCGCAGGCACTTGATTCGACTTAACCTTGCTCACCTCGATACCGAGCTTTTCACAAACCAGTAGTGCAACCTCCGCAGGCGAGTGCTTCCTCAGGTCGATGTAACCAGTCGTTGGCAGCATTCCCGGAATCTCGGTATCATCAAATTTTGCAGGCAGGATGTATTCGGCTGATTCTTCGAATGCGCGAGACTGGGCAATTTTCCGCTCATGATTAGTCCACAATTTGTTCGCGTAATGCTTTGAACAAAGCATCAATGTGTATCGAGCCCTTGTCCTGTAGACCTGAGTGAGATGAACATAAAGATCCTTGCCCCATAAATCGGCTTTCTCGTAGTCGTCATAAAACACGCGGACGCCCCGACACTTCAGATTCTCGGCAATCATGTCAACGTATGCTCGATCTTCTCCAGCGAAGGAAAGAGCCACATCGTATTCGAATGTTTTGTTCATTTTTTTAGCATTAACAAGACAGGGAGAACGAGCCTGCGCTCGTTCTCCCCGCTTCGACAAATCACTCAATCACTCAGATCGCCACCGGCTTGCCAGTCTTGGCGGAGGCGTAGATCGCATCGATCACCTGCATCAGGCGCAGGGCCTGCTCGGGTGTGTTCAGCGCGGGGGCCTTGCCTTCGATGGCTTCGATGAAGTTCGCGGCGGAGCCGATGCGGCCCATGTCCTCACACGCTGTGGTGGTGATTCTGCGGTTCACGCTGTTGCCGTTTTCCTGCACGTAGAGCTCGCAGGTGTCGATGGCGGTGTTGTCCAGACCGTCGATGCCGAAGAGACGCTCCACCTTGCCACCGGCCTTGGTGCCTTGGAAGACCACGGAGACTTCCTCGCGCTTGATCATTTCAGCCCAGGAGACCTGGAGGCTGAGCACCTGCCCGGTCTTGAAGGTCACAAAACCATGTGCGGCGTTTTCCACATCGGTGGTGCCTCCCACTCGGTCAGGGATGCCCCAGGGGCCTTTGAACTGCTTGTCCTGAATGAAGTCCGTAAAGACCTGGCCCATCACGTAGGCAGGCTCAGGGTAGCCCATGAAGTACATGGCCAGATCCACCATATGCAGCAGGTCGATGAGCGCTCCACCACCGGCCAGTTCCTTGGTGGTGAACCAGCCGCCGAAACCGGGGATGCCCGTGCGGCGGATCCACTTGGCCTGCGCGGAGTTGATCTTGCCCACCACGCCGTCCTTGATGTACTTCATCATTGCCTGGGACTCAGGACGCGCGCGGTTGTTGAAGTTGAAGAGCACCTTCTTGCCGGCTTTTTCGGCGGCAGCGATGATCTCCTTCACCTCTTTCGCGTTCAGCGCCGGGGGCTTCTCGGAGAAGACGTGCTTGCCAGCCTTGAGGCATTGAATCGTAAGAGGCTTGTGAAATTTGTTCGGCACGATGACGCTCACCGCCTGGATCTCCGGACTGCCCTTCAACATGGCTTCCACGGACTCATAGGATGTAGCGATGCCATACTTCTCCGCCGCCCTGGCTGCAGCACCGGGGGCCGCGTCGGCCACGGCCACGATCTCCGCGCCTGCCTTGCGGAAACCCGCCGCGTGATACTGCAACATGCCGCCTGCTCCGATGACTCCGACTTTGATTGCCATAATAAATGTGTTCGTTAAGTGATTGGTGAATTCTGACTGAGGGTCGCGAGAATGGAGATTCCCCGCCACCGAGTCAAGATTTGAAAACAGAGCGGGCAGATCGCCGCCGCACCAACCCTGCAAGCCGGAGGCTTGCGCTACGCCGCCGCACCTGCCATTCGTCCTGCACCTACCGCCTTCAGCCTCATGTCCGCCACTCTCCGCCCCGCCACTCTCGACGATCTCCCGGCCATCAACTCCATTTACAATCACTATGTGGAGCACAGCACCTGCACCTATCAAACCGTGCCGAGCACCGCCCAGGAACGGCAGGACTGGTTTGACGCGCACGGCCCGGAGCATCCCGTGATCGTGGCCGAGGAAAATGGAGTCGTCATCGGCTGGGGTTCTCTCAGCCGCTTTCATCCGCGCCAGGCCTACTGCCACAGCGTGGAGGACTCCGTCTATCTGCACCACGAGCATCAGGGCAAAGGCCTCGGCACCCTGCTGCTCGGCGAGCTCCTCGATCTCGCCAAAAAAATCGGTCATCACACCGTTCTCGGCGGCATCGATGCCGATCAAGCTGGCAGCATCGCCCTGCACGCCAAATTCGGCTTCATCAAAGTCTCCCACCTCAAGGAAGTCGGCCACAAGCACGGCCGTTGGCTGGATGTGCTGTGGATGCAGAAGATGCTGTAGGCCGCGTGCGTCAAAAGGCGGTCTGTCTATCCAATTTTCAATTCTCAGTTTTCAGTTCGCAGTTTTCAGTCCTTCCATCCCACATCACCCCGCGCACACGCCATGATCGAGGACGAACCTGCTGCCTGCCCCCTTTTCACTTACCACTTTTCACTCCCCAACTCCCCTCCCACCCGCTAGAACGGGTCCCCTGCCAACGTCTTCACGCCATGCCCAGCGCCCTCGCTCCCCTGTCCCGCCGCCGTTTCCTCGGCAGCACGGCCATGGGCCTGTCCAGCGTCGCGCTGTCGGATCTGATGGCAGATTCACGCCCGCACTTTCCAGCAAAGGCCAAGCGCGTGATCTGGCTCTTCATGCACGGCGGGCCCAGCCACGTGGATTTGTTTGATCCCAAGCCTGAACTGATCCGCCATGCGGGCAAACCTTTGCCAGACAGCTACGGTGCGGTGGAGACACGGCGCAAGGTGGCGCAAAATCCGCTGCTCGCGCCGGTGAAACCCTTCCGCAAGTACGGCCAGAGCGGCATCGAGGTCAGCGATTTCCTCCCTCACATGGCGGAGCTGGCCGATGAGATGTGCGTCATTCGCAGCTGCCATGGTGACAGCGTGAATCATCCGCAGTCCGTCTATCAGATGAACACCGGTTCCATCCAGATGGGCAAGCCGAGCATGGGCAGCTGGGTGTCGTATGGCCTTGGCTCTGAAAACTCCGACATGCCTGCCTTCGTCGTCATGCCAGATCCAGGAGGTGGCCTCAAAGGCGGACCACCCGCCTGGGGCAGCGGCTTTCTGCCAGCCACCTATCAAGGCACCACCATGCGCGCGGGCGGCAATCCAATCCTGGACCTGAAAGGGCCGCACAGCAGCTCACGCCAGCGCGCCACGCTGGATCTCATCCAGCAGATGAATGCGCAGCATCTCGCGCAGCACGCCGCCGACAGCGAACTCGACGCCCGCATCCGCAGCTACGAACTGGCCTTCCGCATGCAGAGCGCCGCACCGGAAGCGGTGGACATCTCCAGCGAGACCGAGGCCACGAAAAAACTCTATGGCATCGACGATGCCACCACGAAAGAGTTCGGCACCCGCTGCCTGCTGGCACGCCGTATGATCGAGCGCGGCGTGCGCTTTGTGCAGCTCTACTCCGGCGATACGAATGGCTGGGACGCGCACGAGAACGTGCTCAAGAACCACACCGACTACTGCGCCCGCACCGACAAGCCCGTGGCCGGTCTGCTGCGCGATCTCAAACAGCGCGGTCTTCTTGAGGACACCCTCGTCATCTGGGGCGGTGAATTCGGCCGCATGCCCATGAGCGAAAAGGGCTTGGGCCGCGATCACAACCCATGGGGCTTCACCACCGTGCTCATGGGCGCCGGCGTGAAGCACGGCCACATCCACGGTGCCACGGATGAATTCGGCCTGCGTGCCGCTCAGGACAAAGTCCACATCCACGATCTCCACGCCACCATCCTGCACCTTCTCGGCATTGATCACGAGCGCCTCACCTTCCGCCTCAACGGTCTCGATCAGCGCCTCACCGGTGTGGAAGGCAGCGGTGCCGTGAAGGGAATACTTGCCTGAATGACGAATGACGAATGCAGAATGACAAAGGCTTCGCTGGCGCGTGCTGGTGTGGTTCTTTGCGCGTTCTTGTTTCTGATGCTTGGAATTCACGGGGCCTGCGCTGCAGCCATCCGCGCTTCCTCCGATCCCGTGAAGGACGAGCGTCCCATCAAGCCGGAGGACAAGGAGCACTGGGCCTTCAAGCCGCTGCAATTAACTCCCGGCAAAAAGGACATCGACGATTTCGCAGCGCACACATCGCCGCCCGCAGATCCCGCCACACTCATCCGCCGCCTCACCTTCGATCTCACCGGCCTGCCGCCCACTCCCGAGGAAGTCGCAGCCTTTTCGAAAGCTTGCATCCAGCATCCAGAATCAAGCATCGAGCAACTAACCGACCGCCTGCTCGCCTCACCCCGCTACGGCGAGCACTGGGCCCAGTGGTGGCTCGACCTCGCACGCTACGCAGACACCGATGGCTTCGAGTACGACGCCGAACGCAACCGCGCCTGGCAGTATCGCGACTGGGTCATCGACGCATTCAATCGCGACATGCCTTTCGATGCCTTCGTGCAGCATCAGATCGCAGGAGATTTGATGGGCGACGAAACCGCCACCGGCTTCCTCTTCTCCTGCCCGGACATGCCGGACCTCAACAATCAAAACGAGCGCCGCCACGTCCTGCTCAATGACATCGCCACCACTGTCGGTGCCGTGGGCCTCGGCCTCACCGTCGGCTGCGCGCAGTGTCACGATCATCCCTACGATCCCATCAGCCAGGCCGACTTCTACCGTATGCGCGCCTTCTTCGACAACACCGTGCTGACCAAAAACAGCAAGCCCCTCAGCCCCGCCGTCCGCATCTTCACCGAAGGCATCCCCGCCAGCACCGTTTTCGTGCGTGGCGACTTCAAGCGCCCCGGCCTAGGGATCCAGCCCGCCATCCCCCGCGTCTTCGGCGCGACTCCACCACAGGCCGACCGCACCGCACTCGCACAATGGCTCGCCAGCAAAAACAATCCCCTCTTCCTCCGCGCCATGGCAAACCGCCTCTGGCAGCAACACTTCGGCAAACCTCTCGCCGCCATCCCCGGCGATCTCGGTCACCAAGGCGAAGCCCCCACGAATCCCGCCCTGCTCGACTGGCTGGCCGCCGAACTGCCACGCCAAAACTGGAGCCTCAAGCGCCTGAACAAGGTCATCGTGATGTCGCAGACCTATCAGCAAAAGACCGCCACTCCAATGCGCCTCACCGGCGAAATGCTGCGCGATGCCATGCTCAACGTCAGCAGCCAGCTCAATCTCAAAACCGGCGGCCCCGGCGTGAAACTGCCCCTTCCCAAGGAGATCAGCAGCACCCTGATCAAGAGCCAGGCTGAAGCCACCAAGGACGTGACCGAGCACACCCGCCGCAGCATCTACACCTTCGCCCGGCGCAATCTGCGCCACCCGCTCTTCGAGCTCTTTGACCGCCCGGATGCCCAGATCTCCTGCGCCCGGCGCAATGCCTCCACCACCGCGCCGCAGGCCCTCATGCTGCTCAATTCCGAGTTCGCCCACAGCATCGCCGCAAAGATCGCCACGCAATTGAATAAGCAGCACGGCTCCGATCCCACCGCCCTCATCACCGCTGCCACCCTGCGCTGCTTCGCACGCCAGCCCACTCCGCAAGAAATAGAGATCGGCCAGAAATTCCTGCAAAAACAAACCGCCCTCACTCCCGGCTTTCGTGAGGCACTGGCAGACTACTGCCTTGCCCTGCTGAACTCGAACGAGTTTGTGTATGTGGACTGATCACTGTACGAACCACCCACAGGATTGCGGAGCGTTCATTATCAGGAGTTTCTGCCAGCCACCCGAAGCCTGCGACCAGGACATTTCTCCGATGATTTCACAGTCGCACAATTCGTGTAGCGCACACCACGACATCCACCATAAAAACCACATTGTCTCAAGCCACTTGAATGACAGGTCTACTGGTGGATCTTAGCGGTTCCCAGCGAACCTCATGCCAAAACTCGACATCAGCCCCTACCCCGATACCCCCACGGCACGGTCGGAGCTGGTCGAGTTTCTGAACCGGCAGCTACCTCCACAGAGCGGCCACGGCTGGGAGCAGCGCCTGCGCCACTGGTGGGATGAAAACCCCGCCGCAGCAATCAACCCTGAGCGCGGGCGCTGGGTGCATTCGGAAGGGCGCTTGGTGGCCTACGGCGGCTCCATTCCCGCCCTGCATGCCTGGCAGGAACGCATCTGTCAGACCGTTTACGCCACCACCTTCTGTGTTGACGAGCATTTCCACAAAGCAGGGGCACTCATCTTCCTGCAGCAGCGAGTGGTGGCGGAGCAGTGCATGATCATCCACACCACTCCAAGCCCCCGTGTTCAGGAGACCTTGTTTAAAATGGGCGCACGCGCGGAGCAGACCGTGACACGTCGTTTCTTCCCCGCCGGACTCGCCTCGCGTCTGCACGGCCGCTCTTGGTGGCCCTCCCTGCCTGCGGACAAACGCGTCGTGACCGATCCCACCCAAGTCGCCGCCATCGCACGTCCCTATCAGCGCGCAGATCGCATTGAGAAGTGGATCACCCCCGAGTACCTGCGCTGGTTTTGCAATGCCCCCACGCGCAAGCATCATTTCCTCGGCCTTGTGGATGGCGCGGGCCTGCTCAGCTCCTACCTCCTCGTCACCCCCCGCCTCGTGCGTGGCCTGCGCTCCTGGGATGTTCTGGAAAGCTTCACCACAAATGAGGACCGGTCCGAACTCTACGCCCTGATCGGCCTCCTCGTCAAAGAACCCGGCCTGCTGCCCGGAAGCGCCCTCCTCGTCACCGCCGCCGCCTTCCCAGCCGATCTCACCTTGGATCCGCCCCCCGCCATCCTCTCCCGCAACCAGCACGTCTGCCACTTCTTCCTTTTCCCCGATCTCCTCCGTCAGGCCCCCAAGCACACCATCATGGCCGAAGGCGATCTGGGATTATGAGCGGTCTGTCATTTACTCTCCTTTCCCCGCCTCACCCCAAACCACCGGCACCAGCAACCTCGACGGATGCTCCGCGTCGCAATAAATGCGGTTCGTCTGCTTCACCTTCTCCCCATCATCGCTCCAGGGTTTCCCAGTGCCAGGGTTCACATCAAAGCGGGGAAAGTTGCTGGAGGTGATCATCACGCGGACGCGGTGACCGGTGTTGATGATGAGGCTGGTGGACCAGCAATCGACGGTGACTTCCTCGAACTGCCCGGGCGTCAGCGGCTCGGGCTGCTCACGGGATTTGCGGTAGCGCAGGCGCTGAATGCCCTCGGCCATGAGCATGCTGCGGCCGTCGGGATACACATCGCAGATCCGCACGGAGAGGTCGGTGTCCCCCGCGCTGGAGGAGACGAAAATCTTCGCCCACAGACGGCCGGTGATTTCCACCGGCTTGTCGAGCACCTCGCTGGTGAAGACCACGGCGTCTTCGCGGCTCTCGATCTTGCGCTGATCCATCGGCCCGCGCTCGATGGTGAGGTTGTTCCCGCCGATGGTGGGGCACGGGTGGGCGGGATCAAAAGTGTATTCATGGTGCGCCGTGCCTGACACCGGCGCTTCCTGCGCCAGCTTTTTGCCCGCCGTGAAATACACAGGCGTCTCCTTCGCCGGGATGGGCCAGTCATTCGCATAGCGCCACTCATTGCCCGGAGCGCCGGAAGTGCTGGTGTCTCCCATCACGTAGTAGGCCACGGCGGGCTCTTTCTCGATGCCATTGTCGGTGCCCTTAAGGTGGTGCTCAAACCAGCGGCCCGAGTTGTACTGCTGCGGCGGCTTCGCATTCGGAAAGGTGAGCTGACCGGCAGGCATCTGCCCGACGCCATGATGCCAGGGCCCCATGATGAGCTTCTGCGTGCCCTTGGAGCCCGGCGCACCGCGATGCTGCCGCCCGACAAACTGATCGAGCGTGCCTTGCGCAAACATATCAAACCAGCCGCCGATGTTCACCGCCGGCACATTCATCACTTCAAATTTCGTATTCGTGTCGTAGCCGCGCCAGTACGCGTCATAGCTCGGGTGCTCATGCATGATCGAGAGCGCTCTCGGATCAAACTTGTTCCCCTGAGTCCAGTTCTCCACGTCCGCTTTGCGAAACGCGCTGCCGATGTAGCTAACGTCCGTGTACATGTCCGCCGGTGCCACGCTGATATACTGCGCCTTCATGGCCCCGGGCGCCGCACCTGCCAGCAGGTTCTGCGTGATGCCGCCTGCCGAACCACCGATGGTGGCGATGCTGCCATTGCACCATGGCTGCTTTTTGATCCACTCCACCGTGTCCACGCCATCCTGATGCTCGCCCCAGCCGCAGCCGATGAAGGGAATGTTCTCCCCCTCCGACTCAAAACGCCCGCGCATGTCCTGAATGATGAAAACATAACCAGCAGCCGTGAAGCCTGCTCCGCTCCCGCTGCCCTTGACCCGGCTGTACGGCGTGCGAGAGAGAATGACCGGAAACGCTCCCTCACCGCTCGGCAGGTAGATGTCCGTCGCCAGCTTGATGCCATCTCTCATCGCAAGCTTCTCCGTCTTCTTCTCCACCGGCCTCGTGGATTCCCCGACCTGCTTCAGCCAGCTCTCAGACGTCACCACTTTGTCCGCCGCAGCGCGTTTCAGCATCCCCTCGATCTGCCGCGACCACTGCTCGCCATAGGTCTTCTTCACAAACTCAATCGCCTGTGCTTGCTCCTCGGTGGAGAGCGCGCTGTTGTGATCCACATCCGCCATCGGAAACAAAGCCCGCAGCTTCACCGCCAGCGCCTCATCCGCCGAGGCATGGCAGGAGAGAAAGGACAAGAATGCAGCGAGCAGCAGGAGCGAGGGTTTCATGGAGAATGAGTGTAGACCGCTGAGTGATTCTGCACGGGGTTTGATATGACAACCTCCTCTTCTTTACTTCCGCTGAAACTGCGTGCTTTTGACCAAGGCCACAATGAACTCGCGGATGGTGAAATCGTTCCCCTTGGCCTGCTTGACGATGGACGCAGCGAGCACTTCATCTGTGAAACCATAGGGGCGGCCGAGGGCGTATTCGATGAGGGCTTCGGTGAAGACGTGGGCGAAGTTTTCGCTGCGGGCGGCGATGAGGTCGCGGAGATCAAAGTACGTCTTGAAGGCGGGGCCGTTGAAAAACTGGCCGGCGGGGTCGATGGGCCAGTCCTTTTTGGTTTTGGGGTCGTGATCGATGTCGCGCCATTTGCCGGCGGCGTTGAAGTTTTCGAGGCCGAAGCCGATGGGGTCGATCTTGCGGTGGCACTGCAGGCACTGCGGCTGCTCCTGGTGAGCAAGGAGGCGGTCGTGCGGACTGATGGGCTTGGTGGCAAGTCGGTCGAGCTGCGGCACATTGGGCGGTGCGGGCGGCGGCGGGTTGTGGAGCAGCTTGCGCAGCACCCAGGCGCCACGCTCCACGGGGCTGGTGCGTTCGCCATTGCTGCCCATGGCGAGGATGGCGGCCATGCCGAGCAACCCTCCGCGCGGTGAATCTTTGGGGAGCGTGACCTTTTGAAACGCATCGCCGCTCACGCCATCGATCCCATAGTAGGTGGCGAGGAGGCCGTTGATGTGGATTTCATCGCTCTTGAGCAGCTTGGAAAGACTGCCGCGCTGGCGCAGGAGGTGCGCAAAGGTCTCATACACTTCGCGGCGCGCGGCGGCCTTGGCGCTTTCATCGAAGTCGCGGAATTGCTTGGTGTCGAACTGGAAGAATTCGAGGCGGTCCATGCCGAGCCACTGGTGCACAAAGCCGCTGACGAATTCGTCCGCCTTGGTGCTGGAGATCATGCGATCCACCTCGCGGGCGATCACGTCGGGCTGGGTGAGATTGGCCTTGAGCAGTTGCTCGTCCGGAGGGGCGCTCCAGAGAAAGTAGGAGAGGCGGGAGGCGAGCTCTGCTGGAGACAGGGAGACAGGAGCCTTCGCCTTGTCCCGCTGGCCGCCCGTCTCCTGCAAGTAAAGGAATCCCGGTGAGGCGAGCACGACGCTGAGCGGTTCTTTGATGGCGACCTCATGCGCATCTCCCGCTTTGCGGCGTGAGTCATAGAGTGCGGTGATTTTTTCCAGGTAAGCAGCGGAGGGCTGCTTGGCGCGGAAGGCGCGCTGCGCGAATGATTGCAGCACGGCGCGTGCGTGATCGTGCTCGCTGAGTACGGAAGTGTTGGCGAACAGGACGGGCTCGACTGGGCTTTTCGTGTCCGCTTTGTTCAGCGGGCCTTCCCATTCCACCCAGTCGATCCACAGCGCGGGCGGCGGGCCGACTTTTGTCTTCTTGCGCGCGGCGGTGTAAAGGTCGTGATCGAGCTTCACATCGCGCCTCTCGCGCAGCACAAAGGTGCGCGGGCCATCGGCGCTGATGCTCACGGGTACTTCGATGTTCTGCGGTGCATCGGTGCTGCCGCTGATCTGGAAAGTCTGCAGCAGGGTGAAGTCCTCGGCTCCGGCCTTGCGACTGCCGAGCGCGACGAAATGCCGCTCTTTCGGCGTGCCCTGCACTGCGCCGATGCGGAAGCGCAGCATGTAGTCGCCCGGCGCCGCCTTCTCCATTTCGTGCTTGGTTTTCATCCAGCCGGAAGGCTGGTCCGGTGGCAGGGTGATGACCTCCTCGGTGTGGGCATTGTAGATCGTCAGATAAGCGCCGGTCTTGGTCAGCGGATCGTTCAGATAGCGCTCAAAGGTTGGCCCGTTCTCCTCAAAGACCCGCACGCGAAACTTCGCCTCCACCTCATCGGCGATGCCTTTGCCAAAAGACGTCGGCGGTTTGCTGCGGTCGCTGTCGAGGTAGGCCTTCGCCACTGTGTAACCGCCTTTGAAATAGCCATTGTAAGTACCGCCGACCATCGCGTTGGCGTGCAGCTCGACCTCACGGCGCTCCTTGATGGTTTTCGTCAAAGCGGGAGCCTCAGGTGCAGCCACCGTCACCGGCCCTTCGATCTCAAGCCAGTCAATCCAGATCGCCGGCACCGGGCCGTGACCGGTTTTTTCAAACGTGTCGTGATAGCTGCGAACTTCCGCCTGCCGCGAGTTGGGGCGTCGTTCACGCACCGCGAACTCGCGTTTGCCATCCGGCTTCACATCCACCGTGGTCTCGATGATCTGCGGCTGTGCGAGCGTGCCGGAGACCTGGTGCGCACCCTGCACGGTGAACTGGCTCACATCTTCGCCGCGTTGACCGATCTCGATGAAGCAGCGCTCACGTGGTGCGGCCTCGTTCGCGGCGACCCTCATGCGCAGCGTGTATCTGCCTGCGGGCCACTTCTTGTCGGCCTCGACGTAAGTCTCCCGATAGGCCAGATAAAACATGAGCCACGCACCTTTGTCGCGCGCTGGCAGCTTCTGGTAGTCCTCGTAGTAGGGGAAGTAGTGATCGTAGAGGTTCTGTTCGACAAACGCCTGCTGCGCGTCCTTGAAACCAAAGTCCACCGGCGCAGGCGCGCCCTTGATCTGCTCCCAGTCCAGATAAAAGAACAGCGGTGAGGCAAACGGCACACCCGACGCGGGACGTGGCAGCTTTGCCTTTTCGTGCAGCTCAGAGGCGATCTTCACATTCTCGGGACGTGCGGCGGCGGCGTCCACGGCGGCGGCCCAGCGCGCATGATTTTCGTGCTGCTCCCGGGTTTTTTTAAACAGGCCGTCCATCTGTCGATTGCCCATCACCTCGGCCTCCGTGCGTGTTTTGAAAAGCTGCGACTTTTCCGCCAGTCGCGCATCGGCTGCGCTGACGACCTCGATCCAGTCAATCCACAGCGCGAACTCCGGCCCGATGCCGTTGCGTTGCTTGGCCTCGGCAAAGATTTTGTGGGCGAGATCTTCGGATTCGTAGCTGCCCTTTTCCTGGAAGAAGAAGCCGTGGCCCTTGGCGGGTGAGAACTTCAGCGGAATCTCCAGCACCTGGGGCTTTTCCATCGTGCCGGTGATCTGATGGCTGCTGGCCACCGCGCGCACGCCGGAGTCGTGCTGCGAACCAAACTCGATGAAGTGCCGCGATGCGGGCGTGCTGCTCGTCACCGCGATGCGGACACGCACAACGTAGTCTCCCGCAGGCCAGTCGCCGGGGATGCGGAAGGACTGGTAGGGATTTACAAACACATCCTCGATGGTGAGGAAGGTGCCGATCTTAGTCGCGGGATTCTCCACGTACGCTTTCTGATAGGGGACGTAGTGGCCCCAGTTCCGGCGGCCTTCTTCATCGGCGTTGATCTCATCCACAAAGCCAAAGACCTTCGGCGAAGGCGCGCCCTGAATGCGCTGCCACTGGGAGAAGAGGTGAGTGGCGTTGTCTTTTTTCTCGGCGCGGATTTTTGCCGTGAGGGCTGCATTCTCAGACTTCTGGGCAGCGGCATCCACAGCAGCCGTCCACTTTACATAGCGATCATGTGCATTGGTTCGATCTGCCAGCGACTTGGCGACCTTGGCATTCTTTTCCTCGACCTCGACATGCATGCTGCGTGGCTGTGCGCTCGAAGGTGCGACGAACCGCGCGAAATGCTCGTCCAACGCCTGCCGGCCGAGCGCGAGGTATTGCTCGAACTGGTCCGAAGACATGAAAAGGGATGAGCCCACTGTATCGAAATTTCCCGCGCCGCCATCCGCAGGCAGTTCGCGTACATTAATGTCCACGCCGAGCAGATCGCGGAGGGTGTTTTTGTATTCACGCCGGTTCAGGCGGCGCATGGCGATGTTTCCGCCCGAGTCGCTCAGGCGGCCGCGTGCGGTGACGAGCGTGCGGGAGAGGTTGTCGAGGAAGTCGGTCTTCGCGTCGGGTGCAGGCTGCTTTTCATCCTCGGGCGGCATGTCGCCTGAGTTGATGGAGTTGAGCACCTTTTGCCAGAGGTCAGCGCGCTCGACGGAATCGACAGTGAAGTCGATGTCATCGAGCCGGACCTTGCCTTTGTGCTTCTCGGCATTGTGGCAGGTGAGACAATAGTCTTTGAAGAAGGCGCGGTGCTTGGAGTCGAGATGCGCGTGGGGCGCGTCGGCGGCGTGAGAGTACAGGACACTCAGCAGTGACAGTACGAGTGTGGCGAATGATCGCTTCATCAGAACAAGAGATGAGTTAAGCGATGAGTTGCTTCACCACGCCGGAGCTGTCGCCATGACGCTCCGCATTAATCCCCAGGCCATTGAGCAGCGTGAGCCACACGTTTGCGAGCGGTGTGTCTTTGGGCAGCACAAGGTGGTGGCCGAGCTTGATGTTTGCTGCGCCGCCGGTGAGGACGGTGGGGCAGTTGTCCAGGAAGTGGACGGAACGGATGTTGCTGCCATAGGCGAGGCAGGTGTGGTCGAAGAGGCTGTGGCCATCGGTTTCTTTGGTGGCCTTCAGCTTGTCGATGAGGCCGGCGAGGAGCTCGCTCTGCGTGGTGTCACGCTTCTGTGAGGCTTCCATGCGATCGCCGGTGGTGTAATGGCTCATGTCATGTGGCGCGACTTTGAGCGCGAGGCTCTGCAACAGCGTGCCCACGGGCTGCCGGTAGGTGAGCACGCGCGTGCTGTCCGTCTGCAAGGCGGCGACGATGAGGTCATACATCACCTGGATCTCTTCCTTGCCTGCGAGGCCTTCCTTTGGCTCGCTGACCGGTGGTTTGGTCTTTGGCACGCTGAGCCATTGCTCGTCCTTGCCGAGGCGCACCTCGATGTCGCGGATGCTTTGGTAGTATTCGTCGAGCTTGTCGATGTCAGTCTTCGTTAAGCCTTGCTGCACACGCCTGGCATCCTCCAGCACCGTATCGAGCACGCTGCGCTTCTGCGCCAGCATGGCCTGGCGTTCGCTCAGCGGCGTGGTGTCATTGGAAAAGAGGCGGTGAAAGGCTGCGACGGGATTTTCCAGTCCAGCCATCGGCTTGCCGCGCACATCCCACGCCATGGACAAACCTGGACCATGGCCCGAGTTTGCAACGTCGGGCGAGTTGAGCTGGATGGAAGCATAGCGCGTGTCTTTGCCGAGATGCGCCGCCGCGACCTGATCTGCGCTGATGCTGTTGTGAAAGCTCTGCCCGGGCTCGGCATAACGGTTTGCGCCCGTGAGCCAGAAGGTGCTGCCCCAGTGCGCTTCATTGGCGTACTTGTTGGAGCAGCCCTGCACGACGGTGATGTCCTTCTGATGCCTCGCCAGCGGCTTGAGCCCTTCGGAAAGCTCCCATGCGGTGCCGGTCTTTTTCACATCGGGGAACCAGGTCTCATTCGTGACGCCCCAGCCGAAGCCGAGGAAGACCATGCGCTTGGGCGGTGTGGCAGCCTTGGATGCGGCAAATGCTTTGAAGCCGATGGATTCGAGCGCGGGCAGCGTGATGAGCGCGGACGTGCTGCGGAGGAAATGGCGGCGGGTTTTCATGGGGAGGGAGGATACGGAGAAAAAAGACCCGTTTGAACAGAGGAATGGGACCTGGAGAAGCAGTCCAGAGCTTATCTAACTGCGAGCAAAAAGGCGAAGGCGCCGGGATTTCTCCCGACGCCTTCATTGTGGATCGGCCCTCATAAGCCGGATTCTGTGTCCCCGATGCCCTTCGACACCTGGCTGTGATCATTTATCTGTCAGGCTGATCGCTCAGCCTGCCCCCGCTTGCGCAGTGGAGCGACTATTACCCGGAGGTATCCATCCCTTGCGGGACTTGCGGCCAGGCGGGCCTTTCTCCTGTTCTGTCTTGCACCGCATGAGGTTTGTCGTGCCCCCTTCCTCGCGGTTGGGGCGGTGGGCTCTTACCCCGCCGTTTCACCCTTACCCCCTTTCGCTCTTGCGAGTTACGGAGGGCGGTTTGTTTTCTGTGATACTGTCTGTGACTGCGGCTTGCACCGCAGCCCCCACACTTTCATGTGGCATGCTGCCCTATGGTGTCCGGACTTTCCTCTGGCATCTCCGCCTTGCAGCAAAAATACCAGCGATCACTCCGACCGACCCGCCGTGAGAGTAAGGGCTTCAGCGAAAAGGGCAAGCCGGGTCTATGTGGAAAGATGCCGCGAAACTTATTCCCCGACTCCGGTGTTGAACCGCATGCACCCACCGCCGCCATGAAACTCCTGCCCTCCTTTCTGCTCGCCCTTACGGTCAGCTTTTCTCTGAGCCACGCCGAAGACGCCCCAAAACAACGCCCCGATGCCGCAGGCGCCGGCGGCCCGGGCCGCGAGAAGATCAAGGAGATGATGCTGCAGAAGTTTGACGCCAATAAAAACGGCACGCTCGACCCCGACGAGAAAGCGGCGGCCATGAAAGCCATGCAGGAACGTCGCGGCGGCAGCCCAAAGGGCGGAGCGCCCGGCTCCAACGGCGAGCCCGCAAAAGGCGGCGGCCCGATGCAGGCAATGCTTCTGCAAAAATTTGACGCCAACAAAAACGGCGTCCTCGATCCCGACGAAAAAGCTGCCGCCATGAAAGCCATGCAGGAGCGCAAGGGCAAGTCCGGCGGGTTCCCCAGTGCTGGTGGCACCAGCACGGAGAGTGGCAGCAAGTTCCGCCGTCCGCCGGAAGCACCGAAAGAAGGCGACGCCAAGTAAACCCGGCAGCGCTCCTTACTTCCCAACACTGTCCTTGAGCAGCTTCAGCAGCGCATAGTCCGCATACTGGATGTCGCTGATTTTCCACGCGCCGCCCTGCCGCACGCAGTGGAAGGTGATGCGCTTCTTCTCCTCGAAGTTCACAAAGGTCACCAGCACGGTGGCCTTGCCCTCTTCCGTCTTCGCCGGGTGAATGACGAATTCCTTGATCTCCATGTCCTGGGCATCGTAGAGCGGGTCCCCATCAAGCGCGCCAACTTCACCTTTGGAATCGATGGTGTCCTTCCAGAGAAGATCTCCGAGTTCCTTCGTGAAGTAGTGGTCCACCAGCGCCCGGTTCTTGTCTTGGAAAAATGGTGACGCCTTTTTCTTCTCCGACTTGTAAAGCTCCGCGACCAGCGCGTTTGGTGTGGCCGCCTTGTCAGCAGCGTTAAGAGTCAGACAGCAGGAAACAAACAGCAGGAGCAAAGTCAGGAGGCGCATGCGGCTGTTATCGCCGCAAACACGCCAAAGTCGAGTTGATCGTGCCTCACTCGTCCGCATCCTTTTTACCCTTCTTCTTGGGCGCATCCGGCAGCGGCACACCGCGCTGACGGGCCTCCCATTCCGCGTAGCCTTTTTTGCTGTGATTTCCCACATACTTGTACGTGTCAAAGATCGCTCCATTGCCCAACACGCGCGGGTCTTTTTCCTCTTTGAGCATGGCCTCTAGCTCCGCCCGCAGTTCCTGTTTCTTCGCCGCAAACTGCGGGTCCTTTGCCAGATTTTTCAGGCACTCGGGATCTTGGACTATATTATACAGTTCTTCCTCCGGGCGATAGTTGAAGGCGAGATCATAGAAGAGCCCCTTGTTCTCCACGATCCATGATTTCGTGGGCCCGTCGTCGCAGTTGCCGTACCCAGTCTCAGGATTGCAGGCGGGCCAGCGTTCCGGGTGGTAATTGTGGCTGTAGAAAAACTCCGGCGTGCGGATGGCGCGCACAGGATAACCCCAGTCGTTCGGGCGGCCCAGATCATGCCTCTCCTTACCAGCCAGCATGACTTTGCGGTCTTCCACAAAGCCGCTCTTCTCACTGCGCAAAATATTCACCAGACTGCTGCCGCTCATCTGCTCATGCTTGTCCAGTCCGGCCAGTTCGAGATACGTGGGCGCAAGATCACGCACATTGATAAAATCTTCGACCACACGCCCCTGCTTGATTCCCTTCCCCCAGCGCATGGCCAGCGGCAGGTGGTAGCCATCTTCATAAATCTGTCCCTTCACCCGGGGAAACGGCATGCCATGATCCGAGGTCACGATGACCAGCGTGTCCTCCAGCAGGCCGGATTTCTCCAGCATCTCGAGCGCCTGCCCGATCTGCTTGTCGCCCCATTCTACCTCAATCGCATAGTCAGCCAGATCACCGCGCACGGTCGCGTTGTCAGGCAGATAACCAGGCACCTTCACGTCCTCAAGTTTCTTGCCCAAGCGAACACCGGAATCGAGCTCATAGGAGCGGTGCGGCTCCTTGAATCCCATCCAGAAACAGAACGGCTGCGCCTTGTTACGCTGCGCCAGGAAGGCTTCAAAGTTGCGCGGATAATCCGTGGTCGTGATGCCCTTCGCTGGCACCTCCTGCTTGAACTCATCAAACGCCGGCCCGGCAGGATTGCGCGTGCGGCCTTCCAGTTTGAACTCACCCGGTCCCCAGCCCTTGCCAGTGAGGCCCACGGTGTAGCCGCCTTTTTCCAGCAGGTCGGGATACACGGCAAATTTCGGCGGGAAGATGCCGCCATGACAAACCGCCTCCTCAAGCTGCCAGGAGTTGCGCCCCGTGAGGATCGTGGCGCGGCACGGACTGCACTTCGGATTGGAGGTGAAGGCGTTCTTAAACAGCACCCCTTCCTTCGCCACGCGGTCAAAGTTCGGCGTCTTCACCCATTCACAGCCATAGGCGCCCGCATGCTGCCAGCCCCAGTCGTCAAAGATGATGAAGAGGATGTTCGGACGCGGCGCATCCGCAGCACGGATGCCGACAGCGAAGACGAGAGCAGCAAGGACAGCCAGATGGAAGTTCATGCGCCGTGAAACGCATGAGAAATCCTCAACTTGCAGCCGCTTCTTCCACGCTCACACAGGTGCAGACGAGATGGCGGTCGCCATACACGTTGTCGATGCGCGAGACCGGCGGCCAGTACTTGGACTCCTGCACCCACGGCAGCGGGAAGGCGGCAGCTTCACGCGTGTAGGCGTGCGGCCAGTCGCTTTTCGTCACGGCAGCCGCGGTGTGAGGGGCCTGCTTGAGCGTGTTGTCCGTCGGGTGATACTTGCTGCTTTCCACGCCAATCATCTCCGCATGGATGCACTGCATCGCCTCGCAAAAGCGGTCGATCTCCGCCTGGCTCTCGCTCTCCGTGGGCTCGATCATGAGCGTGCCTGAAACAGGCCAGCTCATCGTCGGCGCATGATAACCAAAATCCATCAGCCGCTTCGCCACGTCTTCGACGGTGACCTTGTGGAAATGACTGAAGTCGAGGATGCACTCGTGCGCGACGAAGCCCTTGGAGCCCTTGTACAGCGTGGGGAAATTCGCCTCCAACTTTCTGGCGACATAGTTGGCGTTGAGGATGGCGTACTTGGTCGCATCGACAAGACGCGGCCCCATCATGGCGATGTACATCCAGGAGATCGTGCAGATGCTGGCGCTGCCCCAGGGAGCCGAGCAAACCGCGCCTTCACGGCGATCCGTCTGCCATGTGTGGTGCCCCGGCAGATGCGCACGCAGATGCGCGGCCACCGCGATGGGCCCCACGCCCGGCCCGCCACCGCCATGCGGAATGCAGAAAGTCTTGTGAAGATTCAGGTGGCACACATCCGCACCGATGCGCCCCGGCGAGGTCAGTCCCACCTGCGCGTTCATGTTGGCGCCATCCATGTACACCTGACCACCATGGTCATGCACCAGTCGGCAGATTTCGACGATGGACTCTTCAAACACGCCATGCGTCGAAGGATACGTGACCATCAGCGCGGCCACCTTGTCTTTGTTCGCCTCCAGCTTCGCCTTCAAATCATCGACCGAAATATTGCCCTGATTGTCACAGGTCACCGGCACCACTTTGAAGCCACACATCACCGCGCTGGCCGGGTTCGTGCCATGCGCCGAGGTGGGGATGAGGCAGACATCGCGATGGTCCTCTCCACGCGCAGCATGGAAGCGTTTGATCGCCAGCAGGCCTGCGTATTCGCCCTGAGACCCCGCATTCGGCTGCAGCGACACCGCATCGAAGCCGGTGCATTCAGCCAGCCAGCCTTCGAGGTCACTGAACATCGAGCGATAGCCCTCCGTCTGATCATGCGGCGCGAAGGGGTGCAGCCCGTTCACCTCCGGCCAGCTGAGCGGCATCATCTCCGCCGCTGCGTTCAGCTTCATCGTGCAGGAGCCCAGCGGAATCATGCTGCGATTCAGCGCGATGTCCTTCGACTCCAGACGGTGCAGGTAGCGCATCATCTCCGTCTCGGAGTGGTACGAATTGAACACCGGATGCGTCAGAAACGCGGACTTTCGGTGGTGCCGCGCAGAGCAGTGCAGCGGAGTTTCATCATCCAGCACCGGCGGCTGCTGCGCCTTGGAAATGCCAAAGGCCGTGAGCAGGTTGAGCAGCTCTTCTTCACGCACTCGTTCATCCAAAGCGACCCCCACCGTGGTGGCGTCGATCTTGCGCAGATTGATGCCGAAGATCAGCGCACGCTTGAGCAGGTCATCGGCGTTCGGCACGCGCACGCTCAGCGTGTCAAAGAAGTCGTCGCTCAGCACGTCCAGGCCCGCACGCAGCAGCTCGCCCGCCAGCCAAACCGCCGCACCATGCACACGATGCGCGATGGTCTTAAGCCCCTGCGGCCCGTGATACACCGCATACATGGATGCCATCACCGCAAGCAGCACCTGCGCGGTGCAGATATTGCTGGTGGCTTTCTCACGGCGGATGTGCTGCTCACGTGTTTGCAAAGAGAGACGATAGGCAGGCTTGCCGGATGCATCCTTCGAAACACCGATCAAGCGTCCGGGCAGCCGACGCTTCAACGCATCTTTCACCGCCATGAAGGCAGCATGCGGTCCGCCAAAACCCAGCGGCACACCAAAGCGCTGGCTGTTGCCCACGCAGATGTCCGCTCCGAATTCACCTGGTGGCCGCAGCACCGTGAGCGCCAGCAGATCAGCGCTGACGACGAGCAAAGCTCCCGCCTCATGGGTCTCAGCCGCCAGCGCGGCAAAATCATGAATCATACCCTGCGTGTCAGGATACTGCACGAGGACGGCGGCCAGTCCCTTGGTGCCGTCATGCTTCCATTTCATCACGTCTCCCACCTCTACGCGGATGCCCAGCGCGTCCATGCGCGTGCGCACGACCTCGATGTTATGCGGGTGGCACTGGTCTGAGACAAACACACGCGTAGCTCCGGCCACCTGCGCCACGGCCAGGCCCAAAGCCTCGGCGCATGCTGTCCCTTCATCGAGTAGCGAAGCGTTCGCGACATCCAGGGCCGTAAGGTCGCGGATCATCGTCTGAAAATTGATCAAGGCCTCAAGACGCCCCTGCGCAATCTCAGCCTGATACGGCGTGTAGGCCGTGTACCAGCCGGGATTTTCAAGGATGTTCCGCTGAATGACCGGTGGCGTGAAAGTGTCATGATACCCAAGCCCGATGAATGAGCGCATGACCTTGTTCAGGCCCATGATCTGCCGCATTCGGCGCAGCGCCTGCTCCTCGCTCAGCGGAGGTGCGAGATTGAGCGACTCACGCACGCGAATGCCTTCCGGCACCACCTGATCGATGAGTTCATCGAGCGTTTTGAAACCGAGCGTTTGCAGCATGCTCTCCGCCTCGGCGGCGGAGGGACCAATGTGACGGCGGGAAAAGTTTGTGGGCATCGAAATCGGAGCGGTTTGAGGAGGCCGCCACGGTATCTAGCCCAGGGCCGGTGTCACTTGCCAAACAAGGCCCAGAATTTTTTCTCGGAGGCCTTTTGTTTGCCCTTGGCTTCGCGCAAAAACGGTGCCAGCGCGGCCAGGTTCAAGATCAAGTGGTTGAGGAAATTGAAAGGCGCCCGCAACGGACGCTCGAAATCCACGAACAGCACCACCCGGTAGCCGTCGGTGTCGTTCCAGACTTCGTGATTGTAAGTATCATCAAAGATGATCGCGCTGCCCTCCTGCCAGGAATAGACCTGATCAGCGATGCGGATGCGGCACTGATGGCGCGGCTCCGGCACCATCAGACCCAGATGCATGCGCAGCACCCCCGCGAAGGGACCCCGGTGCTCAGGAATGTGCTTGTTTGGCGAAAGGATGGAGAAAAAGCCGGTCGTGCAGCCGGGGATCTTGGCCAGCACCTTCATGGTCTCCGGACAGTGGCGGGCGTTTTCCTCGCAGTCCATGCCGACCCCTTTGAGAAAGAAGGTCTTCCACTGGTCATCACCCTGGATCATGCCGACCTCCTTCACGATGTCCTGAAAGCTGGGCATCGCATCGCGATATTTCATCACTGAATCGACTTCGGCGCGAACCTTCTGCCAGTCCGCCTCGATGTCCTTGACCCAGGGGAAGTGCCGCGAGTCATAGATCGGCGGATCACCATGGATGGAACAATGCGCAATGACCGCCTCGACAACATCCTGCAGACGATTGACGATGCGCTCCACCCAGCCGCTGGCCGGAAAGGTGCGGTGACGCCGGTGATAGGCGTCAATCGGCTTGAGCTGAAAGCCGGCCGGAACAGTGGCGATGGAAGAGGATGCTTCGGGAGGCATGGGACTGAACTCCGTGACGAGTAACGAATCTGTCACTTTTTGCAGCCAAAAAAGAGCGCGTCAACCGCTCAAAATCACACCGAGTTCAGGCAATGTGTTTGCCGTAGGCGGCTGCGTCCATCAACGCCTCAAACTCCGCAAGATTGGAGGACTGGATTTTGAAAATCCAGCCACCGGCATAGGGATCACGATTGAGAAGACCCGGATCGCCGGTCAGCGCCTCATTGATGGCCACGATTTCTCCAGACACCGGAGCATAAATATCACTCGCCGCCTTGACGGACTCGATCACGCACACCTGCTGCCCCGCAGTGACCTGGGTGCCCACCTTGGGAGGGTCCACAAAGACCACGTCCGTCAGTTCCGCCTGCGCATGATCCGTGATTCCGACCGGAGACGGGCTTTGGGTGGGATCGATCCATTCGTGGGAGTCACGGTAGCGGAGGTTTTCAGGGACGTTGCTCATGGGGATGTCTGTTGGGAATATTAAAGGGAGGGCTTGCGATAAAACGGCTTTTTCAACACTTCCGCCGGGAAACGCCTCCCGCGGATTTCGATTTCCAGCGTGCTGCCGATCGTGGCGGCGCTCAGCGACACGTAGGCCATGCCGATGCCCGTACCGAGGCTGGGAGACTGCGTGCCACTGCACACCTCGCCGATGATCTCACCGGCAAATGCCACAGGATAATGCGGCCGTGGTGGTGGAGCCGCGCCGGTCATGCGGAAGGCGGCCAGCTTGTCGGGCAGTCCGGCGGCCTTTTGCTTCACGAGAGCCTCACGGCCCGTGAAGTCACCTTTGTCCAGATCCACAAAGAAGCCGAGTCCGGCCTGCAGCGGAGTGCGCGTTTCCGAAAGATCATTGCCATTGAGCGGATAGCCCATCTCAAGCCGCAGCGTGTCACGGGCCCCGAGCCCGCAGGGCATGCCACCGGCAGCCTTCACGGCATCCACGATTTTGCGGAACCACATTTCCGCCGTCTCCATGGGCATGAAAAATTCAAAGCCTTCCTCCCCGGTGTAGCCGGTGCCGCACAGCCACATCGGCCCGTTGTCGGTCATCGTGACCAAGATGGTGTTGTGCTCAGGAAAGGATGCAGCACTGCCAAAGACCGCCGCCGCCACTTCACGGGCCTTCGGACCTTGGATGGCCAGACCGGCGGTGAAATCACTCGCGTTGGCCATCATCACCTCATCATCCTTGTTGAGCTGGGTCTCCAGATGCGCCCAGTCCGCATCAATACGCGAAGCATTCACCACGAGGTAAAATTCACGCTCGCTGGTGCGGTAGGCGATCAGATCATCAATCACGCCACCGAGTCCGTTCAGCAGAAGAGTGTACTGCCCCTGGCCGGGCTGCAGCTTGGTGATGTTGTTGGTAAGCACCCGGTTCAAAAAAGCTTCGGCACCGGGGCCGCTCACAATGAACTGCCCCATGTGCGAAATGTCGAACACGCCGACGCTCTGCCGCACGGCTTTGTGTTCGTCGACGATGCCCGTATATTGCACAGGCATGTCCCAGCCAGCAAAGGGCACCATGCGGGCGCCCATTTCCACATGCACGGCGTGTAGGGGAGTACGGCGGAGAGGAGTGGTATCAGACACAGTGCGCGCATGTTGTGAAGCGCGGAGGCTTTGTCAATTCTCGCGCTATTTTAAGCCAAATTCTGAATGCCAATCTCATTTGCAGGCCCTCGCATCCACTCCATACTCCGCGTCCCCCAAACGCCCGCGAAAAAAAGCCCCAACCATGGCAGCCCCTTTCCTCAATCAGGACTTGCACATCCGCTGGTCCACCCTGACCCCCGAACACATCGAAGCCGACATCCGCGCCGCTCTTGAAAAAGCGCAGGCGAATCTGGATGCCGTCATCGATCAAGATCGTGGCAAGCTGATGAACTTTGATTCCGTCGTGCTCGGTCTCGACGAATGCACCCGCGAACTCAACGAAGCCTGGGGCCTGGTCACCCATCTCGATTCCCTGTGCAACTCCCCCGCCCTGCGTGAGGCGCACAACAAGATGCTGTCTGAAGTCAGCTCCTTCTTCGCCAAGATCCCCCTCAACGAGCACCTCTGGGACCTCTTTGTCACCTACAGCAAGACCGACGAGGCCAAGCAGCTCCCGCCCGTGCGCAAACGCGCCCTGCAGGAGGCCATGGAAGGCTTCATCGAGGCCGGTGCCGATCTGCCGCCGGAAAAGAAGAAACGCATGGAGGAGATCGAAGCCGAGCTCTCCAAGCACACACAGAAGTACTCCGAGAACGTGCTCGACTCCACGAACAAGTGGGAGCTTCTCATTGAAGATGTCGATCGTCTCAAGGGTCTGCCGCAGACCGCCATCGAAGCCGCCAGAGCGGATGCGCTGGCCAAAAACCTCGGCACGCCGGAGAAGCCCGTCTATCGCTTCACCCTGAAGGCCCCCTCGATGATTCCGGTCATGGAATACCTCGAAGACGAAAGCATCCGCCGTCAGGTCTGGGAAGGTTCCGGCAGCATTGGCCGCGGCGGCGATCACGACAACACCGAGCTCGTCTGGAAAATCCTGCGCCTGCGCCATGAGAAAGCGCAGATCATGGGCAAGGCGAACTTCGCCGATCATGTACTGAACCATCGCATGGCCAAGAACGGCCAGAGCGCCCTCCGTTTCATCACGGACCTCTATGAGCGCGTGCATGAGGCCTTCCAGCGTGAAACCATCGAGCTGCAGGAATTCCGCGCCGATAACGCCCACCAGAAAGTCGATCTCTTCGAACCCTGGGAAGTCTCCTTCTGGAGCGAACGCCAGCGCAAATCAAAGTACGACTTTGATGAAGAAGAGCTGCGCCCATTCTTCCCCATCGACAAGGTGCTCAACGGCATGTTCCAGCTGGCGGAAAAGGTCTTCGACCTGCGCATCACCAGCCGCGAGGTCGTTTGTGTCGAGCCCGGCAAGGAAGCCCCCGCCAATGTCAGCACCCAGCCCGGCAAGGCAGGCCCTGTGGAGGTCTGGCACCCCGAGGTGAAATTCTACGAAGTGCGCAATGAGAAGGGCGTGCACATCGGCTCCTTCTACGCCGACTGGCATCCGCGTGACTCCAAGCGCGGTGGTGCCTGGATGAACTACCTCAGAATGGGCGTGCCACCCAGCGGCGAGCGCGACCGCCGCCTGCACCTCGGCCTCATCTGCGGCAACATGACGCCGCCAGTGGATGGCAAGCCTGCGCTGCTCACGCATGATGAAGTCACCACCGTCTTCCATGAGTTTGGCCATCTGCTGCACCAGCTCTGCGGCAATGTGGAAATCCCCTCGCTCAACGGCGTCAGCGTTTACTGGGACTTCGTGGAGCTGCCCTCGCAGCTCATGGAAAACTTCTGCTGGGAGCGTGAGAGTCTTGACCTCTTCGCCCGCCATCATGAAACCGGCGAAACGATTCCCGCACGCCTCTTCAAGAAGCTGCTCGCCGCCAAGAACTACCGCAGCGCCAGCGACATCATGCGCCAGCTCGCCTTCGGCAAGCTGGACCTCGAACTGCACATGCACCACGCCACCGATGAAGGCGTGGACCTCGACAAGCTCGCGCGCTCCATTTTGAAAGGCTACATCATGCAGCTCAAAACCGAGCAGCCGACCATGGCCCGTCGTTTCGGCCATCTCTTCAGCAGCCCCGTCGGTTATGCCGCCGGTTACTACAGCTACAAGTGGGCCGAAGTGCTGGATGCCGATGCCTTCACCCGCTTCCAGCAGGAAGGCGTGCTCAATCCCACTGTGGGCCGCGAATTCCGCGATACTATCTTGAGCAAGGGCAACTCCGAAGACCCCGCCAAGCTCTTCCAAAAATTCATGGGCCGCGATCCCGATGCCATGGCGCTGCTCGTCCGCGCCGGTCTGGCATAAAGTAGGATGGGCGTGGCGACAGCCCGCCCGTCCATGAGCGTGTGGAAACATCCACGACTACGCGCTTCCCAGACCTATTCTACGCCTTCGCCGCCCGTCCTCGATAAGCCACGGCGAAGAACACGCACACCAACGCAGTCAGCGCCGTCTCTCCCCACCAAAAGCGCGGCCAGTCGGTGGTCTTGCCCACCGTGCAGGCATCAAACCACCAGCCACCGCCGAGGTAGCCGAGGAGATTGCCCACGCCGCTCATCAGCATGGCCAGCAGCGCCTGCGCGCGCACCCGCCATTTCGGATCAATGCGCTCCTCCAGGTAAATCTGTGTGGTGATGAAATAGAGCGTGTAGGCAAAGCCGTGCAGAAAGGTGCCAAACACCACACTCGGCAGCGTGTTAAACGTATTGAGAGAGTAGCGCACCACACAGATCGCAATGCCGGAGAGGAAAACCCACTTCAACCGGAAACGCGTCAGCAATCCCGACAGCAGCAGCATGACCACCACCTCGGTCGTCTGACCAATCGAGATGACTGCGGAGATGTGCTGCACCCCGAGATCATGCAGCTGACGCGAAGTGTAGGGATAAAAAGCCGCCAGCGGAATGCAGTACAACGCCGCCGTCAGAAAGACCACCCGGTGATCCCGGTGTATAAGCAGCCCCAGTGCATCCAGGCCAAGGACCTGCTTCCAAGTTCGGTGCTGCACGATCTCCCCGGGCGGAATCATCGGCAGCCGCCACGTCAGCGTCATCACCACCAGCCACAGTCCCGCAGCGGTGACTCCTGCCAACAACGATGCATCGGCACGCAGCACAAAGCTCACGATCCAGCAGCCAACCATCCAGCCCCCCGTTGCCCAGGCACGCAGCGGACCGAACTGCACCTTGGCGTCGTGCAGCTGGGAGAACACAATGCTGCTCGTCACACTCCAGGCCGGCAAAGCCACAAGAGCCAGCATCTGCGCGCAGATCAAAACCACCGCATCACTCCAGCCCCATGCCAATGAACCACAGGTGAGGAGCAGGGCCATGCTCGTGGCCGCCGTCAGCCAGCGCAGCAGCAGCACCGGAGAATGCTTTTGATCCGCCAGCGCCCCCACAAACAAAGGCGAGATGAATGCGGCGGTCGCAGTCGTGGCAAACACCCACGGCACCAGATGCCCGCGACCATGTGCGTTGAAGACGTTCGCCAGCGGCACGCTCCACATCCCCATCGGCAGCGCCGTGCAGAAAAACAACGTCGCCAGCGATTTACGGCTGGCCTTGGCATCCGGGGCGGGGTTGGACATCGTTGTTATTTTTGAAATAAGCCGGGAGGCGGCAAACTCCAACAACGAGTCTGTAAAAAGCGTTGGTTGCACCCCCGCCTCACCTTTCCATCTTCCGCGACCTTTCTACCTCCCCTCCCAACCTCCCTTTCTCATGGAAAACGTCATCATCATCGGCACCGGCTGCGCCGGATACACCGCAGCCATCTACACCGGCCGCGCCAACTTGAAGCCACTGATCCTCTCCGGCAACATGCCCGGCGGCCAGCTCACCACGACCACGGAGGTCGAAAACTTCCCCGGCTTCCCGAACGGCATCATGGGTCCGGAGCTGATGATGAACATGCAAACGCAGGCGGAAAAGTTCGGCGCTCGCATCGAGTACTCCCTCGTCAGCAGCGTCAAAAAGACCGCCGCAGGCCACTTCGAAGTCCACACCGACGGCGGCACCGTCTATGAGACCCACACTGTGATCGTCGCCACAGGTGCTTCCCCGAAGCACCTCGGCCTGCCAAACGAAAAGGGCCTGATCGGTCGTGGTTTGACCAGCTGCGCCACCTGTGACGGCGCCTTCTACCGCAACGTTCCCGTCTGCGTCATCGGCGGTGGCGACAGCGCCTGCGAAGAGGCCGGATTCCTCACCAAATTCGCCAGCACCGTTTATTTGATCCATCGCCGCGACGAATTGCGCGCCTCGAAAATCATGGCTGACCGCGCCCTCGCCAATCCCAAGATCAAGCCCGTCTGGAACTCCACCGTCAGCGAATACTTGACCGACGAGAAGGGCGAAATGCGTGCCGTCACGCTCGAAAACCTCATTACCGGCGAGAAAAGCGAGCTGGAGTTGAAGTGCGTCTTCGTCGCCATCGGCCACGTCCCGAACGGCCAGTTCCTCGGCGATCTCGTCGATACCGACGAAGGCGGCTACATCCTGCAGACCGAAGGCACCCGCACCAAAACGGAGGGCCTCTTCGCCGCCGGTGACGTGGCCGACCACGTCTATCGTCAGGCCATCACCGCCGCCGGCCAGGGCTGCGCCGCCGCTCTGGAGGCGGAACGCTACCTCGCCGATCACGGCGTGCATTGATTGACGCTGGACAGACGCGCTGCGGCAGGGCATATGATCGCGGCTTTCCAAGCCGCGCACACGTAACCCCTACGCATGAGTCAATTGGTAATCCCCCCAGCCGTCCGCCTCGTCCTTCTTTCCGCACTCGCTCTGCTGGCCTCCTGCCAGAGTTCGTCTTCGCGTGGACAGACGCAATACCTCGAAGCCTTCTCCACCACAAGCGTCCCGCATTCCGCTTTGTACAACGCCGACCAGGACTCCTACTGGGATGGCGATGGCATGTCCGGCGCTCCCAGCATCATCATCGACATCAGCGACCAGAAGGCCTACTTCTATAAAGGCGGCGCACTCGCCGGCGTTTCCGCACTCTCCACCGGTGACGAACGCCATGCGACCACCACCGGCAAATTCAAGGTCTTCGAAAAAGACCAGTGGCACAAATCCAACCTCTACGGCGACTTTGTGGACAGCGCAGGCAATGTCGTCCAGGCCAACGTCGACGTGACCAAGGACAAGGCGCCTCCCGGCACACGGTTCGAGGGCTCAAAGATGCACCACTTCATGCGCTTCGTGGGCGGCATCGGCATGCACGAGGGATTCCTCCCCGGCTACGCCGCTTCCCACGGCTGCGTCCGCATGCCCCCTCACATGGCTGCCATCTTTTACAACAACGTCGCCAAAGGCACCCCCGTCACGGTGCGCCCTTGATGATTCGCTGCTGCTGAAATCATGACATCGGAAACACCGCTCGAAATCGACCCCACGGATGTCAGCAATCTGCTGCAACGTCCCGGCGAGCGCACCTTCCGCCTCATCGACTGCCGCGAAGAAAGTGAATGGCAGATCTGTCATCTTCCGGACGCGCAGCTCGTCCCCCTTTCCCGCTTCGGCGAAATGGTGCCCCAGGTGTTCACCGACACTCAGGAGCACGTCATCATCTACTGCCACCACGGCATGCGCAGCCTGCGCGCAGCCCAGTTCCTGCGGCACCATGGCATCGCCCACGCCCAGAGCATGAGCGGTGGCATTGACGCTTGGTCGGACTTGATCGATCCCGCAACGCCACGTTACTGACACACATCCGGGTGAGTTTGCTGTGGCACCAAGTGCCTGCGCGACTACCCTTCACGCTCCCCCGCACACGCACCCACGCATGGTTCGACTCATCACACAGCAAGGACAGCTCATCGACTGGAATGACGAAAAGACACATCCGTTCCCGGATAATCTCGTCTTCCTCGATTTGCTGAACCCCGGCCGTGCCGAGGAGCTGGAAGCGGAAAAATGGCTCGAATACCAGCTCCCCACGCGTGAAGAAATGCAGGAGATCGAGGAATCCAGCCGACTCTACACCGAGAAGGGCACGCTCTACATGACCGCGTGGCTCCCCGTCGGACTGGACAATCCGGATCCTGACAACACGTCCATTTCCTTCGTCATCGCGCCCGACTGCCTCACCACCGTGCGCTACGCCGACCCGCTGTCCTTCCGCATTCTCGCGGATCAGGCCAAACGCCAGTGCACCCTGCCCCTGACCAGTGATGCGGTCTTCCTCCTCCTGCTGGAACTCATCGTCGCCCGCATCGCCGATGCCCTTCAGGGAGTCGAGGGCGACATGAAAAAAATCTGCCGCGACATCTTCAGCCTCGATCCGCACAAAGCGCACGCCGCGATGGAAAAAGACCTCAGCGATGTCGTCAAGCTGCTGGGCCGCCGCAGCGCCCTCGTAGCCAATGTGCGTGAGAGCCTGCTCAGCATCAGCCGCATGCTGCAGTATTTCCTGAACAACGCCGCCAGCTGGATGCGCGGAGACCTCGCCGCGCAGTTCCGCAGCGTCATGCGCGACATCAAGAGCATGGACGACTACACCAACCAGCAGACTCAGGAGATGACCTTTCTGCTGGAATCCACCCTCGGCCTCATCAACATCCAGCAGAACCAGATCATCAAGATCTTCACTGTCGCCAGTGTGCTCTTCATGCCACCGACACTCATCGCCAGCATCTACGGCATGAACGTCGGACTTCCCGCCGCCACCAACGGCTGGGCCTTCCTCCTCGTCATGATCTTGATCGTGCTCTCCGCGATCCTGCCCATCGTCTACTTCAAGCGCAAGCGCCTGCTTTAGAGCAGGCGCGGCCACCAGCTAGTACTGGTAGCTGAAGCGGATGCTCCCAAAGTGCGCCTGCAGATCATGGCGGAAGAACTGCCCCTGATAGGACAGCATGAGGCTGAACCGGTCGGTGAATGCAAGGCTCACCCCAAGTCCAGCCACCAGATAATCCTGGCCAGGCGCCTGTTGGCCGCCAGTGGATGAGAAGGGCGCATTGATCAGTGACACGCTGGTGCCGTTGTTGTTTTTGATGTTCTGCCGCTCATAGCTCAGACGCACCTGCGGTGTGATCGTCCCAAAGCCTGCCTTGATCTGCTTGGAAGCAGACCAGCCCACCCGGCTGACCAACGATTGATAACTCTGCGCGCTGTAATGCAAGGCCGCCAGACCGCCGCCAGTTTCATTGTAGGCGTCCACCGAACCATGCAGGTAGTCCACACCCGCGAAGGGGCCGGTCACCAGCGTGTCATTCTGGAAGCGCATGTTCCAGCCCGTGTTGTACTGCACCGAATGCGTGTAGGTGCGGGTCGTACCAAAGGCCGTCGGGAAAGCCACCCCGGTGTTGCGGATGGAGTCCATCTGGTAGGTGCCAAAGCTGTAAAGCAGGCTGTTCCAGAAGCCGCCACGCACATAGGAGACGTAAGCGGAAAGCGCCGGACCTTCGAGATGCACGCTGCCCGCATTGCTGGTGTACCCCTGGCTGCTCTGCAGGAAGGATGCGGCAAATCCGAAGGTCAGCCCGCGTGAGAAATGACGCTCAGCACCGACGCCGGAAGCCCACGAGTCAATCTGCACACCTGACTGCGTGCGGATGGGGTTGAGTTTGACGTTGCCATAGTTCACCGTGGCAAACACTTCCCACTGCCTGAAGCGCGCCACACGTTTGGCAATGGGCGAAGCCTTCTTGGGATCGCCGTCCCCTTCTCCGACAATGACCCCGTCATCAAGTGCAGCGGTGATGGAGCCTGAGTCGTCGTCGTCCTCCTCCTCACCACCACCAGCTCGGAGGTTGAAGAGGTGCCCGTTCAGATCACTCGTCACCGTGTTGCCGCCTGACACCAATGCCTGCACTTGGACAGCCGCAAGAGCCAGGCCGCCATTCGTGTCGATGATGGAAAACACACCATTGCTCTGGTCGAGATAACTCGTGAAGCCGCTCGCCAAGTGCAGGCTGCTGTCATTCAAAGCCAGGCTGGCCGCGAAGCTCCCCGCATTGGCATCGCCGCTGTTGAGATGAACCAGCTGCCATTGGTCGCCGCCGCGGAAGTTCGTCATGCCATTGGGATTGCCGATGACAACCGTGCCGCCAGCCGTGGCATCCAGCTTGCCATGCAGATTGATGGAATCCGCCGCAGCAGCATTGCTGAGGTTGTTGCCCAAACCCGCGCCACTGAACAAATCCAGCCGGATCACACTGTCAGCGCCCATCACCACAGCGCCCGAACCGGACGTGGTAAGCGCAAAGGTCGAAGGCGTTACCGCCACTCCCGGATCACCCACGCTAAACGTGCCATTCACGAAAATGGACTGGTCCACCGCCGTCGTGATGGCCCCGGTTCCAGCCAGCAGGCTGTCACTGCTGAGATCCAGCCGCGTCGTAGTCACCGCTGCATTGGCAATCAAGACAGCGCTGTTCTGCACCGTGGTGGGTCCGTTGTAGTCGCTGTTGGCGCTGACCACCAGCGTCGTCCCATCCACCACGAGATCAGAACTGGCGCTGGATCCACTGATGCCTGTGCCGCTCACATACACCGTCCCTCCACCCGTGATGGTGAGCACCGTGCCGTCCTTCACCAGACCGCCCGTGAGATTCAAGATGCCTCCACCCGCATTAATGCTGGCATTTGTCGCAGCCGTGATCGCACCGGTGTAGGTGCTCGTGCCGCTGTTGCGCAGCGCTCCGCCACTACCTGCACCGCTGCCATTGAGAGTGAGCGCTTCGGACGTGCTGTAGTTCACATTGTTGAGCAGCAGAGTCGCACCGCTGCTCACGGTGGTGCCTGCAGCTCCAGTGCCCAGCGCATTGTTGCGTGTCACTTCCAATGTACCTGCGCGGATGTTCGTAGCGCCTGCATACGTATTGTCTCCATTCAGTGTCAGCGTTCCGCTTCCGGCCTGAGTCACCCCACCGCTGCCGCTGATCAAACTGGCAAAATCCGTTCCCTGTATCACCGCATCCGTTCGGTTGAATGCCAGAGTGCCATTGTTGAATAGCGCACTGCTGGTGGACAGCGAACCCGTGGTGCCATCGTCGCCGATCTGCAGCACACCTGCGCTGATGGTCGTGGCACCAATGTATGTATTCGCACCGCTAAGCACCCACGCACCAGCGCCTGATTTTGTCAGCGTCGTGGCATCGCCGTTGTCTCCAATCACTGCGGCAAGAGTGTTGCTGCCAGTGTTTGTGCCCGTGAGAATCAGCGTGCGGATGCCGCTCTGACTGTTGAAGCCCATGCTGCCAGTGTTGGTGAAATTCACCGCTCCCGTCCCCGAAGCTTCGAGAGTACCGCCACTAGTTCCCACGCTGAACAACCGGTCCGTGCTGGTGGATCCCCCCGTGTATTGCAAGGCACCGCCATTGAGCACCAAGTTGGACGCGGCATTGGTGGATGCTCCCACATTGCTGCTGGCACCACCATCGGCGAGTACCGCCACACTGAGCACACCAGTGTTGATCGTCGTGCTGCCACTGTAACTATTGCCGCCCGTCAGCGTGGTGGCACCGGATCCCACCTGTGTGAAAACACCGCTGCCACTGATGTCATTGGCGATGGTGAGTGCATCCGAACGGTTGATCGTCAGGCGGGCGTTGTTGATCACCGCACCCGTGCCCAGCGTGCCCGTTGTCCCCCCTGCACCCACCTGCAATTCGCCAGCACTGATGCTGGTGGTGCCCGTGTAGCTGTTCGCACCCGTGAGCACCCAGATACCAGCGCCGGACTTCGTCAGCGCAGTTGCTCCACCATTATCTCCGATCACTGCGGCAACAGTGTTGCCGCCAGTGTTCGTGCCGGTGAGCGTCAGCGTGCGAGTGCCGCTCTGACCGTTAAAGCCCATGCTGCCAGTGTTGGTGAAATTCACCGCTCCCGCCCCGGAGGCGTCCAAATTGCCGCCATTGGTTCCCACGCTAAACAAACGGTCCGTGCTCACATCCGCACCGGTATATTGTAAGGTGCCACCATTGAGTACCAGGCTCGTCGCTTCATTCGTGGACGCTCCCAGATGGCTGTTGCTTCCACCATCTGCGAGGACTGCCACGCTGAGCACTCCAGCATTGATCGTCGTGCCACCAGTGTAGCCATTGTCACCCGTCAGAGTGGTGGTGCCTGAACCCGCCTGCGTGAGCGATCCACTGCCACTGATCGCGTTGGCAAGCGTGATGTCATCAGAGCGATTGATGATAAGCCGAGCGTTGTTAGTCACCGCCCCACTTCCGAGCGAGCCCGTGGTGCCACCAGCGCCGATCTGCAGCACTCCTTCGCTGATATTCGTGATACCGCTGTTGCTGTTATTCCCCGTGAGCACCCAAGTTCCCAGTCCAGACTTCGTCAGTGCCGTTGCGCCACCATTGTCGCCGATCACTCCGGCAAGCGTGTTGTCACCAGTGTTCGTTCCTGTCAGCGTCAGAGTCCGTATACCGCTCTGACTGTTAAAACCCATGCTGCCCGTGTTGGTGAAATTCAGCGCTCCCGTGCCAGAGGCATCCAAGGTGCCGCCATTCGTTCCCACGCTAAACAACCGGTCCGTGCTGACCACTGCGCCCGTGTATTGCAAGGCACCACCGTTGAGCACCAGGTTCGTCGCGGCACTCGTGGACGCTCCAAGGTTGCTGTTGCTCCCACCATCTGCGAGCAACGCCACACTGAGCACACCAGCGTTGATCGTTGTGCTGCCGCTGTAACTACTGTCACCCGTCAGTGTCGTGGTGCCCGCCCCCGCCTGCGTAAGCGAGCCGCTACCACTGATGCCATTGGCGATGGTGAGTGCATCGGAACGGTTGATGATGAGGCTGGCGTTGTTGGTCACAGCACCTGATCCAAGCGTGCCAGTCGTGCCACCGGAGCCCACCTGAAGCACTCCAGCACTGATGGTGGTGGTTCCCGTGTAGGTGTTGGCTCCGGTCAGTGTAAACGTGCCCGATCCCGTTTTAACAATCGACAGCGCCCCTGCACCCCCGTCTTGGATAACCCCGCTGAAGGTGGTGCTGGTGTTGTTCCCACCCGTCGTCAGAGCTGCCGCAGTGGTGGAGTTGTTCTGCACAGTCCCTGAACCCGCCAGTGAACCGATACGCGCATTAATTCCATTCAGTTCCAAGGTGGCATGCGCACCCAAAATGATCGCTGAATCCAGATTGCTGCCGCCGATCTGCAGCACCCCGGAACTGACGGTGGTGGCACCCGTGTAGGTGTTGGCTCCAGTGAGCAGCCAGGTGGCGCTGCCATCGATCGTCACCGAAGTGGCCCCTCCAAAGTCGCCGATGGCTGCGGCGATGATGTTCACCCCGCTGTTCGTGCCCGTGAGCAGCAGATTGCGCTCACCGCTCTCGCCGTTGAATCCCATGCTCCCAGTGTTGGTGAAATTCAGCGCACCGCTGCCAGTCACATCGATCACCGCACTGCCGATGCCCACGCTGAACAACCGGTCCGTGCTGACATCCGCCGCACCCGAGTATTGCAGCGTGCCGCCATTGATCACCAGATTCTCAGCGGCGTTCGTCGCCGCGCCGATGTTGCTGCTGCTGCCGCCATTGGCGAGGACAGTCACATTGAGGACACCTGCATTGATCGTCGTCGCTCCGGTGTAGGAGTTGGCGCCGCTGAGAGTGGTCGTGCCTGCCCCCGCCTGCGTAAACGAACCGCTGCCGCTGATCGTGTTGGCAAGGGTGATGGCATTCGAACGGTTGACGACAAGGCTGCCGTTGTTGATCACCGCCCCGCTGCCCAGCGACCCCGTGGTGCTGCCACTTCCAACTTGAAGTACTCCACCGCTGATGGTCGTGGTGCCGGTATAGGTGTTCGTTCCAGTCAGCACCCAGGTGCCTGCGCCAGATTTCACCAGCGAGGTCGCTCCACCGTTGTCACCGATCACCGCAGCAAGCGTGTTATTGCCGGTGTTCGTGCCCGTGAGGGTCAAAGTACGCGCACCGCTTTGGCTGTTGAAGCCCATGTCCCCTGTATTGGTGAAGTTCAGCGCGCCTGTGCCGGAGGCATCCAGCGTGCCGCCGCTCGTTCCCACACTGAAGAGCCGGTCCGTGCTCGCTGCCGCTCCGGTGTATTGCAGCACACCGCCGTTGATCACCAGATTGGTCGCAGCGTTGGTGGATGCCCCGAGATTGCTGCTGCTGCCGCCATTGGCGATGGACGCCACACTGAGCACTCCGGCACTGATGGTCGTGCTCCCAGTGTAGCTGTTGGCCCCGGTCAGCGTGGTGGTGCCGGCCCCCTGCTTAAACAGCGAACCGCTGCCACTGATGGTGTTGGCAAGGGTGATTGCATCGGAGCGGTTGATCACTAGGATGGCGTTGTCAGTCACCGCTCCGGTACCGAGCGTGCCCGAGGTTCCACCATTACCGACTCGGAGCACCCCGGCGCTGATGGTCGTGGTTCCAGTATAAGTGTTCGTTCCAGTCAGCACCCAGCTGCCAGTGCCAGATTTCACCAGAGAGGTGGCTCCACCATTGTCACCAATGACTGCGGCGAGAGTGTTGTTGCCGGCATTCGTTCCGGTGAGTGTCAGCGTGCGCGCACCGCTCTGGCTGTTGAATCCCATGCTGCCCGTGTTGCTAAAATTCACCGCGCCCGCGCCCGATGCATCCAGCGTACCACCACTCGTCCCAACGCTGAACAGCCGGTCCGTGCTGGCGACAGCTCCGGTGTATTTCAAAGCACCACCGTTGAGCACCAGGTTCGTCGCCTCATTGGTGGATGCCCCCAGATTGCTGGCGCTTCCCCCGTTCGCAAGTTGCGCCACACTCAACGTTCCAGAGTTGATCAAGTTGATCCCGGTGTAGGTGTCGGCACCTGAGAGCACCCAGAGACCAATGCCATTTTTATAAATCGAAGTGGCCCCTCCATTATCCCCGATGATGGCAGCGATGGTGTTATTCCCCGTGTTGCTGCCTTGGAGAAACAGCACCCGTGTTCCGCTCTCACCGTTGAATCCCATGTTCCCGGTGTTGGTGAAGTTCACAGCGCCCGTGCCAGAGGCATCGATTGTGCCGCCACTCGTTCCCACACTGAACAGACGGTCGGTGCTGGTCGCATCCCCCATGTATTTGAATGTGGACAAGCCGAGAATCAAATTAGATGCAGCACTGCTCGAAGCACCAATGTTGCTGGCCACACCGCCATTGGCGAGGCTGGACACGATCAGCATCCCCAGATCAATTCGGGTGCTTCCAGTATAAGTATTGGCCCCCGTCAGCACCCAGGTGCTGGAGGCGAGTTTGATCAGCGAGGTGGCTCCGCCGTTGTCTCCGATGACCGCTGCCAGCGTGTTGTTGCCGGTGTTGTTGCCGTTGAGGATCAGCGTGCGGGCACCGCTCTGGCCATTGAAGCCCATGCTGCCCGTGTTGGTGAAATTAACGGCACCAGTGCCTGAGGCATCGATCGTGCCACCGCTCGTCCCCACACTGAAGAGCCGGTCTGTGCTCACCGCCGCACCCGTGTATTGGAGCACACCGCCGTTGATCACCAAGTTAGCGGCGATATTTGTCGCTGCGCCGATGCTGCTGGCACTGCCGCCATTCGCAAGGCTGGAAACTAACAACTGACCACTGCTGATCGTAGTAGCCCCCGTATACCCACTGGCCCCGCTGAGCGTCCACTGGCCTGCTCCTGTCTTCGTTAGAGAAGTAGCCCCGCCATTGTCTCCAATGACCGCCGCGATGGCACCACCGCCTGTGCCCGTGAGAGTGAGCGTCCGTGCTCCGCTCTGGAAGTTGAACCCCATGCTGCCCGTGTTGGTAAAGCTCACCGTTCCCGTGCCTGATGCATCCAGGGCACCGCCGACAGTGGTAACCGAGAACAATCTGTCCGTGGAGACCGCAGACCCCGTGTAGCGCAGAGTGCCGCCATTGAGAAGGAGACTGGACGCGATGTTGCTGGAGGCTCCGATGTTGCTGGCCACGCCACCATTGGCCAGTGTGGCAATACTGAGCACGCCGGCACTGACGACCGTACCCCCCGTATAGGTATTGCTGCCCGTCAGAGTCAGCGTGCCGCCGATTCCTCCTTTGTTAATGGCGAGAAAAGCACTGCCACCGTCCTGAATGATTCCAGAAAAAGTGGAAGTCGCAGAACCCAGAACGTTCAAGCTGGCAAACGTGGCCGTGCCGTTTTGCACCGTGCCTGATCCAGCCAAACCTCCAATGCTGTTGTTAAAACCATTCACTTCGAGAACAGCCCCGCTGGCAACCGTGACTGCCGAAGCATTGCTAAACGTGTTCGCACCTCCCGCCTGGAGTTTTCCAGCATTGATGAAGGTGGCGCCCGTGTAGCTCTTGCTTCCAGTGAAGGTCGTTGTGCCGGCACCAGCCTGCGTGAATGTGCCCGTGCCGCTGATCGTGTTGGCAAGGGTGACTGCATCCGAGCGGTTGATGACGAGGGCTGCATTGTCGGTCACCGCGCCGGTTCCCAGCGTTCCTGAAGTGCCGCCACTGCCAATCTGCAATACACCGGCGCTGATGCTCGTCGTACCGCTGTAGTTGTTCGCTCCAGACAGCACCCAGGTTCCAGCGCCTGATTTCGTCAGCGAAGTGGCTCCCCCGTTGTCGCCGATCACAGCGGCGAGGGTGTTGTTGCCGGTGTTTGTTCCGGTGAGCGTGAAGGTACGAGTCCCGGAACCACTCAACCCCATGCTGCCGGAGTTGGTGAAAGCCACCGCGCCAGTACCGGAGGCATCCAGCGTCGGCGTCGTTCCTGTGCCGATGCTGAAAAGGCGGTCCGTAGTCGTGGCGGCACCTGCATAGCGGAGCGTTGCATTGATGACCAGATTGGCGGCATCATTCGTCGAAGCGCCGATGCTGCTGTTCTGCCCGCCGTTGGCCAGGTTGGGCACGGTCAAAATGCCACCAAGGACACTCGTCACCCCCGTGTAGGAACTGGAACCCGAAAGGCCCCACGTTGAAAGTCCGACTTTTTGAAGCGCCGTTGCCCCGCCGTTGTCGCCGATGGCCGCCGCCAGGTTGTTTGCCGCGGTGCTGGTCCCCGAGAGAAGAAAAGTATGTGCCCCGCTTGCCGTGAACGCAATGGAACCCGTGTTGGTGAAGTTGACTGCGCCTGCACCATTCGCCTGCAGGTTGCCGCCCGCCCCCAAGGTGAAAAGCCGGTCCGTGCTGGAGCCCGCTCCAGTATAAATCAAGGTCCCATTGATCACCAGGTTTGACGCCGCATTGGACGCGGCACCTATATTGCTGGCCACACCACCATCCGCGAGACTGCCCACTTTCAAAGTACCACCGCTGACGGTGGTGACTCCGGTGTAAGTGCTGTTCCCAGAGAGCACCCATGTGCTGGCGCCTGATTTCGTCAGCGAAGTCGCTCCACCATTGTCGCCAATCACTGCGGCCAGAGTATTGTCATTCGTGTTTGACCCCGCCAGACTCAGTGTGCGCACCCCGCTCTGGCCGTTGAAATCCATGCCGCCCGCACCGGTGAAGTTCACTGCGGCACTCCCTGAGGCATCCAACGTGCCGCCACTGGTTCCCACGCTGAACAACCGGTCGGTGCTGGACCCGCTTCCCGTATATTGCAGCGTGCCACCATTGAGCACCAGGTTGGAGGAAAGAGAGGTGGCAGCGCCAATGCTGCTGTTGCTGCCACCGTTGAACAGCGTGGCTGCTTTCAGCACGCCGCCGCTGATCGTCGTTACTCCTGTGTAACCGTTGATTCCGGTCAGTGCCCATGTGCCGGCACCGGACTTCGTGATTGCTGTGGCTCCGCCACTGTCACCGATCAGAATGGAGATGGTGTTGCTCCCGGTGTTTGTTCCGGTGAGGGTCAGGGTGCGCGCGCCGCTCTGGCTGTTGAATCCCATGCTGCCGGTATTGGTGAAGTTCACCGCCCCACTGCCTGAGGAGTCCAGCTTGCCGCCGCTCGTTCCCACACTGAACAGACGGTCCGTGCTGACGTCCGTTCCAGTGTACTGCAGTGTCCCGCCGTTCAGCACCAAAGTGGTGGCTGCACTGCTCGCCGCCCCGATGTTGCTGGCAGAACCTCCGTTGGCGAGACTCGAAACGGAGAGCACGCCACCGTTGATCGTGGTGTTCCCCGCGTAAGTGTTCGCTCCGGACAGCACCCAGGTGCCCACACCGCTCTTGACCAGCGCAGTGGCTCCCGTGTTGTCACTGATCACGGCAGCCAGCGTGTTGTTATCGGTGTTCGTGCCGGTCAGCGTTAACGTGCGTGCTGCCGTTAATGTCCGTCCCATCAAACCTGTATTGGTAAAGTTCAGGGCTCCCGTTCCCGATGCGTCGATGACGGCCGTCACCCCCACCGCAAAAAGACGGTCCGTGCTGACACCTGCACCAATGTACTTGAGTGTACCCCCGTTGAATTGAAGATTGGTCGCTACGGAGGTTGATGCACCGATGTTGCTCGCACTCCCGCCGTTGGCGAGGGTGTCCACAACCACAGTGCCGCCCACAATGGAGGTAAACCCTGTGTAGGTGTTCAGCCCCGAGAGAGTGGCCACGCCCAGTGCATTGCTGACCGTTCCCGTACCGCTGATGACATTGGACAAGGTGAAGGCGTCCGACCGGAACAAGACCAAAATCCCGTTGTTCACGATGTTGCCTGTACCTGTGGTGCCGCTGGCGGTGTTGTGGCCAAGCTGCAGCACCCCTCCGCTGATGGTGGTGGTGCCCGAATAGGTGTTGTTACCGGTCAGCACCCATTTGCCCGAGCCAAATTTCGACACTGAGGTAGCTCCACCATTGTCACCGATGACCGCCGCCAGTGTGTTGAAGCCCAGATAGGAGCCAATAAGATTCAGTGTGCGCGCACCCGTCTGGTTGTTGAACCCCATGCTGCCGGTGTTCGTGAATTTCAAATCACCCGTCCCGGAGGCCTCCAGCGAGATGCCATTGGTTCCCAGGCTGAACAACCGGTCGGTACTGGACCCGGCACCTGTGTATTGAAGCGTGCCTCCGTTTAGAATGAGGTTGGTCGCGGCACTCGTCGAAGCACCGATGTTGCTGGCCACTCCGCCATTGGCAAGGTTCGTCACATTAAGGATGGTCCCGCCGCTCCCATTGATTGCGGTTGCCCCCGTGTACGTACTCGCCCCCGTCAGCGCCCAGATGCCGGCATTGATCCGCGTGAGCGATGTCGGTCCGCCATTGTCCCCGATGACTGCCGCAATCGTGCTCGTCCCCCCGCTCGCATTGGCCAGTGTGAGTGTACGCGCGCCGGTCTGGCCATTGAACCCCATGCTTCCCGTATTGGTGAAGGTCACTGCACCGCTGCCAAACACATTCAATGTGGCTCCGGAAGTGCCCAGACTGAACAGCCTGTCCGTACTGACCGTGCTCCCCGTGTACATGAACGTGCCGCCATTGAGCACCAGATTGCTGGCAGCATTGGTCGAGGCGCCAATGCTACTTGCGCTGCCACCATTCGCCAGGGAACTGACTTTGAGCACTCCGGTGCCGCTCATGGTCGTGACACCCGTGTAAGTACTGGCCCCGCTCAGCACCCAGATGCCGCCGCCGGCTTTGGTGACTGAAGTCGCACCACCATTATCGCCGATCACCGCAGCCAGCGTGTTGTCGTTCGCATTGTTGCCGGTCAGAGTCAGCGTGCGTGCGCCGCTCTGACCATTGAAGCCCATGCTGCCCGTGTTGGTGAAGTTGATGTTAAAACCACCCGAGGCATCAATCGTACCACCACTGGTGCCCACACTAAACAGCCGGTCTGTGTTCACCGCTGACACAGCGCCAGGCGAGTATTTGAGCGTGCCTCCGTTAAGCACAAGATTCGTGGCTGCATTGCTCGATGCCCCGATATTGCTGCTGCTGCCACCATTGGCCAAAGTGATCACATTCAGCACACCACCGTTGATCGTCGTCACGCCCGTGTAGCTGTTCGTACCGCTCAGCGTGTTGGTGCCCGTGCCAATCTGGGAAACACTGCCGCTGCCGCTGATGGTATTGGCAACGGTAATGTTGTCTGAGCGATTGAATGTCAGGTTGCCATTGTCGATGACGGCCCCGCTGCCCAACGTTCCACTGGTTCCGCCATTCCCCACCTGCAGCACACCGCCGCTGATCGTCGTCACCCCGCTATACGTATTGGCTCCAGCCAAAACCCAGGTTCCCGTTCCAGCCTTGGTCAATGCGGTCGCCCCCGAATTGTCCCCGATGATCGGATTCATCGTGTTGTTCTGCGTGTTCGTGCCGCCTAAAACAAGCGTTCTTGCTCCCGTGGAGGATCCAAACCCCATCGCGCCCGTATTGGTAAAAACCAGCGCCCCGCTGCCGGAAGACTCAATCGTCGCCACGGGATTTGCCGTGCCCGTGGGAACTTCAAACAGACGGTCCGTCGAAGCTCCCGTCCCAACATAGCGCAAGGTGCCCAGATTCGTGATCGACAGATTGCCAGCCGCGGAACTCGATGCCCCAATGCTGCTTGCGACTCCCCCGTTGCCCAGATTGCTCACGGTCACAACACCCCCGTTGCTGATGATGCGGGTCACCCCGGTGTAAGTGTTGGTGCCGCTGAGTGTCAGCATCGTGTTTCCATTGCTGGTCACGCCGCCTGCACCACTGATGGTCTGCGCCAGAATCACCGATCCCGAGCGCGAGGCAACCAGAGTTCCTCCGCTGTTGATGATAATGTCTCCGCTGCCAATGCTCCCCGTGCTTCCTCCGACGGTGCCAATCGACACAGCGCCTCCGTTGATCGTTGTCGTACCCGTATACGTGTTGTTGTCACTGTTCAGCCGGAGCGTGCCAAGCGTGTTCGACTTCACGACTGAAGTCGCGCCACCGTTGTCCCCGATGCCGCTGGCCACCGAAATGATTCCGCCGAAAGTGCTGTTGCTGAATGCGAAGGTCAATGTGCGCGCTCCTGTCTGACCGTTGAAGCCGATGCTGCCTGTGTTGGTAAAATTGAGAGTTCCAGCCACTGGAAGACTGATGGTGCCGCCCGCAGTGCCCACACTAAACAATCGGTCCGTATTGGTGGTTGTGGCGTTGTTATACTGCAGCGTGCCCCCGTTGAGCACAAGATTCGTCGCCGCATTGCTCGAAGCCCCGATGTTGCTGCTGCTTCCCCCGTTGGCAAGACTCGTCACACTGAGCACACCGCCGCTGATCGTCGTCACCCCCGTGTACGTGTTAGCTCCTCCCAGAATCCAGGTCCCCGTTCCAGCCTTGGTCAATGCGGTCGCCCCCGAATTGTCCCCGATGATCGGATTCATCGTGTTGTTCTGCGTGTTCGTGCCGCCCAAGACAAGCGTTCTTGCTCCCGTGGAGGATCCAAACCCCATCGCACCCGTATTAGTAAACACCAGCGCCCCGCTGCCGGAAGACTCAATCGTCGCCACGGGATTTGCCGTGCCCGTGGGAACTTCAAACAGACGGTCCGTCGAAGCTCCCGTCCCGACATAGCGCAAGGTGCCCAGATTCGTGATCGACAGATTGCCAGCCGCGGAACTCGATGCCCCAATGCTGCTTGCGACTCCCCCGTTGCCCAGATTGCTCACGGTCACAACACCCCCGTTGCTGATGATGCGGGTCACCCCGGTGTAAGTGTTGGTGCCGCTGAGTGTCAGCATCGTGTTTCCATTGCTGGTCACGCCACCAGCGCCACTGATCGTCTGCGCCAGAATCACCGATCCCGAGCGCGAGGCAACCAGAGTTCCTCCGCTGTTGATGATAATGGCTCCGCTGCCAATGCTCCCCGTGCTTCCTCCGACGGTGCCAATCGACACAGCGCCTCCGTTGATCGTTGTCGTACCCGTATACGTGTTGTTGTCACTGGTCAGCCGGAGCGTGCCAAACGTGTTCGACTTCACGACGGATGTCGCACCTCCGTTGTCCCCGATGCCGCTGGCCACCGAAATGATACCACCGAACGTACTGTTGCTGAATGCGAAGGTCAGTGTGCGCGCTCCTGTCTGACCGTTGAAGCCGATGCTGCCTGTGTTGGTAAAATTGAGAGTTCCAGCCACTGGAAGACTGATGGTGCCGCCTGCTGTGCCCACACTAATCAATCGGTCCGTATTGGTGGTTGTGGCGTTGTTATATTGCAGCGTGCCACCATTGAGCACCAGATTGCTCGCCGCACTGCTCGCAGCACCGATGCCGCTGGCGCTCCCTCCATTGGCCAGACTCGTCACACTCAGCACGCCCCCGTTGATCGTGGTTGCCCCCGTGTAGGTGTTCGCCCCGGTCAGCACCCATGTGCTGAAAGACACCGTATGCGTCACAGATGTCGCCCCGCCATTGTCGCCAATGACGGCCGCAATCGTGCTCGCTCCACCATTGGAATTCGCCAGCGTCAGCGTGCGCGCCCCTGTCTGCCCGTTGAACCCCATGCTCCCGGTGTTGGTAAAGGTCACTCCACCTGTCCCAAACACATTCAAAGTAATGCCCGAAGTCCCCAGGCTGAACAACCGGTCCGTGCTCACCGTGCCGCCGGCGTAAGTGAAGGTACCACCATTGAACACCAGATTGCTCGCATCACTGCTGGATGCCCCGATGCTGCTTGCGCTGCCTCCATTCGCCAGGGAGGTGACCTTCAGCACCGCCGTGCCGCTCACGGTGGTGACACCCGTGTAGGTGTTCGCTCCGGTCAGCGCCCAGGTGCCATTGCCTGTTTTGGTCACCGAGGTCGCTCCGCCATTATCACCGATCACCGCCGCCAGCGTGTTCTCGTTCGCATTGTTACCAGTCAGCGTCAGCGTGCGTGCGCCGCTCTGACCGTTGAACCCCATGCTGCCCGTGTTGGTGAAGTTGATGTTGAAGCCGCCGGAGGCATCCAGCGTGCCTCCGCTGGTGCCCACGCTGAACAACCGGTCCGTACTCACTGCTGCGCCAGCACCAAAAGAATATCTCAGCGTGCCCCCGTTGAGCACAAGGTTCTCCGCCGCATTGCTGGAAGCCCCGATGTTGCTGTTGCTGCCGCCGTTGGCGAGAGTAGTCACATTGAGCACACCGCCGCTGATCGTCGTCACGCCCGTGTAGCTGTTCGTACCGCTGAGTGTGGTGGTCCCCGTGCCAATCTGGGAAACACTGCCACTGCCGCTGATGGTATTGGCGACAGTAATGATGTTTGAGCGATTGAACGTCAGATTGCCATTGTCCGTCACCGCCCCGCTACCCAGAGTGCCGCTGGTCCCACCACTGCCGATCTGCAACACACCATCACTAATGGTCGTCGTACCGGTATAGCTGTTGGTCCCGGCGAGGACCCAGGTGCCGACGCCAGATTTCGTCAGCGAAGTCGCTCCGCCATTATCACCAATCGCTGCCGCAAGGGTGTTGTTGCCTGTATTCGTGCCGGTGAGGGTCAGCGTGCGTGCACCGCTCTGGCTGTTGAAGCCCATGCTGCCGGTGTTGGAAAAATTCACCGCACCCGTACCGGAGGCATCCAGCGCACCGCCGGCCGTGGTGACCGAGAACAATCGGTCCGTGGAAACGACGGCCCCTGTGTAGCTGAGCGTGCCGCCATTGAGTACGAGGACGGACGCGGCGCTGCTGGATGCTCCAATGCCGCTGGCCAGTCCGCCATTTGCCAGCAACGAGACACTGAGCACGCCATTGCTCACCAGCGTACCACCGGTATAGGTATTGGTGCCTGACAGCGTGAGCGTGTTCGTCCCCGTTTTGCTCAAGGCCAGGGATGCGCTGCCCCCGTTTTGCATTATCCCGTCAAAGCTGCTGTTCACCGTGCCGCCGGCTGTCAGGGTGGCGGTAGTGGCCGTGCCGTTCTCCACCGTGCCCGTTCCGGAGAGAGTGCCGATGGCGTTATTAAAGCCATTGAGCGCCAAAACGGCTCCACTCTCAACCGTGACTGGTGAATGGGTGCTGAAAACAAACGCAGCTCCCGCCTGGAGTTTCCCGGCGCTGACGGAGGTGGTTCCCGAATAGCTCATGGAACCGGTAATCGTCGTCGTTCCGGCGCCCGCCTTCGTGAAGGAGCCGGTACCGCTGATCGCATTCGCAATCGTGATGCCATCAGAGCGGTTGACGACGAGGCTGGCATTGTTAATCACCGAGCCGCTTCCGAGCGTACCCGACGTGCCGCCATTGCCAATCTGCAGCACCCCGCCGCTGATGGTCGTGGTGCCAGTGTAGCTGTTCGCCCCTGTCAGCAGCCAGTTGCCAGATCCAGCCTTCGTCAATGCCGTGGCTCCGCCATTGTCACCGATCCCGGCGGCGAGGGTGTTGTTGTCAGTGTTTGTGCCCTTAAGCGTCAGTGTGTGGGGGCCCAAGTTGCTGTAGGCCAGGCTGCCGGTGTTGGTGAAACTGACAGCCCCCGTGCCGGAGGCATCCAAGGTCGGTGCCAGGCCAGAAAGGGTAAACAGCCGGTCTGTGCTGGTGGCCGCACCTGTATATTGAAGCGTTGAATTGAGGATCAGATTGGCGGCATCATTTGTCGCCGCACCGATGCTGCTGTTCTGCCCGCCATCAGCGAGATTGGATACGGTCAGAATGCCACCAATCACACTCGTCACCCCCGTGTAGGAATTGGAACCCGAAAGCCCCCATGTGCCGGTGCCCATTTTGGTCAGCGCCGTGGCCCCGCCGCTGTCACCGATCACAGCCGCCAGTGAGTTGCCTGCCGCATTGGTGCCGGTCAGGGTCAGCGTGCGTGCGCCGCTCTGGCCGTTGAATCCCATGCTGCCCGTGTTCGTGAAGCTGATGCCGAAACCTCCGGAAGCATCCAAGGTGCCGCCGCTGGTGCCCACGCTGAACAGGCGGTCCGTGCTGGCGTCAGCAGCGGCACCGGGGGAGTATTTGAGCGTGCCACCGTTGAGCACGAGGTTGGCGGCAGCATTGCTTGCTGCGCCAATGTTGCTGCTGGTGCCACCATCAGCGAGTCTGATCACATTCAGCGTTCCTCCATTGATAATGGTGGCACCTGCATAGGTGTTCATACCATCGATCGTCAGCGTTGCAGTGCCGTCTTTGATCAGACCGGTGCTGCCGTCGAGCGTGGTGCCGATCCTCACCGCAGCGTTGGTGGTGATCGTGGAATTTGAAAGCGTGAGTATGCCTCCTCCCCCCAGAGTATAGGCAGAATTGAAAACCATGTTCCCGACCGTCACTGGGCCACCAAAACCCACCGTTCCCGCCGTCCCGCCAAAGATGGCCGAATCTGGCGTGGCACTGTTCCAAACGGCGTCACCACTCCCGGTGTTCCAGTTGCCCAGGCCATCCGTCCAAGTCCCAGCCCCACCCGTGATGGTACCGCCATCCCCAGTGACCGTGTCCCACGTCAAAGTCGCTGCCTGCGACACAGACCCCGCCTGCCAAAAGCCTGAAACCACCAAATAAAGGACCCCCCATCGCACCCGAAACCGGCGGAATGCCTTCAAAGACAGCCCATATTCCTTGGTTCCATTGCCATAATCGGTTTCACAGGCCGAGCTAGAATCTTTTTTCATGTATCAATTTTTAAATTCGTTATCTACCTGTTTTTTCTTAAGATATAGAAACCAGCAGAGGCACCGAACGGCACACTTGTGATCTGCCAGTGCGCATATTCCCCCCCCTCTGAGCGCACTCAATCAGCGAGAACCAGCGCTTTGCCCTCCCAAGAACAAAGCCCCGCAGATGCCGCCACAAGAAAATAGGAAATTCACCCCATGTCGAGACGTGTAAACACAGGAGTGGCGGTCAAATTGCATAGTCCAAAGTCAGAGAGTTGAATTAAAGATTATAACAAAATAAGATAATCATTTACCTCTCCGCAAGGATAAAACTTCGATTTATGCAGACAAAACCACCCGCACACACTTAGAAGCAACCATTCAAGCTCACTTGATCACTTATCCAAGCTGATCATCGGAAAATCCGCACTCGGCGCATGCTGCCCGACCATGATTGCTTTCATCCTGGCAATGAGATCAGGATGCTCCGCAGCAACGTCCCGGGTCTCGGCGGGATCGGTAGCAATATTAAAAAGCTCTTCGGTCACGGTCACGGTGACGGCCTTCGCCTTGCCCTTCCCTTTGGGGGTGAGGTTGCGCCGCACGAGTTTCCAGTCCCCCATCCGCAGGATCTGCTGACCACCGTAGCTGGCAATCTCTCGGTAAAGGAACTCACGCTCCGGCTGCTTTTCGCCCAGCAGCGTCGGAGCAAAGCTGATGCCGTCAGTTCGGGGCGTTTGGTCTTTGCCACCCACGAGTTCGAGCAGCGTGGGCATCCAGTCCTCAAAACCCGTGATGCGGTCACTGATCGTTCCAGCCTTGATCCTGCCCTGCCAGCGCACCACGCAGGGAGAACGGAAGCCGCCGTCATACAGCGTGCCTTTGCCGTCGCGCCGACCTTCGCTGGAGTTGAAAAAGGCGCAGTCCGTCCCGGCAAGTCCCTGATGCGTGCCGCTCACGGGGCCATTGTCACTGACAAAGACGAAGATCGTGTCGTCATCCAGACCGAGTTCCGTGATGAGTGCCTGCATGCGCCCGATCTCACGGTCCATGCGCGTGATCATCGCTGCATACGCGGCCTTGGGCTTGAAATGCGGGAGGTACCCCTTGCCACCGGGATAGGGTGGATCATCGAACTTGCCAATGTATTCCTTCAATGAGTCGTCCGGCACCTGTAGCGCCACGTGCGGCACGGTCGTAGGCCAGTAGAGAAAGAACGGTTTGTCCTTGTTCGCACGGGCAAATTTCAGCGCCTCCTCCGCGATGAGATCAGCCGAGTACTCGCTACCCTTGAAGCGCTGGTAGCTCTCCGGTTTCGACGGGTCTTCATCAGCCCTGAGCTTGTCGTTCGAAGGGAAGGGCGGATTCTTGAGCTCGATGGTGCGGTCGTTGTCCCACAAGTAGGTCGGATAAAAATTATGCGCCACACCCTGGCAGTTGTAGCCAAACCAGCGGTCAAAGCCCTGCTTCAGAGGCTCCCCTGTGGACCCCGGACCACCCAGCCCCCACTTGCCAAACCCACCTGTCGTATACCCGAGCGGCTTCAGCACCTCAGGAATCAGCACCGTGTCAGCGGGAATCGGAAACTGTCCCTCGTGCTCCGGTTTGCCCATCTTGGGCAGCCCCTTGGCATCATCCGCCTGCCGGTTGTCGCGAATGAAGGCATGTCCAGGATGCAGGCCGCTCAGCAGCACGCAGCGCGACGGCGCGCACACCGCATTGCCCGCGTAATGCTGCGTAAAACGCATGCCCTCAGCCGCCATGCGGTCGATGTTCGGCGTCTTGATGATCTTCTGCCCATAACAGCCCAGATCCCCTGGACCAAGATCGTCCGCCATTATGAAGATGACATTGGGCTGGCGTGCCTGCATCGTCAGCGTCAGGGCGAGCAGAAGAAAGAGAGACTTCATGGTGGATGGGAAACGGCTGCCGGAGCAGTTTCTTGTTTCACTTTGCGCTTCGGCAGCGAATCGATCTTCCATTCCAGCCACAGCGTCAGCAGCAGCATCGCCGCAATGAGCAGGAGGATGACATAAAAGCCGGGACGTGAGAGAAACTTCATGAGATGAAAACAGGCAAATAAAGCGAGTTTCACCCTGCTCGCTCCGTCTTTCCCTTGCCATGAAATTCACCGCCTTGCTTGTTCTGTTTTTCGCCGCCCTCCAGTCCGCACGGGCGCTCCCTGAGGCGGAGCTGCAGCGCTTCATCAATGAGGCGATCAAAGCCGGCGGCGGTGAGGTGGTCATTCCACCCGGCGTGCATCTCATCGAGCGCGGCCTCATCGTGAAAGACGCCAAGAAACTCCGCATCGTCGGCCTCGATGCCGAGAACACCGTGCTGCAGCTTCCTCCCGTGGCCTACGCCCTTGCATCAGGCACCACCGCTGCGGATGCAACAATCATCCCGGTGAAATCCCAGCGCGGCTTCAAGCCGGGCATGCGTTTGAAGATCGAGGCCGATGGCGAACTCGACAGCTTCACCAAAAAGCCCAGACCCTACCATCTCGCCATCGTGAAAGCCGTCGAGAAGGAGGCCATCCAGCTCGAAGCAGCACTCAAATTCCCCGTTCCCGACGGCACCATGATCCGCCATGAAGATGCACCGAACATCATCGAGATTCGCGGAGCCAGCGAAGACGTGCGCATAGAAAAGCTCACCCTTGATGGCGGCCGCGTAGATGGCGACCCACCCATTCGCGGCCACACACAGCTCTGCGCCATCTTTGCCTCAGGAGCCTACAGCTACGAAAAAGGTCCCACGGGACCGAAGGTGAAGAAGCTCGGCATCTCCCGCTGCTTCATCCAGAACTGCCACGGACGCGGCATCGCCTTGTACTCAGTGGAAGGAGCCGAAATCGACGACTGCACGATCCGCGACACTTCCGATGAAGCGATCGACTTCGATCACTTCACCGTGAAGTCCATCGCCACGCACAACCACATCGCCCGCAGCCTCCTCGGGGTGGAGTTGAACGATGCAAACGACTGCCTCGTGGCCGGCAATGAATTCCTCGAATGCGGCACCGGCATCAATCTCTGGCGCTGGTGCAAGCTGCCGGGGCTGAACGAAGGAAATCTGATCGTGCAGAACGTCTTTGAACGTACCCGGGGCAATGCTGTGCAAATCGCCACCGGCACAAAGGGCAACACAGTCGCACAAAATGAGATCAGCGGTTCCGGCAAGAACGGCATCATCGTGTCCGGTGAAGCCCAGATCGTGAAGGCGAACAAAATCACCGGCAGCGGCATGAAAGCCATCGTGATCCAGGAAGGGACACACGAGCTCTCCGAATGATCAGCCACCGCTATGCCCGTGCCCGACGATCCATTCACCTCAGAGAGGAAGAAGCTGTCAATTATTTTGCACACTGAGCCAGGATTCCGGTGGGCTCATAGTCTCACCATTCAAAATTCCCCAAGAAAATTAATTTAGCCGTGTGGGCAGGCGACGTCCCGCTGGTGAAAAATGTGTGATAATAAATGACCGCAGTTGTCGCTGCTATAATTCCTTTCTGTTGAGCAAGATTGCTAGCTGCATCCATGAAATGCATTGATGAAGAAAATGGCTTCAGAAGCTCATGCACCTTCAGAGGCTCAGGTAAAACCGTGAACTCGGGGACATTGTTTTCTTCCGGGCAACAGTGAAAATCGCTGCCGAAATCGTTCCCTAGATATTCATCAACTTCTAATTCATCGGTTGCTTGGCCAAGCCAGATTGCAACACAGGACCCTTTGCGCGTCATCATGGATAAGTTCTTCTTTTTAAATGGTTCGATAATATACCAGCTATGAATGGCACTCGATTAAGACATCTTTTCGTGTTTTCCATGATACCAGGAACTCCACATGTTCTTGTTGAATTACCGCTTTTTTCGCCACTTCGCGCTGCCACACGCCAGCCCTGAAAGGGCTGCGGAATATAGCCCAGGGATGCCGAGCCATGGCGAGCGCTTCCCTGGGTAGGCACGCCATCCACCGGGAAGCAAACCCAGCGCCCTCGCCACACGCTGCGCCCACCAGCAGCGTCTGCAATGAGTTCCGCCACACTCTGAGCGTCCCGCCAGCTCCAGAACTCACGATCAAGTCCCTTAATTGAATTCCATTCATGCGGGGAACCTTTCACGAAGGGAACACGACATCTCCAAATAATCACCCGCCGTAAAGCGCCCGCACCAGCCCCATCGCCCGCTCACCCGGCAACGCACCGATTTCCATCTGGTTCATCGTATAGGCAAAGCTGATCCCGTTCTCAGGATCCGCAAAAGCAACACTGCCCCCCGCACCGGGGTGGCCGTAGGCGCGGCGGCTTGGACCATAAAGCTGACGCAGCTTGCCGCCATCAGACTCAGGGTCCTCGTTCAAAGGGTCCTGCATCATGCCCGTGGAGAAAGCGATGGGAGTGAGCAACACAGAATCCACCTCCTGCGTGAGTGTCTGCTCAAACCGGCGCACCACCGTTTCAGGAATAAGCTGCACACCATTCCACACTCCGCCCTGAGCCAGCATGGCGTAAAATTTGGCAAGCCCCTGCGCACTGCCCACGCCACCCATGCTCGCGTAACCGCGTGACCACATTTCGCTCTGATTAAAATCGCTGACAGCGTTCAGGCCAAAGGGCGAGGTAAACGTTCGCTGCGTGAGCGTGCCCGCCGTATTGAAAGCTTTGATGAAGGGCTGGTCACTGTTGGCAATGCTGATCTTCCCCGGATAGACCGGCGAGACGCGGTCCCACTGCGCACTGGGAAGCCCGATCCAGAAATCGAGCGCCATCGGGCTGCCAAAAACTTCACGATAGTACTCACCGAGCGATTCCGCCTCCGTAAGACGCCGCACGATTTCATCCAGCAGGAAGCCAAAGGTGCGTGCGTGGTAGCCCTGCCGCGTGCCGGGTTCCCACAGCGGGCGCTGGTGCTCCAGCGCCTGAATCACGGCATCATAATTATAGATCGGGGTGCGCTCATCCAAGGCACACAAGCCCGCCGTATGCGACAGCAGATGAATGAAGGCGATGTTGGACTTTCCACCGCCGACAAACTCGGGCCACACCTCCGCCACAGGGCATTCCAGCGGGATTCCCGCCTCTTCCAGCGCCAGCATGCAGCACACGGCGGCAGGGCCTTTGGTGGCGGACCACACGGGAACGAGCGTGTCGCGGTCCCACTCCCGGGTGCGCGCCCGGTCACGGTGACCATGCGCGAGATTTAGCACCTCCTGCCCATGCTGCCAGATGGAGACCGAAGCCCCCATCTCCCAGCGGGTGCGGAAGCTCTCTTCGAACCATGCACGTACTGCCTGAAGATTTGCGGGACTGCCGGGGGAACTCATGCGTGGTGGGACTCTAGTTGCGCCCGCAAACAGTCGAGATCGCGGTCTCTTCTCGCATGCTGGCGCAGTTCACCATCCATCTCAAAAGCCCGCTTCAAATAGGAGAGAGATTTGTCCAGATGACCGAGGCAGGCGTTGTAGCAGCCCATGTTGTAATAATAGACCGGCTTGGCCCGCAGGGTGGCGGGGCCGCGCGAAAGCACATCCACCGCCTCGGCGGTCCGCCCGAGTTCATGCAGGCAGAAAGCCGCATGAATGAAGCCGCCGGGCTCCATCGGTTCCTGGGAGCAGAGTCTGGTGGCCAGCGTCAGCGCCTCGGCCCACCGGTGTCCGCCCATGAGGCAGAGCAGCGTGATCTCGATCACATCCACCCGGCTGTGCATTTCCGCCGGCAGTGGGGACAATTCCACCCGAGCCTCGTCAAAGAGACCCAGCTCCACGTAGCCCTGGGCGGCGATGATCCTGCGTTCAGCTTCGGTCATTTTTGAGTATGAATGGCCTGATCAGAACGCAAAGCATGCGCGGGAACAAGGTTTTTCGTGCCTGACGACACGCAAAAAGAAGTTCATTCGCCCATGGATGCTTCAAACAGCGGCCGCTTTCACATCCCGCAATTTCTTTGCCATCTCCATGCGCGAACCAATTTCCCAGCAGCTCCAAGTGGTGATGTAACTGACGAGTGCGGCCACCGCCCCGAGAATGATGCCCCCCATTAGCATGACAGGCGCATGCTCCTTGAGCACGATCCAGGCATCCACCATGGACTCCGGCAGATGCTTGGGAAACGGCGAGGTGGGCACCGTGGTGTACAGCGCCAGCACCCATTTCCCGATGGCATATTCCAGCCACGCCATGAACGGCACAGTGAATGGATTGCTCACCCAGCACATGGCGATGGCAATGGGGATGTTCACCCGGAAAATGGCGGACAGAATGACGGCCGTCGGCATCTGGATCGGCAGCAGTTGCAGGGTGATGAACATCCCCACCGCCATGCCGCCGGAGAGCGTGTGCTGCGTGGGCTTCCACACCCGCTTGTCAAGGAAGTGCCGTGCAAACCACCTCCGGGTGGGACTTTGCCGCAGTTTGCGCGGATGCTTGAGAAAGCGGATGGTTTTAAACACCGAACGGCGAAACCAGCCCCGGGCGAGCGAGAGCATGATCAGTGCCCTCCCCCATTATAAACCCAGATCAGCAGCGCACTCCCGAGCGCGATGCGATACCAGGCAAAACCGTTGAATGTGTGCCCTTGGACAAAACGAATGAGCCACTTCACCACGACGAAGGCAGAAACGGCGGAAACCACAGTACCTAGGACAACCATGCCCCAGTCTTCATTCCCTGCCTCACCGTCTTTGATCGCGGAGAGGATTTTAAATGCGCCGGCCGCCATCAGCGTGGGAATGCCCAGCAGGAAGGAAAACTCCGTGGCGGCAGGACGTGACACGCCAAAAGCCAGCGCCATCAGGATGCTGGCCCCCGAACGCGAGGTCCCGGGAAACACCGCCGCAAGCAGCTGCGCCAGCGCCACGGCCACCACGACTGCCCAGGTGATGTCCGCCGTGCCCGTCTTGTCCTTGTGCAAAAACTCCAAAACCAGGATGATGAACCCGCCGATCAACGTGGCCCACGCCACGGGGGGAATCGTCTCAGGCAGCTTGATGCCGAACTTCTTGATGATCAAACCACCCACGGCGGTGATGAAAAAAGACACAAACAGCTTCGCCAGATAATCCCGTGTGCTGGCGTCTCCAAGGGTGGTGGCCAGATGTTTGAGCCGCCCGGTGAATACAGCCAGCACCGCCAGCACGGCCCCGCTTTGGATCACCACGTTGAACAAGTCACTTTTCTGCGGCAGCCAGTGCAGATTTTGCGGGATGAGAAGGTGCCCGGTGGAAGAGATGGGAAGGAATTCGGTGACACCTTCAATGATGCCGAGGAAAATGATCGCGAGCCAGTCGGGCATGGAGAGGGGGTTGGTAAATGACTTGGGACAATCAGGCGGGTGGCGCAGTTTGCAACTTCACTGAATGCATTGAACCTGATAATTCGCAGCAAGCCGCCATTCTCTTCCACCGCAATGGTTTTCAGACTGGCCTTTGCAACGTTTTCGACTACCATCTTAATCCCTTCGGCATGCCATCCAGTGCCTCCCATTCACCCACCTCATTGTACGCCCCCCATTTTTCGTGGTGGCACGCGCTGATGTGTGCCTGCACCGCTCTGCTCCTGACGCTGCCTGCCGCCGCCCAGTCCGGCTCATCGATTCGCGTGCGCCTGGCGGATGGCTTTGATTTTCCTGTGGGCAAGCCGGACGCCGACGGCTTTTACAAAGCCCGCGGCTACTGGCCCAACGGCCATCTGGGTGAAGACTGGAACGGCCGCGGTGGCGGTGACACCGACCTCGGGGAGCCGATTTATTCCATCGGCCGTGGCGTGGTGATTTTTTCACAAAACATCGGCGTCGGCTGGGGCAACTGCATCTTGGTACGCCACATTTTCCGCGAGGCTGATGGCAAAGTCGCCATGGTGGACTCGCTCTACGGCCACCTGCATGAGCGCAAGGTCAAGCTCCATGACCTCGTCGAAAAAGGCCAGCTCGTCGGCACCATGGGTGGCAACAACGGCATGTACCCGGTTCATTTGCACCTGGAAGTACGCAAGAATCTGCAGATCGGCATGAACCGCTCCTCGTTTGCCCGTGATTCCTCCAACTACTACAGCCCGACAGCTTTCATCAACGCGCGCCGCGTCCTGCCTTCCAGCACACAGAAATACGCCGTGCCGGTGAACAATTTCGCGCCCTATGGTCGGGCGCTGGCAGACACCAGCAGTGATGGCGCACGCGCCGCCAGTGTCGATATTCCCTCCTTCAAAGGCGGTTCTGGCACAGGCAAGGATGAACCGAAACAAGATGATGACTTCTGGTCTCGCCTGAAAGCCAAAATGCGAAACGGCCAGACCACGGACGCCACCGACGAAAAACGCTGAGCAATCCACGGGGTATAATAGCCCTTGATTCATCACTACCCGTGGTGGCATCTTTGCTGCTATAATAGGACCTCTTACTCCCGGCCATGCAAATACCGCCCCGCTCCTCCCCTCCCCGATCCGTTTACGGCGGCAGTCTTGTGCCAGTGCTCATCGTCGTGGGCGCACTCGCGCTCAGCACCGCCATTTTCTTCCTGTTTACCAAAAAGAAAATTCAGTCCCAAAAGGACGCCGTGGCCGAAGCTCCAGGCTCCACCGGTTCATCCGCCAAGTCAGCCGCTGAGACCGCCAAGCCCGCTGCACCGGCTGTTCCTGCCAAGCCCCCTGCGGTAAAGCCTCCGAATCCTGCCCCCCCGGCTTTTGCCTTCGCCCGCCCCCTGGATCTGGGCAGGCAGCTGGTGCGCAGCCTCACCACCGGAGATTTTACCACCGCTGGCAAGCTCGCCGCCGCCTCAGATGCGGAGCAGTCAAACAGCGCCGCCAAACTCTTCGAAAAGCTCGCCTCCATGGGCTACAAACCTGCGGCGGAGGATCAGGTGGAGTTGCTCGGCCTTGTCGAAAACCGCACCCGCATCACCCTCCCCTTTGTCATGGCTGGTTCGCAGGAAACCGTGCGCATTCAGCTCGATCTGGAGCGTGACGAAAAAATGGGCTGGAAAGTCGCCAAAGCCACCCTGCCCAAGGCCATGAGCAGCGCCATCGCCGCCATGCCGGCCACAGCCGCCCAGACTCCTGCATCTCCCGCAGCCAAACCCGGCACCACGCCCCCGCCTGTCACCGCTGCTCCGATGAAGCCTCTTTTCACCGTTGAAGATGGCACCGACGCCCTTGCCTTTGCCAGCGATTTCGTCCGCCACCTCCTCAAGCACGACTTCACCGCCGCACGCGCTTTTGTCGATGACAAAAAAGTCCCCGTCGAGCGCCTCCTCGGCCTCTGCATCGTCTTTGAAGAAGGTCAGTATTCCTTGAATCCGGCCAAGCCGCTCATCGTGACCATCGCCAACCCCGAAGTCTCCTGGGTCATTGCCCAGGTGCAGTCGAAATCGCTCCAGCAGAACACCGAATTTGGGGTGGAACTCAAGCGCGCGGACATCGCCCAGCCATGGAAAATCGTCGGACTCAATCTCTCCGACATCCTTGGCTCCTTCGCCAAAAGCGCCTCCAAGCTTGGCGTGCCCTACACTCCCATCGTGAAGAATCCCAAGGGCGGCGAATCACTCGCCCTCTACTTTGAATACGACCGCGCCGAACTGCACCCCCGTGCCCTGAAGCAGCTCGAAGTCATCGCCGCCATGATGAAGGCGGACCCTTCCAAAAAACTCCGCATCGCCGGCCACACCGATGAAAAAGGCGAGGAGGACTACAACATCCGCCTCTCACACGGACGCGCGGAGTCGGTGAAAAAGCAGCTCGCCCTCCTCGGCGTGCCAGCTGGACAGGTGGAAACCATCGGCCTCGGCAAAGCCCAGCCGCTCAGCCCCAACAAAAAATCCGACGGCACCGACGATCCCGAAGGCCGCAGCCACAACCGCCGCGCTGAGATCTACCTCGATTTCTGATTCTTTGACGCGTCTTGCACCGTTGTCGCGTCCGCCTAGTCTGGCGCACGCATGAAGAAAAAGTCCCCGCCCGCCCCGCCACCACCCGAATCATCGTGGAAGGCTGGATTGTTCATCGGTGGCATTGCCGCAGCCGTGGTGGGCTTGCTCGCATGGGCCTTGTGGCCGCAGAAAAAGTACACCCCTCTGCCCGCTCCCGTCGCGGTCTCCCTCACGAAGGCTGAACCCTACGCGATGCCGGACGAAAAAACGACCTTCGCCCAATACGCCGGCTCCCAAAGCTGCCGCGAATGCCACGCCGATCAGTTCGCCAAATGGCAGGGGTCTCATCACGGCCTCGCGGAACGCAAACCCGACCCCAAGCTCGACGACCCGGCCTTCGTCCCCACCCGCAGCTTCCAGCACGGCACGCAAACGACCGAGGTGCGCAAAACCGGCAGCAACTACGAACTGACCGCCCTCGGCTTCGGCAACAAGGTCACCCCCTATAGCGTCGAACGCGTCATCGGTCACGACCCGCTGCGCCAGTTCCTCGTCGATGGTGGCCATGGCCGCCTTCAGGCCATGGAAGCCTGCCTCGATCCAAAGAAAAACGAGTGGTTCAATGTCTATGGCAATGAAGACCGCAAACCCGGCGAATGGGGCCACTGGACCGGGCGCGGCATGGTGTGGAATCAGATGTGCGCCTCCTGCCACAACACCCGCCTGCGCAAAAACTACGACGCCAAGACCGATGCCTACCGCACCACCATGGCCGAGATGTCCGTGAGCTGCGAATCCTGCCACGGCCCCATGAAGCCGCACAACACCTGGCAGCACGCCCATCCCGGTGCCAAAGGCGATCCCACCCTCACCAAATTCACCCGCGATCAGCACATCGAAAACTGCGCCGGATGCCATGCCCTCCGCGGTGAAGTCACCGGCGATTTCGTCCCCGGCGAATCCTTCTGGGACCACTACCGCCTCTCCATCACCGATCAATCCGACACCTTTTACCCCGACGGCCAGATTCGCGGGGAGGACTACGAGTTCAGCAGCTTTCTCAGCAGCCGCATGCACAACGCCGGCGTCCGTTGCATGGACTGCCATGACATGCACAGCATGAAAACCGTCCTGCCCGGCAATCAGCTCTGCATGCGCTGCCACACCCCCGGCGGCTTCCCCAATGCACCGCCCATCTTGCCGGAGGCCCACAGCTTCCATCAAACCGCCAGCACCGGCAATCAATGCGTGAACTGCCACATGCCCCAGACGGTTTACATGCAGCGCCACCCCCGCCACGACCACGGCTTCACCATTCCCGATCCGCTGCTCACCAAGCAGTTCAACGTGCCCAACGCCTGCAACAAATGCCACACCGACAAAACCACCGACTGGGCTCTCGAAGCCACGCAAAAATGGTGGGGCCCCAAAATGGACCGCAAAACGCGCACCCGCGCCACGCTCATCGCCCATGCCCGCCAGGGAAATGAAGACGCCCGCAGCGGACTCGTGGATCTCCTCAGCAGCGATGAAATCCCCCACTGGAAAGCCAGCGCCACACTGCTCCTGGACCGCTGGATTGACCAGCCTGCCGTGCAAACTGCCGTCACCGCCCAGTTGCAGCACACTCATCCGCTCGTCCGTGAAAGCGCCATCCGCACCCTCGAACCCATGCTGCAAAGCGGCTCGATCCGCTCGGCCATAGAGCCCCTCCTCAACGATCCGGCGCGCAGCGTTCGCGTCTCCGCCGCCTGGGCCCTGCGCGAAAGCCTGCACCTCGACTCCCCCGCCGGCCAGGACCTTCAGCACATGCTCAACTGGAACGCCGACCAGCCCAGCGGCCAGATGCAGCTCGCCCAGTTCGAGTTTGCCCGGCGCAATCTCTCCGCCGCCACCCATCACATGGAAACCGCCATCCGCTGGGATCCCAACTCACCCCCCTTCCATCACGACCTGGCCATGATGTACAGCACCACCGGCCAGACCCAGCTCGCCATCGCCAAGCTCCGCGATGCCATCAAACTCGCCCCCAATCACGCCGAGTATCATTACGAACTCGGCCTCGCTCTCAGTGAAACCGGCGACATCCCGGCCGTGATTCAATCCCTGCAGGAAGCCACCCGCCTCGACCCCGGCCTCTCCCGCGCTTGGTACAATCTCGGCCTCGCCAAAAACGGTCAGGGAGACATCCCCGGAGCCCTCGGCGCATTACAACGCGGCGAACTCGCCAATCCCCGCGACCCCGGCATCCCCTATGCCCGAGCCACCATTCTCGCCCGGCAAAACCGCATCCCCGAAGCCATCGCCGCACTCGATCGCGCCTTGCGCATCTCCCCCGGCTACGCTGAAGCCCTGGAACTCCGCGCCTCTTTGACGAGGCGCTGATCACCCATCCGCCTTCTTCCACTCCTCACCTTCCTCGTCGTCGTCATCGCCGCCGAAGCCGTCGTCATATTCATCCTCACTCTTGCCGGGTTCGAGGCCCGCAATGGTGTTGATGTCTTCATCGCTGAACTCCTCGATGTCGTCCTCCTCATCATCTTCGTCCTCCTCTGCAGCCGCTTCAGCCGCCTGCTGCACCTCCAGCCCCTTCTTTTCGATCTGGGCGAGCGTATCGCTCACATCCTCCACCGTGTCCCACACGGACTTCGCCACAAAGATCGGTGCGCTTTGCTGCACCGCCATCGCAATGCTGTCGCTCGGGCGCGCATCCAGCTCGATCACCTTGCGTGTCGTCTGCAGTTCGTTCTCCGCGGAGATGATGAGTCGCGCATGGAAGACGCTGCCATTGATGTTGTTGATCACCACGCGCTCCACCTTGGCACCAAAGGCCAGCAGCAGATGCCCCACCAGATCATGCGTCAGCGGCCGCTCCTTGGAGACCCCTCGCATGAACATGGAAATCGCCGTGCCCACCGACTCGTCGATGTAGATCACGAAGACCTTCGTTTCATTGCCCAGGAAAACGGCAAAGCTTCCCTCCAGCGGCAGCACCGCTCTCACCTGCACTTCGATGACATCAGTGTTCATTACCTCCAATTAAAAACCGCACGCAGCCCGATGGCAACACACACCGTGGCTTTTTGTGCGCCTAAACAGAGGCACCCCCGGCGATCTCCACCACCCCTCCCCCGAGTCCCATGGCCAGGAAACGCCGCGAAACCTCCACATACTTCAGCGCCAGCTTCGCATTCGCCCGCTGCTCCTCCACAGACAGCGCACGCACCACCCGTGCCGGTGAACCGACCACCAATGATCCCTCCGGAATGATCGTGTTTTTAGTCACCAATGCTCCCGCCGCAATGATGCTGCGCGCGCCGATCTGGGCCCCATCAAGAATGATCGCCCCCATGCCCACCAGCACCTCATCCCCCACGGTGCAGGCATGCACCACCGCGCGGTGCCCCACCGTCACGCGCTCCCCCAGCACGCACGCGCAGTCATCGCTCACATGCAGCACGCTGCCATCCTGCACATTGCTTTGCGCCCCCACCACGATGCGGTTGATGTCCCCCCTTAGGACCGCGCCGTACCAGACGCTGGACTGCGCCCCCAGTTCCACTGCACCCAGCACAATGGCTCCCTGTGCAATAAACACATCCGCAGCCACAGAAGGCCGTGATTCAGGAAGCAAGAATTTCTTTAATGGATCCATCGCAGGAAGAAAGATTTTATGATTGTGAAACGAAGTGGAAAGCGCCATAAAAAGCGCCGCGCCCATGCATTCTGGAACGGACTGACCTTCTATCCAACAACGAATCTCACCCACGCTCATGAACAAAGCTCAACTCATCGACGCAGTGCAGGAAATCCTTGGTGGCGACACCTCCAAGCGAGCCGCCTCGGAAGCTCTGGACGCCGTGCTCACCGCCATCACCAAAGGCGTGAAAAAGGGCCCCGTGCAGCTCATCGGATTCGGCACCTTCAAGCCGGTGGACCGCAACGCACGCATGGGCCGCAATCCCAAGACCAAGGAACCCGTCGAAATCAAAGCCTCCAAGACCGTCCGCTTCGTCGCCTCCGCTGCTCTCAAGACCTCACTCTGAGACACGTCACCCATCTTCACCCGCGCTTCGGTCACGGAGCGCGGGTTTTTTGTGCCTCAGTCTTTCAGCTCCTGCTCCATGCGCTCACTCAGCCATTGCTTGATCATGCTCTGGTAGTTCAGGTAGCGGCGGCGGGCCACCCGCTTGATCCGGCTCAGCATGCGCGGGTCAAACCTCAGCGTGATCGTGGTGGATTCACGCACATCCGCGCGATGAATGGATGTCTGCATCAGGCGTGCGTCCAGCTGGTGCGTGGCCCAGAATTGTCCTTCGGCCTCTTCACCCTCAAATGCCGGCACGTCTTTCCATGCTCGGACAGGCTTCAAATCGGCAGGTGCGGTTTCCATGATGGTGCTGGTGAGTTCAGAGTTCCTCCGCCTTCTTGCGCTCAAAAAAATCATGCTCCCCGGAAGTCATCAGCCGGGCGAAAATGACTCGGTAGTGCTTGCCGTCGGTCCAGAAAACACTGAACACCGACTTCCCCTGCAGCGACTTGCCCAGGTTGTAGTACCGAGCCTCAGCGCTCCCCTGCTGGCCGTCCGGCAGCAGTTTGATCGAAAACGGATCCTCAAACGACTCCTCAATATCCTTCGGAGGAAGGAGTGAGAGGTCAAACGCGGCGCCGATCCAGTCAAAGTCCATGGAGTTGTATTTACGAGATTATTTGCGGTATTCGATCAGTTCTATCTCATAACCCTCAGGGGCGTCAATGAAAGCAAATACACCGCTCGAACTAGGCGTCGGCCCGTCCGAGAGCGGATAACCCAGTGCGGCGGCATGTTTCGCAAACTCCTCAATGCTCTCCACCTCAAACGCCAGATGCGTCAGATCACTGCAAAACGTCACCGGCCCGCTGGCAGCATAGCTGCAAATCTCGATGAGCTCATCACTGTTCGGCGTCTGCAGAAACACCAGTTCAGAGCCGCGCGGCGACTTGTGGCGGCGCACTTCCTTCAGGCCGAGCACCTGCGTGTAAAAGTTGATCGTCTTTTCGAGATCGTTCACCCGGTAGCGGGTGTGGAGGAGTTTTTTGACCATGATGCACGGTTTATGCCACAGGCTGCCAGACGTGGCAAATGATCCTCCTTGTAGAGGAAAGCATGTCGCCACATGGAGGAAAGCTTGATGTGTCGGGCGACGTCTCCTAAATCCTCACACATGATTTCCATCGACCTCTCACGCAAAGTCGCCCTCATCACCGGCGCATCGCAGGGCATCGGCACGCAGGTGGCCCGCACCTTCCACCGCGCCGGCGCCACCGTCGTCATCAACCACCTCGGCACCCCCGGCACCACGGAAGGCGCTCAAGCCCTCGCCGATGAACTCAACCTCCTCCGCACAGACAGCGCCAGCGTCATGGCTGCAGACGTCGCCAAACCCGAGCAGGTGCAGAGCATGATGGGAGACATCCAGGCACGCCATGGCGGCCTCGATTTCCTGGTGAACAATGCCGCCATCATCAAGGACCGCACCATCGCCAAAATGGGCCTCGATGAATGGGACGCCGTCATCGATGTGAACCTCTCCGGCGTGTTCTACTGCTGCAAATACGCCCTCGAAATCATGCGTGATGGCGGTGCCATCGTCAGCTTCGGCAGCATCGCCGCCATCCAGGGCTTCTTTGGCCAGGCCAACTACGCCGCCGCCAAATCCGGCGTCCAGGCCATGATGCGCGTCCTCAGCCGTGAAGCCGCCCGCAAACAAATCCGCGCCAATGCCATCGCCCCCGGCGTCATCGACACCGCCATGGCCGCCACCATTCCCGAAAACGTCCGCGCCGAGATGATCAAAAACGTCCCCCTCGCCCGCTTCGGCACCACCGAAGAAGTCGCCAACGTCGTCCTCTTCCTCTGCTCGCCGCTGGCATCCTACGTCACCGGCCAGACCATCGAAATCAACGGCGGCTGGAGAGGCTGAGCAGCCGTAGCGCAACCGTCTCGGTTGCACTAAGAATCTGCAATCAAGACGCTTGCCCCACTCCATGCGCGCCCCTGCCATCCTCGCCGATGCGGCTCTCCCTCTCCCCGCCCCTAACCCACGACAACAACGCATATTCCTATTCGGGGAGAGGGTTGGGGTGAGGGGACAACAAACACTCTTCGCAAGCATGGGCTCGCCCTCTCCATTTGCCTCTCCCTCAAGACCTTCGATTTGAGGTCCAAAAAAACGTTTCCATGCGCGCCCCCGCCATCCTCGCCACAGCAGACGAAGCCATCGCCGCCATCCCCAGCGGTGCCACCGTGGCCGTGAGCGGATTCGTCGGCGCCGGACATGCGGAACTGCTCACCTCCGCCCTGGAGCGGCGCTTCCTGCAAACCGGCACGCCAAACGATCTCACCCTCTACTACTGCGCAGGCCAGGGAGACAGGGCAGAGCGCGGCTTGAACCACCTCGCCCATCGCGGCTTGCTCAAACGCATCGTCGGCGGCCACTGGAATCTCGCACCAAAACTCGGGGCGCTGGCCCTCGCCAACGAAGTCGAGGCTTACAACCTGCCCCAAGGCGTCCTCTCCGTCCTCACCCGCGAGATCGCCGCCAAGCGCCCCGGCCTCTTCACGCAGGTCGGATTGAACACCTTCATCGATCCCATCCACAGCGGCGGCATGATGAACGCCCGCACCACCGAACCGCTCGTCGAACGCATCACGCTCGATGGCCAAATCTGGCTGCGCTACAAGTACATGCCCATTCATGTCGCCCTCATCCGCGCGACTTACGCCGATCCTCGCGGCAATCTCAGCATGGATCGCGAAGGCCTGATCAGCGAAGTGCTGCCGATGGCGCAGGCTGCGAAAAATCACGGCGGCATCGTCATCGCCCAGGTTGAAAGTATCGTCGATCAACTCCCCGACCCCAAGTCCGTGCGCGTTCCCGGCCTGCTCGTTGATTACATCGTCACCTCAGGCGGCCAGCAGCACGACCAGACCTTTGGCGAATTCTTCAACGAAGACTTCGTCGTCACCAGCGACGGCACCTTCACCCTCCCCCCCATGCCGGAATCCGAACGCAAACGCATCGGCGCTCGCGCACTGCTAGAAGTACGTCGCGGCGACATCGTCAATCTCGGCATCGGCCTCCCTGAAGCCGTGGCCATGGTCGCCGCCGAAACCGGTCGCCTCAGTGAATTCACCCTCACGGTCGAAAGCGGCCCCACCGGCGGTGTCCCAGCCTCCGGCCTCAGCTTCGGCTGCAGCCACTTTCCCGAAGCCATCATCGACCAGCCTTCCCAGTTCGACTTCTACGACGGCGGCGGGCTCGACATCGGCGTGCTTGGTGCCGTCGAAATCGATGCCGAGGGCAGTGTAAACGTCGCCAGTTTCGCAGGCCGCTTCGCCGGCGTCGGCGGCTTCGTCAACATCGCCCAATGCGCGCGCCGCCTCGTGTTCTGCTGCACCTTTCAAGCAAAGGGAAACGCCAAGTTTGTAAATCAAATCCAGCACGTCTGCTTCCACGGTCCCTCCGCCATCGCCCGCGGGCAGCAGGTGCTCTATGTCACCGACCGAGCCGTCTTTGAACTCACCTCAAAGGGCCTGCGCCTCATTGAAATCACTCCCGGACTCGATCTCCAAACCGACATCCTCGATCACATGCAGTTCACTCCCATCCTCGGCATTTAGAACATTTTAAATAACATTGCCCCCGATATATCCAAGGCAGCCAAAGCAGTTCTCCCTCTCCCCTCCCCTGACTAACGAAGCAAGGTATATTCCTCTTCGGGGAGAGGGCCGGGGTGAGGGGAAAACCATATCCCCTTTGCCAGAACGCCTCCATCGCCCGCCCACACTCTAGCTCACCCGACCACTATGAAGCCCGTTTACATCATCGACGCCAAGCGCACCCCCATCGGCCGCTTCGGCGGCGGCTTGAAAGCCCTCACTGCCGCTGAACTCGGACACGCTCTCGGAGATGCCATGCTTCCATCCGAACTCCGCGCCCACATTCAGCAGGTCATCCTCGGCCAGGTTCTTCAGGCAGGCAGCGGCATGAACGTGGCGCGTCAAATCGGCCTCAAGCTCGGCCTGCCACAGCAAGTGCCCGCCTACACCGTCAACATGGCCTGCGGTTCCTCACTCAAAGCCATCGCACTCGCCGCTGATGCCATCCGCAGCGGTGAAAACGATCTCGTGCTCGCCGGCGGCGTGGAAATGATGAGCCGCGCCCCTCATTACGCCACGGATCTGCGCTGGGGCAAAAAGCTTGGCGATTCTTCCCTGCAAGACGCCATCTTCGTCGATGGCCTCACCGACCCCCTCCTCAAAATCGGCATGGGCGAAACCGCCGAACGCATCGCCGACAAACACAGCATCACCCGCGCCGAGCAGGATGCCTTCTCCGCACTCAGCCAAAGCCGTGTCGCCGCCAGTCGCGCCGCCTTGAGCCGCGAGATCATTCCCGCCGGCGATCTGAGCGAAGACGAGCATCCGCGCGCCGACACCACGGTCGATTCCCTATCGAAGCTAAAGCCAGCCTTCCGCAAAGACGGCACCGTCACCGCCGGCAATGCCTCAGGCATCAATGATGGCGCTGCTTTGGCCCTGCTCGCCAGCGAAGACGCCGTCTCACGCCATAGCCTGAAACCCCGCGCACGCATCATCGCCAGCGCCGCTGTCGGCTGTGATCCCGCCTTGATGGGCCTCGGCCCCGTGGGAGCTATCCGCAAAGTCTGCGCCCAAACCGGCTGGAGCCTAGGTGAAGTCGATGCCATCGAAATCAACGAAGCCTTCGCCGCCCAGGCGCTCGGCTGCATCAAGGAGCTAAATATAGACACCATGAAGCTCAATCCACGCGGAGGAGCCATCGCTCTCGGCCACCCCATCGGTGCCAGCGGTGCCCGCGTGCTGGTCACCCTTCTGCACTATCTCGAAGATCACGGCCTGCGTCGAGGCATCGCCAGCCTCTGCATCGGCGGCGGCATGGGCATCGCCATGGCGGTGGAGCGCGAAGATTGAATCAGCAAGAACAAATCACCACCACCCCGCTCCCCCACACTCCAACCCCAACGGGGTTGAGTATCATAGCGAAGGGTTGCCGAGCCTTGGCGAGGCTACCTTAGCAAACACCAAAATAATGCCTGGCATTTAGTTGATTGACTCCTCAAATTTTCCAATCACTGTCCCGTCATGAAAACCACCCAATCTTCTGAGTTCCAAGCCCTCCCGGTCGAAGAGCAACTCGTCGGCGTGAATGCCAAAACTGGCCTCTATCCTGCCGCGCGTTCCTGGTCCGGTGGGCGACGGCGCATCCTCGGCAAGGGGCCGCTGGAGTCCTACTGCTACCACGTCATGTCCCGCACCTGCGGCGGCGAGATCTGGTTCGACGAAGTCGAAAAAGAAGCTCTTCGCCGCATCATCTGGCGCATGGCCGAGTTTTCCGGCATCAAGATCGTCACCTACTGCCTCATGGGCAATCACTTCCACCTCCTCGCCGAGGTGCCGCATCGCCAGACCTGGCTGGAACGCTTCGACGGACCCGACGGCGAAAACAAGCTCTTTGAGCACCTCAGCACCCTCTACAGCAAAGCTTACCTCGGCCTGCTGCACGATGAGCTAGCGGACTTCCGCGCACGCGGCATGGCGGTGCTGGCAGATCAAAAAATCGACGCCCTCAAAAAGCGCTTCTGCGATCTCTCCCTCTTCGTAAAGGAGATCAAAGAGCGCTTCAGCCGCTGGTTCAACAAGCGCCGCGGCCGGCGCGGCACGCTGTGGATGGACCGCTTTAAAAGCGTACTGGTCGAAGGCAAAGGCGAGCCCCTGCGCACCATGGCGGCGTACATCGACCTGAACCCACTGCGTGCCGGTGTGGCCAAAGATCCAACGTCCTACCGCTGGTGCGGCTACGCCGAGGCACTCGGTGGCAGCCGCCGTGCGCAACGCGGCCTCTGCAAGGCCCTGAGCAAACCCGTGGACGGCTGGAAAAGAGCCGGTGCCGCCGAGGCCTACCGCTGTCTGCTGCATGCCGAGGGGCGCGAAGTGAAGGATGCGCAGAACGAAAAGGTCCTGCAGCGCGGTGTGAGCGTGGAGTCGGCGCGTGCGGTGCTGGCTGAGAAAGGAAAACTGAGCCCGACGGAACTGGTGCGACTTCGCGTGCGCTACTTCACCGATGGCGTCATTCTGGGCAGCCGTGAGTTTGTGGAAGGGGTCTTCGAGGCGCAAAGGAATCAATTCAGTCCAACGCGCAAACACGGGGCCAGACGCATCACTGAATCGGCGGCACCTTTCTACAGCCTGCGGCAGTTGCGCCTGCGGCCTGTGTCCTGAAAACAGGGTGCCACCTCTCGGAACGCGCGCAAACCCCGTCACTCAAATCCCGTAGAACTGCGAACAGTTCCCGCTCATCTCCCCCGCCTGCTCCCTGGCGGCTCAAAGTACACAGGCAGTCCCAGACACTGCAGTTGCATAGGCACCATGCCGACCTTTACCAACGATTGAGACAGATTCGCAGCAGACTTATCAGGAAAAATTCACGCTCGGCTTGCACAGCCGCATCGTATCTCCATGATGAATTCCTCCCCACATGAGCGCTGTTTTTGACTCCCTTTCGCGATTTTACGCCTCCTCCATTGGCAAGAAGATTCTTGTGGCCCTCACCGGCCTCGCACTGATCGGCTTTGTACTTGGCCACATGATTGGCAACCTGCTGATCTTTGTCGGCAAGGACGCCATCAATGAATACGGCCACATGCTCCAGACCGCGCTGCATGGCGGCGGTGTCTGGATCGCCCGCATCGGCTTGCTGGCAGCCGTGGTGATTCATATCGTCGCGACGATTTCACTGACCCGGGCCAACCGCGCCGCACGTCTGACCCAATACGGCCAGCACAAGGCGCAGGTCAGCAGCAAATCCTCCCGCATCATGATCTGGAGCGGCCTGACCATCCTGGCCTTCATCGTTTACCATCTGCTGCACTTCACCGTCCACGCCGGCAACGACTACGGCACCTACAAGACCACGCTCCACGGCGAGACCGTCCATGACGTCTACCGCATGGTCATCGCAGGCTTCTCATGGGCTCCCGCAGTGATCTTCTACATCATCGCCATGCTGCTCCTCACCAGCCACCTCAGCCACGGCTTCAGCAGCCTGTTCCAGACCCTCGGCGTATCCACAGACAAGTCGGAGCCGCTGTTCAAGAAACTCGGTTACGCCTTCGCGGGTCTGATCCTCGTGGGTAACTGCTCCATCCCCATCGCCATCTTCTTCTTCGGCTACGGACGTTAATTTTTTCTGCGACTCGCCATGTCTCTTAATTCCAACATTCCCTCCGGCCCAATGGGCATGAAGTGGTCCAAGCACAAGCAGGACTCGAAGCTCATCAATCCGAAGAACAAACGCAAGTTCACCGTGCTCGTCGTGGGCAGCGGCCTTGCAGGCTCCTCCGCAGCAGCGACTCTCTCAGAGCTCGGCTACAAGGTGAAGTGCTTCTGCTTCCAGGACAGCGCCCGTCGTGCCCACTCCATCGCAGCGCAGGGCGGCATCAACGCGGCCAAGAACTATCAGAATGACGGCGACAGCGTGCATCGTCTTTTCTATGACACCGTCAAAGGCGGCGACTTCCGCGCCCGTGAGGCCAACGTGCATCGTCTCGCTGAAGTCAGCGTCAACATCATCGACCAATGCGTGGCTCAGGGCGTGCCCTTCGCCCGTGAATACGGCGGCATGCTGGCCAACCGCTCCTTCGGCGGCGCTCAGGTGAGCCGCACCTTTTATGCCCGTGGTCAGACCGGACAGCAGCTCCTCCTCGGTGCCTACTCGGCGCTGAACAAGGAAATCGCCGGCGGCGGCGTGGAGATGTTCCCCCGCACCGAAATGCTCGATCTCGTGACCGTGGACGGCCACGCGAAAGGCATCGTCACCCGCGATCTCGTCACCGGCAAAATCGAATCTCACGCGGGTGATGCCGTGCTGCTTTGCACCGGCGGTTACGGCAACGTCTTCTACCTCTCCACTAACGCGATGGGATGTAACGTCACCGCGACGTGGCGCGCTCACCGCAAAGGCGCGTTCTTTGCCAATCCCTGCTACACGCAGATTCACCCGACCTGCATTCCCGTCAGCGGTGAGTACCAGAGCAAGCTGACGCTCATGTCCGAGTCCCTCCGCAACGACGGCCGCGTGTGGGTGCCGAAGAAGAAGGAGGACTGCGGCAAAAACCCGGATCAAATTCCAGAAGCGGACCGCGACTACTACCTCGAGCGCAAGTATCCCAGCTTCGGCAACCTTGCCCCTCGTGACATCTCCTCCCGTGCAGCCAAGGAAGCTTGCGACGACGGTCGCGGTGTCGGCCCCGGCGGTCGCGGCGTTTATCTCGACTTCGCGGAGGCCATTGGTCAATTCGGAGCCAAGACCATCGCCGAGCGTTACGGCAACCTCTTCGACATGTACGAGCGCATCACCGGTGAAAGCGCCTACAAGCGCCCGATGCGCATCTACCCCGCCGTTCACTACACCATGGGCGGCCTCTGGGTGGACTACAACCTCATGAGCAACCTCCCAGGCCTGCACGTGCTTGGCGAGGCCAACTTCTCCGATCACGGCGCCAACCGCCTCGGCGCCAGCGCGCTCATGCAGGGCCTCGCAGATGGTTATTTCGTCATCCCGACGACCATCGCCAACTACCTCGTCAATGAGAAGCCCGGCAGCATCACCACCGAGCATCCAGAGTTCAAGAAGGCCGTCGAAAACTGCACCGCGCAGACAAAGCGCTTCCTCAACATCAAGGGCAAGCGCAGCGTGGACAGCTTCCACCGCGAACTCGGTCTCCTCGTCTGGGACAAATGCGGCATGGCCCGCACCAAGGAAGGCCTCACCGAAGCCATCAACCGCATCCCCGCCCTGCGCGAAGAATTCTGGCAGAACGTCAACGTTCCCGGCAGCGGTGACTTCACCAACCCCGAGCTCGAAAAAGCCGGTCGTGTCGCCGACTTCATGGAATTCGCCGAACTCCTCTGCCTCGACGCCCGCCACCGCGAAGAAAGCTGCGGTGGCCATTTCCGCTCCGAACATCAATACCCGGATGGCGAAGCGAAACGCGACGACGAAAACTTCAGCTACGCCGCCGCCTGGGAATACACCGGCAACCTCAGCCAGCCCATCCTCAACAAGGAGCCGCTGACCTTCGAAGAAGTCCACCTTGCCGTCCGCAGCTACAAATAACGTTTCTTTCCTGTCCCCATGTCTCAACTCAATCTGCACCTCAAAGTCTGGCGTCAGAACGGCTCACAACCCGGTCATTTCCAGGACATCGACGCTCCGGACATTCCCGATCATGCCTCCTTCCTGGAGATGATGGACATCATCAACGAGCGCCTTATCTCCAAAGGCGAAGATCCTGTGGCTTTCGACCACGACTGCCGTGAAGGCATTTGTGGCGCATGCTCCATGCAGATCAACGGCGTGCCACACGGCCCGGCGAAAGCCACCACGACCTGCCAGCTTCACATGCGCAAGTTCCGCACCGGCGACACCATCTGGGTCGAGCCCTTCCGTGCACGCGCCTTCCCCGTCCTGAAAGATCTCATGATCGACCGTGGTGCCTTTGACCGCATCCAGCAGGCGGGCGGTTTCATCAGCGTGCGCACCGGTGCACCGCAGGACGCCAATGCCCTCCCCATTGGTAAAGTCGTCGCTGATTCCGCCATGGACGCCGCCGAATGCATCGGCTGCGGCGCCTGCGTGGCCGCCTGTAAAAACGCCAGCGCCATGCTCTTCGTCTCCGCGAAAGCCGGCCAGCTCAATTCCCTGCCCCAAGGTCAGCCTGAAAAAGACCGCCGCACCCTCGGCATGGTCCGTCAGATGGATAAAGAAGGTTTCGGCAACTGCACCAATCAATACGAGTGCGAAGCCGCCTGCCCCAAGGAGATCAGCGTCCGCTGGATCACCAAGCTCAATCGCGACTACGCCGTGGCTGCCGTCAAAGACGCCTTTGGCAACGCTCCCAAAGAAGCGGGCGGCGGAGATTGATCCGTTACTGCTTCGGCTCCCCAGAAGGAGGAGCAGGCTTGTCCTGCTCCGGTGGCGGACGGCGAAACCCGTCCTTGGAATCTCCTCCCCGCTCACGAAATTTCATGAACTCCTGACCTGCCGCCTCGCGGTAGATTTCACGGAACTTTTTGAAGGCCTCCATGCGCTCCGCAGGAGGCAGCTCATCCAGTTTCGCCAGCGCTTCTTTAACGCGCGGCAGTTGTAAGAGCCTCTCATGAAAGCCCCGCGTCTCATCACGACGCTCAGGTCTGGCGATGGACTGCAGCTCCGCCCCAAGACGTATGGCCGCCATGTGGGCAAAATTGGGTGCGTCCGGCTTTGGCATCTCTGGCAGGCCACGCTGATCCATCGGGAACTGCGGTTTGATCTTCTCCAGAATGCCCACGACTTCAGGATCAATTTCCTTCAGTGCGTTGTGCAGCGTGTTGCGCATCTCCTCATTCGCCCGCAGTGCTCTGTCTCGCGATTCGATCACCTCGGGACGCTGCCAAGCCTTTTCGAAAGCGGCCCTCACCTTCTGCTTCTCGACTTCAGAGAGTTTTTCAAAGCCGTCAAACCCACGTGGTCTGCCCATGCCCGGAGGTCCATAACGATCGCCGTCACGATGCGGCGGCGGTCCGTCGCCAGGTTTAGGCGGAGGTGGCGGCGGCATTGGTTTGTCACCTTCCGACTGAGCGAAGGCAGCCGTGGCAAGGACAAAAAGGAAAACCAGAGGACGCATGACGGTCATTTTCCGCCGCTGCGTTCCATTGGCAACCTGATAGCTGGTCTCAGTATTCATTGAGCCTAATAACCCGTCTGCCTGCCAAAAGTTGCACTCACTTGAGACGCTCCAGTTTCAGCAGGGGTGCCGCCGGGGAAGCAAACTGCGCCACATAAAGGTTTCCCTCAGCATCCACAGCCACGCCATGGGGATGAATGAAAGTCTTGTGATCGCTCTGCATCGGCTGCAGCAACCCATCCACATAAACAGCCGCCGGAGCCCCAATGTTGGACACGATCCGATACTCCCGGTCCACGATGGAAATGAAACCGGGGGAGTTCTTGTCCTTCGGCCACTGGTCGCCCAGATGCGGCACAATCACATGCTCCCCCCAAAACACGATGTCGCGCGGATTCCCGCCGGGCATGGCAATTTTGTCAATGAAGTGTCCATCCGCCGAAAAGCGTTTGATCTCCTGCTGGTCGCTCATGGCGATGATGATCCGTGTTTTTGCTGAATCCGACACATCTAAGCCCCCGCCATGCGGCCCCCAATGCTTCAACTGGTTCTCACCTTCCCCCAGGTTTCCACCCCACCAGCGCAGCAGCGAGCCATCCGCTTTGTAGTGAAAAATGTAGTCCTTCCCATACCCGTCGAACACGCAGAACTCCCCGTTCGCGAAATGAATCGTCTTGGAGGGCCGGTATTCATTCGCGCTCGCATGCAGCTTCGCATGCTCCGGCCACGCAAAATGCGCCAGTTCTTCGCCATCCAGTGTCAATTTGCGCACTTCATGGAGTTGCGTGTCCGTGATGAAGAGCACCTCGCGCTCCCCTTCCCGCACCAGACTCATCCCATGCGCCCCCGGCATTCGCACCGTCCAGTGCTTGATCAAAGCCCCCGTTTTCGGATCAAGCATGACTACATTGTTCCTGGCGTCATCCGTCAGAAACAACAAGCGTCCATTTGCATCAATGTTCACTGCGTGACCATTTTTGACGTTTACCTGCGCCAGCGCCTCCCGTCCCCAGCCGGGGACCACCCGATAACGAAACTCCCCCTGGCCAAGAATGTCTTCAGCTTGGGGAAAACCTGCTGCAAGCAGGCAGAAGATAACAAAACGAATCATGCAGCCATGCAATCATGTCTCCCGCCCCGGCGCAAGATCAACGCATGGATGGTTTGCCAGCACCCGTATTGCTGCGAGGGTGATTCCCGCTTCTTCTCATGGTCTTCATTCTCATTGTCGCTTCTCTTTTCCTCGGCCTCGCCGTCGCCCGCTGGGCTCAGGCACGCCACGAGTCGATGATGCTCAAAGGTTTTCGTGCCAATGCCCCCACCGCGCATACCGGCAGTGAGATCGCCCTCATGTTTCTGAAATCTGAAGGCGTGGATGACGTGCAAATCGTTGAGCACAACGCCGTCGTGACCGATTACTTCGATCCAACGCGCCGCCGCCTGTTTCTGCGTCGGGATGTCGCCGAGGGCACAACCTTGTCTGCCTGGGCCATCGCCTTGCATGAGGCGGCGCATGCGCTGCAGACCGGCGATTCCTTGAGCGAACTCAAGTGGCGGCAGAGTTGCATCCGCATGAGCCGGTACATTCCCATGGCTGCGGTATTCGCCATCGTGGGATTGATGATCGCCCGCATTCTCATAGCGAAGAACGCCATTTTTGTCACCGCCGGAGTCATTGTCATCCTGCTGCTGCTGAACCTCGGCAGCGTGCCGCTGGAGTTCAATGCCAACAAACGCCTGCGTCGTTTCCTGGATGAGTATCTCAAAAATCATCCCCAGGCTGGCGGCCGGCTTGATGAACTGCTTTTTTGCATGGCCATTCGTGAAGTCGGCGATCTGCTGCGCTCGCCGCGTTATTTCTTCCTGAGCGCCCTGCCCGGCACGGGAAAGATGAGGCCGCAGTGATCTGAGTGGCAAGGCATCCGTCTTGGGTGACGTTGTGTTCTCATGGTCAAACTTGCCGCCTTTTTCATTCTTGCCACCTCGTCCGTGCTTCTCGCAGACACGCAAATGCCGTCCTCATACAGCGGTGATTTTGTGATCAAGGTCAATTACCGCTACCTCCTGAGCAAGCCGGAGGGCTACGCAGACAGCAAGGACAAGAAGTGGCCGCTGGTGGTGTTCCTGCACGGCTCTGGAGAACGCGGCACCGATCTTGAACTGATCAAAAAGCACGGACCGCCGAAGCTGCTGGCAGCCGGGCAGAAATTTCCCGCCATCATCGCCAGTCTGCAATGCGAGCCCAACAACCTGTGGAATCCGCACGCTGTCCAGGCGGTCACCGAACACCTGATCAAAACGCTACGTGTCGATCCCAAGCGCGTCTATCTGACGGGCATCAGCATGGGTGGCTTCGGCACCTGGGAGACCGCTTTTGAGTATCCCGAGACCTATGCCGCCATCGCGCCCATCTGCGGAGGTGCTGGCGTGCGCTGGGTGACAGCGCAGCGCCTCAAGAGCATGCCCTGCTGGATCTTCCATGGCGACAAAGACGGTGCGGTTCCGATCGAGAACAGCCAGAAGATTTACGATGCTTTGAAAAAGATCGACGCGCCGGTCAAATTCACCATCTACCCCGGCGTCGGTCATGATTCGTGGACTCAGACTTATGCCAATCCGGAATTCTGGAGCTGGCTGTTTGAGCAGAAGAAGCCATGACAGGTGGCAGGTTCGGCGGGCGTTTGATCTCCCATGATCCGACCTCTCCTATCGCTTCTCATTGCCTCCTCATTGCAGGCTCAGCTGCTGCCCGGCACGCAGCAGCTGGAGCCGAATCCCGATTTCTCGGCCACCATGGTGGCGGGCATCGACAAGTTGGCACTGAGGCTCATCGAGCAGTCGAAAACGGGCCGCAAGCCGACCCGCGAGAAATTGAAGACCATCCTCGGAGTGACGGACGAACGCCTGCCCATCACGGCGCTCGAACTGGTTGGTGACACCTCCAGTCCGGCGCTCCTGGCGGAAACTGACACTGCCCGCATCCTGCGGGTGCGCTGGCCGGTGTTTGACGGCGTGCATGGAGAAGGCATTCTGATTCAGCCGAAAGACAAGCCGGTGGCGCGGGTGATCTACATCCCGGATGCCGACACCGATCCCGAGAAGCTGGCGAATGACGCCATGCTGGCCTACAGCGGTTGTGAGATCGTCATCCCTGCGCTGATCAGCCGCAGCAGCGAGTTCAGCACCAATGACAAGTTCGGTGTGAAGACGAACGTGCCGCACCGCGAATGGATCTACCGCCAGTCGTATGAGCTTGGTCGTCACATCATTGGCTACGAAGTGCAAAAGATGCTGTCACTCGTCGATTACTTCGGCACGCAGACAAAGCTGCCGCTGCTTGTGGCGGGACTTGGCGAAGGCGGCCTGATCGCCATGTATTCCGGAGCCATCGACGAGCGCATCAGCTCGGTCTATGTCTGGGGTTGTTTCGAACCGCGTGAGGGAGTGTGGGCCGAGCCGATCTACCGCAATGTATTCAAGCTGCTGCGCGATTTTGGCGATGCTGAAGTGGCATCCCTCATTGGGCCACGTCCCTTGGTGGTGCAAAACCTCGGCTTCCCGAATGTGCAGGGCCCGCCGAAGGCAAAGCAGGGCGAACGTGAAATCGCAGCCCCCGGCAAAATCACCAAACCTACCCTCGAAGCCGTCAAAGCCGAGGTCGCCCGTGCCAAGGCACTCGTGCCCGGTGACTGGCTGATGCTGGCGACGGAGGAGCATGGCCTGAAGGAAGTGGTCACCCATCTGCTGCCTGCCGATGTTTCGGCGCAGCTTGTGAAACGCATCGAGCCGATCATGCCGGAGAAAAACGAGCAGCGTGCCCGGGTGGATGACACGCGTCAGAAGCGCATGGTGCGCGAACTGGAGACGTTCACGCAGCGTCTGCTCGTAAGCACCGAGATGGAGCGCAAAGCACAGTTCTGGGACAAGCTGCCACTCAAAACCCTGGCGGAGTTTGAGAAGCACACCGCTGGCGAACGCGACCGCTTTTGGAATGAAGTCATCGGCCGCCTGCCAGATCCGAACCTGCCGGTGAATGCCAGAAGCCGCTTTGTACGTGAGACGGACAAGGTCAAAATCTATGAGGTGACGATGGATGTGTGGGACGATGTCTTTGCATGGGGCTGGCTGTGCCTGCCGAAAGACCTCAAGCCTGGAGAGAAGCGCCCCGTCGTCGTCTGCCAGCATGGGCTGGAAGGCATCCCGGAGGACACCATCACCGCGGACGAAACGCAGAAAGCCTACGCCCCATACAAAGGTTTCACGCTACGTCTGGCCGAACAAGGATTCATCACCTTTGCCCCGCACAATCCGTATCGTGGCAAGGATGCGTTCCGCACGCTGCAGCGAAAGCTCAATCCGCTGGGACTGACGCTCTACAGCGTCATCAACGGCCAGCACCAGCGCATTCTGGAGTGGCTGAAAGCGCAGCCTTTTACGCAGCCGGACAAGATCGCCTTCTACGGCCTCAGCTACGGTGGGAAATCCGCCATGCGCACACCTGCCGTGCTCACGGATTACTGCCTGAGCATCTGCAGCGGCGACTTCAATGAATGGGTGCGCAAGTGCGTTAGCACCGACATGCCGATGAGCTACATCCACACCCATGAGTATGAAATCTGGGAGTGGAACATGGGCCGCACTTTCAACTATGCGGAAATGGCCGCCCTCATCGCGCCAAGGCCCTTCATGGTCGAGCGCGGTCACAACGACGGTGTGGGTGCGGATGAATGGGTGAACTACGAGTTCGCCAAGGTACGCCGCCTCTACAACAAGCTCCTCATTGGAGACCGCACGACCATCGAGCACTTTGACGGACCTCATACCATCCATGGCGTGGGCACGTTTGAATTCTTGAAGCAGAATCTCGGGTGGAAGTAATTTCCTATATTTAACAAAGCTCTCCAATCCATTCGTGACTTAGAGGCAAAGGCTTAGGTGCTTTTGAACCAACTTCCAAGGGATGGCCTTGGCGATTCACCTATGGTCTCGCGCGATGAGCGTGACCCATTTTTTGAAGAAGCCTGTATTCTCACTACCGGCACGCCAGGAGCTGCCCAATCTGCGGCACTTTTTCAGGCGGCTTTGGCTCATCTTCGGCGGGTCTGCACTGCTTCTGCTGGTCAGTTTTGTCGTGTTTGAAAATATTGGGGCCACGCTTGAACAAGAACGCACCGTCTCTGTGAACGCGGTCAATCTGCTGGGAAGGCAGCGTACGGACAGCCAGACGCTCAGCCGGCTGATGATTCAGGCGGAGAGCAGCACTGCACCAATGCAGACGTATTATCTGGGACGCATTGATCTCGTCTGGGGGCTCATGAACACCTGCGAGGAAACCCTCCACTCCGGAAAGCTGGTGAAACACGCCACCGGGGACCAGCTGGCCAGCATCCTGCAAAAGCTGGAAGAGGCCCATGGGAGCTATTTGAAAATAGCCAAGGTGATGAGGAAGCTTTATCCCCGCACGAACGCCACCACCACTCTGCTGAGGGGCATGGGAGAAATGCTGACCGAAGACTGCGACGCCCTGGCAGGTTCCCTGGACCAAGCCGCCCAGAAAATCATCCAGGTCCATGCCGACATCAACGAGCATATCCGCCTGCTGGACTGGCTGCAAATCGGAGTGACAGGAGGCATCGCCTTGATGACCGCCCTGCTGCTGACTCGGGGCCAGATCTCCACCATGGAGCGGCTGATCGACACCAGCGTCAAACTCCAGGAGTTGACTTATCTGCAGAATGGCGTGCTGGAAAGCGCCGCCTGCGGCATCATCAGCACCAACACGAAAGGACTGATCGCCACGTTCAACTGCGGGGCTGAAAAGCTCACCGGGTATTTACGGCAGGAGGTTGTCGGCAGCCTGACGCCGGAACTGTTCCATGATGCGTCCGACATGGAGCGCATGGCGGCCGAAGTCTCGCGCGAGACGGGGATGAACATAGCACCGGGATTTGAGGTGTTCGTGGCCCATGTCAAATGCGGCATCCTGCGTGAACGGGAATGCACCTATGTGCGGAAAGATGGCAGCCGCGTCTCCGTCTCCCTGAATATCACAGCCATGCTGGACGAGGAAGGAGAGATCACCGGCTTCCTCGGCATCGTGACCGACATCACTGAAAAGAAGAAGCTGGAGCAGCAGTTTCTGCGCGCACAGCGCATCGAAAGTGTGGGCACGCTGGCAGGCGGCATCGCTCATGACCTCAACAATGTGCTCACGCCCATCATCATGTCGATCGAGCTGCTGCGGCTCACCCATACGAACGAACGAACACTCTCCATCCTGGGCAACATTGAAAGCAGTGCCAGACGCGGGGCGGATCTGGTGCGGCAGATCCTCACGTTTGCGCGCGGAGTGGAGGGCAAACGCACGGAATTGCGCGCCGGTCCTCTCATCAAGGACATCCAGCACTTCGTCCAGGACACCTTCCCCAAGAACATCTGCTGCTTCAGCAACCTGCCTGACGATCTGCCTTCATTCCTGGGTGATGCCACACAGCTGCATCAGATCCTGCTCAACCTGTGCGTGAATGCGCGTGATGCCATGCCCGACGGCGGAACGCTGACCATCACCGCAGGCTGTTTCGTCATGGACGAGGCCGGAGCAGCCGTGCAAATAGACGCAAAACCCGGCCCCTATGCCACGATTAGCGTGAGTGACACTGGCAGCGGCATTCCCCCGGAAGTACTGGACAAGATTTTCGATCCCTTCTTCACCACCAAGGAGATTGGCAAGGGCACGGGTCTCGGTCTGTCCACGGTGCTGAGCATCACCAAGAGCCATGGCGGCTTCGTCACGGTCGCCAGCGAACCCAACAAGGAAACCGCCTTCACCATCTGCCTGCCCGCCGTTCCCAATACGGGCAACTGCACCAAAACCACCCTCGAGGAGGAACCGCCGATGCCGCTGGGCAAAGGCGAGCTGATTCTGATCGTGGATGATGAGGAGGCCATCCGCACCACCACTAGGCAGACCCTGGAGGCGCTGGACTACCGTACCCTGGTGGCCGCCAATGGTGAGGAGGCAGTGGCACTTTACACCCAGCACAACGCGGAAATCGCCGTGGTGCTGACGGACATGATGATGCCGGTCATGGATGGCCCGGCCACCATCCAGATGCTCCAACGCATCAACCCTGCTGTAAAAATCATCGCGGCCAGCGGTGTCGCCCACCTGGGCGGCCCGGCCAAAGTGGCCGGGATGGGCGTCAGGCATTTTCTGCCCAAACCTTACACCGCCCAGACCGTCATGACGACACTCCACCTCGTGATCAACGAGGCGGACACCTCGCGGGAGCCAACGGTCAAAAGCATGACGTTGTGATGCCGGTTTCTCAGCTTCTCATCGGCGCGGTCGAGAGCACGGGCTGGATGTGATGTTCCGAAACGAGCGTGACCAGCAGATTGTTCACCATGGTGGATTTGGAGGCGGAATCGAGCTGCACGATGCCGTCTGTCTCGAGCTTGCGCAGCGCCATTTCGACCATGCCAATGGCACCATCCACAATGATCTGGCGCGCGGCGAGAACCGCCTGCGCCTGCTGGCGGCGCAGCATGGCCTGGGCAATTTCCGGGCTGTAGGCGAGGTGGCTGAGCTGGGCCTCCAAAACCTCAATCCCAGCCAGACTTGTCCGTTCTTCCAGTTCGGCACGCAACTGACGGGCGATGTCCACAGGGTGGCTGCGGAGGGCGATCTCCCCAGGTGTGTGTGGCTCATAGGGGAAAAGATTGGAAAGATGGCGCAGCGCGGTCTCCCCCTGCAGGTGAACGAAGCTATTACAGTTCTCGACGGCAAAGGTCGCCTTGGCCGAGTCCACCACACGCCAGACGATCACCGCCGCGATTTCAATCGGATTGCCATGAGCATCGTTGACCTTGAGCTGCTCGCTTTGGAAGTTGGCGATTTTGAGGGAGATTTTCTGCCTGCCGGCGAAGGGGTTGATCCACCAGAACCCATTGTGAATGAGGCTGCCGGTGTACTTGCCAAAGAAGGTGAGCACCACGGCTTCGTTGGGCGAAACAATGACGAAGCCTTTCAGCAGCAGGAACCCGATAATGGCCGCTGGAACCGTCAGCAGTGGGATGTACTGAGGGAACTGATAAAAACTGAAGGCTACGAGGCCAAGAGCTGCAAAAATGACGAGAAGGCCGGGAAGGGCCAGAGCGTTGCGTTCTTTCATAATCAGAAGGTTGTTTAGGACGCAATTGAACTGGCTTCATGAAGTCTCGTCACTGAGAATTTTACGGAGATTTTCCAACCACCTGCGGTCACGACAGCCCATTTGCATTCGCTGCATCGTCCGCTAGGCTGAGGGCGTAACCCAACGCGCTATGCAAACACCCAAAATCACCGCCTACCTGAAAACCTACTGCGGCTGGAGCGAAGGCATCCGTGCCATCTTCCGCAAATACGATCTCGCTTTCGAAGAGAAGGACATCATTAAAAATCCCGCCTTCCGCTGGGAGATGGAACAAAAGAGCGGCCAGCCGCTGTCCCCTTGCGTGGAAATCAATGGCACCATGCTCGCCGACATCAGCGGCGACGAGGTGGAAACTTGGATGACCGCGAACGGTCTTCTCGAAAAGAGTGAAGCGCCAGCCGATGCACCGACGGATTCCGCCTGCACCGACGCGCAACACGCCGCCATGGCCGCAGGTCAGGTGGGCACCTTGAAATTCGTGGGCTGATTCTGCATGCGTTCCCGGCTTTTCCTCCTTGGGCTTGCGTTTACCCTCACAGCCTGCAACACCGTCTATTACGCCGCCTGGGAAAAGCTGGGCTACGAGAAGCGTGACCTGCTCAAGAGCGCGGTCAAGAAGGCTCGTGGCGAGCAGAAGGAGGCCGGAGAGCAGTTTCAGGATGCCCTGACCCAGCTCAAAAAACTGACCAACTACAAAGGTGGCAATCTCGAGTCCGCCTACAACCGCTTCAAAGGCGAATACGAAGACTGCGAAGCCCAGGCAGTGCGGGTGCGAAGCCAGATCCGCGAGGTGGACACGGTGGCGCGGGATCTCTTCCGCGAATGGGAGGCCGAAATCCGCCAGTATGAAAACGCCTCTCTCGCCGCCGACAGCCGCCGCAAACTGGCAGATACACGCAGCCGGTTTGAGCCGCTTTCACGTTCCCTGCACTCGGCCGAAGCTACCATGGACCCGGTGCTGCACCGGTTTCACGATCAGGTGCTCTACCTGAAGCACAATCTGAACGCCGCCGCAGTCGGCTCGCTACGTGGCACCGCAGACAACATCCAGGGCGACATCCAGCGTCTGCTCGACCAGATGAACCGCTCCATTGCAGAGGCGGACCGGTTCATTCAGACGCTGTAACGTGCGATAAGTTCTTTTTCGGTCAGGGGCGATTCTTGAGCGCTGGGTCGACAGACAGGAGAGCCGAGACTTGGGGAGACAGGCGAAGCCAATCTGTCGTACTCCAGAAAAAAGCCCTCCCGCTTTGCAGCAGGAGGGCTTTCCAACCTAACTTTCCAAAACGGATCAAGCTTTGATCATGCCGTGCGGATCGATGACGTACTTGCGGGCAGCGCCCTTGTCGAAGTCGACGTAGCCTTTGGGGGCGCCCTTCAGTGAGATCACCTGCACGTTGGTCGCCTTGGCGATTTTGATCTTGTCGTGCAAGATGGCCATCATGAGGCGGCGGTGGTAGCGCATGACCGGGCACTGGCCGGTGACGAAGGTGTGGCTCTTGGCCCAGCCAAGACCGATGCGGATGGACAGAGCGCCAACTTTTGCCGCTTCATCAACCGCGCCCGGATCACCCGTGACATAGAGTCCGGGAATGCCGATGGCACCGCCCGCCTTGGTGATTTCCATGACGCTGTTGAGCACCTGTGCGGGCACTTCCTTGCTGTGGTTGTGGCCACAGCCACGGGCTTCAAAGCCGACGCAATCCACCGCGCAATCCACTTCCGGCACACCGAGGATGTTCTCGATCTGATCCTGAATGGAGGAGGACAGGGAAACGTCCACGGTTTCACAGCCGAAACGGCGGGCCTGGGCAAGGCGCTCCTTGTTCAAATCGCCGACGATGACGACTGCAGCACCAAGCAGATGACAGGAAGCCGCGCAGGCAAGGCCGACGGGGCCGGCTCCGGCAATGTAAACGGTTGCACCAGGTCCCACCCCTGCGGTGACCGCACCGTGATAACCGGTGGGGAAGATGTCAGAAAGCAGGGTGAGATCTTTGATCTTGGCCAGCGCCTGATCGCGATCTGGGAACTTCAGCAGATTGAAGTCGGCATAGGGCACCATGACATACTCAGCCTGCCCACCGACCCAGCCGCCCATGTCCACGTAGCCATAAGCCGCACCGGGGCGGGCGGGATTCACGCTCAGGCAGATGCCGGTCTTGCCTTCCTTGCAGTTGGCACAGCGTCCGCAGGCGATGTTGAAAGGCACGCTGACGATGTCGCCTTTCTTGATGAATTCCACATCGCGGCCCGTTTCGATGACTTCGCCGGTGATTTCATGGCCAAGGATCAGCCCCTTTTGCGCGGTGGTACGACCACGCACCATGTGCTGATCAGATCCGCAAATGTTCGTGCTGACGACCTTGAGGATGACTCCGTGGTGGCATTTGCGCTTTTGTTCGCGCAGTTCCAGTTTGGGAAAATCAATGCTTTGAACCTCTACCTTTCCGGTACCCATGTAAGCGACACCTTGATTGCTTGGCATAATATTGTGTGGTTGTGGTTGGTTGAATTTAGGGGATTCCCGGTCATGCTAGTCAGAACCGGCAGATCGCGTCAATCCTGGTGAAGGAAAAAACGTTGGCAGCCAGGAGTGAGCGGTGCAGGGGCCGGGAAAAGGCTGACGCCGCTGGGTTTAGCTAAACGAATCGCGCCAGATGCTCTTTCGGATTGCCTGCCCGCGAGCAGCCCTCCACAATACAGATGCATGAAAATTACATCACTCGCATTGTCCCTTCTGCTGCTGGCCACCACCGCCCTCCGGGCCCAGACCCCGGCTCCTGCCGTCAAACCAGCCGCTCCGGCGGTCGTCATGCCCCCGCAGCCACCGGATGTGCCTGCCGAAAAGTATGGCAAAGATGGCAAGATTAATCCCGGCTTCATCGCCTCGCATGCGAAATTCGTGAGCATCGCCAAGGAAGGCAAAGCTCAGCTCGTGTTCCTCGGTGACTCGATTACCGCCGGGTGGGCGGGCAACGGCAAGGAAGTCTGGGCAAAGTCCTTCGCTGGCTACACCCCGGCCAACTTCGGCATCGGCGGTGACCGCACGCAGCATGTGCTGTGGCGCATCCTGAACGGCGAACTTGAGGTTATCAAACCCAAGGCCTTCGTTCTCATGATCGGCACCAACAATGTCGGTGGAGATTCCGCTGAAGGCATCGCCAAAGGTGTCACCGTGATCGTTGAAACCATCCGCGCCAAGCAGCCGCAGGCAAAAATCCTCCTGCTGGCCGTCTTTCCTCGTGGCGAAAAAGCCAGCCCGAATCCAGGCCGCGACAAGCTGAAGCAGGTGAACGCCATCATCGCCAAGCTCGATGACAGCAAGAACATCTTCTTTCTCGACATCGGCGGCAAATTCATGCAGCCCGACGGCAGCCTCACCAAGGAGATCATGCCCGACTTCCTGCACCTCTCTCCTGCTGGCTACCAGATCTGGGCCGATGCGATCGGTCCGAAGCTCACTGAGCTGATGAAGTAATCCGCCCCGTCATTCCCAGCACGGATTCATCTGGCGCACGCAAGACCTGCGTGCATAGGAAGGCCATGCCCCAGCCCACCATTCTTTCCGACATCGGCAAAGTCCTCATCGACTTCGACTTCAGCATCGCCGCCCGGCGGCTGGCGGAGCGCTGTGACCATCCGGCGGAAACGGTGCTGACGCTGTTTGATGACATCAAAGGTCCCTATGAAGTGGGTGACATGGATGACGCGGAGTTCGTACGGCAGGGCATGGCGCTGACGGGGTTTCGTGGCTCCCCCGATGAATTTGCGGCCATCTGGTGCGAAATCTTTGCCCAGAATGAACCCATGCACGCGACGCTCTCCGCGCTGGCGGGAAAGCTGCCGATGCACCTGCTCTCAAACACCAACGAGCTGCACAAAAGCTATTTTCTGCGCGAGTTTGGGATCTTCCAGCACTTTCAGGATGGCGTGTATTCGCACACCGCCCGCTGCGCCAAGCCCGGAGATGAGATCTTCCTCAAGACCACCGCGCAACTGGATCTGGACCCAGCACGCACGTTTTACATCGACGATCTGGAGCCAAACATCGCCACCGCGAAACGTCTGGGTTTTCGGACTTTTCATTACAGCTTTGTGAAGCATTCACAGCTGCAGGTGGAGCTGGACGAATGGCTGGCGGCTCAGGGCATTGGTTGACGGGCGCGAATACCTGTCATACCCAGTACGGGCTGCCGTTCGTATCACCTATGTGGCATGAATGCATGCACGACTAAATCCATGAAATGCGACGTTTGCGAAAATGAGGCCACCGTGTTCCTCACCCAGATCATCAACGGTCAGATGACCACGGTGAATCTGTGTGAGACCTGTTCGAAGGCCAAGGGCGTGACCGAGGAGACCGGCTTCGGTCTTGCGGAAGCATTTCTGAGCCCCTCCCACCGAACGGAGTCGGACACGATGGAGATCGTGTGCGACGCCTGCGGCTTCACGGCATCCCAGCTGAAGAAGATCGGTCGCATGGGCTGCCCGGAATGTTATTCCGCCTTCCGTGATGGATTGGACGGGCTGCTGCGCAACATGCACAAAGGAACCCGGCATGTGGGCAAGCGCCCGAGCCACCTCAGCGCCGTCGCACCGCAAATACTCCCGAGGCAACGAGAGTCCACCTTGAAGGAAGCGCCTCCACCCGCACCATTGCCGGCTCCCCCCGTGCAGCCACCGGACATTGCCAAGCTCCGCGCCGAGCTGGATCTGGCCGTCAAGGAAGAGCGCTACGAGGATGCCGCCAAGTTGAAATCCGAGATCGAAAATCTCCAGCCGAAGGCCTCCAAATGAAGAAGGCCGCAGGTGGAATGATCCTTCCTCATCTTTCAACGCGTATCCCTTTTGTACCGTCCAACTTCGTAATCTCATGATGCGTTTTGCCACCTTGATCAAGAACCCCGCCGACTGGATGAAAGGCGCGGGGCCGCATTCTGACGTGGTCATGACTTCACGTGTGCGTCTTGCGCGTAATCTTCGTGGTTACCCCTTCCCCGGCTTCAGCCAGGAGCGCCAGCGCATCGAACTGCTGGAGCGTGCACGCCCGGTGGTGGAAGAACTGCCCGAAATGCGGGACGGCTACAGTGAGGACTACACTGAACTGAGCAAGATCCGCAAACAAGTGCTGGTGGAGCGCCACCTCGTCAGCCGTGAGCATGCGGCACGGTCCTCAGGCTGCGCCGTGGTAGTGGACCGCAAGCAGAGCATCTCCATCATGATCAATGAAGAGGATCACTTCCGCATCCAGGGCATCCGCCCGGGGCTGAACCTTGCCAGCGCCTTTGAAGTGGTAGACCGAGTGGACACGGAGCTGGAAGGCCTGTTGCCATATGCGTTTGACCCCAAGCTGGGATACCTCACCGCCTGCCCCACCAATCTCGGCACCGGCATGCGCGCCTCCGTCATGCTGCATCTGCCTGCGCTGGTGCTCACCGAGCAGATCAACCCGGTGATCAAGGCCATTGGCAAGATCGGCCTGGCCGTTCGCGGTCTCTATGGTGAGGGCACTGAAGCTTTGGGTAATCTCTTCCAGATCTCCAACCAGCACACGCTGGGTGAGGCGGAGCCTGAGATCATCGCCCAGATCGAGAAGGTCATCGAAGGCGTGGTCCGCTCTGAAGTGACGGCGCGCGCTAAGCTCAAGGAGGACCACCAGACGATGCTGCAAGACCAGATCGGGCGTGCCTTCGCCATTCTGAGGTATGCGCACATCCTTACCTCCAAAGAGGCACTGAACCTGCTTTCCATGCTGCGTCTCGGTGCAGATCTCGACCTTGTCGGGAATTGTGACCGCAGCCTGATCGACATGCTTCTGCTTGAAATTCAACCTGCGCATCTGCAGCTCAATGCTGCGCGTGAATTGTCCCCTGAAGAGCGTGACAGCATGCGTGCTGATTTAACCCGCACGCGGTTGCAATCCATCGACGGCCCGGGTAGTTTTCCACCATCACAATCTAACAATGGAGGCACCACCTCCCCTACTAATGATGAATAATTTCACTCCACGCGCCCAACAGGTTCTGGCCCTTGCCCGCAAGGAAGCCGATCGCTTTAACCACAATTACGTCGGCACGGAGCATCTCCTGCTTGGCCTCATCAAACTCGGCCAGGGGGTCGCAGTCAACGTTTTGACCAAGCTCGGACTTGATCTCGAAACCGTGCGCATGCAGGTCGAGCAGCAGGTCGGCTCCGGCCCTGAGACCAAGATGGTCGGCAACATTCCCTACACTCCAAGAGTGAAGAAGGTGCTCGCCCTGGCCTCGAAGGAAGCCAAGGCGCTCAACCACAGCTACGTCGGCACGGAGCACATCCTGCTCGGTCTTCTCCGCGAAGGAGAAGGCGTGGCCGCCCAGGTGCTGCGCAACCTCGATGTGAACCTCGACAAAGCACGCAGCGAGATACTCAAGGAACTCGATCCCAATTTCTCCTCCCAGAACGAAGAGGAAGAGGAGGAAAGCGAACCCGTCAATCCAACGGGCAACACGCCTTCCGGCGACAAGAAGAAGAACGAGAAGACCCCGGCGCTCAAAGCCTTCGGTCGTGACCTCACTGAGCTCGCCATCAAGGGTGAAATGGACCCCGTCATCGGCCGTTCGGAAGAAATCGCCCGCGTCATCCAGATCCTTTGCCGCCGCACCAAGAACAACCCGGTACTCATCGGTGAAGCCGGTGTGGGCAAGACCGCCATCGTCGAAGGGCTGGCCCAGGAAATTGCCGCCGGCAACGTTCCTGAAATCCTGCGCGACAAGAAAGTCATCACCCTTGATCTCGCGTTGATGGTCGCTGGCACGAAATATCGCGGCCAGTTTGAGGAGCGCATCAAGGCGGTCATGGATGAAATCCGCCGCAACAAGAACGTCATTCTCTTCATCGACGAGCTGCACACCATCGTGGGTGCAGGCGGCGCTGAGGGCGCGATGGATGCCAGCAACATCATCAAGCCTGCGCTCAGCCGCGGCGAACTGCAATGCGTTGGTGCCACCACTCTTAATGAGTACCGCAAGTACATCGAAAAGGACTCCGCGCTCGAACGCCGCTTCCAGAGCGTGAAGATCGAGGAGCCCTCCGTTGAGGACGCCATCCGCATTCTCTTCGGCCTGCGTGGCAAATACGAGATGCACCACAAGGCGAAGTACAGCGAAGACGCGCTCCGCTCGGCGGTGAATCTCAGCTCACGCTACCTTCCCTCCCGCTTCCTGCCTGACAAGGCCATCGACATCATGGACGAAGCCGGCTCCAAGGCCCGCATCGCCGCCATGACACGTCCGCCCGAACTCAAGGTGATCGAAGGTGAGATCGAAGAGATCCGCGTCGAGAAGGAAGGTTCCATCAAGGAGCAGGACTTCGAAAAAGCCGCGAGCCTCCGTGACCGTGAGAAGAACGCGAAAAAGCGTTTTGATGACGTGCTGGAAGCCTGGCGCACCAACAACCAGGAGCGCATCGTTGACGTCACCGAAGAGGACATCATGTCCGTCGTGTCCAAGTGGACCGGCGTTCCGTTGCAACGCATGGAACAGGCTGAAGCCGAGAAACTGCTCAAGATGGAAACCGAGCTCAAGGGCAAGGTCATCGGGCAGGACGAAGCCGTCATCGCCATCAGCAAGGCCCTGCGCCGTTCCCGCGCCGACTTGAAGGATCCACGCCGCCCAATCGGCTCCTTCCTCTTCCTCGGCCCGACTGGCGTCGGCAAGACCTTCCTCGCGAAGAACCTCGCCGAATTCATGTTCGGCACGGCTGATTCGCTGATCCAGATCGACATGTCCGAGTACATGGAGAAGCATACCGCCAGCCGTCTGATTGGTGCGCCTCCGGGATACGTCGGTTATGAAGAAGGCGGCCAGCTTTCCGAAGCTGTGCGCCGTCGCCCCTACTCCGTGATCTTGTTCGACGAAGTCGAAAAAGCGCACCCGGATGTCATGCATCTGCTGCTGCAGATTCTCGAAGAAGGCCAGGTCACCGACAACTTCGGTCGCAAGATCGACTTCCGGAACACCATCGTCATCCTCACCTCCAACATCGGTGCGGAGCAGATCAAACGCCAGACCAGCCTGGGCTTCATGGCCATGCAGGAAGACGCCGCCGACAACGCCGGCATCAAAGGCAAGATCACCGAAGCCGCGAAGAAGTTCTTCAAGCCCGAGTTCCTCAACCGCCTCGACGACATCGTCATCTTCCGCATGCTCGAGAAGGAGCAGCTCAACAAGATCGTCGATCTCGAAGTCAGCAAAGTGGTCCTCCGCCTCAAGAAGAAGAACATCCACATCACGCTCGACGACAGCGCCCGCGAGTTCCTCATGAAAGAGGGCTTTGATCCCCAGTATGGTGCGCGTCCGATGCGCCGTGCCGTGGAGAAGAACATCGAAGACCCGCTGGCCGAACATCTTCTGCGCGGTGACATCCGCGAAGGCGATACCGTCAAGGTCTCCCACGATGAAGAGCATAAACGCCTCAAATTTGCCGCCGACGAGCGCGAAACCACTGCCATTCCGGCTCCGGCCGAAACGCCAGCCCCTTAACCGGGAGCGATCCGCCGGGCTCTGCATGCCATGATCCGTGCCCTGATCCTGATTCTCCTCCTCGGCAGCCTCGGCTGCTGGTTGGATCGTGAGCATCAGGCGGGGCGGTTCCAACGGGTTGACGAGTTGTTTCTCGACTTCCTCGTCGCCAATGCGCGGGATCGTTTTGTCGCGGCCACCGATCAGGCGGTGTCTTCATCACCCGTCGTACTGGTGAAGATGCGTGTGGCTGACAAAGCGGAATATGCCGGCTGGCCCCCGCGCCCGCTGGACTGGCAGATGATCCTGAAGGGCTTGCAGGCCTACAATCCTGCGGTGGTGGTGATACCCGAAACTCTATTTTGGGGCCGGCCCTCGCCCGAGTTTGTGAATGAGGCAGCGCAGGCATTGGTGCCCTTTCCAAGCACCGTTCTGGGCGTTGAGGCCCAGCTGGCAGCCAGCCGTGAGGCACCCGCCTTTCTAGGTGGCCTCGAAAGCTCTCTGCCACCTTTTCAAAAGGTGCAGGGGGACATTGGATCCGTTCCGCCTCTGGGGGCCTTGATTGCAGCACCGGATGACATGCTCCGCCGACAGGCCGAGATCGGCATTGCCGTGCCGCTTGATGCAAAGGACGCCGGCAAACTGGCTTATGCCATGCAGGAGAGCGGCCACCTGCTGCCCACCGTCTTCGCCCAGACTCTGGCACGTTTCACCCAGACGCCGTATGCCACTCAGCGCCTGCTGCTGGGTCCTGGAGCGGGTGCTTACCTTTCCAACGGCGCTTTTGTACCGCTTTCGGCTGCCGGTGAATTCATCATCAATACAAAACAGCCCGTTCACGAGGTGGATGCGCTCCATTTGATGACTTCGGAACTGGCCGATGCCCTTTCCCCGCAGGAAAAGGCGAATCTCTCCGGTAACAAGCTGATCGTCATTGGCACCGATGATGACACCCAAAGCGGACTGGCACGCCTGCATGCCCAGGCGCTCGCTCAGGCACTCGCCCTGCCACGTCTGCAGCTGCTGCCTGCCTGGGCGCAATGGATCATCTGGGCTGTCGCCGGACTGACGGGGCTTTGGCTGGTGTTGTTTGTTCCGCGCAGCAAAGCCATCCTGCGAGGTACGCTGTGCATCTTCGCAGCGCTGGTCATCTGCTTTCTCGCCTTTCAGTCCAGTTTGATCTGGTGTCCGCCGACGATACCCGCCGCTTTGATCGCTGCATCGATGGTGTTTGCGCGAATCGCCGGCCGCAGGAAGTAGTCTTCTACTTGGCTGTCTTTTGAGTTGGGACGGCAACCCGATAGCAAGCACCTGCCATGAGGGCCTATGGGTACCGCGCCCTCAATTAGCCCTTGTGGAACACTGGCAAGCCCCTAGTGTCGGCCTCCCCTCCCCCAAAAAAATATAGCATGCGTTTTCGCAACCTGACCCGCCGGCGTGAGATCGGCGCCAATTCCTACCTCCTCGAAGCCGGAGATTCTCGCGTCGTGCTGGATGCCGGCATGCACCCGAAACGCGCAGGCTATGAAGCCCTGCCGGATTTTGGCCCGCTGCCGCACAAGTCCGTCAGCGCCGCGATCATCACGCATGCGCATCACGATCACATCGGCTCCATGCCCGTGCTGCAGCGCAAGCAGCCGAACACCCCGGTGCTGATGACAGAAATCACCGGAGAACTGGCGTCAGCGATGCTGCACAACTCCGTCAACGTGATGACGAAGCAGCGCGAGGAGGAAAGCATCACGGAATACCCCCTCTTCACCCACCGCGAACTGGATGACATCCGCGCCCAGTGGATCTACCGCGACATTGACCGCCCGTTTGAAATTCCGGACACCAACCTGGAAGCCACGATGTTCGACGCTGGTCACATCCTCGGTTCCACGGGCGTCCTGGTCCGTGAAGGCAGCAACACACTCTTCTATACTGGTGACGTGAATTTCGAGGCGCAGACGATCTGCCGCGCCGCCGACTTCCCAACCAGCGGCATCGACGTGATGATCGCCGAGACGACGCGTGGCGATTATGCACGCCCCGAAGGCTTTTCCCGCAAAGGCGAAAAAGAACGTCTCGCCGGAGTGATCCGCGAAACTCATGAAGCCGGTGGCGCCGTCATGATCCCCGTCTTTGCCCTCGGCAAGACGCAGGAGGTCATGCTGATGCTGCACGAGCTGCACCAGGAAGGCCTCATCCCTGAGATGCCGCTCTACATCGGCGGTCTGAGCACCAAGATCACCGTGCTCTACGATCACTACGCATCCCGCAGCCGCCGCAGCTATCCAGGCTTCCGCCTGCTGGACGACATGAAGATGCTCGTGCCGCGCAAGAGCAAGAAACGGCAGGAAATCATTTCCAGCCCGCGCTCCCTCTACGCGCTCTCCAGCGGCATGATGACGGAGCACACAGTCTCCAACACCTTCGCGCAAAAATTCCTCGATAACCCGCGCAACACGGTCTGCTTCGTCGGTTACACCGATCCCGATTCCCCCGGCTACAAGATCCGCAATGCCGCTCCCGGCACGATGATCAAACTCGCCAAAGACATGCCTGCCGTGGCACTGCACGCCCGCATCGAGAGCTTTGACCTCAGCGCCCACGCTTCCCGTGAGCAGATCGCCGAATACATCGAGAAAGTGAAGCCCAAGAAGCTCCTGCTCGTCCACGGCGAAGAGCCCGCGCAGATGTGGTTCACCCGCCGCTTCAACGAAAGCATCCCTGAGACTGAAATTATCCGCCCAGAACCGAATCAGCCAGTCGATCTCTGGTAACTTCCGGCCATGCCGCGCCTCATCGCCATTGTCGCCATGTCGAGCAACCGCGTCATCGGACGCGAAGGCAAGCTGCCGTGGCATTTCCCGGAAGATTTGAAGTTTTTCAAGCAAACGACGCTCGGTCATCCCATCCTCATGGGGCGCGCAACGTTTGACTCCATCGGCAGGCCGCTGCCGGGACGCCAGAACATTGTTTTAAGCCACACGATGGCACCACGCGAAGGGGTCACCGTCATTCGCAGCGCCGCCGAACTGCCGCAGGTGTGCGGTGAAGCCGAAACCGTCTTCGTCATCGGAGGTGCACGTGTGTTCGAGGAACTCCTGCCGCAGTGTGACGGACTCTATCTGACCTTCATCACCCAAGAATACGAAGGCGACGTCTTGCTTCCCCCTTTCGAGCACCTGTTCCGCCTCAAAGAGGTGGTCGGCCAGTTTGAAGACCTGGAGTTCCGCTATTACGAGAGAGCGGATGCATGAGTATTGAGTGACTTCGTAAAGTCAGGGGCATAAGCGCCATCAATTCTCCACTTTCACCAGTGCGACACGGCGGTTCTTCGCACGGCCTTCTTCGCTGCTGTTGCTGGCGATCGGGCACTGGTAGCCGACACCGCAGGGCGTGAGCCTTGAGGCCGCCGAGGGCAGCCTCTTGCTCAGCGCGGCGACCACTGACGCGGCACGGTTTTGGGAAAGCTCAATGTTACCAGCAAACTTGCCCACGGTGTCTGTATGACCGACGACGAGCAAGCGCAGAGCGGAGTCAGACTTCAGCAGTTTGGCCACTTCTTCGAGCGTGGCTTCGGACTCCGGTTTTAGCGTGGCGGAGCCAGTGTCAAAAAGAAAGCCGTAGAGGTTCACCGCCCCCTGCTGGATGATCCCTGATGCCATTTCCTCGGCTTTGACGAGAACCATCTTCTCCTCCATGGCCTGGGTCTCGATCAGATCAACCGCGATCACGGGCACTCCGGGTTGCGGCTGCAAATTCTTCGGTGTGACTGTTCCCGATTTGTAGTTCGCGACGAAGAGTGCCAGGTGAGCGCCACCCTTCTTCGCAGCGAGGTAGCGAGCACCGGGGTGGCAGATGGCAAAGGTGCCGCCAGGCCGGTTCGCAAACAGCGAATGGAACAGCAGACCTTTGCCAGCGCTGAGTTCCTCGCCCGTGCCCTCCCAAAGCGTCTCCCAGCCTCCAGCAGCGAGTTCGTTCTGGTAGTTTTTGAAGACCTCCAGCGCCGTGCGGTCAGGCTCATTGCTGACATAAGTCACTTTCGTGACCTTCCCCTCCAGTGTGAGACTCTTGGCAAAAAGATTCACATTGCCAGGCTTTTTGGTCAGCTTTCCCAGAGGCACTGTGTAGCTCTCAAAAGCCTTTTCCTCGTAAAATGTGGTGCGCGTGCCCTCATAGCGCTTCAGCCCTGCTGGATCTTTAGAACCGGGAATATCATCTACGTTCTGAGCGCTCAGGGAAAATGACAGGCCGGTGGATAAGGCGACGAAGGCGATCAGCTTGAGGTTCATGGGAATTGATAAAATGTGTGAGAAATAAGTTAAATCAAGCCGGCTAGTCTCGCCACTTGCGGCTTGGGACCAGCCGCACCGGCATTTAGGCGGGGCAGCCTGACAATCTGACATCCTCCTTACAACTCATTTACGAGCGTCTGACGCATTGTTTTTGGGCTGTGGAAGAATACAACCAGACAAAGAATCGAAGACGATTCAGTCAAAACTTTCAAATAGTGGTTCCTTCTGGCTGTTGGACTCTATCAAGCGAGGGGGCGGATCGGGTGATCCGCCCCGTTTGCTTTTCCCGCGGGGGCCGCGTCCACCTTCTTTCCGCCATCACGGTAGGTTTCTGATACTGAAATGCTTGATTTCCCTGCTCATGTCCCGAAGGTGCAGTAATCGCCGCCAACCTTAGACGATGAAATTCGCCATTTTCGGAGACATCCACGCCAATCTTGAAGCCCTGCAGACCGTTCTGTGGGACGCTCAGGAGCAGGGTTGTTCCAATTACGTCTGCCTCGGCGACATCGTCGGCTACGCAGCCAACCCAGTGGAATGCCTGCAGGCCGTGCAAGATCTGGGCTGCCCGGTGGTACGCGGCAATCACGATGAAGGTGCCGCCAGCGAGAGCTCCCTCGAAGAATTGAACCCCCTGGCCCAGAACGCCCTGCTGTGGACGCGTGAACAGCTCAGCGAAGAGCAGCGCCAGTGGCTGCGGGATCTGAAGCTGGTGCGCCAGGTGCGCGACTTCACCATCGTTCATGCCACGCTCGATTCTCCCGGCAACTGGGGCTACGTGACCAACCGCTTTGATGCGATGGCCAGCTTCAGCTACCAGTTCACCCAGGTCTGCTTCTACGGCCACACGCATGTACCGCGCATCTTTGAAAAAGACGACGCCGTGCGTGCCGCCCGTGGCACCGACGTCATGCTCCAGCGCGGTGTGAAATACTTCGTCAACGTCGGCAGTGTCGGCCAGCCCCGCGACGGCGACTGGCGTGCCGCCTACGCCATCTATGACGTGCAGGCGCAGACGATCTCGATCCGCCGACTGGAATACGACATCGAAACCGCGCAGGGTAAAATCCGCGCCGCTGGTCTGCCCTCTCTGCTCGCCGACCGTCTTGCCTTGGGCAAATGAGCGACGCCACGCGCCAGCTTCCCAGCCTGCGCGATTTCCGCTCCGCGCTCATCGTCAAGCCCAGTTCATTGGGCGACATCGTCCACACCCTGCCTGCGGTGAAAGCCCTGCGCACCGCGCATCCGCAGCTAAAAATCCGCTGGCTCGCCAACACCGAATGGACGCCGATTCTGCAGGGCAGCCCGCTGCTGGACGAAGTGATCCCCTTCCCGCGCAAAACCTTTCGCGGTCTGGCCGGGCTGGCACGTTTCTGGAACTGGCGGCGCACCTGGATGACGTTGCCACGTGAGGAACCCGAGATCGTGCTCGATTTTCAGGGTCTGCTGCGCAGCGGTGTCGTCAGCAGCTGGCGGGGGTCGCAAACGGTCATCGGCCTTTCGGATGCCCGCGAAGGCTCCCGCTTCTTTTACAACCATACGGTGCCAGTGAATGCCGGAGCCCATGCGGTGGACCGCTATCTCGAACTGCCGCGTGCCTTGGGCATCCGCATCGACCCAGAGGACATCGCCTTTGAACTCACTCCCGGCGCTGCGCCCGCCGGGTGGCCTGAGGCGCTGCATGATTTCATCGCCGTGCATCCTTGGTCGCGTGGGGAGGGCAAATCTCTCTCCAATTCCTCCCTGCAGGCACTTTGCGATGCCCTGGCTCCGCATCCGGTGGTGCTCGTCGGTATGACGTCTGACCCGACCCGTCCTACCGGAAGCCATATTCACGACTGGAGCCAGCGCACTTCCCTGCCCGAGCTGATCTGGATCATGCGGCAGGCAAAGTTTTGCATCAGCGTGGACAGCGGCCCCATGCACATCGCTGCGGCGGTCAATCCCCAGACACTTGGCATCCATACATGGAGCGATCCACGCAAGGTCGGCCCGTATCCTTCAAGTGCTCACGTCTGGAAAGGTGGACGCATCGCGCAGCGCAGCGAATTCAGCGCCGAGGAATGCCAGAGCGATGCCAGCGTGACCGATCAGGACGCACGCGGCATCGGCGAATGGGTGTGCCAAAGACTGGCCTGAGCTGCTACCGCTTACTTCTTGGGAGCGGCGTCCTTGACCATTTTCACATACTTGGCGGGATCGGCCTTGAAGTCCTTGAGGCAGGATTTGCAGCAGAGATACACGTCCGTGCCTTCGTGGGTGACTTTGACGGGCTTGCCCATTTCGCCGCCAAAGGCTTCGCCGGAGACGGCGCAGGTTTTGAGCGGATAAGAAGCGGGAATGCCTTCAGGGGCGGCGTGCAGGAAACTGACGCTGCAAAGAGCGGTGACGAGGAGGAGACCGAGGATGACTTTCATGGTGATATGGTACGGATGGATTAACGGGAAAGTTTGGCCTGATATTTGGCCTGATTGGCTTCAAACTTTTTCACGCAGGGTTTGCAGCAGAATTTGATCTCCTGCCCGTCATAGACCTTCGTCACTGGATCGCCCATGGAGCCGAGTGTGTTGCCGCTGACGAGGCAAGTTTTGAGCGGGTAGGGCTTTCTTCCTGGGGCAGCCTGAAGGCCGAAGGAGGTGAGCAGCAGAATGATGGCGAGTTTGGTTTTCATGGGGGTGTTTTTGTTTTGCGGGGTGGCTTAAAACCGGAAGCCAAGACCGGCACCGAAACCATAATCAGTGTGGTAGGCGGTGGAAAGGGACAGACGCTTGGTGAGCATGTACTCCGCGCCAAAGGCGAGCTCCCATATCTGCTGCGTGTCATACTGCGCACGGGCATTGAAGCTGAAGCGCGGGGTGATCTGGAAGATTTTGCCAATGCTGAAACGAAAATCACCGGTGCTGCCAACGTTGGCGGTGAACACGAAAAGATAGGGTAGACGATACCAGAAGCCGGCGAGCGCACGGTTCTCCGAGCCGGAGATGTTGGTGAGGCGTGCGCCGGTGAAGACGCCGAAGTTGGGATTGATGTAGCGCTCGTAGAGGAGGTCGATTTCGTATTCGGTTTTGTGCTGCTCACGATTGAGGCCGATTTCCCAAGGCACGCGCAGGGCATTGCGGCCGCTCATCAGCGTGGCGGTACCATCGGAGAGCTGGGAGAGCACATTGAAGTCTGCAAACGGGTAGAGCATGGGCATGGCGTGCTCACCCATGGCAGGCATGTGCGGCATGAGATGGGCTGGAGCTCCCATCTTCGGCGTTTCCTTCTGATAACTGACGATGCGGGCCATGCCCTCCATCATGTGATAGAGGATGTGGCAGTGGAACATCCAGTCGCCCTGTTCGTTTGCCTCAAACTCGATGGTGCGGCGCCCCATGGATGGCACATCGACGGTGTGCTTCAGCGGCGACCAAGCGCCCTGACCATTTAGCAGGCGGAAGAAATGACCGTGAAGATGGATCGGGTGATGCATCATCGTGTCGTTCACGAGTTCCATGCGGAGGATTTCACCGCGTTTCACCGGAATGACACCGTCCTCGTCAATGGTCTTGCCGTTGAAGGACCAGATGTAGCGCTGCATGTCGCCGGTGAGGCGCAGGGTCAGTTCGCGCACTGGCAGACCAGCAGGTAGCGTGGTGGGCTTCACGGCGCGCAGCTGGCGGTAAGGTGCCATGGGTCGCGGCGGCGACGGTTCGGAGCTGTCGGCATCCATGTCATCCAGCGCGGCCATGAGCATGTCATCCATGCTGTAGAGATTGGGTTTCGGCACCGCAGGAGCGGGGTGTTCAGCACCGCTGCCAAAGAAGGCGCTGGCGCTGCCAGAGCCATCCTGCGCCGTGGCGCGCAGCTCCCAGCGCCCGCTCGCCGGGACGGTGAGGAGCACGTCGTATGTTTCGGCGATGCCCATGAGCAATCGCTGCACTTTCACGGGCTGCACTGAAGTACCATCTGCGGCGACGATGGTCAGAGGCCCCGTCGCTGACTCCAGATAAAAATACGTGGCCGCTCCAGCATTGATGAAGCGCAGGCGCACGGTTTGCCCGGCCTTGGCAGGTATGTCGAACTGGCGTACGCCATTGAAGAGGAACGCATCATAAGCCACGTCCGAGATGTCCATGGGGGGCATGCGTGAGCGCTCACGCGCCAGATAATCCTTCAGCAGGCCTTTTTGCATGGCTCCTGTGATGCTCTGCGCCGTGCCCTTTTTCACCGGGTACCAGTTTGTGCCACGCTTGAGGCTGCGCAGCACCTCGTGCGGATTCTCGTTGGTCCAGTCGGACAGCACCATCACTTGGTCCACATCCGCATGCTCGGCTTCGCCGCCGCGTGGCAGCACCACGATGCTGCCGAATACGCCACGCTGCTCCTGCAAGCCGGTGTGCGAATGGAACCAGTAAGTGCCCGCATGCCGCAGTGGAAAGGTGAAGGTGTGCGTCTGCCCGGCCTTGATCGGCGGCGTGGTCACATAGGGCACGCCGTCCTGTTCATTCGGCAGCAGCAGCCCGTGCCAGTGGGTGGAGGTTTCTTCATGCTTCAGACGGTTGTGCACATGTATGACCGCCGTGTCGCCCTCACGAAATCGGAGCGTGGGTCCGGGCATGGTGCCGTTGATGGTCAGCGCCTTCACAGGCTTGCCGGCAGGAGACAGCACCTGCTCCGCGATCTCCAGATCATACTCCACCGTGGCCGCCATGGCAGACGGCAGCACTCCAGTCAGCAAACTGAGGCAGGTAAGGATGGTGAAGCGGAAGTGCATTCTAACCGACAAACACCACCGCCAGCCGAAACCCTCGACAAATTTCCACATTCGCAGGCAGCACCAAAATTCGCACACTTTCCGCAAGGGTTTGGCCGGACCTGGGTGTTAGTCTTGGTAACACCCTTGATTCCATGAACGACGACCAGCTTCATCAGCTCCTGCGCGAATCTCCCGCTCCCATTTCGCTGCCCAGCTCCTTCACACGAGAAGTCTGGGCGCGCATTGAGACGGAGGAAGCCCCCTCGCTCCGCACGGCCTTGTCTCAGCTCTGGCAGGCATGGCTCGGCACGCTCGCACGGCCTGCGCCTGCTTTTGCCACCATCGCCCTCTGCATGCTGCTAGGGGGCGGCTTTGGCTTGATCCAACAACGTGACTCCTTCCCGGTGAGAGGTGAGCTGACCTATGTGGAATCGATCAATCCCTTCCTGCAAATGGACCACGAGGTGTCGCCATGAAGCGTGGTCTGATCATCCTCATCGTTGCTGTCATCCTCGGGGTTGGCATGTTTTTCGGCTCTCAGCGGATGCTGCGGCCATGCGACTGTGTGCAGACAGAGGAAATGCCAGTCGAAAACGGCAGCCTGCTGCCCGAGCTCCAATGGCTGCGTGTCTCACTGCATCTCACCGACCCGCAATTTGAAAAGGTGCAGGCACTGCATCTGGCCTATCAGCCGACATGCGCAGAGTTGTGCATGCGTGTGCATCATTCTGACCAGTCATTGATGGAAGCCACCATGCACAGCCGGGCGTTGACAGGAGATGTCGTGAAACTCATGCGCGAGCGCGCGGATCTCACCCAGGAGTGTCAGCAGGCGATGCTGAAGCATGTCTATGAGACCGCCGCCTGCATGGCGCCGGAGCAGGCGGACAACTACTTGAAGATCGTCCTGCCCCATGTGCTGGGCACAGCTCATGTTTCCCACTGAACCACGCGCATGTCCGACACGCCTCCCGACGCCGACATTGCCGCCATGCAGCGCCTCGCTGCTGGTGATGATCTGGCGCTGAACAGCCTGATGGAGCGCTGGAAGAACAAGGTGGCCGCGTTTCTCCTGCGCATGACCGGCAATGCCGCCGCTGCCACTGACCTCACGCAGGAGACCTTTGTGAAACTCTATCAAAGCCGCGGTCGCTACCACCCCTCCGCGCCGTTTCCAACCTATCTGCTCCGCATTGCCGCCAATCTCGCGCGCAATCATGCACGCTGGAAGCAGAGGCATCCCACCGTTTCCATCGACAACGAACACAATCATGTACCTGAGAGCGTGGAGACCCAACCCGGCCCGGATGAGCAGATGGAACGCAGTGAACAAATGCAGCGCGTCGAAGCCGCTCTGGCCGCCCTGCCGGATGATCTGCGCGAGGCCATGCTGCTCTTCACTTATCAAGACATGAGCTATGCCGAGATCGCCACCGCCGTGGGCTGCACGTCCAAAGCAGTGGAAACGCGCATCTATCGCGCGCGCCAGATTTTGCGCGCCGCGCTCGGTGGTTCGCAGACGGAGTGACTCCGCCTTGTCATGCAGTGTGCGTGCCTTGTGGTCCCCAAGGGTTTGCCGAAGCACCGGGGTTTGTCTGGTTGAAGCAGATGCTTCTTCAACACTCAACACAACCGCAACATGAAAACGAAACTCATCAAATCCATCATCACCGGAATCATGGCAGTCGGCGCATTGGCTCTCGTCTCCTGCCAAGCCACCGCAGCCAAACCCGCCAGTTGCTGCCCTACCAGCGCCGTGACCTGCAGCAAGTGCCATACCGTTACGTTCAAATCCCCCTCGGTCACCTCAGCTCCTGGTGACAAAGGCATTGTCACCCTACACTCCTCCAGCCACATGAGCTGCCCGGATTGCGAGACCAAGCTCGTCGCCTGGGGCAAGAAGGGCGAACTGCCCACACACACCTGCAAGACCTGCGGTGGAACCCTGCATCATTGCTCGACCCACTAAAGCTTGAAGGTGGCTAGCACACGGGCGGCGTCTGTAATCCAGACGCCGCTTTGTGTTTATCACGCGCGGGACTCGAATGCTAAACCAGTTCGCGATGAATTAGTGCTCCATCCGCAATGGGCCTCCGCTTCGCACCTCAGTGAATTTGCCGTCGCGGATCGTGATGCCGCCATTCACGATCACATGCTCAAAACCTTCCGCATAATGATGCGGGTCGCTGAAAGTTGAAGGATCGGCGACTTTGGCAGGATCAAAAATCACGATGTCGGCATGCGCGCCCACTTTGATCATGCCACGATCTTTGAGATGAAAAGTCTGCGCTGGCAGTGAGGTCATGCGGCGCACGGCTTCTGGCAGCGTGAGCAGTTTCAATTCACGCACGTAGCGCCCCAGCACCCGCGCGTTGTTGCCATAGCTACGCGGATGCGGCACATCCTCGCCAAGACGGCTCGGGCCGCCATCGCTGGCGATCATCGTGAGCGGATGCTTCAAAAAGGTCTGCAGATCGTCCTCGTTCATGCCGTGGAAGATGGCGCTGGCGCCTCCCTGAGCTTCGATCTCAAGGATGACTTCGATTTGATCGTCAAGCGTGTCTGCTCCGCGCCGCAACTTCGCCACCTCAGGAATGGTTTTTCCATTGATCGAAGGGTCCGCCTTGCAGCGGGCGATCACCGCATAGCCGTAATCTTTGCGCCCCTGACGGTCACGCATCTTGGCCATGCTGGCGATGATCGTGGCCTTCTTCTGAGGATCAGAAATTCGTGCGACGAAGTCTGCAGGCTCACCTTCGAGTGCGCTGTCTGGTAAAGTCTGGCGCAGCCCAGTGCTTGAGGCCGTGTAGGCGTACTGATCTTGCGTGATCTTCAAACCGTCGGCACGTGCCTTATCAAGCGCGGCAAGAACCTCTTTGGCCTTGCCCCATGCAGTCGGACCGGAAAGCTTGATGTGGGAGACTTCGGCACGAATTTTTGCTTCTTTGGCAATGCGGATGATCTCATCCAGTGCTTCAAAAATGCGCACAGTTTCATAACGCATGTGGCTGACATAGATGCCGTCATGGGCTGCAGCGACCTTCGCCAGCTCAACCAATTCATCCGTCTTGGCAAACGAGCCGGGCACATAGATGAGCCCCGTGCTCAATCCGACCGCTCCATCCTGCATCGCCTGATCGACGAGTCCTTTCATCGCGGCGAGTTGTTCCTCATTCGGCGCCCGGATGAAACTGCCACCCATGCCCTGCTCACGCACCGAGCCATGACCTATCAGCGTGGCCACATTGAGAGCGACTTTCGATTCCTCGATCTCCTGAAAAAACTTCGCCACATCGGTGCGCGAATGACCGCAGTTGCCGGTGATGATGGTCGTCACCCCCATGCGCAGAAAATTTTCCGCCGCCGGGATGTGGCAGATGTCTTCCGAATGGGTATGAACATCAATGAAGCCTGGTGCGGCCACCTTGCCGCCGGCATCGATGACCGTATCGGCCGAGCCTTCCACCTGACCGACCGCCACAATGCGCCCGCCTTTCACCGCGATGCGGCCTTGGACCAACGGCCCGCCGCCTCCATCCGCAATCTGGGCGTTTGTGATGAGAAGATCAAAATCCGCCGCCAGGGCGGACCCCGTGAGGAGCAAGGCGAAAAGGAGGCCGGAATTCATGGTGACAGGGAAAGACGTGGCTGATGGCACGGACATTGCCAGGATTCCTTTTGCCAATCCGGCCTCCGCATTCCATATCTTCGCACCATGATCGACCTGACGAACAAGAAAATCGCCCTCCTGATGGGCGGCCCCGGCTCCGAACGCAAAGTTTCGCTCAAAACCGCCGAAAGCGTGGCCGAGGCGCTGCGCAGCAAAGGAGCCATCGTCGTCGAAGTGGATGTCACCGGCCCGGATTTTGAAGTCCCCGGGGATGTGTTCATCGCCATGAACCTGATTCACGGCACCTTTGGCGAGGACGGCCAGATCCAGGCCATCCTGGAACAGCGCGGCATCCGCTATACGGGTGCTGGCGTGACCAGCAGCCGCATCGCGTTCGACAAGCTGCTGAGCAAGGAGCGCTTCATCGCCGCCGGTGTGCCGACTCCGCTCTCGCAGACCTATCCGCTCGATGGCAGCCAGCCGCTGGCGATCTCCCTGCCCCTCGTTGTCAAACCACCGCGTGAAGGTTCCAGCGTCGGCGTACATATTTGCCACACTCAGACTGAGCTCGATGCCGCTTTCGAAGATGCAAAGAAATTTGGAAACGACACACTGATCGAGGACTACGTGGCCGGCAAAGAACTGACTGTGGGTATTCTCGGCGATCAGGTGCTGCCGATCATTCATATCGAACCCGTCGAAGGCTTCTACGACATCAACAACAAGTACCCCTGGATGGGCGGCACCGGCAAAACGAACTACAACTGCCCCGCCGATCTCAGCCCCGAGGTCACCAAGGCCGTGCAAGACGCTGCGCTGAAAGCCTTCAGCTCCTGCGGCACCGAAGTCTATGGCCGCGTGGATGTCATGCTTCGTGACAGCGATCAAGCCCCCTTCGTCCTCGAAGTGAACACCATCCCCGGCATGACGAGCAGCAGCCTGCTGCCCAAAGCCGCGAAGGCCGTGGGCATTGAGTTCCCCGACCTGTGCGCGAAGATCATCGAGCTGTCGATTGCGGCCAGACCCTGAGTTGCTCAGACCCGGGAGGGCTTGCGCAGCCACAGATCACTGCAAAACAACAGTACGCCGAGCCAGATCAGGCCAAACGACACCAAGGAAGCGGTGCTGACCGGCTCGTGATACACAAAGGCCCCCACCATAAACTGGCCGGTGGGCGCGAGGAACTGCAGCACGCCGAGCAGGGCGAACGGCAGCTGCCGCGCACCATGCGCGAAACCCAGCAGCGGAATCGTGGTGATGATGCCGAGACCGACGATGAGCAGCAGATCATGCGCTGAAGCCGTGCCCCAGATGGGCATGCCGCTCTGCTGAGTCCAGATCAGATAGAGCACCGCCACCGGGATGCCGACCACGGTTTCCACCGCCAGCCCCGGCAGCGAGCCGAGCGGCGAACGCCGCCGCGCCAGACCGTAGAGTGCGAAACTCCCAGCCAGGAGCAGGCCGATCCACGGAAACCTCCCCAGCAAGATGAGTTGCGTCAACACCCCGAAAGCAGCGGAGGCGATGCTGAATTTTTGCAATCGAGACAGGCGCTCGCCAAAAAGTCGGCTGCCGATGAGCACATTCAGCAGCGGATTGATAAAGTAGCCGAGGCTGCAGTCGATGATGCGACCGTGCTGCGCTGCCCAAACGAAGACGCCCCAGTTGATGGCCAGCAAAAAAGCGGACCAGGCATGCGCTTTGAGCAGGCGCGTGTCACGCACGGAGCGCAGAAAGCCGGTCCACTCGCCGCGCAGCATCAGCAGGGGTAGCACGGTGGCCAGGGTCCAGACCACACGCTGTGCCAAGGCGACGCCGCTGCCGAGATGGCCGATCTGTTTCCAATACACCGGCAGCACGCCCCACAGGCCAAAGGCGATCACAGCACTCAGCACTGCATTGGCGGATGATTTTTCAGGATTCATGCAGCTGGGTTTTACGAGTGTAGAGAATGAGGAGTGCCGCCACAATGCCAAGGACGGCATTCATCACCCACAGCACGGTGGGATGATGATCGTAAAGCGGCATGCCGAGCGCGGAGCTGGCGGTATTTCCCGCGCACCAGGCCAGACTGAGAAAGCCGACGTAACGCCCTCGCATGTCGTCCGGAGAGAGACTCGCCGAGTAGGCCTGCTGCCGCGAAAACGCGGACATCTCTCCCATCGTGAAAACCACCATCATCAGCACAAAAGCAGTGAGTGATCCGCTGATCAGGAAGGTGAGGAAACTGGCCCCCATCAGAATGTAGCCGAGCGCAAGCACCTGCTTGACCGGCCACAAGCGCAGCCCAGCCGCCAGCGGCACCTCAAAGAGGCAGATCATCACGCCATTCAAAGCCAGCACGAGACCGCAGAAATGCAGCGGCAGGCCATTGCGCTCAAAGTGCAGCGGAAAGGTGGTGTTCGTCTGCCGGAAGATCCACGCCGTGCAGACGCAGGCCCCGAACAAGGCCAGGAAGGCGTGATTGGCACGGATCGACTGCCAGGCATGTCCCCAGCCCGCGTGCTCGCGTGCCGTGCGTCTGCCGCGGGGTAAAAACAACCACGCGATAATGCCAAAGAACGCGGATGTGCATGCATCGACCACAAACAGCCAGAAGAACGAATACTCCGCGAGGAAGCCGGCCGTCGCGGGTCCAAGGGACCATGCAAGATTCACCGCAAACCGCTGCACCGCATAAGCGATGACGCGATGCTCTGGCGGTACAATGTCCTGCACCAGCGCCGCACTGGCCGGACTCCCCGCCTCATTGATCGCCCCCGTGATGAAAGCCAGGGCAGCGAGCGCCCGCCAGTCCACCGCCTGCGACATGGCAATCATGCAGACTGCGCCCGCAAGCGCTGAGACAGCCATGGTGACATTCCGGCCCAGACGGTCCGCCATCCAGCCGCCGATCCAGGCGGCAATGAAGCCTCCTAACGAATACGCAGCCACGGCGTAACCGGCCTGCGTGGCCGTGTTGCCGTTCCGCGTGATGAAGATCGCCAAAAACGGCACGACGAAAACGCCGAACCGGTTGACGAAAGTCGCGCCTACGAGAACCCAGAAGGGTCTGGGCAGGAGGTGCAGTTGAGATAAAAGAGACATGGTTGGAAAGAGAAAAGGAGATTCATGGAAAGTTGGGAGATGAGCGGGTACGCAAAACGGGCCGGCTCAGGTGAGCCGGCCCGTCGAAGGCTTTGAAGGTTGCTGTGTTCGTTTAGATTACAGGCCTTTGCTCACAATGTATTTCACGAGATCGACGACTCGGTTGGAGTAACCCCACTCGTTGTCGTACCAGCTCACCAGCTTGAAGAACTTGCTGTTCAGCTCGAGGCCGGAACCGGCGTCAAAGATGGAGCTGTGCTGGTCATGCATGAAGTCGGTGCTCACCACTTCGTCGGCGGTCCAGTTCAGGATGCCCTTGAGGTAGGTTTCGCTGGCCTTCTTCATGGCGGCGGAGATTTCCTTGTAGCTGGTTTCCTTCTCCGTCTTCACGGTGAGATCGACCACGGAAACCGTCGGCGTTGGCACGCGGAAGGACATGCCGGTAAGTTTGCCCTTCACTTCTGGAATGGCCAGACCAACGGCCTTGGCGGCACCGGTGCCGGAAGGAATGATGTTGATGGCGGCACTGCGGCCACCTTTCCAATCCTTGGCGCTCGGGCCGTCCACAGTCTTCTGCGTGGCGGTGTAGCTGTGGATGGTGGTCATGAGTCCTTCAGCGACGCCGAATCCTTCTTTGAGAAGAACGTGAACGACAGGAGCCAGGCAGTTCGTCGTACAGCTTGCGTTGGAAACGACGTGGTGATTGGCGGGATCATACTTCTCATGGTTCACGCCCATGACGATCGTGATGTCTTCATCCTTGCCAGGAGCAGAGATGATGACCTTCTTAGCGCCGGCGTCGATGTGGCCTTGAGCCTTGCTGCGCTCGGTGAAGAGACCGGTGGACTCGATGACGATGTCCACGCCAAGCTCTTTCCAAGGGAGTGCGGAAGGACCTGCGCGCACAGCGAGACATTTGATCTCATGGCCATCGACCACCAGGATGTCGTCTGCAGCCAGATCAGGGCTGGATTTCTTGGAGGAAACGTTCTCACGGGCCTTGCCCTGAGTGGAGTCGTATTTGACGAGGTAAGCCAGGTTGTCAGCAGGCACGAGGTCGTTCACGGCGACGACTTCAATTTCCTTGCCCAGGAGACCCTGGTCACAGATTGCGCGAAAGACGAGGCGGCCGATGCGCCCGAAACCATTGATGCCGATTTTGACCATGTTATTTGAGGTAGTTTGGATTTTTGAGGGATTCAGGATTACCGCCGGGGGGGGAGGGTGTCAACCGCCGAGGCAGCAGGAATCGAGCCTTGATGAGGATACGAACACCAGGATCACTACATTTGTAGTTGCCACTTCACGACAAATGTAGTGAAATGATTTTAATTCCAATAAATCATGCCAAACGCACCCGACATCGCTGAATCCGAATGGTCCGTCATGGAGGCACTCTGGGAGTCTTCCCCACAGACAGCCTCTGAAGTCACCAAGGCACTGCGTCCCACCATGAACTGGGCGGAAAACACAGTCCGCACCCTGCTCACACGCCTGGTGGAAAAAGGCGCGCTGAAGACCGCCGAGAACGCCAGCGGCACCCGCACCTTCCTCCCCGCCGTGAAACGCGAGGCCTGCGTGCGCGCCGAAGGCGAGTCCTTCATGCAGCGCATCTTCGGCGGCGCCGCCAAGCCCCTGCTCGTCCACTTCGCCCAGAACAGCAAGCTCACCGCGGATGAGGTGAAGGAGCTCAAAAAGCTGCTCGACCAAAACCTCAACTCCTAACCCGCCATGAACACGCTCACCCAAATCTTCGACTGGCTGCTCGCCGCCAGTCTTCGTGCGTCGCTGCTCACTCTGGCCACGTTGCTCGTTCAGGCGGCTTTTCGTCGGCACCTCACCGCCCGCATGCGCTATGCCCTCTGGCTGCCCGTGCTTGTCGTTCTCCTCATGCCGGTGTTGCCACAAAGCCGCTGGAGCATCGAGCACGTCATTCAAGCTCCACCCCAGCCAGCACTACCAACTCCCTCAGCCGTCTCTCCTTTGATGGTGGAAGCGGCCCCGGTTGTTTTCGAGGCACCGGCCCCGATGCCCGAACCCACCAACTGGCAGCACGTGCTCCTTCTTTCCTGGCTCGGCGTCTCCGCAGGCATGCTCGTCTTCGGCAGCGTCTCCTTCCTGCTCACGCTGCGCCGTTTCAAACAAGCCCGCCATCCCGCCAGCGACGAGTTTCTCGCAACGCTCGCCCAAATCGCCAGCGAAATGCACTTGCGCTACGTCCCGCGAGTTTTGATCGCCTCCAGCGTCAGCAGCCCTGCCGTCACCGGCCTCCTGCGCCCCACCCTGCTGCTGCCCGCAGAGTTCGACCGAGAGTTCACGCCTGCCGAGGCCCGGCTCGTCCTCAAACACGAGCTCATGCATCTCAAGAGAGGCGATCTCCCGCTCAATGCCCTCATGTGCGTGCTGATGGCGCTGCATTGGTTCAATCCCCTGCTCTGGATCGCGTTCTTCAAAATCCGTGCCGACCGCGAAGCCGCCTGCGATGCCCAGGTACTCCAGGATGCCACCCGTGACCACCGCATCGCCTACGGCCATGCCCTCCTCAAAGTCGAAACCGCCTTCTCCCCTCGCGGCTTAAGTCTCGGATTCGTCGGCATCTTCCAGCGCGGCTCCGCCTTGCGCTCCCGCATCCAGTCCATTGCCACACATCGTACGCCTCATCCTGCCATGAAGACCTTGATCGCGTTGTGCATCTTTCTCATGACTTTCCTCGGCATCACCCGAGCGCAGCAGCCAAAACCCGCTGAGGATGTGCAGCTCGTCGCAATCGAGATCAAAATCGTTAAATTCAATAAAGCCACCGCCTGGAATTTTGGCGGCAGGTTGACGGACAAAGACATAAATGCCTTTTCTCCTCCTGCGCTGCTCTCATCTGAAGAACTCGCCGTTCAACTGAGGGAAATAATAACGAATGACAGCACCAATGTCATCTCTTACCCCCGCATGGTCACAGTCAGTGGACACGAGCTCATGGTTAAAAGCGTCGTGAACCAGCCCTTCAAAGGCAAGGAAGGCAAAGTTGAGGAGCTTCCAATCGGCCTCGTCTGCAAGTTCACGCCCACTCTGAATGGCAAAAGCGTCAAACTCGACATGGATATCACCGACGCGAATCTCATTGATCCAGCAACAGGTGCGGCGGTTTCCGAGTTCAAAGGCGATTATCCCACCGTCCGCACACGGACTTATAAAGCCAGTCACGAAGGTCCCGACGGACAATCCTGGGTGATCGCGAATTGGGACGACGACAAACCTCAAAGCAAACGCCCCGTGCTTTATATCATCACCCCCCATGTGATCGATCCAAAGAAGGGTGGTCTTCCGGCTGCCACCCCCAGCGACTTCGCCGTCGGAAAATCCGCCTTTCGTCCTCGCGACTCCATGGTCATTACCTCCATGACGCGCTCAGCCGAGATGCTCACGGTCGGGGTGGATTATGAACTCGGCAGCGCAGATGAAGCAACCGCAGCCCTGTACATCACTTCCACCACCGATAACAAAGCATCCGCAATTGATGCAAGGCAGCAGGTACTTTTGAAACGAGGCAGGGGCAGCTTCGTCCTGCATCTACCCACTCCCTCGCAAGGGCTGCCACACATTACTTTCTACGACACCCTCACACGTAAGCCATTCGGCGGCATCTACTTCGGCACTGAAGCAGAAGCTGCCAAGTCCCAGGCGCTTGATCTGAGTTACATGACCTCATCCGCTCAAACGAAAGCAGCAGCACCTACCGATTTCATCAAATCCAGGCTCAATGAGATCATCATCCCCAGCGTTCAGTTTCAGGGTGCCTCGGTGGAGGAGGCCATCGAATACCTCCGCATCAAAACCCGTGAACTCAGCCCTGGCCCCAAGGCACCAGGAGTAAGCATCATCTACAGACAAAGCAATCCACCATCCAAGGCCGCCATCTCCATGGATCTCAAAGACGTGCCTCTGGGTGAAGCCCTGCGCTATGTCGTCGAGCTGGCCAGCCTCAAAATGATCATTCAGCCATACGCCGTTCTCATCGGCCCTGCTGATGACCCCGTGTTTGCGAAATCCGCAACTGCACCTTCCGTGTTAAATCCATCCGGCAAACTCGATGAGCTTGTCATTCCAGCTCCGGCTTCCAAAATCATCATCCCCAGCGTCGAATTCCGCGATGCCACCCTCACCGAGTGCATCGACTTCATTCGCACAAAAGCCCGCGACTTCGACCCCGATAAAAAAGGCGTCAACATCCTCGTCAAACCCGGCGGAGATGCATCGGCACGAATCACACTGTCTCTCAAGGACGTTCCGCTGTCCGAAGCCTTGCGCTACTGCGCGGAGCTCGCAAATCACAAGCTCACCTCCGACGCCCAGTCCTTTTTCATCACTCCCGTTTCTGCAGAAGCTCCGGCCACCAAAGATCAAGCTTCCAGCCCTGCTGCACAGCCATCACCAAGTGCCGCCGAGGCCAAGGCCGCAGAACTGCGCAAAGCCCGTCCGCAACAGTACGACTTCGCCAAGGCGAACCTCGGCGATGTGCTGCGTTTTCTTGCCACCGATGCCGGCATCAATTTCATCTCACTGCCGGACGACAATCCCATCAATCAAAAGCTGGTGACCTTCAGTATCAGCAGCAGCCCGTTTGAGGTCCTTGAGACTCTTTGCCGCGCGAATGGTCTGGTGCTCGCACTTGACCAGAACAGGTGGTTCATCCGTGTCGCCGATGATTCCGCCCTGGTCACGAAAGTATATGCCCTGCCAAAAACGCAGGCCAGCATCGAAATCATTCTCAAGGACATCAGCACAGTCATTGAGGGTGACGAAACCAAGCCTGTTGCAGACGCAACTCAGCCCAGCATGACCTTCAAAAACGAACAGAACTCAGTCTCCGTTAAGGCCACCCGCCTGCAGCACACCTTGATCAGCGCCTATTTCCAAGGGCTGAGCAGTTCAGCTCAGTCCGGCAAAACCAAGTGATCCCCGGTTGAACTTGCCTCAATGCTCGCTCTGGATGCCCCGCTCATGGCATCCACACAAGACCTCGATCTCACCCAGCGCCTGCGCGAAAACGCCTGGATAGGCGATGCCGTTCTCGAACTCTACGTCCGCAGCCTCATCCTGAAGCAGCAGGGCAAGGTGGATGCCGAGATGAAAACGCGCTTCACCTGCAATCAGTTCCTCTCCTGCACCGGCAATCCCACCGCCGTCGAAGCCGATATCGGCGTGATCTATCAGCGCGAAGGGCTGGAACCCGCTTTCGCATGGATTCGCAAAACTCTTGAGCCGCTCTTCCTCAAACAGGAAGCCAAACGCAAGCGCACCGGTAAATAACTACACCCGCTGCCCCAGCGCCTTCAGCTTGGCCTCGGCTTCGCTCCATGGAATGTCATGCGGCAGACGCTTTGTCGTCGCAGCCAGAGCCGCGGTCACGCCAGCAGCTTCGCCCATCGCAACGGAATTTCCTGTCACCCGATAGCTCGCGTGAGCAATGAAATCACCGCTGATGTTGCGCCCGGCCATCATCAAGCCGTCCACGTCTTTCGCGATCAAGGCCCGCAATGGAATGTCATACGGCTTCACTTTGATGCCCGCATTGCTGTAGGCCGACTTCTTGTTCATGTCCGCACTCAGTGCGTGAATATCCACGCTGAAGGTCGGCCGCACCACAGCATCATCATAGCGCGCACCGGCGATCACATCTTCCTTGCTCACCGTGTAGCGACCCGCAATGCGGCGACCGTCCCGTACGCCGATCTGCTCCGCCGTCGCGGCGATTTGCAGCCCTTCCCACGGACCTCCGAGCTTGCGCAGGCCGTTCACGATCTTGTTCATTTCCGCCCGCGCATGCACGGTGGCCTCGGTGATCTTCGCCGCATCAAAACACGGCACGCCATATTGGTGGTTCATCATCACCAGCAGCAGATTATCCCGCACCTGCCACAGCGTGGGCTTCGCATACGAGGGGAAATGATCGGTGCGTTTGATCTCAGCAAGGAACGCGTCTTTTGACGTGCCATCCGTCTTGCTCGGATCTGAACCGTGAATAAAATCCTTCAATGCCGCCGCGTCTTTGCAGACCAGCAGCGCATTGAGCGACATCGGCTGGCAGGGACACGAATCTGCCTCGCCATATTCAAAGGCACAGCCTGCCAATGCGCCGAGATCTCCATCACCCGTCGTGTCAATGAACACCGGCGCTTTCCACGCCTGCCGCCCTGACTTCGACTCGGTCACGATCGTCGTGAGCCGTTTCCCTTCGCGGTATGCAGCGCAGACCTTGGTGTGGAGCTGAAACTTGATGCCCTCTTCCACAAACATTTCCTCCAGCAGCAGTTTCATGCCTTCCGGCTCGTAAACGACGCTCTTTTTGTTCGTGCCACGGCGAATGTCGCGTTCCTCCAACCGCTTCAGCAGTTCTTGGTTGAAGCCAGGCTTGTCGAAATCCAGCAGATACCCCAGCAGGCCGGCCGTCCACACCCCACCCAGGCAACCCCGCCACTCAAACACCCGCACCTTGGCCCCGGCCCGCGCCGCAGTGATCGCCGCCGCAATGCCCGCCGGTCCCGCACCGCAGACAATGACGTCCGCATCCTCTCCCAGCGGCAGATCCTGCGCAGGCTCATGAAACTTCCCTGCAATGGCCTTCTCAACCTCGGCAGCGTTCATGACACCAGGGGTGACAAGTGCACCGGAGAATGCGGCGGCCAGGAAGGAGCGGCGTTTGAGATCAGGGGAAGGGCTGGGAGTGCTCATGATGGTACAGAAGTCAGATGGAAGGCGGTTTTGGACAAGATCATTGTTCACTTTTCACCATCAGCGACTCCACCTGCACCGCCACGGCATCATCGCAACGCTTCAAGGCGTCCTGCAATTTCACGCCATCTCCACCGCTTTCCTGAATCAATCGCCGGGCAATGGCAACCGCCGGCTCAAAACGACCGTCACCATCCGCATCGAGCCAGATGGGATTCGTGGAGCCCACCACCCGCGGAACGAAGGTCTTGCTGCTCGGTTGATACGGTCGCGGAATCTCCCAGAACGGCTCGGTGACACCCGGTCCCGTCGCGATCACCACCAGATGCACATCATGCGCCGGTTTCGGCAACTGCCAGACGACACGCGCCTTCTCACCTGCACGATGGTTGTCCTCAATCTTCTGCTCGCGAATCAGTATGCCGTTAGCGAAAAGTTCAATCCGATCCGCCTGCGTCCACGCCGGGCCAAAGACGGTGGCCTCAACCTTGATGCTTTCCGCCAGCCCTGTGGCTAAATCGCCGACTATGAACTTGTCATTCACCCTCAGCGTCGTCAGCAGCCCCAGGCTCACCAGCAGCCGTCCCTCCTTGTAGCTGCGCCAGACTTCATCGAGATCAAGGTTCGCCGCATCTGCATCCTTCGCCGCCACATACGTGCGCCCCTGCCCAAGAATGAAGCGGTTCACGTCATGACTGTCGCTCGATGCAATCGCCGCGATGCGATGTCCGCGGTTCAGCAGGGCAAACCAGTCTCGATACAGCAAATGAATGTCCGTCTGCATCGCCGCAGACGTGATCACTTCCATCGCATCAATGTCCAGCGCGTCCGCCTGACGATGCCTGCCCGTCTTTGGATTGAACTGCATGCCGCCTAAGGGAATGAAGCCACTGTGAAGGTCACGCGGATGATTCAGCGTGATCACCTTCACGCCCGGTGTCGCACGAATCTCTGGCAGCAGTTTCGCCCATTCCTCCTGCTGGTGATTCACCACTCGTGCACCCGGTTCAATCGGGAACGCATTGAAGTGTCCGTGCTTCGTCGTCACCTCATTGCCGATCACCGGCGTAAAAAGCTCTGCCACCCCCATGCTCCCCGCGCTGGGGGCATAATCTGTGTGATGGTTGTGATCTGTGGCTATCGCCAGTTCGATCCCCTCACCTGCAATCGTTAGCATCCGCTCCTCAATCTTCGCATCGCCATGCCCGCTGTGCGTCAGCGTATGAATGTGGCTGTCTGCTGCAATCCAGCCCGCCGTCGGCACCTCCCGCTTTAATTGCAGCGCCACCTTCTTTGTGTCGCCCTCACGCAGTGAAATAGCCGTACGCTCCACGCCCCATTCAAACCCACGCCCCGCATCCAGGATGTAGTCGCCCGGCGGCAGCGACAGCATGGCTTTGCCATTCCGTGTGTAAACCACACCAATCCGCACCGCCACCTCACCTGCAGGTTCCGCACGCAGCGGCTGCAAGGTTCCATCCATTCGTGTCAATGTCAGCCGACACGGCAATCCACTGCCCGTTTCACCATCCGTCACCGTCACATCCACCTGCGCACCGCTCATCACCTGCGTCATCGGCTTCGCAGCAATGAACACCGGCCCCACTTCAATATCGTCCAGACTCGGCGGTGCTTCGATGGTCAGTACATTCTCCCCGTCACGCAAAGCCCCCGCCGGGATCGTCAGCAGGCTCTCCATCGCCGTTTCCGCCGTCACCAGCGTTCCCAGCTTGCGTCCGTTCAACAGCACCGGCCATGTCAGTTTCACATCTCGCTGCCACAGCCGCAGCGTCTGTTCCGTGGCATTCGCCTTCGCCTCAAAGCGCCTCTCCAGCCGCTCCGCATCGACTGAGCGGTCCTTGAACGCCTCCCACTCATACTGCCCCGTCTTTCCGAGATGCAGCCGCTTGGCTTCCACCGTCAAATCCTCCGCCATTAAAGTCAGTGCGGGCAGGCAAACCAAAATCCATTTCATCCTGCAGCAACGCGCCCACCTGATGACAACTATCCACCCGCCGTTGAATTGACGCCTGAGCTTGCCAAAGCTGCCACATGAAACGCTACCCCGTCCGCCACACACTCGCATCTCCCTTGGATTGGTCTGTGGCCGAGCCACTGACCGACTTCACCTTTCCCTGGGAAGAGCGCATCGCTCCACTCACCGATTTCCGTGCCCTGTGGGATGAAGCTCATCTTCATTTCCACTTCGACTGCATCGATGACGATCTCGTGCTGCCCGACGGCCCTACCGCCAAAGACCGCGTGCTCGGCTCCGACCGCGTCGAAATCTTCCTCGCCTCCGATCTGAGCCTGAAACCCTACTACTGCCTCGAAATGTCCCCGCGTGGGGACGTGCTCGCCTACGAAGCAAACTTCTACCGTGAAATGAACTGGGACTGGCAATGCGAGGGCCTGCAACTCACCGCCCACATCGAAGGCAATCGTTACACCGTCACCGGCAGCCTCCCGCTCGACACACTGCGTGCCTTGAAGGTGCTCAAGCCTGGATCATCCGAGTTCTTCGCCGGCATTTACCGCGCCGAATTCCATCACCACCCCGATGGCACCGTTCATTCAGGCTGGATGCCCTGGATGAATCCGCACACCGAACGCCCGGACTTTCATGTACCTGCTTCGTTCGGGTTGCTAGAACTCGTGCGATGATCACTTCACTCCTGCCTGCGGATACTTCGACACGGTATCCCACGCGATTTTTTGAAGTATCGCATGCTGCTCGGCATTGACGCTGCGCTCAAGCGCGATGTGTCCCACAGGGCTGATTCGATAGATCGCGGCAAAGTTGCAGTAGGCAGCCAGCACCATGATGGGGCCCTGACCATGACCAATGGGATCGCGAAAGAGCGCGGACTGCTTCGTGACACCAGGAAACTCACCTGCCACAACCATGGCGCGCAGCTTCACCACCGCATCACCTGCCGGCACAATGAATACACATTTCTTGCCGTGCAGCTGGTTGAGCGCAGCGACTTGCGCTTCGAGCTGTGATCGCCAGCCATCGACAGCTGCCTGCAGATCCTCGATCTTCGCGTTGTCACGCTGGGCATTGTCCTTGATGCGCCGATCTGCCTGCCCTTGTGCTGGCGCAGGCAGGTCAAAAGGATACCAAGAGGCCTGCACAAGGAAGCGCATGTTAGGATTGTGCTTCAAACCAAGTTTCACGAAATTCGTGATACCTTCATCTGGAATGAGCAGGTGCGGTGCCATGGTGAAAACATCAACCTTTCCACCTATGAGTGCCTGCTTCGCAGTGTTCTTCTCGTCCGTCACCTGCCAGTGCTGGATCACCCGTGAGCCACCAATACCCTGCTTCCCGACGAGCTTGTGTCCGTGAATGTCCGTGGACTTGACCATAGCTTCAATCATCCCCGGCACAAACATATGGAAACTGTGCCCCGTGTAAAAGACCCGCTGTCCAGGGACGGCGTCAGCAGCGAAAATGCGGGTGCATGACAGTGATAGAAGCAGGCAGGTGGCAAGGAAACGAGTGACGGGTTGAATGTTCATGGTGTCAGCTACGCACTTTCCTTGGCCTTCATTCCTTTGATTCCCGCGAATCCACACTGAACTGACATTGGTGCACCGCCTATTTCCTTCGCAGCGTGTAACTATGCTCGACACTTCCATTGGGCAGGTCGTCCCGCGTCACACCAGGCACAATCGAACGCACGTAATCCACCTTCGCCTCATTTGGTCCGACCGTGACGCGCACATGCCCGGAGCTGCCGAGAATGGTGCCCGTGTAACCGTATTCCTCCGCACTGCGTGTGCCACCGCTCGGATGGCCGGGCTGTGGCACCTCTTGATAAATGATGCCGTCGAGCTCCTCCTTGGCGAAGAGGTGATCGTGTCCGTGAAAATCGATGCTCACTCCACTTTTGACGAATAGCTGATGAATCGGCATCTCCCAGCCGGGGCGGTGCTGCTTGAAGCCGTCGCTGCCGTCCGCGTTCTTACCGCCCCACTCCATGAACGGCGCGGGCTTCACAGCACCACGCACATCTTTGCCAAGACCTCCAACGAGGTGGTGAAGAAAGACAAATTTGAAAGGCGCCTTGCTCGTCTCCAGCACCTTCGTCAGCCAGCGATACTGCGCCTCGCCGAGCGTCATGCTCCAGTTGTCCTCGCTTTTGCGGTCACGCGTAAACCAAAAGGGATCCAGCACGACAAACAGCGCGCTTCCCCACTCAAAAGCATAAAAATCCTCCAGCATGCCAGCACCTTCCTCCGGCTTGGCATTTCCTGTGTAAATCCCTCCGGGTTCCGGATTCGGAAAATACTTCTTCCGCATGCCGATGGACCACAGCGGCATGGAGTTCGGCTGACCGGTAAGTCGTGAACCCTGCTCACCATCATGATTTCCCAGCACCAGGAGAACCGGCACGCTGCGCGCGATGCGGCCCATGTAAAAACGCTGTGCTTTGTACTGCGACTCGGCACGCGTGTAGAAGCTGCCAAACTTGTCGACCATCGTCGTATCTCCGAGGTCGATCATGAAATCGGGTTTGTCCGCAAGCATGTTGGCCAGCGTCTGCTGATAAACTCGCACGTCCGTGCTGACATCCAGATGTGAATCCGCCTGCGTTGTGAAGGTGAAGCTGGATGCCGGCGCGCGCTGTGTATGGAAGCTGCGCACTTCATCTCGAACACCCTCTCCACCACCGATGCGGTAAGTCAGCTGATACGCATAGCCCGTGTCAGGCTTCAACTGGCCCAGCAGGATCGTCTGCGGCTCCCCGGCGCTAAGTTTGACGACACCTGAGCACTGTGTCAGCGTTGTTGCACTTGTTCCATAGGAAACAAAAGCATCCATGTCCTGCCACGCAAGCACGCTCAGTGTTACTGAGTCGGCACCGGGGCGGCAAAGCCAGACATTGAAGAGATACTGCGGCACCACGGCGGGCTCAACCTGCCCGCCAGGTCCAGCCCCCTTGCCTCGTTCATCCTTGGCAGGTTTCGTTTCATTTTGTCCGAACGCCATGATGGCAAACGCGGCCAAGGCGCAGAGAAGAGAGAGATGCTTCATGGCCACTCATGATAGCAGTCAATGTCAAAACAGCATCAAGCGAGGGCAGCTCATTTGTCAGTGAATCGTCAGTGATCAGGCTGAACTCAACCATCCTGACTGGATTCATCCAGCTCCGCCAGTTCACTCAGAAGGGTCGTGGCATAAGTCCCTTTGGGAAGATCAAAGCAAATCCGCAGGTCACCATTTTCCATCACCGCAAACGTGGAGTCGATCGGCCGCAGCCGCATCACCCGACGCTCCTGCCGCAGACCGAAGGCTTCGAGTCCGGCGGTGATGTCAGGAAACCCAGCAAGCAGTTCCTGTTCGAGGCTGCGCACCTCGCCCACGCTTTGCAGCTCACCACTACCCCACAGAGGAGCCGTTAGTTCGACGATGCCCTTTTCAAAACGCGAGACTTCATCGCCACGCTGATTTTCCGGCAGCAGGATCGTGCCGTTGTCAGCAAAGCCGAAGACTTCACCCACAAGCGGTTTGTCCCAGGTCCCGCGTGTCATGCGGCCTGCCACCACAGCATTGAAGAGATAACTGCGCGCAGCAGAAAGCAGGATGCCACGCAGCAGGCGATCCCCCGGCGTGAACTCGCCACGAAACATGGCCTGCGCCTTCGCCACATTTTGCCCTTCGTTGCCAAAGCGCTGTGTGCCGAAGTAATTTGGAGCGCCCTTCTCGGTGATCGCCTGCCAGCGCTGTGCGGCAAGTGCGGTGTCGAAATCCGGTTCACGCAGCCGGATGGTGAAACGATTGCCCAGATGAATGCCTCTCCGCAGCTTTCGCGTGTTTCGGGTGATACGCAATACACGCAGCCCCTCGGACTCCAGCATCGCAGGTTCCGGCGACACCTGCCCCGGCATATGCAGGCTGAACCACTGGCGCGTGACCGCATGACGGTCCTTCAGCCCACAGTGGCTGACCAGCCGCCGCCGAATGCCCACTGCGTCCGCCAGTCGCGCCGCCGCAGCATTGCTGTCTAGATTACGCTTTTCCGCCCATACGAGGCAGTGCTCGCCCTCGCCCGAAGGTTCAAACCCGAGCAGTTCTTCCACCATAAAATCTTCCGGCTGCACTTTGAAACGTGCACGACCTAGAGGGCCGCCATGCATATAGGGAAGATCGTTCGCGGCTAAAATCATGCTCAAGCCTCGGGCCCACTCACCAGGTGTTTCGGCAGATCTATGACGCGCTCACATCCCACCTGCTCCATCACCTGCTTGATCTGGCGCTTCAGCATCGTCATCGTGTGATCACCACCGGCTTTGCCCAGAGCAGCGACGCCATACATGAAGGACCGCCCCATGAAGGCAAACTTCGCACCGCTGGCCAGTGCGCAGGCCACATCCGGGCCCGCCCGCAGGCCGCTGTCTATCATGACCGTGGTGCGCTGGCCAAATTTCTTCGCGAGTTCAGTGAGCGGTTTGATGGTGGACTGCCCGGCATCCAGCTGACGGCCACCGTGGTTTGACACGATGAAACCATCCACACCGAGCCCGAGAGCCGTTTCAGCATCCTCCTCGGTCACGACACCCTTCACGACGAGCTTGCCCTTCCACCGCTCGCGAATGGCTTTGATCTTCGTCGGATTCAAGCGACCCGAGAAGGTTTTGTTCATGAAGAGGCCGAGGTGTTTCATGCTCAGCCCCTTCGGCAGATATGGCTTCATCGTCTTAAACTCCGGCGCACCTGCCGCGAGCTGGCTGAACGACCACGTAGGATGCAGCATCATCTGGATCACGTTACGCACCGACATCCTCGGCGGGATGGACAGGCCGTTGCGGATTTCCTTGGGACGATAGGCAAAGGTCGGCGTATCCGCAAGGATGACGAGCACTGGAAAACCCGCCTCCCGCGCACGATCCAGCAGCTTGTCGCGCAGCGAATCCTCGGCGGGATGGTAAAGCTGAAACCAAGCCTTCCCCTGCGTGAGCTCCGCCACGGTCTCGATGCTGGCCGTCGCAACCGTGCTGAGCGTAAAGGGAATGTTATGCTGATGCGCCGCCTTCGCGATGATCTCGGTCGCCTTGGGCCAGATCAGTCCCTGCAGCCCGATGGGCGAGACGCCAAAAGGAGCATCGTAAGTCGTGCCAAAGAGCTCCGTCTTCAGGTCAGAGCCGGGATAGTCCCGCAAATACCAAGGCCGCAGTTGCACCTGCCGGATCTCATCTGTGTTGCGCTGAAGATTGATATTTGAGAAGCATCCGCCCTCCAGATACTCAAAGGCGAAACGCGGCACACGCTGACGCGCTCTCTCGCGAAGATGTTCGATGGAGGGGTAGTTGGAATTAAAAGCTTCAGACATGGGGCGTGAGGGAATTGCAGTGAAGACGAAAACCGCCCGTCGATCAACACTGGCGGCCCGTCTTCTTCATCGACAGTAAACGCCGAATTTACAATCTTCCAACACCCACACTGCAAATACCGAAACGCACATGCAACGAATCAGGGGGTGAGCGGCAGATCACTTCACCATCTTCTTGCCGGCTTTCTTTTTGCCGCCGGGCCCCTTGCCTTTTCCTGGGCCACGACCCTGAGGAAACTCACCGCGCTCCAGCGCGGCGAACGCCTCTTCCCCGAGACCGGCACGGATGTGTGCCTTGAGCTCCTCCTGGAGCCTCGCCGCAATGTCTGGGCTTTGTTTCGCCAGATCATGCGTCTCGCCGAGATCCTTCACCACATCAAAGAGCAGACCTTCCTTGGTATCCCAAAAATAGAGCAGCTTGTAGTCGCCCCTACGGATGGCGGACTGCGGATGCTCCACCTCGACAGCCTGATGCCACACGAAGCGGTCGATGGGCCGCTTCACCGGCGCCTTGCCAGCGCTCATCAGCAAAGGCTTCCAACTCCCCCCTTCAACACCCTTCGGCAGCACAAACCCGGGAGCTGCAAAATCAAGCACCGTGGCCATGAGGTCATAGCTGATGACAGGGGTGGTGCAGTTCACGCCGCCTTTGATGCCTGGGACACGAATGATCATCGGCTCACGGATGCCGCCTTCGCCGAGATCCCCCTTGCCACCGTTCAGCAGGCTGGTGCGGCCACCGTTGTCGGAGGTGTAAATGACGATGGTGTTCTCGGCGATGCGCAGATCGTCGAGCTTTTTCAAGACCGCACCCACGCAGGTGTCAAGGTCCTCGGTCATGGCCGCCATCACAGCACGATCCCCTCGCCCGCCTTTGCTCGCATCAGCCATCCCCTCATATTTCTTCAGGGTGGCTGCCAGCGCCTGCGGTGTCTGGTGCACGGCATAATAAGAGAGCTGAAGAAAGAACGGGTGCCCCTCTTTCACCTGCGACTCCATGAACGCACCCGCCCGTTGGGTGATGCCGAAGGACTGCTTGGGATCTTCTGGATCTGTCGCGTCGCCATCCTCATTCATCGTGATGCCATCGCTCGCATCATACCCCATCGACTCCGGCGTGTGAAACCACTGCCACTTGCCGAAATGCGCTGCACGATAGGTTCCATCCGCCTTCTTGAGCGTGTTCACGAGCGAGTCCGTGACCGGAGCACTCCAGTTGCGTGCATTTTTGTCGGTCGCGTTCAGCGTGCTCGTGCTGCGCCCCATCTGGATCGCCGCGCGTGAGCACTCGCATTTGCAATGCGCCGCATAAGCCTGTGCAAAAGTCATGCCCTGCGCGGCGAGCTTTTCGAGATTCGGCGTGTGAAATTCACGGCTCGCGCTGCCAGCTTCGTTGGGCATCATGCGCACCGAGGTGCCGCTCCATGATTGGTCATCCGCGAGGATGAAAAGAATGTTCGGGGCCTTGGCCCAGGCGCTGCCTGCCAGAAGCAGCAGCAGACTAGATGTGATGAGTGTTTTCATTTCAGGGGTGCTCCGGTGACGTCGAGATCAGGCTTCGTGTTCCAGCGCTGCTTCCAGTCGGGCTTCTCGATCTTGGTGCGGAAGATGATGGTGTTGTCGAGCGCGAGGTCGTCGGTCCAGATGAACTTGGCGCCTTCAAAATCACTCTCGAAATAAGGCTGCTTCGGATCGACCTCCTCCACGGTGTACTCTTTGGCATTTTTCCATGAGCTGTCGTCAAAATCGACAACCCACCAGTTGGCCGGCAGCAGCTCCAGTTTGACCTGCGGATTCGCAGTGTCGCCGTTGATCGGGCCGTGGAAGAAGCTTTTGGCTTTCCAACTGGCATTGGTCACGGTGCCATCGGCAAACTTCAAAATGAGTCCGCCATCACCGACGCTGCTGCCATATTCGAGTCCGGTCTTGGGATCGGCATTGTCCTTCGCGAGCACCGCAATCGTCATCGGGTACTCAGGGAGGAAATCCACACTGACGACGTTGTGCGGCGTGAACTGAATCGGATCCACGGCAACGAGGCGTCCATTCACGTAAAGCATGAACCAATTGTCCGCATACACATTGAGCTTCATCGTATCGGTGATGCTCGGTTTGATAAGCCCCGGCGGACCACCTCCTTTTTTCTTTTTACCGCCTTTACCCTCGCCACCTCCAGGGCCACCACCTGGACGCTGACCACCCTGACCTGCGCCCGCCTGCATCGGCTGCGCACCTGCACCTGTTTGTGCTGACGGATTGAAGTTGCCCCCGCCAGCCGTCGGCATTGAGGACTGACCGGGAGGCGGATTCGCTGAAGCAGATGGCGCAGGCGGTTGATCTCCGCTGCCAGGAGCGGCCGCACGCAATGGAGCATTGGGCGCGCTTTGCACCTCTTCCGTCGTGAGTTTGCCGTCGTGGTCCAGATCCGCCGTACCGAAAACGTACTTGGCAGCATCCGCCAGCTCCGCGCTGCTCAGTCGGCTGTCCTGATTGGCATCCAGTTCGTAAGCGTGCCGGTTGATGAAGCCGGCAAAAGCCGCGCCTTCGCGGATGTCACCCGCCGCGTCGATCTCGGCAGGCGTGATGATGCCATCCATGTCCGCATCATATTTCGAAGCAGCGACTTTCATGTCCGCAAGAGTCTCCGCCAGGGTGACCATGCCATCCTTGTTGCCATCGAGTTCAGTTCCATGCATCTGCATCCACGGCTTGCGCTGACCACCTTGCTGCCCGCTACCACCGGCCTGCGGTGCCATGGGCTGCGTGGGTGTTTCGGGCCGCATCGGCTGAGTGCTGCCCTCGGGAGCCATGCCGCCAGGGCCGCCTGTGCCCGACTTTGCACCAGGTGCCATACCGCCACCTGCTGTCGCCCCACCACGTGAGTAAACAACGCTCAAATCGGCCTTGGCGAGAATCTTGCCATCAATCGCGGCGAGCAAATCTTCGCGTGTCACGCCACCACGTCCGGTAGCTTTGGGCTGCGGCTCTGCGGAAAGCGCATACACATGCAGCACATACGTCTTTTCACCGGGGCCCTGTGAATGAGGCGGCTCATAGCCCTCCTCACCTTTAAAGCCGACTCCCAGCTTGCCCATGCCCTTCACATTTTTCGGCAGGCTTGTCACTTTAGCAGGGATGTCCCACATGACCCAGTAACTCTTCATCTCATTGCCTGGTGCCAGGTGATCCATGATCAAGGCATAGCTCTTCGTGCCAGAGGGTGCGCCTTTCCATTCAAGAGGCAGCGTCGCGCCACTGCCATCGCCCGTGTAATCTGCGGGCAGATTGCCGCCATCTGCCACTTCAGGGCTGGTCAAAACGAAGCCGCCTTCTGCCGCAGCGGGCGCACCGCCGCGCCGGCCACCGGGCTGTTCAGCAGCCGCTGTCGCCGCCAGTTCGCTCACATCCAGCTTGCCATCAGTATTGCGGTCCATCGCGGAAAATTCACTGCGGGCCTTCAACATGGCTTCAGCCAGCGTCCCGCCGCTGCGTTTCGCGGCAAACTCACGCTTCACGTTGTCTGCGAATTCTTGTGCCGTGACGGTGCCGTCGCCATTCACATCCATCAGGCTCCCTGAAGCCTGAGGCGGCGGACGCGGCGCATCTTCAGGAGGTGCCGGTGGATTCTCATCAGGCTTCATGCCTTTGCCAGGGCCGCCCTTGCCCTTCCCCTTGCCTTTTCCGCCACCACCACCGGGTCCTTTGCCTCCGCCAACACCGCCGCCCCGGCTCGTATAGACTTCCTTCACGACACCTTCACTGCCGTTGTTAAAATCAAAAGGATAGGTGCCATCGCTGTTGATGCTGTAGCTGATCGAACGCTTATCACTGCCCACCTGATAGCTGAGCTTGTAGCTGTTGGATCCCGTGCTCTCAAAACCGGTGATCTCCGCACCGCGCAGGGGCGCTGTATCGGGGCGCACACCTTGCGCACGCGGCTGCGGGTCCACCTGCCCCTCCGCCTCCACCACCACACCATGAAAGGCGCTCTGCAAATACGGCCGCTTCGTCGAGGCATGGTAGTGGTAGCCCACCTTCGCATCTTCATGACCATGGCACTCGTCCAGCTTGCCCACGGGCGATCCATCCGGCTCCGTGAGGCCATAGATCGGGTAGCCATCCAGTGCATACGCAACCGGCATCCCCTTCCCCACCACCTGCTGCAAATGCAACGGAGTGATGTGATAATGGTAATCATCCGCCCGTCCACAGTGTCCTCCCCACTGATCCAGTTCGCCGATCTCATAGGAAACCTCGCCGCGATTGTTCTGCGGATTGAAAATAGGAATTCCGTTCACCCCGAGTGCAATTGCACCGCGCAGAAAATGCCCCTCCACAACGGCTGGAGTTTTTTCGGGAACCGGGTGCAGAGGTATGCGCCACATGTTGTCCCCCGTGTAATTCTGCGGCAGTGGGACCTGCTGCTGCCAGGCTGTGATGCCAACCATCATGTTGTGGTCCGGCAGCCCATTTGATCCCACGAACAGAAAATCCTTGTCCCACTTCAATTCGAGCCGCTGGAACGCCAGGAACGGCTTCGCCGCCGCCGGTGCGTTCGCCGCATTAGCCACCGTTGCCGCAGCAAGGTTCAACGTGGACGCCGTCGAAGCCACCTGCACCGGCGTGCCCCCCCCTTGAGCAGACTTCCCATGCTCCTGCATCCACTCCTCCAGAATATGCTCACGCAGGCTCTCTTTGTCGGTGGCTGCATCAGCTTTCCATGTGTGGGCAAAAGCCGCAGGACTGTTGAACAATCCCACGGACAAGGCGGCAACGAAGATGGCTTTCATATTCCTCATGCTGGAGCAGTGGTGTCAGTCGCTTATCAGCGAATCGCTCCTGATTTGTCAGCAAACCGTAAAGAAACTCGCGAAACCAGTCGCTGAAGCCAATAGTTCCACATGCCACCCGTCACGCGCATCCTCGTCATCGACGACGACACCGAACTTTCCCAGCTCGTGGCGGATTATTTGAAGCCGATGGGCTTTGAGGTCGAATGCGAACACGAGGGCAATAGCGGCGCCGAACGCGCCCTCAGCGAACCGTGGAATGCGATCATCCTCGATGTGATGATGCCCGGGTGTGACGGCTTTGAAGTGCTGCGGCGCATCCGGGCGAAATCCAAGGTGCCCGTCATGATGCTCACAGGTCGTGGTGAAGAGGTGGACCGCATCGTCGGTCTTGAACTCGGAGCAGACGACTATCTGCCAAAGACATTTTCATCGCGTGAACTTCTCGCCCGGCTGCGCGCCGTGCTGCGGCGCTCCGGCTGGGTGGCGGAAACTTCCACGCAGGCCCCCATGAAGGAGATCGTCATCGGCCCTCTACGCATCAATGTGGATTCGCATGTGGTCGTTCTCGGCGACACGCCCTTGGAACTCACTCCGGCAGAATTCGGCCTGCTGCTCTCACTAGCAAAGGCCCATGGCCGCGTGCGCACCCGCGAACAGCTCATCGAAGATGTCGCCGATCGTGAATGGGATGTGTTTGACCGTGCCATCGACATGCACATTTCCACGCTGCGCCGCAAGCTGGGGGACGACCCAAAGAACCCGCAGTTCATCAAGACCGTGCGCGGCTACGGCTACCAGCTCGTCACGCCCACCCGCTGACCTCTCATGAGCCGCCTGCGCCTGCCATTGTATCTTAAAATTTTGCTCTGGTTCGGGGTAAATCTGCTGGTGCTGGCATTCCTCGTGTTTGGATTCCTCAGTATGCAGTTTCGCATGAGCCTGGACTGGATGCTTTCTGGGGAGGCAGGCGAGCGCGTATCAGCCATAGGCGACAGCCTCACGGACGAGCTTTCCCGACTCCCCGAACAGCAATGGCCAGAAGCCCTGCAGCGGCATGGCGCGCAGTACAATGTGACCTTCGCTCTTTTCAGCAGCAACGGAACCCAGATCATGGGCACCCAGGTCCAAGTTCCTCCGGAAGTTCTGCCAAAACTCATCGACAAACGCGGCCCGAACGACCGCCCACCACCACGACGCCCGCCACCCGGCGTTACCAGAAAGCGACCCTCTGATGCGCCTCCCAAACCGCGCTTCATGCTGCGCGCCGGTGATCCCGCACACTATTGGGCAGGCGTGCATCTCGATCTCACCCAACAGAGCGATCACCGCCCGCTGACCCTGCTCATGGTCTCAAACACCATCACCGGAGGCGGCCTCTTTTTCGATCTATGGCCCTGGCTTGGTCTCGCCGCCGCAGCCCTGCTGCTCTCCGCGCTCGTCTGGATGCCCTTTGTGCGTGGCATCACCGGCTTTATTGGACGTCTCAACCATGCCGCGGGTCGCATCGCGCAGGGAAACTTCGGCGAACGTGTCTCACGCAGCCGCAACGACGAATTGGGCGAACTGTCCTCCTCCGTGAATACCATGGCCGCGCAGCTCGGTGAATATGTCGCGGAGCAGCGTCGCATCACGGCGGACGTGGCGCATGAGCTCTGCTCGCCTATCGCGCGCATGCAGATGGCGCTCGGCGTGGTGGACCAACGCAGCACGCCAGAGCAGGCCGGGTATCTGAAAAAACTCGACGCCGAACTCCAGCACATGGCGAAGCTTGTTGAAGAAGTGCTCGCCTTCTCCAAGGCCGAAACGCTGCCCGAGCGCGAAACCGCCGAAGACATCAACCTGCATGATTTGATCGTGGCCGTTATCGCCCGTGAAGCCCCTGAAGCTGATATTCAGCTTGCTGTGTCCACGGATCTGCAGGTGCATTCACTGCGGGATGCGCTCGACCGCGCCATCGGCAACGTCCTGCGCAATGCCGCACGCTACGCCGCTGATTCGGGTCCGGTCCAGATTCATGCCAAGCAGCAGGACGGCAAAACAGTCATCCGCATTTCCGATCACGGCCCAGGTGTGCCGCCGGAAACATTGCCCCGCTTGTTCGAACCTTTCTATCGTCCGGAAGCCGCGCGCCGCCGCTCCACCGGCGGCAGCGGTCTCGGCCTTGCCATCACCAAGCGCTGCATCGAAGCCTGCCATGGAACTGTGATTGCGAAACTGCGCGAACCGACAGGCTTGGAAATCGTGATCTCCATCCCCACGGCGTAGTGGCGTTCAGTCCGCTTTTTTCAATTCCGCCAGCATCTCCAGCAGGTTGTCTGTGAGGATGACACTCGTGTCCTCCTGCACCTGATTTGTTCCCAGCCAGGTCTCATAACCTCCGAGCTTGTGCTGCTCCAAAGTGGGCAGATAACCGTGACGACCGTTGGCCAAACCAACGACCATCGTTTGCGAAAACGGACTGCGCTTTTTTAAGTCGCGACCGATTTCGACGAAGGTCTCAAACGGAATGCCACACACCACAAGGTCGCCGATGCGGATGGCTTGCAGCTGCACCGTGATCGTTTCCTCCTTGCGCTCCGCCGCAGCGACGACACTGCCCGCATAGTTTTTCGCCAGACGTGGCAGCTTCTCCACCGCTTCCTTGTCCTTCACCGCAAGCACCGCTTTCGCCTCAGCAACATCCTGCTCCGATGGACGTCGAAACTTGAGCGTGATCTCTCGCTGAAGCATGCCCAGCGTCACATCACCGCGATGTTTTTCGATCTTCCGCTGAGCAAACCAGGCAGTATCCGCCGCCTTCTGCGCCACGATGCGGATCTGCTCAAACGGCTCACGTGGCGGGCGCGTCACGCCAAAGGGAATGTTGTTGATGTCGCCTGAGGTCCCGTTCGACATCATTGCCACGAAGTTCTCATCGCCACGCACACGAGAAGGCATGACCCGGGCAAACTCACCAAAGTAATCCGCAGACATCTCGCCTTCGGGAGCGCCCCCAACGTAGTGCAGCGAGTAGTTCGCATAAATGGCAATGGGCTTCCGCTTGGCATCCTGCACTGAAATGATCGTGATGTCAGGATCCGTGGGTCCAGCGGGATGGTCCAGTGTGTTCGGGTCGGTGCCGGGATTCATCTTCACCTTGTCCATCCGGCCAAAGGGATTCAGCGGCATTTTCCCTGGCTTCAAATACCAACGACGATTGAAAACCTCATCTGCAAGAGGATGCGCCGCCGCACCGACCGACGCCGGCCTCAAAGCCGCATGCGCCTTGATGATTGATTCAGCGATGCCTTCCACAAACCGTTTGTAATAACGCGCCGCCATCTCGCTGCGAGTGTTCACCGAAGGCCCGCTGTGCGTATGAGTGGAGCTGATGAGCATCTTGTCCGCCGCCATGCCTGTCTTTGCCGCTGCGATGGCCTTCGCCTCATTAAGCACATCCGGCCCCGCACCCAGAACATCCACCACGACCATGGCCACTGTGGTTTTTCCATCATCAAGCACCAGGGCACGGGCATGAAACGGATCATGCGCCTTGTTCGCCGCATTGGCACTGAATCCTCCCGGCATGTTCATTGGAAACTCCGTGGGCGTGATGTCCACCGCCGCCGCTCCGGCTCGAAGCGCTTTGGTTTGAGCCAAAAGTGAAGGAGCAATGAGGAGCAGAGCGCAGACAACAGATTTCATGACTCGTGTATACGCACTCAATGGGGCGTATTCTCATGCCAAATCAAACCTCCAGAACCAGGCGCTTGTCCCTACTGAGCGGTGAGGAAGGTCAGCAAATCGCGCAATTCTTCATCCGTCAGCGACACCACGAGTCCTTGTGGCATGATCGATGTTTTCAGCTCCGTGCGCTTCACAATGTCCGTCTGCGGGAAGGAGCGCTCCTTGCCGGTGAGATCACGGAACACCTCCGTATTGGATGATCGAAGCATGATGCCGATGAATTCGGTGCCATCCTTGAGCTTCACCTGCGAGGGGTAATACTGCGGGGCCACCTCACGGCTGGGCTCCAGAATGGAGCGCAAAATCGCCGCGCGATCCCCCTGCTTCGAGACAAGACTCAAATCAGGACCCACCACGTTGCCACGCCCGCTGTGGCGATGGCAGGTGGCGCAAAGACCCACCTTGGAATGGAAGAAAATGCGGCGGCCTGCTTCCACATCCGCCTTGCCAGGCAGCGCATCCAGCATCTTGAGCCACGCAGCGGTGTCATCAAACACAGGGCGGCTCGTGCTCATCACAAACGACTTGTCCTTGTCGGTGTAGCGCAGTGCGCGCCGTGCTTCATCGCGCAGACTGCCCTCCTTGCCAGCAGCCAGCTTCAACAGCAAGGCCTGCTCTTCCGCTTTAGTGGAGCTTGCGAGCCCCACGATGGCATCCGCACGCACTTCCGTTTTTTGCGATTCATCCGCAGCAATCTCCGCCAGCACCGCGCGCGCATCATCGGCATTACGTGCCACCAGTGTGCGTACCACTTCCTGGGAAAGCACGGGATCGCCTGCAGCAAAAAGCTCACGCAGCAACGGCACGGTGAGTTGCTTGTGCGCTGCTGGCGCAAGACGGAGTGCATAACCTTTGAGTCGTGCGGGCGTCTTGGGATTGATGATGCGCTCAACGAGCACCTCAGGATTCGTCACACCTGCGGCGGGATCACCGCGCAGCGTGTTCCAGGTGGCCAGAACGGCTTCAAACAGATGATAGTCGAGCGTCGAGTCTGACAGCATTGCCTCCACCTGCGGCGTGAACTTGGTCAAAACGGCATCCGCAATCCAGCGCAGGCACTCAAAACGCATTTCAGGATCGCCGTCGTCCAAGAAGGCGCTCACCCATTGGTCGTTACTCAAATCAACCCGCCGCAAAGCCACGAAGGCCCAGATGCGATCTTGAGCTGGCAGCTGCTTCACCTTTTCAACTGTCCACTTCACACGCGCCAGCGCGGTCAAAGCGGCATCAGCCAGATACGCATCCTTGCCACGCGCAAGCTGGAGAAGCTTGTTGGTATCTAGCGTGGCTTTGCCAGTGCGCAGATCATCAGCTAGACGCGCATCATCATTCAGCGCATCAGGTTTGTCTTTCACCCAGGACGCTTTCGCTTTGTCGATCTCCAGCTTCCAAAGACGCCCGCGCTTGTGAATCGGATAAGAGCTGAACACCCAGTCATTGAAATAGTAGGAACCATCAGGACCGACCGCCATGCATGTTGGCCGGAAGAAATCACTGCCTTTGACCAGCGGAATCCGCTCTGAAGTATATCCCGCACCTTTTCGAGTGAGCGGAAAGTAATCGATGCTGTGATCGCTCCAGCTCGGGATCAATACACCGCCGCCGAGTTCCACGATGGCACAGGGCCCTTCGCCAGAAGGATGCACCATGCCAAGCGTACCGCGCAGTTCGCCGTTCCATGCCACGAAAGGATGCACCGGCGCGCTGCCATACACCCACTGGAAACCGTAGTCCGCGCCTTCCACGACATACAACAACCGGCACGGCGGGCGGCTGCCGGGATCATTTTCAGCAGCAAAGATCTCGCCATCTTTGCGCACCATCAGTCCAAACGGATTCCAGAAACCCCGGGCGATGCGGCGCATCTGCGCACCATCCGCTGTGCAGCGAAACACACCCCCTTCACCACGTCCGCTCACCTTGGATCCATCTTTCGCCGTGAGCGTCCAGTCCTTGCCAAAATTCTCACCGAGCGAAAAGACAAGGCCGCCATCAGGATGCCAGGCCATGCCGCTCAGTCCGTTGTGTGGATAATCTGCCACGGAATCGAGCGTGGCCAGATTCTCCTCCACATCACCCACGCCATCACCATTGGTGTCCTTCACACGCAGCACGCGGTCCCGCTCCGCAATGTAGATCCAGCCATCCGGCCCGATCTCCACATGCATGGTCGCATCAGTCTTGTTGTAAAACACCCGGCGGTTCTTGCCATTCGCATCAAAGACCAGCACCTCATCATGCACCGGACCGGCATAGTCCTCCGGCCGGAAATGCGTGTGACAGGAAATCGAATAGATTTTCCCGTTTTTATCCACGGCGATGCCCGTCGGCGTGACCAGATCCGGATGCTCAGCGAGCAGCGTGAGTTTGACGCCCGGCTGCAACGTTTCGATCTGCGGCGGCAGTTGCGCTGGCACTTCCGGTGGTTTGGTTGGTGCTGCTGGAGGAGCACCGAGCGCCGCAAAAGCTGGCAGCAGAAGAAGCAAGTGGAGTGATTTCATAGGGTTATGCATTGCGGACGCGTTCCAAAGCTGCGGCGATTTCTTTTTCAATGACCGGCAGTGGATTGAGCAAGGTGAGTGGATCTGAGACAGGCGTGACTTCGTTGGTGTGCGGATCCCAGTTCACCGGGCCGAAGCGGCAGGGCGCTGGGTTCCCAGTCAGGATGTGCATCCCGGCATCATCTTTATCGAAGTGCCAGAACTCGAACGGGAAATGAATGAAGCCATGCTTTTCCATCATCGCCGCGATCTCCAGCCGTGTGGCGACATGCTCGGGCGCGACGAAGGGCGATCTCATCGGCGTGCATTCGCTCATTTCGAGGTAAGGATAGCCGCGCCAGACCTCGGTGCTGTCATCACGTTTAAAAACCGAAATGTCGATGGCCGATCCCGACATGTGCGCACCGATCTTGGGCATGTTGGCAGTCAGCACGATGGCACGCCGAAACATCATCTCGGTGCTCGGGATTTCTCCCCCGAGCTCCCAGATGCACTTCTTCAAAACCGTGTCAAACACCGACGGCTTGCGCACAAGCTGCCGCTGCATGTCCAGCGAACGAAAGCCGTCCTCAATCTTCAAGATCCAGCCACGCTCATTCATCTCGCGCCCGATGGTGATGACATCTCGCACAAGGCTCTCGCGCAGGAAGTAAACGCGGTCCAGATCCCCGGCGATCTTGCTGGTGGAAAACAGCATCTCCACATTCGCCGCCTCAGCAGCATCGGGAATCGAGGCAAAGCGCTCGCCACATTCATTGACCGGAAACTCGATGAGCTTCTGCACAATCGCATAGCCTTGCTCCATTTGATCTGCCCAGTAGGCACGGCGTGCTGCTTCGTCGTTGTTCATGGTGGTTCAGTTGGCTTTGCGTACCGCCACGGCCTCCACCTCATAGCGCAGCGTGGGCGGCAGGCAGTTCGTGATCGTGGTGCGCGCAGGCGAGGGCTGCGGGAAGTATTCACGATAGAGCTGGTTGTACAGCGGCACATCCTCCGCATCCCGCACGTAGTTCCGCGTCTGCACCACGTGGGCGAGATCACTGCCTGCGGCTTCAAGAACCTTGCGCACATTTTCAATGCTACGACGAAACTCCCCTTCGAAGGTGTCGCTGACAATGTTGCCCTCCTGATCCACGGAAGCCTGGCCTGACACAAAAATCAAATCGCCCACCACCACGCAGGGACTGAAGGGCAGATGTGAAGTCGGTGTGTCGGGCAACTGGGGATAAGAGACGAGCGGATGTGTCATGATGATAAGAAGATCAGGGTTTGCCGGCTGGCGAGGACTGCAGGCGCGCCTTTTCCTCGGCTTCGCGCTTCAGCATATCCTTCGGATGTTTCGAGAAACTCGAAAACACATCACCAACCACTCGATCAGCAAGAGCGCCAAGCTTCTTCAAAATGATCGCCTCAGCTTCGGGCTTGAGCTTGGACAAGTTGGGCTCGTAGCCACCCACCGTATGAGCATCTGCCGTGGCGATGTAGCCAATGTTTCCATTCGCGTAGCCGACGATGATGGGTGTGGCCCGGTTGGCGATGGCCTGTTCAAGTTTAAAGCCGTATTCCACCATCGGCTCACCCGGCATGGTCAGCAAAAGAAAGGGGCCGATTTTCATCGCCATCAGTTCAGCGCGCACCGGCTGCTCTTTGCCCGGCAGTTCCACCACCTCGCTGGCGACACGGATTGGGTAAAAGGTCTCGCGTTTGCGCAGTTGCTCACGTGTCACGCTGAATGCCGCCGCACGCGCCACAGCGCCTCCGAGATCGCGGCCCGCCCACTGGATGTCCGCCTCATCAGCGCAGCGATACGGATACCCGGGCAGATTGGGCCTGATGTCTCCAGCACAGCCCTGCATGAACAAAGCGCTGGTCTTTTGCGCGTAGCACATCTCGACAAACGTCTGCGCCTCACCCGGAAAATCAGCGCTCATTTTCGGATACCCCTTCGGATACGGCTGCGATCCTTTGTCGCCCCAGGTAAAAAAGCACGGATGACAGACCGCGTGCATAATGACTGCCAGCGGTGTGAGCGTGCGGCCATCGTCAAAGCGCAGCACCTTCACACGCTTGTCGTTGGGTCCGTCGGGGTTCAAGCTCACCACCGCCCGGCCATCGTACGTTTTTCGGCGGTTGATGCCAAAGTTGATGCGATCTTCGCCATAGCCAATGTTCACAGGCTTCATGCTGGCAGCAGCCTCCTTCGCAGCCAGCCCCAGTTTTTTGATCAAATCCGCCGCCCACCGCATGTTCTCCATGTACCCAGGCCCCGAGTGATTGTGTGAGGCGGAGATGAGGATGTTGGCGGACGGCACCCCTGTTTCCGCCTCGATCCGCGCCCGCGCATCCCGCACCATGTCATCCCACGCGCCAATGGTGTCCATTGTGACAATGGCAGCTTTCGTATCGCCATCGTCCAGAATCAAAACTCCTGCACGCAGCGGATCTCGCACACCGCTCACCTGACGCACATGCCCGACAATTTTGGATTCCGCCGCATCAGGCGGGGTGATGTCCACCTTGGCCACCCCCGCTTTGAGATTCGAGATGATGGGAAAACTGCCATCCCTGACCTCCTGTGCCTGCGCACTGGAGAGGAGAAAGCAAACACCAAGAAGAAGTGCCGGGCGGAGATGCATGGCTCTCTTCTACGCTCTCAAAGGCTGCATCTCATCACGCGATCAGCTCCGCGATCGGCTTTCCATTCTCCACAATGTGAACAGGACGCCCATTGAGATCGTTGAGCGTGACCTTGGAATAGTCGATTCCGAGATGATGATAAATCGTGGCCAGGAAGTCGCTCGCGTTGCAGGGGCGCTCGACCACATCTTCGCCGCGCTTGTCACTGGCACCGATGATGCCACCCGTCTGGATGCCACCGCCGGCCCACACATTGGTGAAGGCACGTGGCCAGTGATCACGTCCGGGCTGCAGTGTGCCGGTCGGTCCGCTGGCATCACCCGCACCCGTGCTTCGGTCAAAGCTGATCTTCGGCGTGCGGCCAAACTCTCCCGTGACAACAACGAGCACGCGTTTGTCGAGACCACGTGCATAAATGTCCTCAATAAGCGCGGACACCGCACGGTCATAGGTCGGCATGCGGAAGCGCAGCGCTTCAAACTGATGCTGGTTCACAGCATGGTCGTCCCAGTTGTTCACCCGGCCGCACAGGGGGCCGCTGAGACTGCTGGTGACGATCTCCACGCCCGATTCGACTAGACGACGCGCCAGCAGAAGTTGCTGCCCCCAGCGATTGCGTCCATAACGATCACGGATGGCCGCGTCTTCTTTGCTCAAGTCAAAAGCATCGCGTGTTTTGGGATTCGTCAGCAGCGTGGCCGCCTGCGATTCAAATTCATCCAGCGCGCCGAGTTCGCCCTCGCGATCAAATGCACGCTCCATCTTGTCCAGGCTCTTGCGCAAAACGATGCGGTCACTGAGACGACGATTTTCCGATTCATCGGCCAGACCGATGTTGGGCACCTGAAAGCTCGGCCGGTTCGGATCATCGCTCACCGCGAATGGCGCGTAGGCATCGCCAAGATACGCCGGACTCGAATACTCAGGAGATGCGGCAGGCACACCGATGTAGTTTGGCAGCGGGTTTGCACGGCCGCCTTCCTTGGCCCGCAGGTAGTGCGCCACCGACATCCAGTCGGGCAGGCGTGGTTTGGGCTTGTCACGCGAGTCGCTGTCGCCGGAGAACATCTGCATCGTCCCCGCCGGATGTCCGCCCGCCGATTGATTCATGGAGCGCACAATCGTGAACTTGTCCGCGATCTTCGCATTCATCGGCAGCATTTCAGTGAACTGCATGCCCGGAACCTTGGTGCTGATCGTCTTGAACGGCCCGCGATACTCGCTGCTGGCCTCCGGCTTCGGATCGTAGGTGTCAATGTGCGACTGACCGCCCGGCAGCCACACCATGATGATGGACTTGCGTTCACCCTTCGGCTTCGCCGCATTTTCCGCACGCAGCTTCAGCAGGCCCGGCCAGCTCAGCGTTGCCATTCCTGATAATCCAAACTGCATGAAACCGCGGCGCGACAGGGGACCGGCGCAGCGAACGAGAGAAGGGGGCTGAATGATGGAAGACATGCACTGAAACCTACGCTCGGAAATGCCTCTCTTTATCGGGCAATGCTTCGACAAAAATCATGCCATCAACTCTGGAATCGGGCGGCCGTGATCGACAATGGGCGTCGGGCGGCCGTTGAAGTCATTGATCGTGACCTTGGAGGCATCAATGCCCAGATGGTGATAGATCGTCGCAAGAAAATCACCCGCACTGCACGGCCGCTCGATCACGTCCTCGCCTCGTTTGTCCGTGGCACCGATGACCCCACCCGTCTGGATGCCACCGCCAGCCCAGATGTTGGAAAAGGCACGCGGCCAGTGGTCGCGGCCCGGTTGCAGCGTGCCCGCAGGACCGCTGGCATCACCCGCGCCCGTGCTGCGGTCAAAGGTGATTTTCGGTGTGCGCCCAAACTCACCCGTGACGACCACCAGCACGCGTTTGTCGAGACCCCGCGCATAAATGTCCTCGATCAGCGCGGACACCGCCTGATCATAGTTTCCCATGCGGAACCGCAGCGCCTCAAAGATGTGCTGGTCCACCGCATGGTCATCCCAAACCTGCGTGCGACCGCACAAAGGACCATGCAGGCTGCTGGTGATGATCTCCACTCCCGCCTCCACCAGACGACGCGCGAGCAGCAACTGCTGCCCCCAGCGATTGCGTCCATAGCGATCCCGTGTCTGGGCGTCCTCTTTTCCCAGATCAAAAGCATCGCGTGTCTGTGAATTCGTAAGCAGGGACATCGCCTGGGATTCAAACTGATCGAGCGCGCCGAGTTCGCCCTCGCGATCAAACGCACGTTCCATCTTGTCGAGGCTGCGACGCAGCGCGACGCGGTCACTGAGACGGCGCGTCTCCGCTTCATCCGGCAGGCCAATGTTAGGCACCTCAAAACTCGGGCGGTTCGGATCCTCGCTCACTGAGAACGGCGCATAGGATGCGCCTAGATACGCAGGTCCACAGTAGGAGGCGTTGATCGGATTGACGCTGACATAGTTTGGCAACGCCTGCGGCCGCTGCGGATCTTTGGAGCGCAGGTAATGCGCCACGGACATCCAGTCCGGCAAACGCGGCACCGGTTTGTCGCGCGTATCAGGATCGCCCGAAAGCATTTGCAGCGTTCCCGCCGGATGCCCGCCCGCCGTTTGATTCATCGAACGCAGCACCGTGAACTTGTCCGCAATTTTCGCCTGCAACGGCATCAGTTCCGTGAAATGCGCACCCGGAATCTTGGTGGAAATCGTCTTGAACGGCCCACGATACTCGCTGCTGGATTCCGGCTTCGGATCGTAGGTGTCGATGTGCGACTGACCGCCCGGCAGCCAGACCATGATGATGGATTTTCTCTCGCTCTTCGGCAGCGCAGCGTTAGCCGCACGCAGTTTAAGGAGGCTCGGCCAGCTCAGCGTCGCCATGCCGGTCAGACCAAACTGCATGAAAGCACGACGCTGCATGGGGCCGGCGCAACGAACGGGAGAAGGAGGCTGGATGATTGAAGACATGCGAAGAAGTGTCGTTTTTCATCCCATTGAACGAGCTACTTCGCCCCAAACGCCACCAGCTCTTTCCCTGCGCCATCCCACACGCGCAGGATGCTGTCCTCACCACCGCCGATGACGGTGCTGCCATTGGGCGCGCTGACTGCTGCTTGCATGTAGTCCGGCAGATTTGCCATGGCGCGGACTTCGGTGCCGTCATCGGTGACGATGCGGATGCGGTTGTCACCGGCGGAGGTGACGATTTGATTCGTGGCGCCGATAAACTGCAGCGATGTGACTTCCTTGGTCCAGCCTTCGATCTTTCTCTTCCGCTCGCCGATGATCATGTCCCACGTCACCACCGTGCCCTCCGCACCCGCCGTGGCAAGCACGCGGCCATCACTGCGGAACGCGACACCCATGACGTGATGAGTGTGTCCTTCGAAAAGATTCAACTGCTTGCCTGTGGCGATGTCGGTGACACGCGCAATCTTGTCAGCACCTCCGGAAGCGAGTCGCTTTCCATCCGGAGAGTAATCAAGGCAGAGCACCGTATCAGCATGCTTTTCCTTCCAAGTCTTCGTGGCCTTGCCCGTGGCGACGTCAAAGAATATGATGTCGCCGCTGCGTGACAGCTCACCGCCACCAGTGGCGAGCGTTTTGCCATCAGGACTGAAGCGCACCGCATTCACACGATCGGCAAAGAGACCCTTTTGATCGATTTTGCGCTCCAAAGCCCAGCCTTTCGAGGTGCCCACTGACTGCGTGACAGCCTTGGTGGCCACAAAGGAACCATCGAGAGCAGAAGTGATGGTCGTGATCGCGGCAGCATTGCCGGTGCTTTCTTCAATCGGCGCACCAGTGGCAGTTCCCCAGACGCGCAGGCTGCCATCGTCGAACATCGAGGCCACACGCAGCGCATCGGCGGAGAAAGAAACCGCGATGGGTTTTGATGTCGTTTTGGTCACCGCCAGCTTCGCCGCAGCCAGATCTGCCGCAGCCTTGTCCTGGAATGTTTTCGCGGATGCAATGGCCGCATTCGCTGCTCCAACAGCCTTGGCATTGACGGCTTTAGAATCGGTGATGCGCTTCAAATCGTCCTCGGCGTCCTTCACATTGCTCTGCGTGGCGGAGACGGCGGCGAGAGCGGAAACCTCCGTCATTTTTGCGGTGATGAGCTTTTCCTGCGCGTCCTTGAACTGCTTCTCAAGCGCAGCATCCGGCTTGCCACCGGCAACCGCCTTTATTTTGGCGGCGACTTCATCCACGGTTTTTTGCGCCGTTGTTTTCGCCTCGGTGGTCGGCGGCACGGCTTTCTGTTTCTCCGGCAGCACCTTGTTCATCGCCACGATGGCCTCCTTGGCTTTGCCCAGCAGGATATCAAGAGCCTTGTCCTGTGCCTCTATCCGGGTGATCTCACTTTTCTGAAATGCCTGCTCCAAGGTCTGCGCGGCGATGGCCCAGTCGAGTTCCGCCATCTTCTTTGCCGCCGCCACGCTGCCACGGAGTTCGATGACAGGCTTCGCCGTCGCCGCATCCCACACACGCACCGAACCATCGTCACATCCCGTGACGACCTGCTTGCCATCGGCCGACATCGCGCTGCTCAGGACTGTGACTTTGCCGGTGGTGGCGATCTTTTTGATCAACTCGGCGCTCGCAGCAGCCATGGTCGTTTTCGCAGCCCCCGCCACGGGTTTGGATTCTGCCAGCTTCCAAATCTTCACCTCCCGAAAGCTGCCACTCGCGAGGCGTGTGCCGTCCGGGCTGAAGGAAAGCGACTGCACCAGCGCGCGATGTGCTGCGCCATTTTTCTCAGCAGGGTCGCTGATCTGCGCGACGAACTGCCGCGTGGCCATGTCATAAACATAGATGTGATTCGAACGCCCACAGGCAACGTACCGCCCGTCCTTAGTCATCGCCACGCTGTAAATCGGATCAATGCTGGCGGAAAAAGCCTGCAGCACCACCGCGCGTTCCACCATCACCGAACCCTTCGCACCCTGGTCAATCCAAGCCTTCAAAGTGGCGATCTGCTCAGGGATAAGATTCACCGCACCGGACTTGTTGTTCGGCGGCGGCATTTCCATGTCCTTCGTATGCAGCGACGCCGTGACGAGCAGACTTTCCGCTCCGTTCCCCGGGATGATCGACGGCCCGCTTTCGCCACCTTTGATCATCAGTTCCGGCGTTTCCATATTCAGATCCGCCTTCGTGGTCGTCTTGTTATGACACGAAATGCAGTTCGCTTTCAGGAACGGATAAACGTCCCGATAGTAGTCGAGATCGGCCGCCAGTGAGGCGGTCGTGGTGAACAGGAGAACGAGGAGTGAGTGCGGCTTCATCACTTGCTGGCGGTGGTGGTTGCAGCGGGTTTCACCGAAACGCGAATCGGTTCCGAAATGAGGATCTCCACCGTGTCGGTGGGCGAAGCCGCCGTGGTGATGGCCTTCATGCGGTTGGTGGCCGCAGTCATGGCGGCTTCCGCCAGCTTTTGCTTCTCAGCGGCCTTCTTCGCGGCTTCTGCATCCGTGGCGGCGAGTTTTTTGGCTTCGGCGGCCACCGTGGCAGCAAGCTGCTCGGCCTTTTTCTGCTCAGCTTCGGCCAGTGGCACAGCCGCAGGGTTGTAACGGTATTTGCAGATGCCCAGGCTCTGGAAAGCGAAGGTGTAATCTCCCGGCGCGATCTTCAACGCGGCAAGATCAATCACGGCCTCATACGTGGCCGCTTTGAGAGGGATGTCGAATTCCTTGATGGCACTGAAGCCGTCGCCGTAGGCCTTCACCTTGATCGAGGTGCCGTTGAACTCGTTGCGCCAGGTGAGCTTGAGCGGGATTTTCAGCGTCTCGCCCACCTTCGCTTCGAAGACCTTGTTTTCAGCGGTGGCGATGGTCAGCGGCGCCTGCTCGGAATCACTCACGGAAACCGGAACGTCGGCCATGAGACGCGGCGCGGGGATCTCTCCCTTGGCATCTTTCACCGGCCATTCCATGCTCGCCACACGCACCGGGCGCGTCACGACAGCACCATTGACCGTGGCTTTGCCAACGATTTTCGCCAGGGAGAAGCCCCGTTTTGCATCGCCCGAAGCGGAGAGAATCAAATGACCAAAGGGCTTCCCCTTGGCGATCTTCAAACCGGCAGCACTTACCCCCGGCGGCAGGTTTTCCATGCCGATTTCAATCTCGCCGTCGAACCCATCACGGCGCTGCACGGCGACCTCAAAGGCACGCGTCTCACCCGCGCGCAATGCCATCGGCTTCGAAAGCGAAGCACGATCACCATTGCGCAATGTCATATGAATGGCCCAGGCAGCGAGCGAGAAATCCGGTGTGGCTTGGCGTACGAGGAGGCGATAAACGTTGTTCGCGTCACTGCGTGTACCGCCAAACAGATCGCGCACCTGCAAGCGGTAGGTGCCGTCTTCCTTGATCTCAAACTTGCCGTTCACGTCAGGAGAACCGGCATCATAAGGCGGGCCGTCGTACGAGTAGCCGTTGCTGGTGACCTTCATGGGCGGCACGATGTCATACAACTCGGCCACGTCGGTCAGCGTTTCTTTTCCACCCGTTGCTTTCACCTGCTGCACGAGCACAAAAGGGTCCGTGTTCAACCCGAAGCGCTCTGAGGCCACCTCCACCCACCAGGTCTCGCCTTTCTTGGCGGTAAACTCAAAGGTATCGACATCTGCCGCCGGGAAAAAGGAACCGGCAATATCACAGGGCAGAGTGATCTTCTGCGCTTCCGCAGGCTTGTTGTTCGGCTCCGTTTCATTGGCCTTCGCGGTCGCGGCGAGACCGGCTGGGGGCCAGGACATCGCGCTGACCGTCTGCGTTTGCGGCTGGCGTGGCGCAGGTCCGGTGCCCGGCACTTCCTGCAAGGCGAGGCGATAGAACAGGCGCTCGCCACCTTGATAGGTGAGGTCGCTCACCTTGATGAGGTAGGTGCCATCAGCGGGTGGTGTGAAGTCGATCACGCCTCCCGTGCGGTTCACTTTCAAATCGCCGCCTTTGGCGTCCGCCAGGATCAGCACCGGCGTCAGTCGGGAGTCGATGCCCGTCGCGGCGCAATCCACTGCCACGCGTTTCCCCTTCACGCCTTGGAATGCATAAAAATCCACCGAACGCTTCGTCATCGTCGCGTTGCAGATGGTCCCCAAGGGCAGCGTCATCGCCGTCTCCACCGTGTTGTTCGCCTTGGTGCGGATCACCTCCGGCAGTTTGTTCACCGAAAACGCCCGCGCCGCGGAGACGCCAAGTCGTGACATCACCCGCGCATCATAAACACCTGCCGGTGCATCCGCCGCTATGCTCACGGTGAACTTGTTCTCCGCGCCTGCCACCGGCTTCGCGGTGATCTTCGGTGTCGAGAACATCAGCTCGCTGATGTTCTCCGTGTTCTCGCCGGTGATCGTGACCTCAACAGTCGTGCCCGCCTGCCCGCCCATGGGCATGACCGTGAGCAGACGTGGCAACGGCAGTGTGACCTGCTGGGCGAGGGCCGAAGCAGCCATCCATGTGAAGACGGCAAGTGTGAGTGTGGATTTCGCGAGCATAGATTAGTGATTGTACAAAAATTCCTTCGTGTTCAGCAGCGCCCAGAGCAGGTCTTCGTAGCCGTTGCGTTTGGCACGCTGGGAATCGAGAGGTTTACCGGCTGCGTCGTTGCGCGGCCGGACGACATAATTTTCACTGATTCGCACTTCATCGGCGGTGGGTTCGCGGGAGAAGGCGGCGAGGTAGAGTTCGCGGATGCGCTTGGGTTCGGGCATCTCGGCCTTGCTCAAGGATTCGGCGCGACCACCGCTGGCGGTGAGCTTGGCCTTCACATCGGCGGCGTTCATGAGGTGCAGGCTTTGCGCAAGGCTGGCGGACGACACGCGCTCGCACTCGCAGACACTGGCACCTTCAGGACGACCGAACACCTTGAGGAAAGGCGCGGCGCGGTTGTAGCTGTTGTCCGGCAGTGAAATGGCACGCGTGCCCGCCGGCAGATCGGCAAAGTCGGTCTTGGAGCCTGTGACCATGTCGATGCTGTCCAGCATGACCTCGGCGGTCATGCGTCTTGGGTAGTAGTGAGAGTAGGCCTGACGATCGACGGCATTGTATTGGTTTGGCGTGGAACTGAGCTGATATGCATGGCTTTGCGTCAGCGTGCGCACGAGTGCTTTCAAATCGTAGCCGCTGTCCGTGAAGCTTTTGGCCAGCGCCTCGAAGAGATCGGGATTGGTCGGCGGATTGGTGTCACGCAGGTCATCCTCGGGCTCGACGAGACCGCGCTTGAAGAAATGCTTCCAGTAACGGTTCACGAGCGACTTGGCGAAGAAGGGATTGTCCTTCTTGCTCATCCAGTCGACCAGCGCGAGTCGCGGATCGTCATCGGGAGCGATGTCGAGTTCCGGCTCGCCGAGACCTGCAGGCTTCAGCATCACGCGGGTTTTACGATGTTCGGTCTGCGCGCTGCCGCGTTTGTGGAAAATGAGATCCTCACCTGCGATGGCGGTTGGTTTGCGACCAATCTGGCTGAAGAAAGCGGCGAGGTGATAATACTCAGCCTGCGTCCAGCGCTCAAAGGGATGATGATGGCATTGCGCGCACTGCATGCGCACGCCGAGGAAAAGCTGTGCAACGTCTTCGAGCTGCGTGGTGGGCTCCTTCACGCGCTTGTACCAAGCTACCGGAGGATTTGAAACGATGGTGCCGGTGGAGGCGAGGATCTGGCGCACGATCTGGTCATACTTGGTATTCGCCAGCAAACTGTCGCGCATCCAGGCATGGAAAGCAAAGTTCGAGGTGATGTCCGCCGCTTCCGAACGGGTATTCTTGAGCAGCGAAGTCCATTTGTTGGCGAAGTAATCCGCGTAGTCGGGGCTGTTCAGGAGGGCATCGATGGCGCGGTCGCGCTTATCCGGCTGCTGACTCTCCAGGAAAGCCTTGGTCTCCTCCGCTGTGGGCAGGCGACCACCGATGTCGAGGGAGATGCGACGCAGAAAGGTCGAGTCATCGCAGAGGGGCGAAGGGGGCACGCCGATCTGCTTCAGATTGGCAAACACATGCTGGTCGATGAAATTTTTCACCGGAGGGAGTGAGTCAACGGGCGCACCCAGTGGAATTGAGACGCTGCAAACGGAAACACGGCCGCCAAAGCGCACCATCACGGCCACGTTGCCGGGAATATCCAAGGTCTTGACCAATCCCTGCTCTCCAGCCTCCGCCATGGCGCGGTCATTGGCTTCAAAGAGCGCAAGTTTGGTCACATCCCGGCTGCTGCCATCCGAATAGCGCGCCGTTACTTTGAGCTGCTGCGCGGTTTTGATTTTCATCGTTATGCGCCCAGGTTCCACGACAATGCCGTTAAGCTTCGCTTCGTCTTTCTGAGTGTAGTTCATGCCCTCGGCGATCCAGCGCACGAGCATCTTGTAGTCTTCGGAGCCCGGTTCCAGCTTCTTCCCGCCCGTGTGCGGCACGATGGCGGCCCCTTTGGTGATGAGCAGACTTTCCTCCGGGGCCGGCGGAAACACACGCCGCCCCTTCCCCTGCTTCACGATGGCCTCGTAATCTTCCTCGGGCTCAAATCCAAGCACGCTCAGACGGAAGCCGCGCTGCCCTGTGATCGCCTTGGCATGGCACACGCCTGCGTTGCAGCCGGCCTTGGTGAGGATGGGCTGAATATCATTGACGAAGCTTAAGGGGTGCGACGATTCCGCCGCGAAACTCGTTCCGGCGAGCATCACGATCATCCATGCTTTAAGAGGTGCTTTCATTGTTATCACTTCAAACCTACGGTTTGGCGCACCCCTTTTTCGCATTGAGTAACTTTAGTATTAACTTCAATCACAATGAGACAGCTCGCATTTGCCGCTCTTTTAACGCTTGCAACTCCCTCCTTGGTCTTTGGCTGGGGAGAGCCGCATCATGCCATCACACGTGCGGCGCTGGAGGTTTTGCCGGCGTGGCAAAAGGAGGCACTGGGTGGTGAATTGGCGCAACTGGGAGACAATTACTGCATGATTCCGGATCATGTGTTCTCGGACAAGGAAAACGCCAAGTACGCCAAAATGGAGTCAGTGCCCAACGAGGTGTATTTGAAGATCCTGCACCTGCCGACGCAGCAGCCGGAATATCTGGAGGCGATGCGCTACTTCATGGAGCAGGCGGTTGCATCTTTGCGCAACGGGAAGCTTGGCGATGCAGCACGCTACATGGGGACGGTCTGCCATCAGATCGAAGATTATGGCAGTCCTTCGCACACGGTGCCCGGAGACAACATGTTTACGCTGCTGCAGCAGTTCCTGCCGCCTTCGGATGCCATGAAGGGCCAGCTCATGCATGGACCTATTGAGAACGGAGACTTCAAGGTGAGCATTGAGGGGTACCAGCCGCAGTTGCTTGGCACCACGGTGAATGAAGCTGCATGGAGGCTCATGCACCGGGTGCATGATGAAATTCTCAATGCGCGCAGCACCACGGTGCCGATCATCCAAGCACTGTACAAGGAGGACAAGGAGGGCGTGGTGAAGCATCAGATGCGGGCGGCGACGATGGATGCGCAGGTGGTGGCGGATGCGGTTTATACGATCCTTTGCCTCGGGATGCAGAAGTTTGCAGCGGAAGAGCAGGCGGCGCTAAAACAGGTGCAGATTGGCGCTTTCTTTCCACTGGAGGCGGCCAGTTGCTACTATCCGCAATCGCAGTTTTTCAGTTCGCCGAACTGGGGGCATGCACGCAGCGGGGTCATTTTGGCGGATGGAAACACGGACATGCCGCTCAAACTTTGTGTCGGATCCAGCAACCAGGAGTTCAAAAATGGGATCAGCGCGGGCATGGGGAAGCCGCTGACTTTTTTGCTGCCGAAAGATGTTTATTCGCGCTTCACGGTGCTGGCCGGTTTGCATCCGGAATTGGGGGCCAAAGGACGCGTTGAGTTTACGATCAGCGGGGATGGCAAGGTGCTGACGACGGGTATCCTTAATGGGACTGATCCGGCGAAGTTGCTGGAATGTGATGTCGCGGGGGTGAGGGAGCTTCAGCTTATGCTCACTTCGCGTGGGCTTGATTCCAAGAGCAACTATGCGATTTGGGCGGAGCCGACGCTGGTGAAGAAGTGAAGGTCAAGATGGTACGCTGGAGGTTGAGATGATGGAGAGACGTGCGGAGGCATGGGTGCAGGCGGAGTGCTGCGGACTGGAAGTCTGCGCTCCGGGGGCGCTTTGGCCTGCGGTGCTCCATTCGCGATGACGGTTTGTAACTCGGTGTCATTCGTGCCTGACATTATTTTAGCATTTGATCGAGCCATTCGTATGCGGCTTTGCGTTCGGCTTCGGGGAAGTCGTGGGGGGCGTCAGGGGTGACGAGGGTTAGGTTTTTATTGGCTTTGAGGAGGGTGTAGATTTCGGTGGCTTTGGTGAAGGCTTTGCGGACGCCGGTGATGTCGAAGTTGCTGTCTTTGATAGGTGAATTGGAGAAGACGGCGCGGGGGGCGATGGCGGCGAGGATTTCGTAGAAGTCGAAGGGGATTTTGTCGGCGTTGTTTTCGTAGACATCGCGAATGCGGGGCATGTAGCGGTCGCTGGTCCAGCCGGTGACTTTGCCGCCGTAGTAGTCGTGGAAAGGGGTGAAGCCGCAGCTGGTGACGACGGCTTTGATGCGGTCATCGAAGACGGCGGTGAAGAGGGAGTTGTGGCCGCCGAGGGAGTGGCCGATGACGCCGATGCGGTCTTTGTTTACCTGGGGGAGTGATTGAAGAAGATCGACGGCGCGGAGGTTGTTCCAGATGGCTTTCATGGAGCCGCTGGCGCGGTGTGCGCCTTGTGTTTTGAAGTCGTAGGGGTATTCGCCGAAGGAGGGATAGTCGGGGACGAGGCAGATGTAGCCGCGTTCGGCGAGTTCGTGGGCGTAGTGGAGTGAGGGTTTGCCGCCGAGGCCGGCGGGTTCGTCTTTGCCGATGTTGGTGGTTTGATGGAGGCAGAGCATGGCGGGTGCTTTGATGGCGTCATTGGGGATGAGGAGCCATGCGGGGACGTGGTCGCCGAGTTCGGGGGTGAAGTGGATTTTGCGGCGCAGGTATTTCTCTGTTTTTTCTTCGGAGATGATTTTGATGTCGAGCGGAGCCCAGCGGGAGGTGTCGTGGAGGGGGCCCATGACTTGCTGCATGCTGGCTTTGATGTGAGTGACGCGCTCGGCCCAGTCTGCGGCGGTTTGGACGGGGCGCTCGGTGCCTTTGGAGTCGCGGACGACGAGGAGGTTGGAGTGGTCGGGGTAAGAGATGGCTGCGGGGGCTTCGGCGGGTTTGATTTGGTCCGGGCGGGTGAGGAATTCTTTGGGAGTGACGGCATGCACGGCGGCCATGATGCGGTCTTCGACATCGGGGGCGAATTTGGTGGGGCGATCGTAGTAGACCATGGCACCGGCGCCTTCGTAGCCGCCTTCTTCGAGGACGCGGCGGGAGGGGACGTAGCAGGGGACGTCGTTGGAGTAGCCGTTGACCCACATGCGGGAGCGATCGAATTCGCGTTTGATGCGGAGGGAGTAATCGACGGTGATTTCGCCGGGGAGGAAGACCATGGCCATGTCGTTGCCGAAGCTCCAGCGCTGGACGAGGTAGGGCAGTTGGGTGGGGAGTTTTTCGCCGCGATCGAGACGGGCGAGATTCTTCTGCGCGTGATAGGCGATGGCTGCGGTCTTGGATGCGGCGAGGGTCTGCCATTCTTCGCGAGTGGGGAGTTTGTCGAAGGCCAGATCGATTTGCTGGGTTTGGCAGGCGAGAGTACCCGTGAGGGGTTTGAGTTCGCTGGTGGCGATGCGTTTGGCTTCTGCGCCGAGGTCTTCGCCGTATTGTTTGACGAGTTCCATGGTGCGGCGCGGATTGGGATTTTGATCGGCACCGCAGCCGAGGGCGGTGAGGGCGATGGCACCGGGGAATTCACGCTGGAGGGCTTCTTGGGCGACGCCTGCCCAGTCGCCGTGGATTTCATCGATGCCGATGGTGGTGCAGTGGCAGGCGTAGCTGGTGAAGATGGCGCGCACTTTGCCATCGGTGCCAGTGACGCGCAGGACGGGGAGGTCGTGGTCGATGGGTTTTAATGGGAAGAGGCGGCGGTTGGCGGCGAAGCCGACTTTGCCGATGCCCCAGGCGAGGGAGGAGGGTTTGCGATCTGCGAGAGCGGCGCGTGCGACTTTTTCGATGTGGTCGGTGAGTTCGCGGGTGTAGCGCTCGATGGCAGGGAGGTGCTCGGCGGGGATGTCCATGCCGAAGAGGTTGGGGAGCACGCCAATGAGCATGGGGGCGCAGTGGGTGTGGCTGGAGCAGATGGCGAAGCGGGCGTCGGTGGCTTTGGTGTCCTGTTGAAGACGGCGCAGGACTTCGGCGCGCATGGAGGCGGGGATACCGACGTTGTCGACGGTGACGAGGATGGCGGGGCCTTCGGCATCGCTGCCGAGGGCGAGGGCTTTGGCGAAGATGTGCTGGGAGACGCCGGTGTTGGGGGCGCGGCGGTTGCCGTAGCCGCTGAGACGGACGGGGTAGTCGGGGGTGATGTCGATGGAGGCGGCGCCGGCGGGGAGGAGGGCGGATGCTGCCAAGGACGATGCGAGGGGCAGCAGGAGGAAGGCGAGGAGGCGGAGGTGCATGGGCGTGTGCTGGAGCACTACGCGGGGATTGTGCCTGTTCTTTGCTGGTCTGCTGAGGACACTGACTTGAGGGAACACAGATTTAAACACCGCGAGAGTTTAGAAGACCGCAGAGAAGAGTTTTTGAATTAGAGTTTGGGGGGCTGGTTTTGTTTTGGTTCGTGGTTGGGTGGAAGATTTTTCCCACAGATTCAGGGAAGCCGCAGATTATTCATTCCGGGAGCTGGAGGGATCTGTGGTCGAGGGATTGAGGTGGTGAATGACGGGCGTGGTGGTGCGGAGTCCTTGATTTTGGCAAGGGAATGGAGAGCCATGGAATGGGTAGAATTCAGGCAGCTATTCCGGCGAGAATGGCACCCGAAGAGCAGAGTTTTAACCACTTATCGGACTCTAATAAGACACTAATAAAGGCATGCAGAAAATTTGGTTGCTCGCGTTTTGATTCGGTGGCTGGGCAGCGCATGTGGGGCCTTGGTTTTGGCAAAGGAATGGGTTGAATTCCGAAAGCCGAGAGTGGTGTTTTGTCAATTTTTACACCCTGTTCCCTGTTTTCTTGTTGCGAATGGTGCTTCACTGGATCGGCGTGGAAGCCGAACGCCACGGCTGCAAACCAGTCGTGGTAAAGGGGTTGATCTCCTCGTGTTCCACAAGGTAGAATCCAACCTCATATGAAACTCACGAGCCGACACGATTTCCTGCCTCGCGCAGTGGCCTTGCTCGCCTGCCTGCTAGCAGTGTCACAGGCATTGTGTGAATGGATTCCTCCGCGCACCATGGAGGAACTGTACAGGGCCGAAATCATCGTGGTTGGTCGTTTTGAACAGGCAAAGGGGAAGATGCATTTTCACTTGGATCGCATGGTGAAAGGGGACGAACCGGCTGCCGAGGAACGAATGCTGAAATTGGTGACTGACAATAGGGTGCACACTCAACCCGATGGAGGATTGATCTTTAATCGACCTCGTTCCCAATGGGGACTTGGCGGGCGAGTGGATGCTAAACAACCAGGGCTTTGGTTCTTCCTTGGCTCGAAGAGTGGAAACGAAGTTGACTGGCAGCCGGCAGCACTGGCCGATGGATTTGCGGCTCTTGCTCAGCAACAGGAGCCTGACGCGCTTTTCCGAATCTTACAGCAAGTGGATATGGGAATGCAACGAGATGCCATGGAAGAACTGTATGCTCAGCGCGAACCGAAACTGGTCGCCCGGTTGCATAACATTGCCTTGTCCCAGGATGCAAGTCTCGCTGCAGCGGCATTCAATGCTCTCGTCGCGACCAAGCTTGTTGAGCCAGACCAATTCTGGGGCAAGTGGACGAGCCTGCCCATCATGGAACTTGCGGCGGGCCTGCTGGCAAAGGAAAACCGAGATCGAATGATGCAGGATCTGAAAAAGGCCATCGCATCGGAAATGAAACCAGAGCGGCTCGACATGCTCCTGTATGTGATACCGCATGATTCTCACGAGACTGTGGATTTGGCCCTGCCTTTTCTTGGACACGAATCCGCATCGGTCAGGCGAAGGGCGATTGGCAAACTGTCGGACGAGTTTTGGCACCTAAACAGCAAGCGCTCCACGGCACCCAATGTGGAAAGCAAACTGACAGCTCTTGGTGAGCGCACCATCCCTCTGTTGGAGACGCGCCTGAAAGTCGAGACTGATCCGGGATGCAAACAAGTCCTCAATAGAATGCTGGAGCGTGCCGATGGCGTCCCGTGGATACTTCGCATCCCTCGTGAGGAAGTCGATCCGCCGATTCCAGCCTACTCTGAAGACAAAGAAATGGAATTTCTCGTGAACCGCCTGACATCCCACAATGATCATAGTTTCATTATGGAGACGGCCGGCCAGGAGATTGCCAAGGTATTCTTCGAGGAAGGATTCAAGCGCCTGAAGGCCGCAGCAGCCGCAACGAACATCTATAACACCGACCTGGTGTATGATGGCATGGGCTATGTCCGCGATCCTCGAATGTTCGAGCATCTGGTGGAACACCTTGCCAAAACCGGTCCCGGGGACAGCACCTATGGGTCAACTTTTCGGGCGATCGGCGTTCAAAACAATCCAGGATCTCTGGCTGCCATCAAGCGATTCAGCCAAGAGGTCAATGAACACAACGAACGGCAACTCGATGGCCTGGCGGTCCTTGATGGCGCAGAGGTTCTTGCCTATCTCAAAGAGCACGAGAAGGAGATCAAATATCACGCCCAAATCCCCTATCTCCGCGCCCGTGCCATGCATGGCGACTCTTGGGCCGTTGATGAGTTGTTGTCCACTTTGCAAGATCCACCCGCTCCGAAGTTTCTCACGGATGGGTATTGGATCCCTTCCTATATCATTGAGGCATTGCTCTCCGTGGACACTCCAGAAGCAACCGCAGCCCTCAAAAAGGAGGTCGAGAAGACTTGGCCTTCCACCAGCTCACCCGATGGTTTTTCGTTCCACTGGGCCTATCTGGAGAACTATGCGGGATCATCGCACCGCGGAGGCGCTCTTGCGGAAATCGCCCGCCGGGATCCACACTGGCTCGTTGCCCTGTGCCTCCGAAAGATGGCTGACAAGTCCCTGCCTGCACGCAGCCACGCTGCCAGTGCTTTTCAACAACTGACCGGGCAACTGGGCGACTATCGTCCAGAAGCGTTCGCGGCAGATCGAATCGAGCCACTGAAGAAGCTCGAAACTTGGTGGGATGAACACAAGGCGGAAAGTCGGGAGCAATGGCTGGCACACTACTTCCTTAACAAGGGCTTCCGTTTTACCAAACTCGACAAAACAGCCTTGGCTGCGCTGGTGCAGGCCTTGGAGTCCGACTTTTTCACACACAACCTCGCGGTTGAGCAGATCTCCGTCATTTGCCGCAAATTCTTTGGCGACTTTCAACACCAGGACACTTCCTTTCAGGGGCAGCGGAGGATGAATGTCCGCGTCATTGCCTGGCTGAAGGCCCGGCAGTGGATCGATTGAACCCGACGCTTATACGTGACCCCGTTTGGGGTCGGAGTGTGGCGGAGCGAGATGGCGAAAGATGTCGGCAGACCGCGAAGGAGGTTCTGGGAGGCGGGATGAGGAAGAAGAATGTACTTCACCTCGCGAAAGCGGTGTCGTCGATGCAGGCTTGCGCCTTGCATCTTTGCCACCGCAGTCCAAGACGCTGGCGCGTTGCTTGAGAGGCCTTGACCGCCGGAATGCACGATGCCTGTGCTTAGAGCATTTTGAATTTTCTCGTGTTCCATCAGGAGATTCTGTGCAGTGAGGTGAACACTGTCCGTCGGTCTGGGGGAATTGGGAAACGCTGACCGACAGACAGGAGTGTCTGTCGTACTTCATTCTATCTGCGCAGGCGCAGATTTGGGTCCGCCGTGAGGTTAGGATATCATAGCCGCTTGCGCAAAAGACTGACGCGAATGGAGTTCATGTATAATCTGGAGACTCTGTGCAGTGAGGTGGGCACTATCCGTTGGTCTGGGGGGGGGATTGGGGAACGCTGATCGACAGACAGGAGTGTCTGTCGTACTTCAGGGTCAGGGTTTTGCGGCGGGCTTGGGTTTGAGGAAGATGACTTCGGCGCGTTCGATCCAGCCTTTGCGGAGGTCCATGCGGAACCAGCCGTCGGTGTTCTTTTTGTTGATGCGGCAGCCGCTGCGGGCTCCGAATTCTTTGAGGTCGTACTGGGCCCAGGTTTTGCCCATGTCGGGGGACCAGATGATACCACACTTGTAGGTGGAGGCGGGGGCGCAGTGGGTGGCGAGGAAGACGCCGTCCTGCACGAGCATGTTGGCGGATTCGAACATGGGATTGAAAAGAAGGGTGTGTTTGGAAGTGTCGGTGATGTCCGAGGGGGCGCAGGTGAAGATGCCGCGGTCGTGGCGGTTGGCGATGGCGGGGCCGTTGGCGTCGGCGATCCAGAAGAGTCTGTCGCCAATGAAATTGATGCCGCCGCATTTGAAGCGGGAGTTTGAGTTGACGGAGATGAGAACTTTCCAGTCCCAGGTGTCGGCGGTGGCATTGTAGGTGCCGCGCAGCCAGTGGCATTCGTTGCCATCGCCACGGTCGATGTCGCCGGAGCAGGCGTAGAAGGCGTTTTCGGCGGGGTTGTAGGTGACGTTGTGAACGTGGCGGGCGATGACGGTGTTGGTGGGGTCGCCAAGGAGGGGGGCGGAGGGCGGTGCGTCTTTCTGCTGGAACTTGGGATTCTGGCCGAAGGAGTAGGCGAGCTTGACGGTCTGGCCGCTGTCGGTGGAGTAGTAGATGTTCACGGGCACGGGGCCGCCGAGGACGTTGCAGTAATTGCCCCAGACGAGCATTTCTTTGCCGTTCACATCGAAGCAGTGCTCGCCATCGAGGGAGTGGAAGTACCAGCCGGGCTGATCGGCCTTGACGGGGGTGTGAGGTCGATAGTCGGTGCCGTCGGGTTTTTTGACGATGATCTCGCGATGGGTCTTGAGGTTGTCGGTGGAGAGGAAGAGGTGCTGGCGCGTGGCGAAGAGGATGCTGCCGTTTTTGAGGATGGTGCTGAAGGTGATGTTTTGCGCCTCAGGGAATTCTGCGGTGTGGGGCCAGGTGCTGCCGTTGTCTTCGGAGAGCATGATGCGGGTGCCTTTGAAGGCGAAGGCTTTGCTGTCCCGCTGGGTGTCGATGTAAGGGGCATCGGGTGAGGGCATGCGGTAGAGGAAGTGCTCGGTCTCGCCGGTGGTGGCGGGGGTGGATTCAGCGTGGAGAGGGAGAAGCGCTGGGAGCAGGAGGCTGAGCGCGGCGGTGGTGAGGAATGTGCGGCGGAGGTGCATGGGGGGAGTGGTGAGTGAGGGTGGTGGGTCTCTGCCGCGAGGACTGGGAGTGGAGACAGGAGGGAGACGCGGGTGGCTGCGGCTGAACACTACGTGGGAGCAGCGGGGAGACTTGCTGGACGCTGGGTGAGTTGAGAACAGGATGTGAATGAGGCGAGCCTTTCTTTGGCAAGGGAGCGGGGAGGCGGCTGAGATGCGGTGTGCGTGGGGGGATGCGCCGGAACCGCACTCGGAGAGTGCGGACCACGCCGCGAAATGTTTTTCGAAGCGCTGCGGTGCCGGCGCAATGAAAGCGGCGGCCTGAGGACAGGCCGCCGCTGGGTATCAAATGGAGGGATGTGATGAAGAGATTACATGCGGCAGATGAGGAGCTCGCGCTCGTAGATAAGCTCTTTGGGGAGATGGGTCTTGAGGTCGATGAAGAGTTCTTCGTGGGAGAGGATCTCGGTGCGCCAGGCGTCGCGGTCGAAGTGCTGGAGTTCCTCGAATTTTTCTTTGGGGAAGTCGAGGCCTTTCCAGTCGATGTCGGCGTAGCTGGGCACCCAGCCAATGGGGGTTTCCTTGGCCTTGCCGTGGCCGGTGGCGCGATCAATGATCCATTTGAGGACGCGCATGTTTTCGCTGAATCCGGGCCAGAGGAACTTGCCGTTGGCGTCTTTGCGGAACCAGTTCACATGGAAAACACGCGGCGTCTCGCTGAGGGTGCGCTGCATGGATATCCAGTGGCGGAAGTAGTCGCCCATGTTGTAGCCGCAGAAGGGGAGCATGGCCATGGGGTCGCGGCGGACTTTGCCGATGGTGCCTGCGGCGGCGGCGGTCATTTCGCTGCCCATAGTGGCGCCAGTGTAAACACCGCCGCTCCAATTGAAGGCCTGATAGACGAGCGGCATGGTGGTGGCGCGGCGGCCGCCGAAGATGATGGCGCTGATGGGGACGCCCTCGGGTTTTTCCCAGTCGGGATCAATGGTGGGGCACTGTGAGGCGGGGGCGGTGAAGCGTGAATTTGCGTGTGCGGCCTTGGTTCCTTTTTCCTTGGCGATGTCAGGCGTCCAGAGATTGCCCTGCCAGTCGGTGCATTGAGCAGGAGGGGTATCGGTCATGCCTTCCCACCAGACACCGCCATCGGGGGTGAGCGCGACGTTGGTGAAGATGGTGTTCTTCCGCAGCGAGGCCATGGCGTTGGGATTGGTCTTGTCGCTGGTGCCGGGGGCGACGCCGAAGAAACCTGCCTCAGGATTGATGGCGTGGAGACGGCCATCCGCGCCGGGTTTAATCCAAGCGATGTCATCACCCACGGTCCAGACCTTCCAGCCTTTTTGAACAAAGTGCTGGGGAGGAATGAGCATGGCAAAATTGGTCTTGCCGCAGGCGCTGGGGAAGGCGGCGGCGACGTAAGTCTTTTTGCCTTTGGGATCTTCGACGCCGAGGATGAGCATGTGCTCGGCCATCCAGCCTTCATCGCGCGCCATGGCGGAGGCGATGCGGAGGGCGAAGCATTTCTTGCCGAGGAGGGCATTGCCACCGTAGCCGGAGCCGTAGCTCCAGATTTCACGGGATTCAGGGAAGTGGACGATGTACTTCTCCTTGTTGCAGGGCCAAGGGACGTCCTTCTGGCCCTTCTTGAGCGGCATGCCAACGGTGTGCATGCAGGGGACGACACGCTTCTTGGCCTCGTCGATCTTCTCAAAGACCTTTTTGCCGATGCGGGCCATGATGCGCATATTCACCACGACGTAGGGTGAATCGGTGAGCTGCACGCCGATCTGTGACATGGGTGAATCGATGGGGCCCATGCTGTAAGCGAGCACGTACATGGTGCGGCCACGCATGCAACCGTTGAAAAGCTTGCGCAGTTTTTCCTTCATTTCGAAGGGGTTCATCCAGTTGTTGGTGGGGCCGGCGCCGTCTTTGGAATTGCTGCAAATGTAGGTGCGCTCCTCGACGCGTGCGACATCACTGGGGTCCGACTTGGCGTAGAAGCAGCCGGGCCACTTTTTCTCATTCAGCCGTGTGAAGGTGCCGGCATCGACCATTTCGTTGCAAAGGCGGTCGTATTCAGCTTTGGAGCCGTCCACCCAGTAAATGCGGTCGGGCTTGCAGAGAGCGGCCATTTTTCCGACCCAGCGCTGAAGATGGATGTTTTTGCTGAGAGGTTTTGAGGAGGGAATCGGGGTCATGGGGTGGGTTTTGTGGATGGCAACAACATGCCGAAAGCATGCCAACTGTCACGGTGCTTCATGCAGCCAATATTGGCGTAGCCAGCGCATCACTCAGCCCCCCACGGAGACCCTGCTGGATGTTTCCCGGCATGCTCTCATGCTGCGCAGACACCGGAGCGCCCACCAAGCGGCAGAGGCAAAGACAGCAGGGAACGGGAATGTCTTTGTGACCTGAGGTGATTTACTTCAGCTGTGCTTCGATCGATTTGGCGACTTGCTGGCCCATGAGTTCGTAGCCTTTGGCGTTGAAGTGGACGTCCTGCGGATTGGCGATGCCAGTGAGCTGTGGAGCGAGGAAGGCGTAAAGGTCGTCGATGGCGATGCCGTGCTTTTTCATCACGCGCAGGGCGATCTCGTTTTTCTCGGCGATCTGGGTGACGATTTCGGGGCCGTCTTTGGTGTCTGGTGGTACGGGCGTGGTGGTGGCGAAGATGATCTTTGCGCCGGTCTTCTGCATGCGTGCGATGAGGGTTTCGAGACGCTGCTCGTAGTCTGCGGCGGGTGTTTTGCGATCGTGGATGCCGAAGTTGAAGTGGATGACGTTCCATTTGCCATCGCCGAGCCAGATGTCGATTTTCTTGATGCCATTGGCGGTGGGGCCGCAGTTTTCGGGGGCGCGATGCACGTTGGCTTTGCCTGCCATGGCTTTGCGGACGTCCTGGGTGTAGCCGCGTGAGATGGAGTCGCCGATGAGGAGGATGCGGGGCAGTTTGGGATCATCCTGCACGAAGTCCCAGGCGTTGGAGCGTCCGGCGATTTTGTCTTTTTTGTGCAGCGGGAGGTAGAAGCCGTTGCCGAGGTTTTGCTCAAGCACGGTTTCCCAGGCCTGCTGATCCGGCGGGAGCGTGGCTTTCAGGGCTTGGTATTTTTCATCGACCGCCTTGTCTTCGGCGGCCTTTTTGGCTGCGGCTTCGGCGGCATTGGTGGGTTCGTTTTGGGATTTGACCTGGGCGTGGGAGAGAGTGGCGAAGGCGAGGAAGATGAGGGCGTATTTCATGCTCATTTCTTTGGCAGGTTTTCGGTTATCACGGAAGCGACTTTTTCGGCGAGGTAGTGATAACCTGCGGGCGAGTAATGGACATTGGCGGGGAGCTGCACGTCCTTGAGCTTGGCGTTGGCGTGGGTGCAGAGATCGCCGGTGGGGATGCCTGCGGCGGTCATGACACGGGCAGCGGCTTCGTTGTATTTCTTTTCATCGCCTTCGACGCGGCCATCGGAACCGGCGGGGACGGGTGTGGTGTTGCACCAGATGAGCTTGGCGCCGGTGGCCTGCATGAGCTTCACGAGTTCGGCGAGGTTCTTTTCATAATCGGCCAGCGGGACCTGAAGGTGGGAGCCAGAGGCTTTGGGGTCGGCGCGCTTCGAGGGATCTTCGGCGATGTATTTGAGATCGTGCAGGCCCCAGTTGAAGTGGATGACGTCCCACTTGGAGTCGCCGAGCCAGGCCTTGATGTTTTTGAGGCCGTTCGTGGTGGGGCCGCCGTTGGTGGGGATACGGTGGACGTTGGCCTTGCCTTTGAGCATCTCGCGCACGTCGAGGGTGTAGCCCATGGAGATGGAGTCGCCGATGAGGAGGACGCGTGGGAGGCCGGCGACGTCCTCGACTTTAGCGAGTGAGGGATGTGGGGCGCGTTTGGGGGCTTTCTTGGGCGCTGGAGTGGGAGTGTCTGCGGCGAGGGCCGTGCTGGCGATGAGGGCGAGGAGCAGGATGGATTTCATGTGGCGAATTTAAACGTGGCGCTGGTGTTGGAATATCACTGCGATAAAAAAGATGCTGGCAACTCGGTCTTCACGACGTTTGATGTCGCCAGTTTTCCCCACCCACCACCATGCGCACGCTGCTTTCCTTTCTCGCCATCGCTACATTTGCCACTGCCGCTGAGCCGGTCTTTCTGACGCTGGCTGATTTCACGGACACCAAGGATGCGGCGCCCTCAGGTGGCTGGACGACGGAAGGTGACAATACGATTCATCTCGTGGGCAAAGGCGGTGGAAACCTGATTTCGAAAAACGAATACACGAACTTCGAGCTGGAGTGGGAATGGAAGGTGAATCCGAAGGGCAACAACGGCATCAAGTACTGGGTGACGAAGGTGGGTGGCAAGGAATGGCTGGGGATTGAGTACCAGATGATCGACGACAGCGGGCATCCGGATGGACTCAAGGGTGGATCGCACACGACGGGTTCGATTTATGACATCAAGGAACCTGTGGCAGGCAAGGCGGTGAAGCCGGCGGGTGAGTGGAACACGAGCAAGATCGTGGTTCAGGACGGGAAGATTCAGCATTGGCTGAATGGCGCACTGGCCAGCGAAGCGGACACGACGAAGCCGGAGTGGAAGGAGCGTGTGGGGAAGAGCAAGTTTAAGAGCAAGGTGGGTTTTGCGCCGGGCAAGGGCAAGATCATGCTGACGGAGCATGGGGATGAGACGTGGTTTCGGAATATCAAGCTGACGGCGAAGTAGGACGGTTCGCAAAAGCTGAGGGTGAAGCGGAGCAGGTGGTGTGGCGGAGTGCTGCGGACTGAAGTCCGCGCTCCGGCAGAGTTTTTGCGCGTCCGGTTATTTTTCTTCTGCGCGTTCGATTTCCCAGCCGGCGTCGCTGTCGTCGGGGAGTTCGGCGAGGTCTTTTTCGAAGAGCTGGGTGAGTGCGATGCGGCGTTCGCGGACGACGTTAGCGTAGGCGTCTTCGTCTTCATGCACGGGGACGAGGAGGTGGACGGTTTCTTCGTCGTAGCGCTTCCAGCGGCGGGCGGCGCGCTCGGTGGCGTAGGCGGGTTTTCCGAGGGCACGCAAGGCGCGGACGGCGAGCTCCTGAGCGCTGCCCATCTGCTCGTGCACGGCGTCTTCGGCGGCGAGGCCGAGGCTCATGAGCTCGAAGCGCTGATCGTAGTCGTGGGCGCGGGCGAGGATGCGGAGCTTGGGGAATTTTTCACGCACCTCGGCGACCAGGCGCGCGACCTTGGCCTGATCTGCGAGAGCAATGATGAGCATGCAGGCCTGATCAATGCCTGCGGCATGGAGGAGATCAAGGCGGGTGGCATCGCCGTAGAAGACCTTGAAGCCGAATTTGCGCAGCATGTCCACGTGGTCGGGATCACTTTCCAGCACGGTGACTTTGACGCCCTGGGACATCATGAAGCGGCCGACGAAATTGCCGAAGCGGCCGAAACCGGCGAGGATGACGGGGGCGTGTTCGTCGATGCGGTCGGGGGCGCGCTGTTCGCGGCTGACGGCGGTGTAGCGTGGGGCGAGAATGCGCTCGTAGATGATGAAGAGCAGGGGCGTGATGGCCATGGACAGGGCGACCACGGCCACCAAGAGGCGGGCGGTTTCGGCTTCGAGGATCTCCTGCTGGATGGCCATCGAGAGGAGTGCGAAGGCGAACTCGCCGCCCTGAGCGAGCGCGAGGGAGAGGAGCCAGCGGTGGCTGCCGCGAATTTTTAAAACGGTGGCGATGACGTAGATGACGAGTGCCTTTAGCGCGATCAAGGCGATCACGAGGGAGGCGACGAGGAGGGGCTTGGTGGCGATGACGCTGAAATCGAGCGAGGCACCGACTGCGAGGAAGAAGAGGCCGAGGAGGAGGCCTTTGAAGGGCTCAAGGTTGCTTTCCAGTTCGTGACGATAATGGCTGCCGGCGAGGACGACGCCTGCGACAAAGGCACCGAGTGCGGGTGAGAGGCCGACCTCAGTCATGAGCAGGGCGACACCGACGATGAGGAGAAGCGCGGCGGCGGTGAGGAGTTCGCGGAGGCCGGTTTTTGCGAGAATCGCGAAACCGCGAGGCACGAAAAACTGTCCAGCGATGACGATGGCGACCACGGCACCGAGGGTGACGAGGGGCTGTGCCCAATGGGGAAGCTCGTGCAGCCAGCCTTGGTGCTCCATCTTGGAGACACTGGCGGCGAGCAATGGAAACACCGCGAGCATGGGGATGACGGAGATGTCCTGAAACAGGAGCACGGCGAAGGAATCGGCGCCGCCATCCGTGCGCATGAGGGCTTTTTCTTGAAGGGTCTGGATGACGATGGCGGTGGAGGAGAGGGCCAGGATCATGCCGGTGGCGAGAGCGGGCTTGGATTCCAAGCCGAAGGCCATGGCGATGCCCATCACCGACAGGGCGGTGAGAAGCACCTGCAAACCACCGAGGCCAAAGATGGGGCCGCGCATACGCCAGAGGCGGGCGGGCTCAAGCTCAAGGCCGATCATGAAGAGCATGATGACGACGCCAAATTCGGCGAAGTGCATGGCTTCCTCCCCCTGTGTGCCACCGACCCAGCCGAGGACGAAGGGGCCGATCATGGCACCGCCGATGAGGTAGCCCAGCACGCTGCCAAGCCCCAGGCGATGTGCCACGGGAACGAGGAGCACGGCGGCACCGAGGTAGATGAAGGCGGAGAGGAAAAAATGCGAAGCGTGCATGAGCTATGCAGGAATGAGGTCGTTGATCTTTTCCGCCGCAGCCGCCAGTTCCAGAGGCAGTGTTTCATCCCGCAGGGCTACAAGAAGTCGTGTGTAGCGCTGTGCGAACGGCTGGATGCTTGCGGCGTCCGCCAGCTGATTGGCGCTATAAACGATGTGCGGGGCCAGGTAGCGCATGCCGCAGAGGAAAGCGGTCTGATCAAAGGGCGCGAGGAGCTGGCGGATGGTGAAGCGGTTGCGTCCCTGCGAGCAGTAGACTTCTTCGGAACCACCGGCGCTGATGGCCTGCAGCATGAGCTTGCCCCGGAGAGCGGTGCCCCCTTCCCCGTAGGCCCAGCCGTAGGTCAGTACGAGATCGAGATATTCCTTCACCAGCGAGGGGGCGCTGTACCAGTAGAAGGGGTGCTGAAAGACGATGACGTCGTGTTCTTTGAGCAGCTTTTGCTCCTCTTCGACATCGATCAAGAAATCGGGATAGATCTCGTAGAGATCGCGAAAGGTCACGCCTTCCACATCACGCGCAGCGGCTGCCAGCCTGCGATTGATGCGTGACTTGTGAGGGGCGGGATGAGCGTAGAGAACGAGAACCGAAGCCATGATGAATGCGCGGCAGCATGGCCGCTGAGAATGGCGCGGCAATCGTTTTCAGGGATCGGTGAGCTCAATGCACAATTTATCCTCGACGCGGCCTTTGAATTTCCAGACGCCGTCGATGCGGAGGGCGTCATCCAGTTCGATGCGCAGCTTGGTGCCGTCTGCGGCGAGAAGATGGATGTCCACTTCGTCAAAGGCGGCTTCGGGATCGGCGGCATCGTCATCGGGATCGACTTCGAGCTCCACGAGTTTCAGTCCGTCCAGATTGCCAAAGTGCTTGGTGATGAGGGCGCGGATTTCATCGATGCGCTGCTTGTTGCGGAGCATGTCCTTCTCGCGGCGTTTCAGCTCTTTCTCGCGTTCCTTGTCCACATTGATCTCGGTGGGAGAGGTGCCGGAGGCGGAGAGGGCCTCGTCCGCTTTGAGTTTTGCCATGACTTAGGGCGAGTGCCAGCAGGTGGCGTGAGCCGTGTCGTCTTTTGACTTGATGGCATTTACCAGGGTCTCTGCGACAGCCTTGAGTTCCGGGGGCGGTGGAGTTTTGGGATCGTCGGCACGGAGAGCCGGGACGAGACAGGAGGCGACGATGAAGCGGAGGAGGAGTTTCATGACGGAGCGAGGTAAAGCAGGATTGCCGGAATTCAACTTACGGAAGTGACACGGATGAGTGTACTCAGGGTTTAAGACGAAAGGTGTCTTTCGCCCCCCTCACCCCGCCCTTTGACTTCGTCTATCTCCGCTGCGCTCCGGTTCCCCGAAGAAGATAATCTTTGAAGTCGTGAGTCAGGTGCGGGGAGAGGGAGAGGGAGAACCGCTGCACGAGCGCTGCATCTGAAGGACAAAAAGGACGAAAGCGACCGAAAGGACGCAGCATCCAAACGCAGTGCTCCATGGAAGGCAGATGTTTTAGTGCTGTGCAGCGTGAACCTCGGTTGTCACTTTCCGCGCGCCAGCCAGACGCCGAGGACGGCGACGGCCATGCCGATGAGGGAGAGGCCGGTGAGGGTTTCGCCAAAGATGGCCCAGGCCATGAGGGCGGTGACGGCAGGAACGGTGTAAAAGAGGCTGGCGACGTTTACTGCGGTGCCGCTGCGAATGAGGTGATTGAGGAGGCTGATGGCGCCGATGGAAAGCACGAGGGCGACCCAGAGGACGGCGAAAACGAACTGGCCGCTCCACTGGATCTGCATGGTCTCGGTGGTGAAGGCGAGCACGGCGGTGATGAGGAGACTGGCGGCGTATTGCACGACGGTGCTGGTGCGGAGATCGAAGGCGGGGCAATGACGTTTCTGCCACAGGGTGCCTACGGTGATGCCGACGAGCGCGGCAATGGCAGGCAGGGTCATGGCGAAGGTGAGGCCGCTGCCGGTCTTGTGTGCGACCACGAGTGCGGTGCCGATGAAGCCCAGCGCCAGGCCTGACCACTGGCGTGGTAGAACGCGCTCGCCAAGGGCCACACCGGCAAAGGCGGCGGTGAAGAGGGGCTGGAGGGAGACGATCAAACTCAGGATACCGGCGGGGAGGCCGAGGCGCAGGGACCAGACGCAGCCGCTGAGATAGAGGGCGTGGATCATGAGGCCGGCGAAGGCGACGTGGGCGAGCTGTGCTTTTCCCTGCGGCCAAGGAGCGCGTGTGAGCAGGGCGATGGGGATCAGGATCGCGAGGACGATGCAGTAGCGCAGGGTCAGAAAAGTGAAGGGCTCGGCGTAGGGGATGCCGAGCTTTGAACCGATGAAGCCGCTGCTCCAGAGGAGGACGAAGAGCCATGGGATGATGGCGGTCCAGCGGGAGGTGCGAGGGGAGAATGACACTCGGTTAGCGAAGTTGAAAGTGAGGATGGGATCTGAGGCGTTGTCCGAGCGCGTCTTCCGTGCGGCGGGGCTCATTGCAGACGCTGCTGGTGTGCACGGGGTGTGGAGGAGCGCTGGGTTTGCTTCCCGATGACTGGCTTATGTACCAGGGTAGCCTCGCTAAGGCTCGGCAACCCTTCGCTATGATACGCAGCCCCTTTGGGGCTGAGGTACTGCGGAACGGAGTGGCGAAAGGCATCATTCAGCCGAGGAGATGCAGGGTGCGGGACATGAAAAATAGGCAGGTGAACCACTGAAGCACACCACGCCTTAACCGAGTGCCATTCATGCTTGGTGTTTTATTCATCAAGCTGCTGAATGCGTGCGAGGTGGCGGCCGCCTTCGAAGGGGGTGGTGAGGAAGATGTCCACGATTTGGAGGGCGGTGGGGAGGTCGATCATGCGCTCGCCGAGGGAGAGAATGTTGGCGTCGTTGTGGAGTCGGGTGAGGCGGGCGGATTCGAGGTTCCAGCAGAGACCGCAGCGGATGCCGCGCACGCGATTGGCGGCGATGGCTTCGCCATTGCCGGAGCCGCCGAGGACGATGCCGCGCTCGAACCGGCCCGCAGCGACGGCTTCGGCGACGGGACGGATGAAGCGAGGGTAATCGACGGGGGCTTCGGAGTGCGTGCCGAAGTCTTCGACTTCATGACCGTCAGCAAGGAGATGCTGGAGGATGGTCTGCTTGTAGAGGTAGCCGGCGTGATCGGAGCCGATGGCGATTTTCATGGTGGGGTGAAACTCGCGCAATCGGCAGATGCTCACAAGTGGTGATGCGGCCGAGTGAAATGCCGGGGTGGGAGAATCGTGCGACGCTGCTATTGCGCGAGGCGGGGCGTGTGGGGGACGCCCATTCTTCGCGCTACGAAGGGCAAACTGCTGGTAAGGTTTGGGCGCGGCTGCGGTGGCTGCCGCTTTCGCAGGTCACATGGCATGCGTGAACTGACCGGCCTGCGGAAAGCGGTAGCTGCGCTCGTGCCTCGCTGCGCGACCGCAGTCCAAATGGGTGCAATCGCGAGGCTATGCTGGTGATGTTTGAAAGCAGTTTTTTGTCAGCCTATTGTGCCACCCTCAATTGAAACGATCGCGGATGACGACTTCGTCATAGGAGAGTTGTCCGCCTTTGGGCCATGGGGGCTGGGTGCCTTTGCCGACGGCGATCATGAAGGAGATGACGTGGTCTTCGGGGAGATTGATGATTTTGCCGACGGCGTCGAAGTCGAAGCCGTCCATGGGAGAGGAGTCGTAGCCCATGGCTTTGGCGGCGAGCATGATGGTCATGCCAGCGAGACCGCAGGAGCGCATGCATTCGTCGCGCTGGACCTGATCGCGGCCTGAATAATACTGGCCGATGGCGGGGACGAGGAAGTCCTGAACGGGCTGGGCTGCGTTTTTCCAGTAGCGGCCGGCTTCCTTCTTCCAGGCGTCTTTGTCGGCGCACATGACGATGAGGAGGGAGGCATCCGTGACCTGAGCCTGATCCCAGGCGGAGGCGCGGATTTGCTTCCGCACTTCAGGATCAAGCACGGTGACGAAACGCCAGTTTTGGATGTTGAAGGCGGTGGGGGACTGCATGGCGGCTTCGAGAAGCTGATGGATTTCAGCATCGGTCATGCGGTGGGCGGGATCGTAGTGCTTGATGGCGCGGCGGGAGGCGATGGCTTCGAGGGTGTTCATTGGGGGGGGGGAGTTGACTGTGGTTTACGGTTGTTGACGGTTGTTTCCAGAGATCGGGTGAGCGAGGGCTCAGAGAATTGAAGGGAGATTTTAAGTTTAAAGTTATCTGCGGGCAGCGTGCAGTTTGATGTGGAGGTGGACGTGATCGTTGACGACGTGTTTGCCGAGGAAGGCGAAGAGTCTGCCGGAGCCGTAGTGGCTGCCGAACTGGGTGCGGTCGAGCTCAAACTGCGCCTGGCCGGTGAGATGATCTGTGTCTGCAGCGGCGATGACTGCGGGAAAGCTGAGAGGCTTTGTGACGCCGCGCAGGGTCATGGTGCCGTGCAGGGTGTAGTTTGGTGTGCCGGGGGTGCAGGATGGGAGAGGGTCTGCGCGATCGCAGATGAACTCGGCTGTGGGGAAGCGGTCCACGGCGAAGAAGTCGTCATCGCGCAGGTGGCGGATGAGCATGGCATTGTAGGCGGTGTCGACGAGGTCTTCACAGGCGATGCTGTTCATGTCGAGGGTGAAGCGGGCAGACTGGAGGATGCCGTTTTCTATTTCGATGTGACCGCTGGAGAGCTTGATGGTACCATGGTGATGGTTGAAGAGATTGCGGCCGGTCCAACGAACGACGCTGGTTTCGGTGTCGAGTTCGTAGTGGCCTTGAGGTGTTGAGAGGCCGGGCTCGGAGTGGGTTCCTTCGAGAGGGAGATTGTTCTGCTGCCATTCGGCGATGCCGCCGGGGAAAACGGTGACGTTGGTATAACCGGCTTTGGTCAGTTTTTCGGCAGCGGTAGTGGCGTCGAATGAATCGCCGCCTGCGCCGTAGACGATGATGGCGGTGGACTTGTCGGGAATGAGTTCGGCTACTTTGGAAACGAAGATGGTTTCATAGACGCAGGCATTGATGGCGCCTGGCAGGTGAGCGCAGGCGAAGTGCTCCTCGGGCAGAACGTGGATGAGGGTGGCGGTTTTTTTCTGCGCCTGGAGTTCGGTGATGGAGAGCGTTTTCATGGCTGTGATGGAGCTTCCGCGAGAAGGGCGTCGAGATCGAGATGTTCGGTGGTCATGGCGAGCTCGCCTTTGGCATCGCGCGGCCACAGGGAGGGATCGCGATCCACGTAGAGTTCGATGCCGTTGCCATCGGGATCGTGGAGGTAGAGGGCTTCGCTGACGCCGTGGTCGGAGGCGCCGTCGAGAGTGATTTTGTTTTTGATGAGGCGGCGCAGGGCATCGGCCAGTGAAGCGCGGTCAGGGTAGAGAATGGCGACGTGGTAGAGACCGGTGGTGCCGTGTGGCGGAGCTATGCCGCCACGGCTTTCCCAGGTGTTGAGGCCGATGTGGTGATGATACCCGCCGGCGGATACGAACGCGGCCTGGGTGCCGTAGCGCTGGGTGAGCTCGAAACCGAGGACGCCGCAGTAGAAGGCGAGGGCGCGCTCCAGATCGGCCACCTTCAGATGAACGTGGCCGATGCGGACGGCGGGATGGATGGGTGTGCTCATATCAAGCGGCGCTGAGCGCGGGATAGTCGGTATAACCTTCTGCGCCAGGCGAGTAGAACCTCGCGGCATTCGGAGCATTGAGCGCGGCTTTGGCAGCGATGCGTGCAGGAAGATCAGGATTGGCGAGGAAGCTTGTGCCGAAGGCGACGGCGTCCAGTTTGCCGTCACTGATGGCCTGCCCGGCTTCGTCCGCGGTGTAGCCCATATTGCCAATGAGCGCACCTTTGAAGGCTGCGCGGGCGGGTGTCATCACATCGCCCTGCTGGGCCTGGAAGAAGTCGCTGCGCATGACGTGAAGATAGGCGAGGCCGCGAGCACTGCACTGCCCGGCCACATAGGTGGTGAGGCCGACGGGATCACTGTCGAGCATGGTGTTGTAGCTGTTCAGCGGAGAGATGCGCAGGCCGACGCGATCAGCGCCCCAGACCCCGATGACGGCATCAAGGACTTCAAACATCAAGCGGGCGCGATTTTCGATGGAGCCACCGTAAGGGCCCGATCGTTTGTTGGAGCCATCGCGCAGGAACTCATCGAGGAGATAACCATTCGCGCCATGCACTTCCACGCCATCGAAGCCAGCGGCTTTGGCGTTTTCGGCGGCATGTTTGAAACCTGCCACGATGCCGGGGATTTCGTCGTCGCGCAGTTCACGCGGGGTGACGTAGGGTTTCTTGCCTTCAGGGGTATGAACTTCGTCCCCGAGAATGGGGAGGGCACTGGGAGCGACAGGTTGTGCGCCGCCATTGAGCAAAGGATGGCAGGCGCGGCCACCGTGCCAGAGTTGCAACACGATCTGACCGCCTTTGGCATGGACGGCATCCGTGACGACCTTCCAGCCTTCGACCTGGGCCTGGGAGTAGATGCCCGGCTCCATCCAGAAGGAGGAGTTGCCTTCCATGGCCATGGTGGCTTCCGCAATGATGAGACCAGCGCTGGCGCGCTGTGAGTAGTAGTCGGCCATCAAGGGAGTGGGGACGTGATCGGAATCGGCACGGCAACGAGTGAGCGGAGCCATGAGAATGCGATTGGGCAGATGAAGAGCACCGGCTTGAAGTGGCGAGAAGAGACTGGTGTGGGACATGGCGATGAAGGGTAGTGAATGATTGCAAAAAACGGGCCGGATTCAGTGACGAATCCGGCCCGAGTGAGGATGCCTTATTTCGCGGCAAAGAGGGTGCTGAGGTAGTCTTTGCGACCGGAAAGGGCCACGAGGGAGAGGACTCCCAGCACGACTGGCATTTCATAGCCGCCTTTGACGAGGAAGAAGTGGTAGAGGGCGATGTTTACTACCACCGGGCCAACGAGGGAGAGGGCGAGGTTTGTGAAGCGGCCGCTGAGGAGCAGGAGGCCGCCGGTGACTTCCAAGACCTTCACCACGGTGAGGTAGCCGCTGCCGTAGATGGCGAACATGAAGTTGGCGGCAGGACCTTCTGGTGGCGGAGGAATCGGGATGAAGTGGAGCCACATGTTGGCACCGAAGACGGTGAAGATGAGGCCTAGGAGGAGGCGGGCGATGGTGGGGATGTGTTTCATATGGGGAGTTGACGGTGGTTTACTGTTGTTGGGTTGGGATTATGCGAGGTCGAAGAGGAGGGCTTCTGCTTCCTGGGTGGCGGTGAGGGTGAGGGTGAGGGTGCCGGTGTCGTCTGTGCTAACGGCGTCGCCGGGATTTAAGGTCTTGCCGTTGACGGTGAGGGTGCCTTTAATGAGCTGGAGCCAGGCGCCACGACCGACGGTGACTTCATGGGTGGTGGATTTGCCGGCTTCAAGGCGCACGCGGTAGATGTCGGCGTCTTGATGGATGGTGGCGGAGCCTTCGCGGCCGTCGGAGGAGATGACGAGGACCTTCTCGGCGGTTTCATGCTCGGGCTTGGGGTGCCATTCGGTGTAGCTGGGTTTGAGGCCGTTCTGACGGGGACGAATCCAGATTTGGAGGAGGCTGCCGGGTTCGGCCTTGGAGGGATTGAACTCGCTATGGGTGACACCGCTGCCGGCGCTCATGAGCTGGATCTGACCAGGGAGAAGGGTGCGGGCGGTGCCCATGCTGTCCTTGTGCGCGAGTGCGCCGTAGAGGATGTAGCTGAAGATTTCCATGTCGCGATGCGGATGGGTGGGGAATCCAGCGCCGCCGGCGATGACGTCCTGATTGATCACACGGAGGCTGCGGTAGCCCATGTGCTCAGGGTCGTAGTAGTCGGCAAAGCTGAAGGTGTGGTAGCTGTCGAGCCAGCCGTGGTTGGCATGGCCGCGTTCGTTGGAGAGGCGAAGTTTGAGTTTCATAACGACGCTGCATTCGCGCCGTCGGGGTCATTCCTCCAATGCTTCCTGCTTCACAAGTTCATACCCTGAGGTAATGAACATCCATCAAGAGTACCAGTCGATCACGCCGTCTGAATTGAGAACGGCGAGCTGAGTTTGGCCCCCGAGGGAATAGCAGACGGCATCTGGCACACGGCTTTTGTCGTGGATATGAAGCGGTGCGTTTTGGATGAGTTTGGTTTCGGGGTACGCGCTGTAGATAAGGCAGGCTTTGTCATCGCCCACGGCGATGCGACCATCGTTGAGGAAACAAGCCTTGGGCGAGCCATTGTCCGAGCTGGTGAAGAGAAGTACCGAATCGATATCCTTGTTTTTTCCCGGAGAGAGAAGCACCACTTCGAGACTGGTGACGGCAAGGAAAGCGGAGGGCTGAACGGCTTGCGTGACGTGAAGTGAGAGGATGCGGGAGGGCAGCTCCGTCTGGCTGATGATGGAACCGTTGGTGATGCGCAGGAGATGCGTGCCTGCGCTCAGCATCACATGATGTCCATGAACGGCGATGCAGAAAGGGACGGAAAGCTCGGGAGGCGCCCAGCCGAGTGCATGAGAACGAATCAGCTGACCTTGCCTGGAGTAAAAACTGAGGTCGATGGTTTCGGTGGCATTGTGGTGGACAATCCAGACGCCATTGCTCTGAGGATGAACGGCGAGCACGCGCTGCGGCATCCAGCCAAGCTGGTCGATGAGCATGTCACGAGTGTTAGGGCTGGAGCAGAAGTCAGCCAGTTTGGCCTGACCGTAGCGTGCCATCTCACCTTTACGTGCAAAGGGCAGCCAGACCGAGTCTGACATCTCCATGAGGGCGGGACTGAGATGAGTGAGGTAAGCCCAGCCTGATGCGGAGGTGAACTTGCCAAGGATGCGCTCCTGCTGGCCGTAAACCCAGACATCCTGCCGTGTTTTGTCGTTCTGACCGATGGCGAGCCATTTGACGTCTGTGCTGATGAGACGGCACCATTCGGTGCCGTCTTTGGGAAGAGTCAGCGAACCTCGATGGTTGAGGGAGATCAAGGCCTGCTTTGAAGAACTGTGCTGCAGGGCCTTGCGTTCCTCACGACGGATGCGTTCTCGCGTGTCGGCAAAGCGGAGGCTGTCGCGTTTCAAGAGGAGGTCGGCGGCGGCAAACTGCGGCAGGGCAGCGAGCAGCGGAGCTTCTTTCAGAGTGCCCGCTGCGAGTGCTTCACCAATGATGCTGGTGGCGACCCTGGCGAGGCGCTGACGCACTTCGGGATCGGCGTGGGTTTGATGGATGCTGCGCAGGGTTTCCGTCATCTGCACGCGATCTGGGACCTGGTGTGCGGGATCGCTCAGCGAACGGCTGAGAGCGAGGGCATCGCTGGTGGCATCCATGCGGGCAAGGTAGTCGAAATGGCGTTCGAGACACTGACATGCCTGCGGCGAATGGGGGTAGCCGCTGGCGAGCACGGAGATGGCTAGGCCGGGTTGCTGGAGTTTCTCAAAGAGAATGCGGGCATCGTGGAGCCGGTCTCCGCCATTCTTGATCGCCTCATGGTAGGCAGCAATGGCCTCGCGCTCACGGCCGATCTGACGGAGGAGATCGCCGCACTTTTCATGCTGTGCCAGCTCCGCGTAAAGCAGCACGGCATCTGCGAGCAGGCCGCCGTCTTCGAGGCACTTGGCCGCCTGCGCTTTGTTGTTTAGTTTGGTGAGGTAGATGCGGGCCGCCTCCTGATGCCGGCGACCACGCGCGAGCGCACCGGCTGCGGCATGCCAGTCTCCCAGCAATTCGGCAAAGATGTAGGCGGCGCGATCAAACCGGCCTGCGGCAATCTCGCGATTGGCCAAGTCACGGTATTTTTGCTGGAGCTGCCACTGCGTTTGGGGAGCGAGATTCCAGACGTCTGCGGGACCTCCGCCACGGCGTGAACCGAACACGGGATTGCGTTCGCCAAGTTTCCAGCTGGGCGGAGCCTGACCGCGAGAGGCATTCCCTGCGTCCGAGAATGGCAGGGCATAGCGCAAGCCCAGTTCGGGATTGGTTTCCAGAAGCTTCATGAGACGCTGCAGCTCGTGCTCACGCCTCCGCTGGAGTTTTTCAAACTGTGCCGCAGTCCATTGCATGAGGCGATCCATCATGGGAATGCCGCGTGTGTTGGAGTCGTTGGGGCGAGATCCCGCGCCTGGTTTTGAACTGCCTGCCAAGGCTTTTCCGGCACCCAAAAATTTGGCAATACCTCCGAGCATCCCCAGCATGCCCAGACCTGCCAAGGCCACAGCGCCGAAGAGCTTGTCACCGAGACGTTCGAGGAAGGGCGCTTTGTCCTGGAGGTCTTTGGGAGACAGCGAACCGATGTCCTGCGGAGCCTCGCCAAAGAGGTCGTGCAAATCCTCTGGAAGACTGAGCGTAACCCGAGTGAGGCGGGGCAGCGGTGAATGTCCTGACACTGCATGCAGCCATGAGGTCTCCCGTGGCAGTGGTGGTACGATCAACGTTTCGGCCGTGATGGCATCGGTCTCTTCAAAGGCCACCAAGCCAAGCGCAGGGTGGAAAAAGTAAAATGCGTAATGCAGGAGCCTCCGCGCCTCCTCTGCGGTGAGGGCAGGATCAAGCCGCATGGAACCGGGGACTGCGACGCTGCCATGCTCCAAGGCACAGGCCATGACACGCGGTCCGAACACTACAGACTTTCCTGTCGAGGGCACGATGAGCAAGCCACCTGCCGCAGCTTCCTCCACCGAACTCGGCACGACAAAGAACCGAGCGCCGGGCTGACGTGCCATTTCTTCCAGCCAGGCCCCCACGTCTGATCCCGGGAGAAAGCCCGCCCGCACCGGCTGCGCGACAGCGGCTGGAATGAGGCGGAGTGGGAAGGTGGGCATGAGCTGCTTGTTAGGAAGTGCGCCCTGAAGGTGCGGCCATCTGGTGGAGAGAGGGGGAGACGGCCTTTCCTGGCAAGGCGGCGCGGAAAAGTTTCTTTGACAAGGATTGCAGCACCGAGTTTGCACCTATGCTTTCGCCCCAGAGGAGGTTCGTTTCGCCGTAATGAAAGCCTTTGCGCTGCCAAGCAGCCGTGTGACCTTTCACTAGTACGAGGCTGATCTCCTGGGAGTCATCGCCGGAATCGCACACATGAAGGAAGCCACGGGAATCATAAATCACACGGCGACCATCCGGGAACTCTGCTTGGGAGAGTCCGCAGTCGGGCCAGTCGGAGAGAAGCAACGGCTGCAAAGGACGGAAGGTTGCGGGAGCATCGGCGGGAGCATGCCATTCGAGGCCGCCTTTCAGATGGACGTTGAGCTGATATGCGCGGCCCTTTTCTTTTCTCACGTACAAGCCTCCGCTGAGGCCAAAACCCACATGAGTGATTTCGGAGATACGGTGGCGTTTGGCGGTGGTTCTCACAGGAGCCGCATTCTTGGTCATCAGGAGGCTGGACATGGGCATGTGCTCTCCATGAGGGTGGAAAGTTTCGCCATCAAACCACGGGATACCGGCAAACTTGCCCAATTCCTCTGAGGCGATGACGCGGCCATTGTCGAGTGAGAGAGCCTTGGCCACTTTTCGGTCAATCAAGACGAGGGCACCTGACTGCACGCGAAACTGTGACAGTTCATCAAGGAGTCCGTGATAGGTGATGAGATGCGCCGGCTCCTGAGCGGATAGAGAGAGAACGAGAATTTGCAGCTGTCGGTATTCGAGACCGCCAAAGAGAAGCAGCAGGCGGTCCTCGCCTTCGGGATCGACCACGAGGCCCTTGAAGTCCGTGCTCGGAGCGGTCGAATAAAGAACACGGCCCGCATGGACGCGTAGGGTCCACCAGCACACGGCACCTGAGGTGGAGATGCCTATGAAGCCTTTGCCGCCAATCTGATACGCTTTGCCAGGCATAGGCGATCCCGGGATATAGAGCGGCCAGAAACTCTGCCGATAAAAATGCGGCAACCGTCCGATCTCGCTGGTCAATGTGGCGGATGAAGGCTTCAGCGCAGGAGCTGCGGACTGAGGCGCGAAGAGATCCTCGGCATCGACACGGGCTTGGGCCAGAGGGCGTGCGCCAGCGAGGCTGTGGCGGGAGAGTTCGAGATTGCCATCGCGATCCACCAGCAGGGAATGCAAGGGCACCGTATTGGCGAGATGCCGCCACACCGGGAGATGACAGAGCGTCTCCAAGGCCGCAGGATGGGTGATGACAAAGACCTCTTCGTTGGGTTGAAAAGGCGAAGGCTGGGCATCGGCGAGCAGCTGCAGGGCGGAGCCGGGATGAGGCTGCGGCTGAAGACGTGCGAGCTGCACGCGGACATCTGACACCGTTTCCAACGTGATGTTTTTGAAGCCGTCTGCATCGATGGCGAAAACGGAACCTATGGCCGTCTGCTCGCCATGCTTTTGCCGCAGCAGGGCAAGCGCGGAGCCCAGGGCAAAGAGACGCGGTTTTCCCCACATGAAGATGCCGGTGTCGATCAGGATCAGACGGCGAGGCGGAGGCTCGGCGGGAGGAGATTCGCGGCGGAGGTAGAGCGCCTCTCCCTGCGCAAGGCGCACAGCGAAAGTGAGATCGTCCCAAGCGAGCTCGGTCATGAGGAGGCGGGAGGGATCGCCGCGATTCGTGATGTCTGAGACGCCACCCAAGGGCAACTCGTCGCGCTGGGTGACGGCTTTGGGCACATGCAGCATGGCGCCGATGCGCCGAACGAGGCCGGCCACCTGGGCCAACTCGCCGCCCTCGTTTTCCAATGCACGAAGAAGGTCTGCGGGAGGCTCGGGGACGGGTACTTCAGCTGGCGCTGGCAAGGGGAGCTCAAGCTGACGTGACGGGAGGCGATCGATGCCGGTACGAAGACGTTCCTCCAAGTGCTCAGGCGGACAGCGGGTGAAGGCTTTTTCGAGAAGGCTAAGATCCGCAAGCAGGCGAGCGATGCCATTGAGGCCGGGTGAACGCTGCTGAAAAACGTGCAGGAAAGGTGTCTGAACAAACTCGGCGATGATATTAGCGGCGTGGGACGGCGTGATTCGAATTGCTGCGGGATCTTCAAACAAGGTCTGCAGCAGCCGACAGCGAGCCGGGCCGCCAGATCTGAGCTCAGCAGGCAATGAATGAATGTGGCCAAGCCCAGCGCCGACCGTCGTCCACAGTGAGAGAATTCCTGCGGGCACCTCTTTGCTGCCCGTGGCACGCTCCGCCGCCGCCCACAGGCGACCACGGGTGGAGACAGCATCGTAGCTCTCTGATGCAGCGGCGAGAACCAGCAGGATGGAGCCCAGCGGCGGAAGGCCAACAGACGCACAAGCCTCCAGCAATTCAGGAAGCTCCTGACGAAAGGCGATCAAGGCATTGTCGCCCGACCATACCACGGCCTGATTTCCATCTGCATCCTCCCACTCCCAGAGTTGTCCGGGAGGTGCGCAGAAATAAGCGAGTGTGGCGGGAGAATGCATGGTGTTCAGTTCTCCAGAGAAGATGGACTCAGGACATTCGCAGAAGTGGCGCGAAGGGCGCTGCGGGTGAGCTCAACGAATGCCTCTGCAGGCAGGCGCTCCGCAGTGCCATCTGGATGCAGCAGGGCGATTTCACCCTTGCCGAGTTTCATGCTGGAAGCCACCAGCGCAGGGGTGATCCCCTTTGGCAAGGACCAGCCTGCGGGAGTGGCGATGCGATCTTCCACACACCACGGAGTGCCGGGCAGAGGAGGCAGCGGGGTGCCCATGACGCAGGCGCGGCCATCACCGGCCAAGGCAAAGCGCAGCGGCTGCAAGCGTACTGCCGGGGCAGTGAGGCCCCAGCGTGTGAGTTCCACAAAAGACAGCAGCATGAGAGCGGGTGGATGGAACTCGACCGCAGGCACAAGTGTCCATGCAACGGGGGCGACATGGAGTGCAGGCAGCGCGGCAGCGGGAGGACGCACCCGAAGAAACTCTGCCAGAGGCTGCCATGGCCCCTCGGGAAGACGTGCCGTGGGCAGCGTGAGGCCAAGAGGAATGAGGCGACCAGATTCATCCGCGGTGAAGCGTGTCAAAGCGGGCAGACGATCCCACTCCGCACCCGCAGGCCCACGAACCCAGAGGTGTCCGCCCGCTTCGCAGGCTTCATGCCCTGGAAGCGTGCGCCAGCGGCCCAGCCAGGGAATGTCAGATGCTGCCAGGACGGCGACGCACTGCCCAGCCTGAACAGTCATGCTTCCGCCCTCCGCCAGAGGGCCTCGACTTTTTCCTGCAAGGCTTCACGAGTCTCCGTCTGCCTGACCCAGGGCACACGAGCTGCAAGTGCAGCGAGCCGGTCTTTTGCCACACCGAGGGCGAGATCCGCCCAGCCCTCCGACAGAACATCGAGGTCACGTGCGAGGCTCTCAGGATCGGGGGCGCTGCCGCCATGGGCCTGCGGGTGATCGCCACTCTCGGGGGTGTCCTTGTTGATCGTTTCCTGAACCATGGCGGCGAGCATCTCGCGCTGCTCTTCACGATCCCAGATGCAGCGCAGCACCCAGAGATCTGAAACACGTGCCTCCTGCCGGCCACACATGAGGGCACTGGCGGCGATGACGCGCTGGAGCTTAACCGCACGGCGGTCTGAGACTTCCATGCCGGCGGCGCGCAGGCGGGCGATGAGTTCCAGATAAGGACCGCGAACGGACTTCAGATCCACCAAGGGCAGCGCCTCCTGCAAGGTGCGGATGTTTTGAGCGGACAGACCCGCAGGCGGAGGTGCTGCGCGGCGAGATTTTTCCAGTTCCCAGCCTGCCTCAAGCACAGCCGCGAGTTCGGCCTCCGGCACGTAGCCGCAATGGACACGCAGCAGAAAGCGGTCAAACAAAGCGCGCAGAGCCTCCTCTTCAGGAAGATGGTTGCTGGCGCTGACAACGAGGAGCGCGGGCAGGCGGCGGGTTTCGCGGCCACGGCGGAAGACGCGCTCATTGAGCACGAGCAGCAGGCTGTTGAGGATGGCGCTGTTCGCGTTGAGCAGTTCATCGAGAAAGATGAAGTCCGCCTCCGGCAGCATGCCTTCGGTGTTGGTGACGAGATCCCCTTCCCGCAGACGGCGGATGTCGAAGGGGCCAAACAATTCCCCCGGCTCCGTGAAGCGTGTGAGGAGGTAGTCGAAGGCGCGCGCATCGAGACGCCTGGCGAGTTCATTCACCAGTGCACTTTTGGCGGTGCCGGGAGGGCCGTGAAGAAAGAGATTTTCGCCACCGGCAAGGGCGATGCCCATGACATCAATGATCTCCTCCTTGCCGACGAAGACGGCTTTCATGGGGCGTAGAATTTGATCAGAGAGATGCTGGGCGATTTCGAGAGGGGTCATGGAGCAAGAATGGAAAGTGGGGAGGCCTCCAGTGCGAGGCGGGCGGCGAGCTTCGGGGCGAGCGAGAGGGCGTGCTCGCCCAAGGCATTTGCGACGGCCAGCCTGGTGTGCGCATCATGCAAGCGGGAGGCATCCTGGCGTTCGATGATGCGATCAATGTACAGCTGCCAGAGTCCCGCATGCCGACGGAGGGGCGTGAGGTCTGGCGATTCCTGAAGAGCGATGCCGACGGAAGACAGCGGGAACTGCTTTGCAGCGGCTTTGATGCCGGACACGAGGGGATCGCTGTCGCTCATGGACCTGGCCATGGAGTGGAGTTCTGGCAGATGCCGCAAGGCAAGATCCTGCGAGAGTGCTTCGCCCGGGGAAGAAGGAAGCATGGGCAATGCGGCGCAGATTCGGTTTACGTCTTCCTCTGTCATGGCGCGATCCACCAAGGCCTGGCAGAGACGGTAGATGTAATGCAGGGCGTTCACTGCGGCCTTGGGATGCCATTCCAGATCCACTTGAACGCCACCGGGCAAATCATCGCAGAGGTCATGAAAGGCTCTGCTGAGAAGAGCGGCGGTCTGAGCGGGATCAGGATCTGCCAAAAGCTCTCTAGTCACGCCCGCCTGTCCTGATACGTGCAGGGAGGAGAAGAATTCGGCGATTGAGACAGTGACCGGCATGCAGTGCCGCCTAAGAAAGAACTGGAATCAGCAACTGACAAGTTTCTCTCTGAAGCGATTTTGCAGGGGGGTGAAAGACGCCATGCTGTCCGGCAAGCCCCGGAACAGAGATAACGGCCGACGGAACAAACGGAAAACCAGACCAACGGCCTGAATCCCGATGTGCATTGTTCGTATGAGGTGGGATATTGGAGCGCTGATCGACAGACAAGAGTGTCTGTCGTACTTATTCGCGGCCTTTGACGACCTTGACGAGCGGACGATAGCCGTACTCGTTGAGGAGGGCGATGGCGCCGCGATCGCTGGAGTCGCGGGCGACGTCGGACCAGGAGTTGAGGGCGTTGTAGATGCTGTCCATGGCGGCTTCGAGGGATTCTGCGCGAGTGGTGGCATCGTGGGATTTGTAGAGGGACTCGATGGCACTGATGTAGTGGAAGGTGAATTCGAGGCGCTTGGCGTTGTAGAGTGTGAACGTGCGCGAGCCTTCGCGGGCGCGGGTGTTGGCGCGGTACATTTCGTTCATGGCGGTGGCGTAGAACGTTTTGGCTTCGGTGAGCCAGTCGGGCAGGCTTTTCTTGGAGTTCAAATGACGCAGGAGCATGTCGGGTGCGGGAATGCCGAGATTGGGATCGTTTTTGGCGATGAGCTGCGAGGCTTTGTCGATGGCCTGGAAGCCGAGCCACATGCGCTCGGCGACACCTTCACCGCACATGGGGGTGACGAAATCGCTCAGGGCCTTTTCGCTGGCGAAGTCGTTTTTGGGCAGGACGGAAACGGCCACGGGTTCGGCGGCGATGATTTCGAAACCTAGCTGGCCGGCGTGTTCGCGGAAGCGAGTGGTGATGGCGGCGACGTCGGGATTTTCAAAGACGGAGGCACTGCGGAAGGCTTTGCGACCGCCGGTGTCGCCATCGACGCGAATGGGTTTGAATGGGACGATTTTTGCGGGAATGGCGATGGAGGTGTACTTCAAGGTTTGGAGGCGCTTGAGGAGCTGTTCGAGTTCCTCCTGGGTCCATGACTCCTGACCCATGGCGTTGCCGGTGTAGCCATTCCAGAGACGTGAGCCATGAGGGGGCTGGGCGGTGATGAGTTCGATGGTGTCTGAAGTGGAGAAAGGCTTTGTGGTCTCTGCCAAAGCGGGTGCGGAGGCCGTGGATGAAACACACAGAAGGCTTTCGCGGGTGCGGACGAAGAGGCGGCCATCAGCGATGGCGGGGGTGGCGATGATTTCTTCGCCCATGTCGTGCTTGGCGAGGACTTTGAGCTGGGGCGCGTCTTCGAGCTCGACGATGAAGCCGTTTTTGGCGGCGATGTAGACTTTGCCAGCGGCGGCGATGGGGGAGGCGAAGTAGTCGCCGAAATTGCCGAGGCGGCTGCGATCCCAGAGGGTTTTGCCGTTCTTCGCATCGTAGCAGCTCGACATGCCGCCGCTTTTGACGACGTAGATGCGGTCGTTAAAGAAGAGGGGTGAGGAGAGGTTTGAGGGGGTCTTGGGATCGATGTTCCAGAGGACGTGGGTCTTGGTGACATCGCCTGTGCCGCCGCCTTTGATGGCCTGGATGATGTTGCCGCCTGCGGCCATGTTGTCGGGGGACTGGAAGGCGGTGTCGATCTCCTCGGGGCCGATGACTTTGTCGTGGTTTTTGTCGGAGGCATCGAAGCGCTCGTGGAACTCTTTGGGAGTTTCCTCACGTGAGAGGATTTTGTCCTGGTTGGTGTCGAGCCATTCGAGCAGGGCATGCTTCAGAGTGCGGGTGGAATCGCCGTAGCTTTGAACGGCGACGTAGATGACGCCATCATGCACGACAGGTGAGGTCATGATGGTGCGGAGGAGGGAGTTGCAGGTCCAGAGTTCCTTGCCGGTGGCGGGATCGTAGCCTTTCAATTTGCCGCTGCCGGCGATGACGAGATCGGTGCGGCCATTGGCCGCGCACAGGACAGGCAGCGAATAACCGGCGAGCATTTCTTTGCGCAGGGTCTTCCATTTTTCTTTGCCGGTTTTTGCATCTACGGCGACGACGAAGGGGGCGAGGTCATCGTCCTGGCAGAAGATGACGGTGTCGTTGTAAACGATGGGCGAGGAGGCGGCGCCCCAGTCCATCAAATAGGCGGGACGGGGCATGGTGTGACGCCAGACTTCTTTGCCGGTGGCGAAGTCGAAGGCGAGGAGGCCGATGGTGCTGAAATAGACATAGACGCGGTCGCCATCGGTGGCGGGAGTGGAGGAGGCGTGGCTGTTTGGCGGGGTGATGCGCGGGAGGGTGCCGGTGTCGAAATCGGTGCGCCAGAGTTGCTTGCCGGTGGTGGCGTCGAAGCTGAAGACGCCGAGCTTTTGATCTCCCAGCATGGCGGTGGTGAGGACGCGGCCGTTCTTCACGATGGGAGAGCCGATGCCGTCGCCGATTTTGGCTTTCCATACGATGTTTTTTTCGGCGGAGAATTCCGGGGGGAGATTTTTGGAGGAGGAGACTCCGGTGCCATTGGAGCCGCGGAATTGGGGCCAGTCTTCGGCGTGGAGGGCGACGGAGAGAAGCAGGGCGGTGAGGAGGATGCGATGCATGAAAGGCATTAGGTTAAAGGTGTTCAGCGGTGCTGTTGCGCGTCCCATGCCGCAGGCTTGCGGCGGAGCGAATTGCAGACGCTGCTGGCTCCCGGCAGACTGCGGCGGCATGCTGGGTTTGCTTTCCGGAGGGGGTGGCGCAACCCAGGGCGGCGCTCGCTGAGGCTCGCTTGCCCTGGGCTGCGATAGGTCGCACCTTTGGTGCTAGGAGAGGAGGCATGATGGACGTTATCATGTCTTAGCTGAATACCATTCATGCGAGGCATCATGAAAAGGATCAGCCGAAGAGCTCGGTGAGGGGCTTGCCTTCATCGAGGAGGTTGTAGGCACGGCCGAGCTTGTCCTTGGCTTCGAGGTCCTGGATGCCCATGGCATAATAGACGGTCTTGGTGATGTCCTCGGGGTAGATGGGGCGGTCTTTGGGGAGTTCGGCGCGCGCATCGGTTTCGCCTACGACCTGGCCGCCGCGAATGCCGGCGCCGGCCATGAGGACGCTCATGCAGGAGGTCCAGTGATCGCGGCCGGCACCGAGGGTGCCGCCGGAGCGACGGTCGCCGACTTTGGGCATGCGACCCATTTCGCTGGTGACCATGACCAGTGTTTCATCGAGGAGGCCGCGGGCTGACAGGTCTTCCATGAAGGCGGAGAAGGCCTGATCAAACTGCGGGAGGAGATATTTGCGCAGGCAGTTGAAGTTGTCGCCGTGGGTGTCCCAGCCGCCGGCGCTTTTGCATTGTTTGGCGGTGCTTTCATCTTCCTTCCAGAAGACAGTGACAAAGGGGACGCCGGCCTCGACGAGGCGACGGGCCATGAGGAGGCTGGTGCCGTTGATGGTGTTGCCGTAGCGGGCGCGCAGCTTGTCGGGCTCGGCCTTGATGTCGAAGGCGTTTGAGGTGCCGCTGGATGACAAGAGGTCAAAGGCACGCTCCTGCTGCTTCACGTAGTTTTGCACGGCGGCTTCGTGATCGAGCTCGCGCCGGGCCTGATTCATGGCGTTCAGCAGGGCGTGGCGGTCCTGCATGCGTGCGGCGGTCATGCTGCCGGACATGGAGATGGTCGGGGCGCTGAAATTCAGAGGTTCGTCGAAACTGCCGGTGAGATAGAAGGGATCGTACTCCATGCCGATGCGTCCGGCGAACTGGCCGGGGCGTGTGAAGGGCAGCTTGCTGGGTTTGTGCGGGAGCGAGATTATCTGCGGCAGCGTGGGATGCACTGGCCGCTTCATGCCGACCACACTGCCCATGTAGGGCCAGTCTTCGGGATAGGGGCGGCGGTCGTTGCCCTGCTGCTTGAAGGTGGGATCGGGGGCGTGGCCGGTGAGGTTGTAATAATAACCGGCGTGGTGATCGCCCGTGGCGCGACCGCCATCGGTGATGCCGTGCACGAGGGCGAAGTTGTGCGCTTGTTTGGCGAGAAGGGGGAGGTGCTCACAGAGGCGGATGTCTGCGCCGGTGGTGCGGATGGGTTTGAACTCGCCGCGAAATTCCAGCGGAGCTTCGGGCTTCATATCCCACATGTCGATGTGGGAGGCACCGCCGCAGAGGAAGAAGAGCACGGTGGATTTCGCGGGCTTTGCGAGGGTGGCGGCGGGAACTCCAGGGCCGGTGGAAGCTCTCAAAGCAGGGCCAAAACGCAGCGATGCCAATCCCAGCGTCGAGGCCGTGAGAAAGGCCCGGCGGTCCATTGAGGGACGAAAGAGTGGTGAGTCCATAAGATGCGCGCAAGCCACCTACGTTCGCCAAATGGCCGCCTTACGGATGTGCGGACGATTTGCGCACAGTGCCGGTCTGTGGTCTGATCCGGCGTGGAATTTCACCAGCTTCGTTACTTCATCGCCGCCGCCGAGGATTTGAGCATTTCTGCCGCGGCGAAGCGACTGCATGTGACGCAGCCAGCGCTGAGCCGGCAGATCGGCGTGCTGGAGGCGGAGCTGGGGGTGGCGTTGTTTGATCGCATTCGGAAGCGTATTTATCTGACTGAGGCGGGGCGTTTTTTTCTGCCGAAGGCGAGGCAGATTGTGTGTGATGCGGAGACGAGTGCGCAGCAGCTGCGCGAGCAGTATGGCAAGGCGCGCCGGACGCTTCGTCTGGGATTCCTGGCGCCGTTTCTGGATGATCTGGTGGTGCCTGCGGTGAGGGAGTTCCGGCAGCGGCATCCGAAGGCGCAGGTGAGCTTGTTTGAACTGCCGCCGCGTGCGCAGCTGGACCGGCTGCGGAACCATGAGCTGGATGCGGCGATCCTCGGGAACATCTCGGAGAGTGACCGCACCTTTTTCAATACGCGAACGCTGTCACGGCATAAAATGGCGGCGCTGCTGCCCGAGGATCATGCGCTGGCGAAGAAGAAGACGATCAAGCTCGCGGAGCTGAAGAATGAAAGGTGGGTGTCGCTTTCTGACACGTCTTTCCCTGGGCGGCGGGAGTTTTTGCGCTCGATTTGTCAGCAGGCGGGTTTTGATCCGCAGATTGTGAGCGAGGTGGATTCGCTTTCGATGATGCTGGGGACGGTAACGACCCTGGGCGGGGTGGCGCTGATTCCCGGGCATGCGAGCAAGATGCCGCATGGAGGATGTGTGTTTGTGCCGCTGGCCGCGCCGGTGCCGACGACGGAGCTGCTGCTGGTGCTGCCGAAGCAGGAGGCGAGCAAGGAGCTGACAACGCTGACGAGTTTGATCGCGGAGCTGGCGGCGCAGCTGGCGAAGGCTTAACAGCCTACCGAGGCCAGTAATGTTCAAGGACAAAAAGTACGCCCACAAGGAGGATGGCAAAGAGAACCACAAACAGTCCACGGTTCATATGGAAGAGTTCAGGCAGGGTGATTTTTCCTTTCTCCCCCCATTTTTCCACCGTCACTTTGAGCCAGGCGGAAAGCTCGGCATAGAGGTAGGAGCCGACCACCAGCCCGCCAATGCCGAAGAGGGCGTCCCAGCTTCCTTCGCCGAGGGCAACAGCGACGGTGCCAGGGCAATAGGCGAGGAGAGCAAAACCACAGCCGAAGAGAAGGCCGCCGATGATCTGAGCGCCCAGCCGGGTGGGTTTCAAATGCAGATTCACCCTGGCAAAATGGTGCAGCAGATGGACGCCCAGCATGCCCACAACGATTGCAGTCAGCATGATTTTGAGGACGGTGAAGTCCTGCAACAAGAGCTGGCCCTGAAGCACGTGATATTTGGCCGCGCCTCCTTTTTGCAAGAGAAACCCAAATGCGAGACCAAAGACCGCGGCACCTGCCAGCTTTGCCCCGGACGGCGATGCCGAAACTGGAGGAATGGACTCTTTCACAGCTGAGCCGGGATCAATCATAGCAGTGTATAGAGGAGGAATGCCGTGCCGACACCGCCGGCAAACATGCAGATGACGGTCAGCCAGGAGGCCACATTGAGCTGCAAGGTACCGGAGATGCCATGGCCGCTGGTGCAGCCTCCGGCCAGGCGGGCGCCAAAAGCCATGAGCACGCCACCGAAGAATCCGATGGTGACCCGTAAAAGCGTACTGCCGCCAAATCTGTCACGCCACATGACAGGCAGCCATTCGTCACGGAACTCGCCGCCGGTCCATGCAGCAATGAAGCCTCCTGCAATGGTGCAAAGCATGAAGACGAAACTCCAGTCCATGTGCGGAGGGTGGTTCTGAAAATAGTTCAATGATTCCGTGTGCTTGCGCGCAAAAAGATTCCCGACATAGCCTGCCAGCGTGGCGTAAAAGGAAGAGGCTCCGATCGCTTTATCTGCAAAATAGAACGTCAGCCACGAGAGCAGGCCGATGCCCGCACCAGCGATGTAGGGCGACCATGCCGGGCCGTTGTAGCCGGTGGCTTCGACGCCCACCTCCGCAGCGGACGCAAGGGCAGGCACGAACAACAGCAGGGCAAGCAATGCTCTCATGGAGTCTTTTCCTCCACTTCGACGGGCAGCTTTGATTTTTTCCATGCCTGCCAGCTTCCTGGCACGTTGTGCACGTCACGAAAGCCCTCCTGCTTGAGGATGCTGGCGGCAATGCTGGCGCGGTAGCCACTGTCGCAGTAAACAGCCACTGGCTTGGTTTTGTGCAACTTGGAGGATTTCTTGCGGAGGTCAGGCAGGAAGGCGTGAACCGCCCCGGGTACATGGCCTTCCTGCCATTCGGATGGAGAGCGCACGTCCACCACCTGCAAATCTGCGCCGCCCTTAATCTGATGCACCGTCATCTGCCCGACTTCATCCAGCATGAAGCCTGCGTTGTCCCATGCCTTCATCCCGCCGGCAAGGTATCCCGCGAACTTGGAGAAGCCCGTGCGGATGAAGAGCTTGACCACGTTTTCCAGTTCGGTGCCGCTTTCCAACACGAGCAGCAAGGGCACATCGGGATCCAGCAGCCAGCCGGCCCAGATGGAAAGCATGGGGGAGGCACCGAGATTCAGGGCTCCAGGGACATGACCGCCGCCAAAGGCCAGCATCATGCGGGTGTCCACCACAACTCCCGCTTTGCTGTCCACCGCTTCCTTGAAGGTCTTTGCAGGAAGTGCGGGCACGTGCGGCAGTCCGCCAAGGATGTCCGGTCCTTGTGCGTTTATTTTCTTCATGCGCGGATAGTAAATGGGCACAGGGGGAGCGCTGTCCAACGCATGAGCTTTGAACTGTTCGAAGCCTGCAATCTGAAGGTAAGAATTGTATTTTCGTTCGTAGCCGATGGTGCTTTGCAGGCGGTCGCCGATTTCCGCGCCACATGGTGAGCCGTGACCGTGAGCAGGAAAGATGGTCACGCTGTCAGGCAGCCCGAGGTAATACCCGCGCAGAGTTTGGAACAGGAGCCGGGTGAGCTTGTCAGTTTCGCCAGCGCCCAAGAGATCGGGCCTGCCGGCTGAATCCACAAACAAGGAATCCCCCGTGAGCACGCCCCAGGGCGTTTCCGGGCGATCCTTCTCAGCCAGTTCAAAGCTCACATGTTCCGGCGTGTGCCCCGGGGTGTGGCGGACTGTCACGATGGTGTTGCCGAAGGTGAAAGCGTGCCCGGCTTTGATTTCCTCGTGGTCAAAGCCATAACGGGCGTCCCCTTCATGGCTCAAGTAAATTTTTGCAGAAGCCAGGCGAGCGGCCAGCTCCCGCGAACCGCTTACCAGATCAGCGTGAACGTGGGTCTCAAAGACATGCGTGATGGACAGGTTTTTCTCACGGGCGAGCAGCACATATTTCTCGATGTCTGCAGTCGGGTCAAAGATGGCGGCGACTGATTCGCTGTCATCTCCCAGGAGGTAGGAGAGCTCGGCGATGCCCTCCGTCTGAATTTGCTCGAAGATCAGGGCCATACGAAGAGTTTTAAAGGTTGCACGAGGATCGCCCCCGCCCCGCGACATGGGGCGATTCTGATTTTTGGTATGAAATGATTTTTCATGGCTCTGTCCTCGACAGAGATCATTCGGCGGCAGTCATCCTTCTGGTTGTGCGTGTTTACCAAGGGAGCCTCGCCAAGGCTTCCTTCTTCGCCCTGCGAGCTTCGCAGGACGCCCCTTTGCTATGATGCACGCCCCCGTTGAGTCGGAGTGAGGCGTTGATTCCCGGGCCATGCCAGCACCATGCCTCACGGGGGATGCGTGCTGCTGGGCTGCCGAAGCAGGAGGCGAGCCGGGAGGTTACGACGCTGACGAGTTTGATCGCGGAGCTGGCTGCGCAGCTGGCGAAGGCGTAGAAAGCTTGAAAGGGTTGCGCAGATGCGAACACGCTGTGCTCATCTCGCGGAGCGAGATGGCTACTTTTCGGTGGAGGCGCGGAACTGGGGGAGATCGGCGAGGATGTTCTGGCTGCGCATGAGGGTTTCGCCAATGAGGAGGGAGTCGGCGCCGGCTTCGGCGAGGCGGAGGGCATCGGCGGGAGTTTTGATGCCGCTTTCGGAGACGAGAACGATGTCGTCGGGGATTTCTTCGGCGAGTTGCTCGGTGGTGGCGAGGTCGACGGTGAAGGACTTCAAGTTGCGATTGTTCACACCGATGATGCGGGCGTCGGTGGCGAGGGCGCGTTCGAGTTCGGGGAGGTTGTGAACTTCGACGAGGGCATCGAGCTGGAAGGTGTGGGCGACTTCGAGGAGATGCTCGAGGGTGGGCTGGTCGAGAGCGGCGACGATGAGGAGGATGGCATCTGCCCCGGCGACGACGGCTTCAAAGATCTGCGCTTCGTGAATGATGAAGTCTTTGCGCAGGCAGGGAATGTCGAGCTGCTCGCGGATGAGCGTGAGGTATTCCAAGCGGCCCTGGAAGTATTTTTCGTCGGTGAGGACGGAGATGGCGCTGGCACCGGCTTTTTCGTAGCCACGGGCGATGGTCAGGGGGTCAAAGTCAGCTGCGATGGTGCCGACGGAGGGTGAGGCGCGTTTGACCTCGGCGATGATGCTGAGGCGCGTGGGGTCTGCGCGGAGGGCATCGTAAAAGGAGCGTACGTCATTGCGCAGGGCGGCGGCGGCGCGGAGCTTTTCAGCGCGCGGCAGCAGGCGTTGCAGTTCGGTGTGCTTGTGGGCGATGATTTCGTCCAGCTTATTCATAGGGGGGCGCACGGTGGCGGAGGGATGGCGTTGTGCAACTCTCTACTGAAGGCAAAATACGCATGCAGGGGCTTCTTGACGCCGCCCGTGAAGCAGGCTCTCTCTGCAAGGAATGCCCGAAGTGCCAATCAGTCCCGCCGCAGTGATCGAACTGCTCACCTCCGAACACATCCTGGAACCGCAGGAGGCCCTCACGCCTGACACGGACCTGTTTTCCATGGGGCTGGACTCCATGGCGATGATGCAGCTGCTGCTGCTGATCGAGGAACGTTTCCGGCTGACGATCAATCCGGCGGAAATGACGCGGGAGCGTTTTGCCACGGCCAGTGCGCTGGCGGGCTTTTTGGGAGAAAAACGCCGCCTAGCCGCCTGATGCCGATCCTGCCCGCCACCACGGTCGATTTCTTCCTCGCGGGACTTGAGGCGTTCATGCGCCGAAGCGGGCAGGGTACGCACTGGGGGGTGACGGTGCTGCAGTTGGAAGCGAAACCGGACGCGCAGACTTTGACGCAGGCGTGGGAACAGATCCACGCGCGGCATCCGATGCTGGGGGCGCGACTGAAGCGGCAATGGCGCGGCTGGCGGTGGGTCTGGGAGACGCATGGTACTATTAGTGCACCGCCCATCTGCTGGCATGGGGTGCAGGCACTGCCGCCAGATGCGGCGGTGATTCAAGAAAGATTGCAGGGCAGAAGCAGCGCCGGGGAACTGACCACGCCTTTATGGATGGAGGTTTTTCCCTGGGGTGCTGACGGCGGGCATGTGATCCTCCTGACCTGGCGGCATGCGCTGCTGGACGGGACGGGGATCAATCTGCTGCTGGAAAAGCTGGCTGCGGGAGCGTGTGCAGCGGGACCGCCAGCCCAGACCATGCCTGCGCGCGAAAGCATGGCCCGCGTGTACAAGAGAGCCAAACCGCTGACAGACAGGCTGCATGAGATGACCTCTGCCGGATGCCTTTCCGCATGGAAGAAGGGGATGCCCACCGGCGGACGGCCTGAATATCGGCTGATCGAACTTTCCAGGGAGGAGTCTGCGAAGGCCACGGCGCGACTGCGCGCGCTGTGCGGTGACTTTTTGCAGATGCCATTTTATGCGGCGATCGCGGCACGTGCTTTGCGGCTGCTGCATGAACGGCGTGGCTGGCACAGTCCGGAGATCCACCTGCACCTGCCGATGCAGCTGCGCGGCAGAAGCCGTGAGCTGATTTTCGGCAACCACATGGGGGCAATGCCGCTGTTTCTGGATGCCGGGGCGCTGGGTACCGTGGATGAGGCGGTCGCTCATGTGCTGGAAAAGTATCGTGAGTCGATGCGGGAGGGGAGGCGGCAGGCTTCAGAGGCGCTGACGACCCTGGCAGCCCAATTGCCGCTGAGCACATTTATCCCTATGGTACGCTGGACGAACATGGGGCAGATCTGCAGCCTGTTTCATTCGCATACCGGCTCCTTTCTACCGGGCCGGACGGAATTTGCGGGAGCTGCGGTGCAAAATATCTGCACTATTCCGAGCGTCAGTACGCCGCCGGGGCTGGGCATCTTTGTCTCTGACTACGCCGGGCTTATTACAGTGACGCTGGCTTGGAGGGGAGACGGAGTATCTCAAGCGGAGATCGAAGCGCTGAATCAGCGAATTCGGACGGATTTGACCGGCATTGCGGAAGAGTGAGCGCAATGAATTGAATAAGAGTGCCAGGGAACCGCGACATGGACAGGCAGGCTGCCGTTGCTTCCGTCAGGACCTGGCGGGGTTCGCAAGCTGAACATCCGCGGTCCCTGACGCTGGTGTTCTAGCCGCTGGGCTCATCGGGCACAAGCAAGATTCCAGCCTAAAGACAAAATGGGTGAAAATTGGTGTTGTCGAAACCCGGTGGTTCCGGTAAAAATTAGTCTTTAAATTCTCAAATTACGCTTTCGTATGGTCTGGAAAATTCTATCCGCTCTCTCTGCCGTCTGTCTGGGCACCGCCTGCTATTTTGCATGGGCAAACCAAAAACTGCTCGTGGAGGAGCGTAAACGCGAGGGTTTCGCCAATGAGAACCTGGCAGCCATGACGGCCCACATCACCAAAGCTGAAGAGGCGAAAAAGAGCCGTGAGACGCAGCGCGACATGGCCACTCAGGAGCTCGAAACCACGAAAACTTCCGTGGCAGACTTTGCCGCCAAGGTGCAAACTGCTGAGCAAGAACTGGCTGCGGTGAAGACCAATCTGGAGCAAACCGCCAAGGTGGTGGCGCAGAATCAAAAGCTGATTGATGAAGCTGGCGACATCAAGGCGCTGCTGGCCCAGATTGATGACATCAAAAAACAACGCGCTGAAGCTGAGTCGGCACTGGCCAACCAGACCCAGCATCTGGCTGCCGCACAGGAAAGAATCACCAGCCTGACCAATGCAGCCAAAGAGGCTGAGGAACGCGAAGCCCGTGGCCGGCGCGGCATTGTGGACGATGATTTCACCGCCAAAGTCGCCTATTCTTATACTGACTGGGGCTTTGTGGTGCTCAACAAGGGCAATGGTGGTGGTGTTTTTGCCAATGCGGATCTCGAGGTGAAACGCGGCAAGGACGTGGTCGCCAAGCTGCGGGTGCGTGATGTGGAGCAGAATTCCTCCGTGGCCGATCTGGTCAAAGGCAGCCTTGCAGAAGGCGAGCACATTCGCTCGGGTGATCTTGTGGTGGCTGCTGCTGAGCAGAGCGCCAAGACCGCTGCAACCAAGACGCCTGATGGAGCCGCCGCACCTGCAACTGGAGCCGCAGGTGCTGCCCCAGCAGCCACTCCTCCTGCAGCAGGTGCAGCGATGGGTTCTGATCCTTTTGGTGCGCCAGCGCCAGCTCCGGCCGCAGCTCCTGCGGCTCCCGCCATGGGTGCTGATCCGTTTGGCACCGCCCCACCTGCGGCACCTCCAGCCGGAGGCGCCACGCCAGCACCAAGCACCGCGGACCCCTTTGGCACAGCACCACCGGCCGCCAAGTGATCGAAGACATCCGTTAGTCGCCTGACACCTTTCCCAGCTCCCCTTTTCCCATGACCAAAGTTCTTTTCATCCTTAGCGCAGTGGTGATCATTGTAGCCAGCTTCTTCGCCTATCAAAACGGGCGTGAATTTGCCGACGTACGCACCAAAGTTGCGGGGATTAACGCCAGTATTACGAGTCAGAAGAGCGCCCAAGACAAGCTGCTGCGCCCAGGTTCGGGTGAAGTGCCCAAGCTGGTGGCAGACATCGCCCGCGTGCAGGGTGATCTGGATGTCGAGGCAGAGAAGCTCAAGGCGCAGAAGAACAAGCTGGCCCAAACCACGGAAGAAATTACGCGCACGCAGGAAGAGTTTGCAGTGAAAGAGAAAAAGAAGAAGGAACAGGACGAACTCCTCATCAATCTCCCTCAGGGCATGAAGCCTGAGACGATGGTGGAGGGCATCCAAAAGCTGAAGAAGGAAAAGCTCGACTTTGAAGCGCAGGCCGAACTCAAGAAGAAAGAGGTGGTCGCTGAGGAGGAGAAAGTGGTCGGCATCCAAAAGCGCTTGGATGAAGTGGTGCACAAAATCGAGGACCGCCGCAAAAACTTTGAGCGCAACAGCCTGAGCTCCCGCGTCATTGCAGTTAACTATGACTGGGGCTTTGTGATCATTGATGCAGGCAAGATGACTGGTCTCACCGAACAGACCAAATTGATTGTGACCCGTGGCGCGCAGACCGTCGGCAAGATCAGCATCATGACGGTTGATGGCAAAAACTCGATGGCCGCCATCGTGCCGGATGCGGTGAACAACGGGCAGGTGATCATGCCAGGAGACCGGGTAATCCTCGAAAACTTGGTGCAAAACTGATTTGTCTCGTGCATAGGGAGGACCTCATGAAGACACGACTGCTCAGCTTTCTGCTTTTGGCAATCACCGCCGCATGCTCCCTTTCTTCCTGTGCCTCGGATGAACCGAAGCGCAAGAAAGTGGTGGGACCGGATTCCAGCGGGTACAGCAGCCTGCCATGGAACCGCCCACGGTCCTGGGAAGGCAACGCCAAATACGGCGGGATGGTTCCTGGCAGCCGCTAAGGTGCTGACAAGCTAAGGGCTTGTTGAAAGACCTCGATAGTGAGGTTTCGAGAGAGCTGGCGTGGAGAACCAGAGTGGCATCTTGCCCAGGCTTGAAAGAGATGGGCGAAGCGCAGCTCCGAGGGATCAAGATGATCCCTCTCCTGAGTGAGCGCCGCCGCAAAGATTCCAGATGGGGTTTAAACTGGCTGTTGTAGCGAATTCGGAAACTGGTTTCCGGCCCGGGTGCCGGGGGACGTTCGGCGGCGGTTAGAGGACTAACCGCCCTACCTTTACACCATGGACAGTAGCGTACTCGGCATGAGGCAGGGCTGGCTGGCCCCAGCCGGACGCCATCGAAGCTAGTCATCCCCGAACAAGAGACAGCCGGCTGCTCGGAAATGAGTTTCGGAAATCGCTATGCAGGATGTTGGCGGTTAAGAGGCCGCTTATTCAGCTGCTTCCAGCAGGGCTTCGCCGTCTGCTGTTTTGACGATGCGATAAAAGCAGGTGGGACGTTTGGTGTGGCAGCAGCCGCCGCCGTGCTGTTTCACACGCAGGACCAGCGCATCCTGGTCACAGTCCGTGCGGATGTCGATGATCTCCTGAAACTCGCCGCTGGTGGCTCCTTTGTGCCAGAGCTGGTTGCGGCTGCGGCTCCAATAAACGGCCTGACCGAGTTCCAGCGTCATTTTGAGGGACTGCTCGTTCATATAGGCAAGCATCAGGGGGGCACCGCTCTCGGCATCGACCGCCATCGCGGGCATGAGGCCATGCTCGTCGAATTTCGGTGCAAACAGCATGCCTTCTTCAATGGCATGCTTCGACTCACGGGCGGCGAAGGAGATGGGAGGGGAAGCGGACATGGGAAGGCCCTATGCTAGCGGCACATCCCTGCCGTGCAACCACGTCAATCGCCTTGTTACTGGATAGCAGCGTGACTCGTATTGGGACGTGGATGCGGCGAGTGCAGCTGGCCGCTTCACCCGAACTGCACATGGAATATGCGGACCACTTCACGCTGGGCTGGCGACCATTGTGCCGGAAAAAGAGGTCCCTGACAGGCTTTATTCAGGGGTGTTCGAGTGGTGGTGTGATTGCCACCTGCTGTGAGACGGGCCCATTCTTCGCACTGCGTGCTTCGAAGGGCACACGGGCTGTCGCCACACCCATCCCACAAACAAGGCTATTTCCCTGGAAAGATCGGGAGCACACTCTTGAGGAGGCCGGTCCCGGCGTTCACGCCGTTTTCGATGACTCCGCTGGCTCCGTTGATGACTTTGCCGGGCAATTTGGCGGCACCCTCGCCAAGCACCGGCTTGAGCAGGGTTTCAGCCCCCTGGCCGACGACGGCACCGGGGGTGTCAAGGAGCAGGGACATGCCGGCAGCACCGATGAGGCGGCTGCTGAGGTCTTCCATGGGAGCATCGAGCGTGCCGACGATGCGGACTCGCGTCCATAGCAGGCCGGGAGGCGCGCCCGGGTTGCTCTCCACAAAGACGCGGCTGTTGGCACCGGGGATGCCACTCAAGGTCTCTGGAGTGACGCCGAGAAGGAAATCGCCCTCCAGAGCCCGGCCGCGAATGGTCAGGGCACCTTCGATGCGGAGGAGGCCATTGGACTGCACGATGATTTTTTCGATGCGCAGGGCATCTCCTTGAGGCCGGATGGAGGCGCTGCAGATGTCGAGCACGAGACGTTTGAACCTGTGGGTGTTCGTGTAGGTCACGAGTTTGTCGAGAATGGGCAGACCGGTGAGAGCGCCGTCCTTGAGTGAGAGATCGGCCTTCCATGCTGGGGGGGCATTGCGTGCGCCGGCCATTTCGAGATCGCCTTCGATCTTGCCGGAGAGGCGTTGTTTCCACCAAGCATCGAGAAATTCGTCCATGGGGACGGCTTTGACATGGGTGAAGATCTGCCATGCGCCGGTTTCATACTTCACGGAACCCCGCAGGGTGGCCTCAGAAGCCTGCTTCCAACGCAAGGCGGCGTCACTGATCTGAAACTGGCTGTCTGAAACACGCAGCGTGGCTCTGGTGAGGTCAAACTGGAGCGGCTCTTTTTGCTCAGGAGCGAGGATGGGGGTCTGCAATTTACCTCCGTTCAATTTGGCGGAGACGGACACTTCACCGGTGTTCCAGTCGCCCAGGCGGAGCTGGGAGTCTGCAATCTTCCATCCTGCCTGTTCAAAAAGGAAACGATGCACCTCGAAGCCGTTGATGCGCGTTTGAGTGGGGATGTAGCGGCGCAGAAAGGCGGGGATCCCGTCGTTGCTGCCATCGAATTTGGCGGCGTTTGCAGCGGGCGGACTCTCCGTGATGTCGGTGTGGCGCAGCGTGAGATCGTCTGCTCCGGCGTTCTGAATGCTCCATTTCCCCTGCCGGATGGCACCGAAATCGAGGGCGGCACGCAGGCCTCCTGCTTCCATGCTCCAGCCAGGATTGGAAAATGACAGTTCGGTGACGCTGGCGGTGTCGTCGTTCCAGGTGATCGGGGCGATGTGCGCGCTGCCGTCAATGCGTGCGGCAATCAGATCCTCGGCCTTCTGGCGGAAATCATCCTTCTGAACATAGGCACGGATGTAACTGGTAACGAGGGTGGGAGCCAGCAGCACGAGTATCACCCCGCTGACGAGGATCAATCCCGCCAGCCACCAGAGCCAGGCCAGAGAGGTGGAGGAGGGACGCTGACCCGGTCTGTTGCGGCGTTGCATTTTGGTGGTGGATTGAATTTTTTCGTCGCCAGAGCAGGACTCCCCGGCCTAGTGTCAGAAACCTATTTAACCTGTATGCTCAAAGCTCTCAACGTTTGTCTTGATATCGAAGGTCCGCAAGACTCGGAGAACAGTACGCTGCACCTGCTCCGAGAAGTGAGCTTCAATGTTCCCCCCGGGCATCTGGTGGCGATCGTGGGTCCGTCTGGCTGTGGCAAGACGACCTTGCTGAAAGTGATCACCGGCATTCAGCAGCAGACATCGGGGGAACTGCTGTGGGATGGCATGAATCTGAGCGATGAGGAGGATCTGCACCCTGGAGATCTGGGTTACGTGCCGCAGTTCAGCGTGGCGTATGACCTGCTAACGGTGGAGGAGAGCATCGCCAGTGCGATGGTGCTGCGGACGCAGCTGTCACAGACGGAAGATTTCATCCCGGCGCTGGATCACATTCTGGAGGTGACGGGTTTGACGCATCTCTCCGACCGACAGGTGAAGGTGCTTTCCGGAGGGCAGAAACGTCGTCTGGGTTTGGCGCTGGAGCTGGTGACCGATCCCTGCCTGCTGCTGTGTGATGAGGTCACGAGCGGACTGGACCCGAAATCAGAAAACGAGATCACCAATCTGCTGCGCGTGCTTTCGCGCGGGCATCCGAAGCGTGTGGTGGTCAATGTCACGCACAGCCTTGCGAGTCTGGATGCCTATGACAGCGTGATGGTGATGTATCAGGGAGTGCTGACCTATCATGGCCCGCCGAAGGCGATGATGCATTATTTTGCGGCCGAGCACCCCGAGGAGGTCTATCTGAAGCTCACGGAGCGCAAGGCCGGGGACTGGCATGAATCATGGGAAAAGCACCGTGACACCTATTACAAGCGCCATGGATTCGACGGCACGCGGGTGCTGCCTGAGGAAGAGGAGAAGAAGGAAGCCAAGAAAAGCAGCGGCCCTTCCAAGACCACGGTGCGTGAGGAGCGTGCAGTGGCAAAACTAGAGCACGTTGAAGCGTCCGAGCATCTGGATCTGCCCCCGGTCGAAATGCCGTCCATGACGACGCAGTTGTTCGAACTGCTGCGCCGGCGCTGGACTATTTTCCGCCGTGACAAGGCGCAGGTGTGGCTGCACCTGGCCATGCTGCTCGGCTTTCCGCTGCTTGTCGTGATTTTCGCGCTGGACGGCATCAAGCCGCTGAGGGCGCTCTCGACGCATCAGGATGACAACATCCAGCAGGAGTATCAGCAGATGAAGCAGCACCAGGAGGAACAGCTCAAGGCGGGCGGACTGGTCTCCGGCCTCATCATGCTGCAGGTGGTGCTGGTGACCCTGATGGCGAGCAACAATGCGGCGCGAGAGATCGCCTCTGAACGACTGATTTTGGAGCGCGAGAAACTTGGGGGGCTGCATCCGTTCGCGTACATCGGCAGCAAGGTGATCTTCCTGGGAATGTTCGTGCTGGCGCAGAGTTTATGGATGGGGTTCTTCGTGGACATGGTGACCGGAGGGCTGCCTGGAGATCTGGTGACGAAGCTGGTGCTGCTGGTGCTGGCCTCGGCGGCGATGACGAGCGTGTGTCTGGGCATCTCAGCCATGAGCAAAACACCGGAAAAGGCCACGATCCTATGCATCTATCTGGTCGGCTTTCAGCTTCCGCTTTCGGGTGCGGTGCTCACTCTGCCAAACTGGCTGGAGAACTGGGTGCAGCCGCTGGTGGTCGCATTCTGGAGCTGGAGCGGCAGCCTGAGCAGCATGCGCAGCACGGCCTTTTATGACGCGGTGAAGCAGGTGACCTCCACGGATCTGATCGGGCCCGGGATCGCTGGATTCGTGCTGTTTGTGCATGTGCTGGTCGGCCTCGGCATGACCTTCATTGGTGTGCAGCGGAGCCAGTGGGACTCTTGAGTGCTGGTGGTTTCCCGAGCCGATGGGCGCTGATCTGAAAATGACCGTCAGAATTTGTCGGCCATTTTCAATCCGAGCCAGAAGGCGGGTGGAATGATGGCGGCGAAGAAGGTCCAGTGGCACTTTGGGGGAGGAGCGGGGCGAGGGTAGGCGGGAGTGAGGCCGGCGGATGTCATGCGATCGTAGAGATCGGGGTGGGACAATTGTTTCGTCATCACTGCGGGCATCTGGTTGGCTTGATAGAGCTTCTCAAGAGCACGGGCGTAGACCGGACCTTCGGCTTCACTCGTCACGGACATGGAGTCGGCGCGGTTTTCCATGCGTTTCGCGGTGTTCGCGGTAATTTTTCGCAGCAGCCACACACCGATGAAAAGCCAGAACACGCCACCGATTTGAAAGTGGTGCACGACGGGACGGGTGAATGCGAAACCCAGCCAGCTCAGGCCGCCCAGCATTCTCGAACAGAGCACGGAGCGAGATTCGCTCAGATGCGCCATTTCATGCTGCACGAGTGTGCGAAGTTCGGCATCGTCCAGCACCTTCATCGCTGGCGAGGTCACGATGATGCTGCGGATGTACATCAAGGCGAATGCATTGGCCATGATGGCATCCATCACCCACGCACGGACTGCGGGCACGCCGGATGCAGCGGTCACTTCGTCGACTATCTGCCGCAGACGGGAGGTGTGCGGATTTGCACCGAGTCCAGGCAGGGCACGCAACCAGACGCCAGAGTAGATCAGGACCAGCAGCACGGCCGCCACGCCCAACCTGAGCCAGTCGCTCGATTCAAGATTTTCGGAAGTGCAGATGGTCGCCCAGACAATGACGCCAAGCCAGGCGGAAGTGAGGAGCAGCATCCACAACGTCTGCTTCAGCCACATACGCAGCGTAAATCCGGACCAAACAAGGCGGTCGATGAAGAACTGTGCCGTGAAAAAGCCGCCCAGCGCACAGAACGTCACCATGCCGACATCAGGCACATCGCCGGCAAGTTCATGGCGCAAAATAAATCCAAGACCGATGACACTCATGGCAACGGCGGTGCGTGTCTTACGTGCCAGCCACAGCCAGCGTGCACGTTCCGTCCAGTGCTGATCCCGGGCCCGCACCCAAGGGCGCAGGGACAGCCGCATGAGCGTGTAGCTGTAAAGAACACTGGCGACGAAAAGCAGACCGAGAAAGAGTGCGGGAGAAAGCATGATTAATGAGGCAGGCCGAAAAGATAATAAGCGGCGCAGAGCAAGGCGAGCACAATGGTGCCGGCGTTCAGTTCGCGTGCGCGGCCTGAAGCCAGTTTTAGAACTGGATGCACGACCAGACCAGCGGTGAGACCGTTGGCGATGTTGTAGGTGAAGAGCATCATCACGATGGTGACGAAGGCCGGGACCCACTCGGTGAGATCATCGAAGTCAATGCGCCGCACGGAGCCGGTCATGAGAACGCCCACGGCGATCAAGGCCGGGCCGTAGGCGAAGCGGAGCTGCTGCAAGGGCTCGATCAAGGGGATGAAAAATAGGGAGAGGGCAAACAATGCTGCTGTGACGAGCGAGGCGAGGCCGGTGCGTGCGCCTGCGCTGATGCCGGTGGCGGATTCGATGTAGGCGCCGCTGGTTGAAGTGCCCACGAGACCGCTGAACATGCAGGTGAGCGCATCGACGAGCATGGGCTTCTCAACTTGGGGGAAGTTGCCTTTTTCATCGAGCAAGTCTGCTGCGGCACCGAGTCCGGTGAGTGTGCCCAGGGTGTCTAGAAAACTCATCAGGAAGAGGGTGAGCAGCACGGGGAGGAAGCTGAGCTGGAGAACGCTGGTGATGTCCAGTTTGAAGGCGATGCGGCTCAGATCATAGTCACCGGTGAAGGGCGGCGCGGCGATGGCCTTGGGCATGTGGCCGAAGCCGAGCGCGCCGCCGATCAACGCTGTGACAATGATGCCGATGAGGAGTGCGCCGCGCACTTTGCGAATCATGAGCACGGTCATGAGCAGGAAGCCGCCGAGTGCGAGCAGGACCTGAGGATCGCGCAGATTGCCGATTTTGACGGGGACTGCGGGAGAGAGGAACAGGCCGTGCGCATCGGTTGGCAATGCTTGAGGAGGCATGCCTGCCACGAAACTGGTGACGATGCCGGTTTCATACAAACCGATGAAGGCCAGGAACAGACCGATGCCGACGGCGAAACTGTGTTTCAATCCTGCTGGCACGGAATTCGCCAGCCAGCCGCGAATGCCGAGCAGTGTGATGATGAGGAACAAAACACCGCTGACAAAGACTGCGCCGAGACGCTGCTCCCAGCCAATGCCGAGTGCGGCGAGACCAAAGGCGATGAAGGCATTTTCACCCATGTAGGGTGCGACTGCGATGGGGCGGTTGGCGATCAGGGCCATCAGCAGACAGCCCACCGCCGCTGTCAAAATGGTGGCCACGGTGCCGGGGCCCACGGGAATGCCAGCGAAGGAGAGGATCGCCGGATTTACCACCATGATGTATGCCATGGTGATGAAGGTGGTCACGCCGCCGATGATTTCGGCGCGGACGGACGAGCCATGCTGATGCAGCTTGAAGAAGGCGATCATGCTGCGGTGGAGAGGAGCGTGGAAGATCTAAGCTGCAATTTGATTCCGCGTTTCACTGCGGTGTGTTTTTATGCGCAATTCCAGACTGGCAGCGGTCGTTCACAGCGGGCCATGAAGTCCCTGTTGCTGCTTTCATCCCTTGTTCTCCTCCACTCATCCCTATGGGCCCAACCCAATGTGGTGCTCTTTCTGGTGGATGACATGGGCTGGATGGACAGCGGGGTGTATGGCTCGAAGTACTATGAAACGCCCAACATCGACAAGTTCGCGACGAGGGCGATGCGGTTTACGAATGCGTATTCGCAGCCGCTGTGCTCACCGACCCGAGGAAGCATCCTGAGCGGGCAGTATACGGCCCGGCATGGCATCACGACGGCGAGCGGGCACCAGCCGCCGCAACCGGCGGGGCATGTGTTTCTAGCGGAAACCGGTCCGGCGAATGCGCCGATGCTGATGCCGGAGAGCAAGAACTACCTGGAGCCTGCGCAGATCACACTGGCGGAGACTTTGAAGGGGGCGGGCTATCGCACGGCGCATATCGGCAAATGGCACCTCGGGCTTACGCAACCCTACTGGCCGGAGCAGCAGGGCTTTGATGTGGCGTTTCACTGCCATCCGGATCCCGGGCCGCCGGGAGAGTATTTTTCGCCTTATGGGGTGCTGCTTGATGGCAAGCCCGGCGGCAAGACCAAGGTGGGAACGATCACTGACGGGCCGCAGGGAGAGTACATTGTGGACCGGCAGGCAGCGGAGGCGGTGAAGTTCATCGATGCGAACAAGGGCGGCCCGTTTTTTCTCAACCTGTGGTGCTACGGCGTGCATGGACCGTGGGGGCACAAGGTGGAATACACGAAGTACTTTGCGGCGAAGAAAGATCCGAGCGGGCGGCAGGGGAATCCGATCATGGCGTCGATGTTGAAGAGCGTGGACGAGTGCTTTGGGCGCATCCTGGCGGAGCTGGAGCAGCAGGGCATTGCTGACAACACGATCATCATTTTCACTTCCGACAACGGTGGCAATGCGCACAGCAATGTACCTGGCACTGGGAAAACGGAGGCGGCGGAGAAGAACAAGAGTGAGTTCCTATCTGACTGGCGCAAGTGGGCTGGGGATCAACCGCCGACGATGAACACCCCGCTGCGCGATGGCAAAGGCACGCTATATGAAGGCGGCACGCGTGTGCCGATGATTTGGTCTTGGGCGGGCAAGATCAAGGCTGCCAGCATGAGCGAGGCCATTGTGGGGCCGATTGATATTTATCCGACGGTGATCGATCTGCTCGGCATCGCGAAACCGGAGCAGCAGGTTTTTGATGGTGTGAGTTATGCGAAGGTCTTGAAGAGTGAAGGCGAGCTGAAGCGCGAGGCGTACTTCAACTACCATCCGCACGGGGGCGCGAACCGTGCCGGTGGTGTGTGGGTGCGCAGCGGCGATTTCAAGCTGCTGCGCTGGTTTGGCAATCCCAACACGCACGAGCTTTACAACCTGCGCGAAGATCTCAGCGAAGCGCATGACCTTGCCACGACGATGCCTGACAAGGTGAAGGAACTCGATGCGCTGATTGATGGGTTTCTCAAGGACACTGGGGCCACTTATCCACGGCCGAACCCCGCGTTCAAACCCGTGGCGGCGAAGGTGCCTGCGACAAAGACTGATCCGCTGGATGCGTGGAAGGAGCGCCAATGCAAGGCCACGGTGAGCGCGGGTATTCTGACGATGAAGAGCACTGGGAAAGCAGGCACCGGATTCCTTGGGCACGGGATGGCCAAGATGAACGGACCTGCCACGGTGAAACTGCGCGTGCGCAGTGAAGCGGGCGGTGCAGGTAAGATTGATTCGCTGCCACATGGTGCGGCAGATCCCAGCGTGGTGCATTCCTCGGCGGTCAAAGTCAAAGCGGGGGACTGGCAGGAGCTGAAGATTGAACTGGGTGACAAGGGGCCGCTGGGCACGCTGCGTGTCTATCTGCCCGATGGTGAGATTGACTTCATTGAAGTTGCGCCAGCCAACGGGAAAGTGCAGCGGTGGGATTTTTGAATTCAACTCCCCTTCCCTCATGATCCGACACACTGTTGCCTTCCGTCTCAAGCATGCACCCGGCTCCGCCGCCGAGCGGGATTTTTTACTGGCAGCCTGCGAACTCGCGAAGATCGAAGGCGTGCAGAAGTTTGAGTGTCTGCGTCAGACCAGCGTGAAGAACAGCTTCAGCTTTGGTCTGTCGATGGAGTTTGCGGATGCAGCGGCTTATGCTTTTTACAGCGACCATCCGGAACACACAGCCTTCGTGCAGAAGCGCTGGATTCCTGAAGTGCTGGAGTTCATGGAGCTGGACTACGTGGTGCATGCGCCGTGAGGAGCGTGCCTGTGAGATAGCAGCCGGGGTTCTTGAGGCGGCAGGGGGACGAGCGACGCTTCTGTGTCACCGCTACGCGGTTCCACTGAATATACTGGCGCGGGTTCATGGCTTCCGTGGGTTGGCACCCACGGCTACGATTGTGCCAGCGCTACGCGCTTCCGAAGAACTGCAAAGCAATGCTTTTGAAGTGCTAGAGCATTTTAAAGCATTCCAGTGCAGCCAAAGCGGTTCCTCCTCTTGCCGCCCCTACCATACGACGACAACGAATATTTCACTTCGGAGATAGGAGGAGACCGGCACCTTTCGACAACATAGGATACCCCTCACCCTTACCTCTCCCCAAAGGACATCTTGGACATTGCCCTGTCATCGATGGGGAGAGGGGATTCGCTTGATGTCCGCGCCAAGGATTGAGCGAACAAAGCCATGCAAATGCTGAGCAGCCTCCTTTGACAGAAGGTCTCGAAACTCAAAAAAAGCGCCGCGCCAGGTGTGAACCGGACGCGGCGTGAGGAATTCAGGATTGAATTAAGCGCTGATGTGATTGGAGACCAGCTTGGTCATTTCAAACATCGACACTTGCTTCTTGCCGCCGAACACCGCCTTCAATGCGTCATCGGCATTGATGTTGCGCTTGTTCTTTGCGTCCTGGAGACCATTCTTTTTGATGTAGTCCCACAGCTTCTTCGTGATCTGGCCACGAGGAGCAGGCTTGTTACCGACGACGGCTCCGAGGATCGCGTCAGGCTGCACTGGCTTCATGAGCGCAGGATTGGGTTTCCGCTTTGCTTTGACAGCTTTCTTGGCTGCCGGTGCTTTAGCAGCTTTCTTGGCTGCCGGTGCTTTGACAGCCTTCTTGGCTGCCGGTGCTTTGGCAGCCTTCTTGGCTGCTGGTTTTGCTTTGGTTGCTTTCTTGGCCATAGTGTTGTTGGCGGCTGTTGCCGTATGAGCAGGTTATGAGAGCGCCCTGCGGAGCGTCAACGCAAATTTAATCAATATTTGAGGTTGTTTCCCTGCGTACAGCCACTCGGCGCCCTGTGTAAATGCGGTTTCGCATATGTCGACGACAGCCCTTTTTTCATCGCTGCATTTGTTCATCATCGCGACCGAACACCGGCGTCAATCCATAAGCATCAACTGGATCAAAGATGGGTTAACCCCATGTCGATGAAGATGATTTCAAACCGAAAAGAAGGCTACACTTTCGCGCGGCTTTCAACCCATTGCACGGCGTAGCGCACCAGAGAGGCACCGTCGGTCATGCCGAGTTTTTCTTTGATGTGAGCACGATGAGCTTCAACTGTTCTGGCGCTGATGCTGAGCTGAGCGGCGATATTTTTGGTGGGGACGCCACTGCCGATGAGCGAAAGGATTTCGAGTTCGCGATCTGTGAGAGCGTCCATGCCAGTGGCTTTGGAACGCGCAGCACCGGTGACCTGCTCAAGCATGCGTGCGTTGAGAGATTCACTGACGTAGAGCCCACCGCTGATGACTTTATGAATGGCAGTGACGAGGTGATCAGCGGCCTCCTCCTTCATCACATAGCCACGAGCACCGGCACGCAGCGAGCGCTCGCCATAGAGTGTTTCATCGTGCATGGAGAGCACGATGCACTGGGTGGAAGGATGCAGGGCACGGATGTCTTTGACGAGTTCGAGGCCGTTCTTGTCCGGCAGAGTGAGATCAATGACCGCAAGATCGGGCTTGAGTTTGCCAACGACTTCGAGCCCGTCACGCGCGCTGCCGGCCTCACCGATGACATCAAGCCCCTCCTCGGCACGGATCAACTGTGCGAGGCCATGGCGCATGATGGGGTGATCGTCGATGAGGACGAGGCGCTTTACAGATTTTTCGCTGGTGCGGGAACGCTGCATATGACCTGGGTGCCGCCGCTGGTGCGCGGCTCGATTTTGAGTGTGCCGCCTATCATCTGAGCGCGATGGCTCATGGTCAAGAGGCCCATGCCAGTTCCTTTGGCAGGCGAATCGGGAATGCCAATGCCATTATCGCGAACGGTGAGGACGATATTGCCGCTCTGACGGGCGAGATGAATGTCCACCCGGCCGGCCTGGCCATGCTTGACCGCATTGGAGACAGCCTCCTGGGCGATGCGGAAGAGCTGCACGGAGAGCTTGTTGTCGGCCAGCTGCACCGGATTGTCATAACGAAAATCACAAACGATCTCAAAGGCCCGGGCTGTGCTGTGAGCGAGCTCCTCCAGAGCGGACATAAGACCGCCGGAGTCGATGACCACTGGCATGAGGCCGCGAGAGGTTTCACGCGCGCGAGTATTTGCCTTGCCGATGAGGAGGACGATTTCCGCGAGACTTTGAGCCTCGTCGCTACCGGCCTTGGTGAGTTTTTTTTGCGCCACCTTCGCGAGGCAGCCGATGGCGGCGAGCTGCTGGCAGAGATCATCGTGAATGTCCTGGCCGATGCGCGCCTGCTCCTCTTCGCTGATGTGGAGGATCTTGTCCTCCAGAGCCTTGCGCTCGGTGAGGTCACGGATGATGCCGGTGAAAATGCGACGCCCGCTGGGCAGCACGGCTTCACCGACGGAGAGGTCGATGGGGAAGACGGTGCCGTCTTTGCGCTGCCCCACGACTTCACGTCCGATGCCGATGATGCGCTTCACTCCGGAGTTCAGGTAGTTCTGAATGTAGCCGTCGTGCCGGTCGCGATAGGGCTGCGGCATGAGGAGGCTGATGTTTTTGCCGATGATCTCAGCACGCTGATAGCCAAAGAGACGAACTGTGGCGGTGTTGGCGGTTTCGATGATGCCATTGGCATCGATCGTAATGATGGCATTGACCGCTGTTTCGACGATGGCGCTGGAGATTTGCTCGCTGGCCTGAAGCGCAGCCTGCAACTGGGCAATGCTGGGATCGTCAGGCGCTGGTCTCTGCATTGGCATATGAGATCTCAATCAGCGGCGATGACAAAGCCATCCGGCTTCACGGCAAGGATCGAGCAAGGGGCATGCTGCACGATTTTTTCGGCCGTGGTGCCGATGAGCATCTCGCGCAGGCCGGTTTTGCCATTGGTGCCGAGCACGACAAGAGTGGCGTGCACTTCGTTGACATGATCCAGAATGGCTTCACGGATGTTCACGCGCTCCTTGATGTGCTGAGCAACCGCGACATTTTCTGCATCCCGTGTCAGCGGCTCAAGGAAGGCGGCCAGATCTTTGCGCCAGGTCGCCACAGCCTCAGGATCGTAGGTGGCAGGGAGCGAAGGAGCAAAGCCGCCGTAATCGAGGGACATGGCAAGGGCGCTTTGATACACATGCAGGCAGTCGAGCGAACCGCCGTCCTGCTGAGCGATGTGAAGCGCGCATTGCACCGCCTTGGCGGAGTTTTCGGAAAAATCGACGCAGGCGACGAGCTTCTTGAAGGGGCCCTGGGCATCTTCGCGCACCACGAGGACATCGACGGGGGCTTTGCGCACGCACTTGGCGGTGATGACGCCGATGCGGTGGGGCTCATTGCGCGAACCTTTGGCCCCCATGACGAGGAGGTCGGCGCTGTGGGCGCGGCAGGCTTCGACAAGTTCGGAGAAGGGATTGCCGATGCGCACTTCGGCATTCACGCCCGCACCCACTTCGGCGTCATCCACAAACTTCTTGAGCCGCTCCACCCATTCAGCACGAATAGTGGCCTGATCGGCTGAAAGCGCGCTTTTGAGTTCATGCACCAAGAACTCATCCATGACATGCACGGCGGTGATGGCGGCGCCGTCAAGTGAGGCGCGGTGCACCGCCTCCCGCAACGCGATGCGACAGGAAGAGGTGAAGTCGATGGCGGCGATGACGTGGTGGAGCTTTTTCATGGTATGTTTGGATTAAATTCATTTCACCATAGCCGTCGGAAAAAGGCAATGCCGCGCCGGAGTTGCGGCGTAGTGGGCAGAGCTTGCGCTCAAAGCCCGGCCTCTTCCTGCGCCTGCTCGACGGCGGCTTCAAGAGTCCAGAGGGTGCGATCAAAGCTCTTCTGGCGTGCACGAAACTGGGCTTCGTCGGTGATGGCGGTGAGCGTTTCCAGTTCCTTGACCGCAAAGGCGTGATGCTGCTCCAGAGCAGCGATGCGTGTTTTGAAATAATCGCGACCGCCCTGATCCTTGAGCACATCGATGTCCGCCTTCCAGCCGGTGAGCGCCGTGCCGGCCTGCTGGAGATACTCTGCGCGGCTGGTGGTCACATGGTCCTTGGCTTTTTTGTACCACTCGCGTCCTTTGATTTCGCCCTGCTCCTTCACTTTGGAGAATTCGTTTTTCAGCTTTTCCGCAGCGCGGCGGAGCTGATCGTTGAGGCTGTCTTCGGCACGGAGCGAATGAGCGCAAAGGCTGAGGGCGAGGCAGGTGATAATGGCTTTTTTCATGGTCGTCGAGGGATACGGCTGGATGCCGCCAACCATGCATGCTCTTTTCCTTGGCGAAAGAATTTCCCACCAGCTCCGTCAACTTCACGCCCATGATCCGCACGACCGCCCTCACCGCCCTGTCCATTTCCCTGCTGACTGTTCTTTCGAGCGCCCAGCCTGCCACGAAGCCTTTATTCTGGCCCGGGAAGGGAGGACCGACGCAGGACGGCATCGTGCCGGCGGCCGAAGTGGCGCGGATTCCCCTGGAGTGGGACAGCGCCTCCGGCAAAAACATTGCGTGGCGTACGCCGCTGGAAGGCCTGGGGCATTCCTCGCCAGTGATCGGCGGTGACATGATCTGGTTCACCTCCGCCACGGCGGACGGCACCAAGCAGTTCATCTATGGCATCGACCGTCACAGCGGGAAGATCGTGCATCATGACGTGGTCTTTGAAAACGCGGCTCCGGAAGATCTGGGCAATCCCATCAACAATTATGCGGCCCCGTCACCTGTGCTGGAAGAGGATGCGCTGTATGTGCACTTCGGCACCTATGGCACGGCGCGCATTGATCCTGCGACTGGCAAGAAAGTGTGGGAGCGCCGCGACATCAACGTGCGCCACTTCCGTGGGCCGGGTTCATCGCCAATCATTTATGGCGATCTGATCATCCTGACCTTTGACGGCATCGATCAGCAGTTCGTCACGGCGCTGGATAAGAAGACGGGCAAGAGCGTCTGGAAAACCGCCCGCACGACAGACTACGGCGACCTCGACAAAGAAGGCAAGCCGACCCGGGATGGGGACATGCGCAAAGCATACCACACGCCGGGTGTGTTTGAGATGGGCGGCAAGCAGGTGCTCGTCTCCATTGGCTCCCGTGCCGCCTTTGGCTATGAGGTTTCCACGGGCAAGGAACTCTGGACGATCCGCCACGGGGGCTTCAATGCGGCCATTCCACCGCTGCGTTTTGGGGACATGTTGATCCTGAACAGTGGTGCTGAGCGCGCCCACACGATCTGTGTCCGAATTGACGATAAGATGAGCGGCGACATCACCGACAGTCACGTCCTGTGGGATCGGGAGAAGCGGAATGCCAGCGAGGCTGCCCCGGTGCTGGTGAATGGCACCCTGTACCAGACCACCCGTGGCGGCATCGTGAGTGCGGTGGATGTCAAATCAGGCAAGGATCTGTGGGATGACCGACTGGCGGGCAAGCATGTCCCTGCCCCGCTGGCGCTGGGGGACAAGCTGCTTTTTTGCAATGATCGTGGGGAATGCTTTCTGGTCCGTGCCTCGCCGGAAAAGTTTGAGGTTATTGGTCAAAATCAACTCGGCGAGCAGATCACAGCCTCTCCCGCCGTGGCAGACGGGGCGCTGTTTATTCGCAGCAGCGGAGCGCTATACAAGATTGCGACCAAGTAACCGGAAAAGGCAGGAATTACGGGTCAATGCTCCTTAAGCCACTAGAAATTGACCATGCCATGTAAACACAAACGGAGATCGCTAGCCGTATAAAACGTGAGCAAAGGAGGTCTTCTTTCACTGCGCATATGGCGTAGGGGAAAAAACCGCTTGCACTCACAAAACCGTCGCAAAGAGACCAAGGATGTGCTAGGTTTAAAGTCCATATGCCTACCACCACACCGACACGTAAGACACGCTTCTCCCGCCGAGTCCCTGATCATGTCACTGACGAGCTAGTCAATGTTCTCTCAAAACCGGAGACCTATGAATTCAATACTCTGTTTGGATTGGTGTATGACAATCTCAAGCTGAAAAACGCGGTGAGTGGCGGCGAAGAAATGCTGCGTCTGCGCTCCTATGAAAAGCTGCAGAACCTCGTGAGCCGCGGCCTTTGCGCCAAAGTTGGCAAGACCTACCGCGGCCTTGATGGCCTGCGTGCCGCCCACAATGCCGCGATCGCTGCGCGCAGCGCCGCTGTGGTGGCCCGCACCACGGCTGCTGCGGCTGCCCGGGGCTGATGCTTCGGTCGATTTTGGGCCGCTCTGCCTCCGTGCAGGGCGGCCCTTTTTGTTTCCGGGTTTGACGCTGCGCCGCCTCTCGCTAACCATTCGGTATCATTCACCCCCATGTTTGAGAATTACATCCCAGTCCTGCTCCAGATTGTCATCGCCGGTGGTTTCGCCGTGGTGACGTTGATTGCGTCCGCGTTGCTCGGTAAATCGGCCAAGCGCAACGCGATCAAAGACTCCGCCTACGAGTGCGGCATGCTTCCCGTGGGAGACAGCCAGCCGCGTTTCAGCGTGAAGTTCTACATCGTGGCGATGCTCTTCGTGCTCTTCGACATCGAAGTCGTTTTCCTGTATCCGTGGGCCATCATTTACAAGGACTACCTTGCTGCCGCTGGCGGAGGTGCCTCGATCCTTGCTGTCGCCGCCAGTTTCGCTTCCATCCTGCTCGTTGCGTTTGGTTATGCCTGGAAGAAGGGCGTCTTGGACTGGAAGTCCTAGTCTGCCGCCATCACGGACCCTTCTGCCTTCATGATCGCCTATCTCAGCCTGTTTCAGCTCAAGCCCCAGGTGACGGAGGAGAAGCTGGAGCAGATGATGTCCCAGACACGTGTGATGCTTCTTCGGGTTCCGGAGGTGCTGACTGTCAAAACGGGCAAGCGCGTGAATCCGTCTGACCCCTACCCGTGGTTTGTGTATCTTGAGGTCGAGACGATGGACAAGCTGGCCATCTGTCAGGATGACCCGCACTACTTCAAGTTCCGTGAGGAAGTCCTCAAGCCGAACATCTCTGAGCAGGAGTCCACGGCCTTTGAGATGGAGCCGCGCAAGGACGTGAAGTACTCCTGAGTGGCGTGGTGCCGGGCTGTCACTTAGCCTTGGGTGACAGATGCCCGGTGAGATCGCCTGCGTAGCCTGCCAACTCCAAGAAAGAGCGGCCAGTGACCTGGCCGTGTGAATCGATCACATCGCAGGCACCTTCCCAGTAGGGCAGCTGTGTGATGCCGCCGTCCTGCTCCTGATCTGGGGCCAGAGGTTTGAGTTCCAGGGATTCGCCCTCGAAGGCAAGCCGAACATGGTTTGGGTACTCGGCGCCGCTGCGCGGGCTTTTCCATGTGCCTAGCACCTCCCAGGTGAAGGCGTCGCGCGCGAGATGGCGGAGTTTGCCGTCACGCTCAACCACAGCGAGGGTGGAGGCTGGGTCTGAAGAACCGTCCTTCCTGCGCATGCGGTAGACCATGATCTCGCGGCCGTCCTTGAGCTGAAGGGCGGCCCAATCCCAACCCACCTGCCCTGCCTCCAACTGGCTGCTGCTGAACTCGTGATCCATCCATGCCTCGCCGGTGACTGCATGCTCCACGGCACCCAGTTTGACGGTGCCAGTCGTCTTCAAGCGTGGCCATGTGAGGTAGTGGCTTGCTGCTGTTTCGGAAGCGCCTTTGCGTGAGACGCCGTCTTTACCGAAGATGGCCAGGGGCTTCACGGCTTCGAGTTCGAGCTGCAGCAGGGCCTCGTTGTTCACTGTCGCTGCGATGTGCAGGTGCTGGGTCGTTTCATCGAGCTTGAGGGACCAGTTGCCATTCCGCACGGCGAGTGTTGTCTCGGATGATGCAGCATCCCAGCCTGCGCGGTTGAGGCGTTCCTGATGCAGAAAGCGGCCTGTTTTTGCATCCAGCAGCGCGGCGTGGGCGAGGTGGAGCTGCAATGTTTTGCCATCCTCACGCCGGGCCTGGCGGAAGAAGGTGACCTGAAAGCCGAAGCGATGACCATCTATGGAGTCGAGATGACCCGTGACATACCACCACTCGGTACGAAATTCAGGGTGGCTGCCGTGATCGCGTGGGAAGACAAAAACTTTTCCTGGTTGGGGCAGTGCAAAACCATCCGTGGTGGTCTGCGCATGCAGCCATGGAATGAGCAGGAGGAATAAAAGGATTGTGTGCTTCATGTCATTCCTCGGTGTGTTCTGCAGGCAGCATGGCAGCCCAGCGTCCGACCAAGGCCGCAACCAGCATGCCGGTGGCGATGACCGCAGCGCCGAGCACGGCGAGATGCCACCACACAGCGTGAAACTGCAGGGTCCAGCCGAAGCATTGTTTGTTGATGCGATAGACGAGCAGCCAGCCGAGCCACAGGCCTGCGGCGATGCCGGTGAACGCGCCTGCGCAGGCCACGCCGAGGCCCTCCAGTGCGGCTGACTTTGCGATCTCTCGGCGCGACATGCCGAGGGAATGCAGCGTGGCCAGAACGGCGCGTCGTTCAAGCAGCAGGCTTGTGAGGGCGAGACCGAGACCCACCACGGCAACGATCACGCCGATGACCTCTAGGGCATGGGTCACGGAGAAGGTCTGACGGAAAATGCGCAGGGCTTCGCGACGGAGATGCGCGTTGGTGAACACGCTGAGTCCCGACTGCTTCGCTTCGATGTGGCTGCGCACGGTTTCTGCATCCACGCCGGGCTTCAACATGAGGGCCACGCGCCAGGCTTCGTCGGTGTCAAACCAGTTGCGGAACACGGAGGAGGGCAGTGTGAGTGACCCGCGCTCATTGCCGTATTCTGCGTTCATTGCCACGACGCGCACTTTGTGACCGGCGAGGTCGATCACATCGCCGACATGCGTGGCGAAGCGTTCGCTCCAGCTTTCGCTGATGATGGCGGGGGTGATGTCATCGTCAGTCTTCCACCACTCTTTGTGCTGCGGGGCCTGAACCCAGGCATAGAGATCATGCTTGTGTGCAAACACGGGATTGGTGCCGAGGATCAAGACTTCACCGCCGTGCCAGATCAGCGTCTTTGCCTGCACGAAGGCCAGTTCTTCGACTCCAGGTTCCTGTCTGAGCTCCGTCACCGTTTTTTGTGTGATGGCGTGGGTGGAGGATGCGCTCTGCGCCCCTGCACTGCTGATATAAATGTCGGCCTTCATGGTGCGGTCGATCCAGCCGCGCATGGTGTGGTCGAAGCTCGCGACCATGACTGCCATGCCGGTGGTCATCGCCACGGCGCTGGCGAGTGCCGCGACTGCGAAGCGATGCCGCACTGTGGGGCGACGAAGGTGTGACAGAGCGATGCGCCAGACGGCGGACAGGGCTTTTTTGCGAGCGACGAAGCGCAAGATCGTGCTCGCTGCCAATCCGGCACCTACGAGCCAGAGCAAGGCAGCGGTGTAGCCCGCAAGCGGGAGGCGCGTGCCGTTTTCAAAGCGGAGCACGGGGAGTTGCGCAAGCAAAACGGCTGCCAACATCATCGCCCAGCCGATCCATTCGACGCGCCATACGGTGCCGCCTTCAAAGGGCGTCGCATGATGTCCGAGCATGTGTGCCGGAGGGGTGCGTGCGGCCATGCGAGCGGGCCACCATGCGGCGATGAGACTTGCGAGGATGGAGATCGACAGGGCGATAAGTGCTTCACGAATACTCAGCGAGGCCTGCTGCTCGCTGGTGGCACCATAGAGCGCATTCATGGTCTTGGTGACTCCACCCACGGCAGCCTGAGCGCCAAGCCAGCCGAGCAGCACGCCCAGACCACCGCCACAGAGGCCGAGCAATCCTGATTCGAGGAGGAAGGCGATTTGAATGGCGCGATCCGTGACGCCGAGTGATTTCAAAATGCCGATCTCATTTCGGCGCCTGAGCACGACGCCATCCAATGCCTGGAAGATGAGATAGCCGCCGACCAGCAGAGCGAGCAGCGAGAGGATGGTGAGATTGAGACGGAAGGCCTGAGTCATGGTGCCTGCGAGCTGGCGACGGTTTGCGCCATCGCGCACCTGCCAGTGAGCCTTGAGCAGACCGCCCGTTTCTTCGCGCAGATTGGGGAACAGGGTGCTGTCTGGTGACAGGACTTCGGCTCGATCTATGCGATCTCCGCGCTGAAGCATGGTCTGTGCTTCAGGCAGATCCATCAGGAGCAGATGAGCAGGGAGACTAGGTACTCCGGGCACCACTGGCACGACGCCGGCAACCTTCAGTGTGATCACGCGATCGTCGACGATGAGGCGTAGTTCCTCGCCGGCTTTCGCGCCGAGCTTTGGACTGACGTAAACTCCTGAATGCATTGATTGCATGTTTGAAGCCCCGAGTCCTGCGGGGGCTTCGCCACGGAGATTGAGCAGTGCGATGAAATCCACGCCGAGGAGTCGCCATGTGGCACGCGAACCGATTTCTCCGTTTCCTTGGTCGAGTGCAGGCGTGACGGTTTCTTCCACCACGGGGAGCAGGCTCACGGGTCGTGAGCCCAGCGCCTCGCGCATCATGCGCAGATCGGCTTCATGGAGGGAGCCTGTGAGAGCCTGCACAGTCCAGTCTGGCTGCCGGGTGACGCCATCGGTGAAGGTTTCGAAGCCAGAAAGAGCGGCATTGCTGGCGAGGCGCACTGCGAGATAGACGCTGGAACCGAGCGCCAGGATGAGCATGAGGGCCAGCTGCTGTTTGAAAGCCAGCCGCCAGTGACGCAAGGCACAGCGCCGCAGGATGAGAAGCACCGTGCTCATGCGCCTTCGACGATCTGGCCATCCTGCATGCGGAGAACGCGCTGGCAGTGTTTCACGGCGTCCGGGCTGTGCGTGACGAGCAGGAGCGCGGCCTGGGTTTCCTGCACGATTTCCGCCAGAAGATCGAGGACCTGCGCGCCGGTGATGGTGTCGAGACTGCCGGTGGGTTCATCTGCCAAAATCAGGGTGGGGCGATGCACCACGGCGCGAGCAATGGCCACGCGCTGCATTTCGCCGCCGGACAACTGGCCTGGCAATGCGGCAGCACGGTGAGCGATGCCCACGCGCTCAAGGAGCTGCCGGACACGTGTTTCGCGCTCGGCGGTGGGAATGCCGAGAAGCTGCAAAGGCAGCTCGATGTTTTCTGCGGCGCTCAGTGTTGGCAGCAGATGATAAAACTGAAAGACGGTGCCGATGTGACTGCGACGAAGTTGGGCGAGGCCATCTGCGTTTAAGTCTGCCAGCACATGGCCTGCGATTGAGACGCTGCCGGTGTCTGCACGATCCACACCGCCGACGCAGTTCAGCACGGTGGTTTTACCGCTGCCGGAGGGGCCAAGCAGCGCGACACGCTCGCCTTGATTGAGATTGAATGAAACGCCACGCAGGATGGGGCGTTCGGCGTAGCTTTTGGTGAGAGATTGGACTTCGAGGACCGGCATCGGAATGGTAACGGCCTGCCTAGACTCGTGGATGCTCACTTCATGGCGCGCATGAGCTCGCGCACGTATTTGCCGAGCATGTCGAACTCCACATTGAGGCGGTCGCCGGGCTTTTTGGTGTGCAGATTGGTGAGCTGGAAGGTGTGGGGGATGATCCAGCAGACGACGGTGTTGTCTGTCACTTCTGCGGCTGTCAGGGAGATGCCATCCAAGCAGATGGACCCTTTCGGGATGATGAGACCGCGGTGCTCTGGGGGGAGCTCGATTTCCAGGCGGTGGTCCTGGCCGTGCTCGCTCCAATCAAGCACCTTCACCGTGGCATCCACGTGGCCTTGCACGAAGTGGCCGCCAAAGCGTGCGCCGATGGACATGGCGCGCTCCAGATTGACGAGGGAACCGGTCTGCAGATCGCCGAGACTGGTAACCTTCAGGGTTTGCATGAGGAGATCAAAGCAGGCGGTGTGTGCGGCAGAGTCCTTGGTGGTGACGGTGAGGCAGCAGCCGTTGACAGCCACGCTTTCGCCGTCCGCCAGTTCGGATGCCAAGCTGCCGACATGCAGGGTCAGCCGCGCGCTATCGCCGCGAGGTTCCAAGGAGATGACTTTGCCGGTGGTTTCAACGAGGCCTGTAAACATACGATGACCTAATCCTGCACGCTGCCCCTGTCGATTTCCAGTTAGCCGAATCTTTATATTTTGTAACTGTAAAACTGCCAAAAAGCGGCGATTGAGAGGGTTGCTTTTCCGGTGTGAAACCCACCGCCGGTCTGTACTTCCCTGCCATCATGCCATCGCATCTTTTTTCAAAAACCTGTCTCGCTCTCGCATGCACCTTGAGTGTGCTGCACATCGGCCCGTATGCGCAGGCGGCGGACCGGACCAAGATCAATAACACGACCAATCTGAACAACGCAGGGAGCTGGACTGGCGGAGTGCCGGACCTCGGCAACATGGCCGTGTGGACCAACGCAGTCACCGGGGCCAACAGCCCCGTACTCGGCGGCGACGTGATCTGGCAGGGAATCCGCATCGCGGACCCGGGTGGAGCGATCACAATTGGCGCGGGAAACACTCTGACCCTCAGCGCCGGGCAGGCGGGCATCAGCATCGACATGAGCGCGGCCACGCAGAATCTCACCATCCAGTCGGGCCTCACGATCAAGACTGCGGTGGGCCAGTTATGGAACATCGCCGCAGGACGCACGCTCACACTGAACACCGGTCTTTTCACCCGAGGCACGGGAGCGACGCTGAATGTGCAGGGGTCCGGCACGGTGAACGCCACGACCATCGTCAATGACGCCTACGGACTCATCGGCACCTGGGCCACTTTTGGCACGGGCACGGCAACCCGGTTCGCAGCCATGGATGGCAGCAGCAACATCATCGGCTACAGCAGCGGCACCGCAGCGGCCACGGCGGCAGGCGTCACGGACACGACAGGAGTGGTCAACTACGACGTGGCGGCCGTGGGTGCGGTCGGCGCAGGGGCATCCTTCAACACGCTGCGCTATACGGGGGCGGCAGGCACCATCACCGGAAATTTCACTGCCAACGGCATCCTGAATTCTGGCACGGGGGCGCTCACCCTGAGCGGCACGGTCAGCATCGGAGCAAGTGGCGAGCTAGTGCTCACCAATGGAGACAGCAATGCGGTGCGTGACATCATCGTTTCAGGCATCATCAAGGATGGAGCGAGTGGCACCTCAAGCCTTACCAAGGCGGGACTGGGCAACGTGACGCTGTCAGGTGCAAACACTTACACAGGACTTACGACCATTTCACGGGGCAAGGTGACGCTGACAAGCACGGGCAGGCTGGGAAGCAGCAGCGGTGGCACCCGCATCGGCTTGAGCGGCAGGCTGACCCTGGCAGGTGGAGTCACCACGGCGGAGTCTATCTGGATGGATGACGTCACGAATGCCTTCAACGGCGGCACCCTGATCGAGAATAGTGGCACCAACACTTTGACCGGTGCCATCCGGGTGAGCAGCAGCACCCGCTGGCAAAGCAGCGGCACCCTGAATGTGACAGGGGGTATCTCCACCATCAATGGCAACAGCGGAACATCCCTTGTGCTGCAGGCGGCGACGACCATGAACATCACAGGCAAGCCACTCGCTCTGGGCGGTGGTGGCACCCTGTACATGGACAATGGCGGCAAGACCATCGTCCTCGGCGTGGTGGGCAGCACCTATGGAGCCAACAGCCTTTATGCCGGAACTTTGCAGACGAATGTGGCCAACGCCCTGTCCACCACGGCCACCATCAACTTCAGCGTGGCCTACGCCGCCGCCTCCTCCACGCTGAATCTGAATGGATTTGACCAGAGCGCAGGCGCGATCAACACGAGCACTTATTCCGTGAGTGGAGCCTATGACCGCGTCATCACCAGTGCCACGGCAGCCACGCTCACGACAGGGCTCAACAATGCCAGCACCACCTTTGACGGCAGGTTTACGGGAGCTGTCTCAGTGACCAAGACTGGCACGGGCACTTTGATCCTCAGCGGGACCAGCACCACCACAGGAAACTTCACAGTCAATGGAGGCACGTTGAATTTGAATTTTGGCCGCGCCACCGCCTCCCTGAGCGGGGCCGGAGCCGTGAGCAACTACCTTCCCAGCGCAGCCCCGATGACGCTGGGTGGCGGCATTTTTCAGCTGACAGGCAGAAACAACGGCACCGCCACCTCACTGACGGGTGCCAGCTGGGCGGCCAACAGTGATATCATCACCGTGGCATCCACGGCCGGGCTGGCACCGGGGCAGCTCGTTTCCAATGCCAGCTTTGCCGCAGGCGCCTATGTGGTCAGCGTGCAGAGCGCCACCTTGTTTATCATCAGCGCCGCGCCGACTGTGGCAGGCTCCGCCGCCACCATCACCGCGACAGCGAACAGTTTCACCACCTCCCAGACATTCTCCGGCCTCACCCTCAATGCCGGAGCCTCGGGAGTGACTGTCACCATACCCACCAGTGGGTCGGACGGCACGGTGCTCAACCTCGGAGCCATCACACCCAATGCTGGAGCCACGGTGAACTTCACACTGCCAACAGGCACCCAGAGCGCCACCAACGGCATCACGACGGACACGACCAACACCAACGGCATTCTGGGAGGCTGGGCGCGGGCGGGAAACCAATGGGCGGTCAACAGCACGAATGCGGCAGGCGGCAACATCGCGGCTCTCACCACTTACACGGACGTGTCCCGACTTGGGGGAACGATTGCCTCCAATGCGGGTGCGAATGTCCGCATCGTTGAGGCGGGTGCGAGTGGCAACATCAGCCCGGCTGCCGCAGGAACCACGGACATCAACACGCTGCTGCAAAGCGCCACGGGCGGCACGGCCACGTATGATCCGGGCAGCACCGATGTTTTGCGCCTCGGTGCAGCGGGCGGCATCATGGTGGCCAGCAATGGCGGTGCGCTGACCCTGGGTGCCAGTGCAAATGACGGCGTGCTTACCGCCGGTGGCGCGGCTGCCACAGCGGGGACGCTTTACCTGACGAATAATCATGCCAGCAACCTGCTGACGGTGAATTCCACGATCACTGACAATGGCGCTGGAGTTGTCGGCGCCACGACTTCGGGTGCGGGGATCATACTCCTGGCAGGTACGAACACGTACACGGGACAAACCTCTGTGGGCGGTGGCACGCTGCGAATTTCGAGTGAGCAGAATCTGGGTAACGGCCCGCTGAGCTTCGCTGCTGACCAGCTCATCCTTGCAGGTGGCACCTTGAACACGACTGCCAGCTTCAGCATTGATGATGGGAATCGCGGCATCACTCTCGCTGCGGCCGGCGGCACGATTTCGGTCAACAGCTCGACCACGCTGACCGTGGCCAATGTCATCGCGGGAAAGGGGAGCCTGGTGCAGTCCGGCCCAGGGACGCTGGCACTCACTGCCGCGAACACTTACTCAGGGGCAACGATGGCGAATGCCGGCACGCTGGCGCTCGGCAACGTCAATGCCCTGCAAAACAGCACGCTGACCACGGCCACCGCAGGCAATGTGACTTTCACTCTTGGCGGTGCCAACACCTACAATCTCGGCGGACTCGCGGGCAATGACACAGTGGCCATGGGTGCCAACACCCTGAGCGTCGGGGCCAACAACGAGACCACCATTTTCACGGGTGTGCTGACTGGCACGGGTGGTCTTGTCAAAGTGGGTGCCGGCACGCTGAACCTCACTGCGGTGAATACTCACTCCGGCGACACCCGCATCGAGGGCGGGATGATCGTGCTGGCCCATGCGAATGCGCTGCAAAACAGCACGCTGGACACTGGGAGCGCTGGAACGCAGAGCGCGAACCTCACGCTGGGCGAAGGCACGACCTACAACATTGGCGGGCTTAAGGGCAGCGCGAATTTCGATCTCGCCGTCTCCAATCTGAGTGTGGGTGCCAACAACCAGAGCACCACTTTTAACGGTGTGCTGCAAGGTGCCTTCAACAACAACGTCACCAAAGTGGGAAGTGGCACCCTGGTGCTGGCGGGCAACAACACCTACATCGGCACCACCACGATCAGTGCCGGGCGCCTCGACATCGGTGGCACCAATCTCTCCAGCATCACGGTAACGGCCGCTGGTGAACTCGGTGGGGAAGGCAGCACTTCAGGAAACCTTGTTTTCCTGGGAACCACCCACACCCTCAATATTGATGCAAGCACTGCGGCAGCGCTGGGTGCCACTGGGGCGGGCAAGCTCGATGTGAGCGCCCTTGCGGTGGGAGGCTTCACCATCAACGTCTCCGGCATCGGCACTGGAGCGATCAAAGTGCTGACCTACGGCATTGGTGGGTTCATTGGTGATGTGAATCGTTTTTCCCTGGGAACCAGCAACGCGAGTGCTCACGGAGCTGGTGCTTTCACCAACAACGGCATCGACGCGATCACCGTTGATCTGGGTTATCTGGTCAACACCTGGGTGGGCGGGGACAGCAGCAATCCCACATTCTGGGACATCGGCACCACGGCCAACTGGTCCAACGCCAAAGACAACGTCTTCCAAACCGGAGACGATGTGATCTTTGCCGATGGTGCCGCAAGCTTCACACCGATCCTTCAATCTGACATCACGGTGGGCGCTGTCACTTTCAGCAACAGCGCTGGAACGGATTACACGGTGAGTTCAGCGGCAGCTCAAATTCTCACGACCGCCAACGGCATCGCGGTGAACGGATCGGGCAATGTTACGATTCACAGTGTGATCGCGGGCAGCGGTGGCCTGACCCTGGCGGGAACGGGAACAACGACCCTCACTGCCGCCAACACCTACAACGGCATCACTCTCATCACGGGAGGCACTCTGCGCATCAGCGACGAGTCCAGCCTGGGTACTGCGCCTGGTGCTTTCAACGCCGGTCAGCTCACCCTGAATGGAGCGGGTGCCACCCTGACTGCGGCCACTAGTTTCACCATCAACGACATCAACCGTGGCATCCGGCTGGGCAGCAGTGGTGGCAGCCTCGGAGCGGACGCCACCTTCACGCTGACCATCGGGAATGTCATCAGCGGCACCGGCGGTTTAAACATCAGCGGGGCTGGCACTGTGAGCCTTGCGGCGGTCAACACCTACACCGGCCTGACCACGGTCAGCACCGGCACTTTGGAGCTGAACAACGTGACCGGCGGCAATGCCATCGCGGGAGACGGTGTGGCGGGAACCAACGACATTCAGGTCAACACCGCTGGCACCTTGAAGCTCGCCGTTGCCAATCAGATTGCGGATGATGCGATCGTCCTGCTCAATGGCGGCACCTGGAACCCTGGCGGATTTAACGAAACGATCCGCAGCCTGACCGGGACTTTTGCCACCACGATTCCCACGCTGACTCTCGGCGGGGGGACTCTCACATTGAACCGTCTTGATTGGGACAACACGGGGCCTGTCAGCAGCAAAGCGCTGGGTGATTCGGGCACGCTGCGATTTGTGGCTGATGGGGCAACGCAGCCGGTGTTTGAGACGAATTTTCTGGGGACTCTGGGCGTGACCCCGGGGATACAGATTGACGCACTGACTCTGAGTTTCCGCTCCGCGACTTATGGCACCACGTTGAACGGCAAGGTGTCGGGAGCCGGGAAATTGATCTTCGATGGCACTGGTGGAGCGGGGGGCCTCACTCTGACCAATGGAGCCAACGACTACTCCGGCGGGACTGTGTGGGCTGCGGACGGCGGCACGAACGGTGCATGGGATCTTTTCACCGTCACTGCCAGCGGGGCGCTCGGCAGTGGTGATGTAAGCCTCCAAGGCGGGAACCAGAACACCTGGGTGGCGGGATTTGTTGGAACTCCTACAGCGTTCACCTTCAGTGGCAATACCACGCAGGCGAACCATTTCATCCTGACGGGTGATGCCACCATCTCGGTTGGTAGTCCAGCCACCGCCTCCGCCACAGCGGATAGGGTGACTTTGACAGGAGACATTGATCTCGGCAGCCGCACCCTGTACGTTCGCGGTCCCGGCACGGGCACCATCAGTGGCGTGATTTCTGGCACAGGTGGGGTCACCAAGATCGACACCCCCGGCACGTGGGTCCTCAAGGGTAACAACACCTATAGTGGTGCCACAACGGTGAGCGCCGGGCAGCTGCAGGTAGGCAGCGGTGGTGCAGGCCGGACTGGCACCGGTAACGTCACCGTGCAGAATGGCGGCACCCTTTTTGGCACGGGAGTGATTCAGGGGACGAACTTCACGGCAGCCAGCGGCTCCACGGTGCAGGCGGGTGACAGCACGGCGGCGGGCTCTTTTGGCACTCTCAATTTTACCCCCGCCACCGGTGGCGGCACGCAGAGCCTGGCAGGACAGGCCATCCTGGACATTGGCACGGCCAACAATACCGGCAGCGTAGATCCCACCTTTGGTGGAAACGTGGTCGGCAGCGCCGGGTATATCACGTATGTGAATGACACCAGCCGTGCTCAAGGGCTGGGCAGCGGGAACCATGATCTGCTTTCCTTCAACACTGCTGGTGATACCACCGGCTACAACCTGACAGTCTCTGGAACTTTGGTGGTCCGCAGCAGCGGTTTCAGCGGCGCGCTCGGACAGGTTTATAATCTCATCGACTGGTCGAGTCTGGTGATCACGGACTTCACGGGTTTTGATGTTGGAACCAACTACCGCGATGGTTCGGGCGATGATGCCAGCCAGTTCGACCTGCCGACTCTGAGCGGGGGACTGGTGTGGGACGTGAGCCAGTTCACCACGAGCGGGATTATTGTCGTCGTGCCTGAGCCGGGGCGGGCGGTGCTGCTCATGCTTGGATTCGCAGCCTTGGTTTCGAGACGCAGGCGTGGTCGAGACAAGCTTGAGCGCGAAGCCGCTTTCGCAGGCCGGACGGCGGGGTAAGGACAAAGCGAATTCTGCACCCCGCGAAAGCGGTAGCTCCGATGCAGGCTTGCGCCGTGCATCTTCGCGACCGCACTCCAAAACGCTGTCGCGTTGCTCTATTGCCCTCGGCCTGCGGCTATCAAGGTTCATCACGAAGCGGATGGAAGGACTGTGCTGTCTGGGGACGTAGTAAGCGCTCCATGCTTCGTTTTCTTGTCCAGCTTGGTGTTCTGATGGTCTCCGCCGGCGTGTTCGCTGCGGAGCATTGGGCATTTCAGCCGCTGCGGCCGGCGACAAGCGGGAGCATTGATGAGTTTGTGCGGCGCAAGCTGGCCGAGCAGAGCATGAAGCCTTCGCCACGGGCGGATGAGCGCACGTTGATCCGTCGGGCCAGCTTTGACTTGACGGGGCTGCCGCCTGTGGGTGAGCAGGAGGGGACTTTTTCGCAAGTCGTGGACAGGTTGCTGGCATCGCCGCAGTACGGTGAGCAGTGGGCCCGGCACTGGCTGGATGTGGCGCGGTATTCGGACATGAAGGGGTATGTTTATGCCCGTGAGGAAAAGCGCTGGGTGCATGCCACGGCGTATCGAGACTGGGTGGTGGGGGCATTGAACCATGACATGGCGTATGACCGCTTTTTGCTGCTGCAGATGGCGGCGGACCAGGTGGTGCCGCCGAAGTCACCGGATCTTGCGGCGATGGGATTTCTCACGCTGGGGCGGCGTTTTCTCGGAGTGTCGCATGACATCATTGATGACCGCATTGATGTGGTGACGCGTGGCACGCTGGGGCTCACCGTGGCGTGTGCGCGCTGCCATGATCATAAGTTTGATCCCATTCCAACGCGTGACTACTATGCGCTGTATGGCGTGTTCCAAAGCTGTGCGGAGACGGTGGTGCCGTGTGCGACGGGAGACGATCCGGAACTGGCGGAGCTGGTGAAGAAGAATCATGACCTCATGACGAAGCGCCGTGAGGAGCAGATGGCGCGCACGCGGGCACGGGCGAGTGACTATCAGAAGGCGCTGACGGAGCTGGACAAATACCCCGAGCAGGGCTTCGACCAGATCATTGATGAGAAGGACCTCAATCCTTTCATCGTGCATCGCTGGAAGGCGTGGGTGGAGACGCATCCTGGAGTCGAACTGACTGAAGAAGCGCTCAAGAGGACTGATTCACCGGCTTATGTGCCTGACGAACACATCACGAACAATGAGATGTATTTCCCCTCGGGGATCATCACCGAGCTATGGAAGTCACAGGGCGAGGTGGATCGTTATCTTCTCAGTAACCGCACTGCGCCGGAGCAGGCGACTGTGCTGGTTGATCGGGCGCTGCCGAGCACGCCGCGTGTGCTGCTGCGCGGCAATCCGCTGACGAAGGGCGATGTGGTGCCGAGGCAGTTTTTGAGTTTGTTTGGTGCGCAGCAGCCGTTCACGAAGGGAAGCGGGAGGCTTGAGCTTGCCAAGGCGATCATTGATCCGCGCAATCCGCTGACGGCGCGGGTGATGGTGAACCGCATCTGGCAGCACCACTTTGGACGTGGTCTGGTGAGCACGCCGAGCGACTTTGGCAAACAAGGCTCTGCGCCGAGCCATCCCGAACTGCTCGACTGGCTGGCGCGGCGTTTCATTGACTCTGGATGGAGCATCAAGGCGATGCACCGGCTGATCATGATGTCGGAGACGTATCAGCAGAGCAGCGGCGGCGGGGCGGTGGATCCGGCGCATGCTGATCCGGACAACCGGCTGCTGTGGCGCATGAACCCGCACCGGCTCAGCTTTGAGGAAGCGCGTGATGCTTGGCTGATGGCTGCGGGGCGGCTGAGCCTGGAGGTGGGTGGAGCTCCCCTGCCCTTGTTTGCAGCGGACAATCAACGCCGCACGCTCTACACGCTGGTGGACCGTGAAAATGTGCCCGCCGTGATGCGCACTTTTGATTTTGCCAATCCGGATCTTTCCATTCCGCAGCGTACGGAGACTACTGTGCCGCAGCAGGCACTGTTTGGGATGAATCATCCATTTGTCGTGCAGCAGGCGAAGGCGCTGCTGGGGCGTGCGGATGTGAAAGGGGCCGATGCGGCCGGGCGTGTGAGGCGCATTTATGGGCATCTGTTTCAGCGAGCGCCGAGGGCGGATGAAATGGAGCAGGCGCTGCGCTTTGTGCAGGAGGATGAGCCACGCGTGATTGCGCAGGTGGATCACTCAAAGTCGTGGCAGTATGGCGTCGGCGAGTGGGATGAGAGCACGGGCAGGGTGAAGGACTTCAAGCCGTTGCCGCATTTCACCGGCAGTGCGTGGCAGGGTGATGAGGCATGGCCGAATGCGAAGCTGGGCTGGGCACAACTCACGGCGACGGGCGGGCATCCGGGGAATGACCGGAAGCATGCCGTGGTGCGGCGATGGATCGCGCCAGCGGACGGCACGTATGCGGTGAAGTCCACTCTGCTGCATGAGCCTGCTCCTGGTGATGGTATTCGCTCCTTCATCAGCCACAGCCAGCAGGGCCGCCTGCATGCGGGGAGGCTGCATCAGGGCAGTGCGGATCTGAACTTTGACACGCTGGCCTTCAAAGCGGGCGAGACGCTCGACTTTGTGGTGGACATCGGTGAGGTACTGAACAGTGACCAGTTTTTGTGGTCGATGCGGATTCATCAGACCGGCATTGTCGGTGCGGGCGGCGATGATATTCCTGCACAGACCTGGGATGCGGAAAAAGATTTTGGTGCGCAGCCGCTCTCGCAGCTCAATGGCTGGGAGCAGTTCGTGCAGGTGCTGATGCTGGCCAACGAGTTTATGTTTGTGGATTGAATCTTATGACACCCATCCTTAACCGCCGTGATTTTCTGCGCCGCTCCGGCATGGGGATGGGCATGCTGGGGCTGGCGGACCTGCATGCGGCCGCGAGTGCCAAGAGCAGTGCGCACTTTGCGCCGAAGGCGAAGCGGGTGATCCATTTCTTTCTCAATGGCGGGCCGTCGCATGTGGACACGTTTGATTACAAGCCGGCACTGGCGCGGTATGAGGGCAAGGCAGTGCCGAGTCATCGGCTCACGGAGCGGAAGACGGGCGCGGCGTTTCCTTCGCCGTTCAAGTTTCAGCGTTATGGGCAGAGTGGCATCGAGGTAAGCGAGCTGTTTGCGAAGACGGCGGCGCACATTGATGACATCGCGGTGATTCGCTCGATGCAGGCGCAGGTGCCGAACCATGAGCCGTCGCTGATGTTGATGAACTGCGGTGACTCGGTGCAGCCGCGGCCGAGTCTGGGCTCGTGGCTGACGTATGGGCTGGGCAGTGCGAATGAGAACCTGCCGGGGTTCATCGCGATGTGCCCGGGCGGGATGCCGATCAAGGGGGCGGAGAACTGGCAGTCGGCGTTTTTGCCGGGGGCGTTTCAGGGCACGTATGTGGACTCGAAGCACCAGCAGGTGGATCGTTTGATTGAAAACATCCGCAGCCCACATGCGGACGCGCGAGTGCAACTGCGCCAGCTGGAGCTGATGAGGAGCATCAATGAGGCGCACCGGCAGGATCGTGGCGACCCACGGCTGGAGGCGCGCATCCAAAGCTTTGAGCTGGCATTTCGCATGCAGATGGAAGCGGCGGATGCGTTTGATGTGACGCAGGAGCCCGCGCACATACGGGCGATGTATGGTGAAGGTGTGCATGGGCGGCAGACGCTTATCGCCCGGCGGTTGCTGGAGCGTGGGGTGCGCATGGTGCAGCTCTGGCATGGTGCGGGCCAGCCGTGGGACAACCATGACAACATCGAGACGAACCACCGCAGGCTCGCGGGGGAGATCGACCAGCCCATCGCGGCGCTGCTGCATGATTTGAAACAGCGCGGCATGCTGGAGGACACGCTGATCATCTGGGGCGGTGAATTTGGCCGCACGCCTACGGTGGAGCTGAGCGGGGGCAAGTCGAAGCTGGGGCGCGATCACAACCACTATGGCTTCAGCGTGTGGATGGCGGGCGGCGGCATCAAGGGAGGCACGGTGTATGGCAGCACGGATGAGCTGGGCTTTGCTGCGGAGCAGGACCCTGTGAGCGTGCATGATCTGCATGCCACGATTCTGCATCTGCTGGGTGTGAACCACGAGGAGCTGACCTACCGCTATGCGGGCCGCGACTTCCGACTGACGGATGTGCATGGCGAGGTACTGCGGCCGATCCTCGCCTGAGCCTCACCCCGCTTTCAAATACGTGATCAAGTCAGCCATCTGCTGAGGTGTGATAGCGGCTTCGAGGCCTTCGGGCATCAGGGAGATGCCGGGGCTGGTGAGGGATTTTATTTCGCTGCGGAGGACGGTGTCGGTGCCGCCATCGGCGCGTTTGAGGGTGAGGTTGCCGGCGGTCTCGCTGGTGATGAGGCCGGAGAGGGTGCGGCCGTCGTTGGTTTCGACGATGTAGAGGGCGAAGTTGGGCGAGACTTCGCGGTTGGGGTCGAGGACGTTGGTGAGGATTTGTTCTGCGGTCCAGGCTTTGATGGTGCCGAGATTGGGGCCGACGTCGTTGCCGCGATCGAGATGGCGGTGGCAGACCATGCAGAGGGTTTCGTAGATTTTGGTTCCTCGGGTGGCGTCTCCGGTCATTGACAGCACGGGCTCATACTTGGTGATGACTTCCTTGCGATTTGAGGAGCTGGAGTCACCGATGAGTTTGGCGATGCGTTCGGCGAGGGCGGGAGTTTTTTGGCGGCCTAGCGTGGCCTTTGTGGCGACGCTGAGCTGGGAGGGGAGGATTTTTTTGGCTTCGATGGCGTCGAGGAGTCTTGCGATGCGGTCGGTGCGGGAGAGGAGGATGGTGGTGGCTTTGTCACGCAACGCTGGTGTGAGCTTTGGCCATGCTTCGATGAGCACGTCGGCGACGGAGGGTTCACGATAGCTGCCAAGGGCTTCAATGATCCCCGCTTGCAATTCCTGCGGCTCTTTCGTGTTGAGCAACTGGCGGCTCAAACTCAAAGTGTCTTCGACATTACCGAAAAGAGAGATGACCTCGATTGCAGACAATCGTTGTTCTAATGGCTGATCGTCGCCAAAGGCGGTGTTGCGACTTTTGTTCAGCCAATCGTTAGTCAACTTTGCTGAGTACGTTGGATCGACAATCTGCTCGAACCGTTGTCCGGCGCTCTTTATGCCCCTCGCAATCGCGATGAGCTTGTTTGGAGCATCGGAGAGCTTGAGCGGCTCGACCTGAATGATCGTGTGGATAAGATCACGCAGCTTGCTTTCTTGGTGCTGTAGAACAGCGGCTTTTACCATGGTGGAAACCAATTCGGCGTTAACCATTACAGGATCTTGGGAGCCACGGAAGCCGTAGGTTTCACGGATTGCCAGCGGGGCGATGAGCCTTCTCAAAATCGGAATTTCTAACCCATGCCCAGCCGACAAAATCGCGGCCCTCATCCACGGATCATCCCCGTCTTTCTGAGCTAAGTTTGCGACCCCATTTGCTACTGCGGCTGGGTCCATGACCTTTGTCAATGCCAACGCGGCCTGGAATCGCACGAATCTCGATCGATCAGATATCCACCAAGGAGATATTTTCTGCGGAAACTCAACCAGTTGACTTTGCTCAACTCGAAAAACCTGTTCACGCACATGCTCGTCAGGATAATTTCGAATGTCCCAAGACTCTTCTTCCGTCAGCTTTTGGAGAGCCCAAATGGCACCAGCTCTTCCTTGTTGCGTTGTCTTCTGTGCTCTCACCATGGCGTGCAGAGGGGTGACAGCCGTTTTGTCCTGGCGCTCGAATAGGAGGCGTTGCGCGGTCTCCCGGTGCCAGGCGTTGGGGTGGTCGAGGAGGGCGACGAGGTCGGGGGTGGTGGCGGCGCTGAGTTGGGGAGTGGGGCGGGGTTTGAAAGAGGCGGGAGCGAGGCGGAAGAGGCGGCCTTTGTCGCGGCCGCGGAGGAGGTCGACGGCGGTGTGGATGTCGTCGGGGATGCTCCAGGGGTGCTCGATGACTTCGCGGTACATGTCGCAGACGTGGAGGCAGCCGTCGGGGGCGTTGACGAAGTTGACGGGGCGGCACCAGAGGTCGTCGCTGGTGCAGAAGTTTTTGTTTCCATCGCCCTGCACGGCTTTGAAGGTGACACCGTCGGGGACTAGTTTCATGCGGTAGAAGAGATTGCCGGCGACGTCGGCGACGAAGACGAAGTCGCGATACGCTTTGGGGTAGGCATCGCCACGATAGACGGTGATGCCGGCGGAGGAGGTGACGACGCCGGCGCCGACGAGTTCGCTCTTGGGAAGGGTGCTGCCTTCCTGCACCCAGCGCTTGGCGCGGAACTCGCGCCAGGGCTCGGGCGGGCTGGTGCGATAGACGGGGAGCTGATCGCCGGCCTCGGCGCAATCATTGAGGGCGCTGGGGACGACGAGGTAGGGATTGCGGGCGAGGTAGCGGTAGGGCAGAACGACGTGCTGGCAGGGGTTGCGTATGTTGCAGAGGAAGCGGTTGCCCCAGTCGTCGAAGGTGTTGCCGAAGCGTGCGCCGCCGCTTTCGAGGCGGACGTCGCCCGTGCTGGGATCGAAGCTGAAGTCGTTGCGCTTGATGGGGAGAGATTTGAAGTCTGCGGGGAGCGGAATGACGTACTCGCTGCCGGGGGCGCGCCGGATTTCGCCGCCGTTGCTGCCACCGGCGATGTAGATGCGGTGGTCGAGGCCCCAGATAGGATTGTTCATCACGGCCTGGACGTTGAGCTTCTTGAAGCCGGTGAAGACTTTTTGCCGCACATCGGCCACGCCGTCGCCATTGGTGTCCTTCAGATACCAAACGTCGGGGGTGGCGGTGACGAAGATGCCGCCTTTCCAGCAGGCGGCACCGGTGGGCCAGGAGAGGCCGTCTGCGAAGACGGTGGCCTTGTCGAAGATGCCGTCGCCATCGGTGTCGGTGAGCAGGCGGACTTTGCCGATGGACTGATCGGTGGGGTTTTCCTGAGCGTGCTTGTGGTGCTCCTTGTCCGTGTAGGGGTAGTCGTTCATCTCGCACACGTAGGCGCGACCATCCTCGTCATAGGTGATGGCGACGGGATCGGTGACGAGGGGCTCGGCGGCAATGAGCTGCATCTGGAAGCCATCGAGGACGTGGAAGGTCTTCGCGGCGTTTTGCGGCTCGGTGGGCGGCGTGGTGGGGAATTTTAATTCATCCGCAGCCTGGCAGATGAAGGAGGCACACGATGTCAAAGCCAGCCACGCGATCAGTCTTCTTTGCATGCAGAATGGACGGCCCAAAGGTCCGCTTTCTTGCCTGACGGAACCGCCCGCGATGCAGAAGAGGCGTTACTCGGCCTCGCCGGAGACATCCATGACGCACTGCACCCAGGTGAAGACCGGGGTCTTGGGGGCATAGAGATGCTGCAACTGCGCGAAGCTTTTATTCCCTGGAAGGCTGTAGGGGCCGGTCTCGCTCATGGTCAGATCTTCGCCGGGGCAGTGCTGCAGGCCGAGCACGTGGCCGATTTCATGGGGGAGCCATTTGGTGATGGGATCGCCGATCAGGGCGACTGACCGGGTGCTCCACCATTCGGAGGGGTCGAGATAGATGTGGCCGCGGTCGCGGCTCCAAGGGAAGGACGCATGGCCCATGCTGCCGAGCTGGCCATCCCAGGCTCTGCCGGGAGGGGTGCCAAAGCTGATCTTGATGTCAGCGGTTTCCCCGGCCTTGGCCTGAGCAAAGGTGAAGACACCGGCGGCCTCCCAGCTTTTGAAGCTTTCGTCGATCTCGCGCTTGAGCTCTTCTGCAGAAAGGCGCTCCGGCAAGGGGGTGGAGGTGTCCAGATGCCAGGTGAGGTGCCGTTTATTCCAGAGCTGGGGCTTGGTGTAGCTGACAGACTTACCGGTGCCGAGAGGACTGGAAGATGGGCTGATCTCATTCTTCTGCCAAGCGACCTCATGATAAGCACAGTTGCTAATCAAGCAGGCGGCCCATAAGGAAAGGCTTAGAGAAAATGCATTTTTCTTCATGACAGGCTGGGAATCGACAAATTAGAATCTCAGCCTTGATATGAATTCTCATATGTAAGAATTGTAAATGGTTATTCAGGGCGATGTCACAGATTCGACACTGTTGCGACGCTCTTGCATCCCTGCCCCGACTCGCCACACTGCCCCCCCTTTCCCCGCCATGGCCTACATCAACGAAAACTACAACAAGCTCAAAGCCGGTTACCTCTTCCCTGAAATCGCCCGTCGCGTGAAGGTGTTCACGGAGGCCAATACCGAGGCGGCCAAGCGCCTGATCCGCTGCGGAATCGGCGATGTGACCGAAGCTCTGCCAGAGGCCGTACGCACGGCGATGCACAAGGCGGTGGATGAAATGGGCGACCGGGCAACCTTCCGTGGCTATGGCCCGGAGCAGGGCTACGATTTCCTGCGGAACGCGATCGCCGAGAATGATTTCAAAGCGCGCGGCATCAATGTGGAAGCTGATGAGATTTTCATCTCTGACGGCAGCAAGTGCGACACCGGCAACATCCTCGACATCTTTGGTGCGGGGAATAAGATAGCCATCACCGACCCGGTGTACCCTGTGTACGTGGATACCAACGTCATGGCGGGCAACACGGGGGATGCTGACGAAAGCGGCGCCTATGCGGGCCTGCACTACCTCAAATGCACACCGGCCAATGGCTTTGTGCCTGAGATCCCCAATGAGCCGGTGGATCTGGCCTACCTGTGCTACCCGAACAATCCGACGGGTGCTGTTGCCACGCGTGCGCAGCTTGAAGCCTGGGTGAAATATGCCCTGGCCAACGGCACCACACTTCTCTACGACGCGGCCTACGAGGCCTTCATTCGCGACCCTGAGCTGCCGCGCTCCATCTATGAAATCGAAGGCGCGCGTGATTGCGCCATCGAGTTCCGCAGCTTTTCCAAGAACGGCGGATTCACCGGTGTGCGCTGCGGTATCGTCATCATTCCAAAGGGCCTCATGGGCAAAACCCAGGCGGGAGGCAAGCAGGCGATCCATCCGCTGTGGAGCCGCCGCCACAGCACGAAATTCAATGGTGCCTGCTACATCGTCCAGCGCGGCGCGGAGGCAATCTACTCACCCGAAGGCAAGGCGCAGGTGAAGGCGCTCATCGAGCACTACATGGGCAATGCTGCGCTGCTGGTCGAGGCTTGCAAAAAGGCAGGGCTGCAGGTCTTTGGAGGCGTCAATGCGCCTTACGTATGGGTGGGCTGCCCAAGCGGCCTGACGAGCTGGCAGATGTTCGACAAGATGCTCAATGAAGCGAACGTGGTCATCACACCTGGCAGCGGCTTCGGCAGCGCTGGTGAAGGCTACTTCCGCATCAGCGCTTTCAACAGCCGCGCGAATGTAGAGGAAGTGTGCCGTCGGATTGCGAAGCTGTAATCCGCAGCGTGCGAAGGAATGAGGGATCAGGATGATCCCTCTCCTAAGCTCGTCTTAATCACACAAAATCCGTGATCGAGCCGAAATCGGCGTCGAAGAGGCGGCGGTACGTGCGGAAGGCGAAGTGGTCGGTCATGTTGGCGATCCAGTCGCAAACTAGACGGGCACGAGCTGGTGCATCGGCGGCGGCTTGAATGTCCTTTTCGATGGCGGCAGGCATCAGGTGCAGGCCTTTGGGCTGCACGGTGTCGATGTAGCGTTCCTTGAGGACGCCAAACACGCGGGTGAGGATGAAGTCGGCTTTGTGATCAAGCTGCTGGAGCTGGGGGCTGAGGAAGACGAGCTCGAGGGCGATCTTTTTGTGAAGGTCCGCCCGGCGGCGCAACGCGGGGTCGATTTCCAGGGCAAACTGATGTCTGCGGGTGCTTTGGCTGAGGAAGTTTGCGGCGGGCACCAGTTTCGTGGCGCGGATGCATTCGCCAATGAGGCGGTTCAGGCGGCCTTCGACGCGGTTTTCACGCACGGCTTTGCAGAGAAAGGCCACATCGGCCTTGTCGGCTTCGGAGAGGTCCTGATCTTCCGCCCAGCGCTCCAGCCGCTGCACGTTGATGAATCCAGCGTGGATGCCGTCGGCAATGTCATTGAGCGAGTAGGCGGTGTCATCTGCCCAGTCCATGATCTGGCATTCGATGCTGCGGAAGCCGTTGCGCACTTTGCCGGGTGTGAGTTCCAGTGGGAAGGCCTGGCCGCCGAGGGTGAAATCGAGCCAGCGTTCCTGTTCGTCGTAGAGGTAGTGGTGCTTCGCCTGCGGGGTCTCGGTTTGCAGTGTTTTGTATTTCAGCACGCCATCCAGCAGAGCACGGGTGGGGTTCATGCCGCTGCGGCCTTCGCTGAAGAGGGTCTGTGTCAGGATACGGAGCGTCTGCGCATTGCCTTCGAAACCGCCGTAGGGGGCCATCAGGTGATGCAGGGTGCGCTCACCGGCATGGCCAAAGGGAGGGTGGCCGAGGTCGTGGCTGAGGCAGGCGCTTTCGACGAGATCGGAGTCGATGAAGCACTCATCATCCAAGTACTGGCTCTGCTGGGTGAGCCAGCCGCAGATGCTACGCCCGATCTGCGCCACCTCGATGCTGTGGGTCAGGCGGGTGCGGTAGAAATCGTACTCGCCGGACAAAAAGACCTGGGTCTTGTTTTGCAGGCGGCGGAAGGCGCTGCTGTGGATGATGCGATCCCGGTCAATCTGGAACGCGCTTCGATACTCACCGGGATACGCTGTGCGTGAGTCGAGCGTTTCGAAGTCGAAGGAAGTGTAAAAGCGGTTCGCGGGCATGCGGTGGGTACCGCGATGCTAGCAGGTCGTGGCGGGCGGGCAAGGCCGCTGGTTCAGCGTTCCCTGCGGAAGGCAAACTGCTCAGGGGGCACCTGATTCCCGTCGTCTGCATCTCTTTGGCGGCGTTTGCCACCGACGAAGGCGGGCTTGAAGGGCAGGTGCTGCGCCTTTTCGATCTCGTCATCGGTCACGCCCTTGGCCCGCAGGCGGCTGCGTTCGTAGATGCGATATTTCTGGATCTCTAACATGGGGGTTGTGGACTGAGACTCCCAAGCAAGGAGCGGTGTTCAAAACTGCCCCGTGTTTAACAGCACCAAGGTGCAGGCTTCCTCGCAGGCAATTCCGGCTTTTTGCAAAGCGTCTGCCAGCGCCGCATTTTCCGCGCCAGGATTAAAGATTATCCTGCGCGGCTTGAGCGTGATCAGCTTATCCTGCAATCCGGATGAGATGGCTGCGCCGACATACATCGTCACCGTATCCACCGGTCCGGTAATCAAGCTCACATCGGCCACCACGGGGATGCCCTCGATCTCAGCCAGTTTGGGATGCACGGGCACGACTTCATGCCCGTGTTTCCGTAGCAGAAGCAAAGCGCGATGGCTGTAGCGCTCGGGGTTGTTGCTGGCACCGATGATGACGACGCGTTCCATACTCATGATTTTTGATCCTCCTCATCCAGATGAAACAGATGCAGGGCGCGATGCGCCGCTGGTGCGAGCACGATGCCCATGACCGAAATGAAGACGAGTCCGCTGAAGAGGGCGTAGAAAGAGGCGAAGAGCTTGGCGGCGTCCGACGGCAGGTCTCCCATGGGACCCATGCCGCCCAGAATCATGGAAGCGTTTAAAAGGCTGTCGATCCAACTGAATTTGGCGATGTAATGATAGCCCAAGATGCCGATGCCCAGTGCCACACCAATCACGATCAGCGCGATGGAGGCATACTTGATCACCCGCTGGATGAAAACCAAACGCGGGGCGAGAGGATCGGTGCGTGATTCAAACATGGCGAGCTACCATCCCGGAGAGGCCAGAAATTGCAACACCGGCTCAGCCTTTCCGAGTTCATTGATGCGAACCGTGCCGTCGTGGCAGCCAGTGATGATCCGTGTGAGTTTGTCGATGCGTTGCACCTGCAGCACATTCACGCGGTCTCCATACAGCGTGATCTTGTCCTTCGTTTTGCGGGCTTTGGCATCCATGGAAACCACCGCGCCGCTGCCCATGGCGGCCAGAGGCGTACCGGCATCCAGAAAGCCCAGCGCCAGCATTTCGGTGCGGCCGCCCGGCCTCAGAGTGCCGTCTTTCGCTGCATCGCCATTTCGATCCCAACGGCGGATATTGCCCTCGACATCCCCGCTGAGGGTTTCCTTGCTGTCTGGGGAGAAGGTCACGCTGAGCACTGCGGAGTCATGGCCGGTGAAGGTGGCCTCGATTTCTCCTTTGGCAGCGTCAATGCGCTTGGCTGTTCGATCGCGGCTGACGGTGGCGATGTGCTGACTGTCCGGAGAGAAGGCCATGCCCATGATCCAGTCTGCGTGCGGCTCTGTCTGCCATTTCAGTTTGCCGGAGGGAAGTTCGAAACAGCGCACTTGATTGTCGGCACCGCCACAGGCCAGCAGTTTGCCATCCGGACTGGCCACCATGGCAAGCACGCAGTCGCGCGCACTCACCAGACGCCTGCGCTCCTGCGGGTGCGACGGATTGACCAACCATACTTCACCTGAGCGCCCGGGGACGCCGCCAGCGACGGCGAGTTGATTTTCGGTGATCCAGGCTAGAGCGAGGATGCGCTCGGGCATGCCATCAATGCGCGCAGTGAGTTTGCCCGATGCCACATCCCAGAGGGTAGTTTCAAAATAGCCGCTGCAGGCGAGCGTGCTCCCTGTGGGATTCAGGGCGAGAGCGGTGACTGGGAGAGGACGTGGGTATTTCGCAGGTGCTTGAGTTTTTTCCGTTTCTGGTACGATGGCGCGCAGGGGGGCTTTTTGATCAGCGACGTCCAGTTTGGCACCGCTGGCGATCCAGTCGCGAATCAGCTTTGTTTCCTTCTCGGGCAGGGCATCGGCTTTCTTGGGCATGCGATCGTCTTCCTCATGCGTGGCGATGAGGCGGTAGAGTTCGCTCTCGTCCGGCTTGCCTGCTACGATGGGCGCAGTCTCGCTGTCGCCCGCCTTGAGCAAGAGTTCGACGGTGTCCAAACGATAGCTGCCCTTGGCCTTGCCTGAGCGGTGACACTCCACGCACTGATCAATCAAGATGGGGGCGATCTGCCTGGAGAATGAAATCTCGGCAGCGGTGGCAAAGGCTGTCAGGGTGAAAAAAAGCAGCGTGCGAAGCATGGGGCGGAGAGAAACGTTCCTTGTGGCCGAGTTTGTCGGACGTTGCATCCATCGTTTGCCTCTTTTACATGCCACCCATGAGCCCGAGACCTTGGATCATTGCCGAAACGAACTGGAAAAACGTCAAAGCCACACGCTATGAAGCCGCCGTGCTCCCATGGGGCGCCACGGAGGCGCACAACTGGCACCTGCCCTACGCGACGGATTCTCTGCAAAACGACGCCATCGCCGCCGAGGCGGGCCGTATCGCGTGGGATGCGGGAGCCAAGGTGGCCATCCTGCCAAACATGCCTTTTGGGGTGCAGACGGGACAGCTCGACGTGCCGTTCTGCATCAACATGAATCCGACCACGCAGATGATGGTGCTCGAAGATGTCATCAGCAGCCTCGAAGGCGTAGGCGTGATGAAATTCGTGATCCTCAACGGGCATGGAGGCAATGACTTCCGCCAGATGCTGCGCGAGCTGCAGGCGAAGCACCCCAAGATGTTCCTCTCCACCGTTTCATGGTTCAACGCGGTGAAGGGCGATGACATTTTTGACATCGTGGGCGACCACGCTGACGAACGCGAAACCAGTCTCATGCTGCACTTTCACCCGCATCTGGTACTGCCGAAAGAGGAATGGGGGCCCGGCACTGACAACCGGTGGAAGCTGAAGGCCATCAATGAAAAGTGGGCCTGGGCGCAACGTGCTTGGAGCAAAGCGACGAACGACACCGGCTCGGGCGATCCGCAGCACAGCACGGCGGAAAAAGGCCGACGCTACTTCGAAGCGCTAGGGGCCAAGATCGCGACTTATCTGATCGAACTCGCCGCCGCTGACATCAGCGATCTTTACGAGAAATCGAAATGATCCGCTTCATTGTCAGCCGCATCGTGCAGGGCATCATCGTGATCTTCGCGGTGATCACCATCACGTTTGGGCTGATCAAGCTTTCACCCACCGGACCTTTTCAATCGGAGCGCGCATCCTCACCGGAAGCGCTGCAGGCCAAGATCAATTATTATGGCCTGGACAAGCCGGTCTACGTTCAGCTCTGGCGATACTACACTCACTACGCGACCTTCACTTTTCGGGAATCCAAAACCTTTCAGGGAAGAGGTGTGGATGAGATCATCGCCTCCGGCTTTCCGGTGTCAGCAACGGTGGGTGGAGCAGCGCTGCTCATCGCCCTGAGCATCGGGGTGCCGCTGGGGGCTTTCGCGGCTCTGCGACCCAACACGCTGGAAGACCGCAGCAGCACTCTTGCAGCCACATTGGGCATCTGCACTCCCAGCATGGTGCTGGGACCGCTCCTGGCGATGCTGTTTGGCCTGAGGCTGCGCTGGTTCAATGCCTCAGGCTGGTTTGATTCTTCGGACTGGGTGCTGCCCGCGCTCACGCTTGGGATTATCTACAGCGCCTACATTGCACGGCTCACGCGCGGCAGTTTGCGCGAAACACTTGCGCAGGAGTTTATCCGAACCGCCCGTGCGAAAGGAGCGAGTGAAAGCTCGGTGGTCTTTTTCCATGCGATGAAACTGGCCAGCCTGCCGGTGCTCAATTTCCTCGGCCCTGCCGCTGCGGGATTGCTCACGGGTTCGTTCATCGTGGAAACGGTGTTCCAACTGCCCGGGCTTGGTCAATTTTTCATCGCGGCATCTTTCAATCATGATGATGAACTGGCGATAGCGATTTCGGCTTTCTACGCCGCACTCATCGTCAGCTTCAATCTGCTGGTGGACATCATTCAGGCAGCGCTCAACCCACGCATCCGACTCCACGCATGAGCAGCGGAACGAACCAGAGTCTTTCACCAATGCGTGCGGCATGGCGGCGTCTCATGCGGAGCCGCATGAATGCGTGGGCGTTGGGGTTCCTGGCCGTGCTGGTGCTTATGTGTGGCATTGGCCCGGAGCTGTCGCCCTATGATCAGTCACTGCAGAATCTGGAACTCAAGGCCACGAATCCCAGTCTGGCACACTGGCTGGGCACGGATCCGCTAGGACGTGACATGTTCACGCGCATCCTGCATGGAGGACGTGTGTCCTTGGAGGTGGGATTGCTGGCCACAGCGGTGGCGGCGATCATTGGTGTGTTTTATGGCATGGTCTCCGGCCTTGCCGGTGGGCGCATGGACGCGGCGATGATGCGCATCGTGGACATCCTGTATGCGTTTCCCTTCATCAATTTCGTCATCCTGCTCATGGCCATTGTCGGGCGCGAGTTCTGGCTGATCTTTGTGGCCATCGGTGCGGTGGAATGGCTCACGATGGCCCGTGTTGTGCGTGGGCAGGTGCTGGCGCTGAAGAATCTTGAGTTCATCATTGCAGCGCGCGCCTGTGGTGCTGGCTTCTGGCACATCGTTTGGCGACATCTGCTGCCGAATGTGCTTGGCCCCATCATCATCTACGCCAGTCTCACGGTGCCCGGAGTCATGCTGCTGGAGGCAGCGCTGAGCTTCCTGGGACTCGGCATCCAGCCGCCGGATGCGAGCTGGGGCGTGCTGATCCATGAAGGCGCCAGATCGATGGAGAGCTACCCTTGGCTGCTGCTCTACCCGGGCATCTTTTTTTCAACCACGCTGCTCGCGCTCAACTTGCTGGGTGATGGCCTGCGTGATGCGTTTGATCCCAAATCGATGTCGCAGCAGTGAGTGAAAAAATATTTCATGCGGGCTGAATAGTCTTGATGCAGCCACGTCAGAGAGTGCGGAAACCAATTCCACACACTCATGAAAACACTCTTCTCAGTCCTCGCTGCAGCCGCAGTTTTTGGTTTTGCAGCTCCCTCCAATGCCAAAGCTGAATGCCAGGGCCAGACCCGGGTCGTAGGCTACACGTCCTGCGGCACACCCATCGTGGCCGTTTACCAGATCGTCGGCTATGACGGCTACGGCCGCCCCATCGGTCAGTGGGTGACTCAGGGAGCGCAGGGTGGCTACGGCTATGGTGCTGTGCCGCGCCCCATCATTGTTCGGCCCAGCATCAGCTTTGGCTTTGGTGGCTTCAACCCCGGGTGCAATACCGGCCATAGCTACCACCACGGTTCCAGCCATCATCATGGTTTCCGCAGGTAGTAGCGTGGAAACCTGATTGATTGCTGCATCACGCGGCCCCGCCAGTGCACGGCGGGGCCGTTTTTTTGATGCCTCGTTGCACGAATGAGGTGCCTCGTGTCATGTTTGGGCATGCGCTGGATTTATCGTGCTCTCATTCTCATCGCCTTCACGGGTGGCGTTGCGTGGTTTCATCACGTCCGCACACACCGGCCCACGCGTGTCGAGGTGGCCAATCGCGCCGGCATTCTCCTAGCTGGCAACGGCAGCGAGCCAGCGACGCTTGACCCCCACCTCGCCAGCGGTCAGCCGGAGCATATGATTTTTCATTCGCTCTTTGAAGGCCTCATCGCCCCGGCGCCTGGCAATCCTGATGGGGACGCCCCTGGAGCTGCCGCTTCATGGAGCGCTGAAAACTTTACGGTCTGGACTTTCAAGCTCCAGCCTCAGGGCAAATGGAGCGATGGCACACCGCTGACCGCCGCCGATTTCCTTTACTCGTACCAGCGCATCCTGACTGCGAAGCTGGGCGCTGATTACGCGAGCATGCTCTACCCCATGCTCAACGCCGAGGAATACCACACCGGCAAGATCAAGAATTTCTCACAGGTGGGGGTTAAGGCGCTCGATCCACTGACGCTGCAAATTATGCTGAAAGGGCCCGCGCCTTATCTGCCCAGCATGATCAAGCACTATTCGTGGTTCCCACTGCCGAAGCATGCCATCGAAAGATTTGGCAAGATGACCGACCGCAACACACGCTGGACCCGGCCTGCGAACATGGTCTGCAACGGCCCGTTCAAACTCAAAAGCTGGCAGGTGAATCAGGCCCTCGAAGTCGAACGCAACCTGCATTACTGGGACGCCGCCACAGTCAAACTCAATGGCATTGTGTTCCTGCCCATCTCCAGCGACACAACAGAGGAACTCGCCTTCAACGACGGCCAGTTGCACGTCACGCTGACGATGCCGCTTTCCAAGATCCCCGCCTATCGCGAGAGCAAGTCGCCGTACTATCACAACGATCCGCTGCTCAGTGTTTACATGTACCGCTGCAACACCACGAAGAAGCCCTTCGACAATCCGCTGGTGCGGCGTGCGCTCGCCATGGCCATCGACCGTGAGAGCATCACGCGGAACATTCTCCGCGCTGGACAGCAGCCTGCCACAGGCCTGACGCCTCCAGGCTGCAACCCAGACTACCATGTGCCCAACATCATGCGCTTTGACCCCGTCGAAGCACGGCGACTGCTTGCAGAGGCTGGCTTTCCAGAGGGCAAAGGTTTCCCCCCGTTCGACATTCTCATCAACACGAGCGAGTCGCATCGCGCGCTGGCCGAAGCGGTGCAGGCGATGTGGAAGGAGCATCTTCACATTCCTGCTGGTGTGTTGAACCAGGACTGGGGCGTGTACATCGAATCGCAGCGCAAGCTGGACTATCAAATCGCCCGCTTTGGCTGGGTGGGTGATTATCTCGACCCTTCGACCTTCCTCGCCATCTGGCAGACCGGGGACGGCAACAACAACACTGGCTGGGGCAACAAACGCTACGACGAACTCATTCATCAAAGCTTTCAGGAAGGTGACGTCGCCAAACGTCTGCAAATTCTCAACGAGGCCGAAACCCTCATGCTCAATGAAGCCCCCATGCTGCCGATTTATTGGTACACGCATTCATATCTGATGCGCCCTGAGGTCAAAGGCCTGCTGCCATCGCTTCTCGAACATCGCTGTTACAAAGCTGTGGAACTGAAGCCTTGATCAGAAAACAAAAAGGCGCGGGATCATCTCCCGCGCCTTGTGCTTGTCTTAAGATGGAGGAGCGCGTCAGTCTGACTTGCGCCAGATGGTGGTCAGTGTGCCGCGAAAGGTGATCTTCACGGCCTGCGTCGTCACCAGTTCACGAAAGTGTGGCGAAGCCTCGCGTTCCACGATATCCCACTGCTCGATGCTGTCTCCATTCAGCGTCGCATGCACGGGAATGGATTCCGAGTGATGGCAGACGAAGCCGTTCTTGCGCTCATGCTCGACACTCCAGCCGGGTGCCAGCTGCCACGTCACCACATGCGGGGCTGCATGGCCGACATCATCGCAGATCTCCACATAATCCTGAGTGACATGCACGGCACGCTGCGTGCGACGCGCATCACAGGCAATGCTCATCACGCAAATGTCGCCGCTGATTTCGAGTCCCGGCTTCTCGTGATGTTTGGCCCATAAGAACGGCCCCATGCGCCGGGGAGAGGAGCGGCCGGAGACCGGCACGGGTCCATTGTGCGCATCCCATGAAGCCAGTCGCGTCCGCAGCGCAGGATTGCTATAATAAGCGCCCGTTCCTGGATCAATGATGAGCGCGTGCTGCTCAAACCAGAGCGACACATGCAGTGCATCGAGATGGCCGTGAGCCGCCATGCTGCCCAGGCCGAGCGACGAGGCATCTGCCCGGACAGTCCAGCGCGCATCACGCCAGACTGCCTGTCCGCTTTGCTCATGGGTGAGCCACTTGCTGCGCATGGCTGCTTTAACGCCTTTGGGTGGTTCACCCAGCCAGAAACGCAGCACGGCACCGACTGCTCTATTGAAAAACCAGCCGCGAAACTCTGAGGCTGCATTGCTTCGTTTGAGGGGAAAAGGGAGGACCTGCGCGTCATCGGAATCGCCAAAATCCCAGCACTCGGGTGCTTCGACGACATCCACGTAGAACTGTGCCGCCATGATCAATCGCTCAACAACTTCCGCTTTGAACCCACCAGCCGCCATGCCTGCGTGCCAGCACATTTCCCACGCAAACAGGTGGTAATGCAAGGCCTGCTCTTTGTTGCCGCCATCGGTGGCGAACTGCTGCAGAATCTCGTGCTCCAGCAGATTCACCACGTGCTGCTTGGGTCGGATCATGCGGGACAGCGCGGGCCAGCGCGCAAGCGCCAGCACAAGCGCACTCAATTCACCGATGAGATGATTGTTTGCTGAGGAGCCGAACGAACGACGACGCCAGATCCACCACGCGTGCGTGGGAACGATGCGGGCGGTCAGTTCATCCTGCCTGCGAGCCAGTTCGGGATCATTGCAACCACGCACCAGCGCATCGAACCAGCAGAAGTTCATCAACCGCAGCCCTGCTTCCAAAGGGCTGGTCCAGTTGATGCCAAGCCCCGGCGGATTGCGATCACACCAATCCTCCAGCCAGAGTTGGGAAACTCTGATCGCATGCACATCGCCATTCAAAGCGCTGTACATGGCCATACGCGTCATTTCGCTCCAGCGATTGATCTCCCAGATGGCGCGAGCATCTGCATCATGCTCGAGGTGGCGATGGTCGAGCTTTCGTGCGGGAATGTCTGGATCAATTACGACGCCGAGTGTCGCATCGCGGTGCCAGCATGGCGGAGCTCCCACTTCAACGCTCTTCCAGCTAAACAGCTCCCACTCGCCGCGCATCAGCTTTTCGGCATCGATGGCCAGTTGTTTGCGCAGTTCGGGAGGAACGCGGTCACGCCAGGGCAGCTTGGGAAAATCGGTGAATGTGCCGTCCCATGGTCTGCGCGAGATGCGCCGGAGGCTCGCGATTTCGCTTCGCCGACCCAGGCGCTCCGCCACGCGGCGACCGATCTCGCTCACACTCATTGCGCGCAAGCGCTGCATGTACCAGCCCAGGCTCATCAAATTGCGATGCTTCGCCCTTCGCGAATGGACTCCAGCACAGCAAAAGTCAGCCGTGTGCTTTGACGCGCTTGCTCATAGGGCAGCGGATGAGCCGACGCATCCTTCAAGAAGGCCAGCCATGCCGCGATCTCTTCTGCGTGGCCTTTTGATGCGAATTTTTTCACGGTCTCTTTGCGCTGTTTAAAGATCGACAGCTTCATGAAGTTCTCGCACTCACATACCACTCCGCTGGCGAAGACACGAAACGTTTCCTTTGGATATGCCGAGTCACCTTCGGCGGAGTAAATCACCTGCGCCGATGATCCATCCTCAAATTCGATCTGCGCCGTGACTGAATCCGGCACATGGGGCCGGCCCACCGTCTGTGCGGTGACTTTCACCGGTTTGCCGAGGACGTGGCAGGCAAAGTCAAAGAAGTGACAGGCCTCGCCCAGCACCCGCCCGCCGCTTTCGGTGACATTCGCATACCAGTGATCTGGCGCGAGCACGCCTGCATTCACTTGAAATGACAAGGTCTTTGGGCCGGAGACCGTTCTCAGGACTTCCATCAGTGCCGTTGTGGCAGGAGCGAAGCGGCGATTGAAGCCCACCATCACACTGCCTTTTGATTCGAAGATGGCAGCGTCGATCTGTGCCAGTTCTTCGCGCGTCAAACACAGCGGCTTTTCCACGAACACCTGCTTTCCTGCCTGCAATGCTTTCAGCACCAGCGGTGCATGCAGATGATGGCGCGTGCCGATCATCACTGCGGCAGCTTCGTGATCGAAAACTTTCGCCGAATCTGTTTCCGCATGAGCGAAACCAAACTTTTCCTTCACATGGCGGGCTGAGAGACCTGTCGCATTCACGATGGTTCCGAGTGTGATTTTCCCTTTCACATGCGGGAGCAGCATTGTGCGCGCGAAATTTCCAGCGCCAATGACATCGAGGGTTCCGACGGTGGTTTGCACAGCTGTCTTTGGGAGATCGGGAAACTCTGAGGCTGCTTCGGGTTTCGCGTTTCCAGACCGGCTAAAGCCGGGACTACAATACTCAATCAACACTCCCAGCTCGCTCTCGAGTTTGTCGTAAACTTCCAGGACATTGCCAAAGACGACCCTGCGCGTGGTCACTGGATTCAAATTCAACTGCCCGGTGCGCATCAGTTCCAGGCAGGCTTCGAAGTTTCGGTTCTCAGTCCAGCGCACGTGGCCGATGGGGTAATCCTGTCCACCCCATTCATACTGCGGATCGTAGCGGCCCGGGCCATAGCTGCGCGAGTAGCGCACCTGAATGTCCTTCATGTAGGCGGTCTTCCACGAAAGCTCTGCATCGTAGATGCCCACGATCACCATCACGCCTCGATCACGCAGGCATGAGATGGCGATGTCCGCCGCGTCGCGACCTTTGCCGCCAACACAAAGCAAGACTGCGTCCACGCCGTGGCCATCCGTCCATGCGCGCACTTCGTCTTCGAGCTTTGATTGCGTGGGATTCACGACGCGCTCCGCGCCCATGGAGAGTGAGGTTTGCAGACGATCTGCGACATAGTCCGCGCTCATCACGCGTGCACCGGAAGCCTTCAGCAGACTCGTTGCCAGCAGGCCGACGAGCCCCTGCCCCAGCACGAGCACGCGTTCGCCAATTCGAACGCCGCTTTGGCGAACGGCCTCCATGGAGATCGAAGCCAATGTCGTATAGGCTGCCTGCCAGTCTTCCACGCCGGTGGGAATGAGTGAGGCGAGCAGATCTGGCACTGCGATCATCTCCGCATGAAACGCACACTCCGCGCCGCCGCAGGCCACGCGATCGCCCACATGAAAACGTGAGTTCAGTTCATCCACCGCCACCACGATTCCGGCAGCCGAGTAGCCCAGAGGGGTTGGCGATTCGAGGCGGTTGCGCACCTTTTGCATGGCGGCTTTCCAGCCCAGGGTCTTCGCTGTATCGATCACTTTCTTGACCTGATCCGGACGCGCTTTGGCCTTTTGCAGAAGCGACATCCGGGCCTGCTCCACTTTCATGCGCTCCGTGCCGGGCGAGATCACCGAACACGTGGTCTGCACCAAGATGCCTCCCGGCGGCGGCACTGGTGCAGGGACGTCCTGCAGTTCGAGGCGTCCGTCTTGGTATTGAGCGAGTTGTTTCATCAATGAGCTTTTCAATTCACGATTTTAAATTGGTCACCAGCCACTTGTGCTTGCCAGCGGTGGTCTTCTCGACTTCCGACACCTGTCGCAAGGTGAGTGTGAAGTCATCTCCCAGCTTTTGTGACAAGCCTGTCTTTATCTTCTCCAGGTTGTTTTGCCATTGTGGGCCTGGTTGAAAGCGGCACTCCACCATGCCTTCGTGCTCTTGGAAGAACTGCACTGCCAGCAGGCCGTCGAAAATGCGGTCATGCATGTTGATCGCAGTGAGAGAAATGCGGCGACCGGTGGCGGAGACGAGGAACTCGTAATCGCGACCAACGATTTCCGAAGATTCGCCATTCGTGATTTTTGCATAGTCTCCCGTGCGGTACCGGATCAACGGCATGACGTGGTTGTGAAAGGAGGTGCCGATGATCTCACGGTTTCCGTCCAGATCAGGCTCTCCGAATTCGACGAAACCATAGGTGGGCCAGAAATGCAGGTGATTGGAGGTGCGGCCCTGAGCGGCGAGGACGACGCGTTCGCTGTGGCCGTACCAGTGAAACACGGGCGCTTTGAAAAAGTGCTCCAGATATTGCTGGGATTCTGCGGTGAGCTTTTCAGAGCCGCAAAGAAGCGAAGTCAGCTTGAAGTCGAGCTTCAGGCCAGTCTGCTCCAGTCCGCGTGCCAGCATCAACGCTGCGCTGGGATAGGCATGCAGGTGCTGCGGGCGGAAGCGGTTTAATGCGGCCACATACTCGGGCAGGCGCTCAAGCGTGAGATGATAGGAGGAGAGAATGAGCCAGTTCCGAGTCGCATCGAAATAACTGATGGCACCACCGGCTTTGCTGGAGGTGACGCTCCCGCGAATGACGGCCACGCGGTCTCCGATGCGGTAACCGCACCGTGACCACTGCGCCTCCAGATAAGCCTGCTCTTTCGGGCGGCTCACGCCTTTGTGCAGATAGAAGCCGACGGGGACGCCGCTTGAGCCGCCGGTGGTGATGTAGAGGCGCTGCTTGGCGTCGAACTCGGGATTGACCATCTGCTCGCGGTGCAAAATCAGATCTTGCTTTGTCAGCAGTGGATAATCGGCGAGTTGCTCCAGCTTTTCGAACTTCGCCGGATCGACGCCACTTGCTGCAAAGCGTTCCGCATAAAATGGGGCCTTCGCGGCTGCCATCAGTGACTCGCGTAATGCCTTGATCTGATAGCGTCTGACGGCCTCCGCATCCCATGTCTCAACCTCGCGTGCTTCGTTTTGAAATCGAGTGTAGGACGGGCCGTAGCGCACGGAGGGCGGGAGCGCCCGATACGCCCGGCCTGCCAGCGATTTCACGGGCTGTGGTGCTGCCTCGTAGATTTTGAGCAGCGGGTACAGGGCGTCTTCTAGCGACATGATCAAGCTTTCGGCTGCATGTTCAGAATGCGCAGCGCTGCCACGGCGGCGCCAAAACCATTGTCGATGTTCACGACGGTGAGGCCGCTGGCACAGGAGTTGAGCATGCTGAGAAGGGCGGAGATGCCATGGAGATTGGCACCATAACCGACGCTGGTGGGAACCGCGATCACCGGAGCAGCGACGAGTCCGCCGAGAACGCTGGGCAGCGCGCCTTCCATGCCGGCGATGGCGATGACGATGCTCGCAGCCCGTAAATCATCGAGGCGTGCGAGCAGGCGATGGAGACCCGCCACACCGACATCGGTGAAGCGGTTCACTTTTGCGCCAGCGAATTCCAGGGTCTGCGCGGATTCTTCGGCAACCGGCAAATCTGAGGTGCCGGCACACACGACCGCCACAGGCGCGGAGGAAAAGGTGCCGCTCATTTGACCGATGCGATAGAGGCGAGAAACGCTGTCATAGCTGCCGGTGGGAAAACGCTGCAGCAGCGATGTGGCGACTTCGGTCGTTACTCGGGTGGCGAGCGCACTACCGTGAGCAGCGACGAGGGCGGTGAGGCCATCCGTGGTTTGGGCGAGTGTTTTCCCTTCGGCATACACGGCTTCAGGAAAGCCCTGGCGGATCATGCGATGCGTGTCGGCCAGCACCTGGCCTGATTCGGCAAACGGAAGGGTGCGCAGACGTTCCAGCGCCTGATCAGGAAGCAATGTGCCGGCGCTGACTTGAGCGAGAAGGTCAGCCAGTTTTGATTCGTTCATGCGGAGCGGGCTTTGAGCACTTCGTTCATGCTGCCGGAGCGCAACCCGGCGAGATCAAGGGTGATGTAGGTGTAACCGGTGGCACGCAGAGCTGAGGTGATGGCCTCACGCTGCTGCAAGGCGCGCAGCAAATCGGCCTCGGGCACTTCAAGACGTGCGACATCGCCATGATGACGCACCCGCAGTTCACGGAAGCCGAGGTCAAAGAGTGCAGCCTCGGCGCGCTCGATCTGCGAGAGCAGTTTCGGGGTTACGCTCGTGCCATAGGGCACACGGGAGGCGAGGCAGGCGGCGGCGGGCTTGTCCCAGTTCGGCAACCCGAGGGCCTTGGCGAAATGACGAACGTCCTGTTTGCTGAAACCAAGGTCGTGCAATGGACTGAGGATTTTTAACTCGCGAGCTGCTGCGCGCCCAGGGCGCACGTCAAGCGTGTCCTCGGCATTCATGCCATCAAGCACGTGGTCGATACCGTGCTGCTCTGCAAACTGACGCAGGGCACGATAGACATGGTCTTTGCAGAAGTAGCAGCGATTTGGCGCATTCGCCTGATAGGCGGGATCATTCACTTCTGCGGTCGGCAGCAGTTCGAGGCGGGCACCGAGCTGTTGAGCAAGTGCGACCGCTTCGTCCTTTTCGCCTTGCGGCAGACTAGGGGAGACGGCGAGAAGAGCGATGACATTTTCAGCGCCCAAGGCATCCAGTGAGGCTTTCAACACGAGCGTGCTGTCCACACCTCCTGAATAGGCGACGGCGACGCGTCCCAATGGTTGAAGATGTTGTAGAAGACGTTCGATCATAAGGTTTTTACGGCAATGTAACTTTTGGTGAAGAGGCCGAGGCAGACCTTCTCGCGAAGAATCTCGCAGCCAGGAAAGAGCTGCACCATTTCCGCATGGGTGAGGAGGCGGATGTCGCCGATGAATGCGGCGACCTGTTGTGCATCTGGACGGGTGAGCCAGCCCCAGATGCTGAAGTTGCGCGTGAGACGATGCTGCCAGGATTTTGGCAGCCAATGGATAAAGGGGGTCATGAAGTGCGGCTCGATCCAAAACTCCTGCGCAGGTGTCTGGACCCACAAGCGCCTGCCCGTGCGGATCACCTCAGCAGCGAAGGCTTTCTGACGTTCAAAATCACCCACGTGCTCAATGACGCTGTTGGAAAAAACGATGTCGAAGGACTGGTCTGCAAATGGCAGCGCACAGCCATCCGCGACCTGAAAACGAAAATGCCCCGGATCCGCAGGCGGGGTGATGGCGTGGACATTGACGATATGAATTTCCGCCGCGATCTGCTCATGCCCTTCCCACGTGGCCGGATAACCGCCGATGTCGAGAATGCGCTCGTGCGGCTGCGGCTGAATGCGGTCCACAAACTGTGCGAAACGCTTTCTGCGGAAGGTTTTGAAAATCAGCCGCCAGATGTGATGGACGAGCGTCTGCTTCATGAGGGTGGCATGAGATTTTTCTGAAACTTCGGTGCGAGAGTGCGCACGAGACTGAGCAGCATCGTGACGGTTTCTTCATCGCTTCGCATGCGCTGGCCAGACTTCTGAGGCGGCATGCCTTCGGTGACCCAGGCCATGACGGAGGGATAGGCCCAGCGATGGTTGATGTTGTGCAAAATATTGTCGCGGAAACTCAGGAGCTGACGTTCCAGATTGCTCGGAGTAGTGACATTCTCCCCGACGAACCAATAGATGTAGTGGGCGCGCAGCGGCAGTTTTGTGCCGTTGCCGAGCAGGACTTCGCGAACGATGGCGAGGTCACGCACCTGCAAGACTTCGCCAGATAACAGCCTGACCGTGCGCACGCGGGAGTCAGTGAGCGTCCATCCCTGGCCATCAAGGCAGACCTCAGGGCGATGGATACTGCGGCTGTCATTGCCTGCAATCACAAGGGACGCCTGGACGAGATCGCGATTTTCAATGGATCTTCCAGGAGTGCGGTACGCCCGTTTGACGATGATCGTGTCACTGGGGAGCAATGCGATTTCCCGCTCGCTCGGTGCCTCGCTCTCGCCGACAAAACCTCCCGCGACCATGGGCAGCTCGGCCAGCACACCTGCTTCGTCGCCACCTCTCATCGCGGGCGAAAACTGGCAGAGCATTATCGTCATGCCACAGAGTGCCAAAAGAATGGAAGCACGGGCGATCATAAGACAGGAGCAACCACCTGACGTGAGACGGTGCGCGAGTTTTTAAAGCCCGGTCCGCCGCAGGAGCGATCAAGCAGCCAGGAGGCGAACTGCAATAGAAGCAACGCCACGAGGAAGACCACAACGCCGGTGAATTCGTGGAAGACGGACACCTCCTTCTCGGCATCGCCAATGGCCCACTGCTGTCCGAAGGCCATGGCCGTGAAGATCAAGACCAGGATGCGCACCATGTTTGCCACGATGGCGATGGGCAGGATCATGCTGAACAGCACAAGCCTGCGCCACATCACACGCTGACGAAAATAGCTGAACAACACGCCGACGACGAGCAGCGCAAACAACGAGCGCATGCCAGAGCAGGGCGCGGCGATGCCCACGCTGAAGAAGTCGCCCGCCTTGCGGCCCAACTCGATGTTGGGCATGGATTGCAGCGCGGTGCCGGAGACGAGGGAATCGACGCCCACGGAATTGAGGACAAAGCCTGTCGTCTTCACCATGAGCAGCCGCATCTGGTAGCCGATGCTTTCCTCCAAAAAGGGGAGCGGCCACATGAGGCCGAGCATCAGCCAGGCGAACAACCTTGCGCGGCTGCGCTGAGCGCCTTCAAGCCACAGCGATGCGCCTGCAATCAAAGTCATGATGCCCAAGTAGCCACAGTAGAAATTGTTGGCGCGAAATCCGGCGAAGTAGAGGAACAAAGCGAAGAGGATCAGCGCCAACCCTGAGCGGCTAGAGGAGACTGGAAGCTGGGCGACCTCAGTTTGACGCCGCCAGAGCAGAAAGCCGACAATCAATGGCAGCAGCGCGCCGTGCTGCCAGGTCGGGTCCTTCCACTGCATGAGGAGTTCGGAGAGAATCGTCCGGCGGAAATGACCATAACCGGCCGCGTAGGGCTGAATGGCAATGAGGAGCAATCCACTGGCTGCCAGTAGAGCCAGCACGAGCCATGATGATGTGCGCAAATGACTCATGATGATTGCTTGAGGGAAATAATGCAAAAGCGCCGGCGGAAACAGGCGTGCGTGCTAATTACTTTAACTGTTCTTTCCACCTTTGAAATTCATTGAAGGCAAAAGTCAGCAGTGCGATGGTGGATGACTCGTAGATGCTATGATGGGCCATGGGGCGCATAAAAGACAGTCAGGCTGAATCGTTGGGATAGGATTCAAGGACAAGCCTGTCAAAACATTCAATGCTCAAGACGCTGCTCATTTCCAAAGTGAACCAACTCGGCGACAACGTCGTGTATCTGCCCGTCGTGCAGGCGCTTGTGGCAGCACATCCGGAATGGCGCATTGTGGTGCTGACGAGTCCGACGGCGACGAGATTGTATGAAGTCTGCTGCCCTGAAGTGGAAGTCATTTCTTACGAGACGGCGGAATTTAATGGTGCATGGCGACAGCCCCCGTGCCTGTGGCATTTTTGGCGGGATATTCGAAGCATCAGGCCTGACGCATGCCTGCTCGGCAGTGATCAGGGAAGTGTGGCGCACTTCCTCGCAAGGTTCAGCGGCGCCAAGGCGGTAGTAGGTCCGCTGTCCGAGCGGGTGAAGCTGAATGCGCTCCTGAATCTCCGTCTGCCCTCGGATGGTGAGGAACACGTGGCGATCCATAACTGGCGCATTGCCCAATCGTTGATCCGCCATCTGGAGCTGCCGGCTTTGCCAGAAAAAATGCCGCCCCCAGACTTGCGCGCTTTTGGCCGTGAAGAACATGGATCGGTGGTGATGCATGCGGGTGCGAGCCGCGCCTACAAACGCTGGCCGCTGGAACGCGGCATCGAGCTGGCGAACCGGCTGTCTGCCCAGCATGCGGTAATTTGGTTTGAACAGGGTGAAGCTGGGGAGGACATGCTGAAGCCGCAGGTGCGACGAGTGAAACCTGGATCTCTGGATGAGCTGGTGCGCATACTGGCGGGTGCGAAGCATTTCATCGGCAACAACTCGGGGCCGATGAACATTGCCTCGGCACTGGGCATTCCAGGAACGATCTTCAACGGACCTTCGACCTCCAACTGGGATCCCCCCTGGCATACGGATGGTTTTGACATTCTGCGTGATCCCAAGCTGGCCTGCCAGCCGTGTGACCTGCTTTCGCACCCGGTGAATGCCTGCCAGAACAAGGAGCGGCCGATGGCCTGCATGGACCGCTGGAGCGTGGACGAGGTGCATCGGAGGATCAAGATGCGACTAGCTGCGGCTTGAGTCCGTCCAGTGGCGATTGACGAACAGATGAACGTCATCGCAGGCGGTTGAGGTTTTGATGCGTTCAAAACCCTGGGTCGTGAGCTTTCTGAGGAGTGCGTCCTGCTTGGCAGACTCTGCCGCGTGAATTTCGATAACGAGGTAGTGAACACGTTGCAGACTGTCGGCGGAGTCACCGAGCAAGACTTCGTACTCAGCGCCTTCGACGTCCATCTTGCAGAGATCCACGGCTCCGTCGGCAAAGCCTCGATGCATGATTTCGTCCAGCGTAAGAACCTCTATGATGGCATCCTCACTCGCGGTTTCATCCTTAGCGCCATAGATGGAAAAGCCGGTGCCACCTGATGGAAATGAAAGTGTGAGTTCACGCGGATGACCGCCAATGGCGACGTTCAGGATCTTTGGCCGAAGCCCTACGTTTTGTCTGATGTTAAGAGAAAGCCGGGAATGAGTGAAGGGATTGACCTCGACGCAGGTGAGGGCGGAGAATTCGAAGCCGAGGTCGAGGCAGAGCAGCGGGAAACCGCCGCCATTGGCACCGAGGTCCAGCAATCGCAACTGCTTCGGCAACTGCATTTCCTTGAACAGCTCCCGATACATGGGGCCAGCAATGCAATCACGTGTGCCGCTTTGATCACCGGCAAGATGATCGACCAAAAACTTGAGCCTGCCTTTGGCATAGATCGTCCAGCCGAGCCGCCGGCCCAGCAGCCGCTGGCAGAGCGTGAAAAACACCCGGTCGAACTGGGTGATGGCACGGAGGCCGCAAAGGGCGTTGGAGAGCCTTTGAAGCATACGATCAGGCTTTCACCGCTTCGACAAAGAGATCTGGACTGGCTGTCATGCGATCAATGCCAGGAGTCTGCGGTCCTTTGCCATGGCGAAGCTGGATGAGCACACGGCAGCAGCCGTAAATGAAGGTGCCGAGCAGGGCGCGCAAACGGCCACCTAGGCCGGATGAGCAGTAATGCAAGCCGGAGACTCGGACCTCAGCAAAGCCGCAGGCCCGGAGGCATTGGGCCAGGCTGCTGGGCGTGTGACCGGTCTCATGCGTGAAGTCACCGTAGCGTGTGACGGAGGACATGGGGCTCTGTGCATTGAAGGTGATCATCCACAATTTCCCACCGGGCTTGAGCGCGTTTCTGGCGGCAGTCAGGAAGCGGATGAACTCGTCTTTGGTGAAGTGCTCGATGATGTCCTTCGCATGCAGGAGATCAAATGCAGCGGTGTGTGATTCGAGGAAGGTGACGACGTTTTCTTCGACCCACCTGCGGTCGGGATCGTTTTTCCGGGCGATGGCGAGATCGGAGGGCGAAAGATCGACACCGGTCAGCTGGGTGAAACCTTTGGATGAAATCCAGGCGATCCACTCACCTTTGCCGCAACCGAGATCAACGATGCTGGAACTGCGATCCGAAGGCAGGTGAGTGTAGGTGGCCTCGTATTGATCGTGCTGCATGCCAGCATCGAAGGCTTTTTGGCCTTCAAAGGAGGCGGAGTAGTTGCGATAGAGGATGTCCCGATAACTGCTCATGCGGCGAGCTGGTGCTGGATGAAGGCGGCCCACTGTGCAGCGACGGCGTCATGGGTGTAGAGCCTGCGGGTGCGATCGAGCTGGCTCTGAGCGATGGTGGGATCGTTCATCGCATTACGAATGCGAGCGGTGAGCGCAGTGGCATCGCCATGGGGAAAAACGGCCTCGTCGTGACCGATGACTTCGGGGATGGCCCCGCTGCTGGAGCCTATGGTGGCGACGCCGCAGGCCATGGCTTCGATGAGGACATGGCCGAACTGCTCCTCCCAGCAGAGCTGCATGGTGCGCACCGGTTTGCTGGCAAGCACGAAGACATTCAGGCAGCGCAGGAAAGCGGGGATTTCGAAATGCGGACGTGGTGGCAGCAGATGCAGCCATGGCCGAGTTTGCTGCTGTTCCTTGAGCCAGGATTCGAGCCTGCCAGAACCGAGAATGGCGAGATGGACGTTCTGCAAGGCATCGCAGGCTTGCAGCAGCTCATGGAGGCCTTTTTCTTCCGTCAGCCGACCGCAGTAGCCGACGATAAAGGCGTCTGCAGGCAGTCCGCAGTCCTGTCGCAGCGTTGCGCGCTCGGCAGCTGTAGCCGGCTGATGGTTATCGAGATCGACACCGAGCTGCGGAGCGACGAGCACTTCGTCCGCGCAAGCGCCATACTTCTGAACAAGCTGTGACGCGGCCTCATTGCCAGCGATGATGAAGTCGGTCGTGGCGGTCATGGCACGATAGATGGGAGCGAGCATGAATCCCTTCCAGCCGGGACGTTCGACGTTCTCCCAGGTGAATTCACCGAACAATGCTTGCGCTTGGAAGAAGGATTTCAAACTTCGTGCCTGCAAACAGACGCGAGCCCAGGGTTCATTTTCGACGAGCACCACATCAAAGTGTCGCGACCGCATGACGGCGGCGAGCCCTGAGTAGTGAAAGGTGGTGCTGGTTTGACCCGAGCGCGGCAGGCGGATGAGCTGGTAGTTGCGCGCAGGGGCGTCGGATTCGTTGTCGAAATCGGACGAGGGGCGTCCAAGCACCAGGTGCTGCTCGATGGTGGAGGTGACGCAGACGAGTTCGAAATGTGCCGCGAGCGCCTGGATCTTCTTGCGATTTTCGAGCGCGGCGTAGGTGTGGCCGATGAGCAGCAGAACGGGTCTCATGCGGGAGATGATGCTGCGCCAAAGGCTGCTTCACAGACGGTAGAATCAGCGGCACATGCCTCGGCAAAAATTTGCTCCCAGTCTTCACCCGCAGGCAGGATGCTGTGGCGTTTGAGGAGCAGCTGGCGTGAGTTTTCCAGAGCGGCAAGGAAATCGGGGGAGTCGCGCTGGTCTTCGATTTGATGACACTCCCGCGCCCAGGCATCGGGATCGAGATTGTGGAGCATGGGCACGGGATAGTGGCACTCTGAAAAGAGTTCGGTGAGGCCCATGCTGTGATTGGCAAGCACCGGCACCCCAGCGGAGATGGCTTCCATCGCGGCAGTGAGTCCCGCAGGATTATCACAGGGAACAATGGGGAGCAGCACCATGGGAGCGGCGTGCAAATGTTCAAGGTACTCACGATGCGAAGCGTTCACGACAAGCTCAAAACGCGGATTGGCGATTTCGTCGGAAAAGCGGGCTTGCAGATAATCCACACGAGCGATGCGGGTGATGGAAAGACCGCCATGCAGCAATGGAGCTACGATGGATTCGTCACGACTGATGTTGCCAGGGAGCAAAATGCGGGTTTTCGGCACATCATCTGGAGGCTGAAACCAGCCGGTATCGATTTTCCAGGGACGTAAAATCACCCGGTGGGCACCCAATTGCTGCGCTGTGGTGGCGTACTGCTCGGATGTGATGCAATCGAGCTGAAAGGCGGGCGAGGCATTTTGCAGGCTGGAGACGAGTCTTTGAAGTGCGGTGTCGTGGTAGGCGACACGACGAATGATTTTACCTTCAGTGGAAAACAGGCCGCAGCGGGACAGCAGGAGCAGGACAGTGTAGTGCATGCTATTGAGGCAATAGATCATGCGCGCCTGGCGAAGGGTGGCGTAGTTCTTCCAGACAAGGCGAAAAGCAGCGCTGAAGCGGCGGAGCGCACCGCCTTGTTTGCGACTATAATCGCATTCGAGCTGCTCATCATTCTGGAACCATGAACCGACGAGGGCACGTCCATGGGACGACATGGGCACTGCATCCAAGAAACGACGAGGTCTGCCGCTGTAATCGTACAGGGCATGAGGAGCCAGGACGACCAGTTGTGACGAATCAGCCATAGGGTAGATTTCGATTGAACGGTGACGTGGCTGCATGCGCGAAGGAAGGATTCCTCAGATGCGGCGGAGGTTGTTCAGGCAGCTGCTTTTTCACCCGGAGTCCTTCCTGATGAATGATGCAGGCATTCAGTCCTCCGGCGATGAACCAGCAGAAGAAATTCACCGGGAAAGTCGAGGTGACATTGCCGGCAAAGATATTGTGGACGAGAAGACCGAACAAGATGCCAACCATCCAGAGGCAGATGCTGAAGACGGGCGTGCCGCGCAGCCCGAGCACGCTGCGATGAAACGAATGCAGGGCCAACGCCGCAATGATGAGCAGGATGCCGAGCGGCAGCCAGCCTATCTCCAGCAGCAGATTAGAGATGAGATCATGGCTCGCAACCTGATGTGCATCATGCAAATCTGCCGCGCCTTTGGTGCCGTGACCAAACATGGTCCACATGAGAGGATTGTGCGCAATGTCATGCATGCCGTCGAGGCGGTCGCAGATGGTCCAGAAGCGGGAAAACTGCACACCGATGGCGGTGCCGCCAAAGTTTTCGAGTGCCCAAAGCGTGAGCCTGGTGACAGCATTGATCAGCTCCTGGGCAAAAATACAGGCGGTGACGAACATGGTGACCACGGTGGCGTAGAGAGTCGCGGTGCCTCGTGCGCTGCGCAGCACCGGCAGCAGCAGGATGGGCAGCATCCAGTTGATGTTGGCGATACGCGCCATGCTGGCGATGCAGGCGACGACGAAGAGGACGAAAAGCACGAAACTCATGCCACCCCATGCCCGGGTGCCGGTGTCGCGATGATGGCGGCGGACCATGAGTGCCAGGCAGGCGCAGACTGCGCAAGTGGTGCCAAAGGGAGAGCTGTCCACCAATGTGGAGAACGGGCGGGGGCGGACATCATCGAGATGCTTGGAGAGCACGGTGAGACCGGACTGCAGGTATTCGATTTCGAAGTCGCTGAGGCCAAAGATCTGCTGCTTGATGCCGTACAAAGCGACTGGGATGAAGACAATGAGGCAGTATTTGATGAAGGCGATGATTTGCGCCGGAGTGCGGAAGATGCAGGGAACCACAAAGAGCAGGAACATGTAGGCCGCACCGTCCGCGAGCTGTGTGGCGGCCGCATTGAAACCACTGCCACTGCGCAAAGCGGAAACACCGGAAACGATGAAGCCGAGGAAGCAGACGAGCAGTGAAACGAGCTTGCGCCTGTGATGCAGGCTGCCGTCGTGGAGTGAACGAACCAAGGTGCCGATGCAGATGCCAGCCAGTGTCAGCGGGCAGAGCGCGCGCACCCACAGAATGTCGTTCATGGTGACATGACCATCGAAGACCATCATGCGTTTGAGCAGATCGCTGTAACCGGCATAGAGCACCATGAGATAAAGAGCCAGGCGCGGCTGGAGAACTGCGAGGATGAACGAGCCGATGGAGAGAAACTGCGCCAGTGCGCCGATGGTGTTGCCACCACCGAGCAGCACAGACAGCATGACATAGACGGCGCCGATGCCGCCGAGGAAGATGATGAAAGCCCTGCTTTGCATAAAAAATCAGGAGTGCAGCAGCGAGCGCATGCGCAGCCATGTGAAACGCGGCAGCCCCATAAACGCACGAGTCATGAGGCCTGAGACGTTCAGACGGAGCCAAGGTGAGAGATAGGTCCACACCACCCAGGCCAGCGTGTAGGACACGAGCGTGGCCCATGCCGCGCCGACACCGCCATGCGCGGGAATCCACAGCATGTTCAGCGTGGCGTTTACTGCAACGGCTACAATGACGGAAGGGAGGTTTGCGGCCAGCTTGTCTTCCACTGTCAGAACCTGTGTGCGGGCGATGCCGATGGCATATGGAATGAAAGCCCATGCATGCACACGCAGCATTTCGGAGCTGCGGGAGAATCCACTGCCGAATGCCACGGACATCCAGGGCGAGAGCAGCAGCAGTCCGGCAGCCACGGCCAACGCGAGCATGACGGAGGCGGAAAAGTAATCGACCACGCTTTTTTCAAATCGCTCGGCGGTGCTCTGGCGATCCTGCATCAGCCGCGGCAGGAACAGCGTGGCAAGTATGCCCGGCATGAAGTAGGCCATTTCAGAAACGCGCACAGCAGCACCGTAGATACCAGCCTCTTCAGTACCTCGAAGCCATTCGATCATCATGGTATCGAGACGGAACAGCAGGATCAACGCAGCCTGCGAGGCAAGTTCAGGCCAGGAACGGCTGACAAGTGCGAACGCGCGTGAGAATTGAAAGGCACCCCATCTGACGCTGCCGCCACAACGATGAAAAACGAATGCGCAGAGCGAGATGAAGATCCAACCCTCAAGAGCATAAGTCAGGGCAAAAAACCAAAGCGGCGCCCGATACCAGATGCCGACCGCAATGCAGGCGGCACTGACGATGAAGCCGGTAAACTGGGCGATGACGGACTGGGACACACGCCCATGAGCCTCCAGCCAGGAGAGGATTTCGGTGGCGGGATTGGTAAGCAACTGCAAGCCGTAAACGACGAGCAGCAGCGTGCCTTCCGGTTTGCGCCAGCCGATCCATGCGATCAGACCGGCGAAGAGAGATGCGGAAACGATAAACCGGGCTGTGATCGTGATACCGAGCACGGCGGACTGGTCTGCGCCCTGCTTCATAAGTTCGCGCACGGTGTAGCGGGCGAAGCCGAGCTCTCCAATGCTCGAGAGAACCGACACGACTGCCATCGCGACAGCGATCTGGCCAAAGCCACTGCCGCCAAGATAACGCGCAAGCGCGCAGGTGAGCACGAAGCTCAGTGCAAGGCGTACCACGCGCAGCGTTGTCGCCAGCGAGAAGGTTTTGAGGATGTGACTGCCAGCGGCCATGAAGGACGCGAAACGCGGGCTTTAAGCCGCCGCGAAGTTTTGCTCCGCGACATCGCAGAGGAGATGCCCGATGAGGAGGTGGCATTCCTGAACGCGTGCGGTGATGGCGGAAGGTGCTTTGAAGCTCAGTGTGGCTTCAGCCGCGCAATCCGCGCCTTTTTCGCCGGTGAAGGCGATGGTGACACAGCCGCGTTTGTTCGCAGCCTGAAGGCCGAGAAGAACGTTTTTGCTGGTGCCGGAAGTGGAGATGCCGAGAACGACATCGCCCGGCTGGGCGAGCGCTTCGATCTGACGCGAGAAGACGGTGTCGTAGCCGAAATCGTTGCTGTGAGCCGTGAGGATCGAGGTGTCGGTGGTCAAGGCGAGACCAGCGAGAGCCGGGCGGTTGATGCGGTAACGCACGACGAGTTCGGCAGCGAGATGCTGCGCATCGGCGGCGCTACCACCGTTGCCAAAGAAAATGATTTTCTTCCCGTCTTTCAAGGCGGTGAGCCAGGCGGCGGCCAGCGGAGCGATCTGAACGCTCATCGCATTCAGTTTAGCGATGGCGTCCTGATGCTCGCTGAGATGTGTTTTGAAAAGAGAGGCGAAATCGGTGCTCATTTGGATGAGAAGGCTGCCAGCAACTCGTCTGGCGTCAATGTGGCGGTGCCGAGCTTGCCAACGACGATGCCGCTGGCGTGGTTCGAGATTTCGGCAGCTTCGCGCAGGCTGTGCCCGCTGGCGAGAGCGAGAGTTAGCAGGGCAATGGCGGTGTCGCCAGCGCCAGAGACATCGAAGACTTCACGCGCACGCGTGGGTATGTGATGCGGAGGCTGGCCGCGCTCAAACAGCATCATGCCCTGCTCCCCAAGGGTGACGAGGACACTGGCGACGTTCCATTTGGAGAGCAGCACGCGGCCCACTTCGAGGAGTTCGTTGTTTTCGAGCGGGGCTTCGGTCAGAAGGTGGTCTTCGAGACCTGCTGCAGCAAAGGCTTCGAGACGGTTTGGTTTCACCAGCGAGACGCCGGCCCAAGGCAATGGATTGCGAGGGGAAGGGTCGACAGTGACGATGAGTTTGTGCTCGGCGGCGATCTTCGCGACCACTTGCATAAGCTTTTCAGTCATGAAGCCCTTGCCGTAGTCTTCCAGAATGATGGCGTCGAGGTTGGGAGCCAGATCACTCAGACGCTGCTCCACTTCGATGAGCTCGTCATCGGTGAGCGGCAGCAGTTTTTCGCGATCGACTCGGACGATCTGCTGCTGACGTGCGGATACGCGTGCTTTTGAGATCGTGGGCAGTGTTTCATGCACTAACAGCGGGGCGGGATCGACCTTGTCTTCGATCAGGAGAGAACGCAGCTTGTCGGCGGCCATGTCCTTGCCGACGCGGCCCATGAGATGGGTGTTCGGAGAGAAGGGCGAGATGTTGCGGGCGACATTGGCAGCACCACCGGGATAGAATTCCTCGCGGGTGACTTCAACGATGGGGACGGGTGCCTCCGGCGAAATGCGGCGGACGTGTCCCCAGATGAAGTGATCGAGCATGACATCTCCCACCACGAGGATGCGGCCTTGCGCGAGACGCTGGAGATGGTCGCGGGTGAAAGTCATTTGCTGCGGCGTGCGCGGACGGCGGCGGCGAGTTCGTCGAGCATTCCTACCGTGGTCTCCCAGGAGACGCAGGCATCGGTGATGCTCTGGCCATAGGTGAGGGGCTGGCCGGGCTTGGTGTCCTGGCGGCCTTCGACGAGATGGCTCTCAATCATCACGCCGGTGATGGCGGTGCTGCCTGCGGTGATTTGTTCTGCCACAGAAGCGGAAGCGATGGGCTGCTTGCGGTAATCCTTGAGGCTGTTGCCGTGGCTGCAATCGACCATAACGCTGGCGGGCAGGCCGCGCGCGGTGAGCTGGTCCGCGACGGTCTTGATGGAAGCGGCATCGAAATTCGTGCCCGCTTTGCCGCCGCGCAGGATGACATGGCAGGCATTATTGCCCTTGGTGTTCACGATGGCGGCGACGCCGTCTTTGGTCACTGAGAGGAAGCAGTGCTGGCCTTTGGCGGCTTCGATGGCATCCAGCGCGACTTGAATGCCGCCGTCGGTACCATTTTTGAATCCTACAGGCATGGAAAGGCCGGAGGCGAGCTGGCGATGCACCTGGCTTTCCGTGGTGCGTGCCCCGATGGCTCCCCAGGCGACCACATCGGCGATGTATTGCGGGGTGATCACATCCAGGAACTCTGTGCCGGCAGGAACGCCACGCTTGGTGAGCTTGATCAGGAGATCGCGTGCGCCACGGAGGCCTGCGTTGATATCGAAGGAGCCGTCGAGATGAGGATCATTGATGAATCCCTTCCAGCCAACGGTGGTGCGCGGCTTTTCAAAATAGACGCGCATCACGATCTCGAGATCGGCGGCGTATTTCTCGCGTGCCTGAATGATGTGCTGGGCGTATTCGAGTGCCGACTTGGTGTCGTGGATTGAGCAGGGGCCGACAACGACGAGCAGGCGGTCATCCTTCAAGGTCAGGATGGCTTCGGCACGCTTGCGTGAGTCTTCAATGAAGGCGGATTCCAACTCGCCGAGACGAAACTCATGCATGAGCAGAGCTGGCTGGATGAGGGGAAGGATTTCGGCGACGCGAAGGTCGTCAGTGGGATGGGTGCGGCTCACGGCAAAAAAGGGGGGCAAAAAGCGGGCGCGCAGAATGGAGGAAACTCGCGGCGGTGGAAACCGAAAGTTCAGAGAAGATGCGAAATCTCAGTCATGCGGCAAGCTGCCGCCCGTGGTGCCCATCACAAAGGCACCACCGCAGGTCGATGGGATTGGAGTGCGCACAGGACGCAGGCATGTGAGGCCAATTGTGGGTTTCCACTCATAGCAAATATGCCAATTACGGAAATTTTGCATGGATTGAGTATTTTGGCAAAGCTAAATATCTGGCAAACCTTCATGAAACACCCGTGCGAGGTTCTCGGATTTGGTGCGTGAACAAGAAAAAAGGCGGTCGTTGCCGACCGCCTTTCGTGAGTTTGTTAAAGGAACGAGCTCTTAGAGGTCTTCACCCACGGCGTAACGCACGAAGCGGCGCACGATGAGGTTTTCACCCAGCTCGGTGATCTTGCCCTTGATCAGATTCGCGATGGTGAGTTCGGGATCTTTGATGAAGGCTTGTTCGAGCAGGCAGTTGTCGGCATAGAATTTCTCCATTTTGCCGTCCACAATTTTGTCCACGATGTTCGCAGGCTTGCCTTTGACCAGTTCGGCTCCGATCTCACGCTCCTTGGCGACGAGGTCCGCAGGGACGTCTTCGCGCTGGAGGTAGCGAGGGTTCGAGGCGGCGATGTGAAGGGAGATGTCCTTCACCATGGCCTGGAAGTTATCATTGCGGGCGACGAAGTCGGTTTCGCAGTTCACTTCGATGAGCACGCCAATGCGGCCTGCCATGTGGATGTAGGAGGCGATGATGCCTTCCTTCGTCTGGCGGTCGGCCTTCTTCTCGGCCTTGATGGTGCCGCTTTTGCGGAGGATGGTTTCAGCCTTCTCAAGGTCGCCGGCGGCTTCCGTGAGAGCTTTTTTGCATTCCATCATGCCTGCGTTGGTCTTTTCACGCAGGGTCATGACGAGTTTAGCGGAGATTTCAGCCATGTGTCGGTTGGGGGGGTGAAATGGATTACTTCTTGGCTTCGGCGGTGGCGACGATGACGGGGTCGATCAGCTTCTGCAGGATGATGCGGATGGAGCGGATGGCGTCGTCGTTGGCGGCGATCGGGTAGTCGATGATGTTCGGGTCGGCGTTCGTGTCGACGAGGGCGACGATCGGGATCTTCAGACGGCGGGACTCATGGACGGCGATGTGTTCGCGGGCGGAGTCAACGATGACGACAGCGTCAGGGATCTTGCCCATGTGACGGATGCCGCGGAGGTTGCGCTCAAGCTTGATACGCTCGCGGTTGAGACCGGCGAGTTCCTTCTTGGACATGAGCTTGAACTCAGGCTTGCTCTCGATTTCTTCGAGGTAGTTGAGACGGGCGATGCTCTTCTTGATCGTCTCCATGTTGGTGAGCGTGCCGCCCAGCCAGCGATGATTGACGTAGTACTGTCCGCAAGCTTCGGAGGCCTGCTTCACGGCTTCCTGAGCCTGGCGTTTGCAGCCGACGAAAAGGATTTTTTTGCCGCGGCGAGCGAGGTCGGCCAGGAATTCAGCGGCCGTGTCGATCTGCTTGACGGTTTCCTCGATGTTGAGGATGTGAATCTGGTTTTTGGTGCCCATGATGAAATTCTTCATCTTGGGGTTCCAGCGCTTGGTTTGATGTCCGAAATGGACTCCGGCTTCGACGAGCTCGGCGAGGATCTGTGTTGACATGTATTTGGTATCTAAATGGCCTGTCTTCCGCACGTTTTGGGGCAAAACGCTCAGCCACAAGGGCTGATCCGGTCGAACGGGCTTAGGTTTGAATCCTTTGGCCTGACCAACATGGCCCGGCAAAAGGGGCGCGATGTTACCGGCATCCCCAGCTACGGCAAGCAGTTTTTCTCCTGCGGAATCGTCACACAAAGACGGTTTTCCGGGGTCAGCGACGGAAATGCCGCCGCCTAGGCCCGCCTGCGGCGCATCCATAGTGGCAGGATTCCCAGCAGCAGGAGCAAAGCGCGGGTGGGTTCAGGAACGACGACCAGGGTCAGCGATCCGCTGCCGCTGAAGTCGAGGATCTGCCAGGTGAGGCCATAGGTGCTGAGGTCGGGCAGGTCCAGATTGCCCTCGTTGCCGATGTTGGCCCCCGTGCGGTTGTTGGTGCCGATGCTGAAAACGGAGGTGGCGCCTGTGTCGAGCACCGTGTTCCAGTCCAGCAGCAGGAAGGTGTCGCCGAGGGTGGGATTGTAGGTGTCGCCCTTAACCACGATATTGCTGTTGCCGTTCAGGGTGAGTGCACCGCCAATGAGGATTTTGTCAGAAGCGAGGGTGGCCGTTCCGCTGGAACCCGTGATCTGGAGTTCTATCACGGTGGTAGCGGTGACCGGGGTGAAGATGAGCTCGCTGGTGGTCAGTGTCCCGACTGAGGTGCCGCCAGCGTCACCGGGACGGACGGTGCCCTGAGTGACGGTGGTGGTGCCTTGAACCTGGCCTGTACCGGAAAGCACCGCATCGGCACCATTGAGAACTATCTGGCCGGTGCCTGTCTGGCCGATGCTGGAGGCACCCACTTGAAGATTGCCTGCTGTGACGGTGGTGGTGCCGGTTTGTGTGCTGGTGCCACTGAGCACCAAGGTGCCTGCGCCCGTCTTGTTCAAAGCACCTTCTCCGCTGAGGGAACCGCTGACGGTCAGGGTCTGGCCCGAGGCGACATCGAGGGTGCCACCGTTGCTGCCGAGAGCGATGTTCCGTTTGGCGCTGCCGCTGTTGTCGAGCGTCACTGAGGCGGTGGCGGAGAGTGCGCCGCCATTGAGGTTGATCGAAGCACCGGTGGCGACGGCACCGAGGTTGGCATTGCTGCTGATGTTGGTGGTGCCTCCATTGAGATAGGTGGCACCGGTGTAGTCATTAATCCCGCCAAGAATCAACTGGCCGCCACCGCTTTTGGTGAGGCCGACCGCACCCGTGAGCGTGGCATCCACAGTGAGAGTGCCACCAGTAGTGGTGTTGTTCTGAATGATGATGATGTCCTGGCCGTTTCCAGAAGTAATGGAGCCACCGGTGATGCGGGTGGCATTGCCAGCGACGGTCGGGGTGACGAGAATGCCGCCGCTGCCGATGGTGTGAGTGCCGTTGAGGGTGAGCGTTGGCGTGGCGATGGCACTGTTGAACCGGATGCTGCCGACGGTGACGTTGGCGTTGAGGGTGAGGCTGGAGGTGAGGTCGAGATTGGTGGACGCGGTGGTGGCGGAGGTATTGGAGTAAGACCCGGCTCCCAGAGCGACGATCTTGCCACCACTGAAGGTGGCCCAGTCAGTGGCGTTGGTGAGGGTGGCACCGCCATTGGTGGTCAGGTAAGTGGCATAGCCGCCGATGATGCCGGAAGCGGTGTTCGTTCCTGTGGCGGCGATGCCGGAGGTGCCGCCACCATTGGCGCTGAAGGCCACGGTGCCACCGGTTTCACGCGTGACTGAGCCGAGGGTAAGCAGCATGACGCCTCCCCCCACGCGAGTTTGATTCACCACGGACGATCCCGCGCGGATGGTCACTCCGTTCAGAGTCTGGGAATTTGGCCCCGATGTGCTCTGCTGCTGCAAAAACGTGCCGCCGCCAAGGATGAGCGCAGAGCCGGGATCAATGATGTTGCTGGCAGGTGGACCACTGCCGAAGAGAATCATCAAGGTGCCGCCTTTGACCGTCGTTGCCCCCGTGTAAGTCTGGGCGGTGCTGAAAGTCTGAATTCCTGCTCCCACCTTGGTGAGGGCGCCGGCTCCGCTCAGGACACCGGAATAGGTTTGTGAAGTGCCGTTGTTTCCGATGATGAGTGTCACGGCTCCAGAGGCGTTGTCGGTGAGCGCGAGGTTGGTCGAGCCACCAAGGCCGCCGAAGGTGAAGGTGTGGCTGGCGACGGATGAATCGAAGACGAGGCCGGCACCGCCCGTGGTAACGGTGCTGCCCTGCAAGGCGAGGCTGTTGGCGAGGACGAGACTGCCCGAGGTGACAGTGGTGGCACCGGTGAAGGTGTTGGCTCTCGACAGAGTGAGTACTGAATCTGCCGCGCCATTGAGGGTGAGGCCGAGAGTGCCGGTGCCACCATTGCGCAAGGTGCCGGCATAGGTGTTGGTGGTGCTGGCGGCGAGGGTGACAGTGAGAGTGGCGGCGGTGGCGGAACCGTTTTCCACAGTGGAGGTGCCTGGCGTGGTGGCGTCTGTGCTTAATCCGGTGACGGTGAAGCTGTTGCCGTTGAGTTGGAACTTGGTGCCGGAAGTTGTGACCGCGCCGAAGACGAGCGCGCCATTGGCAGTGCCGTAGGCGGCGTTGCTGCCGGGGGTGCCCAGAGTCAAGATGCCGCCTGCATTGATGGTGAGCGTTCCGCTAAAATTGATGGTGGAGGTCCCCGAGCTGCCGCCATTGATCTGCGGAGAGAGGTAAGTGCGGGTGCCGGCGGAGACGGTGATCGCATTGGCCAAGGTGAGCGAGCTGCCACGGGCCACGCCGACCTGAAGAGTGCCGCCACTGGCCTGAATGGCGCTGCTGCCTGCGGAACCGGCATTGAGCAGCACCACGGTACCACCGCTGAGCGAGAGGCCGTTGGTGATGGTGTTGGCGGCAGAAAGTGTCAGTGTGCCGCTGGTGACATTGAGGTCGGTGAGGGTGACGGAGCTGGCCAGGGTTTGGATGGCTCCCGCGACCGTCAGCCTGCCAGTGCCGGTGAAAGTGCCACTGTAGCTCTGCGTGCCGGAGGAGAGGGTCAGCGTCTGGCCACTGGCAAGGTTGACCACACTGTTGGCCAGCGGGCCGGCATTCAACACCCCAATGGTCTCGCTGCCCTGAACGTCGAAGGTATTGGAGGCGGCGGTGGCGAAGATGACCACACCGGTGTCGGCGAGGGCGCTGCCGCCGCTAATGCGCAGGGTGGATTGGGAAATGGTGGTACCACCTGCATAGGTATTCGTTCCTGAAAACGCGATAATGCCCGCCCCGCTGATCGTCACACCGCCAGCGCCTGAAATGTTTCCGCTGATGGTAAAGATGCTGTTAGCAACGGCCGTGCTGAGGGTGGAGACCTTGGTGCTGGCGATGGTGATATTCCCCAGCCAACTGACGGACGGTGTGATGTTGGTGGCAATGTTGGTGCCGATGCCGCCTGAATTGACAAAGTTCAGCGTGGTGCCGGAGGCGTAGTTGTAATTGGTGGATCCGCCAGCGTTCTGCCGTATGTCAAGGCCGCCGCTGTTGATGTTGATGGTGGCGAGCCCGTTCAAGGCACCGCTGTTTTCCAGCAGCGTGGAGCCGGTAGAGTTGTTCACATTGAGAGTGCCGCCGCCGGCGAAGGAGGAGTTGTTCAGCCAGATGCGTGTACCTGTGAGTGTGACCGAGCCGGTGGCGATTAGCGCGGTGGAAATGGTGGGGATCACGCCGGTGACGTTGTTGATGATGGAACCGTTGCTGAGCGTGATGGAGGTGCCACCGCTGAGGAAGACCGCACCTTCTTCAAAGTATAGTCCATTGGCAGACTGCGCGCCGCTGACGGTGATGGTCCCAGTGGTGCCATTGGCGCCTGCGGAAAAGTGGAGGTCGTTGCTACCGTCGGTGGTGCTCTGAAAGGTGTTGGTAATGCCGGCGGAGTCGGTGTTCCAGAACAGGCTGCTGCCCCAAGTGCCGGTGGCGGCACCTGAGCCGTCGACGGTGCCGTTGGTGTCCCAATAGAGATCGTTGGCGGCCTGAAGCCTGACATTGAGGCAGAACAGGACGCTCCAGACGATGGCTGTCATGAAACACCGATTCAGGCACGGACCCAGAGCTCGCAGCGATAACGCTGAGGCCTGAGGAGGAGTGACTGAGGATAAAAAACGGGGGGCGGCAGCTGGGGTAGAGGCGGCTTTCAAATCAACGAGATTTTTTTACCAGACATGTGTCCTGGCAGGGGTGGGGGGAGACGGTAGCATACGCTACATGGCCAGTATTTTCGACAGCAAATGCCGCTCCAAGACCTGGAGCAAACACAGCACCGGATTAATCTCGTAGAATGCCCTGGCGGTGAGCGCTACACCAACTTTGCAAGTGCGTCAGGCAAGGGCAGAACGAAGTCCATTTTTTCCTCGGTCGCGGGATGGATGAAATGGAGTTCGCTGGAGTGGAGGCCAAGGCGTCTGGCGGGATCAGTGGTAGCACCGTAGGGCTTGTCCCCGATGATGGGGTGACCCATGTCGGAAAGGTGGACGCGGATTTGATGGCGGCGGCCGGTTTCGAGCTTCAGCTGGACGAGCGTGGTGTGATGTGTGCGCTTGAGCACTTTGAAGTGGGTGATGGCCTCGCGGGTGTCTTCATCCGGCGGGACGCTGCGGACACGGAGGGAGAATTGCTCATTGAGATGGCAGCGCAGGGTGCCGGAATCGCGCTTGATGACGCCTTCGGTGATGGCGAGGTAGGTTTTGTCAAAAAGGTGCCAGTTCTGCTGCAGGATGCGCTTGAATGGCTCAGTTTTGGCGAAGACGATGAGGCCGGAGGTGTCGCGATCCAAGCGGTGGACGATCCAGACACGACTGCGGACATCGGTGCCGCGCACATGGTCGGTGAGGGCGGCATAGGCGGTGCGGCCACTGCCGGAATCCGTGGCCACGGTGAGCCAGCCCGCCCCTTTGTTCAGCACGATGATGGCCTCGTCCTCATACACGATGCTGAGACCGGCAGGCATGGGCTTTACGTCGGCACGCGGGGCGCGCTCCACCTTGATGGTGATCTTGTCGCCGGGCTTAAGTTTGTGGTCGTGGCGGGTCACGGCGTGGTCATTTACGCGGACGCTGCCGTATTTGAGCCACTGCTTGAGGCGCGTGCGCTTCATGTCCGGCCAGTTCTCGAAAAGAAAAGGCAGAAGTTCGGAGGCTGCGGTGACGGTGCGTTGCTCAGGCATGGGGTCACATGCCACGGAAAAAAGAAGCTGGCTAAGGAAAAGCGGGATGGCACGTTCCTGCTGAGCTCAAAAACGCGCCTTCCATGCCCCTGCTTCGCCCTTCCCTGATCGTTCCATTCATAGCTGTCTCATCCGTCTTTGCGGCGGATTTCCAAAAGGACATCCAGCCCATTTTGGAGCGTAACTGCTACGAGTGCCACAGTGAGAAAACCGGGAAAAAGAAGGGGGGCTTCGTGTTCGACGACCTGAAGACCTTCAAAATGGACATTGCTGACAACGATGTGGCGCAGATTCGTCCGGGAAAACCCTCGGAAAGCCATTTCCTCGAAGTTATCGTCAATGACGGCAAGAACCACATGCCGCCCAATGAGAACCTCTCGGGAGCGGAGATCAAAAAGATCACGGAATGGATCAGCGAAGGGGCAAGTTTTGACAAGGATGCGCCGAAACTAGCTCCGACAGCCGTCAAAAAATCGCTACCGCCTATCATGAGCTGGACCAGCACCGAAGGCAAAACGATCAAAGCGGGCTTTGTGCGCCTGGAGGGCGATAACGTGGTGCTGCGCATGCCTGCCAATGGCCAGGAAGCATCGGTGGCGCTGACTAGGCTGTCCGAGGCCAGTCAGAAACTGGCGCGTGATTGCGCAGCTCCTTGAAGTTACATATCCGCCAGGGCGTCACTGACGGCGGCTTCCAGGGGGCGTGAGCCGCTGCCGCCGAGCCGTTCGTCCAGAGCTTCAAGCCGCTGGATGAGATCTGCCACGTGCTTCCGTGGATACATGCCCCCGGCTTCGGCACAAAAGTGGGTGCGGCAGCCAAAGGGACGGTTTTTGTAGATGGTGCAGCGGCCATCGCGACCCAGCAGGGGGCAGGCGCCGTCGGGATGAGGTTTGAGCGCCTTGCGCCCGCTGGCGCGGACTCCCTGGGCTGCATATAAAGCCTCTCCCCGGGTGAGCATGGGGGTGTGACCTGCCAGCCGGAAGTGACAGCAGCCAGTACGCATCTCACACTGGCGGGGCAGCGGCCGACGCTCCAACTCGGCATAAATCGCCTCCATTTCATGGCGATGGTCTGGTTTTGGTGGTTTCATTCAGGGGAGATCAAGCATGGCTGAGCTGGCAGGGGTGGCACGCGATTTTTGCAAAGCGTCATTTTGAGATTTGAGATTTCCCATTCCGCCCCCATCGTACGTGCCCGTGATGCCTCCGCAGTCCAGTTTTCGCGTCATCCGGGGTCAACAACCACCTACTAGAGACACCTGAAGCACGCATGAGTCTGCCTGAAATCGCCGGACATGAATTGCAGGACTTGGTCGGCAGCGGACGGTGTGGCGCCGTGTATCGGGCGGTGTCCACCAACGGCAAAGCCTGTGCCGTGAAGGTGTTTAGTTCGATGGCGATCAACCGCAAAGCGCTGGCGACGGCCTTCCGCGCTTTGCAGCAGATGCCGCACCATCGCGGTGTGCTGCCGGTGGAAAACTACAGTTTTGACAGAACGCCCTACTTTTGTGTGATGCCGCTGGTCGGCGTGATGACGAAGGACAGCCATGGCCGACGCCAGTGGCAGACGCCGACGCTGGAATCCGCCTGCAACGGCCTGCCACCGGAGCAGGCCTGGCGCCATATCTATGAAGTCGCTGATGCCCTTTCCTGGCTGCACAAGCACGGCATCCCACATGGCAACCTGCGCCCGTCGAATATCCTGCTGGAGGATGATGCGGAGTCTTCGATCCGCCTCACCGACATCGCGCAGGGCTGGGTGGGAGGGATTCATCATCTCGAACTGACGGATCACTTTGTGCATCTCTGCCCGGAACAGGCGGAAAACCCGGATGGCGTTTTTGCAGGCTATGGGCCGTCGTGGGACGTGTACAGCTTTGGCGTACTGGCATACCGTCTGCTCAATGGTGTGCTGCCACGCGGTGCGGACATGTGGGCGAGTGAGGTCGAACGTGCCCAGCAGCAGGCGGCATCGGGGCTTGCAGTACAAGTGAACAGCAATGCGCTGCTGGCCGCCGTCAAAGCGCAGCCAAAAATCTACTGGCCACAAGAGGCGCAGTCCAAATGGGAGGAGCGCCGCCGCAACATCATTGAGCGAGCCTTGGATCTGAACCCGGCAGCACGCTGGGCTGACATGCGCGAGATTGTTCGTGAGTTTGAGGTGCTGGAAAGCGACTACCTGCTCGAAGAATCACGTGAACAGACCGTCCGCGAGCGTCAGAAGCAGGCAAAGAAGGTGCTGACGTGGCAGACCACCGCCATCTCTCTGCTGGTCATTTTCGTGCTTTGCTTTGTTTACGCATTCAGGACGCAGCGAAACCTGAACAAGGCGGAGAACACCATCTCCAACATCAATGGTGTGCACAAGATGGAAAGTGATGCGCTTCACAACCGCATCGACCTGCTGACAAGCGAGCGCGACAACGAGCACAGCGCCAAGGCCGTGGCGGATCAAAATTTGCAGAACTCGCAGAACGCGGTGGACCAGTTCCTCACGCAGCTGCTGCAGACCCCCACGGGCAATGAGATGGAGGCCAGCTTTCAAAAAGAGCAGCTCCATGACGCGCTGGCCTACTGCATGCGCGGGCTGCCTGCCCTGGAACAATCCCCCTCGCTCGGCGTCGAACGGCTGCGTGCGTATGGCAACATTGGGCAGCTTCACCTCAAGCTGCGCAACAGCGTGCAGGCGGTGGTTTACCTCACCAAGGCGCGTGATCAGGCAGCTGAACTGATCGGCAAAGGAAACGGAGAAGGACCCCAGACCGCGCTCTACCAGCAGTGGCTGGGCCGCTACAGCCTGCTGCTGTCCGACATCCGCGGACGCGAGGGGCGCCATGTGGAATCTCTCACCCTTCTCAAGGAAGCCACGGTCAATCTCGACAAGGGCCTGGCGGCTGATCCGAAAAACCGCCTCGCGCGCAATGAATGCGCCCGTGCATGGCTCGAATATGGCCTGCGCACGCTGCGCAATGGAGATGTGGCCGACTCCGAGCAAGCGCTGGCGCGCGTGCCGACGATTCTTGATGCCAAGATGATCGGTCACGACCTGATCAATGACGAAAAATTCATCCTCGCGCGGGCCAAGTTTGCCAAAGGCATCAGCCAACGTGATGCGGGCAAAGTCGAGGAGGCGCTCAACACGCTGATCGATTCCGTGAAGGACATGGGAGAGCTGGTGCTCGGCAGCAGCCCGCGCAACCAGGACCAGGCGTTGCTGCTGGCCGAGGCCTACACCGAACTGGCAGAATTGATTGGTCGTCACTTCAGCGGTTCAGATGCCAAGGAGGCGCACAACCAAGCGGTCCCGATCCTGCTGGAACTCAACCGTCTGCTGCCTGAGTGGGGCGAGGTGAAGTATCTGCTCGCCCGCAATTACGGTGCCCTTGCTTCGCTAGCACGCGATGCTGGCAACCCGGCTGAGGCAAGCAAGAAAAAGCAAGACGCCATCGAGCTGGTGAACGAGATCCTCGCGGACGACAAGGAAAATGTGCGCTATGGCTTTCTGCTGGCCAAACTGCGGGGTGAATACGCAGAACTGCTTGCTGACACCGGCAAGACTTCCGCCTCCCTTCCGATTGCGAAACAGGCGGTGGAATCGCTCGAAGCACTCATCAAGGCGCAGCCTGCCAATGACAAGCTCACCCCGGAGCGGCGCATGTGGGCCAGCCAGTTGGCACAGCTTTATGGCTCGCTGGGTCACACCAGCGAGAGTGCTGGCAAGAAGACTGAGGCAAAGGCTGCCTTTGCCAACGCCGTGGCCATCTGGGAAAAACTTGCCGCCGCCATCGCCAATGACGAGGCCATCCAGACGGGTCTCAACTGGAGCAGGGGCCGTCTCGCGAAGTTGAAATGAGCCTTGATGAAAAACAGCAGTCGCTCATCGACGACCTGAACATCATTCACGACCCGCATGAACGTCTGAACGCCGTCGTCATGCGCGGGCATGGGGTGAAACTGGATGAGGCGCAAAAAACTGAAGCGAATCTTGTGCCCGGCTGCGTCTCGCGCGTCTGGCTGCATGGTGAACTCGTGAATGGCCGCACGCGCTACATCTGCGATGCCGAATCCCCCATGGTGAAAGGTCTCGCCGCACTGCTGTGCGAGCTGTACACCGATGCAGACCCCGCAGAAGCCGCATTGGTAGAGCCTCGTGTGTGGGAAGCGTGCGGCTTCACGAAAATGCTTTCGCCGACACGTTTGAACGGACTGGCCAACATGCGCCTCAGGATCCGCGACATGGCGAACCAGTATATCACTTCCAAATCGTCCCTCTAAGCATGCTTCGTCTGCAAAACTTCCATGGTGCTGAACTGGCACCGCATCTCGATGCGCTGGGTGAACTGCGAATCGCGGTGTTTCATGAGTATCCCTACCTGTATGCCGGCACTCTGGAGCATGAGCGCGAGTATCTGGGAACCTACGTGAGGTCCAGCGGCAGTCTGGTGGTGCTGGTGTTTGATGATGACCGTGTCGTAGGCGCCACGACCTGCCTGCCCATGCTCGATGAAGGGCCGGAATTTCAAGCGGCGTTCGTGCAGGCTGGGTATGACCTCTCCACCATCTGCTACTTCGGTGAATCGATCCTGCTGCCAGCCTATCGCGGCCAAGGCATCGGCAAAGAATTCTTCGTGCGGCGAGAGGCCCACGTTCGAAAGCTGGGATTGAAGCTCAGTGCGTTCTGCGCGGTGGACCGCCCTGCCGAGCATGCGCTGCGTCCGCAAGGCTATCGACCACTCGATGATTTTTGGCGCAGCCAGGGCTATGTGAAACGCCCGGAACTCCAGGCTACGTTTGTCTGGCAGGAGATCGGTGAAGATGCCGAATCCCCGAAGACGCTGACGTTTTGGACGAAGGAACTGGCGTAATGGCGCGAGCTAGGGCTTGGGCCAGTTCAACTGCTTGTGCAGGAAGTTGAAGGTCCCCTGCCCGTTGATGGTGTGGCCACCATTGAAGAACTCAATCTCGGTTTTTTCCTCCATTCCAAACTGAGCGTAGAGCCAGCGAGTCTTGGCATATTCGTAGGCAACCCAGGGGTCGATGGAGACGCCGTCATGATGACCGCGCTCGACCATGAACGGCCGTGGAAACATGAGATAGGTGAGCTCGGCGTAGCTGAAGGTGCTGCCCATGTTGAAGTAGGGCATCTCCCACTCGTCCGTGAACATGAAGCTGTGCTTGTCCTCGGTGGTGGCCACCTTGCGAGTCCAGTCGTTGAAGTCACCGGAGCAGATGGAGAGGCAGTAGCCGTCGAGCAGCGGCGGAATTCTCACAGCGGATTCCCCGCCGTAGCTGAGCCCGTAGAATCCGATACGTTTGGCATCCACCTGCGGGAGATCAGCGAGCCATTTGAGCCATTGCTCGTGATGGCGCAGCATGACGGAAAACATGGAAGCTTTCACCGTGTTGCCTTTGCGTGAAAGGGTGCGGTACTGGTCCTCTTCTTTGTACAGGTTGTGTGGGGCGAGCGTGATGAAACCGCGCTCGGCGAGATGGGCGGCAAAGTCATGATACGCGGGCTTGTCGCCTTCGATCACGTCTGACGGGATGCCATGGCGCCCATGCTGACAGACGACGACGGGGCGCTTTTCTCCGGGCTGCAAATCTTTGGGCAGCAGCAGCACGCCCCAGGCGAATCCTTCGCCACCGACATCCATCACGACTTCGTAGCCGGTCCATTTTGGTTTGTCGTAAATCTTGCGAGTGCGTGGCTTCGGCGAGGGCAGCGGCGTGTCAATCCTGCCGATCACTTCGTCCCAGAATGTTTTGCGGAAGCCTTTGGCCGCAGCAATGAACTTGTCGGGCTTTTTGTCGGCAAACTGCGCATAGGTCCAGGCATCATTGCGGAACTCAGGCATGGCCTTATAGAGGAAGAAATCATTTCTGACCTGATCCGATCCACGGATCAAGCGCTGCACATGAGCCTCGATTTCCTTCATCTGAGCAAACTGACGGACGTCAGGCAGGTACGTCTGGCGCAGGTTCTGGGGCGGCTCTTTGGACAGCGCCATGTTTGCATCATGCTTGAGCAGCTTTGCGAGGGCGTTAGCCGCAGCAGCATCACCGCGCAGGAGTAAACGACGCTGAAGGCTGGACGGCACCAGTGAATCAATACGCATATACTCCTCCTCCACCTCGTCAAACTCGGGCGTGCTGAGCCTGCCGGGAGCGGCCTGGCCTTTTTTGCCCTTGGGCTCCGGCGGACCGTCAACATTGGGTTCTTCAGCATACTGAATAACAAGTCCCCGTGGGGCAATGAGTGAAGCGATTTCGGCATCTCCAAATTCGGCAAGGAGGCCCCACACGTTGCGATACAGCGGCTCGCGCCAGGTGCGTTGACGCGATTTGAAGTAACCGCTCACCAGTGCAGCGTCGATGCGCGGATCCACAGCGGCTGCATACATGGCGATGAGCCCACCTTCACCATAACCTGCGATGCCAATCTGCTCATGGCGATGAATGTTGATCCAGTCCACCAGCGCCAGCACCTTCTGCACTTCGTAGCCGATAATGTGCCGGCCCATCATGTAGGCCTGACGATGAAGCCATTCACGATGCGGCATGTTCGTCATGAGGATCTCCGGATTGCCTGAGCCGGCATCACTGCGATTGATCAAGACCGGCACGATGACGGCGAAGCCATTTTCCACGAAACGACGAGCGATCTGCGCCTCTGGCGCCACACCCGAAGTCAGACCGGCGATCTGCTCCGGTGTCTGATCGGCATCCGGCAGTGCGATGATATAACCGCGAGGCTTGCCTTTCGGTTCCAACAGCAGCCCTTCACCCGAAACTTGTTCCAGAACCGGCCAGCGAACCTGATAGATGCGGTAGGTTTTCGTCTTGCCCACCAGCGCCAGGTTTGTCTCATCCCCGTAACGTTCCAGGGCCACCGGCACACGCTTGTCCTTGAGGCCGATGATGTGCTTGAAGTGCTCACGATTCTCGTGGACCGACTCCGCATAGGCATGTGGAGAAGACACGTTGCGGTGCCAATGTTGCGCGCGCGTCTTCTGCGAGTCGGCAATCAGCTGGTCCATGTCCTTCAGCGCTGCAGCGTGCATCTGCTCGGAGATGTCACCATCCTTGATCAGAGGCTGTGTGTCTGGCAGTGTCTCCGGCTGCTGAGCAAATGCACGAGCTCCAAGCAAAAGGGCAGCAAGTACGAACGGTAGTTTCATGGAGATGAATCAACGCTCATCATGCGAGTCTTGCAACCGGGGTGGAATTCAATACGAACCCGTGCCCTGCAAGAACATTCGTATTTCCGCTCCCCCTTGGTCCGCCATCATACCGGTCCCAGCCGCCATGAAATTTTCACCCCGTCGGGACTTCAGTGCTCTGGTCAGATCAGGGGGAATCCAGGACTGTTCGCACCATTCATATGCCGGTCCAGCTCATATCTCCCGAGCGCCAGCGCACCGAGCAGGCCTGAGCGTGCGCCCAGACCTGGAGAGACGATGAAGTCGTCGATGCTGCGACCGAGTTCGGGGATGCGGAGATAGCCGTTGTTGAGCCTGTGGAGCTGGCCGCGGATGAGCGGAAGGATGTGCTCCTGACTCATGACACCACCACCGAGAATGATGCGTTTGGGCGAAATGCTGAGTGTGAGGTTCATCAGCGCATGAGCCATGACATCAGCAACCTCTTCCCATGCTGGATGGTCGGGAGGCAGTGCGTCGGCTTTGACACCCCAACGAGAGGCTAGAGCAGTGCCGCTGACGTAGCCTTCAACGCAGCTTTTGTGAAACGGGCAGTGGCAGGCCTGTTGAATCGCGGAAGAGTTATGTGGAGGCGGCACCAAGAGATGACCGATCTCAGGATGCAGCGCACCGTGCAGCAGCTGACCGTTGATCAGCACCCCGCCGCCGACTCCCGTACCGACAGTGATGTAAATGAGCGGATCCGTATCCTGCCCGGCACCCCAGAGGTATTCACCGAGCACGGCGGCATTCACGTCGGTGTCCCAGGCGATGGGCACGTGGTAGCGGTCGTGCAGCTTGGACACGATGTTGGTGAACTGCCAGCCGGGTTTTGGCGTGGTGGTGATGTAGCCGTAGGTTTCGCTTTTTTTGTCGAGGTCGATCGGACCAAAAGAACCAATGCCGATGGCAGCGATGGAGCCATACTTCGACTTGGCCATCGACAGGAAGCGGGTCACTCCGGCGAGGGTGTCTTCCGGAGTGGTGGTATCAATGCGCGTGACGTCCCGGACATCGTGAGGGCCGGTACCGACAGCACAGACGAACTTGGTGCCGCCGGCCTCAATGGCGGCGATGAGGGGGGCTTCTTCGCTCATGATTGCGGCCGCACGGCGGCGGAGTCACGGATGCCAAGGCTGGAGTAGATCTCGCGCGTCGCGTGGGATTTGTTCAGGGTATAGAAATGGATGCCATCGACGCCGTGATCGAGCAGATCATGGCACTGCTCGGTGGCATAGTGGATGCCGACCTTCTGCACGGCGGCTTCGTCACCGCCACAGCGCTGGATGGCGCGCAGGAGCTTGGCGGGGTAGCGGGCACCGGCGGCGAGTTCGGCCATTCGGCGCATTCCGGAGGCGCTGGTGATGGGCATGATGCCGGCGATGATCGGGATGTTGATCCCGGCCAGCTGGCAGCGTTCGCGAAAGTCGAAGAAATCGTGATTGTCGAAGAACAGCTGCGTGCAGATGTAGTCCGCTCCGGCATCGACCTTGGCCTTGAGATAATCCATCTCCAGTACGCGGTTCGGCGTGGTGGGATGACCTTCAGGGAATCCGGCGATACCGATGCCAAAGCCACGCTTGTCGGGATGAGCGCCGCTGTCGTTGAACTTCTTGATGAAGGCCACAAGGTCGGCGGCGTGCTGGAAGGCGTCCTTCGAGCGCTCGTAGTTGGCGAGATTCTTTGGAGGATCACCGCCGAGTGCGAGGATGTTGCTCACACCCGCCTTCGCGTAGCGTTCGAGGATGGCTGCAATGTCCGCCTCGCTGTGGCAGACACAGGTGAGGTGAGGCACCGCATCGAGACTGGTGGTGGTTTTGATGCGCACGACGAGATCATGCGTGAGCTCGCGTGTGGAACCGCCCGCGCCGTAGGTGACGCTAACAAACGAAGGTTTGAAAGCCTCGAGTTCGCCGATGGCCTGATACAGAGCTTCAAACGCCTCGGCGCTCTTCGGCGGGAAGAACTCAAACGAGAGTGTGGGACGCTGGTCTTGGAGGATGTCGGCGATGTGCATGTCGATAGTGCGCAGTTCTCAGCTAATTCAGGCAATGTGCTCGCCTTTGAGGACGTCTTCGAGGGTCTGGCGTTCACGCACGACGGTGGCCTTTTCATCATCGACCATGATTTCAGCAGGCATGGGGCGTGTATTGTAGTTCGAAGCCATGGTGAAACCATAAGCTCCGGCACTGAGCACGGCGAGGTATTCGCCTTCTTTGACGAGAGGGAGTTCGCGGTTCTGGGCGAGGAAGTCGCCGGATTCACAGATGGGACCGACCACATCGACTTTCTCGACGGTGGCGTTCGCGGGCTGCTTGAGGGGCACGATCTCATGCCAGCCTTCGTAAAGTGTCGGACGGATGAGGTCATTCATGCCGGCATCGACGATCTTGAAGACCTTGGCGGAGCCGCGCTTTTCGTAGAGCACTTTGGTGAGCATGACGCCGGCGTTGCCGACCATGAAGCGGCCGGGTTCGCAAAGAATGCGCAGCCCCAGCGGTTCGAGGTGCGGCACCACGGCTTCGGCGTAGGCCTGAATGGTGAGCGGATGGACTTCGGCATTTTCCTGCCACCAGGCGGAGTCGCCGGAGTCGAGGCTCTGCTTGTAGTTGATGCCGATGCCGCCGCCGATGCTGAAGAACTCGATGCCGTAGCTCTTTTTCACCTGGGTCACGAGCGGGATGACCTTCTGCACGGCTTCCAGGAAAGGATCCACATTGGTGAGCTGCGATCCGATGTGCATCTGCAGACCTTTGATGATCAGATTCGGACAGTCGGCGGCCACGCGGGCATAGACGTCGATGATCTGGTCGAAATCGATCCCGAACTTGTTTTCACTCTTGCCGGTGGTGATCTTGGCGTGCGTCTTCGCATCCACATTCGGATTCACGCGGACGGCCACGGGAGCCTGCATGCCGAGCTCGCCGGCGACCTGGTTGATGTAATGCAGTTCCGCCTCGGATTCGGCGTTGAAGCAGTAGATGCCCTGCTTGAGGGCGTACTCGATTTCGTCGCGGGTTTTGCCGACACCGGCAAAGGTGCATTTGGCGGGATCGCCACCGGCCTTGATGACACGGTAGAGTTCGCCAGCCGAGACGATGTCAAAGCCGCCGCCGAGTTTGGCGATGGTGTTGAGCACGGCGATGTTTGAGTTTGCCTTCACTGCAAAGCAGATCAGGTGATCCAGCTTTGTCAGAGCAGCGTCCAGACGGGTGTAATGTCCGGCGATGGTGCTCTTCGAATAGACATAGAGCGGCGTGCCGTATTTCTCGGCAAGGGACTGAAGGGGGACGTTTTCGGCAAATAACTGGCCTTGGTGGTAGCGGAAGCTGTGCATAAGCGGGCGGCGTAAATAGGCGGGATTCACGCCTGCGCAACCCCGCTAAGGTTCATCCTTGGTGCATTTCCACGAGTTTTCTTCCGGAGGACAGCATCTCCACAAGCCACAGACGCATGGCCTTGAAGCCTCTCAGGAGCGCCCCATCCATGACTTCTTGGCAGCCGAAGTGCCGGGCGATCGTGTCTTCCAGCCTGCGGTAACGAGGCAGCAGAATGAGAGTGCTGCGAACTGCAGCTGACTCTGAAGCAGGGCGCTGAGCCAGCGAGGGATGCAGTAGTCCTTTGCAGATGACCATGTTTGCGTCTGCCAGAGCAATGCGTCGCTCAGGCAATACCAGCCACGGGTGATAGGTGAGAACTGCGCAGCCTGCGGGATCCTGTTTCAGCCTGACCAGGGTACGCACGGGCACACCCTCGGTGCGGCGTGCCAGGAAGCCTTTCACGCCGGTTTCCACCTCGGCGGCGGTGGCGCGTTTGTTGAGCAGAAAATCACTGCCCATGAGGGTGCCGAACAGCGTAAGGCGAAACGACCAGCCTGCGAAGAGCAGGCCAATGAGAATCAGCAGAAGGGAGACCGCCGCACCGGCATACGGATGAATCATTGTGCTACCGGCTACCAAGGCGATGAGGCCAAGTTTGACGATTTTGAGGCCGGCATCGACGATGCCAAATGGAGAGAGAGCGATGAGGACATTGAGAGCGTGCGAACTGAGCCAGACCACACCGAAGGCCACGATGGCGACGGGAATGGAAATCCAAGGCGTATGAACACCGAAATCGATCACGCTGGCCAGCGGCATCACGGCCATACCTGAGCCAGACAACTCATTCATGGCCTGCGGCGGCTCCTTGTTGAAGTGAGCCATGGCGAGGGCCACGAGCGGCACGAAACCGACGCTGGCGACGAGTGCGCTCACTTTGTTTTCGAACAGCTCAAGGAAATCGAGGGGCTTTTTGACAAGCGGCGGAGCGGCGGTGCCGAGGAAGTCTTTGAGAAAGCAGATGAGGATCAGCGCCAGCCCTGTGCCCCAGACTCCCGGGTGGCAGTACCAGGGCAGGCGATGGCGCAAATGGGGCTCGGTCTTGTAGAAGGTCCATACGCCCATGGCGCTGACACCCAGCAGCGGGCTGATGGCGACCCCGGTGATTTCGGAGATGCCTTCCGACAAAGAAACGCCGGGCAGCAGCATGGATTCACGCAGCAGTTTGTCCGGTGCAGTCTCTGTAGCTTCAAGCAGCGGGGGGCTTGCCAAGGCCATGAGCATCATGACAAACAAGCAGCGGCGAAACAGGATATTCATGACAGGTGTGGGTTGGTTCTGCCGCATGGCCGAATGCAGCCTGCCCATGATGCACTGAAATCCACCGCAGGCGCTGACAAAAAATCACGCGGTGTGGAATGGGCAAACCATCCACTCAACTCACCTGGCCAGCGCCTTGCCGATCTCCTCGGCGACTTGTTTGGCCAGATAATCGCTGCCAGCAGAGGTGTAATGCACGTCTCGCGGATTCTGCATCGTGGCGAGCTGAGGAGTGATGTGGGCGTTCAGGTCATCAATGGCGACGCCATTTTCCGCCATCACCCGGGCAGCGATGTCGTTGTACTCCTTCACTTGGCCGAATTTGCGGGGAGGATTGAGCTCGCCATCGGGGATGGGCGTGGTTGTGGCCCAGATGAGCTTGGCGCCCGTTTTTTTCAGGGTGGCAAAGAGGCTGCGCAGATTGGCCTCGTAGTCGGCGGGTTCGACCTGGCGTTTGCCATCGGGCATGTATTTGAGGTCGTGGATGCCCCAGTTGAAGTGAATCACGTCCCATTTGCTGGTGCCGAGCCATTTGTCGATGTTGGCGACGCCGTTTTTGGTCGGTCCGCCGTTCGTGGGGATACGGTGCACGTTGGCCTTGCCCTCCAGCAGTTTCCTGACTGGCAGCGTGTAGCCGATGGAGATGGAATCGCCGATCAGCAAAACGCGTGGCAGGCTCGCGACATCCTGAATCGGGTCCATGGCCGGATTTGGGGGACGTTTGGCCTTGGCGGCTGGCGCAGGCTGCTGAGCGGTGGCGCTCAGCAGGACGAAAAGGAATGCGATGGCAGGAAGGAGGCGGTTCATGGAACCTCCCTTCACTGCCGAAAAGGCGGAATCTTTCAGACGATCTCCACGCTGACCTGGGCGCTGGTGTCCATCTCGCCGATGATTTTGGCGTTTTTGCCGCAGGTGAGGGCTTTGTCGGCATCTGCCGATGAGACGATGGCGACCCAGCCGAGGCCCATGTTGAAGGTGTCGATGGCGTCTTTCTGGTCCGCATGGCGCAGGACTTTTTGCACTACATCGTTCTGCCAGAATGGAATACGGAGATTTGCACCCAGACCACGCTTTAAGAACATGCGGCCGAGGTTTTCCGGCAGACCTCCACCGGTGATGTGGGCCATGGCCTTCGGACGGATGCCCGCGGCTTTGAGGGCAGCCGTCTGCTCATGATAGAGAAGCGTAGGCAGCAGCAAAGTACGCATCTCGTCCTCGCTGAACTGGATGTTCTCCTTTTCGATGATGCGTCGAACGAGGCTGAAGCCATTTGCGTGAAAACCTGCACTAGGCCAGCCGATGAGCACGTCACCGGCGGCGATGGTGCTGGGATCAAGCATATCTTCTTTTTCGCAAGCGCCGATGGCAAATCCGCTCAGCTCGACCATGCCCTCGGGGACCATGCCGGGCATCTCGGCCGTCTCACCGCCGGCGAGAATGCAATTGCAAGCCTCCAAGTATTCGGTCATGCCGGCGATAATCCGGGTGATCTGCGTCTTCTGAATCTTCGGGATGCCCACGTAATCGAGGAACATGATGGGATCAGCCCCAGTCGTGAGCACATCGTTCACATTCATGGCCACGAGGTCTTTGCCGGCGGCTTCGAGCTGATCGTGCTTGAGCAGCAGTTCGATCTTCGTACCGACCCCGTCACAGCCCGTGAGGATCATAGGATGCTTGTAGCCGCTGAGGTCGTAGGCAGCGGCGAACAGACCAAAGGGATTTGCCAGCTTCCGCTTCTGCTGGGTGCGCCGCACCAGCACGCCGATGTCATCGACCAGCGATGCTGCTTCGTGAATATCGACGCCGGCTTCTTTGTAGGTGTGTGCGGAGGGGCTGCTCATGGAAAATGGATGGCCAGTTGCCTAGCCCGAAAGCGGGGGCGGCTCAAACGGAAACTCACCATTGCGGGCTGGCGGCGCTGTTTCCGCCCCTCCCCCCGCAGGAACGATTTGCCCGGCCGAAGCAAGGCCGACCGTCTCGCGACGTAGGTTCTTCAGCCATCTGCCCTCCCACGCATGAAAAACACTGCCACTTCCTCACCGAGCATTCCGCAGGCTTTCAGCCCTGTGGGCGGCGATTTGCTGCGCATCGGCTCGACCCGCCGCGGCTTTTTGCAGACCGGGCTTGCGGGACTGGCGGGCATTTCAGTCCCATCCCTGTTCCAGCAGCAGGCCTTCGCTACAGCGGCGGGACAGGCCACGCGAAAGACGAATGTGGTGCTATTTTGGCTCTCGGGCGGTCCGAGTCACATCGACATGTGGGACCCCAAACCCGATGCGCCGAGCGAGATTCGCGGCCCTTTCGGCCACATCCCGACCAAAGTACCGGGCATCCATGTGTGTGAGCATCTGCCCCTGACCGCGAAGATCATGGACCGGCTCACGCTGATTCGCTCGGTCGATTGCAGCGCCAGCGATCACACCCCCATCACCATGCAGGCCTGCAATCCGCTGGCACGGCGCACGAATGATGGTCGTGATGGCGGCGGCTATCCATCCATGGGTTCCATCGCCGCAAAGTTTCGAGGGGCCAATGCCCCGGGAATTCCTGGGTATGTGGCTCTCGCGGATTCACTTCCCGCCGACATCTGGGGAGCGGGCCACATGGGCAATGCCTTCAATCCGGTCAGCGGCAAGGATTTGTCTGGCCGCCTCAAACTCGTCGAAGGCCTCAGCATCGAGCGACTCGGCACCCGCCGTGCTCTGGCCGAGCAAATGGACCAGTGGAAGCGTGGCATCGGTGCGAATGAATCCATCGCCTCGGCGGATCATTTCACGCAGCAGGCCTATGAGGTGCTCATGACCGGCAGCGCGCAGCACGCCCTCAATCTGGATGAAGAATCATCCGCCATGCGGGACAAATACGGCCGCGACAGCATCGGCGAGAAAGCCCTGCTCGCGCGTCGGCTCATTGAGGCGGGGTCCACCTTTGTGACCGTCAGCGGTGCCTGGGGTTACTTTGATCATCATGGTGATGAAGTGAAGTGGGGAGGCATCAAAAAAGGCCTGACCCCGCTGCTGCCCAGCGTGGACCGCACCCTGCACGCCATCGTCACTGATCTCGAAGACCGGGGGCTGCTGGACAGCACGTTGATTTTGATGATGGGCGAGTTTGGCCGCAGTCCCGTGATCAACAAGAATGCCGGACGCGATCACTGGCCGCGTGTGATGTCCATGGTCATGGCCGGCGGCGGTCTGCGCCATGGTCAGGTCATTGGCAGCACCGACAAGCATGGCGGAGAGATCGAGACCCGCCGAGTCGCGCCGGGCGACCTCGCCGCAACAGTGTTTCATCACCTCGGCATCGAACAGAACACCAACTGGATCGACCCTCAGGGCCGCCCGCGTCCCATCGTGGCCGAAGGTGGCAAGGTGATGGCAGAACTGGTGTGATGCACAGCGATTTCGCAGCCGTTAAGAATCCGGCGGGCGTCGCGTTTCGATCGCACTGACCATCTGCCGGATGTGGGGCTTGATTCCCTCACGAGGCTTCATGATCGCAAGACTCTGGTCAAACGAGCCCCATTTGAGCACTTTGATGTTTACGTTACGCGCACCCCATTGGTTCATTGAAGCCTTGGAGGGGCGGTAGAGATCGATAGTCTTGGTGCCGACGAGCGCTGAGCCGTAGTCGTCCACTTGATAGACATAGGGCTCGCCCTCGATCTTGAATTCCGTTCCCACAGGGTAAACAGACCAGTCAGCAGCGGCGCTGCGCACAGCACCAAACTTGAGGGTATTGCCGACGGCGCTCTTGGCACCGTAAACGATGTGATCGCTTTCACTTTGGGTATAAGCGGTCGTCTTCACATTGCTAATGGTGCTGCCAGAACGCAGACTCACCAGCTTTCGAGGCGCGACGTTGGAAACACTTTTGCAGGAAGCACAACCCGCGCATAGCGCGGCCAGCAAGAATAAACGGAGGTTGGTCATTTTAGGTTGGGCTCGACTTTTGGCGTGCCCGGGGGTGAAGGATGAGACAGCCATCCGGCGGCCATGTTCGAATTTTTGGAAAGCCCAATCACCATGCGGAAGTCCTGCTTAGAACGCCAACGCTCCCCATAGAAATCATAAACAACAGCCCCCATGAGCGTCTCACCCAACGAAGAAATCAACCCGGCATGCCGTTTCAAGTTCATGAAGTCGTTTTTGCTCTTCTTGTTGTTTTGCCATGCCATTGAGTGTTTCGCGGAAGAATACGACCTCGTACTCAATAATGGCCGTTTAATGGACCCGGCGACAAATTTGGACGCGGTCCGTCATATTGGCGTTCGTGCGGGCAAGATCGCCGCGATCTCTGAAACACCGCTTGCCGGTAAAGAAACGCTGAATGTGAAGGGTCATGTCGTCGCGCCTGGCTTCATCGACCTCCATGCTCATGGGCAGACCACGAGTGATATGCAGATCAAAGCTTGTGATGGCGTCACCACAGCGCTCGACCTGGAAGCGGGAGTGTATCCGGTGGCCGCGTGGTACCGTTCGATGGAAGGCACGGCACCGCTGAACTACGGAGCCACGGTGGGCCACATCGCCACACGCTTTGCCGCATTTCATCCTGGACTGAAGATCGGACACTGGGCGGTCAACCGCGCAAAGGTCGCGGGACTCGGCGCGAAGCCTGATGGAGCGAACAAGGGGGCGACGGACAAGGAATTGGAACTCATGGGCGCTGCGATACACCGTGGACTCGATGAGGGCGCTCTGGGCATTGGCTTTGGCATCAACTACACGCCTGCCGCCGCACCGAGCGAGATCGAGGCCATGTTTCGCATCGCAGCCAAGCGCAAGGTGCCCGCGTTTGTGCATACGCGCGCCTTTGGCATCGCCGCAATTCAGGAGGCGATCACCGCCGCAAAAACGACCGGCGCGGCGTTGCACATTGTACATGTCGGCAGCAGCGCCATCGGCGACATGAGGGAAGTTTTAAAACTCATCGATGCCAGCAAGGCCGCAGGCATGGACATCAGCACCGAAGTGTACCCCTACACCGCCGCATCCACCGTGCTGGAGTCCGCGATGTTCAATCCCGGCTGGCAGGACAATCTCAAGATCGACTACGGCGATCTCGCCTGGGCCGCGACAGGTGAACGGCTCACGCAAGAGAGTTTCGAGCGCTATCGCAAGCAGGGCGGCTGGGTGATCATCTACATGATGAAGGATGAAAATGTGGAGATGGCCATCGCACATCCCGGGGTGATGATCACGAGCGACGGCGTTCCCTTCATTGATGGCAAAGGCCATCCCCGCGGCGCGGGAACCTTCGCTCGCGTGCTGGGCCATTACTCGCGCGAGAAAAAGCTGCTGCCGCTGATGGAAGCACTCGCCAAGATGACGATCCTGCCCGCCCGGCGTCTGGAAGGATACGTACCGATGATGAAAGGCAAAGGCCGCATCGCCCTGGGCGCCGACGCGGACATCACCGTCTTTGATCCGGCGACCGTGATCGACAGTGCAACCTTTGAGTCCCCAACGGCACCTTCCGCCGGTATTCCCTATGTCATCGTGAATGGTGTTCCCGTCGTGTGTGATGGCAAACTCGTGAAAGAAGCCCGTCCTGGACGCGCTGTAAGGATCACTCCATGAAACACATTCTTCTAAGCTTAATCTTTGGCACTACCTTGCTCGCAGAGGACGCCCCGCAGTGGCGCGATCTCTTCAACGGCAAGGATCTCACCGGCTGGGTGGATGTGAATACCAGCCCTGAAACCTGGGGTGTCAAAGACGGCATGCTCGTTTGCAAAGGCAAGCCCATCGGTGTGATGCGCAGCGAGAAGCAGTATGAAAACTTCATCCTCCATATCGAATGGATGCACATGGAGGCAGGTGGAAACTCCGGCGTGTTTGTGTGGAGTGAAGGAACGGCAGCTCCGGGCAAAGAACTGCCGAAAGGCATGGAGGTGCAGATGCTGGAGCTCGAATGGCCGAATCTGCACCCCGGCAAAGATGGGCTACCGAACCATCCCGGCTATGTTTCAGGTGAACTCTTTGGCGCGAATGGACTTGAAGGCATCCCGGACAATGCACGCGGCAGGCGCAGCATGTCGTGGGAGATGCGCTGCAAGGGCAAAGGCGAATGGAACACCTATGATGTCGTGTGTGTGGATGGCACGGTGAAGCTTTCGATCAATGGCAAGTTCGTGAATGGCATCAGCCAGTCCACGGTGCGCAAAGGTTATCTCTGCCTTGAATCCGAAGGCGCCGAGATTCATTTCAAAAACATCCGAATTCTGGAACTGCCCGGCGGCCGGGTGACGCCAGAACAGACGGCGCCGGTCGTAAAGTAGCCATCTAAAGTAGCCATCTCGCTCCGCCGAGATGAGCACAGCGCTCTCGCAGACGGAATAGGTATGCGAGAACATCATGCGCTGTCGTTGAACCTGAGCTCATCTCGCGGAGCGAGATGGCTACTGTTCTGTCGCCTTCACAAGCTCCTCGACCTTCGTCGCGATCCGCTCCTCCACGGTCTCGGTGTAAGGCGCACGGTGACCATATTCAAACATGCCCGTGATTCCTTCATAGCCGCCCTCTTTAAGCACACGCAGGCTGGGCACATAGCTGGTGAGATCGTTGTTGTAGCCACAGACCCAGGTGGTGTTCCAGCCGTAGCTAGCTTTGAACTTGAGTGAGTAGTCCACCACCGTCTCACCGGTCAGTGCGATGAACTGAAAATCTGTGCCGATACGCCAGACTTGAATTGGATACTTCACTTGATCGGGCGGCGAACCGAGTGTCTCGTATTGGCGGATGAAGTGCTCGAATTCGCGTTTTGGCATGCCGCTGAGGTTCGGGAGGCGTTGTTTGAGTTCTTCGAGCGAAATGCCGGGTTGCATCGACAGCTCCGTCTCGCCCATCGCCGCATGAATCGGCCCGCTGAGTGGCGGCATCTTGGTGGCGATCACCTGACGCACTGCCTCGGCCAAAACTTTGCCATACATGCTTGCGAGTTCGATCGCTTCGACATCTTTGCCACGAATGCGCGGCAGCGGATTCGCATCGCCACCGCAGTTTTGCACAAACATCGCCACCGATCCTGGGAACGACTTTTCCAACTCAAGCTGCGCGAAGCCTGCGTAGTCGCCATTGATGCTGAGGCCTCCGAGCGCTGTCGTGTGGCAGGAATAGCCAAAGACGATGACCTTGAGATCATTGCCTGCCTTCACGGTGATCACCGGCACATCCTGATCCACCTGCCCGCCAAGCGCGCGGCTCTCCGGACCGCGTGAGCGCCGCCGATTTACCGCCACACCAGCGAGACCTTGCTCAAAGGCAAGTTCAGCGGGCGCGAGGTTTGCGATGGCTTTTCCAATCGCCTCATCGTACTTGGCATAAACCATCGCGGTGTAGCGATTCTTCACCGCTGCCTCTTCCGGTGTGAATTCATAGTACAGCCACAGCACATCCGCCGTCACCGGGCAGGAGTGATTGTGCGAGGTGTTCAGGATAAGCCGCTCTCTTGGAATGCCATGCTTTTCCAGAGCCGCCTTCGCGATGATGGAGACCATCTTATCGCTCAGTCCCACCAAGTCTGCCGTCACCAGCACTGACGTCGCGCCCGAGTCATCCTTGAGCGCGAGCGCCTTTAACCAGATGGGATGCTCCACTCGCTGCGACATGCGGGTCTTGCCGCCATACCCTGCGAGGGGCACAGACTCTGTGGGTGTGATATTCGCTTTGGCCACCCCAGCCTGCCATGCGGCGGAGGCGACGGCGGCATGGAGCATGGCGAGAAGCGACAGCAGAGTGAAGATGTGTTTCATGCAATTCAGAGGTCACATACGACCGCGGCCAGCAGACTTGTCAGAGCAAGTTTGCACTTGCCGCCTCTTGTATCTTAAATCAGCATAAGAGTATATGAACCGGGCATTCATTTCCCTGACGACTCTGACTTTTTTGATTCTCCTTGGTGGTCGGACCATCGCCAAAACTCAAAAGCCAAGCGAAGAGATGATCCTGATTTTGCTTCATTACAAATCCGGCCCGAATGATCTGGATGTCAAAAAGCTGCCCTTGGATAAGGGTATGGACTTTCCTTCAAAAAAGGAAATGCCTGAATACGAAGTGTACAATGTCCCTTACCCTGAAGGCTTCGCCGATTATTTTGGCTACAGTGTTTATCTCCACATAAAATCGGGACGCTACTGGATTCACCAAAGTGGAGGGGTGGCAGGAGTCAGCAATTTTTACGGCCCTGGTTTGGTGAAGGATCTGCGAAAGTGACGAACGGTCACTTCACCTCCGCAGCCATCTCCAGCAGGGCATCCATCATTTTCACGGATGCCTGGGGCTCAAGGTTGTTCGTGCCGGGCCATGTTTCGTAGCCGCCGAGTTCAAAGTGCCGCGGGGTGGGCATGTAGCCGTAGTAGCCGTTTGCCAGCTCGACCATGAAGGATTTGGCGAAGGGGCTGCGCTTACGGAATTCGACACCGGTTTCAGCGAAGGTTTCCGTCGGGGTTGTGCCGATGCAGATGTCGCCGATGCGGAGGATCTGCACGGGGGACTTGGTGGCAGGGCTGGCCTGCGCGAGGCGCTGAATGCGCCCGGCATAGGCGAGAGGCAGATCGGCCTTGCCCTGGATGCGAGGAGTTTTGGCCTCAGTTTCTTTGGCCCAGGCGATGAGTTCCGGATCGATCTTGCGCCATGCGATGTCGAGCTCACGATAGCGGGCGGCGAGAGGGGCGCTTTTTTGCCAGGTCACGCTGGCCAGGGCGGTGTTTACTTTTGCCGCCACGTCTTCGGCGACGTAACGCATCTGCTCATAGGGCTTTTTGCGCGGCTGCGGATTGCGGAAGTTGATGTTGTTGGCGTCACCGCTGGTGCCGTTGGCCATCATCGCGACGAAGGGTGGATCGTCGTTGCCGCCGGATTGCAGACGCTTCAGGGCCTCGCAGTATATACCGTAGTAGTCAGCAGAGATGTCCGCGCCATTCACGCCGCCAACATAATGCAGGGAATACGCAGAATAGAGCGAGATGAGCCGCCCGCCGGGCTCGCGCAGGGCGATGAATGAAACAACGGGATCGGGCTCGCCCGCAGGCTCGACAAGTGCGGGATTGCCTGCTCCGGGGTTCATCTTCACCTTGTCGATTTTGCCGAAGGGATTGGGGGGCATTTTGCCCTCCTGAAGAAACCAGCGGCGGATATGCACATGCTCCGGTACCGCCACTGTACCAAAGGCGATCTCCGCCGGACGCAGCAGATAGAGCGCACGGCGCACACCATCTGCGATGCGGCGAACGACGAACTTTTGGTAGTCCGTGAGTTCCAGATCCGAAAAATAACCCCGAACCGGACCACCCAGGGCATTCACCGCCGAATGGGTGTGCGTGCCGGAGATCACCACATGGGCCGCAGGGATGCCGGTTTCCTTTTCAATCAGCTCCCGTGCAGCCACACAAACGCTGCGGTGGAGTCCGAGCAGATCGCAGACGACGAGGGCGAGCTTTGTTTTACCATCATCAAGCACGAGGCAGCGTGCGTGAAGTTCATCGTGAATGTTGGTGCAGGGGTAGGGCAGGAAACCGCCCACGACCTCGCCACCGAGATCCGGCGTGATGTTGCTGGTGGCGGCGCCAGCCATCAAAGGAGCCTTGGGCGTGTCCGCAGCATGAAGAGTGGCAACGACAAAGAGAGCGAGGAAAAACGAGCGCATGAATCCTATACAGCGCTGAAGAGCCGGTTTTGTCATGGCTTCCAATCCACCGGCAGACTGAGCGACCACACTTCATTTGAAAGTGGCCTCGCATGCCCGCCTGCGAGCCAGAGTTTGTCCTGGAACACGAATACCGAGTGCTCATGCCGTGCCTTCCAGCAGGTCTTCGTTTCCAAACGCTGCCAGCTCTTGCCATCTGCGCTGTGCCAGACATCACCGAAATTATCTTTTTCCTTCGACCAGCCGCCGAGCACCCACATGCGCCCACGATATACAGTCGCGCTGAACCACAGCCGTGGTGCCCAGGGTGCAGACTCCGTTTCACAGGTCCAGTTCACGCCATCCCTCGATGACCACACGTCATTCTTTGCGTGATAAGCCGGAACGTAATTCCCGCCGCCGAGCACGTAGATTTTGTCGTTAAGCACCAATGCCTGATGATAAGCGCGCGGCGACCACTCTGCTTTTGCAGTCTCAAGCTTCCATTCTTTGCCATCCGCAGACGACCACACATCGTTCTTCAGGTTCGCATCATCGCCGAAGTAATAGTTCTCCGTGCCGCCGAGCATCCACATTCGACCGCGATGCTCCACCAGACCCGCAGCAAGCCTTGGTGTCCAGCCTGCGCCTGAAGCGACCTGCCCCCATGTCACGCCATCAGTGGATGACCACACTTGATTGCTCGCTGAATGACCCGGCAGACGGCCTTTGTGCCACCCGCCCATGATCCACATTTGATCATGAAAGGTGAGGCTCATCGCGAGATCGCTATGCAACCACGGAGCATTCGGTGCGTTCAACTTCCATGCTTTGCCATCGCTGGAGGCCCAGACATCCCGAGGCGGCTCCTCAAACGACTGAAACCAGCCGCCACCGATCCAAAGCTGATCCTTAAACACCCACTCCGCCTGCGAGTCACGCGCCTGCCAGGCTGCTTTGGATTCAAGCGCCCAGTTAATCTCGGCAGCAGAGGCCTTCAGGCTGATGCACCCGAGAAGAAGTAGAAGGAGCGACCGCATAATTCAGATCTCCGACTCCTTTGGCAGCAGGAAGGGTGCGCGATATTCACGGCCGAGGAGGTCGTTGGCAGGGGCGTTGTCGAGGAAGAATTCCTTGCCGCCATCCATGCGAAGATGCTGACCAAGGGTGAGTTTTGTCTTGTCCAGATCGACACCCGCATCGCTGAGATAATGGCGGGTGCGCTCCAGCGTCTCCTGCACATCATCGTGTACCTTGATTTCCCCGAGGCTCTTCGCGATGTCGTTCACCGAAGTCTGGGAGCCGAGCCGATACGAGATATTGGCGATGTGGCAGAGCGCGCTGCTTTGATGGCCCTCCTCGATCTCCGCTTTCAGATCGCCCTGCTTGCGGCTGCGCACGGCATTGAGGAAATTGGCGAAATGGTTCTCGGACTTGCCTTCGAAGGCGCGGACGAGATTGCCCTTCGGATCGTAGAGGTTTGTGTCGGCAATGATGCCTTCGCTGCCGTAGAAGAACCACATGGATTTGATCGTCGGATGAAACGGCGCGGATTTAAGGCCACGCGTTTCCGAGATGATCGTCTTGTCGCCGAAATCAAAGATGCCCACCTGCGAGTTTGGCGTCTCCGCGACATCAGTGTAACCGAGACGGCCACCGTAGCTCAACACGCTGCGGCCAAGACCGGTCACACCCAGGCCCCAGCGGCAAATGTCGAGTGAGTGGACGTTGTTGTTGCCGATCTCACCGCTGCCGGTGTTCCAGAACCAATGCCAGTCGTAGTGAAACTTGGGCCGGTTGAGTTTCGGCATCGCCGCTGGTCCGGCCCAGAGGTCGTAATCGCAGCGCGGCGGCATCGCGCATTCGGCCGGCCCACCGATGGAACCACGCCCGCCGTAGATGATGCTTTTCGCCAGCTTCACCTCGCCGAGTTTGCCCTCGCGCATGTATTTGACCGCCTCGGCCAAAGCACCCCGGGAACGATTCTGAGTCCCACCCTGGCAGATGCGGCCCAGCTTTCGCGCCGCCTGCACCATGCGCCTGCCTTCGATGACATTGTGGCTCACCGGCTTTTCGACATACACATCCTTGCCCGCCTGCATCGCCCAGATCGCAGACAATGAGTGCCAGTGATTTGGCGAAGCGATGAACACGACATCGACCGACTTGTCCTCCAGCACCTTTCGCAAGTCCTGCACCTTCTTCGGCATCGGCCGTTTCAATTCGACGAGCAATGCGCCCAACTCATCCGTGCGGTCGAGATCCGGGTCACATACATAAGCGACATCGCAGTCCGCGAGCCGCGCCAGCTCCCGCGCATGCGCCTTGCCACGAATGCCGCAGCCGATGATCGCAGCAGTGATTTTTTCATTGGCGCTGACCGGCTTGGGATCAGCTGCAAACAAGGGCGCTGGCAGGCTGACTGCGGCGGCAGCCATGAGGGAGTCTTCAAAGAAACGGCGGCGAGTGAGAGAACGCATGATGGGAAATTCATACGAGGCAAGAAGTGCCAAGCTTGCTGTTTCACCCAAATGAACCGGCGCCTTCAAGAGTGCGGAAGCGTAACGCGCCGCAGAGAAGAGGTGATCGGCTGCGAGTTCTGGCTGTTGGAGGCGTATTCACCCGTCATGATTCGTTTCCTTGTCCTCATCACCTTCGTTTGGATATTGAATGCCTCCGCTGAGGACTGGCCGCAGTTCATGTTTAATTCGGCGCACTCCGGCAACGCGGCGGCTCGTGACATCGACGCGGAAAAGCTGCGCCTGCAGGGCACGTTGTCGATGACGGACGGCATCTACACCTCCCCAGTGATTGCGGAGGGCAAGGTGTATGTCGTGGATGGATCAGGTTACGCCGCGTGCTTCGATGCCGCGACGCTGAAGGAGGTGTGGCATTTTCAAAGCAAAGGAGGGAAGCAGAACGTGAACAACGTGAGTTCACCGGCCATCGTGGGCAGGCACCTGCACTTCGGCACCGCAGCGGGGATCTATTACGTGCTGGATAGCAGCACCGGCGCGGTGGTGAAGGAGATCGATTGCGGCGAGCCGATCTTTAGCACGCCGGTCATCGGCAAGGACCGTGTCTATTTTGCCACGCTCGGCGCGCAGGTCTATGCGATCACGAACGAGGGAGAGGTGAAGTGGAAATGGGACTTCGTGAAGGAGGTGGTCGGCTTCGACGGCAACCGCTGGAGCGGAGAGGAGTGGGCGAAGTTCTGCGAGAAGCGGATGCTGACTACGCTGAAGCCGGGAAGCAAGCCCACGTCCAGCGACGGGCGCGTGACGTGGAAAGATCACTTCGTCTGCTCGCGCGACATCTGCCTCATCCGCGGGAACACCGTGGTCATGCCAGCGGGAGGGCGCACGCTGTTCATCGAAGACACGGGTGACGCGCCGAAGCTGAAAGCCACGGGTGAGATTCCGGAGTGGTCCGGCAAGGAATTCCCCGCGACCTTTGGGCAGAGCGCGGATGATGACGGCAACGTGTATGTGCAGTGGCACCGCCGCGACAATGCGGGCCGCGTGGACATCATGCGACTGGAGGGTGACACGCTGACAACCGGCGACTTCGTGCCGGGCACGGACACGAATATCCGCATGGACGGTCTGCTGAGCTTTGCCCCTGTGGCTATTCGCGGGAAGGATGTTTACCGGGTGCGTCCGGAAAGTGAGCGGGGAGTCATGCGGCACCGGCTGGACGCCAAGGATGACAGAGGCGAAGTGCTGACGATGGGGGGATATATCGCTCCGCCTGTGCTCACCAAGAATCACCTCATCGTGGGCGATCTGGATGGACGCCTGCACATTGAGCCTATTGCGGAGCATCTTGCGCGCGCCAGCTCCATCGAGGTCTCGGATGCAGCGATCTCCGCACCTGTGGCGGTGACTGATGGCCGGATCTATGTGCCTAGCGAGGACGGTCGGGTCTATGTCTTTGGTCCCAAGGACGCCGAATATGCAGGACATGAGCGGGACGACATCGCCAAAATCCGCAGCCCGCTCACCGGCAAGCTGGCCTCCGCCGAATACGATTGGTACACGAACTACGGCAACTTCGCGGGGCAGAACTCAAACAACCAGGGCATAGCGCCACCACTGCGCATGCGCTGGGCGCGGCGGCTCGAAGGCACAGTGAAGCATCTGCCAGTGTGCGGAGGCGGACGAATCTACACGCACACCGCCGAAGGGCAGATCATCGCCTGTGAGCAGGACACTGGCCGGCTGCTGTGGCGGCGCTGGTGGCCGGATGTGTATCTGTCTTTCACGTCACCGCTGTTCATCGACGGCAAGCTCCTCATCCCGCAGGCAGGCATTAAAAAATCGTTTGTTCGTTGTCTGGATGCCGCCACTGGGCAGATGCTCTGGGAGGCCCCATTCACGGGGTCACCGAGCTGGAGCCGGCAGTTTCCACCGGTCGTCTCCGGGAAGATCGCGATCTATGCCAGCGGCACAGGCGACTACGCGCCGCAAGGAAGCGAGAAGCCATGGACCTTTGGCGGAGCACCGGTCAAACCCGCCGACGGACATGATGTCATGAGCTTCATCTATTCCAATGACAATCCATACTACCCGACGAACCACCACCCGCGTGTCTGGGCTTGGGATCTCGACACCGGCAAGGTGGTGTGGGAGAAAGACTTTTCCGATCAAGGGCGTGGCGGCAACGACTGCGGCATCTGCATCCTCGATGGCAAGTTGTACTACTCCGTGTTCTTCGGCTATGACGCCGACCAGCGCGCGCGCCGGGGGCAACCGGTGGGCAATAACGGCCTCACGGTGTGCATCGAGCCGAAGTCCGGCAAAATCCTCTGGCAGACGAACGACTATTACGTCACCGCCAAATGCACGCTGAGCGCACGCGATGGCAGGCTCTATATTGGCGGGTACAACAAGGCCGATGCGGGCACGGAAGACCGCTTTGTCTGGTGCCTCGATGCAAACACCGGCAAACTCATCTGGAAATCCGACGCCGTGACTTCGGCCCTGAACGTGGTCAGCGTGGGCGAGAGATTCATCTTCTCCAATGCGCTGCGTGGCAAAGGCAACATCTTTGACCGCAACACTGGCAAAGTCACTTACAGCATCCTCACGAACTATGCGTGCTGCCGCTTCACCCTGAGCGAGCCGTATGTCCTGGGCGCAAACATGGACATGATCGACCTCTCGCAAGAGGGCAAGCTGGTCTCCACAGGACCTGCCATCGATTCACGCGAATGCCTCGGCGCGGTGGTGAGCAACGGCCGAATCTTTTACACCTCCCAGGCGAGCGGTTTTGTCGTGTCGCAGACGTATGGGCCGGAGTCCAAAGAACTGCCGCCTGCATGGGAGGTGCGGAACGAGGTCAAGAAATGATGAGGATGAGTGAAACGTTTACTTTACCCAGCGAATGCACGATGGCATCGGCATCTCGACTGGAGTGCCGGTTGCTATGATCTTCCCGCTCGTGGCATCAATCCGAAACACGACCACGCTGTTTCCCGGCATGTTCGCGCAGAGGAGCCACCGGCCATCCGGGGTGATGAGCAGGTTCTGCGGCCCTTTGCCGAGGCTGGGATCGATGGAGAGGAGCGTGAGTCTGCCATCGTCACCTATGCGATATGACGCGATGCTGTCGTGGCCCCGATTTGTGCCGTAGAGATACTTGCCGTCTGGGGTGATTTTCAAATCAGCCGTGTAGCTCTTGCCACTGAATCCGTCGGGAAGTGTGGCGATGGTCTGCCGCTCAGTGAGCGTGCCGGATGCGGGGGTATAATCAAAACACGTCACTGTGTTTGCCAGTTCGTTGATCACATACACATGCCTGCCGTTCGGATGAAAGGTGATGTGCCGCGGACCGGATCCGGGCTGCGTCTTCGCAAAGGGCTGGGCCTCATTTGGCGTGAGCTTTGCCTTGGCCGCATCAAGTTGGTAAACTAGGATCTTGTCGATACCCAGATCGGCAGCGAGTGCGAAGCGGTTGTCGGGACTGATGACGATGCTATGCGCATTGGGTCCCTTCTGGCGTTCGGGATCAGTGCTGGAGCCGCGGTGCTGCACAAATGTGGCTGCTTCTCCGAGCAGACCATCCTCTTTCACCGGCAGCGACGCCACACTTCCTGACGCGTAATTTGCCACCACCACGGTCTTGCCCGTGGCATCGACATCAAGATAACACGAAGCCGTTCCGCGCGCAGACTGCTGATTCAGCTTCTTCAGCCGGCCGGCGCGGCCTTCAAGAGCGTAGGCCGCCACAAATTCATCATCCGCCCCACCGAACTTATCGGAATTGATCGCATAGAGGAATCGTTGGTCGGGCGAAGCCGCCAGAAAGAACGGATTCTGAATATCAGTGGTTCGATGCAATGGCTGCAATGCGCCTGTCTTCGAGTCGAAGCGAAACGCATGAATGCCAGCTTTGTCCCCCGAGGCGAACGCGGAGATAAACACCAGAGGTTCGGCCGCCGATAGCGTGACGGAGGCCATGCAGAGAGCAGCTAGAAGTGAGAATGTAAAATAGCGCATAACGGAATGGTAGGTCTCACGCAAGAATGCCAGTCACCACATCACCATACACGTCTGTCAGACGGAAGTCGCGACCAGCATAGCGATAGGTGAGCTGTTCATGATCGAGGCCGAGCTGATGCAAAATGGTCGCATGCAGATCATGAACATGAACCTTCTTTTCGACGGCATTCATGCCGAGTTCATCGGACGCACCATAGGCGAGGCCGCCTTTGATGCCACCACCGGCCAGCAGGGTGCTGAAGGCGGTGTGGTGATGGTCGCGACCGCGGCGCATGGGATCGACCTGCTTGTTTTTGTCCTGGGTTTCCTGTGAGTAGGGCGTGCGGCCAAACTCACCTGTCCAGACGACGAGGGTGTCTTCCAGAAGGCCACGCTGCTTGAGATCGCTGATGAGTGCGGCGGAGGCGCGGTCGCTGTCGGCGCAGAGTTTGGGATGGTTCTTGTAGTGGTCGCTGTGCGTGTCCCAGGGCTGGTTGCTGCTGCTTGTGTAATAGACGCTGATGTAGCGCACGCCGGACTCGGCAAGACGGCGCGCCAGGAGGCAGGAACGGCCAAAGGGGGTGTCGCCATAGAGCTCGCGCATCTTTGCGGGCTCGCGGCTGATGTCGAAGGCATCGCTGGCGGCGCTCTGCATGCGGTAGGCGGTTTCCATGGCCTTAATCTGGCCTTCGAGCGCGTGGTCCTGCTCGCGCTTCGCCGCATGCAGGTGGTTGAGCTTTTGAATGAGGTCGATCTGCCGCCGTTGCTGCGCGGGGGCGAGCACGGAGTTGCGCACGTTGGCGACGAGCTTGTCCACGCTCATGTCGGAAGTGATGACGCCGGTGGCCTGATACTCCGAAGGCAGGAAGGAATTGCTCCACAGGGCGGGGCCCACCACGATGTTGGGTGTGGGCCGCAGCACGACGAAGCCGGGCAGGTTTTCATTTTCACTGCCGAGGCCATACAGCACCCATGAGCCCATGGATGGGCGGATGGGCTGGAGATTACCGGTGTTCATCATGAGCAGCGCGGGCTCATGATTCGGCACATTGGTGTGCATGGAGCGGATGACGCAGCAGTCGTCAATGATGCTGCCCAGAGCAGGCAGGCTTTCGCTCACTTCGATGCCACTCTGTCCGCACTTGTGAAACTGCAGCGGGGATGACATGAAGCCGCTGGTCTTCGGTGCCTTGTAGAGCTTGCCGGAGGGCTGCTGGCCTTCGTATTTTTTCAGCGCTGGTTTGGGATCAAAAGTATCGATGTGCGAGGGCGCACCGTTCATGAAGAGGAAGATGACCCGCTTGGCGCGAGGAGTGATCTGCTGCTTCACCGCGGCCTGCGCCTGAGCGCCCATCATGCCCGCAAGGCCGATGGCACCAAAGCCAGCCGAGAGGCGGTGGAGGGCTTCGCGCCGGGTGAGTTGCGCGGGATTGGGATCAGTCCACATAGAGCATTTCATTGGTGGCGAGAAGCGCCTGCGCGAGCTGCTCCCACGCATTGGGGCCGGATTCAATGGCGGGCTGCTGCAAAAACTCACGGGCGATGGCGAGTTCCTCCGCATCGGGCTCGCGCGCAAAGAGGAGTGCGTAGGCGTGGCGGATGCGGGCGGCATCATCGCCGCTGATCTGTTGGATGCGCCGGGCGAGTTGTTTGGCCTGCTCGATGATGAAGGGGCTGTTCATCACATAGAGCTTCTGGGTGGGCGTGGTGCTGGTGCTGCGACGTGCGGCATGGACATTGGCATCCGGGTAGTCGAAGAGCATGAGCGTCTTGTTCAGCTCACGGCGGCTGACCTGGGAGTAGATGGTGCGCTTGTGATGCACGGGTGCGTCCAGATTCAGCGAGGTGCCCCCTTCCCTACTGAGCGTGCCTGCGGTGGCCATGATGGCATCGCGCCAGGACTCGATGCCGAGCTGGCGACGGTTCATGCGCCAGAGGTGATCGTTTGCTTCATCAAGCTGCGCATTCGCCGCGCTGCCGCTGCTGCCCTGGCGGTAGGTGGCGGACATGACGAGCTCGCGCATGAGGCGCTTCACGGACCAGCCGTTCTGCATGAAGCGCAGCGCGAGGTCATCGAGCAATTCGGGATGCGTGGGCTTGTCTCCGGTGGTGCCAAAGTTGCTCGGGGTGCGTACCAGCGGTCTGCCGAAAAGCAGATCCCAGACGCGGTTCACCATCACGCGGGCGGTGAGAGTATTGGTTGGATCGGTGATCTGGCGGGCCAGCTCCGCGCGGCCGCTGCCTTGGAGAAACTTCACCGGCTCATCCTTGCTGAGCACCTGCAGCCAGCCACGCGGGACATTGGGGCCGGGCGTCTTCACATCGCCGCGATCATAGACGGGGAGGTCATGCGGATTCACATCCCGCACGATGTGCAGGGTGCCGGGGTCCATTTTGTCGGCCAAAGTTTTGCCGTCCTCATCCTTGCCATCGGGGCGCAGGTTGACCATCTGCATGGAGGCAAAGACACCGGCCATGGCGTAGTAATCGCGGGCGGTGATGGGGTCGAACTTGTGATCGTGGCAGCGAGCACAGGCCACGGTGAGGCCGAGGAAGGTCTGTGACACGGTATCCACCTGCTCCGACCATTCTTCCGCCTGCACATCGAGCTGGCCGCGCGCATACAGCTTGTGCCCGAGACCCAGAAAGCCGAGCGCGGCGAGATCCGCTTTGTTTTGCGGGTCGATCAAATCCACCGCGAGCTGCTTCTGCACGAAGGCATCGTAAGGCAGGTCCGCATTGAAGGCGGCGATGACCCAGTCGCGGTAGCGCCAGGCGTTCGGATAGGCGAAAGAGGAATTGTTGCCCACCTGATGCGCCTGATCTTCGGCATAGCGGGCGAGGTTCAGCCACATGGCGGCCATGCGTTCGCCAAAGGCCCGGCGACTGAGCAGACCATCCACGAGCCGGGCGTAGGCATCCGGACGTGTGTCATTCACAAAGGCCTGCACTTCCTCCGGCGTGGGCGGCAGGCCGGTGAGATCAAACGTGGCGCGGCGGATCAAGGTGCGTGCATCGCCCTCGCGTGTGGGCGTGAGGTCAGCGGCCTCCATGCTGGCGAGGATGAAGCGATCCACACGCTCACGCGGCCATGTGGTTTCCTTCACCTTCGGCAGGGCCTGCTTCTTCGGCCGCACAAAGGACCAATGCTGACGCGCCTTGGCCCAGTCAATCGGCGCAGGCTCGCCCGCCTGCGTGGTGACGCAGAGCAGCAGCAGGGTTGCGATGGTTTGAAACGGGGCGTTTGGCACCCGGACATTACGCACGCAGGAGCCCTGTTTTACGCTCGATAATCCCAGTTAGGCAATCAGCCCCTTCACCACCTTGGCCGGGTTAACCCCGGTGAGACGGAAGTCGAGGCCTTGGAAGCGGTAGCTGAGCTTGTTATGGTTGAGGCCGAAGAGATGCAGGATGGTGGCGTGGAAGTCGTGGATGGAGACAGGATCACGCGCGACGTGCCAGGCAAAGTCATCCGTTTCGCCATGCACCTGCCCGCCTTTGATGCCGCCGCCCGCCATCCAGAGGCTGAAGGCATAGGGATGATGATCGCGGCCCGTGACCTTCTTGAAACCTTTCCGATTTTCGCCCAAAGCAGTGCGGCCAAACTCGCTGCCCCACACGACGAGCGTGGTGTCGAGCAGGCCGCGTTGTTTGAGGTCTTTGAGCAGAGCGGCGATGGGCTGGTCGACCATCCCGCAGTTGTGCGCGAGCTGGGGATCAAGAGCGCTGTGGTGGTCCCACGAGGCGTGGATGATGTTCACGAAACGCACGCCGCGCTCCACCATCCGCCGCGCATTCAGGCACTGCCGCGAGAAAGTCTGGTAGTTGCCGATGCCGCCAAGGTTGCTCTTGATGGGCGGCTCGATGCGGTTCACGCCGTAGGCATCCTGTGTGGCCTGGGATTCACCGCTAAGATCGACCAAATCCGGTGCAGCGCTCTGCATGCGGAAGGCGAGTTCGTAACTGTTTATGCGGGCAGCGATCTCGGGATCACCGATGTGCTGGTGCTGAAGGCGGTTGAGATCATTCAGGGCGCGAATGCTCGCGGACTGCATCTCTGGCGAGATGCCTGCGGGATTGCCCAGGTTCAGAACAGGCGAAGCACCATTGCGAAACATCACTCCAGAATACGATGATGGCAGGAAGCCGCTGGACCAGGTGGAGCTGCCGCCCGGCAGCCCGCGACCTTTGCTGACCATGACGACATAGGAGGGCAGCTCCTGCGACGGATTGCCGAGACCATAGGTCACCCACGAACCTACGCTGGGACGCCCGAGGCGGGATTCGCCGCAGTTCAGCATGAGCTGGCCCGGCAGATGATTGAACTGCGTGGTGTGCATGGACCGCACCAGTGCGATGTCATCCGCGCAGGTGGCTATGTGCGGCAGCAGATCACTGATTTCCATGCCGCACTGGCCGTGCTTTTTGAAGACGCGGCTGGTGCCCATCACCGTGGCCGTGTCTTTTTGCAGGAAGGCAAATTTCGCATCTCCCACGATCGAATCGGGCAGCGGCTGGCCGTCGTATTTGTTGAGCAGCGGCTTTGGGTCAAAGAGGTCCATCTGCGAGGGCCCGCCTTCGAGGAAGATGAAGATGCAGCGCTCCGCTTTTGGCGCGAAATGCGGCCTGCGCGTGGCCAGGGGATCGGCCGGGATGTCGGCCGCCGCAGCGAGCAGGCCATCCTGCCGCAGCAGTGAAGCCAGGGCGAGCGTGCCGAGGCCACAGGAACTCGTCGCGAGAAAATCGCGACGGGTTTGGGTGATGTATTCCTGCGGCGACATGAGGGTCAGGCCAGTTCCTTGATCGACTGGAATTCGTTATCGACCAGATAATGTGGGCGACCTGAGAAGTCCGACACCGTGCTGGTATGCGGATTAATGCCCAGATTGTTGTAGAGCGTGGCGAAGATCTCCTGGAAATGCACAGGACGGTCCGTGGCCTCACCCCCAAGGCGGTCCGTGGCGCCGATGACCTGGCCATTCTGCATGCCACCCCCGGCGAGCAAAGCGCAGGAAACATTGGGCCAGTGGTCACGGCCGCCTTTGTCATTCACGCGCGGCGTGCGCCCGAATTCGCCCCATGCGAGCACGGTCACATCTTTGTCCATGCCACGTTCATTCAAATCCTGCACAAGGGCACTGATCGCCTGATCAAAGTCGGGCAGGTTTTCCTGGGCGTTTTTGAAGTTCTGCCCATGCCAGTCCCAGAAGCTGTAGCTGAGAGTCACCACTCGCACACCGGCTTCGACCAGCCGCCGCGCCAGCAGGAACTGCTCATTGAGCCGAGGTGCGGCATCGCCCTGGATTTTATCAGTGCCTTTGCCGTAACGCTCGCGGACCTTGGGAGATTCTTTGGAAAGGTCGAGCGCATCGACGAGCTGCGAGGAAGTCAGAATGCCGTAGGCCTGCTGCCGGAAGACATCGATGCCCGCCATGGTGCCCGAAGCATCGGTCTCGCGGCGGAAGGTGTCGAAGGCGGAGAGCAGTCCGCGCCGATCACCCAAACGCTCCAAGGTCACACCATTGAGTGACATATCCTCCTTGCCCCGTTCCAAAGGCATGAAAGGCGCATGTGCCACACCGAGGAAACTCGGGCGCCCCTGATTGTAAGGCGTGTGCTTCATCTGCTGGGAGAGGTTCACGTAGCCGGGCACCGTGGGTGCGCCGCCTTTGAGCTTGGACACCACGCTGCCGATCTCCGGCCAGCCGCCAGGAGGTGCATTGTTGCTGAGGCGACCCGTTACACACTGAAAGCTTTCATGCCGGTCCTTCGCTCCCACGACGCTGCGAATGAAGGTGAGCTTGTCCGCCATCTTCGCCATGCGCGGCAGATGCTCGCTGATCTGGATGCCCGAGACATTGGTGCCGATTGGCTTGAACGGACCCCGCACCTCCGACGGAGCATTCATTTTCAGGTCATACATGTCCTGATGCGGGGGACCGCCAGGCAAATAGACAAGGATGAGCGCCTTCTGCGATTTGCCAACTCCCTGTGCCGACTCCGCACGCAGCAGTTCTGGAAAGCTCAGGCCTCCGAGACCAAGCCCGCCGATACGCAGAAAAGAACGTCGCGAAAGGCCGTCGCAGTAGCGGTTGGCGGGCTGTTTGGAGAAGAGAGTAAGCATGGGGTCTAAACGACGGCAGGGCTGAAGGTGTTGCGGTGCGAGGTGACGAAAGGGGGCTATTCCCGATTGATGAACTCATCCAAGTTCATGAGCACCCGCGCGACAGCGACGAGCGTGGCGGCTTCGATCTGATCGGACACGGGAACAAAGGTGCTGGTGCTGCCAAGGATCTCCAAGGTTTTTGCACCACCCTTTTCCACACGGACTTTCTGTTCACTGTGAAAGCCGGCAAGGCGCTGCATCTCCTCCGCGCGCGGCGAACGGTTGAGCGTCACTTCAAACAGGAGTCGCAAGCGTTTGGCAACATCATGAGGTGACTCACGCATCGCGCGCAAGGCAAGCGCCTGCGCTGCTTCAACGAAGACGCTGTCATTCATCATGGCGAGCGCCTGGAGTGGTGTGTTGCTGCGTTCCCGGCGCACACAGGCGTCTGCGGCGTCGGGTGAATCAAAGGTGGTCAGAGTGGGATACAGCACGCTGCGCAGAGTAATGATGTACAGACTGCGGCGGTAAATCTCGTCGCCAGGACTGGCCTTCCAGTTTGATGAGCGACCCACATCAAACACATCTTCTGGAAGTGGAGGCCGGAAACTGGCTCCGCCGATGGTGCGCTTCAGCAAACCGCTGACAGAGAGCGCGGAATCGCGCAAGATTTCAGCATCCAGGCGGATGCGGTTCTGGCGGGCGAGGAGACAGTTCAGCGGATCGAGTTCCACGATGTCTTCACGATGTGCCGAGGACTGGCGGTAGGTGGCGCTCATCACGATGAGCTTGATGAGCTGCTTGCGGCTCCAGCCATTGCGCATGAATTCAGAGGCAAGCCAGTCGAGCAGATCGGGATGCGATGGCGACTCGCCAGCGGTGCCGAAGTCATCCGGCGTGCGCACGAAGCCAAAGCCGAAGAGCTTGCTCCAGATGTGATTCACCGCGACGCGGCTGGTAAGCGGATGCTGCGGCGAAACAAGCCAGCGTGCGAGATCAAGACGGCCGGGCTCTGGCTGAATGGGCTTTGCCATCGGCGGCAGCGCGGAAAGGCTGGCGGGAATGACATCCGGGCCGCGGCGGGTGTAGTCGCCCGCGAGATGGACATAGGTCTGACGGCGATCCTTGTCCGCCTCGGCCAGGGCCGGAACCTTGGTCTTCGCATCATCACGGTCCACGGTGTTGTCAAAGAAGGCGTAAAAACTGTAGTAGTCGCGGATGGTGATGGGATCGTATTTGTGCGTGTGGCACTGGGCACAACCCACGGTGAGGCCCATCCAGACGCGACCAGTCGTATTGACGCGATCAACAAGGTTTTGATAACGCGCCTCCTCCTTGTCCACGCCTGCCTCGGTATTGAGCGCGGCATTGCGATGAAAGCCGGTGGCGGTGATTTGATCCGGCGTCGGTTGTGGCAGCAGGTCACCGGCGATTTGCTCGATGGTAAATTGATCAAACGGTAGGTCAGTGTTGAAGGCACGGATGACCCAGTCGCGATACAGGTAGGCGTTGGGGCGAAGGCCATCGCCTAGGAAGCCGTTTGAATCCGCGTAACGCGCCATGTCCAGCCAGTGGCGCGCCCAGCGCTCGCCAAAATTGGGCGAGGCAAGGAGGCGGTCCACGATCTGCTCGTATTTTTGTTCCGACCAATCGGAAAGAGCAGCGAGCTCTGACGGAGATGGCGGCAGGCCGGTGAGATCGAGATAAACGCGGCGAATCAGAGTGGCAGGTGAAGCTGCAGGTGCGGGCTTGAGTCCGTGAGTGCGGAGTCTGGCAGCGATGAATGCATCAATGGGGTTTTTACCGTCCGACTGCGGCACAACGAGACGCTTGATCGGTTCGAAGGCCCAGTGATTCTGGTATTCAGCGCCTGCTGCGATCCAACGGCGGATGAGGTCGCGCTCAATTTTGGTAAGCTGCTTCGGCGACGAAGGCGGCGGCATCACGTCATCGGGATCGGTGTGTGTGATGCGTTTCCACAACTCGCTCGCCTCGGGTTTTCCGGGGGTAATGGCCGCCTTCACGGCCTCGGCACGCACATCCAGCCGCAGGTCGGCCTCGCGCTTGTCTTCGTCCGGGCCATGGCAGGCGTAGCATTTCGCAGCGAGGATAGGGCGGATGTCGCGATTAAATTCCACACGCGCTTCTGCAGCAAGAGCACTGCAGGAGACCATGAAGAGGAATGGAATGGCGAGACGCATGGGCTAGCTTATCAGCAGTTCGCGGAAGGGCAGAGTCTGCGCGATCTTGGTACCGCCGTCTTCTCCGAGGACCTTCACTGAGATGGTGGCAGCGCCCCAGTCAATGCGCAGATGACCGACGTTGGGCAGATGGTACGTTTGAGGCATGCATCGGTGCTGGTTCGGCGTGGGGGTGCCGCGCGGATGCTTCTGCGTCATCGAGCTGGTGGTGAAGTCGAACACGCCGTTGTGCGAGAACTCACACCAATGGCGGTCGCCGCTCAAAATCACCCCAGTCTGCCCCCGCAGGAGTTTCAGCAGCCTCTGCTGCTCGTGCGGCATGTTGGCCCAGCATTCACCGCCATGCGCCTGCGGGGCAAACTGGATGCTGGATACGATGAGGCGGAGTTCCGCCGGTTGCTGGAGCACCTGCGCGAGCCAGCCCCACTGTGCGGAGCCCAGCATGGTGGCGGCAGTGTCATCCGTGGGCACGTAAGCGCCGCCGAGCATGGCCTTGTCCTTCGACACCTTTTTAAGCGGACTGCGAAAGTAGCGTGTGTCCAGCATGACGACTTGAACGCGCTTGCCCGCCGGACCGAAGGTCTGCGCCTGATAAACGCCCTCCTGCTGACGGCGAGGTGATGTTGCGGGTTCGTCGAGCCAGTTCCAGAACTCCATCTGCGCCTCTTTTTTGTGCGGGTAGCTCCCGCCGCCATCGTTTTCGCCGAAGTCGTGATCGTCCCACGTGGCGAGGACGGGCTTGTTTTGCAGGCCTTTGAAAAAGCGGCTGTTTTTGAGCAGCGCATACTTTTCCTGCATCATCGGGATGCCGCCTTTGTCCGCATAGATGTTGTCCCCCATGAAGATAAACAGATCGCGCGGCAGCGTGAGCGTGCGATCAAGCATGGGATGCTCATGTGTGTCGAGGCAGGAGCCAAAGACGATGTCCTGCAATGGAGAGTCATCCGCAGCGTGCGCAGCCACCCAACCGATGGCGGGAAGGGTGGATAGGAAATGACGACGGGTGTTGAGCCTGGGCATCGGCGGAGGTGCTGAGTTCATTGCACAAGCTTCGCCGCCTCTATTTTCGCCTTCGCCAGCACATCAGCCAGCGCAACAGGTTTGCCGCCCTGGCGCAGGCTTTCATCAGCAGCCTCCATGAAGGTGAATATTTCGATCGTCTCGGCTTCACTCACCGGCGGCTCTCCAGTGCGGAAGAATTTGCCGATCTGGCGGCACAGCGCCTCATAGCTGATGGTTTTGGCCCCCTGTCGCACGCCTTTGCTGCCATAAACTATGGCACCGAATTCGGACTTTCCCCTCACGATTCCACGATACGTGCCAATTCGCCCATCCTTCCACACGCCCGTGACTTGATCGGTGATGGGGCCTTTGCTGCGTGACACGGTTTCACAGCCAGTGCCCATGAGCGTGAAGAGGGATTCGACGCCATGGATGGCGTAGAAAAACAAGTCCGGCGTGCCGCTCTGATATGAACACGGCCCCCAGGTCGTGACGCCGAGGATGTCGCCAATTTCCTCATTGCCTTTCAGAGCGAGGAGGTCGGCCCCGAAGCGTGACGACGAACTCGACCATGTCTTTACATGATGCTTCTTCGCGAGCTCAAACAGGGCGATGGTCTCTGGCAGCGTCCCAGCGATGGGTTTGTCGATATACACGAGTTTGCCCGACTGAAAAACCTCACGCGCCTCTTTCAAATGGATGCGGCCATCCACGCTCTCAATCAGCACAACATCGACCTTTTCGAGCAGCTTGGAAATGGAGTCCACAATCTCCACTCCCATGCCGCGCACCTGCTCGGTGAATTTAGCCACGCGGTCTTTGCTGGCAGGCATGTCGGTGCCACCGGGATAACCTGCCACCACCTTGATGCCTGCGAGATCACCATCGGCCTTCGGATTGTTGAAGAGCTTGGTGAACGCGGGCACATGCGAGGTATCGAGGCCGATGATGCCGGCACGGAGTGGCTTGGGTGTGTCCTGGGAGAGAGCAGAGCCTGCCAGACTGAGGAAGAGAGCCGCTGCGAGTAGAAGAACCTGTTTCATAATGGCTTACACGTACGCTGCGAAGTGCTGAGGTTGATCAGGTCATCAGCCCCTGAATGTCGATCAGGTGCAACTGGCGCCCTTGATCGGCATGTGGAGCGTCGATGCAAACCCAGCGCTCATCTCGGCTGGATCTAGGATGATTGTCCACACGCCATTCGCCGGAGTATTCGCGAGGCAAATGGAACTCGCCGAGGTCGATGCGTTTGTTTGTAGCGATGTGATACAGGTGTGGGGTCTGGATGCGACGCACGCTTTTGGGATAGGTGTCGTTCAGAATCCACTCGTTGCGATGCAGATAAGTCAGGTGGCCGCCACTATCGAGAACACCATGACCGATCTCCTCGACGATACCGCTGTCCTTGTCGTCAAAGAGGAAGTCGCCCCACTCCTTGTTGCCGAGCCAGTCCTTGGCCTGGGAGAGAATGTGCGTGGCATCGCGCCAGATGAAGTGAGAGGCGTAGCCATTGGGAATGACGATGCGGAGATCGCTGCCGTCCATGTTGGCCGTGATCAGGCGGGTCAGATGCCCACCCTTCGGTTGCGTCCAGCGATGCAGCATGATGAAGCGTTTGCCATCGGGACCGACGAGAAGGTGGTAAGCGTGATGCTTCGAGTCGGGATGGTTTTCCATGACCACTCCGGTTTTGGCGAGCAGTTCGTGAGAGACGATGAGCTTCTCCTTACCGGTTTCGAGATTCACGTGGGTGACGCCGCTTCCTGCGGGTGCCATGTCCTCAAAGAAGCGGTCTTTGATGCCTGCGTAGCCGTAGCCGGGGCGGCAGTCGGCCACGCGCGCGAAATCGCAGCTCACGGCTTCTTTGCCATTCGGAGCCAGCGCGTAGATGGGGCTGGGGATCGTGTGCTTCTCGCCCGTCTTCACATCGAGGATGTGACTGACGAAGCGATCCTTCTCACGGTCATTCCAGATCACCTTGGATTCGGTGCCGGGGATCCATTGCAGCATGCAGCCCTGCTGCCAGCACCAGGCGCGGGACTTGCCAAGGGGTATCCATTTGTCTTTCTCCTGCAGATCGACCATTCCGACTTCGATTTCGTCATCGGCGGAGGGAGAGCGATGCTCGAAGCTGACCTTGTTGCTGAGGACAAAACGGTTGTCCGGCGAGAACTGGAGCTTGTCATAGTAGGCGAACCAATGGAACCCGGGGCCTTTGGTGATGACCCGCGTTGGCGGAAACTTGGGTGCCTCCTGCCCGCGTGCAGCGAGCGATCCGAGAGCGAGTGTGGAGAGAAACTGACGGCGGTTGGGGGATGAGGTCATGGCTGTAAAAATTGACGATCTGTTATTTGGCGGCCTTTGCATCGAGCTCCGACAGTTTGAAGCGCACGCTCACGATGTAGGGAGCCTCGCCTTCCGTCCAGTGGCCGTAAGTGGTGGTGACAATGGTGCCGTCTGGCAGCACCTCAATGCCAGGATAGGTGCAATCGGCGCCTTTGGTATTGTCCATGATGCGTACCCGATACTGCCCCTCGGTACCGTTCACGATGTCCTCGTATTTGCCCACCCAGCCAACCCAGTCGCCTTTCATTGGACTTACATGTGTCGTGTCACGGAAGCTGATGAACAGGCGGCCATCGGGCGTGTATTTGGCGACGTGACGATCTCCCGTCAGAGCCGCAGGCAGTTCCTTCGGCTCACTCCAGGTCTGGCCTTCGTCATTCGAGAAGATGACGAACGAATTGTACCTCCGTGAATTCTCGCGCAGCAACACGGCGATCTGCTTCCCATCCGGCGAACGCAATGCACCCGGCTCGCACAAGTTCGCATCTGGCAGCATGGCGATGGGTGTGGGCGCACTCCAAGTGAGTCCACCGTCTTTGGAAAGTGTGGTGTAAACCCAGAAGCGCCAGGCTTTGGCCGGTGCACCACGGATAAAGCGACCGTCATCATGGAAGAAGGCCAGGTAATGGCCCGGTGTTTTCAGATCAACCACCGTGCCCATGGTGACGATGCCGCCGAAGTTGCCGATGGGTGCCAGATCGCTCCAGTTTGCCCCATCATCTTCGGTAATGGCCATGCGGATGGGGTAAAGGCCGCTGAACATAATGATGCGCTTCTTGCCGCCGGCATCCACCACGCGGTGCAGAGTCGGCACCTCCACGGAGGTCTCCCATGATTTTGGCGTCGGCAGCCGCTCGCTCCACGTCAGGCCGGTGTCGTTGCTGCGCTTGTAAACGATGGGGCCGCACCCGTGTCCCTTCGGATAGACGATGAGCATGGTTTTGTTGTCTTCGAGCAGCAGCGTGGTTGGATGACCAAGATACTGCCCTTTCTCCCGATCCACGATGACCTGTCGCTCTTTATCACCGCTGATATCGACGGTTGGAATCGTGTAGCCCGGCGCGAGCTTTGTTTTGAGATTCTTCGGCGGCACCAGAGTGACGTCCGCCTTTTGCAGCCCGGTTTGGGCTAGAACAGAAGTGAGCAGCAGGGGGAAAAGGATGGCGAGGAAACGAAGATGCATGCAAAGCAAACGGACAACCTCGCGAAGGCTTTGCAAAGGAATCATCCTGGTGAAGCGGACTCACCGCCCGCCACGATCAAGCGCCCAGGAGTTTCGTCATCGGGTGCCCCTCGTTCTGGTCGATGCGTTCGGGACGACCTTTGTGGTTATAGACGAGCTTGGTATGATCCAATCCCATCAAATACAGGATGGTTGAATGAATGTCATGCACATGCAGGCGGTCTTCAATGGCATAGAGGCCGAGGTCGTCGGTGGCACCGTAGGTCTGGCCGCCCTTCACGCCGCCACCGGCCATCCACATGGTGAAGCCGGTGGGATTGTGATCACGGCCATCACCCTGCTCACTCATGGGGGTACGGCCAAATTCGCCGCCCCAAATGACGAGGGTTTCGTCGAGCAGGCCGCGTGCTTTCAAATCAGCAAGCAGGCCCGCGATGGGCTTATCGACAGCGTTGCAAAGCCGCGAATGATTCACCTCGATGCCTTTGTGGCTGTCCCACTTGCTGCCGGCACCGCTGTAGAGCTGAATGAAGCGCACGCCGTTTTCGACGAGGCGACGGGCGAGCAGACAGTTGCGGCCAAACACAGCGGTGGCCTCGTTGTCCATGCCGTAGAGCTGTTTCGTGGCCTCGGTTTCTTTGCTGAGATCCACTGCCTGAGGTGCCTCGGCCTGCATCTTGTAGGCGAGTTCATACCCACGGATGCGGGCATCGAGCTCGGTGTTGCTGACACGAGTTGCACCGTAGTCTCGGTTCAAGGCACCGAGCAGGTCGAGCTTGTCGCGCTGGCGCTTGCGGTCCACGCCTTTGGGATTTTCGAGGTATTTGATCGGCACGCCGTCAGAGTTGAACTCCACGCCCTGATACACGGCAGGCATGAAGCCGTTGCCCCAGTTGCGCACGCCATTCACCACGGTGGCTTCGCTGTCCTTGATGACGACAAAGCCGGGCAGATTCTGATTTTCGGAGCCAAGTCCATACGAGGCCCATGCACCAAGCGAAGGGCGCCCGCCAAAGACTGAGCCCGTGTTCATGGAACACACGCCACCGGCATGATTGATGCCGCTGGAAGCGCAGGAATGGATCACCGCGAGGTCGTCAGCATGCTGCGCCACGTTTTGAAACCAGTCAGAGATCCACAGGCCGCCCTGGCCGTACTGCTTCCAGGTGCGTTTGCATTCGAGCAGCGGCGATTTGGATTCACCCATGGCGGTGATCGGCGGCTTAAAGCTAGCGGGCAATGACTGGCCGGCGAGCTTGTTCAGCAACGGTTTGTAGTCAAAGGTGTCGAGGTGGCTTGGGCCGCCTTCCATGAACAGGAAGATCACGCTCTTGGCCTTTGCCACACGCTGTGGCAGCGTGGTGGCGGCAGAAGCGTTTTGTTCACCCATCAAACCGGCCAGCGCCACGGCTCCAAAGCCGCAGCCGGCGGTTTGAAGAAACTCGCGCCGGGTGTTGGGAAAATCGAATCGATTGCAGCTCATGGTGTTAGTGAAGGTAAAAGAACTCGTTGGTGTTCAGCAGGACCTGGCAAAGATCATTCATGGCCTGATGGAAGGGATCATCCGCCTCAACCGTTTTCGCGTCCGAACCCGACCACGCCAGCTGCGAAGTCAGCGGATCTGCAGAACGCCAGATGACGAGACCTGCCGCCCATTTTTCCGCATCTTTATTGAGCGCCTTGTCTTCCAGTACACCACTGGCCACGCGTAGAGCCTCGATCCGGCCATCCCATTGGTGAGTGGGGGCGCGCTTGTGCAAACCACCAATCACAAGCTGCGAAGACCCCATGCTGAGTTTCGAACGAATGTCCATGGGGACCACGGCAGTCTGCGCGGCGGCTCCCGCCGTATCGAGATCACGCACGGTGAAGGTGACGGTATGACCAATGCATGAAACACGCGCAGCAATGTGATAACGGCGGCCCAGTTCAATGTGGATGTCCGATGGCACGACCTGATAGCCGATGTTCGCGTTCTCATCCTCGCCAACCACCTGAATGATGACGTTGCGCGGCTTGTAGCGTGATTTTTCACCTGTCACACCAAGGCTCCAGCCGAAGGACTCCAGGCTGTCCTTCCCTCCAAACCAGCGCGAGGCGATGGTGCGCACTGAGGCATTCACATCGACGCTGTTGAGGCTCGCGATGGCCTCCACGGTGAATTCATCCCCTTCCTTTTCGCCGTTTTGGACAATGAGGCGCTCATGCGGGGAGTTCTCCTTGAAGGCGCTGCTGCTTTCATCCGCATCGTTCGAAGCCACCGGCGCAGTCGCGGTTCCGGCGCGCTTCTTCAAAAAGGATTCCGCCTTTTCGCGTTCAATTTTCGTTGGCAGGCGACCCAGCACGGCGAGCCAAACATCATCAATGTTTTCCACACGTCCAGCCAGCTTGCGCGCACGGGCCAGCAGCCAGTCGCCATTGAGCAGTTGCAGCGCCTGCGTGGGTGTCGTGGTGCTTTGACGTTCGGAAGTGCTGGCGAAACCGGCGGGTGCATCGAGAGCGCGCAGCAGCTCGTTCTGATTGTTGCGCTTCTTCATCGTGTAAATGGAGCGGCGTGTGCCGTTTCCATCTTCGGAGGGGCCACCGGATTTCGGATCGAGTTCTCCGCTGGCAGCCAGCAGGGCGTCGCGCACCTGCTCTGCATCAAGACGGCGGGGGTTGAAGTGCCACAGGTAATGGTTGGATGGATCGATTTGCGCAATGGCGGTCGTAGGCTCACGCCGTGCCGTTTGGCGATAGGTGGCGGAAAGCATGATCTCGCGGTGCAGCGGCTTCAAATGCCAGCCATTCGCAACGAACTTGGTGGTGAGGTAGTCGAGCAGTTCGGGATGCGTGGGCTTTTCGCCCAGCTTGCCAAAGTCACTAGCCGTCGCGACGATGCCGCGGCCGAAATGATACTGCCACACGCGGTTCACGATGACACGCGTTGAGAGCCGGTTATCTGGGCGCGTAATCCAGTTTGCCAGCACCGTGCGGCGGCCCGTGGAATTGCCGATGGGTTTGATCTCAGGCTCCTTCGGCTCCAGCAAGGTGAGGAAACCCGGCGCGATTTCCTGCTCTCCCTTGCGCGTCTTGAGCGCAACGGAAGGTGCTTTCGTCCCGGTATCCGTCGCAACAAAAGCATCCAGCAAAGGCTTCGGCTTGAGCTCGTCAAATTTCTTCAACTCCTCCGCCAATGCCTTGTATTCCGCCTTTTTTTCATCCGTCTTGAGACTCTTCATCGGATCAAAGGTCTTGCGCTCGCGCTGCAATTGCCGCTCGCACAAACCTGCGAGCTGTTTTTCCAGGGCCTCGCGTTGCGTATCTGGCTTGCGCACCATTTCCTGCAAGTCTTCTGTGAAACGCGTCAGTGCGCGCTCCACCTTGGGCTCGACCAAAGGCTTCGTCAGCGCGTCCATCTTGGCGCGAATGTCAGCTGTGGCGGTCTCCCACTTGGCCTGCTGTTCATCGAAAGCTTTCTTTTCAGCCGGAGTCGCCAGCTTCATGTCATCGCGCCACTGCACGGGGGCGAGGAAGGCACGCAGGCGGTAGTAGTCCTTCTGCAGGATGGGATCAAACTTGTGATTGTGGCAGTGCGCGCAGCCCATGCTCAGGCCGAGAAAGAGCTCGCCGGTGGTGTCTGTCATGTCGGTGAGAATGATGTCCCACTGACCCTTCACATCGCGCTGATTCCATTCATACACTGGGTTGCGCAGGAAGCAGGTGGCGATCAGTACATTCGGATCATTCGGTGCGATCTCATCGCCTGCGAGCTGTTCGCGCACGAACTGGTCGTAGGGTTTGTCGACGTTGAAGGATTTGATGACGTAGTCGCGGTAGGGCCAGACGGAGGGGCGATACTCATCTGCATTGTAGCCGTCGCTCTCCGCATAGCGCACAAGATCGAGCCAGTGCTGTGCCCAGCGCTCTCCGTATTGGGGGCTGGCCAGCAGTTCATCCACCAGCTTTTCATAAGAACGTGGGTCCTTGTCATTTACAAATGCATCGATCTGCTCGCGAGTCGGAGGCAGGCCATGCAGATCAAAATACACGCGACGCACCAGTTCATTGCGGTCTGCCTCCGCCGCCGGGTCGAGCTTCATCTCCATCTGCTTCGCCAGAACGAACCGGTCGATGTCGTTGCGCACCCATGGACTCTTTACTTTGGGCGGTGAAACCTTCGCCACCGGCTTGAAGAACCAGTAATCGCGCTGCTCCTCGGTAAAACCACCTTCCGTCACGACGACCTTTTCCGCCGCATCCTGAGGCCATGGAGCGCCCAGCTTGATCCATTTTTCCAAAACCGCGATCTCGGCGTCGGGCATTTTCCCTCCGTTGTTTTTAGGCGGCATCTGAAACTCCTCGTCCGCATAATGAATCGCCTCGACCAAGGGGGATTTCTCCGGATGGCCAGGAATCAAGGCAGGGCCGGTGTCGCCGCCCGTCTTCAAATAACCGATGTTGTCCACACGCAGGCCGCCCTTCTGCTTGGTCTTGCTGTGGCACTCGAAACAGCGTTTCACCAAGATCGGGCGCACCTGGTTTTCGAAAAACTTCATCGCTGAACGCGCGGCGTCGTCGTCGGCAGCAAACGACACTCCCGCAGTGTGGCAGGTGAGAAGGAAAAGGAGGGCTGGAAGGCGAGACCGTGTCATGTCGATGGTAAAAGGCCTGAGAAATACGTCTTTGGACACGAAAATTGGCAAAATCACGCCTGTTTGAGTGTCCTGGGAGGAAAAGAATGCTTCTCTAGGCGCCGCATGCTCCCCTGCACCTGCAAGCCTTTGACGTTCCTCCTGCTATTCGCTGCAGGAATGGCGGCCGCTGAACTGCCCACGGTGGATCGTTTCAACTACATCCTCGGCACCCAGGCCATCGGCGGCAAGTACCAGTTCACCCGCCAGGATCCTCTCGTGGAGTCCGCCGAGGTCATCCACGCCATGGGGGCGAGCTGCATGAAGTTCGACCTCCGGCCCAAGCCGAAACAGAATCCGGGTGCCCATTCGCTGGTCGAACTGGCACGCGACGAACCTAGCCATCGCAAGGTGCTGGACATGCCCTTTGCCAATTTCCAGCTCTGGGCCGAGCCTTTCGCAAACACTTCATGGAAGCAGGGTTTCTCCAAAGCCCACGCGGAACTGGAGTATCAGGAGATGTACGCCCTCGTGGTGCATCTGCTGAAAACCTACAGCGGCACCGGCAAGACCTTCTATCTCGGGCACTGGGAGGGCGACAACCTCCTGCGCAGCAGCATCAGCAAATCCGCCGATGCCCAAATGACCCCTGAAAAAGTGCAGGGCATGATCGACTGGCTGACCACACGGCAGCGCGCCGTGGATGACGCCAAACGCGACACGCCCCATCAGGACGTTCAGGTCTGGCATTACACCGAGCTCAACCACCCCACGATCTCCCTGCGCGAAAACCGTCCCACACTGGTCAATCAAGTGCTGCCCCATGTGCCGGTGGATTTTGTTTCATACTCGGCCTACGACGTCACGAACGAGCCCAAGCCGGAAGAAATCAAAACCGTGCTCAGCTACATCGAGTCCAAACTCACGCCGAAATCCGGCATTCAGGGCAAGCGTGTCTTCATCGGTGAGTTCGGCTACTCCGTATTTCACAAAGGCAAGCCGCACCACACGCCGCAGAAGCAGGACCGCCTCTCACGCATCACCATCCAGACGGCGCTGGAATGGGGCTGCCCCTTCATTCTCTACTGGGAACTTTACAACAATGAACTCGAAGCGGACGGCCAGCAGCGCGGCTTTTGGATGATCGATGACAAGGGTGTCAAACAGCCGGTCTACGAAACTCACCGTCTGTATTATCAGTGGGCACGACAGTTTGTTGCCACAGCCGTTGCAGACACGGGTAAAGCACCCATCGAAGCGGAGTTTCGCGCAGCGGCGGTGGAATATTTCAAATCGCTCACACAGCCGCGATAGAAGCGGTGGTCTGCGTGTCGAAGTCAGGGCAGTGCCTTCACCAAGGCCGCAGCAATGGCCGCCATGCCTTTGTCACCAGGATGATTCGCCACGCCCGCGTGTTTGTAGGGGCGCTCTGAGCGGCCGTAGTTTGACTCATCTTTGCTCAGGCTGCTGATGTTGACGTAAATACCATCCACGGAGGTGCAGGCTTGCTGCAGCGCTTCATCCTTGGCGGCATTGGCCCAGAAGCAACTGCGCACGAGGATGGTGGGCTTGCGCTCTCCCTTGAGTGCATGCAGCAACGCTGTAACGCTGGCCTGCAGCTTCGTCTTGTCTTCGGCTGTCTTCAGTCCCGGCACGTTCTCGCCGATGGCGAGGATGATGAGGTCCGCCTTGAACTCGATGGCGTCCTTTAGTTTGGCTGCGATGTCGTAGCCTGAGTAAGCCCGCTCAAAGTCGGCGATGTTCTTCACCATCACCTCGGGGGCGACGCCTGCTTTCTCCGTCAGCGCCTTGGTGACAAGGTGCACGTAGTCGTTCGCCTCCGCACTCGCCGCCATGCCCCAGTTGCCCGACCAGTCGATGTCTTTCTTCGGGCCGTGTTTGGTGATGCTGTTGCCGAGGAAGAGCACCTTGGTCTGCGCCGAGGCGTGAACTGTGGCGCAGATGAAGATGAGGGTGAGGAGGAGGGGATGACGGGTCATAAGGATGAATGGAAAAATGTGGCTACTGCGCAGGCTGGTTCTTCACCCAATCCCAGCGATCACCCGCCTGCTTGAGCTGTGGTTCGAGATCCTGCTCGCTGAGGAACCGCTGACTGATGAGTTTTTGCAGGACGTCTTTCACTTGAGACAGATAGGCTTCGCGGGATTCATATCGTTCCGCCAGCGCTGGACGAGGATCATGCGCCGCTTCGCGTTGTTCACGCGTGGCAGCAAAAGGAACCCAGGCACCGCGCAGCAGCACAGGCTCCAGCGGTGAGCCCATCGACGCCGGGCGAAACACCCATCCAGTCGCCGTGCCCAATGGAACCGCCACATCCGGCATGCGGACGCCAGCGATGTCATTGCCGTCCGCATCCACCTGTGGCACCAGCAGCGGCAGTTCCTTGCCTTCACCTGCACCATCAGCCCACTGGGGATTGCGCACACGACCGCCAGCTTTCAGCAGCCTCGGATCCCCCATGCCGGGGACGGCGGGAAAGTGCACCTTCGCGACCGGGAGGAGCGTGCCATCAGCGAGTTTCGGATACACACTGGGCGGCGGAGCGATGCCCTCCGTCACCCAGTGATGCATCGCCAGCCGCAGGGCCGTGACCACAGCGCTGGCATTGACGGGATTCGCCATCGGCGCGCCCTTGGCCTGCGCGGTCGGAGGGAAACCCGCTGCGCCATGCTGCGTGCCCGAGAAGAAGTAGGAGCGCACATTTTCCGGAAATAAAATGTCGTTGGCCCCGTCCGGGGTCGTGTGCGTCAGCGCCGCAACGCGGCCCGCCCCCCAATATTCAGCGGCTGTGTTCGTGTAGAATATTTTGGGCGGATGTTTCACCCGTGAGTTTTCCAAGACGCCTTCCGCATGACCACTCACAGCATCAGCCCGGGCCGTGTCTGCAAAAGGATACGAAGCCGTGTAGAAGCCCGCCACCGCACGCGGGGTGGACCAGCGCTGGTTCAGCACCAGACGACCTGCGCCCGCCACATGTGACATCACACCATCCAGCGTCTGGCGGTCCTGCTCATCGGTATTGAAACCGAGATAAACAAAGTCGCGCAAAAACCGCCCGCACTGCGAGGAGCCAAACGCATACGCATGCTTAACCGGTGCCAGCGAGCTTTCATCATGCTTCAGCCAGGCCACAGCATCGCGAATGGCCGCATAGCCGAGCCCGGCCAGCGGCGGCGCTTCTGCCAGATAGAAGATCTCATACGTTTTCCCCGGCTCAAACCCACCCTCCAGATGGAGACGGTCGCCCTTCAGGCTCCATGCTTTTCGTGGAATCTCGGCACCGCCGGGATAGGCCATGCGCGACCGCACGATCAACCGGCTCTCAGGGCCTTCCGCGCTCACCGGCGGGTAAGTCGTCAAATCTGTGATCGTTTGTTCATCCGCAGGTTTGTCTGCCGTGAAGGTCGCGCTCACCACGCCACGAATCGCACTGCCATCCTTGTTCTGCGCGGATGGCACTTTGATGCTCATTTTGCCGGCCTGCGCAGGCACATCGAACTCCCAGCCGACATTCAGTACGGTGAAGCCCTGCTTCACGATCCAATCGCTCAATCCCGCTTTGCCACCACGGTTTGGAATCTCCACCCAGGCAGCGCCATTGCTGTGCGCAGCGGCTTTCGGCTTCAAGAGGCGCATGTCCGCAGAAAAACTGACCTTGCCAGCCACATTCACCGGAGCCAGAGCCACATCGGCGATGATGGCATTGCCGGGCAGCGCCGGATCAATTTCGAAATGCAGCCGTCCGACGATCTGCTCATATCCAGTCGTCCCCATGTCCGAACGCTCCAACACCTCCACGCGTACAACAGCGGCACGCACGTGGCAGACGATCAGCAGGAAAAGGAATGGCCGGGGAAGCAGGGACATCGTTTTAAAAAAGCATCGATTTCTGTTTTTTGACATCACCATCGTGGGGGGGCGCAAACCGTCATGCAAGCCCCACGTGCTTCAGTGCTTCGATGGGGGGGCCGTCAAAGGTGGCGGAAGGCATGTTGCCCACGTAGCCAATGGCCTTCATTCCCTCGGGCGTGGTGTAGTAGCCGCCAGCGGTCAGATCGCGGAAGCGTTTGAAAAACGACGCGTGCTTTTTGTATTCGGGCTGCGGTTTGGCGGCGGCGAGATCGCTGCAGATGGCGGTTTGTTGTTCGAGTGCGAGGTCTGCGAAGGCTTTGCCAAAGCGAGTGCTGGCCTCCTGATCGATCCAATGCAGGCCTTCGAGAATGAGACGCCGATCACCTGCCTGCGCCGGATAGGGCGAACTGATCCATTCGTCGATGAAGTCAGGCACGCCGAGAGCCGAGGCGCTGGGCGAGGTTTCATCCGCAGGCATGATGACATCGCACAAGGCGCGCGTGGTGCGGCGCTGCGGCTCGGTGAGGGTGAGCGGCCAGACATCACCGGGCTTGTACACTTTCACCATCGCCGGATCAGGCCCGTAGCCCTGAGCTTTGATGGGAGAGGGATCAGCAGCAAAGAGATTCGTATCACGCACGGCCATGGTCGCCGTGGCGGTGAGCATCCATTGCAGTGCCTTGCGGCGGTCCATGCGCGGGAGATCGTCGCTAGTGCTCATCAGATATTACCTTTCTTCATTTCGTCCATCAGGTGGTCAGCCATGCGCCATGCCAGCGCCATGATCGTGAGCGTGGGGTTCTTGTCCGCCGTGCTGGCAAAGGGGGCGCCATCGGCCATGAAGAGATTTTTCACGTCCCAGGTCTGGCTCCATTGATTGGTCACCGAGGACTCGCGGTCTGCGCCCATGATCGCACCGCCGACCTCATGAATCACTTCGCCGCCACGCCTGATCAGCTTGGCTGGATCTGCATCAGCCTTCGCCGCCACCTTGCCGCCCATGGCTTCAAGCAATTCACGGATGCGCTGCTGCTGATGCTTCACCTGATTGAGCTCGAAGTCCGTCCACTTCCAGTGGAAGCGCAGCACGGGAATGCCCCACTGATCCTTCAGCTCGGGATCGAGCTCACAGAAGGAACCGTCATTCGGCAGCATGGTGCCTTGTGCGCCAAAACCAAGCTGGCAGCCATAGTAACGACGCGCTTCTTCTTTGAGTTTCGCGCCAAACAGCACACCTTCATGCCCCAGTTTGCTCTCGATGCCGTTCAGGGTAGTCAATGAAGGCATTTGCCGGCCGCTGGTGAACTCCAGATGATAGCCGCCTGGAAAGCCCAGCTCGCCCTTGCTATTTTGCGCATGCAACGTCCAAGGCACATAGGCATGCGGACCACCAGCACCATCCTCATTGTGGATCGGCATTCCTTCGAAGGCCGGAATGTACGCGCTGAGACTGCTCGACACCGAATCCGTGACGTATTTGCCCACCTTGCCGCTGGAATTCGCGAGCCCCTGCGGAAAGGCATTCGACTTCGAGTTCAGCAGCAGGCGCACTGACTCCTGAGAGCTCGCCGCCAGCACAACAGCACGCCCCGTTGCATGACCTTCGCTGCCATTTGTCTTGTTGATGAATGTGATGCCAGTGGCTTTGCCCTGCTTGTCGAGCGTAACCTCACGCGCCATCGCATTTGGCAGGATGTCGAGATTCCCCGTGGCCAGCGCGGGCCGCAGATGCACCGTCTGGGAATCGTAGTTCGCCCGAATGGCGCAGCCGCGATGGCAGTCCGTCGCCCAAAAGCAGGGTGATCGCGTGCGCATGGAGTCCGCCAGGATGCTTTGCGCCTTCGCGTTGCCAGGGTGCAATTTGGCCGGAAGCGTGTCGGCATCCTGCGGCTTCGTCAGCACCGCACGATGAATCGAGGCGACATGCGCGCCGACCTTTCTTCCGTGCTTCTGCGCATACAGCTCGCCCACGCGCAGCTTGGGCGCTGGCTGCAGCACGCCAGGCGATGAATTTGGCGAATTTTCAAGACCTTCGTTCGTGCCGAACACGCCGATCAGCATCTCCACCTTGTCGTAGTAAGGCGCGATGTCCTCATAGGTGATCGGCCAGTCGAAGCCGAGACCAAAGCGTGTGCGCGGCTTGAAGTCGTAGGGACCGTTGCGCAGCGTGATGCGCCCCCAATGATTGGTGCGCCCGCCCATCATGCGCTGCCGCCACCAGCGGAACTGGTCTTCAGGCTCCTTGCTTGCATTCGTGTAGGGCTCGCCGGGAATGTCCCAGCCGCTGTTGATCGAGCAATCGTGGAAGCCGTACTGCTTGTCCGGCGTCCTCTCACCGCGCAGCGGGGCCTGGCTCGGCAGTTGCAGCATCGCCACCTCGGACTGCACATCAAACGCACGCCCGGCCTCCAGAATGAGCACCTTCAGGCCCTCCATCGTCAGCGTGTAAGCCGTCTGCCCTCCTCCTGCCCCCGAACCAACGATGACCACGTCATAGGAGTCCTGGAGTTTGTCAGCGGAAATGATGGGCATAAGTGGGATCAGAAGTGGAAAGCGAAAACGCGCGTTTTTCAAACCTCTTCCAGCATCATTTTAGCATCGCCAAAAATCTTCGGATGCTGGCCCATCTTGTCCATCATCGACAAGAAGAGGCGGCACATCTGACGCTCGGGCCTGTCTGTGTAGTCAAGTGTACGCCCCCCTTGGATCCGTCCGCCAGCACCACCGATGACAATCACAGGCAGCTGGTCGTTGTTGTGCTTGGCACCTGCCATCATGCTGGAGCAATGCATGATCATGGTGTTGTCCAGCAGCGTGCGGGCACCTTCCTGAATAGAGTCCAGTTTGCGCGCGAGGTAGGCCAGCTGCTCCATGAAGAACTGGTTCACCTTCAGCCAGTCCTCGCCGTCACTATGAGAGAGCAGATGGTGGATCATGTAGTCGATGCCATGGCCTGCTTGCTGCACACTCGGCAGATTCGGGAAACGTAGAGCGCTGTGATCGTTGTTGAGCTTCAGGGTCGTGATGCGTGTGGTGTCAGTCTGAAAACCGAGCACCAGAAGGTCCATCATAAGGCGCATGTGCTCGCCGATGTCCTGCGGAATGCCATCAGCAGGACGTTTGATGTTTGGTTTGTCGAGCGTCGGCCGCCAGCCCTGGAGTTCACCCCGCTTGCCGGCGTTCTCGATGCGCTTCTCCACATCACGCACGGAATCGAGATATTCGTCGAGCTTGCGCTGGTCATTGCGACTGATATCACGCCGCAAATCCTGCGCGTCGGCCAGCACGGCATCCAGCACACTCTTGTCGGCAGGTGAAGCTTCATCCTTGAACAACCGGTCAAAGGCCAGCGCCGGATAAAGCTCCAGCGGAGTCGGCGTCGTCGGTGAACTCCAAGAAATGTGCGAGCTGTAGAGCATCGAATAGTTTTTGTGCACCGAGGGATTCGATTTCTCACAGGCCAGGACGAGGCTTGGCACCTTGGTGCTGCGGCCATAGGTCTGCGCGAGCACCTGATCAAAACTCGTGCCTGAACGAATCTCACCGCCTGCGGCAATCGGCGCACCCGAAAGCATGTTCCCAGTTTGCGACGAATGAATGTTCCCCTTCCGCGCTTCTTCGTGATACAGGCCGCGAACAAACAGCATCTTCTCGCGAAACTCATTCAATGGCTGCAGCACCTTGCCCAATTCCATTCCCTTCGCTTCGCCTTTGGCCCACCACTCTTTTGAATGAAAGCCATTTCCAGAAAAGGTCACGCACAGCCGCACTGGCGCTTCACTGGAGGGCTTGTCTCGCCTCGGTTCATCGCCCCAGACATTGAAGGACTCCAGCCACGGCAAGGCCATGGAGACGCCGGTTCCGCGCAGGAAAGCGCGACGTGAGTAACGGTGTGTGTTCATAAAATGATTCAGTGTTGGGCGACAGCATCTTTACCCCGCACATCTCGAAACTGCGGGCTGCGAACGATGAGATCAATCAGGGTGCCGATGCGATGGTCACTCCGGACCATCGAGTCGATCAGTGGTCTGTCAGAAAGCTGCACGCTGCGGCCAAGGGCATAGCCGAGAAGCTTGCGGCAGAACTGGCGGAGGAAATCATCGCCACGTTTATTCATCAGGTAATCACGCAAGTCATTGAGACCATCGACGGAGGTGCCATCCGGCAGCACCGTTTTCGTGTCGGCTTTGCGAGCGCGACCGATGGCATCGAAACCTTCGAGTGCGAAGCCGAAGGGATCAATACGGCGATGGCAACCTGCGCAGTTTTCATCGCGGCTGTGGCGTTCGATCAACTGCCGTTCACTGAGGTTTGCCGGGGCTTCTTCGGGCAGAATAGGCACGCCTTTTGGAGGAATGGGCAGTTTGTCACCCAAGATGACCTCGCTGAGCCAGGTACCGCGCAGGATGGCGCTCGTGCGTGAAGCGCCGGACTGTTTCGCCAGCGTCGCCGCAAAGCCGAGAATACCGCCCCTGCCCTTGGATTGAATGCCCTCGAAACGCTGCCATCCCTCACCCTGCGCATCGAGCGCGTAATGCTTCGCGAGGCTCGCATTGACGAACGTGTGATCGGCGTCGAGCAGCGAGAGCAGGCTGCGGTCATTTTGAAACAAGTCGATGAAGAAACGAACCACCTCCTCCTGCATGTCGCCGCGCAGGGAGACGAAGGTGGGAAAATGGCGCTCGCTCTTTTCATCCAGCGTCTCGACATCGCGCACATGCAGCCACTGGCAGCCGAACTCCGTGGCGAGGCGGCGGATTCTCTCGTCTTTCAGCATGCGGCGGGCTTGCGCGGCGAGTTCTGCGGGGTCGCGAAGTTTCCCAGTGTTCGCGAGTTGGTGAAGGCCCGAATCCGGAGCTGATGACCAAAGAAAGTAACTCAGACGCGTGGCAAGCTCCTGATCATTCACAGGCGCAGCGTTCACTCCGGGCGCAGCCTTTTCACCACGATAAAGAAATGCCGGGGCCACGAGCACCCGTGCGATCAGCATGCGCACCGCAGCGGCATGTGGCAGATCCTGCTTGCGCAGTTGTTGATACAAGGAACGCAGTTCAGCCTGCTCCGCATCGCTAAGCGGACGGCGCCAAGCCTGTGTGGCAAAACCAAGCGCGGCCTGCACATGCCGGGGTTCAGCGGCGAGCTGCTGCTGCTTGAACAATTCGGCGTCTCGGTAAATCGGCTCACGCAGCGGCTCAAAGGCTTTGGGATCGGCGTCCTGAGTGGCGAACTGCCAGAGCTGCTCGAAGACATCGATCTGCTTCAAAGGGGCTTCACTGATGAAACGCAGTTCGTCCCACAAGCGGTCGATTTCAGCGATCTGATTCTTGTTAAGCATCAATCGCTTCAACTGCTCATCTTCGCGATAGAACAAGGTGAGCGTCACCACTTCATCCGCAGGAACGATCTTCGTATAACAAAGAGCGGCGGGAAACAGCGCGCGAAACTCAGCGATCTGAGCAGTGAGTTGCTTCCGCATCTCGCTGTTGTCCCCAACGAGGATAGGCGCATCAAAGCTCAAAGGTTTTTCGCCATCCGACCAAGTGCCTTTTTTGCCGGGCTTGTTGATGATCACCTTGCTGGCAACAAGTGCAGCAGGCCCAGTGGGCTTGGCGGTCAGCACCCGCACTTGCACAGCACCTTGTGAATCAGGCTGCAGGCTGACGTTGATGACAAACTCGGCATCCTTGCCGATGTCGGCAGGGATCACGGCTTCCTCTCCGGCAATCGAAACAGGACGGTCCTGCTGCCCCGGCGTGACGATTCGCGCATTTTCCCAGACGGTGCTGGCCTTACCGATGGCGAACGAGGTCAAATAAAGTTTCGTCACGCCACTGGCAGGCAATTTGACCCTCAGCAGCTCGCTAGCGGTGAGCGGCAGCACCGGCACCTGCCAGGATTTCGGTCCGTTGAGCTTGCCGATGTGGCCGATGCTGCTGAAGCGCCACAATGCCTTCTGCCATTGTGCGATGGTTTCAGTCATCTGTGCCGCTGATGCTCCTGCACGCCACTGCTGACGCACAAGGTCGAGGATGACATTGGACTCCTTTCCTTCCAGCGCCGCACGAAGTCTGCCGAGGTATTTGGAATTCAGCTTCGCGGCCGATTGATCGTCCCGAGTCGCCGCAAGGTATTGCTCCAGAGGCAGAACGCCGCTGTCGCCGGTATCTAGATTGATGCCTTGTGCCTGTACTTTTGATCCGCTGCCGGATGAAGTGAACTGAGCATAGAAGGCGCGAATTTTCGCCAGCGCCTCGTCCGTCCAGTCGCGCTGTGAAGTGCGCGATGAAAAGCTCAACCCTTGCGGCGTCAAAACCGCGTGACCAGCGACATCCTTCGCCGCATCGAGATACTTGCTCAGCAAGGCTGGCGACATCACGAGGGCTGCCCCCGCATTGGTAAATCCTTCGCCTGCCGCACCATCCACGGGAAACTCCTTCGCAGGATCAAGCGACTCCACACTGGTCAGATCACGGAGAGTGTAAGTGTACTCCATGTTCGAGAGCCTACGCAACACCACCGGGCCTGGATCGCCGGCACTTGCGAGCGCCACTTCCTCCAGCCGGTCCTGCACCCATTTAGTCAGCATCTTTTTCTCTTCGGGAGCCAGCTGTGGCTCTTTCTTCGGCGGCATCTCGTCCATATGCAGCTGGTCCAGCACGCCTTCCCAGACCATCGGCTCCCGCTTGATATCCGCGGCGGAAGCAAACCGCTCCAGATCAAGATCCCCCTTTTGTTTCTCGGTGGAATGGCACGAGTTGCACCGCTCTTTCAGCAAGGGCAGGATCGACGTTTTAAAGTCGTCTGCACCAAACGTAAAACCGTGAAGCACCATGCATGATGCGATGGCCCGGATTGAATTGAAATACTTCATGCCAAAATCTCCTTCACGACATTGCCATACACATCCGTGAGCCGGAAGTCGCGACCGAGATGCCGCCACGTCAGCTGCTCGTGGTCGAGGCCGAGCTGGTTAAAAATCGTGGCATGCAAATCATGCAGATGAACTTTCCCTGAAACCGGACGGAAGCCAAAGTCATCCGTCTCGCCAAAAGTAAAACCGGCCCTGATGCCGCCGCCAGCCATCCAGGTGCAGAAGCTTTCCGGCTGATGCTCACGACCATGTTTCTCAATGGGCGAAGTCCCGCTAAGATCCTGACTCCAGGGCGTGCGACCAAACTCACCACTCCAGACGACGAGTGTGTCTTCAAGCAGGCCGCGTGATTTGAGGTCTTTGATCAGCGCCGCGCAGGGCTGGTCGCTGGCAGCGCAGCTTTTCGGCAGCGCATTGCGAATGTCACCATGATGATCCCAGCCTCCCATCGTGACCTGCACAAAGCGCACGCCCGCTTCGCTCATCTTGCGTGCCAGCAGGCAGGCACGGGCGTTTTTGTCGGTGTCTTTGTCGCCGATGCCATAGAGTTGCTTCGTTGCCTCGGACTCGTTCGACAGGTCCACTAGTTCGGGCGCCGTCATCTGCATGCGAAAGGCGGTCTCCATGCTTTCAATCATGCCTTCCATGCGTGCATCGGTTCCCGTCTGGTTGAGCAGGCGTTTGTTCATGCGCTGCGTGAAGTCGATGCGCGCACGCTGCGCCTTTGCATTGCCGGAGATATCGGCGAGGTAGTCGATGGGCGATTGTTTGTCGCTGGAGGGAATGATCACCTTCGTACCCTGATGCGCGGCAGGCAAAAACGACGAGCCATAAAGCCGGGTGTCGCTGTCGGGATGAATGCTGATGAAACTCGGCAGGTTTTGATTCTCCGCGCCGAGACCGTAGCTGATCCAGGAGCCCATCGAGGGACGCACATCCGCCGTGACACCGGTGTGAAACTGAAGAGCGGCTGGCTGATGCTGGTTGTTGTCTGCATGCACAGCACGCAGCAGGCATATCTCATCCGCGATGCTCGCCGTGTGTGGCAGAAGATCGGAGATCATCATGCCGGACTGCCCGCGCGGCTTGACTTCACCATGAGTGGCAAGCGCTAGAAACTTGTCTGTGCCGACTCGAAGTTCATTGGTGTTGACGGGTGCGGTGATCTTCTGGCCGTGCATGCGCTTGATGTAATCCTTCGGATCAAACAAATCCGGCTGTGACGGCCCGCCGGACATGAACAGGAAGATCACGCGCTTCGCCCTTGCCGGGAAGCGTGGTGCTCTCATCGCCAGCGGGCTCTGCGAAGCCTGAACCAGATCGTGCAAAGCGAGCGCACCGAAACCAGTGGCACTGCGCTGGAGCCAGGAGCGGCGGGAGATGGAAGCGGTATTCATAGGCGAAGCAAAAATTCGTTGGAAGACAGCAGCGCATGGCTCAGTTCGATCCATGCTTTTTCGGTGGGCATGGATTCGATAAACTTCACGGCATCCTCACGCTCGCTGGTGGTGATCGGGCGGCTTAGGATGCGAAGCCAGAGGGCTTCGAGGCGTGCGCCGGTGTTAGGCTCTTTGTCAGCAAGTTGATTTGCGAGCTCGGTGGCACGAGAACGAACGGTATCGCTATTGAGCAGAAAGAGCGCCTGCGTGGGCACGGCGGTCTCGGCGCGTTTTCCGGCGATTTGTGCGGGTTGGGTGAAGTCGAACACATCGCGCAGCTTCGCGGAACCGGGTTGCGTGGCCGTGCGGATGACTGGGAGATAGATGGTGCGCTCAAAGTCCTGAACAGGACGCATCTTCTTGAAAGAAAAGGCGGGTGGATTCACGGCCCTCGGACTGAGGCTGTTGACGTTCTCAGGGAACTCCAGTGGCAGGGCGGGACCACCGCTCGAAGGCGTGAGCTTGCCGCTAATGGCTAGCATCGAGTCACGAATCGCCTCGGCATCCAGACGATTGCGGTTCATGCGCCAGAGCAGGCGGTTGTCAGGGTCTTTTGCCTCTGCGATGGCGTTTTGTGCACTGCTCATGCGATACACACGACTGAGGACGAGTTCGCGGATGAGCTGCTTCTGCGACCAACCGTTTTGCATGAACCGAGTCGCGAGGTAATCCAGCAACTCAGGATGCGTGGGTGTCTCGCCACGTGCACCGAAGTAATCGACACTGCGCACGAGACCTTCACCGAAGAGCTTCTGCCAGATGCGGTTCACGGTGACGCGTGCGGTGAGCGGATTGCGTGCATCGGCAATCCAGTCAGCGAGCTGCACTCTGCCGCTTTGGCCGGCAGGAATCGGCGGAAATTCGGCCCATGATGCGACTCGCAATGCGCCTCGCCTCACCGGATCACCCAGCGCATACGGATTGCCGCGAATGGTGATGCGCATGTCGGCGGGCTTTTCGCGATCATGCACCGCGAAGGCTTTTGGCGCGAGGGGTGCAAAGAACTTCGCGTGCTCGATTTGGCCATTGAGCGTCTTGACGCGAGTGGCGAGTTCATCACGCTTCTTTTCGAGCTCTGTTTTCGTCTCCTTCGTAGCGCTGGCGATCTTCGGTTCGAGCGCTGCCTTTTCCTTGTTGGTCTTGTCGCGCTCGGCCTGCCACTGGCGGATTTTTTCCTCGTTCGCGGCGAGAAGCAGTTCGCGTCCGGCCTTTTGTTCCGCTGTTTCCGGCAGTTCGGTTTTGTGGACACTGCTCCAGACTCCGTTGTCAGTCTTATACGTGGCATCCGTGCTGCGGAACATGCCGGCGATGGCGTAGTAGTCGGTCTGCGAGACTGGATCAAACTTGTGGTCATGGCAGCGCACGCAGCCGAGCGTCAGGCCGAGAAACGCAGTCCCAATTTTGCTGACCTGCTGATCAACGAGATCGTGCTCCATCTTGAGCTTGTCCACGGCGACGATTTCGACATCACCCAGCACCAGGAAGCCAGTCGCGGTGATGTTTGCGGCCCTTTCCTGTGGAGATGCGGCAGGCAGAAGGTCTCCGGCGATTTGCTCCCGAATGAAGCGGTCGAAGGGTTTGTCCGAATTGAAAGCGTCGATGACGTAATCACGATAGCGCCAAGCATGTTCGGCAAAGACGTTGTTCGAGGTGCCGATCTGGTCCGCGTAACCAGTGAGATCGAGCCAGTGGCGTGCCCAGCGTTCACCGAAGGCGCTGGATTGCAGCAGACGATCCACAGCAGCGGCACGGGATTTGGGAGAGCCGTCGAACCGGGCCAGTTCTCCCGGTGTCGGCGGCAAGCCGGTGAGATCAAACGAGACTCGGCGCAGCCAGGTGTAGGCGTCCGCGTCTGGCGCGGGGGAGAGGCCGCTGGCCTCGAGTTTGGCCAGTATGAAGCGATCCACAGGGTCCAACGGCCAGTCCGCCTGCTTCACTCCAGGAGCCTGCTCATGCCGCACAGGGCGAAAGGCCCAGAATTTCTTCCCCTCCAAAACATCAATCACACGCGCGGATTTGGCAGTGGTTTGTTTCAGGCGTGAATCCGGCGCACCCATGGCCACCCATCGCTCAAAGATTTCGATCTCACTCGTGGACAGCTTGCCCTTCGGCGGCATTTCCATTTCGGGAGTCGTGTAGCGAACCGCCCTGATGACGTGACTTTTCGCCATGTCCCCCGGTACGATCGCAGGCCCGTTGTCGCCGCCAGTCTCCCAGCCTGATTTCAAATCGAGCGCCAGCCCGCCTTTGATTTTCTTCTCATGTGAATGGCACTCGTAGCAGCGGCTTTGCAGCAACGGCAGCACCTTCGATTCGAAAAACGCCATGCCGTCTTCTGCCCGCGCCGGGACCAGTGCGAGCATGACAATGCCAAGACTCTGGAAGACGCGGTTCATGAGGAAAGTGGCAGCCATTCACGCCAGCCGAGGATGTGCTCACGCATGAGACGCTCACAGACGGCGGGAGCCTGTGAGCGGAAGGCCTCAACGATGGACTGATGCGCATCCACGGTCTCTTTGAGCGTCTCCTTGGTCTGCAGCTGATGGCTCCGGTGCAGACGTCCGAGCCACAGTTCGAGCTCGCCGCGCAAGGAGCGCCAGAGTTTCAGCAAACGCGCATTGCCGGAGGCTTCAAGAATGAGCTGATGAAACTCCAAGTCCAGCCGCGTCACCTCCTGCACGGATCGGGCGCGGCGGGTGGCGGCCAAATTTTTTTCAAACTTTGAAAAGTCCGCTTTAAGGGCCGGCGCCGCCAGACGGGAAGCGAGCGGTTCCAGCGCAAGCCGCAGAACATACAGTTCCTCAAAATCCTGCGGTGTCAGCGCTTTCACGAACGCGCGCCCCGTGGGGCTGAACTCCACCAAGCCTTCGCGCTCGAGAGCAAACAAGGCCTCACGCACCGGCACCCGGCTCACACCCAGACGCTTCGCCACGGCGGATTCAGCCAGCAACGCCCCTGGAGCGGAGGTGCCATCTAGAATTTCCGCCCGCAGCAGCGAGGCGGCAGAATCAGAGCGGAAGGCTGAATTTGGGGCGAGGTTCATTCGGTATACCGTTTCAATACGGCCCGAATGATTCCATCTTTCTTACGTGATGATTTTCTTTGCAGTCAGGCCGGTGCTGCCAGGCAGGCGCGCCAGCGTCACTTGGCGTTCTTCGAGATGAACTCAATGATCGGCGTCGAGTCGTCCAGTCCGTGCGGATGATGGCCCACACCAGGTTTGCGAATCAGCGTGATGCTGCCGCCGAGCGCCTTGTAGCGAGTTTCGATCAGCCCGGTGTTTTCGTCCCACGGCACCACATCGTCTGCATCGCCAAAAACGTGGAGGAGAGGCACATGGTTCTGGGCCAGCGATGCGAGATTGTCCACGGGATTGCCCTTGTAAGCGAGTGCTTCAGCCTCGTCCTTGAAGCCCCAGAGCTTGGGCACCAAGGCCCAGTTCTTCGGGTCGCCCTTGCCTTTGCCCTTGCCGCCGGGCCAGCTCTTAAAGTCACAAACAGGGGCGTCAGCGTAGATGCAGGAGACTTTGGCCGGATTCGCGATGGCCCAGTTGTAGCAGTACAACCCTCCACGGCTGAGACCGACAAGAGAAGGCTTGGTGCTCAGGCCATACTTCGTAGTGAGTTCAGCGTAGCACTCGTTCCACAGTTTCACGGCATCAGGGCAGCCGAGCATGTCATTGATCTTCATATAGACGATGTGGAAACCTTTGCCGAGCAGGGCGATGTCCGGAGCGGGCTTGTGACCAAAGAACTCGCCATGCCAGACCCACGGACGCCCTGCAGCGGTGGTTTTCGGCGCGACAACGGTCACGGATTTGCCCGCGATGGTGAGTTCATGCTTGGCGTAACCATTCCATTCGCCGGTTTGATTGGGGAACACGATTTCCTTTGAAGAAGCCAGTATGCGGACCTCGGCATCCAGTTCAGCGGCTTTCGCCTTGGCTTCCTCAATCGGCAGGCCGGGCGCATTGCCGGGACGCTTGTGGCCCACGTAGCTCAGCCAAGCAGGACGCAGGATGGCGTGCTTTTTTTTCACGAGAGCAAGGATGGCCGCACCATTGGGATGATCAGGCGTGCCATCCGGCTTCACCTTGAGGCCCCAGGCATCAAGTACTGCACGGGCCATCAGCAGATGACCTTCCGGCCCTGGATGCACGCCGTCTTTGGAAAAGGTGAACTCAGGATCGGTCTTCCGCTTTTCAGCAATGGCGGCGTTCATCGGGCCGTGAATGTCCAGCACCTCCCAGCCCTTCTGGCGCATGTCGAGCAGCCAGTCGCTGTAAAAGTCAAGCACCTCGTTGTAGCCCTGGTAAAACTGCCCCGGCTTCACTTGGTCGCCAGGTACGACCCTCTGCTTGATTGGCACCGGATCAAACACCGGCGGCGTGAGATGCACGATCCTCGCGCCTGTGGCGGCGACTTTTTCATGCAGCTTCTTCATGCCATCCTGGAAGGCCTTGGTCCGCACCGCGCCAAGGGGCAGGTAAATGCCGTCGTTCATGCCATAGCAGGCAAAGACGAGTTCCGGCTTCGCTTTTTCCAGCGCGCGGTCCAGGCGCTCGTGCAGATCCGGGCGCGGAAACTTGCCGCCAGCATGGCCGTCCTCGCTCAAACCACTCACCGTTTCACTGCTGAGCCCCAGCGGGATGATCTCCTTGCTCACCTGTGGATGCTGCGCGATCAAGGCCGCATCAATGAACTCCATGTAGCCCCCTCCCTGGGTGATGCTGTCGCCGAGAAAGACGATGCGCTGTTCTTTGGGAAGTTCCGCCGCAAAAGCGGTGGCAGTGAGGAGAAGAGAGAGGATGAGATGACGCATGTGAATGGAAATTAGACACCGACGAGTTCGCGCAATGGCACGCCACTGTCTGTGACCATGCGCGGGCGCTGCACCGCGTCCATGAATTCGTGATTGGGATGAATGCCTAGAAGGTGGAAAATCGTCGCGGCGAGGTCCGGCGGACGCACGGGCCGGTCCGATGGAAAACCGCCAGTCTTGTCGCTCGCGCCGATGATTTGACCACCGGCAATGCCCGCACCGGCCATGGTGACGGAAAACACATTGCCCCAGTGATCCCGCCCGCCGCTTTTGTTGATAATGGGCGAGCGACCAAACTCGCCCATGACGACGACGAGCGTTTCATCCAGCAAACCACGCGAATGCAGATCTTGAATGAGCGTGGAGTAAGCGACGTCGAACTGCGGACACAGCACCTCGCGCACACGTGGACCGTTGCGTTGGTGCGTGTCCCACAGCGGGCTGCCTTCTTTGTCATCGCCAGGCTCGCGCGGCCAGTTCACCTGCACCAGCCGCACCCCGGCTTCCACCAGTCGACGCGCCAGCAGCACGCTCTGGCCGAATTTATGTCTGCCATAGCGATCCCGCATCGCCACCGGCTCGCGCTCGATTTCCAGTGCGGCACGACTGGCCTCAGAGTGAATCAAATCAAAAGCGCGATGCTGCATCGCATCAGTCTCCTCCATGAGCGGATTCGCCAGCGAGCGGCGGAATTGCACGTCCAGCTGCCGCAGCAGGCTGCCGCGCTCGGAAAAACGCAAATCCGTCATGCCCTCAGTCAAACTCATGCCTTCGATGCGCAGACGCTCGGCACTGGGATTGCACTTGATCAGCTGCGGATGCCACGGCGCCCCCATGAAGCCGCCGTTCTGGCCAGGCCACACGACGTTGCCGTTGTTTTCAAGACGCTCCGGCAAGACGACCGACGACAGCGGTGATCGCCCGCTCGGTTTCAACGCGCCGACAACGGACGCGATGCTCGGCCAGTCATTCGCACTCGGCGGTACGCTCTCAGCTTTCGACGCCGGTGCATAGCCCGTCAGCATGAAGCAGCCGCTGGTCGAATGCGCGTTGATGCCCGTGGTCATCGAGCGGATCACCGCGAGGTGCTGCATCAGCTTCGCCGTACGCGGCAGCGTCTCGGAGAAATGAATCCCCGGCACCGAGGTTGGGATTGATTTGAAATCACCGCGAATCTCCAGCGGTGCGTCCGGCTTCGGATCAAATGTCTCATGCTGCGGCGGCCCGCCGCTAAGAAACAAAATGATGCAGCTTTTCGCCCGGCCAAACGACGCGTCCTTGCTGCGAGGACTCGCCTTCAGCACGGATGGCAGCGACAGTCCCAAACAACCCAACCCACCGACACGCATCCATTCGCGGCGGTTGATAGCAGTGGTTGAATGAAGTGGCTGCATGGACGCCATCAACTACGCCCAGCCAACGTAGCTCTATCACACCCGGTGCAGCTTGTACGGATACACTTGGTCCGCATTCCACTGGCAGCCGTACAGATCGCCGACGTCATCCATGCACACGTCATGCACGTTGCGGAAGACCGGCTGGTCCTGCAGCAGGAGGCCGACTTGATCGCCCTCATATTTCGGCTGCTGGCCGCCCGGAGCGGATATGACGCGGTTGTTTTTATCGAGGATGATGATGAAGCCGCGCTCACGCCACATGCGGTAATCATTGGGCTTCATACCAAAGCACACGCCAGAAAGCAGCAGATCTCCCGCAATAACCGGCCGGCTCATGAAAGCACCGGGCAGGTACACGGAATGTGAATAGGTGCCGTCGAGCTGGTACCAGTGGAACTCATTGCGGATGCGCTCCGTGCACAGCACCAGCGGTGCGGGTCCGCGTGAGTCGATGGTGACGCCATGCGCCTGCATGAATTTGCCCGCGTTCATCGCCTGGGTGCTGTTGCCGCCGAATTTACGGATGAATTTTCCCATGGCGTCAAACTGCAGGATGAACTGCGAGCCGTAGCCGTCCGCCACGTAAATGTCGCCGTTCGGGCCCGCCACTGCCTCCGTGGGCGCGTACTTTGTCACAGCGTCATAGGCGCCGCAGTCCTTCGCATGCGGCAGTTCCAGCACGACCTCACCGGTGAGCGTGGTTTTCACCACGCGACCGCCACCCGGATCGCACAGCAGCAGGTATTCTTTGCCGTCCCGCACGTCCAGGCTCAGGCCGTGTCCGCCGCGCAGCTTCAGCGTCCACGCATCGAGCACCTTGCCCTCCTTGTCGAAAATCAGGACGTTATTCTTCGCCTCGTCGGTGATCATGATCAGCCGTTTCTGCGCATCCATGACCATCTCATGGCAGTTTTTGACCGGATGCACCTCCCTCTGTGCCCTGCACCACTCCAGATCGACCCGATACCGATGCTCCCCATGCCCAATGATGGCTCCCTGAAGCGAGGTCTTGCTCTGCGCCCGGACAAACGGGGCGGCAAGAGCAGTGGTGGCGGTTGTGGAGATGAAATGGCGGCGGTTCATGCCTTCTGAAACAGCTCATCAGTGCCCAACTTATCCAGAATCCTGAGTTCGCGTCCAAAACGTTGGTAGCCGCAGCTTCCAGCGCATCGCCGCGAGCCGCAGTGTCAGTATGACCGCCATACCGATATAGCGGTCGCTTTCCGAGGCTGGATACCAGTGCCGAAGTAGCACGAAGACCAGTGCACCGACTGAAACCGCCGTGGCATACAGGTTGACCTCCGCCTGAAACACCCACGGCACCTCGCTTCTCAGCACATCACGCATAATGCCGCCCGCCACGCCAGTGACCACCCCGAGCAGCACCGCCACCACACCCGGTGTGCCAAAGGCCAGTGCCTTCTCTGTGCCTGCGATGCCAAACAGCGCCAGACCAAACGCATCCGCGACCGCGAGCAGCCTCTTCGGCAGGTGCGTGAACCGCACAAAAACAAAAGTCGTTACCGCCGCGCCGAGTGCCGTCCAGACATGCAGCGGCTGCTTGATCCAAAAAACGGGCTGGGCCCCCAGGCACAAATCACGAATCGTGCCGCCACCCACCGCTGTCACCAGCGCCAGAACCATCACGCCAAACAAGTCCATTCGCTTCCCCTCAGCCGCCAGCACACCCGAAATGGCGCACACAGCGACGGCAAAGTATTCGATCCAGGGTGGCATCACTTGGCAGGCGGTTCAGGCTTCTCTACTGGGGGCGGCTCAGGACTCCATTCCGCCTTGGGCTGAATGCCCAGATGCTGGTAGATCATGGGCACCAGCGCGGTTTGGGGCGTCTGCTCGCTCAGCAATTTTTCTCTCGGCAGGCTGGCACCATGTGCAGCGAGCCAGATCTTGCGTTCCTCGTCACTGTCGCCGCCATGCTTGTTACCGCGTCCTCCATGATCCGTCGTGATGAGCACCAGCCAGTTCTCGTCGTTGTACTTCGGCCGCGCACGCATCGCACGCAGCAGTTCACCGATGTGCGAATCCACATGGCTGATGGCATTCAAATAGAGTGTGCTGTCGGGTGAAAAACTGGCGCGCGAATCAACCGCCCCATGCCCAAACTCGTCCACCTGGCCGAAATAGACAAACATAACGTCTGGATTGCTTTCACGCAGCGTTTTGAGCGCAGCGTCACGCACCTCAATGTCCTTTTCGGGATTGTCCACGAAGTGATGCGCGGCATCCGGCGTGCTGGTGAATTTCACATCCAGAAACTCCACGTCTCCGATGCGTGAACCATCCGCGATGAAATCATGAATCGGCGGCCAGTCGGCAAACGACGCACAAAAGGAATGCGGCTGAACCTCTTTGATATGCCGCATGAAATGCGAATAGCTTTGAAAGCGCCCGCCGATGAAACGGTTGTCCTTCACGCCATGCCGATCCATCCACACGCCGGTAAGCAGGCTGCTCCAGCCAGGCCCGCTGATGGTAGGCTGGTGGGTGGGGGTGCCAAGCTCCCCGTCCGCATAGAATTTTCGAGTGAACAGCCCGTGCTCGCTTTCGCACAGCATCTTCAACTGCGGTGCCAGACCGCGCTCCATGGCCGCAGACAGCGCATCCGCCCGGCATCCATCAACGCCGATGAACAGCACCCGTTCGCCTGCAAAATTACTATCCTTGCCAGGCCCATGCGCAAAAAGCTGGCTGGTAAAGCCAAGGCAAAACAGAATATGGGCAGCAGCAGATTTCATGATGGATGTCATAGTTCAGTGCTTCATGTAATGTTCAATCCCGTTGAGCAGCATCTGCACGGCCACCATGACGAGCAGCATGCCCATCAGACGCTCAACCGCCATTGAGCCTTTCTCTTTGAGCACTCGGGCAATCGCAGGCGCACATAGCAACACTGCCGCCGTGACACCCCAGGCGATCAGCAGGGCGGCAAACCAGCGCCAAAGATGCTCCGGCTGCGTGCTGACGAGCACCAGCAGCGTCGCTAGTACGGACGGCCCCGCGATCATTGGAATGGCCAGTGGCACGATGAACGGCTCAACCATCGGTTCGTCGGTATCACGGCGCGATGGTGGAAAGATCATCTTCAATGCGATCAAAAAGAGAACGATGCCACCGCTAATAAACAAGGCCTCCTGCTTCAAATGCAGCAGGCTGAGCAGCCAGGGCCCGAGAAAGAGAAACACGACCAGAATCACCAACGCGATGACGAGTTCCCGCGCGATCACCCTCAGGCGCCTCTCCGGCGGCACCGGCCGCAGGCCAGACACAAAAGTCGCCACATTTCCCAACGGGTCCATGATGGTGATCAGCAGAAGTGTGGCGGAAAGAGTGTCCATGTTTAGAATTAAGACTGGAGCGATGCCATAGACAAACCTAAAGCTTGTCACACTCCGAGCTCCCGCTTCGCTCCCACAAAAGCCTGCACCGCATGGTCCAAATCCGGCCGCGTGTGCGCCGCACTGATCTGCGTGCGAATGCGCGCCTTCCCCTGCGGCACCACCGGATAACTGAAGCCGATGACGTACACGCCCCTCTCCAGCATGGTGTCCGCGAATTTCGCGGCCAGCGCTGCATCGCCAAGCATCACAGGCACGATCGGGTGCTCGCCGGCCACGATTTGAAATCCCGCTGTGGTCATCTGCTCACGGAAGAATCGGGTGTTGGCTTCCAGCTGATCACGCAGACTTGTGGACTTTTTCAGCAGATCCAGCGCCGCGATGGACGCACCCGCAATGCTCGGACAGAGAGTGTTTGAGAAAAGGTAAGGCCGCGAACGCTGGCGCAGCAGTTCGATGATTTCTCTTCTCCCGCTGGTGTAGCCACCACTCGCACCCCCTAGAGCTTTGCCCAGTGTGCCGGTCAAGATGTCGATGCGCCCCATCACATCACAATGCTCATGGGTGCCCCGGCCTGTTTTGCCCATGAAGCCCACGGCGTGAGAATCATCCACCATCACCAGCGCATGATATTTGTCTGCCAGATCACAGATCGCCTTCAGCGGAGCGATGAAGCCGTCCATCGAGAACACGCCATCGGTGGCAATCAGCTTGAAGCGCGCGCCTTTCTCATCCGCCGCGATCAACTGCGCCTCCAAGTCTGCCATGTCGCAATTTTTGTAGCGATAGCGCTGCGCTTTGCACAACCTCACACCATCGATGATGGAGGCATGGTTAAGTTCGTCACTGATGATCGCGTCCTCCGGGCCGAGGATTGTCTCAAACAGCCCGCCGTTGGCGTCAAAGCAGGATCCGTAAAGAATCGTATCCTCCGTGTCAAGGAAGTCCGACAAAGAAGCCTCCAGCTCTTTGTGCACTCCCTGCGTGCCGCAGATGAAGCGCACGCTGGCCAGTCCATAGCCCCAGTGCTCCAGCGCCTCATGCGCCGCCTGCCGCACCTTGGGGTGCTGTGCGAGGCCAAGGTAGTTGTTCGCACACATGTTGAGCACCGCCTTGCCGCCATTCGCACGCACCAGCGTGCCCTGCGGCGTGGAGAGCACGCGCTCCCGTTTGTAGGTGCCCGCAGCACGGATGGCATCAAGCTGCGTTGTGAGGTGCGTGGCGAAGATCGTATTCATATCTGCCGATATACTGGACGCATGTCCTGTATTTTGGCAACAAGGATTTTACCTGTCCAACGATCTCGCCGCCTTCAGAACGGCATCCACCAGAGGTGCCACGGGGTGGAGGCCGTGCGGATGATGTCCTGCCTCGGGTTTTTCCCAGCGGGTTACGGAACCACCGAGAGCCTTGTAGCGGGTTTCGAGCACGTCGGCATGCTGTGTGACCGGAACGACATCGTCCTTCATACCGAGCACCAGAAAGACCGGCACTTTGGCAGCAGCGAGAGCTTCCAGCCCATCAATCGGGCTGCCCTTGAAATCAGGAAGCTGTGCTTCAGTGATGCCGTAACTCTCGAGACATTGCTTTCTCATGGCCCTGGCCTCGGGAGTGTTGTTCGGAAAGGCGCGAAGATCCAGCAGCGGGTTGTCGCCATAAATGGCGGTGACCTTGGTAGGATTGGTCTTCGCCCAATTGAAGATGTAGGTGCCACCACGGCTCATGCCCTCCAGCACGGGCCTGGCACCGAGGCCGATCTTTTGCGCGAGAGCGTAAAAGTGATTCCAGCGTTCCACGGCCCTGGGCGCGCCCCAAAACTCGACCACGTCGCAATACACAAGATGATAGCCGTGCTCCAGCATGGCGATGTCAAAGGCGGGCTCGTGCCCCCAGAAGCGCGCACGCCACACCCATGGGCTGCCTGCTGAGACTTTCTTCGGCGCGACGATTTTGCACTCGGCTCCATCCTCGAGGAGCTTGAAATCGAGTTCGGCAAAGTCATGGAACCTGCTCGCTGTGGTGGCGCTTACACCCGCAGCAAGCAGGCGAGATTTCAAATCATCCGCATGAGCATCGGGGCCAAACATCAACGTTAACCCAAGGGCCAGAGCGCAGGAGGCAGGGAAAGTTGTCATCATCAGGTTGGACCATTATAACGTGCCCTGCGGACTAATTCACGCCTTCAATCCAGACAGATCGGGCGCAATGGATTTCGAAACGCAGGCAAATTCATGCCACCGACTGTGAGATTGCCCTGCGCAGACCATTCGTCCTTCGTCGAGTGTCTGCGTTCGACTTCAAAACGCCTTCACCACCAGTTCGCGAAAGGCCCGGACATGCGCAGGCTCGAAACGGCCTTTGCGCTGCACCAGAAAGACCTCCTCATGGCCAAACAACGCAGCAACTTCACGCACGACGACCTCCGCCTCTCCAGCCCCACGTTTCGGCGGTTTCACGCTCGCCGCGCTGGTACCGATGGCAATGCCAAACCCAATGGCCACATAATTCATCAGCAGGGCACGGTTCGTGGCCGTCACTGTCACGTTCATGCGTTCCGCCAGCCCGGCCTGGGCAAACACCTGACGAATCTGCCGGTGCGAGCTGCTTTCCTCCGGAGCCAGCACCAAGGGCTGGGTGACAATATTGGCGAGAGTCAGTTGTCGCGCGCGAGTCAGCGCATGATTCGCCGGGCACATGAGATAAAAGGCATAGCGCGCCAGCGCCTGATACTGGAACTGAGGCATCACTTCGTCCCCAGTCGCCATGCCCATGATCGCCAGATCCGCCTCATCCTGCTCGATCACCTGCCTGGCCATGTAGGAAGGCCGGTCCAGCAGCACGAGTTTCACTGTTGGGTGATTCTGACGGTACAGAATGATGGGCCGTCGCAGCGCACCGGTGAGCATGGCCGACGGCGCCACCACCGTCAATGTGCGGGCGGCCGAGCTTCGCTGGTCCTCAAACATCGCCCGCAAGCCGTCAAAGGATTCGACCAAAGGCGCCGCCAGATCCACCAGCGCACGGCCATCGTCGGTGAGCGAAACCTTGGAGCCTTCCGCCACGACAAACTGTACGCCGTATTCATCCTCCAATGCGCGAATCTGCTGCCACACGGATGGCACGGCCAGATTCATCGCTGCTGCAGTCGCTGCAAAGCTGCCCTGACGCGACAGCTCCACCAGCGCGCGAATCTGCCTGAAGCGCACTTCCTTGAAGTAACGGCGCGCAGGAGAGTCGGCCGTCGTGCCGATCCTTTGAGGGGCGTTGGGTTTGGCTTTCATCGTTAGGTCTTTCCTAACGAATATCGAAGAAGATAGCAAGAGCCGTAAATCTATGCGGACCAGTCCAGCACCACCTTGCCACAATTGCCGGACTCCATGGCGGCAAAGCCTTGTTCGAATTCGGTGTAGTGGAAGCGGTGCGTAATGACCGGCTTGATGTTCAGACCGCTTTCAAGCATCACACTCATCTGATACCAGGTCTCGTACATTTCGCGGCCATAGATGCCGTGGATGGTGAGCATGTTGAAGATCACCTTGTTCCAATCGATGGCGATCTGCTCACTGGGAATGCCGAGCATGGCGATCTTGCCGCCGTGGCACATGTTGTCGATCATGCTGCGGAAGGCGGCGGCGTTCCCGCTCATTTCGAGACCGACATCAAAGCCCTCCTTCATTCCTAGTTGCTTCTGCACATCCTCAATCTTCTCAGTCGAGACATTCACCGCACGCGTCGCACCCATCTCACGCGCCAGATTGAGGCGATACTCGTTCACATCAGTGATGACGACGTGGCGTGCTCCGGCATGCTTCACGACCGGAATCGCCATGATGCCAATAGGACCAGCCCCCGTAATGAGAACATCCTCGCCGAGGCATTCAAAAGCCAGCGCCGTGTGCACAGCATTGCCGAACGGGTCAAAGATGCTCGCGACTTCCTCATCCACTCCCTCGCGGTGATGCCAGACGTTCGTCATCGGCACGCTGATGTATTCGGCAAAGGCCCCGGTGCGGTTCACACCGATGCCGACAGTGTCTTTGCAAAGGTGACGCCGGCCCGCGAGGCAGTTGCGGCAGCGCCCGCACACCACATGCCCCTCAGCGCTGACGATCTCACCAGGATGGAAGTCATTCACATTTGAACCAACGCTGACAACCTCCCCCACAAACTCATGCCCCACCACCATCGGCACAGGGATCGTCTTCTGCGCCCAGGCATCCCACTTGTAGATGTGCAGGTCCGTGCCGCAGATGCCGGTCTTGCGGACCTTAATGAGGACATCATTGATGCCTACTTGCGGCTCCGGGACATCCTGGAGCCAGAGACCGCGTTCAGACCGTGCCTTGACGAGTGCTTTCATGGTGGTTGGTTATGTCGATATATTGGACACTCGTCCATTAAATCGGCAACTGATATTTTTCACCTCACGCCAGGATCTGCGGAATCACCTTGCCGAAATCCCGCTCCAGCCGCTTGCGACCGGGGATTTCCAGGCGATGCGGATCCAGCCCAAGCAGATGCAGGATGGTTGCATGCACATCCGTCACGTAATGCGGGTGCTCCACCGGGTGAAAACCTAGCTCATCGGTGCCGCCGTGGATCGTGCCGCCTTTGATGCCGCCGCCGGCCATCCACACGCTGAAGCCATACGGATGATGATCACGGCCATCACTGCCTTGGGAGCCTGGCGTGCGGCCAAATTCGGTGGCAAAGACGACGAGCGTGTCATCCAGCATGCCGCGCTGCTTGAGATCCTTGAGCAGACCGGAGATGGGCTTGTCCACCTGCTGCGCGAGGCTGGAGTGGTTCTTCTTCAGCCCGGAATGCGAGTCCCACGCACCCGCCGCCCCATCGCCATGCTGAAGCTGGATGAAACGCACGCCACGCTCAGCGAGACGACGCGCCACGATGAGCTGCCGGGCAAACGGTTCCGCCACCTTGTCATCCATGCCGTAGAGTTTCTTGGTTTCCGCGCTCTCAGCATCAAGGTTCATCGTCTCCGGCACGGCGGTCTGCATGTTATAGGCCAGTTGATAGCTCTTCATGCGCGCAGCCAGCGTCTTGTCTCCAGGATACTGCTCCGCATTCAATCCATTGAGCCGGTGAATGAGATCAAACTGAGCCTCCTGCTGCTGCCTGCCGATCTGAAACTCCGGCGCGGCATAGGTGAGGGGGTTCTTCGGATCCACCTTCAAGTTCACCGCATCATAGGCAGGGCCGAGATAGTGGCCGTCCCGCACATCAAAAAAACGCGGCCCCATGTTGATGAAGGACGGCAGATTGTCCGTCATGGAGCCCAGGCCATAGGTGACCCAGGCGCCGAGCGTCGGCACCCGTGGCTCCAGCATGTGCCTTCCGCTGTGGAACTGCACCTGCGCCCCGTGGTTGTCATCCGTCGTCCACATGCTGCGGATAAAGGAGATCTCGTCCGCGCATGAGCCAATGTTCGGAAACCAGTCGCTGATCTCCACCCCGCACTGCCCGTAGCGCTTGAAGCCGATTTGCAGCGGATAAATGACATTGCGCTGCTGGCCGTTTGCATCGTTCACCACCACCACGCGCACCTTCTTGAGCTTCTCGGGATTCTGCACGTCCTTGTAAGGCGTCTCGCCAATGGACTTGCCCGCATACTTCGTGAGCATCGGCTTGGGGTCAAAGCTCTCCATGTGGCTCACCCCACCGCGCATGAAGAGCCAGATCACACGCTTGGCCCGCTGGGGAATCATCGGCAGACCATCGGGCGGCAGCCATGCTTCCTCTCCTCGCAGCATGGACGCCATGGCAATGCTGCCGAGTCCACCGAGGATGTCTCGGCGCAGGAAAGGCGTGGGTGGAAGGCGCGGTATCATCGCAGGGTGACGAAGTCGTTGTGGTTGATGAGAGCCTGAAGAAACAAACTACGATCCTCGTTCAAGGCGCGGAAGCCTTCGAGGCTTGCCTGTCGCTCCGCCTCCAGCGGCAGACGGCCCAGGATGGCAAGGAACGCCTGATCGATAAATGTGGGCGCATCCAGCTTGGTCATCGACGCAGCCAGCGCATTCGCACACTCACGGCTGAGCCCGCTGTTCGTCAGCGCCAGCGCCTGCTGCGGCACCACACTTTCATTGCGGCGGTAGCACTCCAGCACGTTGCTGTTGTCAAAGACGGCCAGGAACCGGTGCTCCACATCGGCGTTCTGGATGAAATACAATGAACGCCGCGGACTGGTCTCGGCCTTGGCGGGGTCCAGACTCGGACCGCCCAAAGTAAGATCCAGTCGACCGGAGAGGTGCAGCAGGCTGTCGCGCACGAGCTGGCTTTCCATGCGGCGCGGATTCATGCGCCACAGAAAGTGATTGTCAGGATCAGCGGCAAGTGTCTGCGGATCGGCGCCCGCATTGGAGGAACTGCGCCGATACAACTCGGACAGCACCAAGGTGCGATGCAGCCACTTCATGCTCCATCCATTCTCCATGAAGCCCGTCGTCAGACTGTCGAGCACATCCTGGTGCAGCGGCGCTAAGGAACGGCGGCCAAAGTCGCCCACATCTGCAACCAACGGAACGCCAAAATGCCGCGCCCACACGTGATTCACCAGCACACGCGCCGTGAGCGGATTGCGCTTGTCGGCGATCCATTGGGCCAGTGCCAGCCTGCGGCCCGTGCTGGTTTCGGGATAAGTTTGCACCTTGGCATTGCCATTCTCTCCGGGGCCTTCCTGCGCTTTGAAACTCGCAGTCAGCGAAGTGTATGTGTCGCCCGGCGCGGACACCTTCGTTCTGGCTTTCTCCAGTGCCTCCCGCGCCGTCTTGATCTTTTTCTCAGCATCCTTGGCCGTGGACGCAGCCTCTGCTTTGGCAAGATCATCCGCCGCCTTGGCTTCGACATAACGCGCCTCAGCCAGCGCCGCCGCCTGCGCGATGGCCTTGTCCCCCTTTGCAAGATCAGCGGCATACACCGCCTGAATCATGGCGAGACGGAGACCCGCCAATTTCACCGCGCCGGCATCTCCGGTCTTCTGCGCTTGGGCGAGTTGCACGTCCGCCGCTGCAAGATGATCCTTCAGCACAAACGGCAGCAGCACCGGTCTGGACGAGGAAGGTGGCAGCTTCACAGCCTTGGCCTCATATGAGGCAAACTCCAGCACACGCGGCACACCCGGGGTCATAGGCCGGGACTTGTCCTCATTTTTCTCATCTCCCCGCACATGGCGGTAGGTCAGCTGATCGAGATGCAGGTCATAGACGCGCGGCAGGCCGTTCTTCTCGAAATCAGATTCCCCCTCCCAAGGATCGAGCCGCACATGCAGCGGCTCGAAAATGGCACGCATGCGATAGTAGTCCGTCTGCTCAATAGGATCATACTTGTGATCGTGGCATTTCACGCACTGCATCGTCAGTCCCAGAAACGCGCGGCAGGTGTGTTCGATGGTCTCGTCCAGCCAGGTGGTGCGGTTGAAAAGGTAGTAGCTGCGGGCCAGAAAACCGGTGGCTCGCAGGTTGTCGCGATCCTCCGGCGCGAGCTCATCAGCAGCCAGCATCTGCACAATCATCTGGTCGTAGCCCTTGTCGGCATTGAGTGATTCCACGATCCAGTCGCGCCAGTGCCAGAGGTGCTTTTGGCTGTGTCGAAGTTGCGCGCCCAGTCCATACCAGTCGCAGTAGCGCCAGATATCCATGAAGTGACGCGCCCAGCGCTCGCCGTATTGAGGCGTGGCCAGAAGCTGATCCACCAAGCGCAACCGCGCAGGGGCCGAAGTATCCTTCAAAAAGGAATTAATCTGCACAGGCGTGGGAGGCAGACCGATGAGGTCCAGATAAACGCGGCGCAGCCAGAGCTCCGGCGCGGCCTCCGGCTGCGGCTTCAATCCCTTTGCCGCGAGGCGGGCCGCCAGCAGCGCATCCATGGAATGACCGGAGGATTTGGGAGACTGGTAGGCCCAGTGCGCACGCGGATCATCTTCTGGCTTTTCCTGCGCAGGAGCCGTAGCCCCGGCGGCGACCCAGGCCTGAAGTTTGGCCACCTGCTCCGCTGTGAGCATGGAGCCCTCCCCCTCCGGCGGCATGCGGTCATCTTTGTCAGCAGTCGTCACGCGCTCCAGCAGCAGTGCAGGATCGCCGGATAGAATATTGCCATTGTCACCGCCCTTGCTCATGGCCGTGGCGGTGTCCAGCCTCAGCCCTGCCTTCTGCTTCAGAGCCCCATGGCAGGCATAGCAGCGCTCCTTGAGCAGAGGTTTGATCTCCTTTTCATAATCCACCGCCAGCACCGCAGTGGGCAGAAGTGCCAATACGCCGCAGCTCAAAGCGCGGGAAAGGACACGACAAAATACGGCAGGGTGAAAAGACATGGGCACAGGCAACTACGTCACTGAAGCCGCGACTCTTTTGCACTTCCCACACACCGCGACCGACGGGTTCGTAGCCAGACCTTCTTTTTGATGTCCAAAAACATCCTTCCCAAGCCTTGATGTGCCTGCCATCCTCCTCTATTCCATGCGCGCCCTGATCCGAATTCTTCCCGCCCTCGCCATCACCCTGACATCAGCCTTTGCAGGTGACGCCACCATCATCGAAAAGACACCAGGCCTTGTCGGCTTCTGGACCTTTGGAGAGGATACCGGGCAAAAACGCGCCTCACAAGGCACACCTGAAAAACACCCGCTCAGCGAAGTAAACGGCCCCATCAAGCGAGTGGCAGGCGGGCCGTTCTCCGGTTACTCGGCGGATCTGAACGGGCATCAGTATTTTGAAATCAAGCATGCCGAGACGGGTGATTTAAACATTTCAGGCAAAGACGCACAGGTGACCCTCTTCGCCGTCGTGCGCATCGTCGATCTCAAAAAGAGCCGAACCATCGCAGGCATGTGGAGCGAGGGCAAAGGCGCAAACGATGACACCGGCACGCGCCAGTACGCACTGCTCATGAACATGCCCACCTACGGCGGCCCGCGCAATCTCGTGCCCCACATCAGCAGCGAAGGCGGCGTGACCATGCGTGCCGACGGCACCAAGTTCCCCTGGTGCGCCGATTATGCAGCCACGAAGCTCGAAGTTCCCGAAGAGCAGTGGTGCACACTGGCCTTCACCTACGACTCGAAATACATCCGTGCCTACATCAACGGCGTGCTCGACATGCGCACGCTGGATGCCGTGAAAGACAAGCGCAACGATCCCTACTTCATCAAGGAAGGCCCTGACGGCAAAGATCGCGGCATGAACCCCTACTACCATGGTCGCGGCATCTACAAATACGATCCCGCTTTGCATGCACAAACCAAGATCGCCCCGTCTGACTTCACCGTCGGCGCGCGCATGGCCGTGGGCTCGATGACCGGAGAGGCCACAATCGGCAAATTCGGCGGCCTCGCAGTATTCAACCGCGCCCTGAGCGATGCCGAGATGCAGAAGCTGCATCAAGCCGCAGACGTCGGATCAATTCAGCCTTGAGCGCGATGACTTGGCTCTTCTCAATCCACCTCGCGGTCACCTGGATGCTGGTCGGCCTGATCTGGGTTGTGCAGATCCTCGTCTATCCCCAGTTCCGGCGCGTGGCTCCGGCGGAGTTTCGCGACTACCATTTCGCCCACTGCTTCCGCATCGGCCTCATCGTCGCGCCTCTGCTGTTCGTGGAGGCCGCCACCGCCGCATGGCTTCTTTATGAAGGGCGGCAGGCGCAGCCATTCATCATCAGCACGGGCCTTATCCCCATCATCTGGCTCACCACGGCGGTGTTTCAGGCCCCCATTCACACCTGGCTCGGCCGCGGTTTCGATGCCCCGCTCATCCGCCGCCTCATTCTCACCAACTGGATCCGCACGCTCGCATGGACAGCGCGCGGCATCCTTGTTAGCGTCACGCTTCTATGAGCAAACACCTGCTTCTCTCCCTGCTGGTTTTCAGCACCCAGCTCTGCGCCCAGACCGCACAGCAACTCGCGCCACCCACCGCAAAGCGCAGTCCAAGCGGCATCGTGACTCTCGAGACCGCAACCCCGGATACCACGATCCTCTATACCCTTGATGGCGCAGATCCCATCGCGAAATCAAACCCCTATCTCGCTCCCATCGATCTCGCCTCCGGCGGCACACTGAAAGCACGGACCTTTGCCAAAGACCGCAAAACCATGAGTGAAGCCGGGCAGACCACCTTTAAACCACTGCCCAGCCACAAACCGCTGCCAAGCACCGTGGTCCCCGTGACTCAAGACCGGAGCTGGCCCAGCTACGACTGGGCCAAGCGCCACGAACTCACCAGCGCCGCAGTTAAAAAAGCCAAGCCGCAGATCCTCTTCATTGGCGACTCCATCACGCACTTCTTCGGCGGTGAGCAGTTCGACAGCTACGCCATGCGAGGCCAGCAGACCTGGGGCGAATTTTATGCCCCACGCAATGCAGGAAACCTCGGCTTCGGCTGGGACAAAACGGAGAATGTCCTCTGGCGCCTCCAGCATGGTGCCCTCGATGGCATCGAACCTAAACTCGTCGTCATGATGATCGGCACAAACAACACAGGCACCTGCTCCGCGCCCGACATCGCTGCGGGCATCGAAGCCATCATTCAGGAGTTCACCAAGCGCCTGCCACAGTCCAAAATTCTCCTTCTGGGCATCTTCCCTCGCGGCGAAAAGCCCAACCCGCAGCGCGAGAAGATCGCCGAGATCAATGGCATCATCGCAAAGCTCAACGGCACCCACAATGTCACTTATCTCGACATCGGCCCGAAGTTCCTCACGCCTGAAGGTTTGATCACCAAGGACATCATGCCCGACTTCCTCCACCCCAACGAAAAAGGCTACCGCATCTGGGCAGAGGCCATCGAGCCCACTGTGAAGCACCTGATGGGCGAGACCAAATAGGCACAAAAAAGCCGGAGACCGCAGCCCCCGGCTTCTCAGAAAGTTCGTCTGACTTACTTCGCAGGCTTCCAGTTGCGCACGAAGTCCATGCACTGGGTGATCTCAGGCACGCTGGTCTCCCAGTTGTGCTCGTATTCGCAGTGCAGTGGGCCGGGATAGCCCTGGGCGGCGTATTCCGCGAGGATGGCGGGGATGTCGCTCTTGCCGGTGCCAAAAGGAAGGTCATGAGCTTTGACGTCACCGAAGGCCGTGAGGTCCTTCATGTGGCTGTCAAAGATGCGACCTTTGAGAATCTTGATGCAATCCACAGGATTCAGCCCGCTGCGCACCCAGTGGCCCACGTCGGCGCAGGAGCCCATGCGAGGGTCGCGGTTTTTGACGAGATCGAGCACGTAGTTCGGGTCCCAGAACATGTAAGCACGGTCAAGTGGGCGCTTGGGATGGTTGTGGATGGCCATCTTGATGTCGAATTCCTTCACAAGCACTTCGATCTTGTCGAGCGCAGTCACATCGGGCTCCGTGACGATCACGCCAATTCCCAGCTTCTTGCAGAACTCAAAAATCTTGCGGTTGGAAACGTCATCTTGACCGAGCTTGACCACACCATAACCCACAGCGGTGAGGCCTTTAGCTTCGAGGTGCTTCATGACCTCGTCGATCATTTCGGGCGTGGCATTGTGGTCCCACTTCGCATCCGGCTTGGCGGTGGAAAATTTCTGACCTGGATAGAATTCGATGGTCTTGCCGCCGCACTGCGCGGTCTTGTCGATGGCTTCAAACACATTGTACATGCGGAAGCTGTAAGCCTGGCAGCCAGCGTAGAACTGGCCGACTTTGGCGGCTTCGGGGATCGTGGCCGCAAAGGATGCGGTGGCGAGGAGGAGTGAAAGAAGGATGTGCTTCATGGATGGGTGGAGCAGGAAGTTTGGCGAGTTCTCGGCAAAATGGAAGAACTGAGAATGGAAAAGGGCACCGTGCAGCAACGTTGTGGAGAGATGCTGAAACACTCCTTCCTGTTTTTAATTTCTGCCACGGCAGCCCTGGCACAGCTGCCCACAGCGAAACCCATCCCACGTGTGCAGGCCGTGCCACTGCCGCATCACATCACCTCGTTTCAGCTCGATGGGCGTGAACTGACCGCCATGCATTTCGATCCTCAGGACATGCGCCCATTCTGGCACCCAATCCGCGCCTCCAAAGACGTGAGCCTCACGCGCATGGGGCATCCGCATGATCCGCTGACGCATTCCCACCACAACAGCGTGTGGGTCACTCACAACATGGTGAACGACCTCGATTTCTGGGGAGACTACGCCAAAAAGCAGGGCCGCATTATCAACGTGGAGGTCTCGCGTGAAGGCTACGAGGACACCGACGAGTTTGCCTCCATGCGCATGGTGAACCACTGGATCAGCGAAGCAGACAAGTCTGTTCAATTGACCGAAGTTCGCCGCACGGAAATCCGCCCCATCGATGGCGCCAAAAGCTGGTTCATGATCATCGACCTAGAGTTTTCACCCCCAAAGGGCAAGACGACAACCTTTGGAGCCACCGGCTTCGGTCTGGTGGCGGTACGGATGGCGAAGAGCATCGGCGTGCATGACGGCGGCGGCCGCATTCTGAACTCCGAAGGGCAGCTCAATGAGGAAGCCGTCTTCCGCAAACCAGCGCGCTGGTGCGACTACAGCGGACGGATCACCAACGACTCGGACGGCTTCGGCGGCATCACCTTGATGAATCACCCCATGAACCCACACAACCCGACCGCCTTCCATGTGCGCAATGACGGCTGGATGGGCTGCTGCCTGAGCCTGGACACTCGCGTGGAGGTCACTGAGGAGAAAAAGCTGCGCGTCCGCTACGCCCTTTGGGTGCACGACGGCGTTGCCTCGCAGGCCGAGAGCGAGGCGCAGTGGCAGAAATTCATTGCCATGCCCGTGGTGGATTTGGCGCTCAAACCGGCCAAGAAGTGAGCATGGCTGAATACCCCGCCGCCTTGGGCGAACTGATCACCTTTTTTGAATCGCTGCCGGAGGGCGAGCGACGAGAAAATTTGATCGACCTCGCGGCTGCCGTAGCCACCCACGCGCCCCAGGAGGACGAAAAGTACGATCTTGAGGACGTGCGACACGATGCCGAATGCACCGACACCGTCGGGGTGCACGCCCGCCTCGATCACGGAGACCAGGTTCATTTTGCCATCAGTCTGGGGCCCAAGGTTCAGACGCTGACCAAAGCGATGGCCACCATCCTCTGCCGGGGGCTGAATGGGTCAACGCTCTCTGAGGTCCTTGCTGTACCACAGGATTTCGTGCCGCGTATCATTGGCGCTGATCTCGTCCGGCTGCGCAGCCAGACAGTGTATTACGTCCTGGGCCGCATGAAACAGGTGGCTCAGGCGCTGCAAAAAGGTGTGAATTAGCCCAGCCTCGTGGTCTGCCCCGTGCGCAATTCCTCGGGAATCTGGCCCACAAAACGGGGCTGGAGGTCAATAGCATCGAAGATCTGGTGAATTTCCATCTGGCTGATATCCCCGGGCTTGTCGATCTCGAAATAGACCAGATCATGGCGGGCATCCACCTTGTAGCGGACCTTGGGAAAGTGGTCCATCTGGTTGCGGAGCTGCATCACATTGGACTCAGAACGGAGGCCGGGCGCGTAGATTTCGACTTCGATCATGGGTGGTATGCAGCGGTTCTACCGGAATTGCCCTCCGGAGCCAAGTAAAACCTGCCAGTTGTGCACAGACAGGATTCCAGTTTGACAGGCGGGGGGTGTCGTCCTATTCTCGTCGCCCCTTTCCCCCGCTCCTTTTATGGCCAACATCCGCTCCGCAGAAAAAGACATCCGCAAAACGACGGTCCGCACCGCTCACAACCAGACGGTGAAAAGCCGCATCCGCACCCTGCGCAAGAAGGTGGTCGCCGCCATTGAGAAGAAGGATGCCGCCGCCGCCGCTGCCAGCCTCAGCGAATACGCTTCCGCCACGGACAAGGCCGCCAAGACCAACGTTCTCAAGAAGAACACCTCCTCCCGTCTGAAGAGCCGCCTTGCCGTCAAGGTCAGCGCCCTGACGAAGTAAGCGGTCCGTTCTAAAACCTGTTTCCAAACGGCATCTCGCAAGAGATGCCGTTTTTTGTTTGTCGGACACGGCAAGGCCAGCAAAGATCGCCAACCCATGATCACCCGCCACAAAATCGCCCCCAACGGCCCTGAGTTCTCACGCCTCGTTTACGGTACCTGGCGCATCCTCGACGAGGCAGACCCGGCCAACTGCACCCCGCAGGCGCTGCTCAGCCGCTTCAAGGCCTGTGCAGACATGGGCATCACCACGCTCGACACCGCAGAAATCTACGGCGTTTACAAGGTCGAGGAGGCCATCGGCGGAGCTCTGAAACTGGACCCCGCCTTCCGCAGCAAGATCGAGATCGTCACCAAATGCGGCATCTACATCCCTTGCGAGTTTCATCCCGACCGTAAAGTCGCCCACTACAACGTCACCGCCGCCCGCATCATCAAAAGCACGGAAAAATCGCTGCGCTTCATGGGCATTGATGAAATCGACCTGCTGCTCGTGCATCGCCCCGACTGGCTGACCAGCGCCGACGAAACCGCCGAGGGCCTGAACAAGCTGCTCAAAGACGGCAAAATCCGCAGCGCCGGTGTGTCGAACTACAATGTGCATCAGTTCGATCTGCTGAACTCACGCATGGACCAGCCACTGGTGACAAATCAGGTCGAGTTCAGCCTGCTGCACATGGACCCGATCTACGACGGCACAGCCGATCAATGCCAGCGCCACCGCATCCTGCCCATGGCCTGGTCACCACTGGCCAAAGGCGCCCTGATGGAAAAAGAAGATCCTGCCGCAGTCCGTCTCCATGCCAAAGCCGCCGAGCTTTCCGCCAAATACGGCGGCGCCACACTCGACCAGATCGCCTACGCCTGGATCATGGCTCATCCTTCATGCCCGCTGCCGATCATCGGCACCAATAAACTGGAACGCATCCAGGCCGTGGTGAAGGCGGCGGACATCAAGCTGGAACGCGAAGACTGGTACGGCCTCTGGGAGGCTGCCAAGGGTCAAGGCGTGCCGTGAGGCCCGCTCAGCGCGGTCATTCTTGCACTTGCGAGATCACGAGCTGGTTGTGGTGAATCAGGTTCACCTGCCAGTTCCATGGCCAGCGGCCCGGATTGCTCCAGTGAAAAGCCCACGGCTCGGTAAACTGGTTCACATACCCCACGATCATGTGGCTGTATCCCACGCCATTGCCTTCGAGGCGGATCATCGAGGCTACCATCCCCTGCCCTTTCGTCGCTTTGAGGGTGGTTTGATCCGTCTTCAAGATCAGCGTGAAGAAGCCGCTGAGATATTTGCGCCCGTCCAGAATCGCCGTGTCGCGGTTGTGGCCAAAAGCATCCGTGTAATTCGGTGCCATCAACCTCTCCAGTTTCTTCCAGTCACGGTTTTCAACCGCCTCGATCAAATTCGCCTGCGCTGCACGCACCTGCTCCTCCGGGGAACGCCCGAAAACCCACCATGCCAGCCAGAGGCCCTCGATGAGAACCAGAACCAGCAGGCTGCGAAGGATGATCTTTTTCATGTTAAAAAAGCGCCAGCTGTCCGGTGGAATCCGATGAAGCCGCCACGCAAAAACTCACACCGCTGCTACTGCGGCGGCGCACGACTTCGATAGTCGGCGTGGGCTTGTGGCGTTCAGCACACACCACCCGCGCCTCTAGGGCTCCGGCGGCATCCAGCGCCTGCCTGATGTATCTGGAGGCCGTGGCGGGGTCATTGCAGTCATCGCTCAAATGCCCCAGCACCACGTGACTCAGGCCCGGATGCGCGATTTCACGGACGAGCTCAGCGGCCTGATCGTTGGAAAGATGGCCATGGCGCGAGCTGATGCGCTGCTTCGTGGACCAAGGACGCTTGGTGTCATTTTCGAGCAGTTGGGTGTCGTAATTGGCCTCAATGAAGAGGCTGTCGGAATTCCTGAGGCGGTCTTTGATCAGATTCGTCACGAATCCCACGTCACTGAGCACCCCGAGCCGGGATTCCTCATCGGAAATCACAAACCCGACCGGATCCACCGCATCATGGGGCACCGGAAAAGACTCGATCCGCAGGTCCTGAAACTCAAAAGCCGCCCCCGTCGTCATCAGCCGCCAGATGGGCGGTTTGCGGAATCCTAGGCTGCCAGCCAGGGTTTCCTGCGTCAGCGCGGTGCAAAACAGGGGCACTTGGCGCTTGCGGCTCAAAACCTCAATTCCCCCCGTGTGATCCTGATGCTCATGGGTCAGCAGAATGCCGTCCAGCATGTCGAGGGAAAAGCCACAGGCGTCCAGCCGCAGGCAGATTTGCTTGGCGCTCAATCCTGCATCGAGAAGCAAAGTGGTGCGTTCTGTCGAAATAACAGCGCAGTTCCCCGAACTGCCGCTGCCAAGAATTGTTAATCTCACCATGCTCTGTTTTTAGCGGCTGGCCTCGTCAGATGCAAGGCGGATGAGCCTCGCATGGCAGTGCAGCACCCCCGATTGCTTCAGTGATTTAAAATAGGTGCCATCTTGGCCGATAGAATGCTGGTTGATTTACTCCCTTGCATGGCCTAAAAGCCACCCCCCTTTTGACGCAAAAATGAGAAACCACGGACTCCCCCCGAAACAAGGCCTATATGATCCGCAATTCGAGCACGACGCCTGCGGCGTCGGGTTCATTTGTCAGATGAAGGGAAAACGTTCTCACTCCATCGTACAGCAAGGTCTGACCATTCTGATCAACCTTGACCATCGCGGAGCGGTGGGCAGTGAAAAGAACACCGGAGACGGTGCCGGCATCCTGATGCAGGTCCCCGACAAATTTCTGCGCAAAGTGGCCGCCAAGGAGGGTTTCACCCTGCCGGCTGAAGGACAATACGGCGTCGCCATGGCCTACTGCTCACCTGATGCAGCTGAGCGCGCCGCTGCGGCACGTGCCTTTGAAAAAGTGGCCGAGGAAGAAGGTCAGAAAGTGCTCGGCTGGCGCGATGTGCCGGTGGACAATTCCATGATCGGCCTCTCGGCGAAGGCCAGCGAGCCATTCATGCGCATGGCCTTCGTCCAGCGTGGCGAAAACTGCCCGGATCAGCAGACCTTTGAGCGCAAGCTCTACATCATCCGCAAGCGTTCGGTCACCGCCATTCGCACCGCAGAGGCGGACAGCTTCTGGTACTGCTCCAGCCTGTCCTCACGCACTCTGGTGTACAAAGGCATGCTCATGCCAGTGCAGGTGGGGCAGTATTTCCTCGATTTGCAGGATCCGGACATGGAATCCGCCCTGGCGCTGGTGCACTCCCGTTTCTCGACCAACACCTTCCCAAGCTGGGAGCGCTCGCATCCCTATCGCTACATCGCCCACAACGGCGAAATCAACACGCTGCGTGGCAACATCAGCTGGATGAAGGCCCGTCAGTCCCTGCTGGCCAGCCCGCTGTTCCCGGACGTCAAAAAACTCTTCCCCATCGTCAACGAAAGCGGCTCCGACTCCGCCATGTTCGACAACGTGCTCGAACTCCTCGTCATGGGCGGCCGCTCGCTGCCGCATGCCATGATGATGATGATTCCTGAGCCCTGGAGCGGCCATGAGTCCATGGATGACCAGCGCAAGGCCTTCTACGAATATCATTCCTGCCTCATGGAACCCTGGGACGGCCCGGCTTCCGTGGCCTTTACTGACGGCACCATGATGGGCGCCACCTTGGACCGCAACGGCCTCCGCCCCTCCCGCTACTACGTCACCAAGGACGACCTCGTCATCATGGCTTCCGAAGCCGGTGTCCTGCCCATCGCTCCTGAAAACGTGAAGCTCAAAGGCCGTCTGCAGCCTGGTAAGATGTTCATCGTGAACATGGAAGAAGGCCGCATCGTCCCCGATGACGAGATCAAGGCGAAGATCGCCGCTGAGAAGCCCTACCGCGAGTGGCTGGACAAGCACCTCGTGCACCTCGCTGACATCAAGGACGGTGAGCCAGTGGCTCCGCCTGACCACGAGACCATGCTGCAGCGCCAGCAGGCCTTTGGTTACAGCTTTGAAGACCTGCGCAAGCTCATGGTTCCTATGGGCAGAGAAGGTGTCGAAGCCATCGGCTCCATGGGCACCGACATCCCTCTAGCCGTGCTCTCGAACAAATCGAAGCTGCTTTACGATTACTTCAAACAACTCTTCGCCCAGGTCACCAACCCGCCGATCGACTGTATCCGTGAAGAGATCGTCACTTCGCCGATCACCACCATCGGCGCTGAAGGCAATTTGCTCGATCCGACGCCTGAGAGCTGCCACTTGATCGAGCTCAAGACGCCGATCCTCAGCAACGAAGATCTGGCCAAGCTCAAGAGCGTGGCCCAGGGCCAGTTCAAAGCCGCCACCATCAACATCCTGTTTGATCCCAAAGAGGGCGCTGTCGGTCTGGAGAAGGCCATGGCCAAGATCTGCGCCAAAGCAGACGAACTGGTCACCCAAGGCTGGAACATCCTCATCCTTTCCGACCGTGGTGTCTGTGCTGACAAGGCGGCCATCCCGGCCCTGCTCGCCGTCGGCGGCCTGCATCATCACCTCATCCGCAAAGGCACCCGCACCCAGTGCGATCTCGTGCTGGAATCCGGCGAACCACGCGAAGTGCACCACTTCTGCACGCTCATCGGTTACGGCTGCGGCGCGATCAATCCTTACCTCGCCTTCGAAACACTCGACGACATGATCCGTCAGGGTCTCCTCGTCAAAGTGGATCACAAGACCGCGGTGTACAATTTCATCAAGGCCGCCACCAAAGGCGTCATCAAGGTCGCCTCGAAGATTGGCATCTCCACGATGCAGAGCTATCGCGGTGCGCAGATCTTTGAAGCCGTCGGTCTCAGCCAGAGCGTGGTGGACAAATACTTCACCTGGACCGCCACCCGCATTGAAGGCAGCGACATCAAGGTCATCGCCGAAGAAGCCATCCAGCGCCATCTGCGCGGCTTCCCCGAGCGCGACTCCCAGGTCCACGCCCTCGACGTCGGCGGTGATTACCAGTGGCGCAAGGAAGGCGAGGCGCATCTCTTCAATCCTCTCACCATCCACACCCTTCAAAAAGCTGTCCGCACCGGGAACTACGAAACCTTCCAGCAGTACACCGCCCTGGTGAACACGCAGGTGAAGCAGTTCTACACCCTGCGCGGCCTGCTGGACTTCAAGCCACGCAAAGCGGTGCCAATTGAAGAAGTCGAATCCGTCGACTCCATCATGAAGCGCTTCAAGACGGGCGCGATGAGCTACGGCTCCATTTCCAGCGAAGCTCACGAGGCGCTCGCCATCGCCATGAACCGTGTCGGCGGCAAGTCGAACACCGGTGAAGGCGGCGAAGATGAGGCACGTTACACCTGGACCAATGAAAAGGGCGACTCCAAGAACAGCGCCATCAAGCAGGTGGCTTCCGGTCGTTTCGGCGTCACCAGCCTCTACCTTTCCCAGGCACGCGAAATCCAGATCAAGATGGCCCAGGGCGCCAAGCCCGGTGAAGGCGGCCAGCTTCCTGGCTCGAAGGTGTATCCTTGGATTGCCAAAGTGCGCGGCTCCACGCCGGGTGTCGGCCTCATCTCGCCACCCCCGCATCACGACATCTACTCCATCGAGGATCTGGCCCAGCTCATCCACGACCTGAAGAATGCAAACCGCGCCGCACGCATCAGCGTGAAACTCGTCTCCGAAGTCGGCGTCGGGACCATCGCCGCGGGTGTGGCCAAGGCTCACTCCGACGTCGTTCTCATCTCCGGTTTCGACGGCGGCACCGGTGCCTCCCCGCAGACCTCCGTGAAACACGCCGGCCTGCCATGGGAACTCGGCCTCGCTGAAACCCATCAGACCCTCGTCCTCAACAATCTGCGCAGCCGTATCGTCGTTGAAGCGGATGGCCAGATGAAAACCGGGCGGGATGTCATCGTCGCTGCGCTGCTGGGCGCTGAGGAATTCGGCTTCGCCACCGCTCCGCTCGTCACGCTGGGCTGTATCATGATGCGCGTCTGCCATCTGAACACCTGCCCCGTCGGTGTCGCCACTCAGGATCCGCAGCTGCGCGCCAAGTTCAGCGGCGACCCTGAGCATGCCGCCAACTTCATGCGCTTCATCGCCATGGAAGTGCGCGAACTCATGGCCAAGCTTGGCTTCCGCACACTGCAGGAAATGGTGGGCCGCACGGAAGTGCTTGAGGCCCGCGACGCCATCGATCACTGGAAGGCACGCGGCATCGACCTGTCCAACCTGCTTTATCAGCCGGACGTCGGCCCCGAAGTCGGTCGCTTCTGCACCGAAGTGCAGGATCACGGCATCGACCGCTCGCTCGACATCACCACGCTCCTGGACCTGTGCAAACCGGCCATCGAGAAGGGTGAAAAAGTCACCGCCACCGTCGCCATCCGCAACGTCAACCGCACCGTCGGCACGATCCTCGGCAACGAGATCACCAAGCGCCACTGGCACGGTCTGCCGGACGACACAGTGCACATCAAGTTCAACGGCACCGCCGGTCAGAGCTTCGGCGCCTTTGTTCCCAAGGGTGTCACCCTCGAACTCGAAGGCGACGGCAACGACTACATCGGCAAGGGCCTCAGTGGCGGCCGCATCATCATCTATCCGCCGGAAGGCTCCGACTTTGCCGCCGAGGACAACATCATCGCCGGCAACACCGCGCTCTATGGCGCGACGAGCGGCGAGCTCTTCCTGCGTGGCAGGGCGGGTGAACGCTTCGCAGTGCGCAACTCGGGTGTCGATACTGTCGTCGAAGGCGTGGGTGACCACGGCTGCGAATACATGACCGGCGGCCGCGTGGTCGTGCTCGGCACCACCGGTCGCAACTTCGCCGCAGGCATGAGCGGTGGCGAGGCCTACGTTCTGGATGAAGAGGGCGATTTCGCCACCCGCTGCAACACGCAGATGGCCGGCCTCGAAAAACTCGAGGACAAAGCCGAGATCGACAGCCTCTACGAACTCATCAAAAAGCACGCCGACCTCACCAAGAGCCAGAAAGCCTTCAAGGTTCTCGCGCTCTGGGAGCAGATGCTGCCCAAGTTTGTCAAAGTGATGCCCAAGGATTACAAGCGGGTGCTCCAGGCCATCCAGAAGGCCAAGGACGACGGCCTCACCGGCGACGACGCCCTCAACGCCGCCTTTGAAGCCAACGCCCGCGACGTCGCCCGTATCGGCGGCAGCTAGCATCGACATCACGCGTCACAAACCAACAGACATCACCTTTTCACAGACAAGAGACCATGGGAAAACCAACCGGCTTCATCGAATTCGAACGCGAAATCCCCGCTGACCGCGACCCGCTTGAGCGTGTCAAAGATTGGAAGGAGTTCCACCTGCACCTGCCAGAGGAGCGCCTGAAGAATCAAGGCGCCCGCTGCATGGACTGCGGCATTCCGTTCTGCCACAGCGGCACCCTCATCAGCGGCATGGCCAGCGGCTGCCCGATCAACAACATCATCCCTGAATGGAATGATCTTGTCTTCCGCGGCCTGTGGAAAGAGGCGCTCGACCGCCTGCACAAGACGAACAACTTCCCGGAATTCACCGGCCGCGTCTGCCCCGCTCCTTGCGAAGGCTCCTGCGTGCTCGGCATTCACGAACCGCCGGTGACGATCAAGAACATCGAAGTCAGCATCATCGACAAAGGCTGGGAAGAAGGCTGGGTGAAACCCGATGTGCCTGACCAGCGCACCGGCAAGAAAGTCGCCGTCATCGGCTCCGGTCCTGCCGGACTCAGTGCTGCCGCCCAGCTCAACCGGGCCGGCCATACCGTCACCGTTTTCGAACGCGCTGACCGCCCCGGCGGCCTGCTCATGTATGGCATCCCCAACATGAAGCTCGACAAGAACGAGGTCGTCTTGCGTCGCGTGAAGCTGCTCGAAGACAGCGGTGTCATCTTCAAGTGCAACGTCAGCGTGGGCACCGACATCACCGCCGAACAGCTCACCAAGGATTTCGACGCTACCGTGATCTGCACGGGTGCCACCAAACCACGCGATCTGCCGATCCCCGGCCGCGAACTGAAGGGCATCCACTTCGCCATGGACTTCCTCACGGCGAACACCAAAGCCGTGCTCGACAAAAGTGGCAAGTTCATCACCGCAGACGGCAAGGACGTCGTCATCATCGGTGGTGGTGACACCGGCACCGACTGCGTGGGCACCAGTGTGCGCCACGGCTGCACCACCGTCACCCAGCTCGAAATCATGGCCAAGCCGCCGCTCAAACGCGCTGCGAACAATCCATGGCCCGAATGGCCCAAGACCTACAAGATGGACTACGGCCAGGAAGAAGCCGCCGCCAAGTTCGGTGACGATCCCCGCGTCTATCTCACCACCGCCACCCACTTCGAAGGCGATGCCGATGGCAACGTCAAAGCCGTCCACGTCGTCAACGTCGAGTGGAAGAAGGACGAAAAGGGCAATTTTGGCCCGCAGAAGATCCCCGGCACCGAAAAAGTCCTCCCCGCGCAGCTCGTCCTGCTCGCCATGGGCTTCCTCGGGCCAGAGCAGCCTCTTCTCGACGCCCTCAACATCGAGCGCGACCAGCGCAGCAACGTGAAAGCCGAGCATGAGAAGTACACCACCAGCATCCCCGGCGTCTTTGCCGCCGGTGACTGCCGCCGTGGCCAGTCCCTCGTCGTCTGGGCCTTCAACGAAGGCCGTGGCGCCGCCCGCGAGTGCGACCGCTTCCTGATGGGCGAGACCGCTCTCCCGTAACCTTCAGCATCTCTCAAACCCGGGGTTCATTGGGCCCCGGGTTTTTTGTGCCCTTCGGGATTTTTCGAGGAACCTGGGAAACACTTTCCCTTCTGATGCCCAGGCAGCCATGAAGGCCACCGGCTAACAGCCTGTGGGAGCCATCGAACTCATTTTAGGTGGCAATTGAGCCAACTTCTGAGCATCCTTCCGGCCCGATTGTCTCCCTTCCGATGCGTCTTTTCGCCCTCCTGACCTTCCTCCTTTGCAGCAGCTCATTGCTGGGGCAGATCGTCGTGGGCGGAAAGCAGTTTGAGCGGTCCCTGACCGAGTCCGGCCCGAAGGGTGAGTGGGTGGTGTATGAAAAAGGTGCTCCTCAAAACGATGGAACGCGGCGCTGGCTCACAAAACGCGTGCTGGTTGAGCTGGCTCCCGGTACGCCCGCTGCCTCGCTGGCCCAGGTGGCGGGTGTCACGCAAACCTCGTTGCGCGGCAAATACGCCGTCGTTGAGTTCGCCGGGAGCGCGGATGCAGCCATCAAGGGAGCCGCCAGCCTGCTTAAAGCACCCGGGGTGCGCTCGGCCGCGCCGATGCTCTCACACCAGCTGTTTCACCGTTTTGTCCCCAATGACCCGTACGTTGCCTACAACGCTGCGAATCCCGGCTACCAGTGGCATTTGAGCAACACCGGCCAGAACGGTGCCGTCGCCGGTTCCGATTTGAATGTGCTGAGCGTCTGGGACAGCTACAAAGGCACGGGGGTACGCATCGCCATCGTCGATGATGGCCTGGAGGTCGGACATCCTGATCTCGCGCCGAACGTGGATCTCTCCCTCAGCTTCGACTTCAACGACAATGATAGCGATCCCTCCCCTGGCGCGACGAACTTCCATGGCACCTCCTGCGCAGGCGTAGCGGCCGCGCGCGGCAACAACGGCATCGGCGGCTCCGGCGTGGCTCCCGAGGCAACGCTGGTGGGCCTGCGTCTAATCGCCGCCCCCACCAGCGACCAGCAGGAGGCGGATGCCTTCGCCTATCAAAAGGACCTCATCGCGGTGAAGAGCAACAGCTGGGGGCCCTATGACGGTGCATTCGGCTCCGGTGGCCCGGACGTTCTCAGCGCGCAGGCGCTGGAGGATGCGGCCACGACGGGTCGCAACGGCAAAGGCACCTTGTTCCTCTGGGCGGCAGGCAATGGCAACGGCAGCGGAGACGATTCAAATTATGACGGCTGGGCCAATTCGATCCATGCCATCGCCGTCTCCGCCATGAATGACAAAGGCAGGTCGTCCTATTACAGCGAACCCGGCGCCAACATTCTTGTCTGCGCTCCCTCCAATGGTGGCAAGGAAGGCATCACCACCACGGACCGAACTGGGGCGCTGGGTTACAATGAAGATGGTGGCACGGTCGAGTACCCCGATTTCACCGACCCCAACTACACCAACACTTTTGGCGGCACGTCGTCGGCCACGCCTGCCGTGGCAGGCGTCGTGGCGCTCATGCTGCAGGCGAATCCGAACCTTTCCACGCGGGATGTGCAGGAGATTCTCGTCCGCAGCGCCACTCAGAATGACTCATACGATGGCGACTGGATCACCAATGGCGCGGGTTTCCACTTCAACATCAAATACGGCGCCGGCCTGGTGAACGCGCAGCAGGCCACAGCCCTGGCCTCCACCTGGACCAACGTCGCTCCGCGCCAGTCTCACACCTATGCTGCCGCGGCGCTGAACCTGCCCATACCGGACTACGACAGAAGCGGTGTCTCCAAAACCTTCACCGTTCCCCTCGCCGACAATCTGCGGCTGGAACACATCACCGTGCATGTCAAAGCCGCTCACACAAATCGCGGTAACTTGGAGTGGCGTCTCATTTCCCCCAGTGGCATCTCGGTGCGGTTGGCCCGCTCCCGCTTCAACGACAACGGGGCCGATCTCGACTGGACCTTAATGACCACGCATTGCTGGGGCGAACGCTCTGTGGGCGACTGGAAGCTGCAGGCCATCGACCAAGTGGTGGGGGATGTCGGCACACTGACTGAGGCCACCATCACATTTTACGGCACGCCGACGGACAGCGCGCTGCCCCTGCCCGTCATCACCTCCAACTGGATCGTCACGGGCCGCGAAGGCTGGGCCATGAACCAGCAGATGACCGCCTCCAACTTCACCACGAGCTTTGATGCCGGAACCTATGCCACCGGCTCATTGCCTGCGGGTCTCACCCTCAATCCCACCACCGGACTGATCACCGGCACACCGCAGATGACCGGTTTGTTCGAAGGCTGGCAAAGCGCCACCAACGCCACTGGAACCACCTCAGACTTCGCCTACTTTTACATTCTTGCGGCCACGCCTGCCCTGTCGGATGCGGTGGAGCAGCCGACCAGCCTCAAAATCGTGCCGTTTGGATTTGGCGATCCTTTTAGCCAGACAACCACGACCCATGATGGCGTGGACGCGGTGCAGACCGCAACGGTCAATGACGAGGAGTACTCTGGCATGGAGTTCACCGTGAACGGCCCGGCGCGGTTGGAGTTCCAATGGAAGGTTTCATCCGAAAAGAACTACGATTATCTCGTGCTCACGGTGGACGGATATGTCCGGGACTACATCACGGGTGAAACCGATTGGAAATCCTCCATGACCGATGTCGGTCAGGGACCTCATAACATCGACATCTATTACATCAAAGATCAGGCAACGGCCAAAGGGCAGGACACGGGATGGATCGATCAAGTGGTCGTCACACCGACCACCATGACGCCGGTAATCACAACGACGGAGGTGGACGCCTACGAGGGCGTGTACTTCCGGCAGACCATCATGGCCTCAAACGCGCCCGCGTCTTATACCGCCGAGGGCCTGCCTGGCGGGCTCACACTGGATGCCACGACAGGTCTGCTCTACGGCAGTGTTACGACGCCCGGAACTTACCAGATCACGGTTCACGCAACGAACTCCTTCGGCACCACCACCCAGACCATCACCCTCCAGGTTGGCACCGTCGAACAGGGGCTGGCGGAGGTCTTGGATGTACCCGCGCAGGCCGTCACGAGTTCGGGTGATTTGAAATGGGTGCCGCAGTGGACTTACGCTCATGACGGCAGTGACGCGGCCCGCAGTGGTGCCATCACCGATCTCCAGCAGAGTGTGATGACCACCCAGGTCACGGGACCGTGCAAAGTCACTTTCTACTGGGGCGTCTCGTCCGAGCCCGACTATGACTTCCTGCGCTTTTACATCGACGACCTTGAGAAGGAAGCAGCCATCAGTGGAGAAGTCGGCTGGACCCGCCAAGGCTATCTGATTCCCGCCGGAGTGCACACTCTGAAATGGGCCTACATCAAAGACGAGTTCACCGCCTCCGGCCTCGACTCCGGCCTGGTCGATCAATTCGGCATCTACTTCGACAACGATGGCGATGGTGTACATTCCGATCTTGAAACTTGGTTCGGCACCAGCGATTCCGATCCCCGCAGCTTTCCGCAAACGGTTCTCTCCCGCACCACAAGCACCACGCTGCAGTTTCCATCCGTGCCGGACAATGACTACCTCATCGAATACAGCGATGACTTGAAGGAATGGACCCCTAACATTTTCACGGCGACCGGCACATCCACCACATGGACGGACTTGAATGCAGTAAACAAAAACCGCCGTTTCTACCGGGTGGGAATTCCTTGATTACTTCAAGCTGGCGAGGAAACGACGGAAAAAAGCCACCCCGTCCTCCAAGTCACTCACGGCAATAAATTCATCCTTCGTATGCGCCTGAGCAATCGAACCGGGACCGATGGCAATGGCCGGAGTGCCCGCGACTGCCAGAAAGGCAGCATCGCAGAACCACGGCGCGCCGGTCAGACCGGCCCCGGCGGCAATCAACTTCTGCACAAAGGCGTTCTTGGGGTCGGTATCGAGGTGAAACGCCTCGCTGGCGACGGTGACCCGGGCGGTTGCGTCAATACGCTGCACAAAATCTGTCAGAAGCGCCAGAGCCCCGCCAGCGCGCTGCAGGCCGGGTGTGGTACGTATATCCAGGCGCAGTTTGCAAAAATCTGCCACGATATTGCTGCGTGTGCCGCCCTGAATCATGCCGAGATTGATCGTGCTGGCCCCGAGCCATTCATCATCACCTCCGGCTTCAGCCAGAATATCACGGAACTCTGTGTCGAGCGCCGACACGAGCTTCGCCATCTTCACGATCGCATTCACCCCCAGTTCGGGCGTGGCCCCATGCACCGCGACACCTGGGGTGTGAACATCGGCCCACAAGCAGCCTTTGTGTCGAAACACGGTCTTCAGGCTCGTGGGCTCACCGATGATGGCGAGGTCATAACGCCCATGATGCTTCGCAAAGTGTTGAGAACCAAGCTGTGCGCTCTCCTCAGACATGAAGCCGACGAAGTGCACTTCGACGGGCAGGGAGGGGATTTCGTCACGCATTTCGTGCAGGGCCCAGAGCATGGAGGCCATGGGGCCCTTGGTGTCGGAGGCTCCGCGGCCCCAGATTTTGCCGTCGCGGAGTTCACCGCCGAAGGGTTCGATGGTCATGCCGCCGACGCTGACAGTGTCGGTGTGGGGGGCGAAGAGGATGCGGGGTTTGGGGTTGCCATTTGCGCTGGGATGCGTTGGAAAGCGCCCGATTACATTGGGTCGCGCAGGCTCGACCTCTTCGAGCTTCACGCTTGCTCCGGCAGATCGTAGAAAGTCTGCGACATACAGTGCACATTGTTGCTCGCCGATGCCGTCGGTGCCGGGGTCGCCATCGGGATTCACCGAGGGGATGCGCACGAGTGCCTGGGTAAGTTCGACGACGTTCGATGCAAGGGAAGTCATCTGCCAGAAAGGCACAGGTGGCTGGCGGGCGCAAGTGTGGGACAAAATTGTCCTTGGGTGTGTCGGATTTGGCAAAAACCGAGGGCGGGAGGCATTGTTGTAACCCGGGTGCAACTTACGGCGTTTTTTGACCCATGAAGATCCACCTCATCGCATTCATGCTCCTCGGCATCAGCGGAGCGGTGCATGCCGCCGATCCAGTGATCACAACCAAGGCTGCGGATGGGAAGACCATTTTCCAGACTGTCTGCGCGCAGTGCCACGGGACCTCCGGTGAGGGCAAGATTGAACTCAAATCCCTTCCATTGC